>MTLE01000227.1_pt2 | contig 266142 bp, 227 predicted proteins | sample 1982461 | NCBI WGS metagenome assembly MTLE01 (sample SAMN05712605, study PRJNA340218) | biofilm metagenome | isolation source: sample SPL anode biofilm adapted to -200 mV | place: USA | collected 2012-02-03 | reverse complement strand
GGTGCTGCGCTTCTAAGCAATTAGGCTTATGGGCAGCATGCCCACGCAACCGCTATGCTCCCCTGGGCCGGCAGCAGCTACTGCACCATATACAGCCACCCTCCAGCTTACGACCATTGGCAAAAGTCCACAGCAGCCGGACGACACGTCCGGCCGAGCGGGTGCTAGTTCTGCGATGGAAGACCTAGTAATTTGAGAATGTAATCCTGAGGGAATTGCCATAGTCAACAATGCGTATGGACAACATGCCCATGCAAGCTCCGTGCGTTCTTGAGCAGGTTGCCGTAATGCCTACCGTAATGCTTGGCTTTAGGGTTAATTTGCGTTGCCCGGTAGGTTGGCACGGACGCGAACGCCCGCGCCATTGTCTCTTTTTTGTGCGGGCGAGCAGGATTGACCACTAACACTAACTAGGGCTTAAAATTGTTATTTATCCTCTTTGACATACAAATCCTTTATGTTATTTGAAAACAGGGGTATATCCCTAGTTCCATCTCCATTTTTCCATACAATAGTTGATACTATTCTTACTACAAAATGTTCTAAGGGCATTGCAGACATTCGTCCAACTCTGTTTTCAACTTGAACACAATATTTGTTTCCGACCTGCAATCTCTCATATCCAGATTTATCCCACATAGTATCCCTTTTTGAAATAATGCTTAAAGTGTCATTGCTATTCTCATCAATTCCTTTGATTACATAACCATCTTCATATTCAGTAATAGAATATATTTTAATCATTTTGCCCTCTATCTGTGAGAAAGAGGAAAAATATGCTAAACACATAACGAGAATTAGGCACAAAACTTTCTTCATATAACCTATTTTAATGTTAACGCATAGCATATTCTTTGCAAAAGATCGCGACACATATGCTACAATCATTCCTCACTAATCCAAATATACTAAAATTTCGGTATGTGAACCTGTAGACTGAAGCACTTATTCCCAATGATGAGGGTACAAAAATGAAAACTATGCATTAACGTGCAGCAAATCCAAAGGAGTTCCAATGTAGCCAATAGCATATAGTCCAAGCACTGCACGTACAAAGGGCAGCTAGAACCGAACTTGTATGCTCCGCCGAAGGCAAGCTTAGAATGGTAAAGCAAGTTTGGCGTAGCTAAAGCCTTACCGTCTAATACTTAATATCCTTTATCCGCAGCTGAATGGAGGAGACACCACGGTAGGTGTTTTCGGCAATGGCATAGCACACGTCGAAAGCCTTACCCTGCTGGATGTGGTCGAAGTGCGTTGCGTGCTGAAAACCAATAGCTGCAATGGGCTTGTATGGGTTGTCCTCCTGAATAAGGTCAAGCTTCAGGTGGTCGTGCTCCAGTCCCACCAACCGTCCATCGCCGTTATCCACCACGTTGCGGGTCATAAACACCGGCGACATATTGCCCGGTCCAAAGGGCTGAAACTGCTTTAGTATCCTAAAGAACTTGTCGTTGATCTCGGAGAGCGTAAGCTCGGCATCAATCTCAACCATGGGCACCATCATGTCGTCGGTAATGGTCTCCTCTACCACCCGCTCAAACCGCTCCTTAAACCGTTCAACATTCTCCACCTTGAGCGTAAGCCCAGCGGCATACATATGACCGCCAAAATTCTCGAGCAAATCGCTACAGCTATCTATGGCCTGATAGAGATCAAATCCAGGAACGCTACGAGCACTACCAGTGGCAAACCCGTTGGAGCTGGTAAGTACTATGGTGGGCCGGTAGTAGTAGTCAATAAGGCGCGAGGCCACAATGCCCACCACGCCCTTATGCCAGTCGGGATTATAGAGCACGGTGGCCTTTTTGCTCTGCAGCAAAGGGCTGGTTTCAATCATCTCCAGCGCCTGCAGGGTAATGTTACGGTCAACGTTCTTCCTATCGTTGTTGCAGGTATTTATCAAATCGCCCATTTCTGCCGCGTGGTCGTCGCGCTGGGCAAGCAGCAGGTCAACAGCAGCCTTCCCCGACTCCATACGTCCAGCAGCATTAATTCGGGGTCCAATTTTAAACACGATGTCGTCCACCGCAATGGAGTGACCATCGAGGCCAGCCAGCTTAATAATGGACTTCAATCCCTTTCGTGGATTTTCGTTCAGCCGTTTCAGTCCGAAGTGTGCAAGCACACGATTCTCGTCAATGAGCGGCACAATGTCGGAGGCGATGCTCACAGCAACCAAATCCAGCAGTGGCTCGAGCTCCGAAAAAGGAATCCCTTTGCGTAGGGCAATCCCCTGAGCCAGCTTAAACCCCACACCACAACCCGAGAGTTCCGTAAATGGATAGTTGCAATCAGGGCGCTTAGGGTCAAGCACTGCAACAGCAGCAGGAATAACATCGCCCGGAAGGTGATGGTCGCAGATGATAAAATCTACCCCCTTTTGGCGGGCATACTCCACCTTCTCCACCGCCTTAATGCCGCAGTCGAGGGCAATAACTAGCGAATAACCATTTTCGGTTGCATAGTCAATTCCGGCAAACGAAATTCCGTATCCCTCGGAATAACGATTTGGAATATAGTAGTAAATCTTGTCGAAAATCTTGCTCAGGAAGGCATACATCAGAGCCACGGCTGTGGTTCCATCCACATCGTAGTCGCCATACACCAAGATTTTCTCATTTTTCAATATTGCCTCTTGAATGCGCGCTACGGCCAAATCCATATCCTTCATGAGGAAGGGGTCGTAGAGCATTTCAAGAGAGGGACGAAAAAAGTTTTTAGACTGTTCGAATGTTCTCACACCTCTTTGCACCAAGAGGTTTGCAAGAACCGTGTCAATCCCCAGGTCGCCTGACAATCGGGCAACCTCGGATGCATCTCCCTGCTCCTTTAAAACCCACCGCTTTTCCATATGTCGTTCTTATTTTTTTCATCGCTATAAAATTTGTGGCACCGTTGCTTTCACTCTCCTCATCAAATCCTCACTGCAAACGTTACCAATTGATAATTCACGAAGGTATAAACAAAATTTGCTAATTGTTTGCTTACTCGTCCGAAAGTTCGCAATTGAACACCTTTTTCCACTCCTGCCGGAACACCTCTTTCACCTCTTCCATAGACACCTTGTGCTTCAGCTCCACCTCAAGGGAGGTAACACCCTTATTCACAAATCCACATGGATTAATGTAGGAGAAGTATTTTAAATCGGTATTCACGTTAAAGGCCCAGCCATGCATGGTAACATAACGGCTGGCCCTAACGCCAATGGCACAGATTTTTCGTTCTCGACCAGCAACGCCCACATCGAGCCAAACACCAGTAGCACCATCTAAACGTGTGGCGGCAATGCCGTAGTGTGCACACACCCCAATGGAAACCTCCTCAAGCGCACCAATATAATCCTTAAGCCCCATACCAAATGCTTCTAAGTCGATGATTGGGTACCCCACCAGCTGCTCGGGGCCATGGTAGGTAATATCGCCACCGCGTGAAGTGGGGTAGTAGCTGGCATTTATCTTCTTTAGAAACTCCTCTGTAATGAGCATGTTGCCTGCGTTACCACTCTTTCCTAGAGTGTAAACGTGTGGGTGTTCGCAAAAGAGCAGGTATCCTTTAAAGCTATCTTTGGGTGTAGAAAACTTATGCTCAACCACCGTTTTAAAAAAACCTTCCTGTACCTCAACGGCGTCTCCGTAGGCTATGGTGCCCAAATCCTTAAACTCCACTATACTGCTCATACTCGATTGCTTATTGATTGGAAAAATCGGCAGCATGGTAGCTCGACCGCACCAGCGGACCACTCACCACCTGCTTCAACCCTATCTTTTTACCCTCCTCCTCATAACGCTTAAACGTATCGGGGTGCACGTATTCCACCACCGGTAGATGGCTGTGGGTTGGCTGCAAATACTGTCCAATGGTAAAAATGGAGCAACCTGCATCAAATGCATCCTGCATGGTCTCTATCACTTCGGCTTCTGTCTCCCCCAAGCCAACCATTATTCCAGTTTTGGTGGCAACTCCCGTGGAGGCAATATAGCGCAGCACATCAAGGCTAAGCTGGTATTTTGCCCGGCTTCGGGCCATAGGTGTAATGCGGGCTATGGTCTCTACGTTATGGGCCACCACGTCAGGCTTGGCCGCAAGCACCACGTCAACCAGAGAGGTGTTGCCGTCGAAATCGGGGATGAGCACCTCCACCTTAATGGCTGGATTCACCCGCTTAACCTCCATGATGCAAGCAGCCCAATGTGCCGCGCCACCGTCGGGTAGGTCATCTCTATCTACCGAGGTAATAACGGCATAGCGCAGCTTCATTAGCTGGATGCTTTCCGCTAGCCTTTGTGGCTCATCGGCATCGAGAGGTAACGGCTTACCAGTTTTGGTAGCGCAAAACTTGCACGAACGGGTGCAGGTATCACCCAGCACCATGAAGGTGGCTGTTCCACAGCTCCAACACTCGTGCATATTTGGACATTTTCCGCTGCTGCAAATTGTCTCCAACTTGTGGTTCTTCACAATATTGCTTACATCGGTAAACGAGGCCCCACGCTCGAGCTTTATCTTTAGCCATTCAGGCTTTCTCAAATTACTCATGATTTACCTTCCCTTTGAAGAAGAACAAAGAAAAAGATTTTTTTCGGGAAAACCTGCCCAAATTACACGTTGAGCAACACGTCTATAGGCCAACCTATCAAAAAAAAGTGGGCAGATTACCCTAGCAGCTGACGAGCAACTCCCTCAAAAAGATTCACTCCATGCTCAATAATCTCATCGGGGAAATCGTAGTCGGGACGGTGTAGCTCGGGATGATCAACTCCCGAACCCAGCCCAAAGATGGCCGATTTACAGTGAAGTGTAAAGTGGGCAAAGTCTTCCGACCAACCGTTGGGCCTAACCAGCTCTACCGTTGGGATAGAGGCTTCCCTAGCAGCATTTTCAACGTATGCAATGGCTTCGGTGCTGTTAACCGCAGCGGGAAACTCCTCTACGTAGGAGATGTCCACCCTGAGGTGCTGCTCCTCGGCCACCTTACGGACAAGCTCTTCTGAATACTTTGTCAGCAAAGCCATATCCTCGTTCTTAAATGCGCGAAGGGTGGCCATTACTTCGGCATAACCCGGAGTGGTGCCAAAGGCAATTTCACCCAACCTTGCATAGATTATGGTGAGCAAAATGTAGTCGCTATACCCTGAGGCCGTTTTCGAAAGATGGATAAGTCCCTCAATGGTTCGGGCAACGGCAAGTGCAGGGCTTAAGCCCTTTTCGGGTTCGGCAGCGTGGGATGAATGTCCCATAAACTTCACCACTAGCCCCTTGGATGCGGCAGCAAATGTCTCTCGGCTGAGCAGCAAACTTCCACTGGGATAGCGTGGCATATTGTGCAAGGCAAAGGCATAGTCGGGAGAATAGCCTCTTTGGGTTAAATCGGCCAGTGCCCTTGCCGCACCTTCACCCGTCTCCTCCGCTGGTTGGAACAGCAACATCGCTCGGCCCCTCTGCGGAGGTTTATTGCTCAGCTGCACGGCCAACCCGGAAAGGATGGTCATGTGGCCGTCGTGGCCGCACATATGCCCAACACCCTCCTTTGAGGAGGCGTAGGGCAGCTTATTAATTTCAGTGATGGGTAGCGCATCCATATCGGCTCTAAAGAGCACATTGGGTCCCGGCTCTACCCCATTATAAACAGCCAGCAGCCCCTCTCCTCCCACATTTTGAATTAGCTCATCTGGCCTATAACGGCTAAGAAAAAACTTCAACCTTAAAGCAGTCCCCGACTCCTTGTTCGACAGTTCTGGGTTTTTATGCAGCTCGTGGCGCAACCGTTTTAGTTCGTCCATTTCGAAATGATTTACTCCAAAAATAAACTTTTTTAGGCCAAATGGTTCGCAAGGGGGACAATTACTCCATGGTAGCCTTGAAAGAGATAAACATCTCCAAATGCAATAACCTTTTCCTCCTCACAGAAATCGTTGTAGAAAAAAATATGCCAACAAACAGGGGTAATCCTTTGTGAGGCAACCAACCCATAACCAATAAATTGATATATTTGCGTGCTAAATAGAGAAACAATGAACAACTTAGAGCTAAGCGAACAAGAGATTATTCGACGTCAATCACTTGATGAACTTCGCAAGCTGGGGATCGACCCCTATCCGGCCGCAGCCTACCCGGTAAACACCAACACGGCTATTATTGCGGAACGTTTTGAGGAGATGAGCGCAAGTGGCGAGGAGGTTTGTATTGCCGGAAGAATAATGACCCGTAGGATTATGGGCAGCGCCTCGTTTTTTGAGATGCAGGACGACAAGGGAAGAATTCAAATTTACCTTAAGCGCGACGACATTTGCCCTGAAGAGGACAAAACGCTATACAATACTGTATTTAAAAAGTTGCTCGACAACGGCGACATTGTTGGTATAAAGGGTTTTGCATTCCGCACCCAAACGGGCGAGATGTCGGTTCATGCCAAAGAGCTAAAAATACTATCGAAGTCAATCCGCCCCCTTCCCACCGTTAAGGAGAAGGATGGCCAGGTGTTCGACGCCTTCACCGACCCCGAACAGCGCTACCGCATGCGCTACGTGGACTTGGTGGTAAACCCTCAGGTAAAAGATGTCTTCCTGAAGCGGGCAAAGATTATTAACACAATGCGCGAATTCTTCAACTCTAATGGATACTTAGAGGTAGAAACGCCCATACTTCAACCCATCCCGGGTGGTGCTGCAGCTCGCCCATTTATTACGCATCACAACGCGCTCGACATGCCGCTCTACCTCCGCATTGCCAACGAGCTTTATCTTAAGCGGCTCATTGTTGGAGGATTTGATGGCGTATATGAATTCTCCAAAGACTTCCGCAACGAAGGAATGGATAGAACCCACAATCCGGAGTTTACCGTAATGGAAATTTACGTGGCCTACAAGGACTACTTCTGGATGATGGAATTTACAGAGGAGATGCTGGAGCGCGTAGCCATTGCGCTACACGGAACCACCAAAGTTCAGGTAGGCGACAAAACCATCGATTTTAAACGTCCATTCCGCCGCATAACCATGCTCGATGCCATTAAGGAATATACGGGCAAGGATATCGCAGGTATGGGCGAGGAACAGCTGCGCGCCGTGAGCAAGGAGCTAGGCATTGAGGTAGACGAAACCATGGGCAAGGGTAAGCTCATCGATGCCATTTTTGGTGAGAAGTGCGAGGGTAACTTCATTCAACCTACCTTCATCACAGACTATCCCATAGAGATGTCGCCACTTTGTAAGCGTCACAGAAGCAACCCAGAACTTACCGAACGTTTTGAGTTAATGGTGAACGGCAAAGAACTCTGCAACGCTTACTCCGAGCTCAACGACCCAATCGACCAGCTCGAGCGCTTTCAGGATCAGCTAAAACTGTCGGAAAAGGGTGACGATGAAGCCATGTTCATTGATATGGACTTTGTTCGTTCACTAGAATTTGGCATGCCAACCTGCTCTGGAATGGGAATTGGTATCGACCGCCTTACCATGTTTATGACCAACCAGTCGTCCATTCAAGATGTGCTCTTCTTCCCTCAGATGAGGCCAGAGAAGAAAGTGGTAAAAGACGAGGCTACAGCATATGTGGCGCTAGGTGTACCGGAAGAGTGGGTAGCCGTGCTTCAAAAAATGGGATTCCTTACCGTTGAATCCATGAAAAAGATGGGTGCAGGAAAGCTATTCAACGATCTTTGTGGAATGAACAAAAAGCATAAGCTAGGGCTTACAAATCCAACCATAGAAGATGTAAAAAAGTGGGTTGAATAGCCATTTGGCTAAAAAAAACGAAAGAAGGTAACGGAATCCGTTACCTTTTTTTATTACCTTGGCTTTGTTATAGCAACCATAATTAGCAATAGGCATCGTTGCATATTTTGGACTGTAAATCATCACCAACCTAACCGCCACAATGGACTACATACTGCTTATAGGGAACATAGCCATCCTTATTTCGGTAAGCGTAATTTTCAATTTTATTTCCAGACACTGGAAATTCAACACTCTACAGTACCGAATTCTTACCGGAATACTTTTTGGCTTGGCCACTATAATCGGCATGATTGCTCCAGCCAAAGTTGCGCCCGGTGTATTTTTCGATGGCCGTTCAATAATACTTTCCATTGCCGGACTATTTGCAGGAAGCCTGCCAGCCTTGCTTGCTGCCGCCATCGCAGCAACATTTCGTTACATCACAGGAGGAGCAGGCGTACCTATGGGGCTACTGGTTATTACAGTATCAACATCCATTGGTATTTTCTTTCATGTGCTGAGGGAGAGAAATAAAATTCAGCTAACAATACCCGTTCTGCTGGGTATTGGCTATTTAGTTCACCTAGGGATGCTCGCTTGCACGCTGGCGCTTCCTTACACTCAGCGCCATGAGGTGGTGAACAATATTCTCATACCCATACTTACCGTTTACCCCGTTGGGTTTTTACTGGTAAGCATACTATTTCTTGACAGTGAAAACAGAATAAAATCAGTTGAGGAACTTTCCAAAAGCGAAGCCCGTTACAAGCAGCTCGTTGAAAATGCACAGATGATCACGGTGAAGCTCAACGTGCATGGAGAGATAATATTTATAAACAGGTATGGACTTGGCCTATTGGGTTATAGTCGTCAGGAAATTATTGGTCGTAAAGCCATCGATACTCTCATCCTAAAAGAGAACCCCGGATCCCCGTATTTCACAGAGCTGGGGCAACGGCTTATTGGGACACAGGAAGCATTAACAACCGAAGGGAGCTGCTTCTCCCGAAGTGGGGAACATCTAACCATCCTTTGGGTGCTTACCAACACAGTGGGCACTAGCAGTCAACCAGAAATGCTCTGCACCGGGAATAACATTACAGGTTTAGTGGGAGCTCAGGAGGCACTCAGGGAGAGCCAAATAAGGCTAAAGAGCATAATGGACCACACCAACGACTTAATTTGCCAAATCGACTTAAATGGCAGGCACCTGTATGTGAGTCAATCATACAAGAAGATTTTGGGATATGAAACTCACGATCTGATTGGCAAGCCTTTCTTTTCCTTTCTTCACCCCGACGATCTAGCAAACACCATAACCACCTTTAAATCGGCACTACTCTCCCGCGCCCCAAAATCAACAAGTGTGAGATTTCGTGCTGCTGACGGGAATTACGTGTGGATTGAATCCCATGGCAACACAATCATCAACAAGTCTGGTAGGATAACAGGAATGGTAGTAAGCTCCAGAGACATTACCGAACAAGTCAAGCATCAGAAGGAGATTGAGGAGAGCGAATTTCGGTACAGAACCCTTCTGAACGCCATTCCGGACCTCATGTTTGTCCAAACGAATGATGGAGTTTATCTCGACTACCACTGCAGCGACGAATCGCAGCTACTATTCCCACCCCAAAGCTTTATCGGCAAAAAGTACACTGAAGTTCTACCACCAACCATACTATCTCTTTTTGAGGATAAGTTCAAACGTGTAAAAGAGCACTTAGGAATAGAGAAATTTGAATACGCCGCCAAACTACAAAGTGGAGAGTTGGGTTACTTCGAGGCTCGCGTAACATCCTTTGGACCAGATAAAATACTCTCCATTATTAGAGATATTACCGATAGGAAAAGGGCAGAAAAGGCTATTCAAAAAAGCGAACAGCTACTAAAGCGACAAAACGAGGAACTCAACAAACGCAACCAGAAGATTGTGAGCATCAACAAGGAACTCACGTTAGCTAAGGAAAAAGCAGAGGAGAGCGACAGGCTAAAGTCTGCCTTTCTAGCCAACATGTCGCACGAAATACGCACGCCGATGAACGGAATGTTGGGTTTTGCAGATCTACTTCGGCGGCCCAACCTTCCGGAGGAGAAACGCAAGCTATACGTTGACATTATCAACGCCAACGGAAACCAGCTGCTCGCCATCATCAACGACATTATCGACATTTCAAAAATTGAGGCTGGACAAGTTATAACAGAGCTAATTCCGGTAAACATCACCAAGCTATACCTCGAAATTCGGGATCAGTTCACCCCGTTGGCTAAGGCACGTAACCTCAACTTTATCGCTCGCTATCCAGAAGTTGGAGAGGTAATAACAAAAACCGACGCAACAAAGCTCCGTCAGGTGCTCTTCAACCTACTCAGCAATGCCATTAAGTTCACCCCCTCCGGTAGAGTAGAAACGGGTTTTTCCGCCACCGATGAGAATCTGCTTTTCTACGTTATGGATACCGGCATTGGAATTCAGCAGGAATTTCACAACACAATATTCGAAAGATTCCGCCAGGTTGAAGATACCATCAGCCGACAGCAAGGTGGAACGGGTCTAGGATTAAGCATATCCAAATCGCTTGTAGAGCTGCTTGGTGGCAGCATTTGGCTGGAATCAGAACCCGGCAAAGGTTCCACCTTTTTCTTCACCATTCCTTACGTTAAAATTGAGGATGTATCGACCCACACTGAGCAGGAGGAAGTAGTACATCCACTCTGGCATGGCAAGAAAGTTCTTATTGGCGAGGACGACGAAGCAAACTACCAATATCTTGATAGCATACTAACCGGAGCTGGCATTCAAACGGTGAGAGCAACCAGTGGGCTAGATGTGGTAGAGTTCTGCAAGCACAATCCAGGCATCGACTTAGCACTAATCAACGCAAAGATGCCCCTTATGAATGGATACGAAACAACCAAGCAAATCAAGGAGCTGCGTGGATCACTCCCCGTAATTGTTCAGGCATCATTTGTCTCTACCTCAGGGAAAGCCCATGCATATGAGTCAGGCTGCGATGCTTTCATCTCAAAGCCCATTTCAAAAAAAGATCTCATTGGTCTTATCGATCGTTTTTTCAGCTAAAATTTGCCAAAAAGCAAACAATACCGCACCACGCAACAAAAAAAGGAATAATTTGGTTGCAGGAAACCATCAGCATTCCACCATGAAAAAAGTCTATTTTGGCCTTTTAGTAAGTGCTCTACTCATAGCCAGCTGTGCACCCAGACCCATTGTTCGAGTGAATCCATCAACAGCCGGAGGAGTGTGGCTTTGGGGACAGCACTTTGTGTTCGACACTACCTCCAACGTTCATGTTTACATTGCCTTTGACAGGGAATTCAGCAATAACGAGCTTGCCTTTTCAGTGGAGTACGTCAACGTAAGCGATGAACCATTTCTAGTTGATCCGTCACAAATTCAGGTGATTGCTTCTCCAATAAATTCAGCAAAGTATCAAGAAAAAACATACTACGCCATTGATCCTGAGCAACAGCTGCTGGAAACCGATATGGCCATATCAAGAAGTGAAGCGCAAAGCAAAAATTCAGCCATTGTTGCAGCCATAGTGTTAGGAGCAGGAATCGCCCAAACGGTTTCAGATGAAAACAACAATGCCTCTTATGAAAAACTGGCACTACATCAGAACATGGCTGTTGCCGGGGCTGACCTAGCTCAAGCCACCAGCGTCGCTGCAGACTTCAACGTAATGAAGCTATCAAACAACCGACAAATATGGGAAACGCAAACACTGCGTAAAACAACGCTGCCTCCAAACATGTCCATTCAGGGAAGAATTCTCATACCCAAGGATCTCAATATGATGAACTACCAGATTATTATCCCGCTTCTGGAGAAGAAGGCATCATTCCTTTTCGAGCAGAAGATTTACCATCCCAACCACGAGACACCACCATCAAACGGAGATCCTCAATAATCTATTATTTACCGGATACGATGCCACAATCCCAGAGGTAGAATGTTTTTCCCACCCCCATGCTTCTCGTGGTTGTCAACGAATCGATCAAAATACTGGAGGAAAACGTCTTACTAAACTCAGTGGATGGATTTGAGGTATAGCGCGATGTAGTAATAAAGAAAGCATGCTTTCCGCTCAACGTGCTCAAAGGCATCCACTGGTTATATCCATTGGCTAGCTTAGGGTCGAGTGCTGTTACCATCCCCTTTCCACCCAATGCCCACTCCAGCTCACCGCTCAAAAACCAACGGTGAGTAATTAATACAGTGGAGTCGTTAACGAGCCCCTTCTCCTCTAGATAGCTGGCTAACCTATCCCACCCCTGTCCGTCTAGCGTTAAGTCAACTTTAGGTGAAAGTTTGAAGAATCCAGTTTGGCTCTGAAATGCCAGCAGCAAACCTAAAACAAAGGTTATAGCACCGGTAATTCCCGCAAATCGTATGGCTTTTCGAACCTTCCACTGCGCCATCAACCCCGAAAGCAAGAGTAATCCCGTAAGGTACCCAGGCAACGGCCAGTGCGGCAAAACTGTCTGAAAAAATCCAGCGAGAGAAAATATGACCACGGGAACTATTGCAAACCACGCCAGCCAGCGTGTTTCAGGCCTGTTCTTCCGAAGAAAGAAAAGGATGGTTGTTAGCAAGGTGATCATTATCCACGGAAGTAGATAGGCCATTTGTCCCCCCAGTCCCTGTAGAAAAAGAATGAAGGAGAACCGTCCACTAGGTGCTCCTTTCCCAAACTGATATAGAAGGGATACCCAATGATGGGTATAGTTCCAGTATAAATCTGGTGAGTAAATCACCAAACTTATCAAAGCCGCGATGTAGAGTTTTGGTTCACGAAGCAACTTCCGCCATTCGGCGAAGAGTAGAATGCAACAACCGAAGGTAAACCACATTAGCACCCCATGGTACTTTGAGAGCATGGCGAAGCCTGCAGCCACACCCCACCACAATATCCAACGTAGCTCACGTGATTCTTGGTAACGAATTAGGCTATAAACACCTACCATCCAAAAAAAAGCGAGTGCATTGTCTGGAATCACAAAAGCACCTACCCCAAAGGAAAAAAGAGGAATAACCTGTAGCATAATGGTGGCCCAGCGAGCAGCATCCCTGCCCCACAACCGATAAGTAGCGGAGAAGGTGACCCAACAGGTGGCAATAAAAAGTAATATACCACCCAATCGGAGCGAAAGTGGAGAGAAGCTCCCGGTGAGCCAGTGCCCAATTCCGGCAGTGAGTGCCACCATTGGTGGATGATCGAAGTAGCCAAGCGCAGGATGCAAGGAGTATACACCATAGTACGCTTCATCGAAACCTGGAAACACAAACAGTGAGCAAGTTACCCTGAAGGCTGTTCCAATCAGCACTGCAAGCCAGAAAACCCGGTCATAAACTGGATTAAGAGGTTTCAACTTATTGCTCATTATCGTTCTCAAACGCTATCGCAATATTGGAGTGGTGGCTTTGGAAATTATTCTGGAGCGTAGCAGGGAGAAAAACACTAGCACTACCCCAAGCACAGACATCCCTCCCACAAAGGTAAAAAATCCGAAAGAATCGTGTCGCATATGAAAGAAAGCCACATATATTCCAAAAAAGAGGGTCAATCCCAGAATGGCAAAACGAATAATGAACCGCTCAAACCAATCCCAGTTAATTTTAAAAACATCGACTAAAAGAGTGCCTAACACTACGGATAAAATTCCAACCAAAGCACCAGCTGCTACATCGAAAGGAAAGTGAGCGCCAACGTAAACGCGCGCCAACGAGCCAACTACACCGAGCAGCAACAGAGCAATACGATTCATATTTTTGTCGAGCAACAGCAGGGTTACCATAGCCCAAACGGTGGCAGAGTGTCCCGACGGGAAGCTGTGCTGGCGAAGAACTGGCCCCAATACCTTTAGCGATCCAAAAACGGCCGCTGGACGAGGCATGTCGAAATATCGTTTAAGAGACTGAACTAGCAGCATTACTATTATGAGCGACACAAGACCAACGAAACCCTTCCGGGAGTTGCCCAGCAGTAACCACAAGCTAAGAGTAACAGCAATTACTCCATCACCAAGATTAGACATATAGAACATGGAGACGTCCAACCACATGGGAAAATCTCGGTTAATCATCCAAAAAATCTCATGGTTAAAGAGTCGTGCAATCACGCTGAATGCAGCAAACACTACAACCAATGCCACAATCACGGGATTTGCGGCAGCAGAGCGATAGGCTTTTTCTATAGGGCTTATTGTAGATAAAGTCATAGCAGAATATTTGCCACAATATTACTCCCCCCATCATACCTAATCGCAAAGCAAAGGTTAACATATCGTAACCTTTATGCCTCAACATCAGGTCAAATCCATCTAAGATTAAGCGTAGATTAATTCTTAGCTATAGAGCGTTAAAAATGCATCTAGCACTCACGAGCATCTCCCCAGCAGTGAAAAATTTTACCTTTGCTGAAACAGAATTATAAGAAAGGAAAATAGATGAACTACCTCGTTTTAGACTTGGAGATGACCGGTACAGAGCCGGGATGGCATGAGATAATTCAAATTGGCGCTGTGCTTTACAACGAGCATTGGCAGAAGCAGGGAACCTTTCTCTCAAACGTTTACCCCGAAAACGAGGAAAGCTACTCCCAACCATCGGCGGAGATTCACGGCATTACCCTTGCGGAACTGGACGATGCCCCTATGCTTAACGAGGTGCTTCCCGATTTTGAGGCATGGGTCCTCAAGATGCTAAAGGTTAACCCCAACCGATCAAATCCAACCGCAGCAGCCTCGGCGCTCAAAAGCGTTGCCCTCTGCGGTCAAAGCGTTATTTACGACATCAACTTTCTGCGCTTCGCATACCGTCAGGAGAAGCTGCGCTGGCCATTTTCCAACCGCATGATCGACCTCAACAACTTAGCTTTTTTCCTCTTCGAAATTTTGAATGAAAATGGCGAAGCCGTACCAAAATCGCTCAGTCTTACCTCCATCGCCGACTTTTTTGGTTTTGAGCGCGAGGGAATCAACCACAATGCACTAGAGGATGCAGAAATCACCGGCGAGTGTCTCAAGCGGGTAATGAGTTTTCCCAAAAGGCTAACCCTTGAATTGGAATAACAGCATACACCCTATCTGCGATAAAATGGCAATCCAATGTGAATTTTGCTAACTTTGCAGCCTAAACTAGGCATGCTGTTATGGCAAAACAAGTGGTATATGCCCTTATTACTGCGCTCCTGCTCCTAACATTGGCAACAAGTTGCTCCTCATCTAGAGCAACGGTCAGACGAAGCAAAGCAGGGTCGGATTGCCGCTGCACCCACATGAAACATCTTCAGCAGCAGAACTCATACCTCTACCGCAGGTAGTTACATTCCAGGTGTATGAGGCAAGGCCACAACGTTATTAGCCGTTAGGCAGCAAAATCTCAGAAAAAAATGGGAAAAACAATTCTCTTTCAGCTTAACGAAAAGGCAAAAATTGCAGTATTTGGCGGAGGCAGCTGGGCAACAGCTATTGTGAAAATCCTCCTCAATAACGTGGAAAAGGTAGGCTGGTACGTTCGTGACCCCGAAGTGGCCGATGCTCTCAGAAACGAAGGCAGAAACCCCAAGTACCTCAGCTCCGTTAGGTTCGACAAGAGTAAGCTAGTAATGTCTAGCGACATCAACGAAATTGCGGAAAAAGCCGATGTGCTCGTTTTTGCCATTCCCTCCGCCTTCCTCAAGGAGAGCCTTCAGGACTTAACTGTTAGCCTTAAAGGGAAGTTCATTATCTCCGCCATTAAAGGGATTATTCCCAACGATAACCTTACGGTGGCCGAATTCTTCAATACGCGCTACCAAATCCCCTACGACTTTTTAGGCATTGTAACTGGCCCATGTCACGCAGAGGAGGTAGCCTTGGAACGGCTTTCATACCTCACCATCGCATGCAAAAACAGGGAAAATGCCGCTGCCATTGCTGGTCGTTTCGAATGTTCGTTCATTAAAACGGTTACCAGCACCGACATTTACGGAACAGAGTACTCCGCCGTGCTGAAAAATATTTTCGCCATTGCTGCCGGCATTTGTCACGGCATTGGCTACGGCGACAACTTTCAGGCGGTGCTCATATCCAACGCCCAAAAGGAGATTAAACGCTTTCTGGACAACACCTACCCCTCCAAACGAAACGTCGACTCCTCGGGATACCTTGGCGACCTTCTGGTGACCGCCTACTCTCACTTCAGCCGTAACCGCACTTTTGGCATGATGATAGGCCGTGGTTACTCCGTTAAATCGGCACAGCTAGAGATGAGCATGGTAGCTGAAGGCTACTACTCTACAGTCTGCATCAAGGAGATAAACAAGAAGTACAACGTTAAAATGCCGATTACCGATGCCGTATACAACATCCTCTACGAAGGTATCGCTCCGGCCATAGAAATTAAGCTGCTTACTGAAAAGCTAAAGTAAGCCTTGTGCTGTTTAATCTTTAAAACATTTCAATATGAATCACCTTAAGCTGAATCTCGAAGGAGTTTACCCCTTCGTGTCCAAAGACAAGGTTTATGCCTTAAAGGCAAAGGTTGAAGAGAGCCAAAAGCTCCTACACAGCCAAACGGGCAAGGGAAACGACTTCCTTGGCTGGTTACACCTTCCCTCCTCCATTACCCAGGAGCAGCTGAACAGTATTGCTGGATCGGCACAGGCACTCTCACAGGCAGTGGAGGTTGTTGCCGTAATTGGTATCGGTGGCTCCTACCTAGGTGCCAAAGCCGTTATCGACGCTTTGAGCCACAGCTTCAGCCACCTACTCGACAAGAATGAGTTTCCGCATGTAGTATTTGCCGGTCAAAATATTGGCGAAGATTACCACTTCGAGCTCATGGAACTCTTGGAGCGGAAGTCGGGAGCCGCCATTGTTATCAGCAAGTCGGGAACCACCACAGAGCCAGCGCTGGCCTTCAGACTTATTAAAAACCATCTCGAAGGAAAGTACTGCAAATCGGTAGCCAAAAACCGCATTGTGGCAATTACTGACGAGGCTAAGGGTGCACTCCACGTTCTAGCCAAGCAGGAGGGTTACAAGACGTTTGTTATTCCCGACAACGTTGGTGGCCGTTACAGCGTGCTTACCCCTGTTGGGTTGCTCCCCATTGCCGTGGCCGGATTCAACATCCACGAGCTGGTGCAGGGAGCGCAGGATATGGAGAAATTCCTAATGGAGGCTCCCTTTGAGGAAAATCCTGCCATGCTCTACGCCGCTGCCCGTAACGCGCTATACAGTGAAGGTCGTAAGATGGAGATTCTTGCCAACTTTGAGCCCAAGCTCCACTTTATGACAGAGTGGTGGAAGCAGCTTTATGGCGAAAGTGAAGGCAAAGAAGGGAAGGGTATATTCCCTGCCGGCGTTGACTTCACCTCCGATCTCCACTCCATGGGCCAGTACATCCAGGAGGGTGAGCGTTTCTTCTTCGAAACGGTAATTAGCGTTACCAAACCTCAACACCAAATGGTTATCCCAACCGATAAGGATAACCTCGATCAGCTAAACTTCTTATCGGGCAAGCGCTTCCACCAAATTAACAAGATGGCTGAACTGGGTACCAAAATTGCCCACATCGATGGAGGTGTGCCAAACCTTCACCTCGAAATTCCCGAAATTAACGAGTACAACCTTGGTGCGCTGATATACTTCTTTGAGAAGGCATGCGCACTTAGCGGCTACACACTGGGCGTAAACCCGTTTGACCAACCTGGTGTAGAGGCATACAAGAAGAATATGTTTGCACTACTTAACAAGCCGGGATTCGAAAAGGAGGGTGACGAACTCCGTAAGCGACTTGGAATGTTTCTGGGAACAAAGTAAACAGCACTGGGGACAAGTAGCGAAGATAGGTTACGGGTAACCAGCCTGCGTTTTATATCATAAGGAGAGGGACTTCGGTTACCTCTCCTTTTTTGGTTGCGCGTCCTTGTAGTTATTTAGAGCTCTATTTTAAGATCTCCAATTTTAACACATTTAAGGAAACATGACCAAAAGAATTATTTTTCTGCGGTATTCCACCATAGAATAGCGAATTTTGCTACTCCGTTATCTAGCACCACACGAACTGCTACCTGAACAAATTTATGGACTAATTTGTATATCCAATTGCATAGCAAAGCACACCTTATGTCCCCAACCAACCTAGAACGTTTGATAAAGCTAGCCGATGAAGTTTTTGCCACCAAAGACGATCCCGACCAGCTCAGCGTAAACCCAAAGGTAATCAAACGCCTACACAAGATTCATCCAGCCACGGTTTCCGAATACAGCAACGATAATGGCCCTGTAGCATGGGTCTTGCTTATTCCCACAACCCTTGCGCTAATGAATCGCTTCCTCGAAGGCAGCATTACGGAACGGGAACTATTTAAGCTCACACCACTGAACACGTCCTATGAGGCGCTCTACCTATGTTCTGCCCTTGTGCTGGAAGAATACCGAAAGAAGGGCATTACCAAACGGCTCATATTAAACGCCATTGAACAAATGCAGAAAGACCATCCACTAAAAGCGTTATTTGTGTGGCCGTTTACCAAGGAGGGCGATTGGACAGCAGAGGCCATTGCACGCCTTACCGGATTACCGCTACACAAAAGGGCAGAATAAAAAAACTAGAAGAATCAAGAATTGGCATAGCGAAATGAACCTCTTGGCTTAGTTCACGCTGCCCGCCCCACCCTTCAACTCATGCTTTAACTCCTTAATAATGGCATTGAATTCATGAAGTGTAAGGTCCGTATCCACCCAGCGGAGAGCGGCGCTTATGGTGCTTACCACCCTCACCGATTGTGGTAGCAACTGGTTATTATCCTTAAAGATGGTAGCAATAGCTGCCTGAAGTGGCGTTTGGGTAAGAATAGCGTTGCGGCGAACCCCCACAGATTGGCTATTAAGTATTAAGAAGTCGATATAGCACCTTACATCGCTCATGGCGATGTTGAAGGTGAGATTCCTCAGATCAACAATAATATTGAAGTTGGGAGAAAAGGCCAAGTCCATAGCCTGCTCTCTTTTAAATTTTTTGGCATCGCTTAGGGCGCCTATGCCCTCATGATACTCAACAACCAGCGACTTTTCTCTTATTACTCGATAGTTGCCGCGGTGTTCCGCACTACAAATACCTGCACCCATGATAAAAGAAATGTGTTTCCGTCAAGCTTGTATTACCAAAAGTATGACAATTTGAAAAGCAGGGGGCTTCCCCACGAAAGGATTAGCTCGAGATATTGACCAAACGCCAAAATTGGTGACAGGCAGGCTAAGACACCTACACACAGGAAAGAAATGCCATTACACTGCTCACCAAATGATGAGTGGCCGTATGGAATTTTCCTGACAATCGCCTCAACGATTAATTGAGGGAGTGAAAGCGTTTGTGAGGCCTACTACTTTTTCTTATAAGCCTTACCCGTCAGGCTAACGGAGGGAGGGTCGCCATAGGGTCTACGAACAACTCTATTGGTAATAAGCACGCATTGAGCGTTAAGCAGAGCAGCCTTTTTCTGAAGAGTTATTGTTGCGCTACGTTCCAGCCACTTTGGTGTAGCATAGGTATCCCTCTCTCCAACAGCATAGGCCTCCACGTCACCCAACTCGAGCATGCCAGCAACTTGTTCGGGCTTATGTACCACCTTTACATCACGCCATCCAGGGATATCCGGAATCTCTACCTCCCGCATGGTGATAATATCCACCCTACCGGACTTGTAGATAATCTTATTCACCTCGCGGCGGTCAACCTCAATCATTTTGGTTTCACCAGGGAAGGAGTAGTATAGATTCTTCAGAGTAAACTTCATAAAGTTGGCGAGAATTTTCTTCCCCGAAAGCATGACAATGGTATCCGTTTTCACCTTGCTATTGGTAGTGGCAGCCTCAACCGAAAAACCACCCGATGAATAGGATGATGTAGAATCCGCCATAGTCATTTCCTGCTTAAGGGAATCTGAGCTGGTCGTAGAGTCAGCTGCGCTACGCTGAATAGGCACTATGCTATCCCTTTTTACTGCAACGGTATCTATCGAGTGCCGAATAGTATCCTTTATCACTGCAACGGAATCAGGAGTTTGGCCACTAAGCAAGGTAGAAAAACCAACTAAGAATAAGGTTGAAAGAAAAATCCGCATAGCCATTTTATGTATAGCCACAAAAGTAGAAAGTTTACACCGTTACACAAACCCTCGTTCCTCAAAAAGTGTTAACAACGGTCACCTCCATTAAATGTCCAAATAGTATCTTACGGCACAAGGTTTGTAATATAGAGGCAATTCTAACCATTACCGTTTTCGGTGATACAATTTAAAGTACCATGAAAAAATCGATTCTACTCGCAGCAACACTACTCCTTTCTGTATTCGCCTTTGGGCAGCAGGTCGAGAAGCCTTACATTGAGGTAACCGGAACGGCAAAAATGGAGGTTATTCCTAACCAAATCTACCTTCGCATTGTGCTTCAGGAGCGCAATGAATCACGTGGCAAGGTCACCATAGATAGGTTGGAGAGCGACATGAAAGGTGCCCTCAAACGTGCTGGCATCGACACAAAAGATCTCTCGCTACTCGATGCAGCGGGCGACCTAACTCAAATTACAAGGAGAAAACAAGATGTTCTCACCACCAAATCTTACCAGCTAATGGTTACCAGCGCATCGGAACTAAGTAAAGTAGTGGAGGAGCTCGGCAAGGTTGAGGTAAAGGATGTCGCAATTACTAGAGTTAGCCACTCCGACATAGAAAATCTTCGAAAAGAGATACGCATAAAGGCGATTAAGGCTGCAAAAGAGAAGGCAGACTATCTGCTAGATGCGCTTGGAGAAAAAGCGGGAATGCCACTCATTATTACCGAAAATAGCTGGATGGAAAACAACGAGCCACGGTTACTATACAGAATGGACAAGGAAAGCAACACAATTGTTAGCAGAGGGGAAGACGAAGGTGATGAAGACCTAAGCTTTACCAAGATAAGGCTGCAGGCCTCTTTCACTGCCCGTTTCGAAATATTGACAAAGTAATTTTCTGGGAGGGAACCTTTGTAAACAAGAAGGGGATGACACATTGCGGTCACCCCCTTTACTTTTTCGGAAAATCTAACTATTACTTCTTCAGGTTATGCTTAGTTACAAACTGTTCCAGAACACCCTTAAGATCGGGCTGTCCTATTTCAGCTAAATCGTAGTAAACACGAGTGGTTGGTTTCTTAATCTTGATAATACGGTTAAGATCTATTGGGGTACCAATAATAACGGTATCACAGTCGGTCTTGTTGATGGTAGCCTCAAGATCTTTGAGCTGCTGCTCACCATAGCCCATTGCAGGAAGAATACGGCCAATATTAGGGTAAATTTCGTAGGTCTCCTTTAGCTTACCAACCAGGAATGGACGAGCCTCTACCTCCTCTGAAGCACCAAACTTACGAGCAGCAATGGTACCAGCACCAATCTTCATCTCACCATGGGTAAGGGTTGGGCCGTCCTCAACAATTAAGCAACGCTTGCCATTGATGAGTTCAGGATTATCAACCTTTATGGGCGATGCGCCATCAACAACAATGGCCTTGGGGTTACACTTGCGAATGTTGTCGCGAACAACCTGAATACCTTCTGGTGCAGCAGAGTCCATTTTATTGATAACCACCACGTCGGCCATCCGAAGATTAACCTCACCTGGATAGTAGGAAACCTCGTTACCTGGACGGTGAGGATCGGCTACGGTAATGGTCAAATCTGGCTTGTAAAAGGAGAAGTCGTTGTTTCCGCCATCCCACAGAATAACGTCGCAGCCACTGGGGTCCTTCTCAGCATCACGGAGAATTGCCTCATAGTCTACACCCGCATAAATAACGTTGCCGCGAACTACATGTGGTTCGTACTCCTCCATCTCCTCAATGGTACACTTGTGCTTCTTAAGGTCTTCAACTACAGCAAAGCGCTGAACCTTTTGGGCAACAAGGTCACCGTAGGGCATAGGGTGACGAACAGCCACCACCTTTAACCCTTGATTCATGAGATACTCAACTACCTTACGGGAAGTTTGTGACTTACCACATCCGGTACGTGTTGCCACCACAGCAATAACCGGCTTGGTGCTCTTAATCATGGTTTCGTTTGGACCGATGAGCATAAAGTTCGCACCAGCAGCATTCACAATGGCGCTAACGCCCATAACTCGATTGTAAGGAACATCGGAATAGGCAAATACGCAATCTTGAACCTTCAAGTCCTTTATAAGCTTAGGCAGATCCTCCTCTGCAAAAATCGGAATACCATTGGGATAACCGTTACCGGCAAGTTCTGCAGGATACTTTCTTCCGTCGATGTCAGGAATTTGAGCGGCAGTAAATGCAACTACGTTGTAAGCATCGTTATTACGAAAGAATGTGTTGAAGTTGTGAAAATCTCTTCCGGCTGCACCGATAATGATCACATTTCTCTTGGACATAATGCCTCCTTTTTTGTTAATAGTTACTAGTTAGTTTATGGTATATGCTTTTAAAGCTTCTCCAAAAATAGAATTTTAAAACTAAAAGCAATGGCATCAGACGTCTTTTTTGCCACAATTAAAACATGTTAAGCAGCTGTTTTTCTTAGAGTTTATGGTTATTTACACTTCATGCAAACTTATGCAGCCATCCATAAATATTGCACTACTTTTGTAACCACAAACTGGTGTAATCACAAGCAAAAGTTGCAAACGATTTTAAGAGAAAAAGCAAAACGGGGGAACACTCAAAATGAATTTTCTTGCACACATCTACCTTTCTGGCTCCGATGAACAAGTCAGGCTTGGAAACTTTTCTGGAGACTACGTTAAGGGAAGTAACTTTTCATCGTTCCCACCACGGGTTGTGCTTGGGCTAAAAATGCACCGCACCATCGACTCGCTCACAGACAGCCATCCGAGCTTTTTCAAAAGTAGGGATAGACTATTACCCGTTTACGGAAGGTATGCAGGAGTTGTGGTCGACATGTTTTACGATCATATACTAGCTAGCCGCTGGGACGATTACTGCACAACTCCGCTTCTCCCCTTCTCCCGTGCATTTTACTTCAGCATGGTAAAAAACTACCACCTACTTCCCCGACAGGTAAAATATTTTCTGCCCTTCATGATCCAGAGCAGCAGGCTACATTCCTATGCCAGCCTTAAGGGAATAGGCGAATCGCTGGATATCATGAGCCGAAGAACAAGTTTGCCCGATAAAACAGCAGCAGCCATAACCTTGCTGGAGCATGAATACACGGCATTTAAAAGCGACTTTGAGGAGGTATTTCCGTTCCTTATCCAGCAAGTGGAGGAGCAATACGGAATTAAGGCTGGATGCTGCCAACCCTAGACTCCACCGCTCCGCTCGGTGTTGAGCTTAATAAAGATAAACAGCAGCACGGTAAACGACCATAACGATGATCCGCCATAGCTAAAGAACGGCAAGGGTATACCTATCACTGGCACCAGACCAATGGTCATACCTATGTTTATCACCACATGGAAAAAGAGTATAGAAAGCAGTCCGTAACCATACATCCGTGAGAATGTCTGCTTCTGCCGTTCGGCAAGCTTCTGAATTCGAAGAAAAAGTAGCACAAAAAGCCCAATAACCACAAGAGATCCCATGAACCCCCACTCCTCACCTACAGTGCAGAAAATAAAGTCGGTACTCTGTTCAGGAACAAAGTTAAACTTGGTTTGCGTGCCTTGCAGATACCCCTTTCCAAATAGACCCCCTGAGCCAATGGCAACCTTCGATTGGTGAAGATTATAGCCCCATCCAAGCGGGTCGGAAGCGATACCCAACATATCCATGATACGATCCTGATGGTGCTTCTCGAGTACATTGTGAAAAACGTAGTCCACAGAATAGCCAAACCCAACGCTGGAGAAGAAGAACACCACCACCATTAACAGCGAAAGCATCTTGGTTTTATAGGCATGATACAGAGCAACTGGCGAAACTGCCGCCGCCGACACCAAAATAGACATTAAAGGTGATATGGAAATGCCAGCCAAGCGACCGAGGTAGTACAGCCCCACTGAAAGTGCAGCAATACCTAGAGCAATGCCTGTAACCAAAGGGCTCTTCCGAATAATAAGCCAAAGGGCAACAATAGAAATAACCAGCAACCCCATGGTGACTATCAACACACCAAACTTCAAAGAAAAGATAAACAGCATCACCATAAAGGCCATCAGAGCAATTATCCAGCCCGACATACCTTCACGGTAAAGCATCAACGTAAGGGCAAAAAACACTAAAACTGAACCAGCATCAGGTTGAAGAAGAATAAGCCCCATGGGCAAGGCAAGTATGGCACCAACCCGAATGTATCCACCTATCTTCTTAAAGGTAAAACCGTAGGTGCTAACCAAACGCGCAAGGGCCAGCACAGCCCCAACCTTGGCAAACTCCGATGGCTGTAAGCCGCCCACCTTTCCAATAAATATCCACGACTTTGCCCCGTTCACCTCTTTTCCAAAAATCAGCACGGCCACCAATAACAGGATTGTTACGCCGTAAAGTGGATATGCAAAAACGTAAAAGAATTTGCTATCTATGGCAAGAATGAATATGGCTAGAACTAAGGCTGCAGCAATCCACAGAAGTTGCATCCCGTAACGCTGTGTAAAGTCAAATATGCTTTGGTGGCTCTCGTTATACACTGCAGCATAAATATTTAGCCACCCCATAAACACAAGGAGCAGATAGATAAACACCAGCTGCCAGTCTATACCCCTAGCAAAATCACTTCTTCTTGCCATGGTTTTGGATAAGGTTTGTGTTTAGAATATAGTCTTCAAGGTAAGGGCGCGAAATGGTATCCTTGAGGTATTTCTCAATCATTAAGCTGGCAATTGGCGCGGCATAAGTTGCCCCAAAACCAGCATTCTCCACATACACCGCGATGGCAATCTTTGGATTATCCTTTGGTGCAAATGCAATAAATATGGAGTGATCCTCACCGTGAGGATTTTGTGCTGTTCCTGTTTTACCACATATATCCAAACCAGGAACCGCAGCAATGCGGGCCGTAGAACCACTACCCGCTGCACCATTAACCGCTTGGTACATCCCGTCGATAATGGGTTTATAATAGGTTGAATCGATCAGCGTTTTATGCTTTGTAAGAAACTGTTCTCCAATGCCTACCTGCCCTTCAACGCTCTTAACGAGATGAGGGGTAAAAAAGTATCCACGGTTAGCCATTATGGCTGCAAGATTAGCCATCTGCATTGGTGTAATGCCCAACTCACCCTGCCCAATTGCCAACGAGATAACGGTTAGCGATTTCCATCCATTCTTTCCGTAAATGCGATTGTAGAGATCCGAGGAGGGAACAATTCCATTGAGCTCATTGGCAACATCGGAACCAAGCCTCTTCCCAAAACCAAACGACATCACGTACCGACGCCAGGAGTCCAATGCCTCAGCGGTAGAAACATACTTTGGGTTATCAAGAATGCTTCTTAACACATAGCAAAAATAGGTATTGCAGCTAATCGCCACTGCACCAATCAAGTCGAGTGGAGAAGGATGGTGATGACAACCTACCCCTCTACCGTAAGGATAACCACCATCGCAGCTATACCGCACACCGGGAGTAAGAACCCCCTCCTGCAATGCAATAAGCCCATTCACCAGCTTAAAGGTAGAACCTGGTGGATACATGGCCATGGAGGCGCGGTTGAAAAGGGGCTTTAAAGAGTCGGACTGTAGTGCGCGGTAGTTCTGAGCCCTATCGCGTCCTACAAGGAGCTCCGGGTCGAAGCTGGGACTGCTCACCAGCGCTAAAATTTCGCCCGTTGATGGTTCAATAGCAACAATGCTGCCGAGCTTGTTCTGCATGAGCTTCTCCCCATAGGCTTGCAGCTTTGCATCGATGCTCAATGTGATATTTTTTCCCATCACCGACGAGGTATCAAATTTACCGTCGGCATAGCTACCTTTTATTCGGTTGTGAACGTCTACCATGTAAATGTTAACCCCTTTTTGGCCCCTTAGCTCCTTCTCATAAGTTTTCTCCACACCGCTAATACCTATATAGTCGCCAGACTTATAGTAGGAATCCTTAGAAATGGTATTATCGTCCACCTCACCAACATAGCCAAGGAGACCTCCCGCCACATTGAACGGGTAAGTTCGAAGCGAACGGGGCTGAACAAAAAAACCGGGGTAAAGGAAGAGCTTCTCCTGTAGAGTGGCGTATGTCCGAGCAGAGATTTGCTTTAAAAAAACTGACTGCTTATAGTACGAGTAGTGCTTTGCGGCCAGAAGGCTGGCGTCGAGCTGCTCTTTTGTTATATCCAGAATTTTACAAAACTCCGTTGTATCAAAAGCCCTAAGCTGTTGAGGAATAACCATGAGGTCGTAGGCCGCTTGGTTACAAACAAGAATTTCGCCGTTCCGGTCGTATACCAATCCACGAGCAGGGTATTGGGTAACATAGTGCAAAACGTTGTTACTGGCAGTAACCTTGTAGGAGGTATCCACCACCTGCAGAAAGAATAGCCGTACTAAAATTGCCGCGGTTGCGGCAATCACGATAGAGATAACAACAAACTTTCTGTCAAAACCAACCTTCACCTTGAATACATTTAAACCTATGTCAGCTACCGCTTATAGAACAGCATCTGAGCCAAAACAATAAAAACTAACGTAAATGCGCTACTTAACACCACTCTAATAAAGGTGAAAAAGAAGCCATGAAACGAAAACGCCTCCAGATAAAACAGTGAAAAGTGGTGAATTAGTATAAGCGCGGAGGCATACTTTATAAACCAGCCACTGCCATACCCTGCCATGGAAGGAATATTGCCCTTATCAAACTCCTCGCGACCCGAAATTATATTGAGCACGTAAGGACGAGCAAAAGCCATTAGCGTTGTTGCAAAGGCGTGAAAACCCAGTGTGTCAGAAAAAATATCAACCGACAGACCAAGCATAAATCCAGAAACCAAGAGTATCCAGCGGGGTGTTTGGAATGGCAGCACCAGAATAAAAAGCACGTAAACATAAGGATTTAAGAAGCCGTTAAGTTGAATGTTGTTGAAGACAAATTCCTGCAACAGCACCAGCAATAGGAACAAACCTAGATATTTCAAAAACTCCTTAATCATTTTTCACGTTCGTGCTTTCCAGCTGATTCTGCTCGTCAGACTGGGTGTTGTTGATAATGTATACGTAGTTTAGCTTATGAAAATCGCCAGCAAGCTTTACGCTAATGCGGTAAAAGTTTCCACCCTTCTTGTCAAAGTCCTGAACAAATCCAAGGAGGATACCCTCCGGAAAAATGGAAGAATAGCCGGAGGTAACTACCGAATCGCCAATTGAGATATCGGCATGCTGGGGTATTTCCGACAAAATAATCACATCGGGGTCAATACCATCCCAAGCAAACGAGCCAAAATACCCTGTTCTACTGAGTTTTGCAGATATTCTCAAGTCGGTATTAAGCAAGCTGATAACGGTAGAGTAGTGCGGCGAACAGCTTTTAACAACCCCTACGATTCCATTGCTGGAAATAACCCCCATCTCCGGTTTAACCCCCTCGTCGAGCCCAGCCTTTATCGTAATAAAATTGTGCTGCTTGTTCACCGAATTGTTTACCACAACAGCTCCCACATAGGTATACTGCCCATGTCGAGAAGTATCGAGATTATTTGGTACAACCACAGGTGTGGGAAGCGAAGCAATCTTTCTGCGCAACTCTAAATTTTCCCTAGCAAGAATATCATTCTGCTCGCGCAACTCAAAATAGTTGTTTAGCCCATCGAAGTATGAGTGTACCGAGCCACTAAAGCCTCTCACCGCCGACACCAGCCGATAGTGCTGATATATGCTATCGGTGGAGATTAGCACTAGCGATATCCCCTCCAATATGACAAAGAGAAAAACAATATGATACCGAAGTAAAAACCGTAAAAGGCTATTCATGCTTGGTTAAAAAGGCTAGCGCATTAGGAATGAAAATCTATCTACATTCTTGAGCGAAATACCCGTTCCTCGAGCCACTGCGTGAAGTGGATCTTCGGCCACGTGAAAAGGAATATTGATCTTATCGGTCAAGCGCTTATCCAAGCCACGAAGCAATGCACCACCACCTGCAAGATAGATACCCTTAGTCACTATGTCGGCGTAAAGTTCAGGAGGTGTTTGCTCCAGCACTCCAAGCACTGCTGTTTCAATCTTCGAGATAGATTTATCGAGGCAGTGTGCAATTTCTTGGTAAGAAACGGGAACCTCAATGGGTAACGCTGTCATAAGGTTTGGTCCGCGAACAACGTAGTCGCTAGGTGGATTATCTAGGTCAGGCAGCGCACTTCCTACCGCAATTTTAATGTCTTCAGCAGTTCTCTCTCCTATCTTAATATTGTGCTGGTGACGCATGTATGCCTGAATGTCGCCCGTGAAACCATCACCGGCAATACGAATACTCTTATTGCAAACAATGCCACCCAGAGCGATAACGGCAATCTCTGTAGTGCCACCTCCTATATCAACAACCATGCAGCCCTCGGGAGCTTCTACGTCGAGACCAATTCCCAGAGCGGCAGCCATAGGTTCATAAATCATGTAAACGTCACGCCCCCCTGCGTGCTCCGAGGAGTCACGAACCGCACGAATTTCCACTTCGGTGCTTCCCGAAGGAATGCAAACCACCATTCGGAGCGATGGGGTAAAAAGCCGATTCTTGGGGCTGATCATCTTAATCATCCCGCGAATCATCTGCTCCGCAGCGTTAAAGTCGGCAATCACACCATCACGCAACGGGCGGATAGTTCGGATGTTTTCATGTGTTTTGCCATGCATTTGCCGAGCTGCTTCTCCAATGGCGATAAGCTTGCCAGTGTTGTGGTCAATGGCCACAATGGAGGGCTCATCAACTACAATTTTATCGTTATGAATAATAATGGTGTTGGCGGTACCAAGGTCAATGGCCAACTCCTGCGTTAAAAACGAGAACAATCCCATATTTTCAGTCCTTTAATTTCCTAATGTTTAAAATGACGAACTCCAGTGAACACCATGGATACCCCATTGCTATTACAGTAATCGATGGAGTCCTTATCTCTAACTGAGCCACCCGGCTGAACTACAGCAACAATGCCAGCTTTGTGTGCAATCTCCACGCTATCGGCAAAAGGGAAATAAGCATCGGAAGCCATTACCGCACCTGTAAGGTCGAAGCCGAAACTCTTGGCCTTTTCTATTGCATGCTTAAGCGCATCAACTCTTGAGGTTTGCCCCACTCCACTTGCCAGCAACATCCCATTCTTAACCAACACAATGGCGTTGGACTTGGAGTGCTTAACCAGCTTATTGGCAAAAATCATATCTTCAATTTGAGCAGCAGAAGGAGAGGTAGTGGTAACGGTTTTCATATCAGCCTTCCCTTCCGTATTCATATCCCTATCCTGAACCATCACCCCATTCAAAAGTGAGCGGAACTGCTTTGTTGCCAATGCTCCCTCCTTCCTTATCAGGATTATTCTGTTCTTCTTTGTTTTCAGCACATCCAATGCTTCGGAAGTGTATGAAGGTGCAATAATAACTTCAAAGAAAAGATTATTAATCTCAGCAGCAACGTCACCAGTAACCTCCACATTGGTAATGAGGATTCCACCAAACGCAGAAACAGGATCACCGGCAAGTGCATCTTTCCAAGCATCCATAAGCACTGGACGAGATGCAGCACCACAGGCGTTGTTATGCTTTAGTATGGCAAAAGAGGTTTCCGAAAACTCATCGATGAGCGTGGCTGCAGCGTCGATATCAAGGAGGTTATTGTAGGAGATCTCCTTCCCGTGCAGCTGGGTAAACAGCTCGTCGAAATTACCGTAAAAAGCGCCGCGTTGATGAGGATTTTCGCCATAACGAAGCGGCTTCTGACTTTGCACGCTTGCCTTAAATGCAACGGGCTCGTCACCGGAAAAGTATGAAAATATTGCTGAATCGTAGTGCGATGAGGTGTTGAATGCTTCCATGGCAAAGTGCCTACGCTGCTCGAGCGTTGTTTCACCACCACCCTGCTCCAGCATCTCAAGCAATTCGCCATACTGATTTCTGGAGGCAACAATGGTCACATCCTTATAGTTTTTTGCAGCAGCACGAATAAGGGAGATGCCGCCAATATCAATTTTTTCAATTATCGACTGGTCGTCGGCACCAGAGGCCACAGTCTCCTCAAATGGGTAGAGGTCAACAATAACCAAATCTATTTCGGGGATTTCATACTCGCCAAGCTGATCAATGTCCAGGGGCTGATCCCTTCTGGCCAATATGCCTCCAAAGACTTTCGGATGAAGCGTCTTTACTCGCCCACCTAGAATGGAGGGGTAGCCAGTTAGGCTTTCCACCGATAAGGCATCTACGCCTAATTGCTGAATGAACGTTAAAGTTCCGCCAGTGGAGTATATTTTTACACCAAGGTTACTCAGCTTTTTCACGACCGAGTCCAATCCATCTTTATAATAGACAGAGATTAAAGCACTTTTAATCTTTCGCTCATTCTTCATCACTACAAAAATTTCCAGCAAAGATATAAGAACCCCACAAAAAAAATACTAATTCAGCCAATTAGCAAGGTAAATTTCAAGGCTTTTTCAACAGAATAATTCTTTTTTGATGAAGCGTTTTTGTTTTCCCTACGTTTTTGGGTTGTTAATCTTTTTAGCAAGATTGAAGTCAAACTCAAAGTTGCCGAGAGAAACACTCTTAAAGCCAACCTCGCTGCCGCAAGAAAGGAACAAAAAAGGAGGAGGCAAAGAAAAAAAGAACAAATAAAGCTAACTTGCCAAAGTCTTAAGAGACCAACGATTTTTTTAACGAATAAGGTACATGAAAACCATACGACAAATTGCTGAAAGCCTACTCTTCGCACTCCACGCTGCCAGTGTAAACAAGTTACGAACATTCCTTTCACTGCTGGGCATCACCATTGGTATCTTTGCCATTATTTCGGTGCTTACGCTTATCGACTCCCTTGAGCGCAACATAAGAAATAGCCTTCAGTCGCTTGGCAACAACGTGGTATACGTGCAAAAGTGGCCTTGGATTGTAGAGGGTGAATACCCTTGGTGGAAATTTATGAACCGGCCACAACCCACCTTTGCTGAATTCCAGACCCTACAGCAAAAGGTTAAATCGGCCTCTGCATGTGCCTTTCTTTTTGGCTCAAGGCAAAAACCTAGCTACAAAAGCGCCTCCGTTTCCGACGGGGTTATATACTGTGCATCATACCAATACGACAAGATTCGCTCATTCGAAATTGTTCAAGGTCGATACTTTTCCCAGCTGGAATCCATGGAGGGAAGACACCTAGTCATTATAGGTCAAGATATTGCTAGCGGCCTATTTGGAACCGACAATCCCATTGGAAAATTCATAAAGTTAGGGAACAACAGAGCCCAGGTAATTGGGGTATTTAAAAGGGAGGGGAAAACGCTTGTCGGCGATGAAAGTATCGACAAGGTAGCACTTGTACCTGCGGCCTATGGCAAAACTTTTGTTGATCTCCGAAGGGCCAACCCAACCATTATGATCAAGGGAAAAGATGGTTTGCCCACCGATGAGGTAATGGATGAAGTGCGGATGGTGCTGCGTGCCGATAGACGGCTCAAGCCCTTGGAGGAGGATAACTTCGCACTTAATCAGCTAAGCCAGATAAGCAAGGGGCTCGACAAAATATTTGGTATTCTCGACATTGCCGGAATTATTATTGGTGGCTTTAGCATTTTGGTTGGCGGGTTCGGCATTGCCAACATCATGTTTGTATCGGTAAAGGAGCGTACCAATATGATTGGTATTCAAAAAGCTCTTGGCGCAAAGCAATACTTCATCCTGTTACAATTTCTTTATGAGTCGGTACTGCTATCGCTCATGGGAGGTGGAATTGGACTTTTGTTGGTCTTCCTCGGTGCACTACTTATAAGCAACCCATCTTTTGAAGTAGCCGTTTCCTTCAAGAATGTGGTAACTGGGCTTTCAATTTCGGCGGCAATAGGTATAATTTCCGGCTTTGTCCCAGCGTATACTGGTGCTCGTCTCGACCCCGTTGAGGCAATCAACGCAAGAGTGTAACGAACTTTCTTATAGACACAAAAAAAAGCACCAGTTTGGTGCTTTTTTTATTTTGCCATACTGTCCCTGGCAATGGCCTCCTCCACAATCCGGGTTAGCTCCACAAAATCGGCAACAGACAACCGTTCGGGACGTAATAGCAGAAATCGATTATCGGGCAGCTCTCCACCATAGGCAGCACGAATAGAGTTACGGATGGTTTTTCGTCGCTGGTTAAAGGTGGACTTCACCACCCTTACAAACAGCTTTTCATCGCACTCCAACTTGTCAACGCTATTGCGCGTTAGCCTAATTACCGCAGATTTTACCTTTGGAGGCGGATCGAAAACCTGCTCGTTTACCGTAAAAAGATACTCAATATTGTAGTAACACTGCAGCAACACGCTCAAAATCCCGTAGGTTTTGCTCCCCGGCTTCTCAGCCATTCGTTCGGCAACCTCCTTTTGCACCATCCCTACCACTTCGGGTACCATATCTTTAAAATCCAGCACATGAAAGAAGATCTGTGAAGATATATTGTAGGGAAAATTTCCCACCACAGCCAGCGGAGCCGGAAAATTTTCAGCCAAGTTTAACCTCAGAAAATCTTTGGAGAGAAGATGGTCTCCCAGTTGAGGATAAACATGGTTGAGGTACTCAACCGACTCCCTATCGACCTCAACGGCGTAAAAGGGAATGGGCTGATTCACCAGAAACTGCGTAAGCACGCCCATACCTGGACCCACTTCAAGAATGGCCCCCACTTGCTTGTTCTGTAAACTATCCACTATCTTGTGGGCAATGTTATTGTCACGCAAGAAGTGCTGCCCCAGCTGCTTTTTAGGACGTACGCTCATAGAAATTACGATTTGACGACAAAGGTCGCGAAAATGTTTGGAAGTATACAATGTAAACAAGCTGAAGTTGCACGTATTGCTCCGCTGCACCAGCACGAAAAACAGGCCAAGGATTGCCATTTAAAAAAGTTGTAGTTTTCTGCAAATCTTTACCATCTTTGAAAAAAAGTGCGCAAGTGACCTTTAAATCCATTTTCACCAAGCAACGAGTGCTGATAGCTTTTGGACTAACGGCCTGGCTGTTTATCCTATGGAGAGGTATTCCCATTGCTGAATCGATGATTCACGGAAAGCTTTTTATTGGGGAAGACATTCGCCCACTGTCACTTTTAGCGGCAGTGTTGCTAATGCCCATCAACCTAGGCTTGGAAACCACCAAATGGTTCTTACTAATAAGGAGTGATCTAACCGGCGGTTTCAGGCAAGCTTTCCGAACAGTGCTAGGTGGATTAGCACTAGGGATTATAACTCCCAATAGAATTGGGGAGCCGTTTACCAGATCCATGCTTCTCAAGTCGGAAAGCTACGTTTCTACAACTGCAGCAGCACTTCTCTGTAGCCTTGCTCAACAGATAACAACCATAATGTTTGGAGTAATAGGAATGCTGATGTTGCTCTCCTTCCACCGAATGCCAATAACAGCCATATCGTACAGCACCACCTTGGCCCTTTCACTGGGATTAGCGGCAGGGCTGGTAATCCTTATGATGCTCTTTCCCTCAATCATGAAAAAAGTGGCAGGGATGGCAATTATGAGACGCGTAAAACAAAGCTTTCGCAGCCTGTCGCTATTTGGAGCGGTAGCAACAGCAAAGATAACCGGGCTTAGCATGGCTAGATACCTCGTTTTTTCAGGTCAGTATTTGCTACTGCTATATGGGTTTGGAGCTAATCTTTCTATACCCGTTACTGTTTCAGCCATTGCCTCTATCTATCTAGTTGGAAGCGCAATTCCTTCCATGGCAGTTGCCGACATCGGAGTTAGGATATCACTGGCCCTTCTTTTCCTTGGGCCAATTGTGGGCGATGAAGCTGCGGTAACAGCAAGTTCGTTACTCTGGATGGTGAATGTAGGGATCCCTGCTTCTCTTGGAGGTCTCCTGCTTATGCTAAGAAGAAGGAGCAAATACGACACCTAAACTCCAAAACGAGGTTGCATTAGTCTACATTTCTCTGAGAACAAAGTCATTCCCAACACAATTTACAAGAAGGGCTATAGCATTTCTAACTATCTCTCTTATATTTGCATAAAGCTCAACTAAATGGAAACTCATCACAAACCAACAGGTTCATTAATATCCTTCTTCAGCAATAAAGTAAAGCACCACGGAGGTATCAACCTTGCCCAGGGTATTCCAGGTTTTTCCCCACCTCCAGAATTGCTCGACAGCCTTGAGCGGCTGACCCGGGAAGGACACCACCAATATGCCCCTGGCAACGGCGACCACGATTTACTTACAATACTAGCCGCTCGATATTCCAAAGCCATTGATGTTACCACCAAAAACCTACTAGTTGTGCAGGGCGCTACAGAAGCGTTAAACCTTGTAATAATCTACCTAAAACAGCTTCTCAATCGTCCTTTCACCATCATGGCGTTTGACCCGTCCTACGAGAGTTACAAAAACTTGCCACCGCTGTATGGATGTCGATTTGTGTCATTTCCATTCAACAATAGTGATTCATTTGATTCCGAAGAGCTACGCGCTTTTGTTCGGAAAAACGATGTAAAATTGCTTTTCTTCTCCTCTCCCGGAAATCCCTATGGGAAAGTATTTACAAAGGAGGAAACAGATGCCTTGTTGAGCTTGAGCCGCGAAGAGGACTTCTTTGTTGCCATAGATGCCGTGTACCGCGAACTCTACTTTGGGAAACGACCATACATTCCATTGGAATCATTCAACCATCGCGTATTTTACATCAACAGCTTTTCGAAGATGTTTTCCATCACTGGATGGAGGATAGGCTACCTTCTTGCCCATCAAATTCACATGCCAGCTATCCGCGCCATTCATGACTATACGGGCCTTTGTGCGCCCAATCTATTTCAAAAAGCACTTGCAGACTACCTTGGAAAGAATCACTTTGGACGACCCTACGTGGAGGAAATTCGCGAAAAGCTTGGACAGAACTTCAACCTGATGAAAACCTCCCTGCAAGAACTCGGCTTTCACATTCCAAACATAAATGGGGGTTACTTTGTGTGGGGTGAACTTCCTGATGGATACATAGATGGCTTTAAAACGGCCATGGAGTTATACGAGAAACAGCAGGTAGCAACCATCCCCGGTGAACACTTTTCTAATAGGTATAAAGCCTATTTACGGCTGAACATAGCCCGACCAGTGGAGGAGGTTGAGGAGGCCTGCACCAGGCTAGCCACCTTTTTCAGCAGACAATGAGTATTCTACCTATACTTGCGATTGCCCTCACCTATTCCTTGCTACTAGTAGTTTTTACGATTTCTGCATTACAACATCGTAAAAAAGAACAGCATCTGTCTTTGGCTACCACGGGCATCTCTATTGTTGTTGCACTGCGCAACGAAGAATACAACGTAGTTCCATTAGTCGAAGCACTACTTGTTCAACAGTATCCACACGAGCTCTTTGAGATTATCCTCGTGAACGATCACTCCACCGACAATACCATCGGCCGAATACCCATCAACCCCTTAATAAAGGTCATCCACCTCGCCAATGGTTCTCAGGGGAAAAAAGCAGCACTTAAACTCGGTGTTGCAACAGCTAGGTTTCCCTATTCGGCCCTAACCGATGCCGACTGCAGGCCCACTCCGTTTTGGATTAGCAGACTTGCAGCCTTAGCAGAAGCAAAAAACTCATCCCTCATAGTTGGCCCGGTAGCCATGCAGTATAGCAAAGGAACAGTTGGTGCATTTCAGCACTGGGAATTTAGAATACTTCAAACAGTAACATACGGCAGCGCAGCGCTGGGATTGCCCACCATGTGCAACGGAGCCAATCTGCTGGTCCGCACCGCCGATTATAACATAGCAGACCTAAAAGAAGGTTCAAGTCCATCGGGCGATGACATGTTTTTGCTCCACCATCTGCTGAAGTTGGGCAGGAAGGTATTGTTCACACAAGCCTCGGAGGTGCTAGTGTTCACCTTTCCTGAAACGTCTTTCAATGCCATGCTCCAACAACAGCTGCGCTGGGCCTCAAAAAGCAAGCACTTTACCCACCCCGCCACCATTACGTTAGGCTTGATTACCTTATTTACCAACATAGGGCTCGTAATTTTGGCCATTATTACGGCCCTAGGCCGCTGTCCCTTTGAGTTTATGGTAGAACTATATGGGCTAAAAATTGTAGCCGAGGCCATTTCGGCCTACCTACCTCGGCAAAAAGTTTACGGAAAACAACCATCCATTTTCAGTTTTTTACTAAGTTCCCTTGCAATGCCTTTTTATGCTACCTTTGTTGCAATAGCTTCAGTAGTAGTAAAAATTCGATGGAAAGACAGGTCGATAGTATAGAAAACAGGTCCGGGTCATTACTCCACATTGCATTACGCCGGTTGTTCAAAAACAGACTGGCAATGGTGGCTCTTGGCTTTATTCTTCTTCTCACGATTGTGGCCATACTCGGCTATGCCATTGCCCCCGATAGCACGCCGTACGCCAACGACCAACACGTGGAGATAGCCGCCCAAAAGCCGGGATTCCGAATTACCTTTTTAAGACAAAAGCTCAACCAGCAAATACCAAAAGTGGGATTTTTTCGTGCCATGCTATTTGGCAAACCCGCGCAATACATTACCACTCCAATTAACAGCTATAAGATTGTTGGCGACAGCGTAGTGGTAAACCTATTTACTGGCTCCAGCGACGACCAGCTCACCACCTCCTACGGATTGGTTGATGCACTTTATGCCATTGATCCCGAATATCCAATTCAATACCATAGCGATTCTGTGCAGTTCAAGCAGATAGACGGAACCGTCACCACCATTTCGCGACAAACTATTTTAGAGCAGGCAAAAAGCAATCTAGTTGAAACTCGCACCTATCTCCTCGGCACCGACCGCTTTGGCCGCGATCTGCTGAGCCGATTAATTTTAGGAACAAGAATTTCGCTGGCTGTCGGCTTTGTGGCTGTTTCTATTTCTCTTATTATTGGCATCTTTCTTGGGGCAATTGCAGGATACTACGGTGGAATAATTGACAGCGCCATTACTTGGATCATAAACGTATTTTGGTCCATCCCCACACTGCTGGTGGCAATGGCCATAACCCTGCTTTTGGGCAAAGGGTTTTGGCAAGTTTTCATTGCCATTGGGCTAACCATGTGGGTGGAGGTTGCTCGCGTTGTTCGTGGACAAGTTCTTGGCCTACGCGAAAAAGAATTTGTAGAAGCAGCCAAGGTGATGGGACTAAGCAATTTCAGAATCATTTTTCATCACATACTGCCCAATGCCATCAACCCGGTAATCATAATCTCTGCAGCCAACTTCTCCTCTGCCATTCTCATTGAGGCTGGGCTTAGCTTTCTAGGGATTGGCGTTCAACCCCCGACACCCACGTGGGGTGGAATTGTAAAGGACCACTACGGTTATATCATTCTCGACTCGGCCTACATGGCTCTTCTACCTGGCTTTGCCATTATGTTCACCGTGCTAGCATTCAACCTACTAGGCAATGGTCTTAGAGATGCACTCGACACCAGAGAAAAAACTTAAGTTCTTGTAATGCCACTATACCGATGTTAAAACTGCGAAACAAGAAGTCAACCGCCACATTTAATTCCACTACAGCAGGAGTAAAAAGCCATTCCCTTAAAGAGTTCGTTTTACTATTGTTTTTCGTTTGTCTGAGCATTACCCTTCCTGCTCAATGGATCAAGGATTTGCGCACAAACACCTACAACTCCTTAACGGTGCAGTATTGGAAAGCACAGCAAATAGTAGAAGTTGCAACCTACTATTCCACTCATGGGAAAGAGGAGATAAAAACAGAAACCTCCTTCTCGGTAGATCGGCGTCAGGTAAGCCAGACCATATACAAAAACGAAGAGCGAATTGCCTCCTACGTTTACCAATTCAACCCTCGCAAACAGCTTATGACTAAAACTATACGCGAACAGCAGGCTGATGGTTCATGGAACTTCACAAAGCAGCAGTATAGCTATCAAGGAAACTTATTACGGTTTATCTCCTGCTACGACGTTGCCAATTCGCCGCTCTATACGCTCAAGGTTGAAAACGATAGCCTCGGCATGCCCATTAAGGTGGTTCAACTTTCTCCAGACAGCACGGTGATATCTTCGGAACGAGCTATCGCAAACTATGCATCAAATCAAATAACGTATATAAGCTACGATGCACAAGGCAATGCTGTTAGCACTGAAGAGGGAAAGATTGGCTTTAAAAAGGTGGGCCGAGACAAAATAAACCTACACGGCGATTGCTACTTCTACCCCAAAAACCGATCTACAAACGACTCACTTTACTGTAGCGTTGACATTAAGTATGATAGCAACGGAAATTGGATCTCAAAAAAAATATACGAGGGAACTGTTAACAAGAGTTGGGAGTTGGAAAATCCAACGCTTGTCAGCGAGTTTAGGCGAAAAATAAAATATGTAAAATAAAAAGGGAAGAAAGATATCTTCCCTACACCAAGAAATTACTGAGGGTGTAATTAGTGTGTTTGCACCACCCGGAATGCAGATTCCTCTCCATCCACCCTTACCCGCACGATAAGCACACCATCTGACTCCAGATACACTCCTCTCCTAAGGATAATCTGTTGCTCACCTGCAGGATACCTGCCTGCTGCCAGTTGGGTCAACAGCCTGCCAGAGGCATCGAAAAGATCTACAGAAACACTCCCCTCATTCTGTAGAACAATACTTATAACGACCTTATCGGTAAAAGGATTGGGGTAAATGGTTACTTTGGGAGGCAACATTTTTATTGCCATCTTAGGATCGCTACTACCGGAAGGGTTCATGGAGTTGTAAGCAGCACGAGTAGTCACACTGGTAGTTGACCCCTTTCCGTTAAGTCCGTGCACACTACTCTTAACAAGCACCATCAATGGATAACGGTTGTCCTGTGAATACCACCGAAATGTTTGGTCAACATAGGCGTATTCTTTTCCCTGAATCGTTTGCGTATAGGACTTAACTTCCTGCACCCTCAATACACCACGATGCTCTTTTCCATCAGGCAATATAAGTGTTCCAGTTCCATCACCCTTTACGTCATAACTTCCTTCAACAACTCCTTCGCGAACATCATTCAGGTAGTAATCTGCAGCAAAATCACCGTTAAAATGACTTCCAAAGCTAAACGGGAAAATCATTTTCACAAAAGGTTTGCTGTAAACAAGGCGGGTATTACTGCTTCCTGACAAATACCCCCACTGCTCCAAACGCTGAGTAGTTGCTGCAAAAACAAACAAATTTCCAAACTCTTCCAGCGTAGTATTGCCGGCAGAAAAGACTCCAGCGGCTCGCGAAACGGAGGAGCTTAATAGCCTACCCTGAAAATCACCTAGGTTTTGAGCATCAGAAAAATCCCATGTAACATTTTCTCCAGATGGTCCAGGATCACAATACGTTGTGAGCTGCATAGCATTCTCGGTACCCGATAGCAAACCATGTGTTTCGTAGGTGAGAACTACCTGCGCCTTAACTGAAGCAAAGCAAGCTGCAAGAGCAGCAAGAACTACAATTTTTTTCATGGGTCGGCACAATTTGTTACCCACTAAATATACTGCAGAATGCCAACAATTTCCAGTAAATGCTTAAAAACTTCGCCGTCTAACATAGGCAACAATGGCGACAACGATAAGGCAGGAATAAAAAAGGGTAGTAATAAATGGCTGCACCATGCTCGTGGTGGATACCTGCGCGGAAGTGATAGAGCTCTTAAGGGCACTTAACTCAGGATGATTCAATACGGCAAGCCCAAAAAAATCGGGCATGGGCGTTAAATTTTGCATAGCTCTGAACGGCAGCATCCAACCAACTCCGTCTGGCATAAAATACTGAACAACAGGAGCCAACGAAAACAGCACCACAAAAACCAGTATCGACACCGTTGTATTCCTCAGAATAAAGGCAAAGAGCATTGCAACAAGCAACAGTGCAAAAGTGCGAAGAAAGAAAGCGCCCAAAACCTCAAATCCAGGAAGAATACCTGACAATGAAAATCCGGAGGAGTAGTAAACGCCAAAAGCCATACCCAACAATAGGAGAACAATGGCCCAAATCAGCGATACCAGAAGCGCTAACAGAATTTTAGACACTACAAGCTCCAAGCGTGTAAGGCCACTCACCAGCTGAAAATGGAAGGTTTTTTCGGTGAACTCGGACCCCACAATTACAATAAAACCAATGGCAGAAAAAAGATTAAGCCACCCCAGAAACCATGCAAATGTTACCCACACATGAGGAAATTCGAAAAATGGTTTTACGGATACACCCTGAACCTCCACGTCAAAATTTGCACCAACAAAAATCAAAACAAAAAAAATCACCAGCTGAGCCAATATGGTTATTCCAAAGGCATATAGCGAGCGGGCCTTCATCCATTCTACTCCAACCAAATTAAGCCAGCGCCTCATTGGAGCACCTCCTCTTTCATAAGATTTATAAACTTTGACTCGAAGCTGGTGCGCTGCGGTTCAATTCTGGAAAGAGTCAATCCATTTTCGAAGGCAAAACGGTTAACATCTTCTGGAGCAACGCCCTCCGCCAAGGTCACCATCAAGGCATTGTCAACTCGCTCACTGGCCTTTAGCAACGAACACTTACCAAATACGGAAAAGAGAGATGGGGGGTTGGATGAGGCAATCAGGTAACGCTCTTGGCTCCAGAACACATCCTCCTTGGTTCCATAGGCAATTCTCCTTCCACGTTTAAGCACTGCCACATGAGAGCATAGTTGCTCAATCTCAGCAAGCACGTTGCTAGTCATCACAATGGTTTTCCCCTCAGCATACAATCGCATTATCAGCTCACGCACCTCTCCTGCCGCTTCGGGATCAAGTGCATTTGTTGGCTCGTCGAGCAGTAAAACATCCGGATTGCCAACCAGCGCAGCAGCAAGACCAAACCGCTGGCGTAGTCCTGGTGTTAGCCGAGAAAATTTGGTATTTATTCTATCCTCAAGATTAACGAGTGAAAGAACAGAAGAAAATTTTGTAGAAGTTTCACCTTTAAGCTTGGCAACAATGGTGAGGTTCTCCTTTAAGCTCAAGTTGGGGAGAAAGCGCACTGGGGATAGCATAGCACCAACCACCGAACGCCGACTGGAAATTGACCACTTCACCTCCCCCTCCTCCGGAATGGAAACACCAAGCATTACGGAAAGGGCCGATGTTTTGCCACTTCCGTTAGGGCCAAGAATACCCACAACCTGCCCAGGGTTTACCTTTAAAGAAAAATTCTTTAAAGCCTTTACTTCTCCAAAAGATTTATAAACGTGGGATACACGAATTATAGGAGAATCAACCTCCATGCCATGGCTACTTAGTTACCCATTTCGGAAATAAACTTAATGCGCACTAACCTAATCTCCTCCTCCGAAAAGTCCGCCTCTCCCAGCTCATTTAGCGCATCTGCAATCGACTCCGACTCGGCCTCCATGAAGTATTCAAAAATCTCATCCCTCTTTTCTTCGTCGAGAACTTCGTCAATATAGTAATCTATGTTTATTTTGGTTCCTGAATTCACAATCGACTCCACCTCATTAAGCAGATCGCCCATCTCAATGTTCTTTGCCTCACAAATATCTACAAATGATAATTTTCTGTCGATGCTCTGAATAATGTAGACCTTAAGACCTGACTTGTTGACTACCGACTTCACCACCAAATCCTGAGGCCGAATAATCTCCTTCTCTTCTACATAGGCCTTAATAAGCTCAACAAACTCCTTACCATAGCGCTTTGCCTTACCAGCACCAACGCCAGTAATATTCTGCAACTCCTCCATTGAGGTGGGATACTGTACCGACATATCCTCCAGCGAAGGATCTTGAAACAGGACAAAAGGAGGCAAATTCAGTTTTTTGCTTAGCTTACGGCGTAAATCCTTGAGCAAGGCAAAAAGTTCCTCATCGGCTGCAGTACTCTTATCACCCGAAGGTCCAGAGTGTTCATCATCATCACCCTCCTCATACTCATGATCTTGCGAAAGTTGAATGGGGTAAGGGTTGGCAAGATACTCTTTTCCTTTCTCGGAGAGTCTCAGCGTTCCATAGTTCTCAATATCCTTCTCAATAAGATGTAGCACAAGAATTTGTCTCAACACACCATTCCAAAAACGGATATCTTTGTCGGAGCCACATCCAAACACCTCCAAATGATGGTGCTTGTATGACTTCACAGAGGTGATGGCGTTGCCAATAAGAATATTAGCCACGTGGTCGGCCTTAAATTTCTCCTTAACGGCAAGAACAACCTCCAGCACCATAACAATATACTCCTGACCCTCAAACTTTACCTTTGGATGAAGACAGTTATCGCAGTGCTCGCAGTTCTCAGGTTCGTATGCTTCTCCAAAATAATTTAGCAACATTTTCCTACGACACACAGATGATTCGGCATAAGCAACCGTCTCCATTAAGAGTTGCTTGCCAATTTCCTGCTCGGCAACAGGCTTACCTTGCATAAACTTCTCCAACTTCTGAATATCCTTGTAGCTGTAGAATGTAATGCACTGCCCTTCCCCTCCATCGCGCCCAGCTCTTCCGGTTTCCTGGTAGTAACCTTCCAAACTCTTGGGAATGTCGTAGTGAATAACGTATCGAACATCCGGCTTATCAATGCCCATACCAAAAGCGATGGTAGCAACAATCACATCTACCTCTTCCATGAGGAATTTATCCTGATTGTCGGAACGGGTATTGGAATCCATGCCAGCATGGTAAGGCAACGCCTTTATGCCATTAACCAAAAGGGTTTGGGCCATCTCCTCCACCTTTTTCCGACTAAGACAGTAGATGATGCCAGATTTTCCCGTGTTGTTTTTTATAAACTTAATAATCTCCTTGGTTGCCCCCACCTTTGGCCTGATTTCGTAGTAAAGGTTAGGCCGATTAAAGGATGACTTAAACTCCTTCGCCTCAAGAATCCCAAGATTCTTCTGAATGTCATGCTGTACCTTTGGCGTTGCAGTAGCCGTTAAGGCAATGACTGGGGCCTTACCTATTTCGCTGATGATTGGACGTATCCGCCTATACTCCGGGCGGAAATCATGTCCCCACTCAGATATACAGTGCGCCTCGTCTATGGCGTAAAACGAAATCTTTATTTGCTTTAGCAGCTGTATGTTCTCCTCCTTGGTGAGTGACTCTGGCGCAACATACAGCAGCTTTGTTCTTCCCTGAATCAAATCCTCTCGCACCTGGCTAATGGCAGCCTTAGTTAACGATGAGTTGAGGAAATGGGCAACCCCCTCTTCCATGCTCAACCCCCGAAGTGCATCAACCTGATTTTTCATTAAGGCAATAAGGGGCGATATAACAATGGCTGTTCCATCCAGAATAAGGGCAGGCAGCTGATAGCAAAGAGACTTACCGCCCCCGGTTGGCATCAGCACAAACGCATCTTCACCATCCATGACATTCTGAATGATGGCTTCCTGATTACCCTTAAAGGTTGAAAATCCGAAATAGCTCTTTAGGTAATCGGAAAGCGAAGAATTGGTAGCGTTCATTATTTATTCCTCCAATATGGTAAAAATCACAACTATCTATATATCAACAATATACAAATTTTTCAAAGCTTATCAAAGATAGAAAAAAAGAAAAAACTTTCATAGCAAAACCGCTCGATACTTGACGAACATCACCAAAAAATAAAAGAATACCCATCTTTAATAGGTAGATGTCAATAATAAAAATCTTTACACTAAATTTACACAATTTTTTTGAGTAAGCCCTACCCATTTGACCGCTAAGTAGTAATTATTGACAAATCATTGTTTATGACAACCGAACAAAATGTAAACATCAGAGACTTAGCTGTAAAAACCATCCTCACTGAAGCTCAGGCCATTGAAAAGTTGGCCAGCATGATTGACGAGAACTTTGAGAAGGTGGTGTCTCGCATATTTAACAGCAAAGGTAGGGTGATTGTTACGGGAATAGGTAAAAGTGCAATTATTGCGAACAAGATTGTGGCAACCCTTAACTCTACGGGAACGCCAGCAATATTTATGCATGCTGCCGACGCCATTCACGGAGACTTAGGTATAATTCAGCACGACGACGTAATTATTTGCCTCTCCAAAAGCGGCAATACACCGGAAATAAAGGTATTAATCCCGCTCATCCACAACATGGGCAACACCTTAATTGCCATTGTTAGCAATACCGACTCCTACTTAGCGCTTAAGTCGGACTTTGTGCTCAAAGCCACGGTTGATCAGGAAGCATGCCCGAACAACCTCGCACCAACATCGAGCACAACCGCACAGCTGGTCATTGGTGACGCTTTGGCCATTTGCCTACTCAAGCTCAAAGGATTTTCTGCCGAAGATTTTGCCAGAGTCCACCCAGGCGGATCGCTAGGGAAAAAGCTATACATGCGAGTTAGTGACATCTTCTCTGAGGAGGTGAAACCGGCCGTAAAAGTTGACGCAAAAATTCGTACAATCATTCTCGAAATCTCCAGCAAAAGGCTTGGAGCAACAGCCGTCGTTGACGAGAGCGGCAAAATGGTTGGTATCATTACCGACGGTGACTTGCGCCGCATGCTAGCCAACAACAGCTCTGTAGACAACATTGTGGCCAAGGATATCATGTCCATTAATCCCAAAACGGTGGACAAGGACGAAATGGCAATCAATGCTTTTAACGTGATGGAGAAGAACAAAATCACACAGTTGGTGGTTACTTCATCCGGAATGTATGTAGGGATGATACACCTACATGACATACTTAAGGAAGGTGTTGTATAATTATCGATTTATATTTTCCCTTTGCTAATCAGCCCGTTAGCAGGTTCATCATTTTAAGATGTTACAAAAAAGCGTAAAATCTCTCAGCACCGCTCTGGGCATTTCGTTGTTGCTCTTGACTCTATTTTCAAGTTTAGCCAATGCCCAGACAACTAAAATAAGGGGAAAAGTAACAGACATTTCCACCGGCGAAGCACTCCCCTTTGTGAATATCTCAATTCCAGGAACAACCACTGGCACCATCACCGATTTCAATGGAGAATACTACCTAGAAACTCGCCAGCGTGGAGACTCCATATCGGCCTCTTACATCGGCTACAAACCATTAAGCAAGCATTTCAAATCCAATATTTACCAAGAAATCAACTTCCAGCTAACGTCGAGCAGTACAATGCTTGAGGCAATAGTGGTGAAGCCTGGAGAAAACCCAGCACACCCAATCCTGCGCAAGATTATTGCAAACAAGGCAAAGAACAATCCCGAACACCTCAACGATTACCAGTACGAAAGCTACAATAAAGTCGAGATTGACCTCAACAACGTTGACGAAGACATGAAGAATAAAAGAATCTTCAAACAGTTTCAGTTTATCTTCAACTATGTGGACACCTCGGCGATAACGGGTAAAACCTTTTTGCCAATCTTCATTACGGAGACCCTTTCGGATTACTACTACTCCAAAAGCCCACGAACCGAAAAGGAGATTATTAAGGCTACGAAGATTTCGGGGGTCAACAACGAAAGTGTTGCACAGTTCACGGGGAAGATGTATCAGACGATGAACATCTACGATAACTATATCAACATTTTCGACCAAGGATTTGTGAGTCCCATAGCCGATCTTGGCCTTTTATACTATCGCTACTACCTTATTGACAGCGCCTTTATTGGCAAGCACTGGTGCTACCAGCTCTCCTTTAAACCACGTAGAAAACAGGAACCCACCTTCACTGGAGATATTTGGGTAAACGACACAACCTTTGCCGTTGTGAAGTCGGACCTCCGAATGGAGAAAACGGCAAACGTGAATTTCGTAAAGGACATGGTTATCAACTCGGAATACACCAAGTTGGGAGATACGCTTTGGTTCCCGAAAAACTCCACTCTATTTATCGACTTTAACATTACAGATAGAAAAACCACAGGTTTTTTTGGAAGGAAAACCACCTCGTTCTCCAACGTAAAAATCAACCAAAACATCCCCGACAGCATTACAAAAATTGCGGAACGTGTCCGAGTTAACGAAGGAGCACTTAAACAAAACGACGAATTCTGGAAAGAATCCAGGCCGTTCGACCTTACACCAAAAGAGGCAGCTATTTACCAAATGGTGGATTCAGTTCAAAAGGTACCCATTTACAAAACCTTTTTCGACATTGTAAATATGATAGTAAACTACTATTATGTTGTTGGATATTTCGAAATTGGACCATACTATAAAACATACTCGTTCAACGAAATTGAGGGGAATAGATTCAGAGTGAGCGGTAGAACGTCCAATAAGTTTAGCACCAAGTATATGATTAGCGGCTTTGCCGCCTACGGTGACAAGGACAATCGGTTTAAATACGGGGGTGATCTTCTATGGATCATCAATAAAAACCCAAGGAATACTGCTTCAATCGGATATAAAGAAGATATTGAGCAGTTGGGACAAAGCCAATACGCTCTCACGGAAGACAACATTGTAACCTCCTTCCTTCGCAGAAACCCGAACTATAAACTAACCCTCGTAAAGGAGTTTAGCACTTCATACGAAAAAGAGTGGTTTAGCGGCTTCTCTAACACGCTTAAGTTTTCACAACGAAGGCTTTATCCTACTCAATACATCCCGTTTATTTACACCAATGGAAGTGGCTCCCTATCGGAACTTTCCACCACCGACGTAAGTTTAAATACACGATGGTATAAGGGAGAGCGGTTTGTTCAGGGGCAATTTGAGCGTGTGAGTCTTGGCAGCGATAAGCCAATAGTTAACCTTGACCTAACCGCAGGACTCAAAAACGTTTTTGGGAGCCAGTATGAGTACTACAAAGTCCATCTGAATCTTTACTATAAGGTTAACATAAACCCATTTGGTTACACACGGATTATTCTAGACGGAGGTAAAATATTTGGAACCGTTCCCTACCCTCTACTTCACTTGCACGAGGGAAATGAAACCTATGCTTTCGACCGGTATGCCTTTAACATGATGAACTACTACGAATTTGCCAGCGATGAGTATGTAAGTCTATTTTTAGAGCATCACTTTCAAGGTTTCTTCCTCAATCGAGTGCCTCTCTTCCGCAAGCTGAAGTGGAGAGAAGTTATTTCCGGGAAAGGATTGATAGGCAGTCTCAACAAAAGAAATCTTTTGGTCATGGATTTTCCGCTTGGCCTCACCAATGTTTCAAAGCCATACGTTGAGTTAGGTGCCGGAATCGAAAACATCTTTAAGGTAATTCGTATCGATGCCATGTGGAGGTTAAGCTACCTAGACCACCCAAACATTGAAAAATTTGGCATCAGAGCAGGCTTACAGATAATTTTCTAACTTTACCCAAAATTCTCGAATCAGATAGCCATGAAGCTATACACACAGAATCTTGTAAAGCGTTATCGAACCCGAACAGTTGTAAATGGGGTATCAGTAGAGGTGAATCAGGGCGAAATTGTTGGACTACTTGGTCCAAATGGCGCTGGCAAAACAACCACCTTCTACATGACAGTTGGACTCATAAAGCCCAATGAAGGAAGAATATTCCTCGACGACAAGGACATAACTGGCGATCCCGTATACAGGAGGGCACAAAGAGGTATTGGGTATCTTGCTCAAGAGGCATCTGTTTTTAGAACATTAAGCGTTGAAGATAATATTCGAGCGGTGCTCGAAATGTCGGAACTGTCCGCTACTGAGCAACGCGACAAGTTGGAAAGCCTCCTTGGAGAATTTGGATTGCTCAAAATTAGAAAGAGTTTGGGCATTCAGCTTTCAGGTGGAGAGCGGCGAAGAACGGAAATAGCAAGAGCTCTGGCCATTGACCCGAAGTTTATTTTACTTGACGAACCTTTTGCAGGTGTAGACCCCATTGCGGTAGAAGACATCCAAGCCATTGTTGCAAAGTTGAAGGACAAGAACATTGGCATACTCATTACCGACCACAACGTTCATGAAACGCTTTCCATTACCGACAGGGCCTATTTGCTCTTCGAAGGAAAAATCCTCTGTGCTGGAACGGCAAAAGAGTTAGCCGACGATCCAACGGTAAGAAAGGTATATCTTGGACAGAATTTTGAGCTAAGAAAATAACCAATACGTGGCATTGGAACTTGTAGGAATAAAAAAAATATCTACATTTGCCACGCAATTGCGGATGTGGCGTAATTGGTAGCCGCGCCAGACTTAGGATCTGGTGCCGAAAGGCGTGGGGGTTCGAGTCCCTTCATCCGCACAGAGCCTCAAAGTGTAACTTTGAGGCTCTTTTTATCGTACTGCTATACAGCCGTATAGCAAAAACAAATGCACTTCCGAAACTTTGATCTCCTTTTATAACCCAATAATCGGTCATTTTTTTTAGTTTTGTTTTCAACCAAAACAGGCAACAAAGTTGGCCGACTTCACAAATACAGATCTGTTCAACGGTATTCTTGGTCAAAACAAGAATGCGTTAAAATATCTTTACTCTACATTCTACCCCAAGGTGGCAGCAATGATAAGAAACCAGGGTGGACGAGAGGACGACGCAAACGACATTTTCCAAGAAGCCATTATCATCTTTTATCGCAAAGCAAAAAAGGGACAGCTCGACTCCAACTACGCCGTATTACCCTACCTAATGTCAACATGCCGATTAATTTGGCTAAAGATGCTTCAGAATAGACAAAAGGATAAAGAAGCTCTACCAATGGTAGAGGACGGTGAAGAGGAAAGCCCACTGTATATGGAATTTCTGGAAAGTAAGCGGAAAGAGCTTTTTTACGAACACTTTAAAAAGTTATCGGAGGAGTGTCAGAAAACACTCTCTGCATTCTTTAAGGGCATGAGCTTTTCGCAAATGGCCGATGAGTTGGGTCTGTCGTCGGAGGAGTTTGCCCGACGCAAAAAGTATCTCTGCAAAGAATATCTCGTAAAAAGCATAAAGAGCGATCCCAAATTCAATACAATATCCAACCAAGATGGAAACGAACCGTTTTAACCAAATCGAAGACTATCTCCTAGAAAGGCTTACAAACAAAGAGGCTCAGGAGTTTGAGGAAGAAATGGCTCACGATGACGAGCTCAAACAGCAGGTTGACCTGTATAGGGAGCTAAAGGATGCAATCCTCGAAGAAGATGTTGTAAACCTCAGGAAGCAACTCGCCATTGCTCGCAATGAGGTACTAAAAGAGAAAAAGGGAGGCCTATCCAACCTACTTAAAGTTGCGGCAGTTTTAGTGGTAATGTCAGCAGCCACCTTCTTTTTATGGAAAGTGTATGACTCCCCAACAAATCTGTTCGACAAGTACTATGCTCGCTACGATGTTCCAAGTACAAGTAGAGGCAACGAGCCAGCCGCTTATTCCATTCAAAATGAAATAGTGGAAAATTACCGAAGTGGTAAACTAAACTTGGCCATTCCCGAGCTTCAAAATTATGTAAATACCCGTCCAGAAGATCAGGTTGGACGACTAATGCTCGCTTCTGCATACCTAGAAAACAACAAACCAGCCAACGCTGAATCATTGCTAGAATCAACCATTGAACGCTATCCCGACGGACTCTACACTGAAACAGCAGAATGGTACTTATGCCTTGCCTACATTAACCAAGCAAAGTATAATGAAGCATTTATAATCGCCAACAAAATAAAAGTCAATGGTGGGAAGTATGCCAGTAAAGCAAAAGAGATAAATGATTACCTCACAGAATACCTTAAAGAATAGCTTCAATTCCGACGAAACGAAATAAGCAGCTGAACTAGCGCTCCAAATAGAACAATGAGCGGAATCAGAAGAAATTCTATTGGAATAAACACTGGAGTATCTACACCAACAACCTGATAACCTGCCCAGAAGTATGGATGTGAGCGAAGCGGATCAGCTGATGCCAAGAACGAAAGCTGAGCAGCACGTAAGGCATCGCTCTTTGTCTCTCCCCTCTTCAAATTCATGGCAAAGCTTTTCATTACCTCACTTCCTGAATAATCGTCGACTCTCCATTGCGTAACCACTAACGACGGACAGCCCGCAAAGCGAAACCCCCTTGCAATGCTCATCAGCCCCTCCCCTCGCACTAAATTTCCATCGCCACTTCTGCAAGCACTCAAAATAGCCAAACCAGCCTTAAGACGCATGTTATATACCTCATAAGCATTCAGATATCCGTCCTCCACTGTATCTGGAGAATTGTAGAAAATTAACTTGGAAAACATGGGGTTATCTGAATCTACATAGGTGTGCATGGCCAAATGAAGAATATCATATCGATTGCATACCGCCTTAAACTTTTTCTCAGTAGCATCCTTCCCTGCCAAAACCTCGCCATGAAATATTCGACTTACCCATTTGACCTCCTCCTCAGCCCCATAAAGTTCAGACAAGTTATCGCGGTAAGCTGCTCTACTTCTAAAATTGGTGGATGACCCCCCAGTATAGGTAGGTGCAACCGATAATGACGACGGAAAAAACGAAGCAGATGGATTGTTTGCGGAGACAAAAACTTTTGATGAGAGAGCGTAAAGTACCGAATTTTGAGTGATAAGATAGGGCAAGTCGTAATAGCCATTAGGGTGCAGCACCTTTTCGGTTATTAGAGTATTAAAAGGGATGGAATTTAACTCATTGTGCGGTACAATAATCAACTCCTTACCCTTAATGAGTTCACTAAAAGGCTGCAGCAACTTTTGATAGAGATAATATCCAGAAGTTGAAAGCGAATCAAGATCCTTTCTTGTCAACTTTCCAAAATCACTGGGTACCAGCTGTCTCTGAAACTCTTTTAAACTACCAAAAAAGGCATTATCCAACTTCTGAAGATGCCAAACCGCCTTGGTCTTTGTAAGTGCAAATGCATAGAGAGAGGAATCCTGAATAACATACTCCACATAAACTTGCTGATCGTTCAGTTTAGCCTGCACCTGCTTAATAGAAACTGCAGTTGTATCAAACTTCAAGGAGAAGTAGTTTGGGTAGTTTTGCTGTATGGATTGCAGCAACGACCGGTAAGACTGCTGCGCATCAAACAGCGAGTTCTCCACCGTCTTTAAATATTGTGCCGAAGGGTTGGCCTTTTTCTCCTCCTCATAAATAACCTCGGTAAGAAGGCCTATTCGCTGGCGCAGCTGGCGCTCGTCCTTCTGCAACTTCAATGGCACACCTGAAACCGATAAGCTGCTTAGCCGATTTAAGGATTCGGACAAAACAGCGGCCTTCCCCTTCGATGCCAGCTGGAAGCCTAATTCCAAATTATGCTCGCCAGCACCCAGCTGGTAAGCAGCTGCCACAGCCTTATTGAAAACCTCATTATACTCGGCAGAAACGGTTAACTTATCCTCCTCTCCAAAAAAGCCAAGTCTTATCTCCTCCACAATTTTAATGGCATGCTGATAACAAGCGAGGGCTTGGGTTGCACGCTCTGGCGAATGCTGCGCATGATTCATTTGAAGATAGGTATCTCCCAAATCCTCGTATATTGATGCTGCTAATGCAGGAGAAAAAAACTGGCTAGCTTCGCTCACTCTTTTTGCATGTCGAAAGGCAGGCTTGGTATTCAACCGTTCTGCCTCCTTTAAAAGCTTTAACGCCTCATTTGGCAAATGCTGCAATAGCTTCACACTTGCCAGATTGGCTATTACCTGCACAATGGTTACAGGGTTATGTCCTCCTCCAGCCTTATAGCAATCGAGAGATTGTTGTAAGTATTTAACAGCATTCTCCTTATCTCCATGCTCCTTATATAAAACACCAATATTATTATAGATACTGCTTAGTTCATCATTATTATCAGCACCTTTAGCCTTAGCAAACTTTTCTGCTCTTACATAGTAATACAATGTTTGTTCAAAATCACCTAAATGTGAATAGGAAATGCCTATTCCGTTGGAGATAATGGAGAGCATTGATGGAGAATATTCTCCCGCCATTTTTAGATTTGAAGAACTAATCCTTATCGACTCATCGTATTTGCCCATTTTTGTCAACACGTTACACAACTTATAGTTAGCCAATACAAGTCGATGGTAATCTAAAGGCACAGCCTCCCTAAGAAGTGTAATTCCTTGTTGAATAAACGATGCCGCCTCATGATATTCGTTTCTGGAAGAATAGCAACTTCCCATCTCAACATATACTGCAGCAAGACTTGGCTCCCCCATGGGGCTGTCGCGAAAATACTTTGCAGCAGTTTGATAATAAACTAAAGCAGAATCGGAATACCCCAAAAGAATCTTTAAATTGGCTAGATTAAAAAAGCCACGTCCAAGACTTAAGCTATCTGGATGGCCAGATTTCTGGAGTATCCGAAGTGCTTTAAGAAAAAACTCCCCAGCCTTTTCGTAGTTACCCGCTATGGCATAGTCCACACCTTGGTTATTATACACTCTCGACAAACTGTCGGGATTATTGGAGGCAACTACAGGAGAGGGTATAATTGCAGCAAGATCAATGGCAATGAAGATTGCCATCAGCAGGATCAATCGCAACGAGTTGCACTTCATGGGAAGAAGACTTTGGGCAAATTTAGCCTAAAATAGAAAAAGCCCAAACTTATATTAGTTAAGTTTGCTTTTCTTAGTTGGCGACCCTACTGGTAAACAAATGCTTTAGGGGATAGAGCAATCGTTCGAGCAAGCTCAAATCCTCAGTAGTAATTTCGGCACTTCCGGTTAGTTCACCCCTAAGTTCCAACTTTCTCTTGTAGGAGGTTGTCAATCCCTCCGGTAGAGAAACCACCAAAGAATACTCGCCTTCACTTGGGGCAACTGAAACTCTTGAAATGGTACCGAGAAGCATACCAAACTCCATATAGGGGTATCCATCTACCTTTATATTTACGTGCTGGCCAACCTCCACCTTTCCTGCTCCAGCTGAGGGCAAGGTAATTCGGGCAATTAGTTTCCCTTGAATCTGTGGCATAATGGCAAAAACCACTTCCCCTACTTTAACCTCCTGATTCTCGCTCCACACCTTTAAAAAGCTAACCCTGCCCGACACGGCAGCGCAAAGCAGATACTGCTCTTCCCACTGCGACACCGAGGCTTTCAGCTGCTCGTAGGTTAGTTTCAACTCCCCTTTCAACTTGGTCTCCTTTTCCGAAAAAGTCATTCCCAATTCAACCAAGTCCTGATCGAGCTTAGCCATCGTTATGGAAGCATCAGACAGTGACACCTTACTCTGCTCCAAGCTGTATCGTTTCAAAAGCAATGCCTGCTCGGCTTTTTCGTAATCCAACGTCGAAATATTCTTCATGGAATAGAGGGTAGAGTCACGCCTAAACTGCTTAGAAGCAATTCGCATGTCCTTCTCCATAATCTTTAACTGGGCATTGAGCCTTGCGTAGTAAAGGCTGTATTCCTTGCGTTCACGGCTAAGGGCAGCTATTTTTTTGGGGTAGAAACTCTGCTGCACAAAGATGCGATAATCGTCGGCTGCACGAACGAGTGCAGCATAGCTGCTCTGCACCTCACCCAACTGCAGTGGTTCCTTAAAACGAGAGAGAAGTAAAGTATCGTACCTCACAAAGAAGGAGGACATATCGCTCAAAACACTTTTCAGTCTGCGAATGCTGGATACGGAGGCAGGATTTTGAATAATGGCCAAAGTATCCCCTGTATTAACAAAAGCACCATCAGCGACCTTAAGCAACAGCAATCGGCCAGTTGCCTTCGCCGAAACCATTGCAGGTGGATTTTCTGTTGTTATTATCACTGGTGCATTAATCACCTCGGGATAACGAAAGAACACACTCCCAACAAACAACAGCAGTATAACAAAAAAAATAACGCCAATACCACCCCGAACAACCCAACGAGGAGGGGTACCAAGCAACTCGTTTATCTCATCGGACCGTAGATCAATATTTTTGGGCATAGTAGAAAATTAGTAACAAGTGACGAGTGACGGATTACCTAAATAAGTAACAAGTGACCACTCACAAAGTAGCTGCTGGTTATCGAGTATGTACAAACAGCAAAGCGGCACTGACAACAAATCATTTTAGACTATTTTTAAATCCACTCAACAAACGAAACTGAAGAGTTATTTTTTCTAGTAAAACTTTAAAGTCGATATCATTTAAATAGCCAAGTTTACTTGAAATTAGTAACAATGTCTCTAATTCAGAGAGGGAGCCAAGTGATATTCCTAGAAAGTGGTTCAGTTCTCCAGTTGTATTTCGACCCGATCCTTCAGCAATATTTGCAGAAACAGCAGCTCTTCTAATTTGACTAGTCAAACCATAAATTTCACTATTTGGAAAATTTTTCGTCGACTCATAAATAACAACGACCAAATCTATGGCAATCTTCCAAACCTCCAAATCCTTATGCGTCTTCATCTCGCAGACTTTTTGAAATTAGACTTAAATGCAATTCGTTACTTGTCACCCATCCCTCTCCATATCTATCGTAACTTATCACTCTTTATGTTACTTGTAACCCGTCACCTGTAACCATCTTACAATTCCAGTTGATTCTTCACCAATGTATAGTATGCGCCTTTCTTGGCAGACAATTCGCTATGAGTTCCAACTTCCACAATTTTCCCTTTCTCAATTACCACTATCTGGTCGGCATTGCGAACAGTGCTGAGCCGGTGAGCCACAACCACAACGGTTCTTCCATGAAAGAACTCCTGCATATTTTCCATAATTGTTTTTTCGTTATTGGCATCAAGCGCATTAGTGGCCTCATCGAAGAATACCAACTGCGGATTTTTATACACCGCACGAGCTATCAAGATGCGTTGTCGCTGCCCCTGACTTAGACCATGTCCCTCTTGCCCTATTTTTGTATTATAGCCCAGTGGAAGAGAGTCGATAAAGTCGGAAATATTCGCAACCTGGGCAGCCTGAAGCAACCGTGCCTTATCAATGGCTTCCGCCCCGGGAGCGATGTTCCCGGCGATGGAATCGGAAAAGATAAAGCCATCCTGCATCACCACGCCACAGTGAGTTCTCCACTCTGCTAAGCTGAAAGCCTCCATTCTATTTTCTCCCAACAGAATATCTCCATCCGTTGGTGGATAGAACCCCAGCAACAACTTCACCAAGGTGGTTTTACCACTTCCAGAGGTACCCACAATGGCTGTTTGCTTCCCTGCCGGAATATGCAAATTTACCCTATCGAGTACCAACTCCGAATCGGGACCTTCATACCTAAACGAAAGATTATTAATGACTATATCCTTGTCGACGGGAATATCGTCTATCCTCGACTCCTCAGCTTCCTCCTCATTTTTTCTGAGATGAATCTCGCCCAATCGGTCGAGGCTAATTTTGGCATCCTGCGTTTGGTTGAAGAAGGTAATGATTTGTTCAATGGGGCTATTGAGCTGCCCTAGAATATACTGCACAGCAAGCATCATACCTAAGGTCATCTGCCCATCCACCACACTCTTAGCAGCGACCACCGTAATGAGAATATTCTTTATTTCGTTAATAAGCACTCCACCGCTCTGCTGGTATTGACTTAGGGCCAACCCCTTTATGCTAACCCTGAACAGCCTTGCCTGAATACGCTCCCACTCCCACCTTTTTTGCTGTTCACAACCATTAAGCTTTATCTCCTGCATCCCTTGTATGAGCTGAATTACGCTACTTTGGTTTGCAGCCATTTGTGCAAATCGTCGATAATCCAACTCCTCTCTTCTCTTAAGGAATAGCCACACCCATAAGGTATAAATGGTGCTTCCTATCAAGAATATAAAGAAGATGGATACATTGTAGAACAGTAGCACTGCACCAAATATCACAAGGTTAACCAAAGAAAATAGCACCGAAAGCGATGTTCCGGTCAGGAAGGTTTCGATACGCTTATTGTCACCAATGCGCTGCATAAGGTCACCCGTCATTTTGGTATCGAAGTAGCCCATGGGCAGCCGCATGAGCTTGGCCAGAAAGTCAGAAATAAGCGACACATTGATTCGCGTGCCGAGATGCAACAGTATCCAGCCACGGATAAACTCAACCGAAACACGGCTAAGGGTAAGCACTAGCTGCGCTATAAGAACAAGATAGATAAAAGCAATATTTCGGTTGCCAATACCATAGTCTACAATACTTTGGGTTAAAAAGGGAAAGATAAGTTGCAGCAAGCTACCCAGAACAAGCCCGAGCAAAAGCTGCAGCAGCAACTTGTGATAAGGGCGAAGATATCGGAATAAAAAGCCAAAACTTTTCCGGTTGGTTTTTTCATCGTCGGTAGAGTAGAACTCTGGAGTGGGCTCCAGCAGCAGTGCAGTACCCTGTGGCTCCTCGTTGCTTCCTGTAGAGGCCCAGCAGCGGGTAAACTCCTCTCGGCTAAAGGTAACCAACCCGCCAGCAGGATCGGCAACGTGAATACGTTCCCTTCCTTTTCGCCCCGAAATTTTATATACCACCACAAAGTGGTTTTGGTTCCAGTGGACAATTGCAGGAAGGGGTGCTTCATCGCGGAGCTTCTCAAACGGAATCTTTACTCCCAACGTTCTAAAACCAATACTCTCCGCTGCCCGAGAAATTCCCAGCATGCTAACGCCTAAGCGGGAAATATGGCTTCGCTCGCGCAGCGTTTGAATGTTATAGTGTTTGCCATGATATCGGGTCACCATGCGTAGGCAGGTGGGACCGCAGTCCATGGCGTCGGGTTGGTTGTAGTGGGGAAAGGACATCTATAATATATTACCTGATCGATGTTCGAATATACTAAAAAAGCAAATCAACATAAGAGTATTAGGACTATACAGCCTATCTCTTTACTGAAATTAGTAATGCAAAAGATAAAAACATTTGTTTGCTGCTCATTAACAAAACATCATAGAACATTGTAATTAATGATACGACCTGCAGTTCAGCACCTATTCTACAGATTTTAAACTAAAACAATTGCACATGCCAGCAATACCAACCTCCTACTACTTCTTCAGCCATTCGTCAACGTACTGAAAAACCTCGGGCCAGTTAAAATTCTCCTTTGTAACCCTACCTGTAGAATCATGTTCGTAGCTATAGAAGTTATGCTCATAGCCCTGATAGCATTTTAGAGTTAAGTTCGTTTTACCTGCACGGGTAAAGAAAAGCGGAAGAAGATCGTTATCGGAAGAAACTGGATCGTCGGTACCGTAGACCACCAATATCGGTATCTTAATCTTCAGAAGGTTATCAAGAGACGGAGCATAGTCAAAAGAATAATTATTGAGGTAAGGGGTGATTTCTCTTGCAGCAGAACCACCCTTTGCCAATTCTTGATCTACATACCCTTTCAAATTATTGTATTGGGTATAAATGGAATCTATCTCCGCTTGAGCACGATCCGGAGAAATTGCGCCTGAGTGTTCCTGCTCCCGAATTTGTCTAATGAATCCACTTTCCCTATCAAACAATCCAGAGGAGAGGCAAGCCACCTTCTTTATCCATCGTGGGTATTGTGCCGCCAACTTTGCCGCAACTTCGTAACCCTGAGAATGGCCCATGACATATATCCTCGAAGAGTCAACAAATGGCTGATGTGCCAAAAACTCAATGACCTGCTCAGCGCTGCTCACATAGTATGATTGTTTATCCTCTCTTCGAAACTTAGCATAATCTGGTTTTGATTCATCGTATACCTTACCCAATTCAACAGAATCAGCCACAATTGGCGTAAAAGGTTTACTGATTACAGCAAATACATATCGACTTATTAAATTCAAGCTATCCTCCTCAAAAGAAGTTATGAACGAGTAAACGGATTGTTCCCCTTTATAAAAGAGATTACCGTTTCCTGAGCCTTGAATAAAAAGGAGCAATGGCTTAGGATTACCTGAAACAGGCTTCCGCACAACAAAGCGAATAGAATCACAAGTAGACGCTTGGCAAGTATCATTAATGCTAAAATATGTAAAACCAATTTTTGTCAAAATTTCTTTGCCTTTATAAGGTTGTGCGTTTGCAACTAGGGCAAACAATAGCCCAACTACTAAAAAGAAAATACGCTTACAAATCATAAAAAAGAGGGAATTTTCTACTAAAGTGATTATCTTAAGTCATCAGCACACCAAAGGCAAGAACGACTTTTCCTTTAAAACAAATCTAATTATTTTTAATCGCGCACTACTATAAATAATTGAATTAAATCAGAAAAGTAGAAGCGCACTTGCCAAATAAGTGACAGGTGCGCTCCAACAGCACATATCAGGTTTAGGGAACCTCGAAAATTTTAGGCGATAAGCCTGCGAACCAGTCGTTCACGAAGGGAAAATCGATAGGTGCGCGGTACGGGAATAACTTCCCCATTTTCCATCACCACCACGGGTTTATCGATCGACCAGAATTCCTTTATTCTGTTTATGTTGACAATAAATCCCCATCCACATCGGAGAAATGATCCAACAGGAAGAAACTGCTCAAGCTGATCTAACCGTGCATTAATCCTTCTCCTGCTCCCATCACCCAACACCAGAAAGGTATCCTCCTCGTCGGACTCAAAAAAGAAAATGCTATCCAAGCTCTTTAGGCTAAGCATCTCAACCCAGCTGTTCTCCTTCACAACAGGTTGATCGTATGTAAGCAGCTCTACGTCCATGGTTCAAACTATAAATGGTTATTCTGGAAGTTTTTTCAAAAGTTGCTCCGCTCTTGCCGATATAGGCGTTCCGGAGTTTAACAGTTGACTCAATGCATTTCGGGCTTCTTTCACCCTTCCTTCACCTAGGTAGCAGAGTCCTGTATACCAAATTGACTGCTCCTTAAACAGGGAGTTGGTTTGGGAAACTGCATTGAGTGCCTTACGAGCCTTTCCAAAGTCGTTTAACTCCATGTAACTTACTCCTAGGTAAAATCTCACCGTGGTAGAGGCATCACCATTTTGAACTAAGGCCTCAAAATCATCACGCGAAGTATTAAAGTAGCCCGATTGGTAGGCAATCATTCCCCTAAAAAAGAGAGAATCGGACGACAACTCCCCATTGGACCTTACTACACGAACGGGTGGATATGGTTCAAAGTTTTCTGCGTACAGAGCGGTGGGAGTAGCAGCGTTATCTAATGCAGAATGAATTCCAATCCCACCCGCAGTGATTCCTGCCAAGGTTGCCGCAGCGTAGAAGTATTTTTTAATGCGGCTAAACCGATATTCCGATTCGCTATTGGACAAATCAAGGCGCTGATTATCCATCCATGTCTCCACCAACTGTTGCCGAAGCATATCAATCTCGGCTTCAGCCAACACTTGCTCCAACTCCTGCCGGAATCGCAACTCCCGCTGCAACCCCACGTCAACCTCCAACCGTTGGTTCAGCCAACCAGCCTCCTCTACGGTAATGCTACCGTCGATCCGCTTCTCCAGCAGGCGAACAGCATTATAATGTGTTTTCATACATAATGTCTTTTGATCGCATATATCAAAACTCTATCTCTAAAAATCCATCCCAATATTTGCAACTCAATATTGAACATCAATAAATTCAGGAAGAATTATCAATTAGCCCTTTAGCCAAATTTTTGGATCTGGAGCAAGAGTACCATCGTTAGAACTATCAGCATAAGCAGCAGCCGTAGCACTTTCAACTGTAGCAACAATATCAGTAGGAATATCGATGCCACCTACCAATGTGATGAGCTGAGTGTTGTCAAGAATTTCGCAATTGCTGGTAGAAAAGTTTCTGAGGTTCATGTTAGCAGTTTTCATTTTAGTATTTTTTTAAGGTTTGTAATTCTGTTGCTTTCATTTCTATATTCCAGAAATCGCTATTTCGTGACAAGCAATTCTTACTTTTTTTATGAAATTATTTATATACCTTTAATTATCTGCATATTACAAAACAGCAAAAAAAATCTTGAGAAAACTATTTTTCAATGTCCATTTGTTACTCTTACACCAATTTTCTACCTTTGTGCGCTAAATTCCAAACAACAACTCAGCTGTCAATCAACAGAGTATATTTTTTTTGTTGGTTGGGGTAATGGCAAGTACCTTAATAGACATTGAGTGCACAGGTGCTGCACGAGAAAATTTGAATTATTACATTTATCTAAATTGTTCTACAGATGAATATTGTAAAGGAGAACGTTGATGCCCTCAACGCCGTTTTGAAGGTTACTGTTGACCAAGGCGATTATCAGGAACGCGTTTCAAAAGCGCTGAACGATTTTCGCAGAAAGGCAAAAATCGACGGCTTCAGACCGGGAATGGTTCCGGCAGGAATTATCAATAAGCTATATCGCAAACCGGTGATGGCCGAAGAAATCAACAAGATTGTCTCGGATGCCCTTACTACGTATATCTACGACGAAAAAATCAAGCTTCTTGGCGAGCCAATGCCCAGCGAAGAACACCAAAAAAGCATTGACTGGGATGCAGATACCACTTTTGAGTTTGCCTTTGACCTAGGCCTTGCCCCTGAGATTGACCTTAAGCTTAGCGCTCGTGACAAGGTTCCATTCTATGAAATTAAGATTGACGACGAGCTTAGGAATACCTACATCAGCAGCTACCGTCGTAGGTATGGCAAGATGATGCCCAGCGAAGTTGCCGGTGAAGAGGACGTTATGCGTGGTAGAGTGGAGCAGTTGGGAGAAGACGGTTCACCAATGGAAAATGGCATTGCCGTAGACGACGCCTTTGTTTCGCTGCGCACAATAACCGACCAAGAGCAGAAGGCAAAATTTGTTGGTGCGAAGGTTGACGACATTATCGATTTTGACATCAGAAAAACTTTCTCCAACGACACCGATCTAGCGGCCATGCTTAAGATAAAGAAGGAGGAGGTTGCAGCCCTAACCCCATCGTTCCGCTTTATCCCCTCCGAGGTAAGGTCTTTTGCCGATGCTGACGTCAATCAGGAACTTTTCGACAAGGTTTATGGCGAAGGAACCATCACCTCTGAAGAGGAGTTTAACGCCAGAGTGGATAGCGATATCCGTGCTAACCTCACCAAGGAGGCTGACTTTAAATTCCTCCTCGACATTAAGGAAAAGTTCATTGAAAAAGCTAAAATCGAGCTCCCCTCCCAATTCCTCAAACGATGGTTACTGGCCATTAACGAGGGCAAATTCACCATGGAGCAGATCGAAAAGGATTACGAACACTTTGCTAACGACCTCAAGTGGCAGATGATTCGCGACCACATTGCAGGTGAAAAGGAAATTAAGATTGAAGAGGCAGAAGTGCTCGAAAAGGCAAAGGAATTTGCCCTTGACCAATTCAAAAATTACGGCTTTATGAACGTGCCCGAATCCGAGGTAGAGAACTTTGCACAGCGCATTCTCAGCAACAAGGAGGAGGACCGACGCATACGCGAAAAGCTACTCGAAGACAAGGTTGTAGAAACAGTTAAGGGCATTGTTAAGCTCGACATCAAAGAAATTACAACCAAAGAGTTCGATCAGCTGTTTAGCAACAAGTAATAATTACAAAACCAGGGCTCATGGAAAGGAACGATGAATTCAGAAAGTATGCTCGAGGCCACCTCGGCATCAGCAGCTTAAATCTGCAGCGCTACCAGTCGATGCACAACAGCTACATCTCCCCCACTATCATCGAGGAGCGGCAGCTCAACATTGCCACCATGGACGTTTTTTCGCGTCTTATGATGGACCGCATCATTTTTCTTGGGGTGCCAATATCAGACGACGTTGCTAACATAATTCAAGCGCAGCTGCTCTTTCTGGAATCCACCGATCCATCAAAAGACATCCAGATATACCTTAACACACCTGGAGGTTCAGTTTACGCTGGATTGGGCATATACGATACCATGCAGATTATCTCCTCCGACGTAGCCACCATCTGTACAGGAATGGCGGCCTCCATGGGAGCTATACTGCTCGCCGCTGGCCAAAAGGGTAAGCGTAGCGCCTTAATTCACTCAAGGGTAATGATTCATCAGCCCATGGGTGGTGCTGAAGGCCAGGCATCGGATATCGAAATTACTGCAAGAGAAATCATGAAGCTCAAAAAGGAGCTGTACGATATCCTTGCCTTCCATACCGAAAAACCCTTCGAGCAAATCGAAAAGGATAGCGACCGTGACCACTGGATGACTTCAGAGGAGGCGAAAACGTATGGAATGATTGACGAAATAATCACAAAGAATAGAGAGAAGAAGTAAAAACACTTTTCCATGGAATGGGGCACTCCCCTTCCATGGAAAGGTTTAATAAGTTTAGGAGAGGGATAATGGCGTTAGACAGATGCTCATTTTGTGGAAGATCGCGCAAGGAGGTAAACTTGCTTATCAACGGCATGTCGGGATTTATTTGCGACTACTGTGTGGAGCAAGCACACCTAATAGTGCAGGAAGAGGTAAAGAAGAAGACAAACTTTTCTCTCGCCGACGTTCAGCTGCTAAAGCCGAACGAAATGAAGGAATTTCTTGACCAATACGTTATTGGTCAAGATGATGCAAAGAGATTCCTGTCGGTTGCCGTATACAACCATTACAAGCGGCTGCTCAGCAAGGACAACAAAAGCGACGATGAGGTTGAGATAGAGAAATCGAACATCGTGCTGGTTGGAGAAACAGGAACCGGCAAAACCTTGCTCGCCAGAACCATTGCCAAAATGCTGCACGTTCCGTTTACCATAGTTGATGCTACGGTGCTTACCGAAGCTGGCTATGTTGGGGAAGATGTGGAGAGCATCCTTACACGCCTCCTTCAGGTTGCAGAGTACAATGTTGAAACAGCCGAGAAAGGCATCGTCTTTATTGACGAAATTGACAAGATTGCCCGTAAAAGCGATAATCCCTCCATCACCCGTGACGTTTCAGGAGAAGGGGTTCAGCAAGGCTTGCTAAAGCTGCTTGAAGGTTCAGTAGTAAACGTGCCACCACAAGGCGGAAGAAAGCATCCAGAGCAAAAGATGATCCAGGTTGACACCAAGAATATTCTTTTTGTCTGCGGAGGTGCCTTCGATGGTATCGAGAAAAAGATTGCCATGAGACTCAACACGCAAGTTGTTGGTTTCAACGCGACCAAACAGAACGAGATGGTTGACCGTAACAACCTACTTCAGTACATAGCGCCACAGGATTTAAAGGCTTTTGGGCTCATACCGGAAATTATTGGAAGGTTGCCCATACTTACCTACCTAAATCCGCTGGATAGGCCTGCTTTACGCCGAATCCTCACCGAACCCAAAAACGCCATAACACGCCAGTATGAAAAGCTCTTTGAGATGGATGGCATTAAGCTCTCCTACGACGAAGACGCGCTGGAATACATCGTGGATAAAGCAGTTGAATTTAAACTTGGGGCTAGAGGTCTACGCTCAATTTGCGAAGCCATCATGATTGACGCCATGTATGAAATGCCATCACAAAAGCCCACAGAGTTTAATGTGACATTGAACTATGCAAAGGAAAAGATGGAAAAGTTGAACATTAATAAGCTGAGAGCAGCATAAAGCCATTCTTAAATTATGCAAAAAGCCATCCAGAATCTCGGATGGCTTTTTGTATTTAATTACAAATCAAACCCAACTGGCTTCTACTATCAAATATACAATTCTAATTGCCTTAAGCATAAAATACACAAATCTAAAACAGAAAAAACAAAGCGTTAATTACTATTAAATTTAAAAAATTCATAAAATAAACTCCATACATTTACATTTAGCCTCTCCATTCTAAACTAAATAATAAAAACTATGAGAACATTAAAACTAGCAATTTTAGCATCTATTATTGGATTAATTCCATCTATTGCCATTGGGCAACTAGAAAACTATCCACTACAAAACTTTAAACTTCCCCTGATTAAACGGGCATCACTTGACCTTGGATTCTCAACCAACTCCAACGGGCTCACTGGAGATATTACCGGTGATGGCTCCCAAAAAACAACAAGTAACCAATTTAACTTCAATGGACAGGGAAATGCAAACTGGAACTACTATTTCAATAGTCCCAAATGGCAAACCTCGAGCATGGCATCCGTATCACTTTCGGGTAATGCCTCCACCCAAGAGCAAGAGCAAGATCAAGTTCAATATTATTCCTTAGCCAGTTCGAACTTACTATCATCAATAAACTATTGGAATAGTTCACTTTACTACTTTAATAGCAAGCTATTCCTCAGCTTTTCACCTCAAGCATACACTACCTATGGCCGCCAGAAAAATTCAAATACCGAAAAGGATAATAGCGGCACAACAACATATGATCATACAAATTACTTCAACTATTCATCATCTTATATTGGCACCGGACTTGGCATAGGATATGGAAGACTTGAACCGGTTTGGGATGCCCACAAGATGATTTTCACCCTGCTCGACATCAAGAAGGAGGGACAACTTTTAAGAGAACCAACCACGGATGAGATAACAGAGATTTCTCAAAAGCTATCATCTCTAAAGAATGAGCGCTACTTCGACACCAGAGAACATACCATTAAGGAGGTTACGATTCTCGACTCCCTGTTAACCTCAATGGGCTTGACCAAAGCTGGGGACATTGGTGTATCTACCGCGCTCTACGACAATCTCGGTTATGCCTACTTACCTCAACGCTATGCAGGCTTTAGGGCTGGCCTCGAACCTAAAATTGGATATGACCTTTACTCCACAAAGCAAACCGGAATGGACAGAAAGAATTCTCACCAGCTAACACTTGGTTTACAGGCTAACCTCACCTACCAAACCCCCATCAATATTCACTGGCAAAGAACCATTAATTTAAACGCCTCATACACAGACAATAACGTTAATGCAAAAAATATATCACCAACAGGTAAATACAAGGAGAGCGATGTTAGCCTTTCAGGTGGATATGGATACTATCCTAATACAAGGACTTATTTTGATTTTACGGCAGGTGGTAGGTTCAGATATATTGATTCGGACCAAACCATTAACAACCACCTCTACGGATTGAAATATGGTGAAGTTTTTGCAAATGGAGAGCTATACTACTACCTCTCGCCTAAAATAAGAATTGAGGCCTCTGCAAGGGTATCCTACAAAACAAACATTGATGCAAACTCTATCTACTATTCAGGCCTCTTCATCAATCCTCTTTCATACAGTATATTTACTTCCAAAGAACTTTCCTACGCATTTTCGGCAAAGCTCACCTACGCTATATTCTAGACAATCAACAGATAATTACCTTGATTTTGGAAAAACAGACAATTAATTAAAGCCATCCTTCGGGGTGGCTTTAAAATTAACAAGTAAAAAGGGAACTATCGCTGCTTTTTGCTCTCCAATAAGATGAATGAGAAGGCTGGATTATCGCCTTCGGCTGGGAAATCTTCCCGTGAAATTTCGCTCCACTGTTCCATACCGATTTCCGGAAAAAAGGTGTCGGCATTATAATCCTGCCAAACACGGGTAAGGTATATTTTGTTAGCTAGTGATAAAGCCTGCCTATAAATTTCCCCACCCCCAATTACAAAGACCTCCTCATTCTGGGTCATTCGAAGTGCCTCCTCTAGCGAAGAAGCATGCCAAACGCCTGGGGTGTTAATGGGATTGTGTGAGATAACAATATTTTGGCGGTTGGGCAGTGGTCTTCCTATGGACTCAAAGGTCTTACGTCCCATAATTATGGCATGCCCTGTAGTAATGGCCTTAAACCTCTTTAAATCGGCCGAAATATGCCACAACAACTGATTCTCAAAACCAATTGCCCCTTTATTCCCAACGGCTACAATAATCGAAATCATAAACTACACCGCAATATCGGCTTTAATGGCCGGATGGGACTCATACCCTTCAATGGTAATATCCTCGTAACGAAAATCGAAAATGCTCTTTACATCAGGGTTAAGCTTAAGCGTTGGCAACGGTTTTGGTTCACGGCTCAGCTGCAGCTTAACCTGTTCAAAATGGTTGAGGTAGATGTGGGTATCGCCTAGCGAGTGAATAAATTCGCCGGGAGCATAACCCGTTACCTGTGCCATCATATGAGTCAGCAAGGCGTATGAAGCAATGTTGAATGGAACTCCCAAAAACACATCGGCACTGCGCTGATAGAGGTGACACGACAGCTTTCCGTCGGCCACGTAAAACTGAAACAGCACGTGGCAAGGTGGAAGCGCCATATTGTCGAGTTCCGCCACATTCCAGGCGCTAATAATATGCCGTCTGGAATCGGGATTGTTGCGTAAGCTATCAACCACCCCAGCAATTTGATCATAGACCTTTCCGTCAGGACCAGGCCACGACCGCCATTGGTAACCATAAATGTGTCCCAGATCGCCCGACTCGTCGGCCCACTCATCCCAAATGGTCACCTTATTCTGGTTAAGATAGGCTACATTTGTATCACCCTTCAAAAACCAGAGCAGCTCATGAATAATACTCTTCATGTGAACCCTTTTGGTTGTAACTAGGGGGAAGCCCTCCTGCAGATTAAACCGCATTTGGTATCCAAACACACTCTTTGTGCCGGTTCCAGTGCGATCACCCTTAACAACTCCATTTTCTACAATATGGTCCAGTAATGAAAGGTATTGCTTCATGGGAAATTTCTTTATCTAATCAACAATGTGCAAAAATGGCTACCCAAATTTAACGAAAACTTCGATTGCCATACTTTACCACTCTCACAGTCCAAACGGCTATTCCCGCGAGAATCAGTCGCGGAAAAAGAAGCCAAGCAGCCGGTGCACCTATGGCAACAAACAGCAAAACATCCTCAAGGTTGCTATGCGAAATGGCCACATGGTAGTTGAGCAAATCGGCCTCCTCACGCGAAAGACGGCCGGCCGAAGTCTCCTCCATCATTACTGCAGAGCCATAGGCTAGGCCAAGAACATTGGCAACAAGCCAAAGAAAAGTGGTATTCCCTGGCAAACCAAAAGGTCGTAATATGGGCTTTAAACCGGTGGAGAGTATGGCAAGAATGCCAAATGCTTGTAAAAGTCGCTGCAGAATCATTAGCAGCGATACCAACACTACTATTTTTAACGCTAGATAAGCTGAGCTTTTTAACCACACCACCAACGTTGCCTGCAATGTCATTCCCACCTCGTTGGCAATAAGAGAGGAAGAGAGCCCCACCGAAGCTGGAACCATCAAGTTGAGCAAGAAGCCAGCTAATAGGCTAACGCCTAAGCGTAAGGCAAGCATTTCACCAACCCGAGAACCAGTTTTCCGTTGAACAGCCGTTTCAACAATAAGATTATGGGCAATGAGGCACATCACGGCCAGAATGGTTATCTCCCTACCCGTAAGTGGAAGCGTACTAATTACCGCAATAGCGGAGTAAATATTAAGAAATATGGCACTGAGATATGCCAAAACCGCTTCTCCTGGCAATCCAAAGTGAGAAAACAGAGGAGAGAGTAACGTCGATAGCAGTTCAAGTATTCCGAAGTATTTCAGCAGCGTTACCGCCAACGAAACGGGGATTATAAGCTTAATGAGCCACCATCCCGTTTTAAGCGCTACTGGAATGGCCTGCGTAACCGCAGTACGAATTTTCCCCACCACCGATGTATCGGCTACATTTGCCCTAAGCTTAAACGCTCTCATTATTGCTATATTTCAGCAGTTCAAACCGTTCACCATCAAAAACTCCGTAGGAGAAGTTTGCAATCCAGTCGCCAAGCACCACCAACGTAGCGGAGCTATTTGGGAGGGGCATGAAAGCCATGGCATGGCGATGACCATACACAAAAAAGTCGAAATGTTCTTTCTCTAGAAGTTGCCTAGAATAGATATACAAATCTTCCTTTTCTCCCTGAAAATCGTTAAAAAGGGCCTTTGCATACCGACTGTTATACGACCATTTATGGCCAAACCACATAGAAAAGTTGGGATGAATGCGGGCGAAGAGCCACTGCAAAGTTTTTCTAGTAAAGACCCATTTCAGCAGCTTATAACCTTTATCGCCCGGGCCAAGGCCATCGCCATGGGCCAAATAAAACCGCTTTCCAAAACGCTCAATCACCAATGGTCCACGATGCACCTCAACACCTATCTCCTTTGCCAGATAATCGAAAACCCATATATCGTGATTGCCGGTAAAAAAGTGCACCGGAATGCCGCTATCGGTAAGTTCTGCAATCTTGCCCAATAGGCGTGTAAAGCCCCTTGGCACCACCCGCTTATACTCAAACCAAAAATCGAAAATATCGCCAAGGAGAAATACTTCACTTGCATCGGCCTTAGCCCTGTTGAGCAGGTCAACAAGGTATTTCTCCCTAACAACGCTTGGCTCCTTAGTTGCTAGTCCCAAGTGGGCGTCGCTAACAAAGTAAAGCTTCTTTTTTTCCATTAACCAAGAATTTCCTTGAGCTTCTTACGCAAATCATCTCCAAAGAGGTTCTTGCCAACAATTTCATACTTCTTCCCGATAATGTAGTTGGCCGGCAACTGCTGTATGTTGTATACATGGGCAGCAATACAGCCTTCACCAGAGAAGTCGGAAACAACAGTCCAGGGAATACCTGCCTCCTTTATGGCGTTTTCCAGTGCACCTTTATCGGTATCGAGCGAAACCTGGTAAATAACCACCTTTCCCTTAAACTCATTGTAGATGTTGAGCAGCTCACGGTTATCGAGCAGCGCTCCGGGGTAGGTCGACGCCCAAAAGTCCAAGACCACAACCTTTCCCTTGAAGGATGATAGCGTAACGGTATCCCCAGCCATATTGGGAAGGGCAATTTCAGGTAGCGTTGGCTCTGCGTTGGCCACAATTTGGTTAACCTTGTAACGCTTAACCTTTGAATCCAGCTGGTCGTAGTCGTTCAGCACAACCTTTGTTATCATCAAATTGGGATAGAACGATTTTAGGGCAGAGGCCACCATTCGGTAGTAGGTAAGGTCGTCGATGGTGCTAAAAAGGAAATTCCCATCGGATATTTGCTGGTATAGCGCAAAAACGGTGGATAGCGAATTAATGTTCTTCTCAATAAATTTGATCGAGTAATCCTTGTGTGCCTGAATGAGGCTATCGGTGGTAGAGTACACCTTTAACTGTGCCGCTTGATTACCCACCTCCTCCTTGGCAATTTTAGACAAAGAATCAACCTTTTGCTTAAGCACCACCAACCGGCTGTAAATCTCCTCCACCTGTGAAGAGCCAACAGAGCCTCCAACACGATAGGTCTTGTCGAAGGTAGCTGCAGCTGCATTAAGGGTAACTTGCTCACCCGGAGCGAGCAGCAAGGTGATGGGCCCCTTTCCTGAAATTCTCAACAGGTAAAAACCGGGAGCATCCAGCTGCGTCTTAAAGTGAAAATCACCAGAAGAGCCAATAACAGAGGAGTCCACCAAGGTAGAGGTAGCAACATCGTGCTTCTCCAGATAAACCATTAAGTTCTTACCGTCCTCAATATTTCCGCTAATCTTCACAGAATTTTTTCCCTGGCACGAAGCAAGCGCTATGGCCAGACCAAGAATCAATGTTTTTCCAAACTTCATATACAACTTTTTCAACTTCAACTATTTCTTCTCCAACAATCTACTGAGCGTTTTCTCCAGCTCCTCGCCTCTAACATCGCGTGCAATAATTCGTCCATTGGGGTCCAGCAAGAAGTTAGCCGGAATGCGGGTTATATTGTAAAGACGAGCCACTGGCGAATCCCAAAACTTCATATCACCAACCTGATGCCAGATAAGCCCATCGTCGGCGATGGCCTTTACCCAAGATGCATGGTTTTTATCTATCGACACCTGAAGGATATCAAACCCTAAGGTATGGTATTTTTGGTAAGCCTTCACCAAATTAGGATTTTCTTTTCGGCAAGGAGGGCACCACGAGGCCCAAAAATCGAGCAACACATATTTTCCGCGTAGGCTCTTAAGGGCAAGTGTATCGCCCTTAGGTGTAGGCATGGAAAAATCGAGTGCCAAAGAGCCAACTGCTGGCATGTTTCGCGCCTCGGCCAACAAAGCCTGCTGCTGTTCGTAGTTGCTCACATTCTGGTGAAGCATTCTAACCAAGTCATTGGAAGGATACCTCTTATACAAGCTGGAATCCACCATCTGAAAGAGATGGAAATCCTCCTTGGAATTAAGCACAAACGTTCGGGGATCAAACTGCTGATTTAAAGCAACGATAACAGCCAACGACTGCCTATTTTTTTCCACAAAGTGCCGGGTAAATGTCCGGTGCTTGTTCACAATGTAGCGAACAGTATCCATAAACTGATGCCGTAAGCTATCTTGATTAACGTTCATTTTGGACTTAAGCTCATACCTGAGCTTCATGGAATCGAGAAGGCTCAGCGTGTGGTTTAAGCTGTCGGACACAGCCTTCACCTGTTCGCTTCCAAGTGAACCCTTTACGCTATACTTTAGCCATTTAGGGGTATCGGTAATTACCATATTAACCTTTTCTCCCGGCTCCATTAGCAGCACTATCTCCTTTTCCGATGTGTAGCGAAGCAGCAAAAATGTAGGCTCTGTTAGGCGTACGTCGAAAGAAAACTTGCCTCCGTCTAAAACATATGTGGAATCAATAACCTCCGGCTCCTTTGCCATCACTTTGTAGAGCACCAACTTTGCCCCAGGCTTAAAGAACGTCCCCAATATTTCCGTTTTGTTTCCAGAAACTCCGGTGCAGGAAAGCATTGCAAATCCTACTAAGAGAAAAGAAATCCACCTCTTCATCGTCGTTTTTTTTGAAGCGTAAATATCGAAAAAAAAATGGTGCAATTAACCCAACCACGGACAAAACTGCACCACCATACTGTAGCACTGACGTTTATCATTTCAACATTCGTAAAAATTAACAGAGGAGCACTGTAGACCAAGGGCCAATGCAATCGATTTAGGGAAAAATAACGTAAATATTAACCTTATTAAGCTGACAAAGAGGCTAAAAATTCATAACTTGATCCGAATTTTGAAGATAAAAAAAACGGAGTGCAAAACCACCTCCATCCCCTACTGGATGGAGTAAAAACTAGTTGCCATGGGATATCTTACCTTCAACAAAGATGAATTGGTTAACCTCGAATACTCTCTCCAGAGAGAAATTTTGAGCACAAACCGTGCGGGAGGATATTGCAGCACCACCATTGTTCTGTGCAATACCAGAAAATACCATGGAATGATGGTGTTACCGCTAAAGGAGTTTGACTACGAAAATCACGTTCTCCTCTCTTCAATTGACGAATCGATTATCCAACGAGGACAATCGTTCAACCTTGGCATCCACAAGTATCCAGGGTTATATGAACCAAGGGGACACAAGTATATCGTCGATTTTGAATACGAGCCAACGGTAAAGCTTACCTATCAGGTTGGTGGGGTTAAGCTGCAAAAAGAGATAGTATTTACCCACAACGAAGAGCAGCTGCTTATTCGCTACACTCTACTGGATGCCCACTCGCCCACAAAGCTTCGGATAAAGCCATTCTTGGCCTTCAGGAATTCGCATGCGCTTTCGAAAGCCAACATGAACGCCGATACTCACGTTAAGCCCATTCCTAATGGAATTAAGGCAAGGCTCTATCCTGGATTTCCATACCTTCACATGCAGCTCAGCCGCAAAAATGAATTTATTGCCGCACCCGACTGGTTTTACAACATCGAATACTTGGAGGAGCAGAACAGGGGTTACGATTACCAAGAGGATCTGCTGACTCTGGGTTACTTCGAAATTTCAATAAAAAAAGGTGAAAGCATAGTGCTCTCCGCATCCACCAAGGAAGAGGCACCGAACTCACTGGTTACAAAAATTAACAACGAAATCAAGCATCGTCCACAGAAGGACACATTTAAGAACTGCTTAAACAATTCGGGGCAGCAATTTTTGGTAAAGAAGGAGAAGAAGGTGGAGCTCATTGCCGGATATCCTTGGTTTGGCCGGTGGGGTCGCGACACCTTTGTATCCCTTCCGGGGCTCACCTTAACCAACAATGAAATTAAAACCTGCAAGGCAGTAATTGACACGCTCGCCTCGGAGATGAAGGATGGCCTCTTTCCTAATGTAGGACACTCCACAGCCACGGCGTTTAACTCGGTTGATGCACCGCTATGGTTCTTCTGGTCCATTCAAATGTACATGCAAAAAACGAATGACCACAAGGAGGTTTGGACAGACTATGGCAAAAAGATGAAGGCCATTCTCCACGCCTACCGCACAGGAGAACTTCCTTACAATATCAAGATGCACGACAACGGGTTGGTATACGCTGGCGAGCCGGGAGTAGCCCTCACCTGGATGGATGCTGTAGTTTCTGGAAAACCGGTTACAGCGCGAGAAGGCTTCCCCGTGGAGATTAATGCACTTTGGTATAACGCCGTTTGCTTTACGCTCGACTTGGCTAAGGAGTTTAAGGATAGTAAATTCGTAAAGGAGTGGGAAAGCATCCCCAGCCTTATTAAGGATAATTTCTCAAGCACATTCTGGATTGAGGAGTTGGGCTACCTCGCCGATGTGGTGCATAACAATGCTCAGTGCAAGGAGGTAAGGCCAAACCAGATATTTGCGGCAGCCCTTCCCTACAGCCCCATTTCCGATGACCAAAAGGCCTCTCTGCTAAAAGTTGTGGAAAAGGAGCTGCTCACCCCTAAGGGTATCCGAACTCTATCTCCGAAAGATCCCAAATACCTTGGGCGATACGAAGGCAGCCAAATTGAGCGCGACAGTGCTTACCACCAAGGAACCGCTTGGCCTTGGCTACTCGGCTACTACGTGGAAGCAAACTTTAACATCTATGGTAAAGCCTACCTGTCGACGGCAAAAAAAATTGTAGAGAATTTCAAGGAGGATATGACAACCCGTGGGCTGTGCTCCATTGCAGAGGTATACGACGGAGACCCACCACAGCGACCTGTGGGAGCCATTTCACAAGCATGGAGCGTGGCTGCAGTGCTTCGCATACTGGATATGATTGAGATATATAGCAACAAATAAACAACTGGCCAATGAGAGTATTAATGTTTGGATGGGAATTTCCACCTCACATAACAGGGGGGCTAGGTACCGCTTGCCAGGGATTGGTAACTGGATTGGCCAAGGCCGATACGGAGGTAATCTTCGTTGTTCCCAAGACTTATGGTGACGAAGACCAAAGCGCCGCCCGTATTGTTGATGCCGGTGATGTGCTGGTCTCAACTCAAAACATCAGTGTAGAAGATTTCTGGAAAAGGGTTCTGCTTATGGAAGTGGAATCAAACCTTATTCCCTACGTTTCGCCTGAGGAATTTCGACGTATTGTAGAGCAGAGCCTGCACGATAAAACCACGCTATCCAACATTTCTTCCTCAAACACTTTCAAGTTTTCAGGAAAATATGGCACCGACCTCATGGAGGAGGTTACGCGCTACGCCATTGTTGCCGCCGCGCTTGCCATGCAGAACTCATTTGATATAATTCATGCGCACGACTGGCTTACCTACCCCTCCGGCATTGCAGCCAAGCGGGTATCGGGCAAGCCATTGGTAATCCATGTTCACGCCACGGAATACGACCGTTCCGGTGAAAACATCAACCAAAGCGTTTGGAACATAGAAAAGAAGGGGATGGACGAGGCTGACAGAATTATTACTGTGAGCAACTACACCCGAAACATTGTTATCAACCGATACGGCATAAGCCCCGACAAGGTGGTTACCGTGCACAACGCGGTAGAGTTCAACCTCGACTACAGCGAGTTTATCACCTCGCCCAAGGCTGTGCCCGAAAAGATTGTGACCTTCCTAGGCCGAATCACCTTTCAAAAGGGGCCCGACTACTTTGTGGAGGCTGCCAACATGGTGCTCTCCAAGTATTCCAACGTTCGCTTTGTAATGGCTGGCAGTGGTGACATGATGAACCGCATGGTTAAACGTGTTGCCGAGCTGCGCATTAGCGAGCACTTCCACTTTACCGGATTTTTGAAGGGGGCCGATGTTCACCGCATGTTTGCCCAAAGCGATGTTTACGTTATGCCTTCGGTATCGGAACCATTTGGTATTTCGCCGCTGGAAGCCATGAGGGCAAGCGTACCGGTAATTATCTCCAAGCAATCGGGCGTTGCGGAGATACTAAAGCACGCGCTAAAAATCGACTTCTGGGATGTAGAGGCCATGGCCGACGCCATATACGGATTACTATGCTACGACGGCCTTTCAAAGCTGTTTCGCCGATATGGACAGGAGGAAGTTACCAGCCTCAAGTGGGATGAAGCCGCCCAAAAAGTTAAAGAAGTGTACCAATCGCTGTTGAATTCGTAACCTAAAGACATTGAACCATGAGAACAATTTGTTTTTACTTCCAGGTGCATCAGCCATTCAGACTCCGCCGATACAGATTTTTCGACATAGGAACCGATCACAACTACTACGACGAATTTGCCAATCGTTCCATCATGCGGAAGGTGGCTGAAAAGTGTTACCTACCAACCAATAAGCTCATGCTCGACCTTATTAACGAGTATGGCCGACGGTTTAAGATAAGCTACTCCATTTCCGGGGTGGCTCTTACCCAGTTTCAGCTCTACGCACCCGACGTGCTTGAGAGCTTTAAAAAGCTGGCGGACACGGGCTGCGTGGAATTTATTGGTGAAACATACTCCCACTCGCTCTCGGCCCTCAAGAGCAGGGAGGAGTTTGAGCAACAGGTGAAGCTGCAGAACAGCATGGTGAAGGAGCTGTTTGGCCAAACACCCAAGGTATTCCGAAACACCGAGCTCATTTACAGCGACCTCATTGGTGAGGTTGTGGCCGACATGGGCTACAAGGCCATGCTTACTGAGGGTGCCAAGCATGTTCTGGGGTGGAAGAGTTCCAACTACCTTTATGCCAACGCCATCAACCCCAAGCTCAAGTTGCTGCTTAAAAACTTTAGGCTTAGTGACGATATCGCCTTCCGCTTCTCCAACAGGGACTGGAGCGAATGGCCGCTCACTACCGACAAGTATATCCAGTGGCTCAACCATCTTAGCCCCAAGGAAGAGGTGGTTAACCTATTCATGGACTACGAGACCTTTGGTGAGCACCAGTGGGCCGAAACGGGCATATTCGAGTTCATGCGACACCTACCCGGCGCTGTGCTTTCGAGCACCAACTTCGAGTTTTTAACCCCTTCGGAAGTGGCCGAAAAGCATCAGCCAGTAGCTGTAATGCACGTGCAATACCCCATATCGTGGGCCGACGAGGAGCGCGACCTTACGGCATGGCTCGGCAACGACCTTCAGGATGAAGCGTTCGACAAGCTCTACTCCCTAAAGCCGCTGGTTGACCAAATTCAAGACGAAAGCATCCTACGAGACTGGAAGTATCTTCAAACCAGCGACCACTTCTACTACATGTGCACAAAGTGGTTCTCCGATGGCGACGTTCACAAGTACTTCAACCCCTACGATACCCCTTACGAAGCGTTCATTAACTACATGAATATACTGAGCGACTTTATTCTTCGCATTGAGGAGTATCTAAAAACTAGAGTGGAATCGCTCCACCTGCAGACCATTACGCAAAGTGACGCCATGAAGCTTATTGCCGAATATCAGGAGAAGATTGATAGGCTAAAATCGGCACCAGCCTTCGGCAAGAAGATCCCCACGAAACCGGCCAAGAAGGTTCCCTCCGTCAAAAAGAGGGAGACAGCAGCAAAAACAAAGGCACCAGCAAAGGGAAAAACCACCGTTAAAGCTGTTTCTAAAACAACGAAGAAGAGTAAAAAAGAGTAATTTATGGACAATACAAATCGGAAGAGACCCGACTACCTGTTTGAAGTAAGCTGGGAGGTTTGCAACAAGGTGGGCGGGATTCACACTGTTATTGCAACAAAAGTTCCCACGCTAGCCGAAGAGCTAAAGAGCAATCACATACTCATTGGCCCCGACGTTTGGCGTCATACCCGAGTGAACCCAGAGTTCCTCGAAGATAAGCTGCTCTTCAAGGGGTGGAGAGAAAAGGCAGGACAGGAGGGCTTGCGCATTAAAGTTGGACGGTGGAACATTACCGGAAATCCAATCGCCGTGCTCGTGGACTTCACCACCTTTATGCCACAGAAAGACGAGATTTTCCGTCGCTTTTGGGAGGAGTTTAGGCTTGACTCGCTTACCGGACAGTGGGACTACGTAGAACCAGCTCTTTTTGGCTATGCCGCTGGACGGGTAATAGAAAGTTTCTACCACTACTTCTTAAGCCGGGGATTACACGTGGTGGCCCAATTTCACGAATGGATGACCGGAGCAGGTCTTCTCTACCTAAAGTCGAGCCTTCCACAGGCAGCCACGGTGTTTACAACCCACGCCACTGTTTTAGGTAGATCCATTGCCGGAAACAGTCTTCCGCTTTACGACAACATTGAAAAATACATCCCCGATGCCAAGGCAAGGGAGTTTAATGTTGTGGCCAAGCAGTCGATGGAGAAACTTTCGGCCCAAAACGCCGACGCCTTTACCACCGTAAGCGAGATTACCGCCAAGGAGTGCAAGGCATTTCTGGGAAAAGAGGTTGACGTAATTACCCCAAATGGATTTGAAACGGGCATACTCCCCGACGATGACGAATTTAAGCTGCGCAAGGTTGAAGCACGGGTGAAATTCTACGAGGTTGCCGAGGCGTTGCTCTCCCACGATGTTCCCAAGGACTCCCTGTTAGTTGGAGTTGGAGGACGCTACGAGTTCCGCAACAAGGGTATCGACCTCTTTATGGATACGCTGAGCTCGCTCAACCGAAACCCCAAGTTGACCAAGAACATTCTTGCCTTTATAATGGTTCCGGCAGCCCACCATGGCCCTCGCAAAGACGTATTCCACAACCTTATGGATAAGTCCAGCGAAAACGTGGTGGTTATTAGCAATAGCCACCTCACCCACTACCTTATCGATCCCGAGTACGACCCCATTCTAAAAAAGGCCAGCGAGCTTGGGCTGAACAATGCTCCAGAAGACAAGGTTAAGCTCTTCTTTGCCCCCTGCTATCTAGACGGTAAGGATGGAATTTTCGACAAGACCTACTACGACATGCTCATTGGTCTTGACCTCTCCGTATTCCCCTCCTACTATGAACCGTGGGGATACACACCTCTTGAAAGTTTAGCATTTAAAGTTCCCACCATTACCACCACTCTTGCTGGGTTTGGGTTGTGGGTTAACTCCTACTACGAGAAGCCCCATCCGGGCATTGAGGTTATCCTGCGCAACGACAGCAACGATGAGGAGGTAGTTGGACGAATGGCGGAGAAGATATTCTACTTCAGCACGCTCGAACGCACCCAAATGGAGAGCCTCAAGGACAACGCAGGAGAGGTTTCTCACATTGCGCTGTGGAAGAATCTCATAGAACACTACCATCAGGCTTACAATGATGCTTTGGAAAAGGTGGACAAACGGCTCGACCAGCTCATCGATCAGGAGCGAATGGAGCCAATACCCGTCATCGAGAAGCATCCTGAAATAATTAAACCTCACTGGACCAGAATAATGGTTCAGAAGAGCATTCCACAAAAGCTGGCTGCACTGGAAGAGCTATCGCGCAACCTCTGGTGGAGCTGGAATCAAAAAGCCGTTGATCTATACGAAAGCATTGATGCCAATCTGTGGAAAGAGTCCCAGCAAAACCCCATTATTCTGCTGGAGAAGCTATCGCTGAAGCTCTACAAAGAGCTCGACAGAAATAGCACCTTTGTGGAAAAGCTCACGGAGGTTCACGCCGAATTTAAGGCCTACATGGCCAAGAAGAGCGAAAAGGTGGAGCCTCGAATTGCCTACTTCAGCATGGAGTTTGGCCTTCACAACTCCCTTAAGATTTACAGCGGTGGACTTGGCATTCTTGCCGGAGACTACCTCAAGGAGGCCAGCGACAAGAATACCGATATTGTTGGCGTTGGAATTCTATACCGCTACGGCTACTTCCACCAGCAACTTTCGGCCACGGGCCAGCAGGTGGCGGTATACGACCCTCAGGATTTCTCCAAGCTACCCGTTTCTCCGGTTAGAGACAGCGACGGCAACTGGAAAACCGTTTTAATTGCCCTGCCAGGTCGAAACATTACCGTTCGAATCTGGAAAGTTGACGTAGGTAGAACGGAGCTTTACCTCCTCGATACCGACTTTGAGGACAACCTCCCTGAGGACAGAACCATTACTCACCACCTCTACGGCGGTGACTTAGAAAACCGACTAAAACAGGAGTTGCTCCTAGGCGTTGGTGGCATAAGGGCACTTAAGGCACTGGGAATTCAGGCACAGGTGTACCACTGCAACGAGGGCCACGCCGCATTCATCGGCATTGAGCGAATCAACAACCTCATCAACAAGGAGAAGCTGTCGTTTGCAGAGGCGATGGAGTACGTGCGCTCATCGGCGCTATTTACCACCCACACCCCTGTTCCAGCTGGGCACGACGCCTTCCCGGAGAACCTTCTGAGGGCCTACATTGCGCACTACCCCGACAGGCTTAAAATTTCGTGGGAACAGTTTATCAACCTTGGGAAAATTATACCGAATAACCCCAACGAGCTGTTCTCCATGAGCATTCTAGCCACCAATCTCTCACAGGAGGTAAACGGGGTATCGAGGCTTCACGGGAAAGTTTCACGAGAAATTTTCAAGAATATGTGGCCCGGCTACTTCGAAGAGGAACTTCACATTGGATATGTAACCAATGGGGTACACTACCCCACCTGGGCATCGGCAAAGTGGAAACAGCTGTGCGAAGGTGAACTTGGCTCGGGAAGCATTCATACAGAAACGCCATCGTGCTGGGAGAATATTTACAACGTATCCAACGATAGAATTTGGGCTATCCGAAAGGAGCTAAAGAAAAACCTCATCACCTTTATCAAGGGTAGGTTGGCCGATCCCGACATCATTAAGTACGAAAACCCCAAGCACGTTTTCGACATAAAAGAAAAAATGCGCGACGATGTGCTCACCATTGGGTTTGCCCGGAGGTTTGCCACCTACAAGCGCGCCTACCTGCTATTCAAGGATATCGACCGGATTAGCAAGATAATCAACAACCCCGACATGCCGGTTCAGTTTCTCTTTGCCGGAAAGGCACACCCCAACGATAAGGCAGGTCAGGACTTGATTAAGCGCATTGTGGAGGTTAGCAAAATGCCACAGTTCATAGGAAAGGTTCTGTTCATGCAGAACTACGATATGGAGCTGGCCAGCCACATGGTGCAAGGTGTTGACATATGGTTGAACAACCCGGCACGCCCCATGGAGGCATCGGGAACATCGGGGCAAAAGGCGGTGATGAACGGCGTGCTCCACTTCAGCGTGCTCGACGGATGGTGGTGTGAGGGCTACAAAGAGGATGCCGGATGGGCGCTCCCAGAGGAGCAAACCTACGAAGAGCAAGCCTACCAGGATGAACTCGATGCAGAGACCATATACACCCTACTCGAAAACGAGATTGTGCCCTCCTACTACTCCATGGACGAAAAGGGAGAGCCGGACAAGTGGGTTGGGTTTATTAAGAACTCCATCTCCAAGGTTGCATCGCAGTTTACCACCCGCCGGATGCTGGATGACTATGAGCGGCAGTACTACCATAAGCTATACGAACGTCAGGCACTTATTAAGGCCAACGACTTTAGAATGGCCAAGGAGCTCGCCAGCTGGAAAAAGAGGGTTTCGCGCAGCTGGGACGACATTGAGGTGCTCGACGTAAAGCAGTTTGAGGTGGCCCGCGAAAGCATTGTGGTTGGCCAAAAATACTGCGCCACCGTGGAGCTCGATGTGCACGACCTCAGCCCGGAGGACATTGGCGTGGAGCTGGTGGTAGCCGACCCCATCGAAAACGACAAAATAACCATAAAGTATAAGCAGGAATTTGAGCTCACCCACATGGAGGGCACCAAGGCCAGCTATACATTGGTAATGATGCCCACCGAACCGGGAACATTTGAGGCAGGCATACGGGTATATGCCAAAAACCCCAATCTACCCAACCGGATGGACTTCAGCCTTGTTCGTTGGATATAGAATATTCCGTTCAAATAGCAAGCGGTGTGGTCCTTGTGGCTGCACCGCTTTTTTTGAAAAAACCTAAAGGATAAATTGCCTAGCTCCGCAAGGGAGTCCCTTCTGGAGCACACTGCACTTAAGCTACTAACCTTGCAAGAGCCGGGCCACCTCGTCGCGGTAGCTACGCCCAATGGGAATTTGCCTATCGCCAATATCTATCTGGTAGTTGGTAAAGGCGGTAATGTGCTTCATGTTTACAATGTAGGCCCTATGCACGCGGGCAAACGATGCCTCGCCCACCATAGTCTCTATTCCCGACAAACGGAGATAGCACACCAGCGTCTTTTGCCGGGTATGAACCTTAACGTAGTCGTCGAGGCTCTCGATGTAGAGAATGTCGTCCAGCCTAACCCGGTGGTTCTTCTTATCGGATTTCAGAATAATGTAACCAGCAACCTCCTCCTCTGGCTCCCCGCCCAGCGGCGCAGACTTCCTATGCTCCAAAAACTTATTCACCGCCTTTAGAAAACGCTCAAACGGAATGGGTTTTAGCAGGTAGTCGATGGCGTCCACATCGAAGGCCTCTGCAGCATAGTTTCTAAATGCCGTGGTGAAAATGACGCTGGGAGGTGAAGGTATCGACCTAAAGAATTCAAGCCCGTTGATTCCCGGCATCTGAATATCGAGAAATATTAGGTCCACCTTTTCGCTGTGCAGCACCGAGAGGGCATCGATGGCGTTGGTAAAACCGCCCAGCAGCGTGAAGTTGCCAACCCTTTCGAGGTAGCTCTTCATTACCGATATGGCAATGGGCTCGTCGTCGATAATAAGGCAGGTGTAGATTCCCTTTTCCATGGCTAAGCAGTTTCGAGCCGAAGCGTAACGGTAAACACCCCATCGCCATTGCTGACCATAAGGCTATGCTTTTGGGGATAGAGCATATTCAGCCGCTCCTCCACATTCTTCATTCCAATGCCCTTACCCTCGGCCGTGGCCAATGTGCTGTAGTTGTTCGCCACCACAAATGTAAGCGTAGTGCCATTAACCGTTAAGTTGATGGAGATATGGCTCTCCCCGCTATTCTTGTTGGCCCCGTGCTTAAAGGCATTCTCCACAAAGGAGAAAAAGAGCAGTGGAGCCACCTCCACACCACCATCGTTGTGAGGAAGGTCAACCTCCAACTTTAGGCGGCTGTCGTGGCGTAGCCTCTCCAAATCGATGTAGTTCCGTATAAACGCCACCTCACTCCCAAGCGGTATTCGCTCCTGGTTGCATTCGTAGAGCATAAAGTCGAGCAGGTTCGACAGCTTAAGGATTACCTCGGGCGTTGCGTTTGAATTCTCCATCCACAGGCCGTAGAGGTTATTCAGCATGTTGAAAAGGAAGTGCGGATGCAGCTGTCCCTGCAGCAGCTTCAGGCGGGCCTCCTGCAGCTTAAGCTCCATCTCCGACTTCTGGCGCGCTATCCCATTGCGCTCCATCAACCGCTTGTAGGTCTCCTTTACAAAGTGGATGAAGGTGGCAAAAAGAATGATGAGGTAGCTGCCCGATAGCAGCAAAACCACATCGCCACTGTCGGGCAAGGCGTGCCGCGGCGAATGGGTGGTGGCGGTCCAAATAATGTACAGAATGGAGAGGTAGCTTACCCATACGGAGATAACAACCGAGTAAAGCAGGAAGTAAAAAAACCGAAGGTATCGACCCTCAAAAAGGAAACGGGGAACAAGGTAGTAGCTTACGAAGTAGGTTACCCCAATGCTCATCACGGTAAGGGCTCCCACCACCGATGCCCTGATGCCAATATCGTAGCTCCGGTTGCTAAACACAAAGAAGAGCAACGCCGCTGCCAGCATCCAGTAAACGAGGTGTAAAGGCCACCGATACTTCTCAAGCAAAACAATATTCTCGCCTCGCGTTTCCATTGATTTCAAAGATAAATGCATTTGCGGTAAAGGCACAATTTCTTGCTACTTATTCGGCAAACGACCATTTTGCCACCCTCAACAGCACCGTTGCTGCAAAAAGATGCTTTCTTTGCTCTTCGGGGGCGAAGAGCTGCTGTTGACCTAATTAATTTCCCAAAAAGCACCATTCACCCTAAAATTGGCTTAGTATTCACTTAAAACTAAAAGCCATGTTGTACAAAGATCTTGTAGAAGGAGGAATTTACTTCATGCTCCCCATCTACCTTTTGGGAATTGCGGTAATTGTGCTCACCCTGATGCACGCCTACCGCCTTATAACGGGAAAAGTATCCAGCCCTGCCGGAGCAAAGAAAACACGCGAAGCCATACTCTTCATGGGAAGCCTTGCCCTGCTTTGGGGAATTGTTGGCCACGTTTTGGGAATGATGGAGATGATGGACTGCTTAGTGCAGGCGGGCGACATTGCCCCAGCGCTAATTGCCGCCGGATTTAAGGTATCGATATTGGCAATGATCTATGGGCTCATTCTGTTTGTGATATCCTACATTGTTTGGTTTGCATCGAGGGCACTAAGCAAGTAGAAACACTGGGGTAAACCCGAAGCCTTCAGCAGAGCGCTGAGGGCTTTTTTTTAGCTATTTCCGCCGAGCAAAACAGCCCAATGCTCCCCAACAAACCCTATCTTTGGGAAGTAAGCCAACTACTCGCAACCATGAACAGCATCTACATCGACTACCTTGCCACTCCGGTGGGAGAGCTCATTCTGGGCTCCTTTGGCGACAAGCTCTGCCTGTGCGACTGGCGCTACCGTAAAATGCGCACCGAGGTGGATGCCCGCATTACCGAAGGGCTGGAGGCCACCTACCTCCCTGCCGAAACGCCCGTAATTGCCCGCGCCAAGGCCCAGCTTACCGAATACTTTGCAAGCCAGCGGAAGGAGTTTGACCTACCACTGCTGATGGTGGGAACGCCCTTCCAGCAAAGCGTGTGGAATGCCCTGCTCCAGATACCCTACGGCAAAACCGAAACCTACCTGCAGCTCTCCGAGCGGCTGGGGAACCCCAAGGCCATTAGAGCTGTAGCCTCAGCCAACGGTGCCAACGCCTTTGCCATAGTGGTGCCCTGCCACCGCATTGTGGGCAGCAAGGGCGAGCTGGTGGGCTACGCCGGAGGGCTGTCCGCCAAGCGCAAGCTGCTAAACCTAGAGGCCACCGGAGCACCGCACCAGCTCTCGCTGTTTGAGGAGTAGCCTATTCCTTGCGGGTTGAACATTAAAGGGGCTAGAGAAAAACTCCATTAACACCAGTTCGACGAACCATTTTCGCATACAACACCAGAATACAGCTGCTCGCAAAAAGCCCTAGCCTGCGCAACCGGGGACCCTTAGGCCGAAGGGAGCGTAAAAACGGCGGCTGCTCGAGCGAAGCTAGTTTCGCCGTTTTAGCTCACGAGGCCGTAAAGGGTCGGCGAGCAGGCAGGATGCCCTTTTTCCTCCACTTTTTGGGCAAGCAAAAAGTGGAAGAGTAAAAAGAATTTAATTTATTGCTCACATTGCAGACGGCATAGCAACATTCCAGAACAGAACACGATGCTATAATGGCAAGCTATTGCATCGGATGGCCATTAAGTAAAATAAAAGTGAGATTACGTTCTCATGTGCCAAACTCACGTTCCTTTAGGGACTATCCTACAAAACATTAACTGCCTATTATGGTTATATTTGGGTTGGCAAACGTAACGCCAGCAGCATTGCACGTTGGACTACAGCGCACTAAATATTAACCTCAAAGCAACCAAGATGAAGATTATTAGCGAATTCAAAGCGTTTGCCATGAAGGGCAACGTTATCGACATGGCGGTGGGTATTATAGTTGGAGCCGCCTTTGGCAAGATTGTGAGCTCCATTGTAACCGACATTATAATGCCGCCCATTGGGCTGCTGGTGGGCGGTGTAAACTTCTCCGACCTCAAGTTTGTAATGAAAGAGGCTACGGCAACAAGCCCTGCCGTTACCCTAAACTACGGCAACTTTTTGCAGGTTACCTTCGATTTTTTGATTGTTGCCTTTGCCATTTTTATGGTGATTAAGGCCATGAATGCCGCCAAGCGGAAGGAGGCGGCACCCGCAGCACCACCCGCTCCGCCTGCCCCCACCAAGGAGGAGGCGCTGCTCACCGAAATTCGCGACCTGCTGAAGAAGTAAACAGCACAACACAGCAGAACTTGAAGGCTATACAAAATCCCGTGAACCCAGATGGGTTCACGGGATTTTTTTGTAGCTAGTCATAGCAACCCGACACTCTTGAGGTATAAATCCAATTAAAAAATTAAGTTTAAAGCCCACTCAAGGAAAAGTTTTTCTAACTTGTATTGGAAATAAACCACACCGAAAAGTGTGGTTATCCACCCAAATTGGTAGGGATAACCCCACCAAAGGTGGGGTTATAAACGAGGTGGCGACAAATGTAAAAAAACAGACGAGCAGACAGATACAATACTGATAAATTGAAATAAGAAAGGATTTATCTTTTTGACAGAACAGTGCAAATTTGATGGAATTTATTCTGCACCCCTAAAATCGCGCACATAGCAGTGATAATTAAAGGTATGCTTTTTATATTGAAGAACGAGATAATAATTCTATTTTAGAGGTTTCAATTCTGAAATGAAATGAACAGAATAAAAGAAGCATTAGAAGAAAAAGGAATTAAGCAAAACTGGTTACGTGAGAAGCTCGGTAAACGTTATAATAGCAAGATTCAACTCACAAATGCAACTTAGGTTAACTGGTTGTATGCTAAAATTCTCGATATAACCCCGATGAATTAATTCAAACTGATAATGAGTAACATTAGTTCAAATATTAAATCCATAAGAGATATAATGCGTAAAGACGCAGGGGTGGATGGTGATGCACAACGTATTTCGCAAATGGTATGGATGCTGTTTATGAAAATATTTGCTGACAAAGAAGAGGAATGGGAAATTACAATCGACAATTACAAAAGTCCTATTCCTGAAAACCTAAAATGGCAAAATTGGGCAGCCGATGATGAAGGAATGACAGGAGATGAATTAATGGAGTTCATTAATACAAAACTTTTCCCTGCTTTAAAAGAATTGGATACAACAAAAACAGAGCAGGCCAAAATTATAAAATCGGTTTTCGAGGATACATACAACTATATGAAGAACGGAACATTGTTCCGTCAGGTTATAAACGAAATAGATAAGATTGATTTCACTAGCAGCAAAGACCGCCATACTTTCAACGATTTATATGAATCTATACTGAAAGAATTGCAAAGTGCAGGTTCTTCGGGTGAATATTATACACCCAGAGCAGTTACCCAATTTATTGTTGATATGGTTAATCCGCAATTGGGCGAATCGGTTTTAGACCCTGCATGTGGAACAGGTGGTTTCTTAACTTGCAGTATCGACCATGTAAGGCATCAGGTTGATACGCCACAAGCTACCCAGACCTTACAAGAATCAATTAGAGGTGTAGAAAAAAAGCCTTTACCTCACTTGCTTTGCACAACCAATTTAATGTTGCACGGTTTCGACCAACCTGCTGTGAACAGAGGAAATATGTTGACAAAGTCATACAACGATTGGGCTGCTAAAGACCAAGTTGATGTGGTGCTTTCAAATCCTCCTTTTGGTGGAACTGAAGAAGATGGTACAGAAAAGAATTTTCCTAAAAAGTTTCAGACCAAAGAAACAGCAGATTTATTTTTAGCTCTGATTATTAAAATCTTAAAGAAAAACGGACGAGCTGGTGTTGTTTTACCAGATGGGACTTTATTTGGTGAGGGAGTAAAAACAAGGATTAAAGAGGAATTGTTTACTAAATGTAATTTGCATACCATTGTTAGGCTACCCAATGGCGTATTTAACCCGTACACATCAATTAAAACCAATTTACTATTTTTTGAAAAAGGAAAGTCAACCAAAGAAACTTGGTATTATGAAATGCCTTATCCTGAAGGTATCAAAAGTTTTAATAAGGGTAGACCTATAAACATTAAAGACTTTGATATTTTAAAAGATTGGTGGAACAGTAGAAAAGAAAATGAATTTGCTTGGAAGGTCTCTGTAAAGGAAATTATTGGACGGAATTATAATCTTGATATTAAAAATCCATTTGAAAATGAAATAGAAAAGAATTATTCGACATCAGAAATACTTGAGAAATTAGTTGCAAATATGAAACGCTCAGAAGAATTAATAAACCAAATACAAGGGGAATTAAAATGAGCGCGAAAAAAGTTAAAATAGGTTCATTTCTTAAAGAAAGAAAAACTCGTTTTAAACCTGATGAAGCAAATGAATTAGGATTAAGGCGAGTTAATAAAATTGATTTTTCTGGTAACATACATTTAGTTGAACATAAACCAACAAGAACCAATATGATATTGGTTAAAAAGGGGGATTTGTTGATTTCAGGTATTAATGCAGAAAAAGGAGGAGTTTCTGTATATGAATATGAGGAAGATGCAATTGCAACTATTCATTACTCTTCGTATTTGTATGATGCAGAAAAAATTGATGTTGAGTATCTAAAGTGGTTTTTAAAAAGTAATATATTTAAAAATTTACTGATTGCCCAAGCAGGCAGTGGTATTAAAAGTGAATTAAAACCTAATCGTTTTTTACCATTAGAAATAGATTTACCCACTTTGTCCGAACAAAAAGAAAAACTTCAAAAATTGGAATCTATAAATTCTGAGATTGAAGAATTACATGAAATTGTAGAACAAAATGAAAAACTTATTTCGAAGCTTCGCCAATCTATACTTGAAGATGCAGTGCAAGGGAAGATAACAGAAAAATGGCGTAAGCATAATCCGAAAATTGAATCAGCTTCTGAACTTTTAAAACGTATTGAAGTTAAAAAAGAACAACTGATAAAGGAAAAGAAAATTAAAAAAGAAAAGCAATTACCAACCATTAAGAAAAATGAAATACCTTTTGTAATTCCAGAAAATTGGAAGTGGTGTAGGTTTTTAGACATTTCAAATATTGCATCCAATTTAGTTAAACCAGACCTTTATTTAGATTATCCACATATCGGTCCAGACTCTATTCTTAAAGATAGAGGAGTATTGTTATCATATGATACTGTTCGTGAAGATAACTTAATTAGTGCAAAACATTTGTTTTTTCCTGGGCAAATATTGTATTCCAAGATACGGCCTCATTTGAATAAAGTCGTAGAAATAGATTTTGAAGGATTATGTTCTGCTGACATGTACCCAATTGACAGCTTTATAGAAAGAGGGTATCTATTCAGATTTATGCTTTCTAAGGTATTTGTTGAACAATCTATGAAATCTGAAAGTAGAGTTGCGATGCCAAAAATAAACCAGTCTGAATTAAGTAAAATATTAATTCCTATTCCTCCTATTATTGAACAAGAAGTTATCGTCAAAAAGATAAATCAACTAATGGAATTTTGCGATAATTTAGAACTGGAAATAAATACAAGTAAGAAAAATGTAGACTTATTGTTACATGAAGTAATTGGGGAATTATTAGGGCAAGAAAAAATGAGTGGCCACAATAAAAACACTGAAACAAAAACTAAAGTTTCTCAAATAAGAAAATCAAAATTCGACAGCAATACAACTTATATGGAATTAGTAAAGTTATTAAAAGAACATGGCAAACTCCATGCAGAAGAATTATGGAAAATGTCAGAATTCCCTAACGATATTGATGCGTTTTATGCTGAACTCAAGAAACAAATTGAGGAAGAAAAAACCATTAAGGAAGTTGAAAAAGGTTATTTAGAATTAGCATGAGAATAGACAAAGTATATATTGAAAACTTTAAGAACTTAAATCAGTTTCACATTGATTTAGACGAAAGTAAAATGCATACCATTTTGCTTGGTCAGAATGCTGCCGGCAAGTCTAATTTTCTTGAAGCTTTGGTTATAATTTTTCGAGATTTAGATTTGCAACAAAGTTCATCATTTAATTACAAAATTGAATATAAGTGCTCCAAAAACCTTTTGTTAGTAGAAGGGGGTCCCAAAATTAAAGGTGGGTTTCAATTATATGAAGGTTTTAAACTTAAGGACAAAATTCTATACCAATCGAAACCTCTTTCAAAAAAGGCAATATATGAGAATAAAAATTTGTATTTACCTAAGTATGTTTTCTCATATTATTCTGGAGTTAGCAATCGTTTATTAGAACATTTTGACACTCATCAAAGACGCTTTTACAACGATTTATTAAAAGGGGAAAACGACCCCATGCGACCATTGTTTTATGCCCAATTAATTCATAGTCATTTTGTATTAATGGCTTTTTATGCATTCAAGCAAAAAGAGGTTAACGAGTTCCTTGAGAATTATCTTGACATTATAGGTTTAGAGTCAATTCTATTTGTTATAAAGAAACCAGTTTGGGCAAAAAGCAAAACAGAAGCATTAGATTTTTGGAAAGCGAAAGGAGTTGTTCGGGAATTCTTGGAAGACTTATGGGACGCCTCTATGGCACCAATAACACACGAAGAAAATGTTCGTGAAGACTTCAGAAGAAGCCATAAACAAGAACAGTTGTATTTGTTTATTTCCAATCAAGAAAAACTAGAAAAGATTGCTAAAAAATATGAGAACAATACAGAGTTTTTTAAACGTCTTGAAAGCACCTATATATCTGATTTAATCCAGGAAGTTCGTGTTAAAGTAAAGAAAAGAAATGTTGATGGTGATATTACCTTCAAAGAACTTTCAGAAGGTGAACAACAACTGCTTACTGTATTGGGTTTACTCCGTTTTACAAAAGAAGAAGAATCATTGATATTGTTGGATGAGCCAGATACTCATCTCAATCCTATTTGGAAATGGAAGTATATGAACTTATTAGAAGAAGTAGTTCATAAACCAGATTCCAGTCAAATCATTATTACAACGCACGACCCATTGGTAATTGGAGGTTTAACTAAAGAAGAAATTCGTGTTTTCTATGCTCAAAAAGAGTTGGACAAAGACGGTAAAGAAATTCAGAGAATAAAAACACTGGAACCCGACTTTGACCCAAAAGGATTAGGTGTTGCAGGAATTTTAACCAGTGAGTTTTTTAATTTACCAACAACATTAGACCCAGATACTCAATCTGACTTAAATCTATATAGGTTGTTGGAAATACAAAATAAAAACAATAAACTGACTTTAGAAGAAAAAGAAAAGTTGGAAAAATTGGGTAAATATTTTGAAGCACTCGGTTTTAATAAATTTACTCGTGACCCACTTTACAATTTATTTCTAGAACGAACAGCAAATCGACCTGAATTAAAAGAGGTACCAAAAAACAACGAAGAGAGGTTAAAACAAGATGAATTAGCCCTATCTATACTTGAAGAATTATTAAAAGAGGTAAAAGATGAGAACAATTAATATAGCTGAGTTAGAAGCTCTTTTACCTAAAGGCTGGGTGGAAAGGGCTAAACAATTAAATAACGAATTAGTCGGTAAAACCAACGAAGAAAGAGCTGCGATATTAAAAGCTAATCCAATTTGGCAAGAACTTCTTGTCCCTTTACAAAAGTTATCTAATAATAAATGTTGGTACTCCGAAGCACAAGAAGTAATGTCTGATATGGACGTTGACCATTTTAGACCAAAAAATGAGGCTTTGCAAAAGGATGATCATGGGAAAATACTAAAACGTGATGGTTATTGGTTTTTGGCATATGATTGGAAAAATTATAGGTTAAGTTCAATATATTCAAATAGACTTCGAAAAGACAAGCATACAACGGAAGATATTTCATTTGGTAAAGGAGCGTTTTTCCCTTTAAGAAATGGTTGCAGCGCAGCAACGTGTGTTGAAGAATTAGATGACGAAATAATCTATTTACTTGACCCTACAAATCCCAATGACCCTGACTTATTATTTTTCAACGATGATGGTAAGGCTATCCCTTCTGTAGGCATTGATGAACCTTGGGATTATGAGCGTACTATAGTTTCAATTGATTTATATCATTTAAATCATACTCCATTAGTAGAGGCGAGACAAGTCGTTTGGAATCTATGTCAAAGAAAAATTAACGATTTAAAAGCAATTACAAGAAAACCAAAAAGGTCAGTGCGTGACGAAGAAAAAATAAATAGCCTTAAAAAAGATTTAAGAGAATTAATTACAAGAAATGCTGAATTTTCTGCTGTTGCATTAGCTTGTTTAGAAAAGAATAAAGTCAGAATGGCCGCATAATGATAATTGAATCCAACATAAAAGAAAAACTAAAAATAGAATTAGCTCAGGCCACATCTATTTGGATAGCCTCTGCGATGATTAGCGATAGTGGTTGGTCTTTTATTCAAAACCAATTATCAAAAGATGTAATTCAACATTACCTAATTGGCATTGACCTTTCCACACATCCAAGTGTATTTCAGTCCATTTTAGCCAATTTAGAAATTAATGCAAGGGTTTTTGAAAATGCTTTTACATTTCATCCTAAAGTGTATATCATTCAAAAAAATGATAACTCTTTAACTGCTTTTATTGGTTCTTCTAACACAACTACGTGGGGTTTAGAAAAGAATGTTGAAATGAATTTTCAAATTGATGACCAAGTAGAATGCAATAAATTAAAAAATTGGTTCAATCGCCTATTTGCCTTAGGGTATCTTGTTACGCAAGAATTTATAGATGATTATAAGTCTAAATTTGTAAAGGCATCCTACATAGCAAAAGAAGTTGAATCTGATGCAGAACAAATTAAAAAGGGATTATCAAAAGACAAAGGGCAGTTCTTTAGTCGCAATCAACATGAGATTTTTAAGGAAAAATATCACCGAGTTGATACGGTTCAATTATTAAATCTAAGGCGTGACGTAAAAAACAGGTTTATACAATTACACGAATCTATCTATTCTGATTTTCCTAAATATGGCATAACTGATTTACATTGTCATCATCAAAAAAGAGAGCGAGTAAGCAGGCATTATTTTAATCAATTCAGTGGTAATTATGTAAATGCTATTTGGTTACACTATGGTAAATCAAAGCCTCATTTGCAATCATATTCGCACGATGATGATAAATCCTTTATAAATCATGCACGAATGCAAGTAATTATTCATGATGAAAGTATTGGTATTTGGATAGTTCTTGGTAAAGATTGGGGAAGTAAAATTGACAGGGATTTTTTTAGGGCTGAAATGCAGAAAACTAATATTCAAAATAATTTCTATAAGGCTCTTAAAATGCTTGATGATACTTACTGGATTGAATTTGAAGGATATTCTAAAAGAGTTTGGGTAAAAGATATTAAATCACCAAGTCAGTTACATTCAATAACATCGAAAGAAAATATTGAAAGTTATTTTATTATTGGTTGTGATATTGATTGGCTTGATTCTCGGATATCTTCTAATAATATCTCAACCACAGTATTGAACGAATTTAGAAAACTATATCCCATATATCTAATGATGCGTCATAAATAAAAAGTGTAATCATGGACAAACTACTACTGCAAAAACATATTAAAAGCTTCTTAAATAAGCTTACAAATGAGCCTGAAAAACTCAAAAGTGATGAAAATGAAAGACTTGAACGAGTAAAGTATTATCAGTCATGGACTAAGGAGAGGATACTTAAAATGTCTCCTGAAGATTTATTAGAATACCTTTCCAAACTTTGGGCAATGCTTATTTGGGGGAATAAACAGTATGTAGTTGATAAGATTATTTTTGACAATGGTTTTGATAACTTCAAAAAGGAGCTTGCTGCATTAATTTGGGATAAATCGTCAATTGAAATAAGGTGGGATAACGCAACTAAAAATATAAAAGGATTTGGTCCTGCTTTGCAGAGTGAATTATTGTGTCATGTATTTCCAAATGAATTTATACTTTGGAATCGCAGAGCCTATGTTGGTTTAGAATTCTTGGGAATAAAAGGTTTGCCAAAATACAATTATAAGCTAAACGGCAAAAAATATAAAGAACTCTCAGAAATTGGAAAATCGATAGCAAAAGAAATGAAAGATTTAGGTGCCCTAGATTCTACTTTGTTGGCTGTTGATTATTTTATCTGGGAAGAACTTCAATTCGAAGTAAATCTTTCTCAGATACACAAGAAATCTCAGGATATAAAACCAGTTGAGAGTTTAACAAAAGAAGAATCCAAGTTTGTACATAATGAGATTAGAGATGCGATAAGAGATATAGGCCAATGGTTAGGGTTTACTGCCAAAATTGAGCAGAAAGTAGCCGATGGTTCTGTCGTTGATACAATTTGGGAATCTACAATTGGAAATATGGGAAGAGTCCTTTATGTATATGAAGTTCAGACGAAAGGTTCAATTGATAGTTTAATTTTAAATCTCCTGAAAGCCAAGAATAATTCTGCTATTCAGGGTGTGGTAGCTGTTTCTGATAAAGCACAGATAGAAAAAATTAAAAAACATTCTGCAATGGTAAAGGGACTTGAGGATTTAAGATACTGGGATTACGAAGAGGTTTTGAAAGTTCATGAAAGTCTTGAATTTGTGAATACATCAATCAATAAATTAAAATTAGTTCCAGATAGTTTTTAAAAGTCGTGTCAATGACAAACAGATAGATATGAATGGACACCAGTTTTCTACACTTTGCATAGTTAATTGCTGGTGCGGTGAGTATTCAAGCGATACAACTCGTATCATAAGTAGTTGTAAGTTGATAGGAAAGTGCTTCGAAATCGGCAACTAACCATTCCCGCAACCATTCCACCCCTCCAAGTAAATCCCACCGGTTCAGCCACCATTTTTCGAAGGAGTTCGAAAAACTTCGCCGTTAATATACTGCGGGTTCCTCGCAACACTTACGCAGCAAAATCCGCATAAGTGTTGCCGAAAATTTCCATAAGTATGCGCGTAAATTTCCTTAAGTATCCGCGTAAATTTCCTTAAGCATCCGCGTAAAAAATCTTGGGCAAGATTTTTTAAAAACTCACGGAGATTTTAAAAAAAGATGGTGAAGATTTTTCCAAAACTCACGGAAGAAAAAGAAGCGGTCTACGGAGGGAGCAAAAAAATGGGTAGGAAATGGATTTCGGGCTCGTGAGTTTGGGATTTATTGCATAATTTTAGGCTACAGATAAATGCATTACGGCAAACAGCCTAAGTAGCAGGAGAGATGAACTTACTAACGGAAAGGTTAATACTAAGGCCCATTGAGCTTGCCGATGCAGGTGTTATAGAACCTGTTTATGCTATATTCCAAAATCATAGCTACATGGGCTTATGTGGTGGTCTCAAGGCTAAAGGCATTCATAAAAAGGAAGGCCTAAAAAATGAGCCAAAACATTCCATACCAAACTGGTAGCACCGAATTTAGCCGCCAACATGTTCTGTACAACGCAAACCGAAGAAAAGCTGAGGCGCGAAAAAATAAAAGGCAAAAAAGACTAATTTAATCATGAATACGGGCGAAATTCTCATATACCAAAACTCAGAAGGCAGCATCAAAATTGATGTTCGCCTCGAAGAAGAAACCGTTTGGCTTTCACAAGCCCAAATGGGTATGCTTTTTAATAAGGACAAACGTACCATATCCGAGCATATTAGCAACATCTTCAAAGAAGGCGAGTTGAACGAAAATTCAGTTGTCCGGAAATTCCGGACAACTGCAAACGATAGTAAAACTTACGATATAAACCATTACAACCTCGATGTTATAATTTCGGTTGGCTACCGGGTTAAATCGCAACAAGGTACGCAGTTCCGTATTTGGGCAACCCAAAGGCTTAAAGAGTATATTGTAAAGGGCTTTGCATTGAACGATGAGCGTTTCAAGTCGGGCAATTCCATGAACTATTTTACCGAACTGCAAGAACGCATAAGGGAAATACGAATTTCTGAACGCTTCTTTTACCAAAAAATTAAAGACATATACAAAACCAGCATAGATTACGATGCCAACGATGAAAAGACTATCCAATTCTTTAAGATAGTTCAAAACAAGTTGCTTTGGGCTATAAGCCAACAAACTGCAGCCGAGCTGGTTTACAGACGTGTGGATGCAACCCTGCCTTTGCTTGGTATGCAATCGTTCGATAAGAAAGCGGCAACAGCCATAAAAAAAGCTGATGTAAGCATTGCCAAAAACTACCTGAACGAAGACGAAATAAAACTATTGGGTTTGTTGGTAGAACAATACCTTGCTTTTGCCGAAACAATGGCTCAGCAGCAAATCCCTATGTACATGAAAGATTGGATTGAACGCCTCGACACCATTCTCCAATTAAATGGTAGGGAACTACTCGCACACGCTGGTGCAATAAGCCATGAAATGGCTTTAAACAAATCGAGCCTAGAATACGAGAAATACAAGGAAGAACAGAAAAAACTCTCAAAGGAAGAAAGTTTGAAAGAGATTGAAGAGGATATTAATAAACTGAAAAAATTAAAGCCATAAAAGTGAAGCTATATAACCATCAATTAGCATGGTAGAAAAGACCAAGTAGGGTGATGGTTTCAACATTTCGACAACGAATAAACTTTAGTGTAATTTGAGACAGGTCGGTGTTTCGAAATTGGCAATCCTTCGTACCAATGCGAGTGGTAAATCGTCTGAATGCCTTCCATTTACACTTAAAAGTGGGAAGATCATACAAGAAGCAATTGGCTATTTCTCAAAAAACGGACTGCTCCCACACAGCCTCTCGGCGTATGGGAGCAGTCCAGCATATTTATGCTTGTGGCAGCTACCTGCCAGCCTATGCTACATCATCCGCGAGTTGAGGGTGTACATTACCCAGAGCGTTCCGCCAATGAAGATAAACAGCAGCAGGGCGGTAAAGGCCAGGGCTATTACGTTCCAGCGTGCTGCCGACGACCTGTCGAGGTGCAGGAAGTAGTGCAGGTGCACCAGCATTTGCAGCATGGCGGCAAGAAACAGCCCACCCATGGCAACCGGCCGGCTAACCGCATGGCTCATCACCAGCGCAAAGGAAACAATGGTAAGCGCTACGGCCAGAACAAAGCCAATGATATAGTTTTTGGAGGTTGCATGGCTCGCTCCCATCTCCTCGTTATGTGTGTTACTCATATCTCTATCGCTTTTAATTATTAACAACAAGAATCATTTGCGATCCACCCCTTGCTAAATAACGCCCATGAGGTAAACAAAGCTGAAGACACCAATCCAAACAATATCCAGAAAGTGCCAGAAGAGGCTCAGGCGAACCATCCGGGATTTCACCCCGTCGGTCATGCCCATGGAGGCCACCTGAGCCGCCATCACCAAAATCCAGATTAGCCCAATGGTAACGTGAAGGCCGTGGGTACCCACCAGCGTGAAGAAGGCCGACAGAAAGCCGCTACGGTCGGGGCCTGCTCCGCTCTGGATCATTCCATAAAACTCATGTAGCTCCATAGATACAAAGCCCAGTCCCAGCAGGAAGGTAATGGCCAACCCTGCAATAACCTGCGTTTTTTTACCGTTGTGCATGGCAATTACGGCCAGGCCAAAGGTTGCGCTGCTCACCAGCAGCAGCATGGTTTCCACAAACAGGTAGGGCAAATCGAACAAATCCTTTCCGCTGGGGCCACCCGCGTAGTTGAACCCAATTACGGCAAAGGTGGCAAAGAGGATGGAAAAGAGAACGAGGTCGCTCATAAGGTAAATCCAAAAGCCAAAGGTCTTTAACTCTGCATGGTCCACATGGCCCAGCTCTGCTGTATTTGCTATTTTAGTGCTCATTACCTTTCTCCATTTAAGTTATTCATCTTCATCTCCTCCAAGGCAGCCGCCCGAATCCTAAAACGCTCATCTTCTATGCGCTTTACCTCTGCGGCTGGGATAACATACTCGTCGTTGTCGTTGGCACCAATAAGAATTAGCGACACCACAATGGCCAGCATGCTTACAATGGCCAGCCACCAGATGTACCAAACCATGGCAAACCCAAAGGCCACGGTCAATCCACCAATAACTGGACCAAATGCCCTATTCTTGGGCATGTGAATATCGTGGTACTCCGTTGGCTGAATATAGGCGGTGCCCTTCTCCTTCATATCCCAGAAGGCATCCAAATCCTCCACCGTTGGAATTACCGCAAAGTTGTAGTCGGCGGGAGGCGAAGCGGTGGACCACTCCAGCGTTCGACCATCCCACGGGTCTCCCGTAAGGTCGACGTTTTTCTTGCGATCGCGAATGCTCACCAAGAGCTGCATTACCTGCGCAAAAATGCCGAAGGCAACAATAAAGGCACCAATGAGGGCCACAATGAGGTAAGGCTGCCAAGCCAAATTGTCGTAATGCTGCATGCGGCGTGCCATACCCATGAAACCTAAAATGTAGAGCGGCGAAAAGGCAACTAGGAAGCCAATGAGCCACCCCCAAAAAGCACGCTTACCCCACTTCTCATCGAGGCGGAAGCCAAAGGCCTTGGGGAACCAGTAGGCAAGCCCGGCAAAGTAGCCAAACAGCGCACCGGGAATTAGCATGTTGTGGAAGTGGGCAATGAGAAAGAGGCTATTGTGCACCACAAAGTCGGCCGGTGGAATGGCCATCAGCACACCAGTCATGCCGCCAATAACAAACGTGGTAAGAAAGCCTAAGGTCCAATACATGGGAGTTGTAAAGCTAATTCGTCCACGATACATCGTGAAGAGCCAATCGTAGACCTTAACCCCTGTTGGAATGGCAATGAGCATGGTGGCAATGCCAAAAAAGATGTTCACATCGGGGGTGTTGCCCATGGTGAAGAAGTGGTGCAACCACACGGTAAACGACAGTATCATAATTACAGCGGTGGCATAAACCAGCGAGGTGTAGCCAAAAAGCCGCTTCCGGGAGAAGGTTGCCACAACCTCCGAAAAAACGCCGAAGGCCGGAAGTATCACAATATACACCTCCGGGTGACCCCACATCCAGAAGAGGTTGTTCCACAGCATTACGTTACCGCCAAGGTCGTTGGTAAAGAAGTGCATTCCCATGTACCTGTCGAGCGTTAGAAGAACAAGAGCTCCGGTAATTACAGGGAACGACAATATCATGAGCACGTTGGTGGTCAGGGTAGTCCAGGTAAAGAGCGGCATGCGCATGAGCTTAAGACCCGGTGCCCGCATCTTTATGATGGTGACAAAAAAGTTAATACCGCTCAGCAGCGAGCCAATACCCGCTATTTGGAATGCCCACATCCAGTAGTCGACCCCGACACCCGGATTAAACTGCTTCTCGAAGAGCGGTGCAATGCCGGTCCATCCAGTATTGGAAAACTCTCCCACTCCCAGTGATATCATTACAAGTCCCGCTCCGGCTACGGTTAGCCAAAAGCTAATGGAATTCATGAGAGGGAAGGCCACGTCGCGCGCGCCTATTTGCTGAGGGATAACAATGTTCATCAGCCCCACCATTAGCGGCATGGCCACGAAAATAATCATGATGGTGCCATGCGAGCCAAAGATCTGATCGTAGTGGTGAGCCGGGAGGTATCCCTGCGACGCACCAGCTGCGAGGGCCTGCTGTGCGCGCATCATTAAAGCATCGGCAAAACCGCGCAGCATCATCACCAAGGAGAGGATGATGTACATGATGCCAATCTTCTTGTGGTCGACGCTGGTGAGCCACTCCTTCCATAAGTAGGGCCACTTTCGGTAGTAGGTTATCAAACCTATGATAACCAGGGCTGCCAGCGATGAGCTGACCACTGCCCCCATGATGATCGGATTGTTATACGGTATATCCGAAAGACTCAACTTTCCAAACATATTACTTACCCTCCATTTTTTTATCGTTCATCGTTGTGGAATCGGACGCCATATTCATCCCTTCGTGATTCTCATGCCCCTGATGCATGTTGTGCATGTTGTGCATATCGTGCATGTTGTGAGCATCATCCGAATCGTCCTTCATTCTATTGTCGGTACCACCCATCCAGCTCATGTACTCCATCATAATGCTGTCGAACAAGCCGGGCTTCACCCGCGAGAAGATGGTAACCGGATAGTCCACGTTGGGTTTAATGAGCGCCTGATACCGGGCCATACTCAAGGTGTCGTCCGACTGCCTTGCCTTTTGCATCCAAGCTTCGAACTCTTCCTGTGTGATGGTTCTCGCCTCAAAGTGCATGTTTACGTAGCCGTTACCGCTATACTCCTGGTTGTGCCCCTCGTATACTCCCGTATCGCTGGCCATGAGGTTTAGCTTGGTTTGCATCCCTGCCATGGCATACATCTGGCTTCCTAGCTGAGGAATAAAGAAGGAGGTCATCACCGAGGCGGAGGTGATGCGGAAGCTCAGCGGTGTGTTAACGGGGAAAACCACCTGATTAACCACCGCAACATTGTAGTCGGGGTAGATAAAGAGCCAGTTCCAGTCGGTTGAAACCACCTCAATACGGACAGGTTTAACCTCCGATTTAAGGGGCTTGTAGGGATCGAGCTCATAGGTTTTTACCCAGGTTAGGTATGAGAGTGCGGCCACAATGGCAATGGGCACAATCCAAATAACCCATTCAATGGTAGTGGAGTGCGTCCACTTAGGCTTGTAGGTTGCCTTAGCGTTGGAGGCTCGGTAGCGGTAGGCAAACCAAAATACCATCACAAAAACGGGAAGCACCACAATCAGCATTAACAGGAATGCTATCTTGATGAGAAATGCCTCCTCAATCCCGATGGGGCCCTTAGATTCGAGCACGACCCAATGGCTGCAGCTGGTTAGCAAAGCCAAAACCGTAAGTAGTCCTGCTCCCTTAAAAAATTTGTAAAGATTTTTTTTCATCATAGTGCTCCTCGCAATATTAAAATGAATTGGACACGAGTTGAAACTTAAGCAGTGTATAAATAACTGAAAAAAAGCGACAATGAAAAAATCTTCACGTCACTTATGCAAATTACTTATTTTCAAAATAATACTCACCATAAATTGTCATCCAAAACAACTAGTATGAAAAAGATTAATGGCTCATATCATCATTTTATTCTAAACGAGTGTTAAAACAACCGTTTGCGGGAATAGCTCAATGGCCAAAAAACAAATTTTGACAAGAACTAAAATCCTAAAAATAGTTCACAATAAGGCTGCAAATCCTGAGACTTCCCATTTCACTTAGGTCTGAATAAGTTCATTTAGTCCAATCCTTCCCTCAAATTCAACAAGTTACCCGTTAAAAAACAATAAATTCTCTAAGAAAGCCCTAACTTTGGTAGATACTGTAACTAAATACTTCAGCCATGAAAGCCGCAATGACGTTTGCCGTACTAGCCAGCCTGCTCATCGTCTCCTGCGAAAAGAGCCCCAACGATGGAAAGGTGGAGGTTGGAAAGGGGTTTGAGATTTATCTCACTACCACCCCATACTCCAACAACTTGGACATGGATTACAGCCTGGTAAATATCGACACTATTGCACTGGAGGATACACCAATCCTTCGCTACAACGACCTTGTAAGCTACGACACCACCAACCACAAGATCACCCTAAGAATATCGCACGACTCCCTAAAAATAGGCGATGCCGGCGTTTATGGCCGTATGTTCGTGGTTACCATCGACAAAAATCCCATCTACGTTGGGTTTAAGTGGCCGGTAATTTCATCCGTTTCGTGCAGTTGGGTTTATATCGAGGAGCCCTATGCCGAGCTCGACAACCTAAATGATAACGAAATAGTGATTAGCTGCTCCTCCAACGTGTTAGCAGACCCAAGGCTGGATAAAAGAATTGTAGATCGGTTGAAAACGGATGGAAAAATAAAATAGAAAAGATCGGCACTTGAATTTATAGGATTAGTTGATTTCGAATAGCACAAAAACTCAAAGCGACTGTTTGTTGGCGAGATTATTCGACCCCATCCGGGGTCGCACAGCAATTTGTGCTGCACAGGTTCTACACGCATTTGACTCCTCCGGAGTCAAGCCAATTATATGCTATGGACCATGGAAATTTAATTCTTCAGTTATCTCAAGATTATATTTAAAACCACTACTGACCAGAGAAAAATCGTAATATTTCTTGTATTGTTTTTCAATGCTAAATCTTGCCCGACGACAGAGGGGTACTCCAGAGAATTATTCCGCGTAGCGAATAAAGTATGGCACACCATGATTTTTGTTCCCTGTAGGGGATCAACATATACTTACCAAGCAACAATGATTTAGAACAAAAACAGCACTGATTGTTGGAGCCAAACCATTAAATACCTAAAGTTGAACCTTGCCCAGATGAAACACCAAGCAATTCAAACAAATGAATGATGAAAATCCACCAATCGCGCAAATCGCAGCAATAATAGCTAACGCAAACCTTCACCCTACCCTAACGGTCATGGGCCATTTGCACTTTTTCGCCAAAGAGCTTTCATAACAAACCAAATAGCCTAAATTTGCAACGGCGGTTTTAGAGGAGTCGCCCAAGCAAATAATGGAAATAGTAAACACCCCAAACAAAATACCTCACAACAAGGGCATTGTTCTAACGCTCGGCTTTTTCGACGGTGTGCACCGTGGCCATCGCAAGCTTATAGATACCGCCATCAACAAGGCAAAGGAGCTGCAGGTGGAGTCGGCGGTAATGACCTTTTGGCCTCATCCCCGCATAGTGCTGGGCAAGGACCCACAAAACCTTTTCTTTCTCACCACCCTCCCCGAAAAGGCAGAGCTCATTGCCAAGTTGGGCATACGCTACTTTATTGTGCAGGAGTTCACCCCTGCACTGGCCGCCATGGAGGCCGAAGCGTTTGTAAAATATGTGGTGGAAACCTACAACGTAAAGCACTTTGTGGTAGGGAAAAATCATCGCTTTGGAAAGCAAGCCAAGGGCGATTTTGCGCTACTGCAGCAGCTGGCTCCTGAGCTGGGCTACACCATCGACGCCTTCGAAACGGTGAGCGACAACAGCCAGCGCATTAGCTCCACCAACATTCGGGAGGCACTCGTGGCAGGCAACCTGCAGGCAGCAAACCAAATGCTTAGCTATCCCTACCTTTTAGCAGGCACCATTGAAACCGGTCGCCAGCTGGGACGAACCATTGGATTCCCCACAGCCAACATCAAACCCAACGACCCGCTGAAGTTGGTACCGGCCAACGGTGTTTATGCCGTGCTGCTCCACATCGACGGCAAGGTGGAACGCGGCATGATGAACATTGGCGTACGGCCCACCGTAGACAGCTCGCACCAGCGCACCATTGAGGTTCACATCATCGACTTTAACGCCGACGTATACAACCACCGTATTGAGGTGGCCTTTGTGGAGCGGCTCCGCGACGAGCTAAAGTTTGCCAGCGTGGAGGAGCTCAAGGCGCAGCTCCATATCGACAAGCAGATGGCCATTGAGGTGCTGGACAACCACAACCTCAACGATTTTAAAAAGTATTTTCTAACTTTATCCGTATAAAATCACGCTACCATGGAAAAGATAATCAACGAAACCCTCCCCTACAAGGTTGCCGACATAAAGCTTGCAGAGTGGGGCAGAAAAGAGATAGCCATTGCCGAAAAGGAGATGCCGGGCCTGATGGCCATTCGTAAGAAGCATGCCTACCAAAAGCCGCTTAAAGGGGCTAGGGTAATGGGCTCGCTGCACATGACCATACAAACCGCGGTGCTCATAGAGACCTTAAAGGCACTGGGAGCCGACGTACGGTGGTGCAGCTGCAACATCTTCTCCACACAGGACCACGCCGCTGCGGCCATTGCTGCGGCCGGAATTCCAGTTTTTGCATGGAAGGGTGAAACGTTGGAAGAGTATTGGTGGTGCACCGCACAGGCGCTATCGTTCCCCGGTGGCAAAGGTCCAAACCTTATTGTGGACGATGGCGGCGACGCAACCCTGCTCATCCACCAAGGCTACAAGGCCGAGGATGATGCCACGGTGCTCAACAAGAAGGCCGAGAGCCACGAGGAGCAGGTAATATTGAACATTCTAAAAGATATTCTGGCCGAGGATGGGCAGAAGTGGCACCGCACCGTAAAGGAGTGGAAGGGCGTTTCGGAGGAGACCACCACCGGTGTTCACCGTCTCTACCAAATGCAGGAGAAGGGCGAGCTGCTGGTTCCCGCCATCAACGTGAACGACTCGGTTACCAAGAGTAAGTTCGACAACCTCTACGGCTGCCGCGAATCGCTGGCCGATGGCATTAAGCGCGCCACCGATGTGATGCTTGCAGGCAAGGTGGTGGTGGTGTGCGGCTATGGCGACGTTGGAAAGGGCTGCGCCCGAAGCATGCGCTCCTACGGCTCACGTGTTATTGTAACCGAAATCGATCCCATTTGCGCGCTGCAGGCTGCCATGGAGGGCTTCGAAATAAAGACCGTAGAGGAGACCCTCAACGAAGGCAACATTTACGTTACCACCACCGGCAACTGCGACATCATCACCCTCGACCACATGAAGCAGATGAAGGACCAAGCCATTGTGTGCAACATTGGCCACTTCGACAACGAAATTCAGGTGGACAAGCTCAACACCATGCCGGGCATAAAGAAGGTAAACGTGAAGCCTCAGGTTGACCAATACTTCTTTCCCGACGGGCACTCCATATTCCTGCTGGCTGAAGGTCGCCTAGTAAACCTTGGCTGCGCTACGGGGCACCCCTCATTTGTGATGAGCAACAGCTTCAGCAACCAAACCTTGGCCCAGCTGGAACTCTGGACAAAATCGCTCAAGGTTGACGTTTACCGTCTGCCCAAGGAACTCGACGAAGAGGTAGCACGGTTGCACTTAGAGCAGCTGGGCGTTAAGCTCACCAGCCTCACCCCAAAGCAGGCCAAGTATATTGGAGTAAAACCCGAGGGGCCTTACAAACCGGACCACTACAGGTATTAAAAAGTATCCCAGAAACAGATAAAAAGCACCCCAAAAGGGTGCTTTTTCTTTTCACATAAGGTTATGGGTCATCCATAAAATAGAGCCATCCACCTCCGTGTTCTTTAACATTATTTTAACAAGGCACCACAAGGAATCAAGCGCGCAATAACCTAATATTGAAAAAAGTAGAAACAACAATCCAAAACAATGCTGATCCCACACCCTGCAACAACTCCAGCAAAAATGAGTATCATGGGGAAAAAGTATCTCTTGAAGAAAAAGAACATCCCCCTTCTTGGTGGCATTGCCTTTATTGGTGCCCTTGCAGGGTTGCTTGTCACCCAATACTTCTGGATCACCAATGCATTCACTCTCTCGGAAGAGCAGTTTGATCATAGGGTTACGCTGGCATTGAACGAAATAACCACCGAACTCAACCAGGACATCGACAAATACCACGGGTGCACAAACGTTACCTGCCCTAAATACGACCAAGCACACACCTGTGTCGCCGATGTGGTTAAAACCGACAATCTCAAGAAAATGATTGCCAACCACATTGCCAACTACGACCTCGACACGCTCTACCTCTTTACGCTAACCAAGGCCAAGGACACCACCGTTCTGTTTTCGAAAGGAACCATTAGCAAAGAGCTCTGCCTTAAGCCGCACAAAGCATGCCTCGACTGGAAACCAGAAACCTACTACATCAGGCTTTACTTTCCCGAAAAGCAAAAGTTTATCCTAGCAAAGCTCTCGTGGTGGATTGGATTGTCCGTTGTTTTCACCATTGCCCTCGCCGCAATATTCCTCTACATTGCCTTCAAAACGCTCCGTCAAAAGAAACTTTCGGAGGTTAAGGATGACTTTATAAACAACATTACCCACGAGTTTAAAACGCCCATATCCACCATTGAGGTTGCCTCATCGTTTCTAACCAAAATAGATCAGCACACCGCTCTGGATAAGATTAGAACCTATGCTGGCATTATTCACGAAGAGAACTCCAGGCTCAAGAACCAAACAAACTACATTCTCAAAATAGCACAGATGGAGCGGCGGTGCGTCGATTTCAACATCAAACCATTCGACTTAAACAGCCTTATTTACAAGTCGGTAAAGGAGTTTGTCATGTTCGACAGAGGAAAGCACATCGACATTAAGCTGTGCCTTGCGCCCGAAATCAAGGAAGTTGAAGGGGATGAGTTCCACCTGAAAAATGCCATATCGAACCTGCTGGACAATGCCGCCAAGTACTCCTCGGAAGAGGTTGTCATAAAAATCAGCACTCAAATTACCAATGGGAAGGTGCTGATGGCTGTGGAAGACAACGGGAATGGCATTAGCAAGGAGCATCAGAAGCATATTTTTGAGAAATTCTACCGGTGTAACACTGGAAATCTACATAACACAAAGGGATTTGGACTAGGACTCTTCTACGTTCAAAAGGTGGTGGAGCATCACCACGGAACCATCCAGCTATACAGCCAGGTAGGAAAAGGCACAACATTCTCGATACAATTACCGCTTAAAACAGCATAGGAGACCATCGTATGAAACCTAAAGGAAACCTACTACTTGTAGAAGATGACAAAAATCTAGGCTTTGTGTGCAAAGATTTTTTGGAAATGCAAGGCTACGTTGTTGACCTCAGAAATGATGGGATGGAAGGACTTACGGCATTTACCGAAAAGGAGTTCGACCTAGTGTTGCTCGACATTATGATGCCCCACATGGACGGCCTAACGCTTTCGAAGGAGATTAAACGAAGGAATAAGCATGTGCCCATAATTTTTCTCACGGCAAAAAACTTGCATCCCGATATAGTAAAGGGATTTAAGGCTGGTGCCGACGACTACATTACCAAACCGTTTAACACCGAACTGCTGCAGCTTCGTATAGAGGCCATTCTCCGAAGAACCAAAGACATTATTCCCGTTCAGGAAGAGTTCAACATTTTCACGCTAGGAAAAGCAACTTTCGACTACCCAAACCTAGTTCTCACCAGCACTAGCGAACAGCATAAGCTGACCAAAAAAGAGGCGGAGCTGCTAAGGCTATTTTGCCTCAACCGCAACCAAACCATATCTCGAGAAACGGCACTAAAAACCATTTGGGGCGACAACGACTACTTTTTGGGAAGAAGTATGGACGTATACATAGCGAAGCTCCGTAAGCATCTAAAAAAGATTGGAAGCGTTGAAATTGAAACCGTGCATGGTCAGGGGTTCAAACTAAACGATTTTAATATGGCCTCGTAAAACATGGCAGAGTCATAAATCAAAAGAGGTTGCTGCGTAATGCGGCAACCTCTTTTTTCAACCTAAAACTTAACAGATATATACTAGAGATAAGACAGACCAACTGATATGGAAAACCACTGACGGGAGCTGTTTCGCTTTAGGCTAAACGCATCCGTAGAGGTTTGTCCGTCCCAATGGAAATCAATAAACGAAGAATACACCTTCCCCTTCATTCGCAAAGGCCTTATTAGCTTACAACCGACAGACATCTTGCATCGATTAGTGGTGAGATACTCAAAATCGGGATAGGTAATATTGTCGGCTACCCACGAAAGGCCCGTAACCAAATTGCCAACGCTTAGGCTGCTCGAGAGCACATGGTAATAGGTAAAAGCGGCAGACGGCAGCAAAGCGAATGAGCCAAAACTCCATTGGCGCGTAAAGTTGGGCCCAACGGACAGAGAAGTAAGCTTTAGCTCCGACTTAGGAGTAAAGAGGTACTTCTGGTCAATCGACTCCATTGAAATGCGCAAGCCTCCCATCCACTTCACATTGCCATTTGCAAGTCCAAACAGGTTCAGCTCCGAATAAACATTATCGTTTGTAGCCTTATACTTAACGGTCTTGAACAGGGTAATGTAGTGAGGGTTCGTTGGGTCATCGGAAACAAACTTCTGGTCCGATTCAGAACCTTCATGTCGGACAAAATCGCCTCCCACAATAATTTGCAGCTTACCAAACGATGGTCGCTTTTCGAATGCAGCGAAGCCATAGTACCGGTTACGTGAGTAGTCGCCACCATTTTGCTTAACGCTATAGCCATCGGTGGTGGTTTCCGAATACGACCGGTAGCCACCCGATAGCATAACGGCATTGCCAAGCCAGCAATACTTTCCCTGAACCTCGGCACCTGCAGCAAACCCCTTGTAGGTGCGCTCCTCGGTATCCTCCATTACCGCATCTTTATAGCTGGCAAGTCCTAGCATCTTAACAAAGTGGTACTGCTTATTGCTATTGCTATACTTAAAATCGAGGGCCTCCTTAAATGTTTCAACAACGCCGTTTACCCCAAGCTGAAATCGACCAAATTGGCCCATAATAGAAGGTGTAACGGTTAGATCATTCGACATGGAAAGTGGTCTTGGGTCGAGCTGCCGTGCCCCCGTGGCAACGCCATAGTTAATACCAAGTCCACCGTAATATCTTTCCCAGAAGTGATTGGTTGCAACTAGTGCATTGAGCCGGTAAACCTGCTTAATCCACTTTGCACTAGTATAATCGGCATAAACATAGGGAGTTCCCCTGTAAGGGTTAAGAATATCTGTGCCTCCTAGGGCAGACTCGTCTACCTGCTTAAACGAAAAAGAGCCATATAGCTTAAGACCTTTAACTCGCTCATACTTTGCCGCGCTAAAACCGTATGAATTGGACTCGTACGGCTCCTGTGGACGACGGAAGTCCCCTATTTCATGGTTTATATCCAAGGTAGCCATGCCTATTCGCTCCACTTCGCTTACGCTCAATCCTGCTGCATTGGACGTTCTTAACCACAGCGACTCCCTATTTACATAGCTCCACTTGAGTGGCAAGGAAAAACCCAGCGTTGAATCGGTAATGGCTACACAATGCTTCTGACTATATGCAGGTTCAATAGCCAAGCAGCATAGCAATGACAAAAGCGAAATCCTACCTAATATATTTTGCATGGCATGAAAATGTTAAAAGAAAGAAACCTGCACCTACAAACAAGTGCAGGTTTCTAAACACTTGCTAAAATCCTAAAGAAACTGGAGTAACACATTCAAAATCGTCAGCAGAGCTGTTGCTATCCTGCAGCACCTTGCGGCCATCGTCGGTAGTATTGGCAACCTTACGCTTCATGGTATAGCCGCTGTAAAGCCCTTGACCATAAGCAAAGGTGGCATCAATGGGTGTATTTAACCGCTTCAATCCAGAGCAGCTGGCATCAGCAAGAATCTCAACACCATCAATAACGAGGGCGTTAGGAATCTGTATATAAAGTGCTGTAGAGGTGGTACCTGGGCGTAAGCATTTTGCCAAGGCATCAAAGTTGTCGGTTCTCCAAATAACAATTGCAGGACCGTTCATATTCAAATAGTAATCGTAACCAAGGAAGGTAAAATACTTAAGGTTTAAATTTATCGATTCAGCAACGTCAACATCAGTTCCGTTCTGTTTTTCCACATAAGTTTCAAACTTCGAAGATGATAAATCGATGGAGTTAGCATTCTGCTCCAAATGGTTAAGTGCGGTTTGTGCAATTACTATCGACTTTCCTGCCTCAAGAGGATAATCTTGGCCAGTGCCAGGAATCTCCCACACGGTAGAAGCATACACGTTACTATTGTCGCTCTGAAACTCGGTAGGTGTTGTGCCTGAAGGATTTCCCCAAACGTCGGAGATAAGCAGTCCATCGAGATAAACTACTTGGTCCGAATTGTTGTAAATCTCTATAAACTGATCGGCCTTATAGTTGGCTCCAGAGGGCGTTTTGCAACCCTGATAATAAACCTGTCCAATTACCAAAGAGCCTTGAGAATATGGCTCTAGCACCATGGCAAAGCTGGCCGATTCAACGCCATAGATTTCAACATTCTTAACGGCTCTCAACCCTACGCTGATCTCAATACCCGATACCTCTTTTGCCTGCTGAGCATCGAGAGAAATGCTGGAAGTAACCGTGTAGGCACCTGGTTCCACATTTTGGATAATAGCAGTTCCATCTGAGCCAACAACGCCAGTATAGGTTACGCCAGTGGTGGTGTTCTTTATGGAAACATCGGCACCCACAGCCTGCTGTTGTATGTAGGTGTCGGGATAGCTCACCGTAACAGTGGCGGTATAAGTTGTATTACTATCACTCTTTGTGCAGCTAACTAGCATAGCCACGGCAAGGGGAAGGACAAAACATAATAACTTTTTCATAGGTCAGTAGTAGTTAAGTTAAACATGTGATTAGAATTTCATATATAGTTCTGTGCCAAAGAAGATGTCGGGGTTAAGTGTTTGATAGGTACCGGTACGCTTGCTCTTTACCGTAGGACGGCTGTAGAAAACGTTGTTGGCAAAGAAGGAAAAGCCAATATTGGGTGTTATATTCTTGGTTAACCGAAGGTTAAACTGCCACAAATTTGGCCAAGTCTCTGCCTTTGAAGCATTGGGGTTCACCACAGAAACCAAATCGGAATATTCGGGCAAACGTGCCTGTTCCGGGGTGAGCCACGTAGGTTCCCCTTTCGAATCGATGTAGCCAATGGGGTATTCTGCATAGCTGTATTTCTGGTAGTTTAACCAGATTGTTTGAATGGTAAGCGACGCCACAAACCGTAGTTCCGGAATATTGTGAACAATACGAATAGCGGTGGTGAATCGCTTGTTGCGGCTCAGCTTAGCATCGGCCGGGTATATCCCCAAACGGGTATAATTCTGCTGATTCTTTCCAGTTTGAACAAGGTTGTCGGAGGAAGAGCGCTCGGAGTAAATGTAGGCTCCGTTGGCAGAAATGGAGGTGCGAATGGCTTCTATTCGTCCAAGGTTCAAATCGAACTCTACCCCTTTATTGTCCTCCTTCACTGAGTTGGTTGGGGTGGTGTAAATGGCCATGAAAACGGTATCCTTTACCGAAGGATTGCTTGGGTCGTAAAGAGGAGGTTGACCCGTTTGAAGAACCAAATCAGAGGTATTCCAGTAATCATAGGTTACCGGTTTCACCGTTTGACTGAAGCTAAAACCGTGACGGAGCTTCTCCTGAAACAGGGTAATTGCCAACTTCACCTTACCAAACGACAAATCGGCGCCCATCTCCACCTTGCTATTTTCCGAAGATCTAATGTTATGGTTCTCCGTTGATATCACCCGGGTGGTAAGAAGAGTTAGCCTTTCCGCTGGATTCTGAGAAGAGTAGTAATCGCAACTCACCAGGTCGAAGTAGGCATTATTGGGGTAAAGGTGAACAAGCCCTGGAGCCTTTGCCGTTACACCATAACCTCCCCGAATTTCCAAAAACGAAGCCACTTTATACGAGGCATTAAACCGTGGCGCAAGCACGCTCGATTCCACGTCGGTTCCTGGCTGAATAAGGTCGTAGCGTAAACCAGCCTGAACCTTCAGGTCTCTATTGGCAACTCTATAGGTAAGATTGTCCTCGAGAAAAGCTGAGTATATGTTAAGAAAAGGAATGTCGTTATATGATCTAGGGCGTGTAGATGCACCCGCCTTTTTTGCAGGTCGAGTAACGTCGTACTGAAAACCGGCACCAACATTACCATCCGACTTGACCTCAAGTCCGGCCACTATCCGATGTCTTCCTCCAAAAACTTCAGTGGAGGTGCTGTTGGTGAGCTTTGCAAACAGATTAATCGGCTCACCCTCAACCGTTGCTACGCCCCAATACTCACCCGGCAAATAAGTTGCAACAACCATGGTATCCTTTTTCGCCCATGTAATGGCTAGCCTATCGGGGGAGATCAAGTCGCGATAATAACCTTCGGAGTAGCCATAGGCAGCCGAAAAGTCAAACTTCAATGAGCGGGAAAAGGGCTTGTTTAGCGAAAGTCGGGTAGTTCCCGTAAATCGCACACCCCGCTCCTTCGACCATGAGTCGGAATGCATGGCCTCATCGTCCGGGTCTTTCTTAACCTCATCAATGGTGCTATACCCTGACAGCTTAAATGTAGCCTGCATCTTTCCCTCCAAAAAACTGTTGGAGTAGGATAGCTGACCGTTGAAACGCTTAAACCCCTTATTGGAGAAGCGCTGGTCGGAATAGCTACGGGTATAGTCAGCATCAACATTAAGAAATCCACGTTTCTCCCCCAGTTCGAAACCCTTCCCAACCGAAAATTCCATATTATTGGGGTTTATTTTTGTTCGAAACTCAAGAGGAGCCTTCCCCGCCTTTGTATTCACAATCACGGCTCCCGAGGTAAGGTCTCCATACTCAACGGAGGGGATACCTCGAATAACCTCAACGGACTCGATATTATCCGCGGAAATCTGCCGAAGATCAACACCTTTCCCGGAAACAGATGTAAAGTTTGGATCGGAGCTGGAGGCGGTATTTTGAACCTGAAGGTTTGCGTTGTTTGATATTGGTGCGCCATCCACCACCACCGATGCCCCAAATGCATTGTTATCGGTTGCCTCCACCTGCCGGATGGAAACCTGAGCAGCCTTGCTTAAATCGGGATTCTGAGCCACCTGCCCCGGAAGAAGCTGCATCAAATCGCCAAGGCTGTTTGGCTGCACGTGCTCAATTACGGTTCGTTCAAGGGTGGAGCCGGTACTGGCGCCAGCCTTATTTTCTTTGGCCACCACGGCAACCTCCTTGAGGCCAAACGACATCTCCTCAATGGATATGGTGAGCTGAAATGTTTTGCTTTCGTTGAACTCAAACGTTTGCTGGAATGGAGCGTAACCAAGATTCTGAACAACAATATCAACCTTGCCTAAAGGTACATTGTTAAAGGTAAACGTTCCTTTGGGACAGGTAATACTCCAGAGGCCATACTGCACCAAATTCACGGCTGCCGCTTCAACGGGTTTCCCTGTTGCTTTATCGACCACAACCCCACGAATTGCGACCAACCCATCTGTGGGATGCGGACCTTTGCCACCCTGGGCCTCTACAGTATTCAAACCAAGAAGCAGTAGACTAAGCAGAACAAGACTATATTTCATCGCTTTCATTTACACGGAGATGTTGTTTGTTTCAGAAACAGAAAGAAGTCTTCACATCTAAGGTTCGAAGTTATTGCTTTGCCACCCGTACCAATTTTTCATTGGGCGTTTAACAATTCTTTAACAGCTCCTTATCCCAGCTAAAACCAAAGGTGAAAAACAAGTTGGGCCACAGTAGAAACTACCGGGCCCAACCTTAACTAATCTTTCTCTTTTAATACGTTAAGCTGATTTTCAATCTTCTTAACGGAACCATTGGTAAACCGAATGGTAAGCGTATCAGCCCTCATAAGGCTAAGTACCTTATCCTTAGACGTTAAACCTTTTAGGAATACAACTACGCCTTCGGGGTTGGAGGAGGAAAATCGCGTTTTGAAGCTGACAATGGCGCTATCGCTAGACAAATGACTTGCCAAATACATTACTGGTCGTGCAAACATTGGGGACTTTGCCTGTGGTAGGAAAACAGCAAGTGAATCTGTATTGCTGAGGTCATAGCTACCCGCTGCTTTAAACTCTTGCTCAAATGGTTTAAACCATCTCTGTTCCACCTGCAGCTTCGTAAAGGTTTCGTAGCCTGGCTTCAGGAACTCAAACTTATAGTCCAAATCGGTGGTAACCGTTCGTGCTGCATCTCCCTCCCCTTCGGTATAGGTAAGAGTGGGCGATGATATTATGCCGGGTAGCTCTTCTACGCTAAATGTTTGTGGATTGTAAAATACTCGGATGAGCACTGGTTCACCCCACTCCGTTTCGTAGCCGTAAACCCCCTTATGTGGCTTCATTAACCGAAGAAAGTTAACGTAGTCGTTTCGTCCATAGAAGTTGTTAACTCCTATAACCACAGCCCTCAAGGTATCGCTTTCCAATTTTGGACGATTTATCCAAGAATGGAATGGAGCATAAATAGCCCGCTTCAGATCCTTCTCAGCAATGATGTCGGGGTTATAGTAAATTTTTACATGATGTGAACCAACGTAAGTCTTAACGCCAAGCACACCTTTAACCTTGTGCATCTGGCTTGCAAAGGCCATGGAGCTTCCGTAGCATTTAACGTTATCCATTTTGTCCTGAACGTAAACGCTAGCCTGCTCAATTTCCTCGGCTGAACCCCACCGCTCATCAATTGTAGGAACCTCGGTAATGCTCCCCCACAAAATGCCTAAGAAAACCAAAGCCACTATAGCTAAAGCAGGTATCCACAGCATTCGTTTCCCGTTGTAACCCAACGCCTGCTCCTTTTTACATGCGGTAACACACTCGCCGCACAAGTTGCAATCGATACACGTTACGGCACCCTTCACTTCCGACACCTTAATTCCTTGTGGACAAGCCCTATCGCACAACTTACATCCACTGCAGGCACTATCATTCTTGGTTACCTTTATCAATGGGAAAACCTTGCGCCTGTAAGGAGCAATTTCCAAAATATAACCACCAATGCAACATGCTGCCAACAGCCATGTCCATCCCACATTAATATTCAAAGCAACTAGCACCAAAAACCCCAACACCAAAACGGAGGTCAGTCCAAAAAAGGAAAAGATGTTGGAAACGGCTCCCATTGGGCAGAAGTAACGACACCAGAACTGGCGAATAAAAATGGAGCCAACCAAAAGAAGAATTATAGCAATAATGGCATAGGTAACTACCACATCGCTATTGAATCCACTTACCGTTGCAAAGAAAGGATCGTACTGCTTGCAAAACAGTTCACCTGAACTTACCGTAAAGTAAATTGTGGCAAAGGCCAGCAGATATTTAAGCGAACGTAATGCCTTGTCGGCCAAAGCGGGGATTGCAACCTTTACCTTAAGTCTATCCCCTAGCTTTCCTAGCCACTCGCCAATGGTACCCAGTGGACAAAGGTATCCGCAAAAAAGTTTGCTAAAAATCAGAATGCCACCAAGCAAGGCCAGCCCCACAAATATTTGGGTGGTTGTCATGGAACAAGCCAGAGAGCCCGCTTCGGCATACCGCAAAAAGGCTTGAAATCCACCAAACGGGCAGTATGCCTCAAAATCGATGACGGTGCTAGGTCGAAACCTCACAACCAGCAGCAGTAGAATGATGCCACCCAACAATCCAAGCTGCAGCAGCATGCGCCAAATGTTCTTATTTCCTTTCATAGTATGAGATGCTAAAATTCGATTTGTGATGCAGCGAACTTAGGCAAGCCATTTCTCATAATTGAAAGAAAGCCTTTCGTTAACCCGGATTTAACAAGGCTTCACGCATAAAACACTATACACATGACAGTTACTACAAACCAACACCTTTGCAAAGTGTAAAAAAAGTGTTAACGCCGTGCAATGGGCAAAAGGGAGGAAAAGTTCAGCTATGTTTGTTTCTATTTGACTTTTAAACTGCCATGAATAGACAAAACTTCAAAGCACACACTACCCAACTTATTGCTCGCTCTTTGCTACTGACTCTTACCCTACTCCTTACCCTGCAGCTAAATGCTCAGCAGGGTATTCCAATCGACAGCCTTGGAAAGGGACCCGAAATAGGTCAGTTTACAGCACTTGAAAATGGGAAGGCCTTTATTTACTCAATAAAGGAAAACAGGAATGAGAGCTACTTCCTTGTCAAGCTAAATGGTGTCACAAAAAGTCTGGGAGAGATAACATCCTGGGAACAAATCGACAACGGAAGGTTCATTGGCGTTGTAGCTAAGCAAAAAAGGGAGGTTTCACTCATCAACACAGAGACACTAAAGCAAACCCCCATTTGCAAGAATGGTAAGAGGCTTATTGATGTGGGGAAGAATAGCGTAATAGTGGAGCTGAATAGTAAGAAAAAGAAGGAGTACATCACATTCAACATTGCTCACAACAGCACACTTCCCGACACCTTTAATATTTACAGCACATCGCCCGACAATGGATACCTACTGTTGGGAAATACCAAAGACTCCACCACTCAATTCTTTTGTTACTCCTTTGCCAACAGGTCGAAGAAGACAATTGCAGAAACAACCGGAAAAATTCTTGATTTAGCCATAAGCCAAAATGGTGAATATGCTGCCATCGCTTACACGAACAAGGGGAAAAGCTATCTTCTTCAGCTTAACTTGAACAAAGTGGGTGAGCATCTCGACACCGTTCCCTCAGGATGGGAGCTTGCCACAAGGCCCATGCTATCCTTTAGCAGCAGTGGAGCAACACTTCAACTTCTTCTTGAAAAAATTGACAGCACCAGCCTACTAAACAGCAGCATCGAAGTATGGGATTATCGAGATGTAACACTTGCCTCTGCCGAAGCGAAAAGGGAGGAGCGGAATCTCAATCGAAAATTCTTGTGGGTAGCCCAGAATGGGAAGCTCCAACAGGTAGAAAACGACACGCTGCAAAAGGCTCGCCAAGTAGGAAATAGCACGCGCTACTACATAGGCAGCGTTGAGTATCCTTACCTGAAGCAGCGCTCTTGGGAGAGTGGAAAAAAGGCAGATTACTACCTAATTGACCTAGAAAACAGCTCGGCTACCTGCCTTAAGAAAGGGGCGATGTTTTACGTAAACTCCTCCCCCAACGGCAAGTATCTCTACTGGTACGATACCGATTCCTGCTGGCATTCCTACTCCATTGCCAGCAAAAAGGAGAACATTATAACAGAAGGTGCTAACGATTTCTTTTTCAACATCAGAAACGATGAACCCACCTGGCCCGGGCCATTTGCCCCCGAAGGATGGACAAAAAACGATGAGCACATCATTCTAAAGGGCTACTACGACCTCTGGGAATGTGACCCATCGGGTAAAGAGGCTCCGCTGTGCCTAACTGCTGGGTATGGGAAAGAGCACAATATGCAGCTGCGTATATGCGAAGCCAACAAAAAGCGTGGACTAACCGAGAAAGGGGTGGTTGTAGCAGAAGGATTTTCGCTCTCAACCAAAGAATCTGGATTATTTGAGGTAGCGCTCTCAAAGTCAACCCAACCACGATTACTCCATGGTGGGAATTTCAAATTAACTGCCACAAAAGTTTTAAGCAACGGAGCAGTTGCATGGAGGCAGGAGACGTATAACAGCTATCCCGATATTTTCTACAGGACACCTGCAGGGAAGGTAGAAAAAGCCACCAACCTTGGCGACTACTACTCAAAATGGGCCACCGGCAACGTTCAACTAGTTCAGTGGCTTACTCAGCAAGGCCAGCAAATCCAAGGAATGCTATTTTTACCGGATACGTGTATCAAACCACCATACCCGCTAGTGGTCAACCTTTACGAAAGGCAGAGCGACGATCTCCACCTATTCAGACGTCCAGAATTTTCTGAGGCCACCATAAATATTCCCTACTATACCTCCAACGGGTTTGCCGTATTCATTCCAGACATTGTTTTCGAAGTTGGCAATCCCGGAGAGAGCAGCTTTGAATGTGTTACCAGTGGACTCCGCCACGTGTTTGCAAATTATCCGCAGCTGGACAGCACCAAAGTTGGTATTCAAGGGCACAGCTGGGGTGCATACCAAGCGGCATATCTTTTAACCCGCACTACCTTATTCAAGGCAGCCGTTGCCGTTGCTCCGGTAAGCGATATGGTGAGCGCCTATGGAGGACTTAGAAGAGGCGTAGGTAACAGCAGAATGTTTCAGTACGAAAGTGGACAAAGCCGTATTGGGAAAACCTTATGGGAAGCCCCGAAAACTTACATCAACCACTCAACGGTGCTTTTTGCAAATAGAATTGTAACCCCATTACTCATCATTGCAAACGACAATGACGGAGCCGTTCCTTGGGAGCAGGGCATAGAGCTCTTTCTTGCTCTACGAAGACTTAACCAACCGGCTTGGCTCATAAACTACAAGGGCGATGCCCATGTGCTGAACAAGCATGAAAACAAAGTAGACCTCACACAGAGAATGATGACCTTTTTCGCATATTACCTTAAGGGAACGACTACACCTGAGTGGATGAAAAATCCGTCATTTGAATAACATTACATTACTTCACTTTATGGTTGGGCATTCCACAGCAATGTGAATGCCCAACTTCGTTTGTAGCAGATAGCAGTAACACCAGTGCCGCATACAATAGCAATTAAGGAAGAGAAGGAGTTGCTCGTATCAAGAGGAGATGTTTTTGTGCTAAGAGTCGCTGCTTAGGATAGTGACCATATTGTCCAAGTCCGCACCAAAACATCTTCGCACAATCAGCTTTCGAACACCGTATGAGCAATAGCAGAAGCACAAAACAAAAGGAGGGTGCCATATGGCACCCTCCAAAACATAACCGAAACCTAAAAACTAACAAAAAAGATTATTGTATCTAATCAGCAAATGACATCTCCTCAATTAAGCGGCTATCGTTAGCATACTTGTCAATGACAAAAAGCAAGTAGCGTATATCAAGACAGATTGAGCGATTCAGCTGCTTATCGTAAAAAATATCGGTGGCCAGTGACTCGTATACCCCATCGAAAGCAACGCCAACAAGCTCGCCGTGGGCATTAAGCACAGGACTTCCAGAATTACCTCCAGTAATATCATTGGTGGTTAAAAAGCACACGGGCATCTCTCCTTTATTTCCATATCGACCATAGTCCTTAGTGGCATATAGCTGCTTGAGCTTGCTTGGAACCACAAATTCGAAGTCGGTGCTATCCTCCTTCTGCATTACGCCCTTCAAACGAGTAAAAGGTAGGTCATAAATTCCATCGCGAGGGCTGTAACCTTCAACGCTACCTGTGCTAAGTCGCATTGTGAAATTGGCATCAGGATATAGTGCCTTTGTGGAATCCATGGCAATCAAACCTAGCATAAACAGCTGCCTACCCTTCTTTAGCTCTGGGCTATACTTTGTGTATACATCTTTTAATTCCATCACTTTGTTGTATAGCTCCTGAGCATAAACAAATCCCGGGTCGTTCTGCAGCTTTGTCTCCGAGGGTTTAAACATCATCTTCATGTATTTCACCGAGTCCACAAACACGGATCGCCTGTACATATCGTCCACATACGCCTCAATACTGCCTTTAAACTTGTCATCAATAGTTTTGAAAAATACTGGCCGGTATTCAGGGGTAAGATGGCTCTTCACCAGAGTTAGCATGGCAACCATAATTTTCCTATCCAGCTCCTTATCGTAATCACGAAAGAAGGCTCGAGCATTCTTCACCAACCGCTCCCTTGTTTCAACCATTTTGGCTCCTCCTTGGTTGGGTTCACCAAGCATCTTAATAAAATAGGAACTTCGAATGCCATTAACATAAACTTCGGTACCCATCATGAGTGCCTCGTTTAAGAAGTGATGCGCGTACATCGCCTTCCTTCTTCCCGCCACGGCTCCTTCAATAAGCGGTAGTGCCGTGCCATACTCTCGACCAAATTCGGAGGAGGTGTTTCCCTTCTGCCTAAAGATGGAATCGCGCCGTAAGAAATTCTCCTGAAGATTACAGCTCTGGTAGAGCTCAAGCATTGACTTTGAAACAACCCATGCATTGCTCGACTCAAAGTATTTGGCGGAGTATTTAAGCCGTATATCGCTGTTTTCACGCATTGCATTCATCATAATTTGTTGCCGCTGCGCCCTAACTTCGTTGCGAATTGAATGTGTGGACTCCATGAGCTCATCAACCTCCGGAGAGGTGAGGTATCGAGTGGTAAAACCGGGATACCCAAGCACCATGGTAAAATCGCCCTCCTTAACACCTTTCAGCGATATTTTAAGGTGATTGTGAGGCACGTATGGTATATTTTTTTGGCTGAATTCTGCCGGATTATTATCCTTATCGGCATATATCCTGAAAAGGCTGAAATCACCAGTATGCCTTGGCCACATAAAGTTTTCGGTATCGCCACCAAACTTTCCAATGGATTCAGGAGGAACTCCAACCAACCGAACATCGCTAAATGTTTGATAAATGAAGAGGTAGTACTTAGTTCCGTTGTAAAATGATTCCAAGCTGGCCTCCATTCCCTTCTCTTTTGCCACCTCACCTGCTAGGGTGCGACCTATCCGCCTCAGCTTAAACCCAAGAGCAGACTCGTCGGTAATTGTATCCAGCTGCGATTTAACCTTATCGGTAACATCTTCAATTTTTACTAGAAACGAAACCGTAAGACCGGGTACTGGCAACTCCTCCTCCATCGACTGTGCCCAAAACCCATTTTCCAGCATATTGTTCTCCTTGCTACTAAAGGAGTGAAAGTAATCGAATCCGCAGTGATGGTTAGTGATGAGCAACCCTTTATCGGACACAACCTCTCCGGTACATCCTCGTCCAAACATCACCACAGCATCCTTTAGGCTAGAGTGGTTTACGCTATAAATATCGTCGGCAGAGAGCTCTAGCCCCTGTGCCTTCATTGTTCCCATGTTCATTTTTTGCAAGAGCGGCAAAAGCCACATACCTTCGTCAGCATTGACAACCGGAATGCCCAAAAAGAGAGTGCAAACAATTAAGATGATTAACTTTTTCATAAGGTTTAGTCTTTACAATTTGTTGGCCATATGGGCTATTCTGAGTTTTTATAATAAAAGAGCCCCCCTTAGAACAGAAACTTCAGAATATCGCATACTCCTATTGCAACAAATGTAACCCTTTGGGCCTATGGCGGCTGTTAAAAGATTGTTAATGGGATTATTCGCAAAAAGGAGCCGGGATATAGATTAACCGCAAGGTTGATTTCATCATGTTGGTAGCAAGCCAGCTGGCAGCTACAGCGGAACACCCTTGCAGCAGCAAAAGAGATAATTAAAACCATTTCTCACAGAAGAAACATTCTTCTCCCAATTCTTTTTTCAGCAAACGATAGCGCAGCCAAAGGGCTTTTCAGTAACTTTGAGGAAGAGGGTTCTATCACAATTTTGTTAACAGAAACAATGGCGCTAACTTTATCCCCAGAAATAACCTCACGCAACAAACCAAACAACACATATGGGAAGCAATCAATACAGAATTAAACCATACGACATTAAGGAGCTGGTTCCACCAATGGGTTACTGCTATGCCTCGGACACCATAACGGTGGATGGAATGAAGGTGGGCTACATGTACCGCGAAACACGAGACGATGAGGACGACAGCGGCTGGCGCTTTCTCTCCGGAACCGAAACCGATGAGTATGTGGACGACGACACCAACAGCATGTTTTTCGAGGTTAACGTAATTGCCAACTACGACCCGGCCATAATTCCATACCTGAAAATGCCTGTTGGAACAGAACTGGAGCGCGAGGAGGGAACCGATAACTTCAGAAAGTTGGAGTAGCGCACGGGGGTTGGCCACTCCTATTCAAGCAAAAATAGCCGTAGGTGCAAGGAGAAATGCAACTCAAAAAACCATAAGCCCTAAAATCAAGGAACATGGAAACAAAAGAACCTAAGAAAAGGAAGGCAAAGAAACCTAGCGCGATGAATAAGCGCTACAAGGAGGTGGAGCACTTCCTCACGCATGGCATTTGGAGCATGAAGTTGGAGGAGTACCCAAGAAACAAATCCTACCTCTACCGCACCATTCGCATTATCGTGCTCGCCTTTAGGGGCTTCATGGAGAATCAAGTTACGCTAAGGGCCTCGGCGCTCACCTTCTACACCATGATGTCCATTGTTCCAATTCTGGCCATGGGATTTGGCGTTGCAAAAGGGTTTGGTTACGATAAGCTGCTGGAAAATCAACTTCTTGAAGCGCTGAAAGGTCACGAGGAAATAGCGAACAAGCTAATTGACTTCTCCAACTCCTTGCTCGCCCGAACGGGTGGTGGCTTAATTGCGGGTATTGGTATTGCCGTTTTGTTTTGGTCCATACTAAAGGTTTTTAGCAACATTGAGCGGTCGTTCAACGCTATTTGGCAGATTGATAAGCCACGTCACTTTACCCGAAAATTTAGCGATTACCTCTCCATGATGCTTATTGCTCCGGTTTTGGTGGTGGCATCGAGCAGCACAAACGTCTACATCATTACACACCTAGGCACCTACGCCCAACAGTCGGAGATGTTGGGGTACATAAGTCCATTCCTCTTCTTCTTGGTGAAGCTAATCCCCTACGTTCTAGTTTGGGTGCTATTTTCGCTTATCTACATTGTGATGCCCAACACCACTGTAAAAATCAGGTCGGGGATTGTAGCTGGAATTGTGGCCGGAACACTGTTCGCCATCACACAATGGATTTATGTTCACTTTCAAGTAGGTGTATCTAAATACAACGCCATCTATGGAAGTTTTGCCGCCTTACCCTTATTCCTTATCTGGATGCAGACCAGCTGGCTCATCGTGCTATTTGGTGCCGAGATATCCTTTGCCATGCAAAACGTGCATCTATACGAATTTGAAAACGAAGCGGTCAACATTAGCCACAGGGCCAAGCGAGCCATGACACTGCTTGTTCTTCACCGCATAGTAAGTCGGTTTAAGCGTGGTGAAGCTCCGCTCACGGCCTCCGACCTCTCCTACGATTTAGGTATGCCCATAAGGCTCGTTCGGCACATACTCCACGATCTCACCCAAGCCAATCTCATTGCAGAAACGTATACTGACGAGCCAAAAACGCGGGCATATGTGCCAGCCATATGGATTGAGAAAATTTCGGTTCAGTTTGTAAACAACGCTCTTGATAAGCTGGGCATTGACTCTAGCCTTGAATCGGCTTCACCCATACTCGGAAAAATCTTGGATATTCAGCAGAACTTTGAAGCTATGCTAAACGAACATCCCGACAACAAACTGCTAAAGGATATTGACTAGAAAACGGCGATAGCAATTATAAAGTGGCATCAATAACCATTATAAACAAAGAGCACGCTACCGCTGGGAGATACAGTATACTTTTTAAGTGCATAACCTCCACCACTCTTAGGGTAACCATAGGCCATTAGGGAGTACACTCTATTGCATTTAGGACAGGTAACCACTAGTGGTGTGCTATCATTAAGAACAACAGCTTGGTCGAGGTCGTTTGGGCAGGTGGCATCATAAGCATAATAGCCATCTACTCCTGAGTTGTAAAGTATTACACCATGCCTCCTATAGCCATAGTTGCTCACCAAAATAGAGCTGAGTGGATTTTTCAGATTGCTGGCGTCCGGCATATCAAGGTTCACCTGAAAATTAACAGCCACGTCGGGAACAGGATTAACAGGCTCCTTGGTGCACGAAAGAAGAATAACGGGTAAAAGCAAAATAAAACCAATCCTCAAAGATGTTCCTTGCAATCGCATAAGTGTTATATTAACTGTCGAAAAGCCTGTCGTCCCTTTGGCAGAAGCGCCCATATAACCAACAATTTTATTATAGGTGTTTGTGCTTGGGAAACATGGAGTTTTCATTTTATATTGTAAATTTGTGACAATGCGGTTTCTCCTTAAAACGATTCTGGTAGCAGTTTTGTTGTTTTCTTCGGTCCAAGAAACAAGAGCGCAAAGTACAAAAAACTACTCGATCGACATTGGTCCCATAAAAGATCCCTTGTCGAGGAAAATTGCTAGGATGCGCTACAACCGGGACAAAAAAAGAAAAGAGCGACTGGCGGAGAGAATCAAAGACAAGCAGCAGAAGGAGTTTGAGAAGGCTAGAAAAGAGAGCATAAAGCGACATCTGGCCGATCAACCGCCAGCCCTGAGGAAGCAGCTGGAGCAAGAGATGAAAAAAGGCAGCCTGCCCTATCAGGAAGAGAATAAACGACAGAAGGCCTCAACAACAAAGAAAAGGAAGCGACATCATGGATAAAAGTACCATTATTTACCTCATTGCTATTGGCATATTCATCCTCTCTAAAGCCCTTGGCAAAAAGAAGAAAGAGGCACCTAAAACCGGAGGAGGTTCCATTCTGGAAACCCTTTTTGGCGAGGAGAATGCATCTATCCCAAGACAAACAACCGATCCCTTTGAGGAGATATTCGAAAGCTTTGGTAAGAAAGAACCTATTAGCGAGCCTACGCCAGAACCAAAGCCCTCCCCCTTTCGGTATTCCACCATTGAGGCAATATCAGAGGAGGAAGAGTTCCCACAAAATAAGGCCGAAGCAATTGACACTCCAGCCAATGCAATATTCCAACCGTTGGATGTAATGCCAAACGAGGACGACTTCTTTGCCGACCAGGAGGCTTTCTCGCACATTGGAGCATTTGAAACAGCGGAACAGGACGAGGCCACCATCAACGCCAACAATGAAATTGGAAAAGAAACACATTCGATGATCGACTCAAACAACCTCAGAGCCTTTCATCAAGACTTCAGTCTGCGAAAGGCCGTGCTCTACTCCGAGGTGATGAAACCTAAATTTCAGGAATTTTAGAAGATCGCCCCGATCTATTTTTTGAAAAGTTTTTTAGTATATTTGCCCCCATCAGGGAGAGTTCCGAGCAATCGGAATTCTTTTTTATTTACCCCTAACAAACTAACACTTATGGCACAGTTGAATTACGTAACGGAAGAAGGGTTACAGAGATTAAAAGCTGAACTCGACCAACTTAAAAACGTGGAAAGACCTGCCATTTCGCGCCAGATTGCAGAGGCAAGAGATAAAGGAGATCTTTCCGAAAACGCTGAGTACGATGCAGCTAAAGAGGCTCAAGGGCTTTTGGAAATGAAGATTTCCAAACTTGATGAAATTGTGGCCAACTCTCGGGTTCTCGACGAATCAAAGATTGACACCTCTAAAGTTCAGATTCTTAACCGGGTAAAGATTAAGAATTTAAAGACCAATGCAAAAATGGAATACCTTCTGGTTGCTGAAAGCGAAGCAAACCTTAAGGAAGGTAAGCTCTCCATCGGCACCCCAATTGCTCAGGCTCTCCTTGGAAAAAAAGTGGGAGACAAGGTAGACGTTCAGGTACCATCGGGAATGGTCACTTTTGAGATTATGGAAATTTCACGCTAAATTGCCATAAAAAAGCCATGCCTACCATCTTCTCAAGAATTGTTAACGGAGAAATCCCCTGCTACAAAATCGCGGAGGATGATCGCTACTTCGCCTTTTTGGACATTAACCCCATGGCGAAAGGACACACCTTGGTGATTCCCAAAGTTGAAGTGGACTACATCTTCGACCTTGAAGAGGAAACGCTTGCAGGCTTAACAGTTTTTGCCCAAAAAGTAGCCAAAGCGGTGGAGGCAGCAGTGCCCTGCAAACGCGTTGGCGTTGCCGTTCTTGGATTAGAAGTGCCACACGCACACATTCACCTTATTCCGCTCAACCACGAAAGCGACATCGACTTTCGTAAGCCAAAGCTAAAGCTCTCCACTGAAGAGTTCTTACAAATAGCGGAATCCATCAGAAAACGCATATAAAGCATTGCTCCGGATAGGCTGGACAAACCACAAGGCTAAATGCATTGTGCCTATGTCACATCCCATCCGGAGCAATTTTTCATCCACTACTTCTTCAACCGCTCTGGGTTCTTGGTCAAAAAATCCTTCCAGCCAGAATAGCTAGCGGAGGTTGGAACGCCACTGCTTGATTGAAAATAGTGGCATACGGCAGCGGCTAAGCCATCGGTGGCATCTAGCGCCTTTGGCACATCTTTTATTTGCAGCATACTTTGCAGCAAAGCAGCAACCTGCTCCTTCGACGCCTCTCCCCTTCCGGTAATACTCATCTTAATTTTACGCGGTGCATACTCAAAAATGGGCATGTCGCGCATAAGTGCTGCAGCCATGGCAACACCCTGTGCCCGTCCTAACTTGAGCATGCTCTGCACATTCTTCCCAAAAAAAGGAGCCTCAATGGCCAGCTCGTCGGGATGGTACTCATCAATGAGCTGACTCACCCGCTCGTATATCTTCTGCAGCTTAATGTAGTGGTTGGCATACTTCTTAAGGTCAATAACCCCCAGCACCACTAGGCTCATCTTCTTTCCCTCAACCTTAATAATTCCATAGCCCATCATGGTTGTACCAGGGTCTATGCCAAGAATTATCTTTTCGCCAATCTCCCCCATTAGTATGATCCTAAAATTTCTCCAAATGCCCCAGTTGGAACAATTCGTTTAGCCGAAGGAGCAACCACAGAAGCACCTCTCGACACTGAAACGCCAAGTGCTTGAAGCGCTTTTGCCATAGAATCTTCCGTAGGATCTCCAAAATCTTTTGCTAAGTCATCTGAGGCGGTGTAGTCCACTGGAATGCCGGAATAGTAATCGCCCACTCCCTGCGAGTTTTGGACAGAAAAGCATATTGGGAAAAAGGCGTAGTTGTAATTATTGTCGAAAAAGACATACATACCTACCGGCTTTCCGTCGGTTTTAGAGCCAACCAACTTCACGCTTAGATATGGTTTAAGCCCGTTGATTACCAGCTCGCTGCTAGAGGCGGTACTAGCCGTGGTAATAAACGCCACACTGGTTATACCACTGGCAGCATAGGTGCGGTTTTCAAAATACACTGTGCTGTCGAGGTTGGAGTGCAAGTTATTATTAACATAGCGGAAGAACACATTGGAGCTGTTCCCATTGCCAATAATCTGGCTGGCCAGCTGCGTTGCCACAGAAGTAAGCCCACCACCGTTGTAGCGAAGATCCACCACCAGCTTGGTTATACCATTATCACTGAAATATTTAAATGCAGAATCAAGTTCAACCACCGATTTATCGATAAAGCTATAAAATGAAAGGTAACCAACCTTCTCTCCACCCACATTAAGAATCTTCTTCGATAGCACAGTATTCACCGCCACCTGTCTCTTGGCAAAAACACCCTGATGTGACGCCCCATTCAAATCGGTCATAACAAATGTGGATGAGTACCCCTCCGTGGCTGGTCCAAGAAGCGAGCTAAGATTGCTCGACGTAGGGGTTGTACCATTTATCGAGTTAATTATCCAGCCTCGAGTGGCACCCACCGCTTTCAGGGGGCTATCGTCGAACAGGTAGGCCAAACGCAGGTTATTTTGATCGTCAAAGGCCACAGAAATTCCATACCCCACATATGTTCCTTGCTGAAAGTAGGAGACATATTCGTTGTAGCTCATAACAAAGCTGTAGCGGTCCAAAGCCTTATAGCGTAACGAGTCCATGAGAGCCGATGGGCTAGAAAAGTTGGAGGGGTTAACCGATGGCAAATGGTCATACCACAGGTAGTACGACTGCATTATCTGGTATAGCTGCTTGTTAGCATACTCCTCATTCGATATGCTACTATCCTTGGTACAGCTAGTGAAAAACAGCGCTGCAACAATGGCGACAACAACGCCAATTTTATAAAACATTTTCATACTCGATGGTTTAATCGTTTATCCATAACCTGCTGAAAAATCACGCTAAACACAATGAGGCAAAGGCCTGCAAATGTGGTCCAGAATATTGTCTCTCCAACAACAAAGTGGATGAATACCAAGGAAAGAAACGGAACGAGGTAAATAATGTTGCTCAACTTATCGGTGGACGAAGTGCTGCTTAGCGCTTTCAGCCAAAGCAAAAAGGTTATCCCCATTTCAAAGCATCCCACATAAGCACCCGCCCAAAGTCCAGAACTTTTAATGCTATAAAAATCTGGTATAAAAGGAGAAAGCAACAGAAGATAGACTAAGCTGAATAGAAAATTCAGAAATAGCTTATCCTCCTCCGCGCGCTCGTCCTTTACATTAAGGACCCAAAAAAGCGCCCAGAGCAGCGAACTGAAAAGCGCAAGAAACACGCCTATCAAGCTGGTATTACCCAGCCCAGTGAGTCGACCCTGTGAGGAAATTACCGCCACACCCACAAAGCTAATAAGCAAGGATAGCACACTCCATCCCGAAAGCTTGCGACCAAGTATAGGGACAGCCAAAAACACCAGCACTACCGGCCATACAAAGTTCAGCGGCTGGGCTACCTGAGCCGGAAGCAGGGTGTATGCCTTAAGCAAAATGAGGTAGTAGCCAAACGGATTCAACAAGCCCAACAGCGCAGAGTATCCCCAATTCTTTTTGCTGGTTGGCCATACGGTTAACAACTTTCTTTGGTACACCAAAAACCCCAACAGAATGAGCACAGAGGTGAGATTAGCCAAAAAAAGCAGCTGTATAAAGGTTAGCTGCCCCAACCCTATCTTAAAAGCAGATGCTGAAGTCCCCCAAAAGAGAACGGTTGCACCTCCAAAAATATACGCTTTGGCGTTCGGCTTCATAGGTCAATTACAGGAGTTCGAGTAGCGTCTTAAAGAAAACAACTTTCCCCGAAAAAAGATTGGTAGCCATATTGATAAAATTGGGAAGACAATCACGCTCAAAGTATGCCACTCCCTGCTGGCTTGTAACAACAACCTGAATTGAGTATGTGTTATCACCCTCTTCTCGAGAAATCACCCTAGTAAATACCACATCTTCCACAAATGACCACTGCCTTAGAAATGGAAAAAAATCCTCTCTTGCCCATGTAATCCAAGGTAAGGTGTAGGCATTATCCACATTTACAGTTAGGTTAACTATGTATCCCTTCATGAATCTTTTTCTTCGAAAATACACAATTATTCCTTGCCGAGGAGCAGGCAACAAAAAAGGGACAGCATTAACCGTCCCTTCCGTTTATAGTAATTTCAACGCCCGTTAATCGATATAATCGAAGCCGGTGTAGGGCCTAAGTATTTCTGGAACTGCAATACCCTTTTCTGTTTGGTTATTCTCGAGCAGGGCAGCCACGATGCGTGGCAGAGCAAGCGAGCTTCCGTTGAGCGTATGGGCCAGCTGGGTCTTTTTATCCTCGCGAAATCTCAGCTTAAGCCTGTTTGCCTGAAACGATTCAAAGTTAGAAACCGAGCTAACTTCCAACCACTTTTGCTGGGCAGCGGAGTAAACTTCAAAATCGTAGGTCAGCGCTGAGGTAAAGCTCATGTCGCCACCACAGAGGCGTAGAATTCGGTAAGGTAATCCCAGTGCCTTCACAATTGACTCCACGTGGTTAACCATACCCTCTAGCGCAGCATAGGAGGTGTCGGGATGAGATACCTGAACAATCTCCACCTTGTCGAACTGGTGAAGGCGGTTGAGTCCACGAACATCCTTGCCGTAGCTACCTGCCTCGCGACGCCAGCATGGTGTGTAGGCTGTCATCTTAACGGGTAGCTCAGAGGCCTCTAGAATAACATCTCTAAAAATATTGGTCACCGGCACCTCGGCAGTGGGCACCATGTATAGGTTGTCAACCGTTACGTGGTACATCTGTCCATCCTTGTCGGGCAGCTGACCTGTGCCGTAACCAGACTCGGCATTAACCATGAATGGCGGGAGTACCTCAGTGTAGCCTGCAGCAGTATTTCTATCAAGGAAAAAGCTGATAAGCGCACGTTGAAAGCGAGCACCCTTACCCTTGAAAACAGGAAATCCTGCACCGGTAAGCTTATTGCCCAGTTCAAAGTCGATGATATCGTATTTTTTGGCCAAGTCCCAGTGTGGCACCGCATCGGCAGCCATCGTTGGCATTTCCCCACCCTGACGAACAACAACATTATCTTCTGGGGTTTTACCCTTGGGAACTGAAGTGTGTGGTAAATTTGGAAGCACCACCAGCTTGGCGTTCAGCAGCTCTTCCACCTCAGCCAGCCGCTGTGAGTGCACCTTCGACTGCTCCTTTATCTGAAAGGTTTGCTCCTTGGCGGAGTCGGCCTCTTGCTGCTTGCCCTGCTTATAGAGTATGCCTATCTCCTTTGATATTTTGTTGATTTCAGCAAGGTTATCGTCCAGTGCCTTCTGCACCGAGCGGCGCTCGTCGTCGAGCTTAAGAATTTCATCAACCAGCTGCCGACTATCGAAACCTTTAACCAAAAGGCGCTCGACAACCTCAGCGGTATTTTCACGGATTTGCTTTAGGGTGAGCATAGTAGTGAGAATTATTGTCAAATAAAAACTCCTGATACCTACTGCCAACAGACAGTAAATATCAGGAGCTAATGTACCAAATATTTTGTGTTATTCGGCAGCAGGAACAACCGAAACAAAAGACTTATCGTCTCTTTTTTTCTGGAAGGTTACAATACCATCAACCATAGCAAAGAGGGTATGATCCCTACCAATGCCAACGTTTTTTCCAGGGTTATGAACAGTACCGCGCTGACGCACGATAATGTTACCGGCCTTTACGACCTGTCCACCAAAAAGCTTTACGCCCAAGCGTTTGCTTTCGGATTCACGACCGTTCCTAGAACTACCAACACCTTTTTTGTGTGCCATTTCCGAAAGGTTTTATCAATTATGCAACAATTTCTTCAATCTGAATGCGGGTAAGGCTAGCGCGGAAACCACGTTTCATTTTGTAGCCTTTTCTTCTTCTTTTCTTAAAGATGATAACCTTATCACCCTTAAGATGGTTAAGAATCTTGGCGGATACCTTGGCATCCTTCACGGTGGGAGCACCAACCTTAACCTGACCCTCGTTATCAATCATGAAAACTTGGTCAAAACTTACCTGAGCTCCTTCTTCGCCCGCCAAACGGTTCACGTAAATCTTCTGATCTTTCTGAACCTTGAACTGTTGTCCTGCTATATCAACAATTGCGTACATCGGTAAAAAATTATTTCATTACAATTGGAGTGCAAAAGTATAAAACTTTGCATGACTTACAAAGGTTTATACAAAGAATTTCGATCTCACCATCGAGCGCGCAAATTTAGTAGCTTTTTTGATAATCACACTACTTCGTCTGCAAAAATCTACAGCTATTCTATGGCTAAAGAAGATAAGAATATGGCTAAAACTCAGCTACCACCTATTCTTATGTAGATTTTCAGGCCTCCACTTTTCCTTTGGCTGGTTTTCGCCCTCCGGATAGCCTACCGGAATAACATTGAGCGGTATGGCATAATCGGGCAGATGAAGCTCGTCGGCCACCACCCTCATCCTACCAGGATCGGGGAATACGGAAGTCCAGGTCGCACCCAGCCCAAGAGCCTCAGCAGCCAGCAGTATATTTTGCGAAGCAGCGGAGCAGTCCTGAACCCAGAATTGCTGCTCCCATCCAAGAAGCGTTTTCCGAGTATTGCCACATACTACAATGGCTGCTGGAGCACCTAACAGCATCTTGGCATAAGGCAGCTTATCCGCCAACCTGTCGAGTTTACTCCTGCTCGTAATCACCACAAAATCCCACGGCTGACGGTTGACCGAAGTTGGTGCCGCCATTCCCGCCTTTACCAAAGTCTCCAACAGTTCGCCAGAAACTGGCTCTTTTGTGTAGCTTCTTACGCTCTTCCTGTTAAATATCAGGGACAATCTATCATTCTCTTCGAGCCTAACATTTTCCATCTCATTTTACTTTTCATGCTGACAATTGGGTGCTACTCCCTCCAAATTTCACGGTCTCATTCACCGCTAACTTTTTCATCATCATCCATATATTGTATTAAAATTTGATCACGAAGTGGTTATTTGCCCATAATTTTGACCTCAATTAATACAACTACGTCAACTCTCCACAACACAACCTGTTAATAAAAGCTCAATTTTGATCATAACTATTAGACAAACAGCAATGAAACAGTGATATTCAGCACAATTATCAAAAAAAAGTCAACGGTTAATAAGATTTTTTTAAAAAACGCACAATGGATGTAAAAAAGCACTAACATTGTGCAGTGTATTGGACAAATTAATCCACCGCATAACACTAAACAACAAATAGTTATCATGAACAAACAGACAAACGAAACGGTAGTTTACATGGTAAATGAGGTTTCAAAAGATGAAGATGAACCTCCGTCACTGGGTGGTAAACAAACATTAACCACCCAAACAGTAGAAAAAAAAGTTAGTCAACCAAAATCTGAAACCTTCCCAATCTCAAGCCAAGCAAGAGAATTTATCACCAGAAACTACCCCGGATTAACCGATCAGGACTGGAACTCCTGGCAATGGCAGCTCAAAAATGGCATCACCTCCTACAGCCAACTTCGGCAGCTTCTCCGGCTCAGCGAAGACGAGCAACAGCCAATTTCCGATGAAAACGACTCACTACCACTTCGAATTACGCCCTACTACGCCAGCTTAATTGATCCGTATAACATCAATCAGCCTATTCGTAAAAGCGTAGTACCTACTCATGCAGAAACCATTCTTTCTGCAGGTGAGGAATCGGATCCGCTCAGCGAAGAGCACTGCAGTCCACTCCCAAACCTTGTGCACCGCTATCCCGACAGAGTACTATTTTTAGCCACAGGATTTTGCTCCACCTACTGCCGTTACTGCACCCGCTCGCATATGGTTGCCAAGGATAAAGTACACTTTGGAACCACCATTTGGGATCAGGCCATTCAGTACATTCGTGAGCACAACGAGGTGCGCGACGTGCTGATATCGGGAGGAGATCCGCTAACCTTGCCGGATCATCGGTTAGAGTATCTGCTATCGAGGTTAAGGGCCATTGACCATGTAGAGATAATTAGAATAGGCACCAAGGTTCCTGCTGTGCTACCACAGCGCATCACACCTTCGTTGACGGCCATTCTGCGCAAATACCATCCGCTGTTCATCAGCATTCACTTCACCCATCCCGACGAGCTTACACCCGAAGTAAAGGAGGCCTGCAGCCGTCTTGCCTATGCTGGTATTCCCCTTGGCAGCCAAACCGTTCTGCTAAAAGGCATAAACGACAACGTAGAAACCATGAGGAAGCTAATGCAGGGGCTACTCCGCAATAGAGTTAGACCATACTACCTCTACCAGTGCGACCCCATTCCAGGTTCAACCCACTTTAGAACACCCGTTGAAAAAGGTCTCGAGATTATTAAGGGACTAAGGGGATGGACCTCGGGCTACGCCATTCCTCACTACGTGATTGACGCTCCCGGAGGTGGTGGGAAAATCCCACTACTCCCAGAATACTATCAAGGTAGAGATGAGAAGGGCAGGGTAATGCTTAAAAACTACGAAGATAAAACCTACTACTACCCCGACTTCGACTAAACAGTTTGCTATAATTTATACAACGTAGCGATGTTCCGGATAAGAACCGTAGTAAGCGACATTTATCCCAGGGATAAGGAGGCTATTGAACAGGTTAAGGAGATTCTCAAATCTCACTTCAGCGCCGTTGATGCCGAAAAGTTCGACCTCATCCCGGAGCAGCTTCGTAATCCACTGAAGTATAAGTTTACTACAAAACTGTTTGTTGCCGACGACTATAGCGGGATGGTAAAGGGCTTTGCCTTTCTTTACTATGCGCCGGACCTTGGTTTTTGCTTTCTCGACTACATTGCCACCCGTAAGGATGTTATCTCTGGCGGTGTTGGTGGTGCACTTTACCAAAGGGTGAGAGAAGAGGGGCGAAATTTAAAAGCCTCAGGGCTATTCTTTGAATGCCTACCCGATGAGCCGATGGTATGCAGGATGAATGAACTGATACCAGAAAACAAGAGACGGCTTCGCTTTTACGAAACGTTTGGAGCTCGCCCCATTGCCAACACACTATACGAAACTCCCTTATCAGAAACGGACAGCTGTCCTCCATACTTAGTTTACGACGACCTTGACAGGGAAACTCCCCTCATGGGATTGGAGCTACGAAAGATTGTAAAGGCCATACTGGAGAGGAAGTATGCGGACCTCTGTCCAGAAAGCTACCGAAACTTGGTCATTAACTCCATTGGCGATGGACCAGTGGAGCGTAGAAACTTCCACTACCTAAAGCGCGAAAACCATGTTTCCGCTGGCGGTACCATTCCCATTCGTAAAAAAATAATTCTCGTAGTAAACGACAAGCACAACATTCACCACGTGAGGGAACGTGGATACGTGGAGTCGCCGGTTCGAATAGAGAGCATTAAAAAAGAGATCCTCAAAACAGAAATTTTTCAGGAAATTCAACCGGAATCTTTTTCGGAGCAATACATCAAGTCGGTGCACCACTACTCCTTATACAACTATCTGAAAAAGGTGTGTGCCGAAATCTCACCTTCAGAGTCGCTCTACCCCTACGTATTTCCAATTAGGAATGCTACTCGTCCTCCAAAAGACAGAACTGTTGCTGCCGGGTATTACTGCATCGACACCTTTACCCCCATTACGCGCAATGCCTTTCTGGCTGCCCGTAGAGCCGTTGACTGCGCTTTAACCGCCGCTGAAAAGATCATTGAGGATTACCCCGTTGCCTACGCCCTCGTCCGTCCTCCGGGACATCACGCGGAGAGCAAAGTGTTTGGAGGATTCTGCTACTTCAACAGCAATGCGGTTGCGGCTCAAATGCTTTCGGAGTATGGCAAGGTGGCCATTCTCGACATCGACTACCACCACGGCAACGGCCAGCAAGATATTTTTTACAAGAGAAACGATGTGCTCACCGTATCCATACATGGACATCCCTCCTTTGCCTACCCTTACTTTTCAGGTTATAAGGAGGAAAAGGGAGAAGGTCTCGGGGAGGGATTCAACGTAAATCTTCCATTGCCTGAAAAAACAGACGGGAAGCAGTATCGTGAAGCACTTCAGCTGGCCATGAAAAAGGTAAAGGCCTTCAACCCCCGATTCCTTGTGGTTGCGCTTGGTCTCGACGTTGCCAAGGGTGACCCCACTGGTAGCTGGAGCCTCAACGCACAAGATTTCTACGAGAATGGATTGCTTATTGGGGGGCTAAAGTTGCCAACACTGATTGTCCAAGAAGGAGGGTACCGCACCGGCAACATTGGTGTAAACGCCAGAAATTTTTTCAAGGGATTGGCCACGAGCTATCCCCTATTTTCGAACCAGAAAATGCTTAAAGCATAATGACCATAGGATTAACCTACGACCTAAAAAGCACCTACCTCAAAAATGGTTTCACCAAGGAGGAGGTTGCCGAATTTGATTCTGAAGACACCATAGTTGGTTTTGAAAACGCTCTAGGTGAGCTTGGCTTTACCACTGAGCGCATTGGCAATATTGTGGAGCTTACCGAAGCCCTAGTGGCAGGAAAACGATGGAATCTGGTGTTCAACATTGCTGAAGGGGTTTACGGCATTGGTAGAGAGGCACAGGTGCCCGCCATACTGGATGCCTACAAAATTCCCTACGTTTTTTCCGACCCGCTTGTGCTTAGCCTTACGCTGCACAAGGGTATGACCAAGCACATTATTCGTGACAGGGGCATTCCAACCGCTCCATTTGCAGTAGTTGAAACACCCAACGATATCGAAAAAATTTCACTGGCCTATCCCCTATTTATAAAGCCTGTGGCAGAAGGAACGGGCAAAGGTATTACAGGAAAATCGCTGGTAAGAACAGTGCAGGAATTTCATGACAACACCACTGAACTGCTGGAAAAGTTTGGTCAACCGGTGCTGGTGGAGGAATTTCTACCGGGCCGAGAGTTCACCGTTGGAATTGTTGGAACTGGCAGCGATGCCCACACGGTTGGAATAATGGAAATTACCATCACCGACCAATCTGCCGAAACCATCTACTCCCTATTTGTAAAGGAGAACTACCACAACAGGGTTGAGTATACCGTTCCTGAGCCGGAGGTTGCCCAGCGATGCTACAAGGTTGCGCTTGATGCTTGGAACGCGCTTGGATGTAGAGATGGTGGCCGCGTCGACCTAAGGATGGACAAGCATGGTGTGCCCAACTTTATTGAGGTGAACCCGCTTGCCGGGCTAAACCTTGTTTACTCCGACCTTCCAATACTTGCTTACAAGGCAGGCTATACCTACACCCAGCTCATCAAAGAAATTATGGAGTCGGCTGCAAAACGGCTACACTTTAATATGCCCAAGCCATGAGTCCCAAAACGGCTGTAATACTATTCAACAAGCTCTCGAAGAATGCGCTAGCAGACGAGGCCGATGTGCTCGACCAAGTTCAGCTGGTTTCCGAAGCCATGCTTCAGCTGGGCTATCTCCCGGTTGCCATTCCACTCTCCATAAAGCTGAAGAAAGCGGCCAAGGCCATTGCCGCAGCCAAGCCAGAGTTTGTGTTCAACCTCGTGGAGTCCATCAACAACAAGGGCAGCCTGGTTCACTTCTCCCCAGCCTACCTCGACACGTTGGGAATACCCTACACCGGTTCGCACACCGAAGCAATCTTTGTAACCACCAGCAAGGTGCTTACCAAGAGACTTCTTGCTGCTGCTGGACTTCCAACGGCACCGTGGCATATGCCATCGAATTTTGTTGCTGACACTAGTAAACGCTACATTCTAAAGCCCATTTGGGAAGAGGGCTCATTGGGACTCGACGAGCACTCGGTGTTCGATGGAAACAACCACGAGATGGTTGAAAAAGTTAGGCTACTGAGCGACGAAACCTACTTTGTAGAGGAGTTCATCGATGGAAGGGAGTTCAACATCTCCATACTTGCTGGGAAAGATGGGCCACAGGTGATGCCACCCGCAGAGATTCGCTTTCTCGACTACCCTGCCGACAAGCCGAAGGTGGTTGGATACACCGCAAAGTGGAAAGAGGATTCGTTTGAATACATCCATACCCAGCGAACCTTTGAATACAGCGATAGCGACATCCCACTACTCAAAAAGTTACAAATACTCTGCCTACAGACGTGGAACACGTTGGGACTAAGAGGATACGTGCGGGTGGATTTCAGAGTAGACACCAATGGCCAGCCATTGATTCTGGAGGTAAATACAAACCCTTGCATCTCTCCCGACAGCGGCTTTGTTGCCGCCTGTAGACAAGCGGGACTATCGAATGCACAAATGGTGGAACGCATCATTACGGATGCTTTTCGCAAGTAATAATCACACAAACGGGCAACCCAACATGCAAAAGGAAATCACCCTTCGAAAAGAGGTTCGGGAGTCGGACATAGAGGCCGTTCGGGATATTGTAACCTCAACCAACTTTTTTTACGACCATGAGATCCCTGTGGCCGTTGAGCTGGTAGAGGAGGCATACAGCAAAGGCAGCGAGAGTGGCTATGAGGTGATTTTTGCCGACATCGATGGCAAACCAGCTGGTTACGCCTGCTATGGGTTAATACCCTGCACAAAAACCAGCTACGACCTATACTGGATTGTGGTCCACAACAGCCAACGGGGGAATGGCATTGGTAAAATTCTCCTCAACGAGGTTACCCATGACGTGGAGAAGATGGGCGGTAGCGCCATCTACATCGAAACATCGGCCAAGGAGTTCTACCGGCCAACCCAAAAATTCTACGAGGCTGCCGGCTGCACCCTTGAAGCCACCTTCCGCGACTTTTACGACATTGGCGACGACAAGAGGGTTTACGTGAAGAGAATAGAAAAAACGATATCAAATAAAGCTAGTTAACAGAGCATTGTCGACGGCGCATTTTAAAAAATGGTGACCGAATTGTGTAATAGGCATACGCAATACATCTTTTATGCTATTTTTACCATGAGGAACATCTCGGTAAAACATGCAAAATGAACTATTTTGACATTATTATTGGCATTCTCATAATTATTGGGGCCATACGTGGATTTATAAAAGGATTTGTATCGCAACTATTTGGAATTCTAGCATTGGTTGTTGGCATTTTTGCAGCCATAAAATTCTCCTCTTGGGCGGCAGATAAGCTTGTGATGTGGTTTCACATTCAATCGGAGCTACTACCAATAATCTCCTTTTTGGTAGTATTTGGGGTTATTGCTGTTGCACTCATCTTAGTTGGCAAACTTTTTGACAAAGTGCTTGAAGCGGCAAGTTTGGGTATTATCAACCGTCTTGCTGGCTCCATTTTCGCAATTCTCAAAACAGCCCTTATTATAAGCGTTATTCTCTGGGGGGTAAACTTTATCGACACCAAAGTTCGATTTCTCCCCGAAGACGCGGTGAACAAATCGATACTTTACAAGCCCCTTTCGATGCTTGCACCAGCGGTGCTGCCCTACCTACACCTTGACGACATGCCCAACGACACACCCAAAGCTGGAAGCAATGCAAAATAAGCTATCGAAACTTGCTGCCAAGCTCCCTAGCTTAAGGAAGGTTTCCTCAAAAAAAACCGTAGCAATACCCAGTAACGACTCCATGCAGCCACATTATTGTCTTAACTGTGGTGCAGTGCTGGTGGGGCCATACTGTCATAATTGTGGACAAAAGGGTGAATCGTCCATCAAGCCGTTCAAGGAAGCTTTTGTTGCCATTGCGGAGAACAACTTCAACTTCGACAGCAAGTTAATCAACACCATAGTTCCGTTTATTTTCAAGCCAGGGAAGCTATCAAAGGAATATGTGCAGGGAAAAAGAGCGTCGTACATTGCACCTATAAAGCTCTACTTTTTCTGCTCGCTAGTATTCTTTGGGCTGCTCAGCATGTCGTCGATAAAATCGAACATGAAGGTTAATAGTGGGGATGGAGCAAAAACGGGCATTGGAATATCTGCCATAGCCGACTCCATCGACAGGGACACTACTCTCAATGATGCCTCAACTAGAGCATTCAAGGAGACACTCGTTCACTCCCTAAAAGGAATTCCCGAAAAACAAGAAGAGCAAATTAAAAAAGGTGAGGAGCCAAATGCCAGTGCTGGATTATCGGCCTTCGCCGACGTCATTGACAAGAATACCACGCTCGGCAAAGACACTTATGGTAGAGCATTAAAAAGGACTCTCGTTGGCTCGCTTAAGGACATCCCTGGCACGAAGAAGAAAATCATTCAAACAGCCAACTACATGATGCTTGCACTACTGCCTGTGTTTGCATTGCTTTTGATGATGACCTACTCACGAAGGAAAAAATATTTTGTGGAGCACATGGTGCTATCCACACACCTCCACTGCTTCTTCTACCTCTTTTTGTCCATTTCAATGGTGCTGAGCATGCTACACCTAGGCTACTTGCTGCCAGGGTGGGTAGCATTCTTGATATTGGTTGCATATACTTTTTTTGCCCTTAAGCAGTTTTATGGAGGGAGAAACAGAACTACATTTTTCCGGATGCTATTTCTGGCAGTAGTTTACCCCTTTGTGCTAATAGTGGCAAGTGTGCTTGCCATAGTTGGGGCAATAGGGGTTAGTGTATACTTTGGATAATGAAGTTGAGTGTGAGGTTTAAGAGGTTAATCCACTGTTTTTAAAGCATCAGGTTACGCTCCTAACGGAAAAATTATGTAGGTTTGAAAAATTTTTGAGAAAAATGAATTTTGTTGAAGAGCTAAAATGGAGAGGCATGATTCACGACATCATGCCAGGGACAGAGGAACTGCTTAAGAAAGAGCTAACCACAGCATACGTAGGAATTGACCCTACCGCCGATTCGTTGCACATCGGTCATCTCGTAGGAGTAATGATGCTCAAGCATCTGCAGGCAAGCGGGCACCGTCCCATTGTGCTTGTTGGTGGAGCAACCGGAATGATTGGAGACCCATCGGGTAAATCACAGGAACGTAACCTGCTCGACGAGGCCACACTTCGCTCCAATCAGGAAGCACTAAAGAGGCAGCTCTCCCGTTTTCTCGATTTTGAGTCGAAAAAACCAAATGCTGCGGTTATGGTGAACAACTACGACTGGATGAAGGATTTCTCCTTTCTGCAGTTTATCCGTGACGTGGGGAAACACATCACCGTTAACTACATGATGTCCAAGGACTCGGTAAAGAAACGTTTGGGAGAAGAATCGCGCGTGGGCATGTCGTTTACCGAATTCACCTACCAGTTGGTTCAGGGCTACGACTTCTTCTTTTTATACCAAAACTACAACTGCAAGCTGCAGATGGGTGGCAGCGACCAGTGGGGCAACATTACCACCGGAACGGAGCTTATCCGCCGAAAGCTGAGCGGAGAGGCCTTTGCCCTCACCTGCCCGCTCATTACCAAGGCCGATGGCGGTAAGTTTGGAAAAACCGAACAGGGCAACGTATGGCTTGATGCACGCTACACAACCCCATACAGGTTCTATCAGTTCTGGCTAAACGTTTCCGATGACGATGCAGCAAAGTACATAAAGATATTCACCATGCTCCCAAAACAGGAGGTGGAGGCGTTGATTGCCGAGCACACCCAAGCACCACACCTACGCCTGCTCCAAAAGCGCCTAGCAGAGGAGGTAACCGTTATGGTTCACTCCCGTGCCGACTACGAGAGCGCGGTGGAAGCTTCTGACATCCTCTTTGGTAAATCTACTTCCGAAACCCTGCGCAAGCTCGACGAGGACACCTTCCTCGCCGTTTTCGAGGGAGTTCCCATGTTCGAAATTGGCCATATAGAACTCGCTACGCCTATTAACGTTGTGGAGTTGCTGGCCGAAAAGACTAAGGTATTCGCCTCCAAAGGTGAAATGCGTCGGCTAATTCAAGGTGGAGGAATAAGCGTTAATAAGGAGAAATTAGATTCGGCAGAGGCTACCATTTCCCTCACCGATTTTATTGGCGAGAAATACCTCTTAGTTCAAAAAGGGAAGAAAAGTTACTCCATAGTAAGAATTGCTCAATAAATAGGATATGACACAGCCCTCAAACCAAATAATCAGCTTCAACTCTGTGGTAAGGTATGCTTGGAAGTATAGGATTACACTTACGCTGGTAACGATAGCTGCAACGGTACTGACCTATGGTATAACCCTACTCATTACACCGCTATTCAAGTCTACCGCTGTGATTTACGCCTCATCACCAGTAAACTCTGGAAAAGAGGCCATTGAGGGCACATCTAGCTACAAGGGTATAGCCGAATTTGGGAATGAGGATGAGGCAGAGCAGCTGATGGAGGTGGTTTCGAGCAACACCGTAAAAAGAAAAGTTGCTAGGCAACTTGACCTCTGGAAGCATTACCGTATCGACACCTTAGACCCTCTTAAAAACTACTACCTCGACAACATTATTAGCGACAACATCAAGTTAAGCCTCTCCAAGTTTAACGCACTTAGAATAGAGGTTTACGACTATGATAAGACATTCTCGGCGCTACTGGCAAATACCTTGGCTACAGAAGCTGACTCCGCATACCGTGCTGCTAGAAGAACCAGAACTCTTGCGGCTCTAAAGGTGGTAAAAGGACAAATGGATCTGGCAATGAGTGATTATTACACCTTAGTAGACTCCATCAAGCATTACCGAAAATTAGGCGTATTTGACCTCCCAGAACAAACCAAGGAGATATTTCGGGCAAAAGCCTCGGCAGTGGCTCAGAACAACCAAGCAGAGATTAATCGCATAAATGGTATGCTTGACCCATTAGAGCGCTACTCAGCACAAAACATGGGATTGGAACTTAGGCTTGTCAATACCCTAAAGGAGATTTCAACGCTCTCACAAAACCTCAAAGTTGCTCAGGTTGAAGCAGAGCAGGAAATACCTAGTATTTTTATGATCGACAAGGCAGTTGCACCGGAAGTTAAGGCCTACCCCAAGAGGGCTCTCGTTTCCATTGCTTCCGGAATTGCATCATTTGTGCTTGCGCTTTTTGTTCTAATGCTCTCCAGCTACTTCAAAAATGAAATTCTTAACAGCAGCGTGGCAGAATCCGACAAGAAGCAATAAGCTTTTAATCTGGGTTGTCATTCTAGTATTTCTTCTGATTAATGGATATCTGCTCCTTAAGGGGCAGCCCTACCTTATTGCCCTACCCTTTGTGCTCATGGCTGTTTTGCTGGTATTCATTTCGCCAGACAAAGCATTAATTGCGCTCTCCTTTCTTGCTCCTCTTTCCATCGAACTACGAGTATTTAAACCAGACCTCCCCTTTAGTTTTATTATTCCCACCGAGCCATTGCTACTGCTCATTCTTATTGCACTACTCCTTCAACAACTCACAAAGAATAGGCTCCCATCTGAAATAACAACCCATCCTGTATCGCTAGCCATACTTGCATTCCTAGCTTGGCTAGCCATTGCGACCACCAACAGTGAATACCCTCTCGTTTCTGTCAAATACATTCTGGTAAGAGCCTGGTTCTTTGGATCCTTCTACTTTCTGGCAATATCTCTTTTTAGAAACAGAAAAAATATTGAACGTTTCTTCTGGGCCTTTACCATCGGACTTATTATCGTAGCAGTATACGCCATTGCCAAACAGGCATCTACAAATCTCTTTTCAAAACATGCTGCCGCCATTTCGGCCTACCCATTTTTCAACGATCACACCTCCTACGCTGCAGCCATTGCCTTTGTAATCCCCATGCTTATTGATTTTTTTAAACTAGAAATGTCGCAATTTAAGAAGGTGCTTACAGCTGGGTTAATCCTCTTCTTTACTGCTGCGCTTATTCTATCCTACACCAGAGCTGCTTGGCTAAGCCTAATATTTGGCGGTGGAGTATACCTTCTCATTCGATTCCGCATTAGGCTGCGCACAATAACCTTGATTTCACTGGCAATCGGAGCCATTGTATTCAGCTTTCAGAATCAAATTACCAGCACACTGGAGCGAAACAAGGCGGTTTCGAGCCATAACCTTCTAGAGCACATTCAATCCATTACCAATATCCGCTCCGACGACTCCAACGCTGAACGAATCAACAGGTGGCACTCTGCCATTGAGTTGTTCAAAGAGAGGCCTATTATGGGCTGGGGACCTGGCTGCTACACCTTTGTATACGCTGGCTTCCAAATCGCCAACGACCGAACATCCATTAGCACCAACAGAGGAGATGGGGGGAATGCCCACAGTGAATACCTCGGGTTACTATCAGAATCGGGGATACCGGCACTGCTGCTCTACCTTATCATATTGGGGCTAGTCTACTTTAAGGGCATCCGGTTTTACCAGCAAAAGAGCAACGACAAAGCCATGCGAAGCATAGTGATGGCGTCACTTGTAGCCATATCAACCTACGTGATGCACAGCACGCTCAACGACTTTTTGGATGTGGATGAAATTGCCGCTCCATTTTGGGCTTTTGCGGCAGTAGTGGTTGCTGCCGAACTTTTTCACACAAAGAGAGAACCCACCAATGGTTAGCTAAACTGCAAACCTACAATGGAAATATCATCGAAAACCTCAGCATTATCAGTATTTAAACGCTGCACCTCGATTATCGACTGAAGGTTTTCCTCCACGGAAAGTTGGTTAGCCACCTGACTCTCTATAGCCTTAAGATCAAACTCTACAACCGCATCGCGAAGCACCTCCACCAAACCATCGGTGTAGCAGAGCATCTTTGTTTGAGGTGCGATTTCAATCTTGCCATCCTTAATGGTAGGTATTTCCTCTAGCATACCCAAGCCAATGCATCCACTGGTAAGAAGTGACAGCTCCTGTGACTGCATGTTGTAGAATATTGGCGGATTGTGACCAGCATTCACATACTCCAGCAAGCGAGTTTCCTCGTTATAGCGTCCAATGAATAGGGTAATGAATTTTTCTCCTTTTGCCGTGTCAAACACCCGTTCATTAAGCTTCTCTATAAGGCGATGTAGCGATATCTCCTTGGTGAATAGAGCCCGAAGGGTGGCCTGAAAATTCGACATCAGCAGGGCTGCCGAAATCCCCTTTCCCGAAACATCGGCAATACAAAATCCAAACTGCCCCTTCCCCATCTTCACCACATCGTAGTAATCGCCCCCCACCTCAAAGTGTGGGCGGTAGAACGCCGCCATCTTCACATGCCTATCGTTAACCAAGCTCTGTTCTAGCGGAATAAGCATAGCCTGCATGCGCGACGCCAACTCCAACTCCTTCCGCATGGCTTCCTGCCTCAAGCTCTCCTCGAAGAAGCGGATGTTCTCAATGGCCACCATCATAATGATGGAGAGGGTTTGAATAAAGTTAAGGTGCTTAATGGATGCACTTACCCCTTTCTCCTCGTCGTCGATGTCGCCAATAAAGACGAAGGCAAGCGGTTTGTCATCTTGAATAATGGGAATAACAAGGTCAAAGTCGGACATCACCGGCTTGGAGCTGGTGCTCATGAATGCAATCTCAGAGATGGGAAGCAGCTCCTCCTCCACATTAATCTGCTTCTCGACTCCTTCCGGAACGCCAAACCGAAGAATGCACTCCCATCCATTCTCATACTTATAGAAGAAGAGAATTCGGTCAATTCCTAGGTCATCCCGGAGAATTTGCTCATACCGCCCCAACAATCCCTGTGTCGAACGACTCTTATTGATGGCTTGGGTAAACGACAAAAGGGTATTCAACTTAAAAGTTGAAAGTTTCAGTCGCTTAAGGGAGGCGTTTATGCTCATGATGTAATAAATAGTTCCTCCAAAAACAGATCACCCTCAAGGCAATCATCTTACCTCAAGGGCGATTCCTGAAATAGTATTCCTTCAGAAACCAGTGTATTCACCTGTATAAATTTAAGACAAAAAAAACGAAAGTCAAGAGGTAGAAGAGGTGAACCACCAGTTAATTTTACTTTGCGCGCTCAGCGTATTCCCGGGCACGGGTATCGATACGAATGCGCTCTCCAGTATTAATAAATAGAGGAACGCGAATTGTAGCACCCGTTTCAACCGTTGCGGGCTTAAGCGCATTAGAAGAAGCAGTGTCTCCCTTTAATCCCGGCTCGGTATAGGTAACCTCCAGCTCAACGAATGGAGGAAGTTCGCAGGTAAGAGCCCGCTCCTCCTCGGTATGAAACATTACCTCAACAATGTTACCCTCCTTGAGCAAGTCGGCGCTTTCAATCATTGCACCGGGCAGTGAAATTTGCTCAAAAGTCTCCTGGTGCATAAAGTGATAACCCATATCGTCGTTGTAGAGATATTGGTATGGACGACGCTCTACCCTGATGGTGTTAATTTTTTCACCCGCCGAGAACGTGTTCTCAATTACCCTGCCATCCTCCAGGTTCTTCATCTTTGTTCTTACAAAGGCAGCGCCTTTACCGGGTTTTACATGTTGAAATTGAACAATAGTGTACAACTTCCCGTTAAACTCGAGGCAAAGGCCATTTCTAAAATCTGCTGTGGTAGCCATATAAAAAACTTTGTATAATGATGCAAAAGTAGCAAATTGCAAAAAAAGTCGCGCAAAACTAACTAATTATCATGCAAATTCCTCAAACAGACCTCCTCTTTTTCAAAAAAAAAGCGCTAACCTTTGAGGAACCACAATTTTGGATTAGGTTTGTAATGACATCGAAACAAGTAAAACCAGAAGTTAGAGAAGAATGAGTAAAATTAAGCTGAACGTTCTAGGAATTTCGTACAGCCAGACTCAATCCGGAGCATACGCTCTTGTGCTCAGCGAGGAAAACGGTACAAGAAGAATCCCCATAATAATCGGGGGATTTGAAGCGCAAGCCATTGCCATACAGCTCGAAGACCTAGTTCCACCACGTCCCCTTACTCACGACCTCTTTCTAAATTTTTCCCGCTCCTTTGGCATCGAGCTGCTGGAGGTAAATATCTACAAGTTGGAGGAAGGTGTGTTCTACTCCAACCTACTCTGCTTCGATGGCGACAAGGAGCTCACCATTGACGCCAGAACCTCCGATGCCATAGCGCTCGCGTTACGCTTTAAGTGCCCCATATTCACCACCGACACCATTATTGAAAAAGCCGGAATTGTTCTTGATCCTGAGGAAGAAGAGGCTACAAAGGTGTCACAATCGGCCCCAACGCATAATCCCGATGACGAGGAAGCGGAGATGTTTAAAAATCTATCCCTCGCTGAATTGGAAACCCTGCTCAAGGAGGCCATCAGCAACGAAGACTACGAAAAGGCCGCCAAGGTTAAGGAAGAGATAAACAAGCGATCCAAGTAACTTTAATTACCGCTTTACAATTAGGGCAAGATTAGACTTTTCTAAGCGTATCTTAAGCCACTCAAGCAGCTGTTTTTCACGTCTCCATCCCATCCTACCTTTTGCCGTTATCAAAACAGTGGGTATGGTATCTAAGGTCTCTCCCCGTGCATCTACCTGCTCTCCTATGGAAAAGCGCTCAATCTCTGGATACTGAATGGAAAGTTCCCGACTCAGCTGCTGCATAGGATAAGCTGCCTTACGGAGCCGGAGCACCTCCTTTTCCAGAAATTTTATTTGCTGATCCTTCGACTCAAGCACCTCCAAATTCTTTTCGTACAAATCCTTCAAAACCCCTTGTCGAATGCTTTGATTTAATGAGTTCACAAGATTATCGTCGATGCCAGCCGACTGTCTTATCACCAAATTAGTTCGGGCAAGACCATATCGTGGCAATAGACTACGAAGGTCCGATATTCGGTCGTCCTGAATTCGGTTTCCCACAAAGGTGAGCTCAATGGTTGATGAATCACGATGAAAAATCAACTTGGAGTTCACCAGCTGGGAGCTTTGAAAGTTCACGTTATCTGTTATAAACCGTTGTGCGTTACTCTGAAAGCTGGTCTCACTTACGAGGTTCCAAGCTAAAAAAATGCTGGGAACTATTGTTACTACGGAAAACCCCCATATGTAGCGTTTTACCTTTCTTTCGCGTCTTGCATCAATAAATTCCTTTTGAGGAAAACGAAGAAACCGCACAACAAGGTAAGTGGCAAGTGCAATGAAAAAGGAATTTATAAAAAAGAGGTAAAAGGCTCCAGCAAAAAAAGTAAACGAGCCAGAGGCTATGCCAAAACCTGCAGTGCAAAGAGGTGGCATAAGTGCCGTAGCAATGGCCACTCCAGGGATTGCGTTGCTCTTCTCCTTTCGCGAGCCAGCAACAATACCAGCTAGGCCACCAAAAAGGGCTATGCCAACGTCGAAAATGGTTGGCTCCGTTCGTGCCAACAACTCCGAGCGAGCCTCACTCAATGGGCTTATCAAGAAGTAGAGGGTAGATGCAATCACGCTAATAACGACCATAACCAACAGGTTACGAAGCGAGCGCTTAAGCAGCTCAAAATCGTTGATCCCAACGGCTAGCCCAACGCCCATTATGGGACCCATAAGCGGACTCACCAGCATGGCACCAATAATTACAGCCGTTGAATTCACATTCAACCCTATGGAACCAATAAAAATGGCGAACGCCAAAATCCACAGGTTAGTTCCCTTAAACTCAACTCCTTTCCTAATTCCATCAATGGTCGACTCCGTGTCTGTATCGTCGTGTAAGCTGAGCAATGCTCGCAGGTAAACCAACAACCGCTTAATAAGCATTTTTGAAACAACAGTCAATCCACCAGAACGACCTTTTGCACTATTTTCCATGATACACTGATAATGAAACACATCACCCACTGGCACTATCAGTAAAATTAACACAAAAAAGAAATATGCTCAGCGAGAAATGCTTAATCTGAAAATATTCTAGAAAGAAATAAATATCTTGCCATGAAGAATTGAGTCACAATTGGGCAATACTTAAATTTTAAAATTACAAATATGAAAGGTTGGCTAAAAGCGCTACTGTTTATGGTAAGCTGGATGGTAGCACAGGTAGTAGTAATGATAATCATTACCGTTATTTCCCATAAGAGTAGTGGTGAACTTACCGACCAAGGGAAATCGTGGTTCCTGCTTATCACCTCAGCCATTCAGCTGGCGATTACCCTTGGACTAGCCGCTATTTTCATGAAATATATCGACAAAACCTCCATCACAAATCTTGGCTTTACCATCAGGAATAGATGGAAACATTTAATAGCTGGCCTAATTGTAGGCTTTGCGGTTATTAGCGTAGGTTCGGTCATTCTGCTACTGATGGGAGCCATTTCCATTGCAGATGCTAAACTTGACGTTATTTCCCAACTATTTTTCATCGTGCTTTTCTCCATGGTCGCAGTAAACGAAGAGACATTTGCCCGTGGCTATCTGCTGAGAACGCTCATGGAATCAAGCGGAAAGTACTGGGCCCTGCTCATATCTGCCATAATATTTGCCGGACTGCATGGGTTAAATCCAAACATGTCGTGGATAGCCATGGCCAACCTACTCCTTGCTGGTATCTTCCTCGGTGTTTACTACATCCACTTCAAAAACTTGTGGTTCTCCATCGGCATGCACCTCACTTGGAACTATTTCCAAGGACCTGTTTGGGGATACCATGTAAGTGGAACAACGGCTAATGGTGTTTTAACACTGCAGGAGACCGGTTCAACGCTAATCACTGGTGGGGAATTTGGATTTGAAGGTTCATTGGTCTGCACTGTTATCATGTTCATATCCATAGTTGCGCTTGAACTATGGGCAAGACGTGAAAAGAGCAAAGAAGAGATCTCCCTAGTTTGATAGCATTCGGACATACTTTTCTTCTCTACTTGAGCAACATCAACGCACAGCTAAATCTCGTTCGTAATACTTTACAATTCGTTTATATTCAACAACTAGCAAGTCATTACTAATTAAAGATTTGTTAACGGCAACTTTCCCTTTACTAAAGGTATAGGTGCTAATATGGCGGGTGATTTATTAACTAAAAAGCCGTAATGAATACAGCCCTATTGCACCCACTAACCTTCCACCAAGAGCTGAAGCGAGAGTTGGAAAGTTTTCTCACCTATCAAAAGTTAAGATTTCCCGAGGACGAAGTGCTGGTAATGGACATGCACTGCCATGACTATAACAGCGACGTCCCCGACGAGCTGCTGGGAAGAATACTGAACGTACCGGAAACATGGTTGCCAACAAAGGACCTTCTCGAAACGCTTACCCACCACGGATGTAACACCTACACCATAACCAACCATAACAACGCCCGCTCCTGCTTCGAGCAGAAGGCTCTGGGCGAAGATGTTCTTGCCGCCGCAGAATTCAGCTGTATGGTGCCCGATTTTCAAATTGGCATTCACGTGCTCACCTACGGATTTACCGTGGAACAGGAAAAAGACTTGAACAAGCTGCGCTCCAATCTATACTCCTTTCTGGACTACACACATCGGCACAACATTCCCACGGTGTGGGCACACCCCCTATACCACTACACGGTAAAGGTGATGCCGTCCATGGACTTCTTTAACAAAATGGCGCTGATATTCGAACGGTTTGAAGTGATAAACGGCCAACGTGACACTTGGCAAAACATGCTGGTAAAGGTATGGATTGAAAGCCTCACCCCCGAACGAATTGATGAGCTGGCAAAGCAAACTGGTATTGACCCTGCGAGGTATTGCCATAACCCTTACCGAAAAACCATGACTGGAGGATCCGACAGTCACATGGGAATTTTTGCTGGACTTGCCGGAACCTATCTTCACGTGCCCAATCTCAAGGAACGAAGAAAAACAGAACCCTCATCGGAACTCGCACTAGAGGCCATTCGGGAGGGACGTATGGCCCCCTTTGGCTCCCACAACAACAGTGAAAAGCTCACCGTGGCATTCCTTGAATACTTTTTCCAAATTGCCCTCAACAGCAAAGACCCTGGCCTACTTCGCATTTTACTACATAAGGGAACCTCGCGCGACAAACTCATTGCCTTGGGGGTATCCAACGCCTTTGCCGAACTAAAGCGCCACAAGGTTACCATGAACTTCATTGAGATGTTCCACAAGTGCTTTTGCGGTGTATCACCACACTTCACCAAGCGTTGGTTTGTGCCAAAAGTTTACAAACCAATTTTCGACGAGGCAACTAAAATAGCAGATACCCGCAAGCAAAATCCAGAGATGATGGTGGAAACGTTCCGAAACTCCATCTCCTCTATTTTCGAGCAGCTGAATATCATTCTCGCCGATAGGCTAACAACGAAGCTGGAGGTATTACAGTCCAGCGGAGGAGAGGAAAGACTCAACCTCAACCATCTCATTGAGAGCTTTGAGGTGCCGAGTCAATTTCGCACCATTCTCGACAGCGCAAAAAATGGCAACGGCTCAGCACAAATCAACGGCATGACCACCATGAATGTGTCAGCCTTCCTCGATGGACTATCTTTTCCTTTCCTCACCGCAGCACTTGTATTAGGAGCCACGTTTACCAGCGCCCATGTAATCTACAATACTCGTCCGCTACTCAACTCCTTTGCCAGTCAGATGGGGCGTTTCCACCATCCCAAACGTATGCTTTGGCTTACCGACACCTTTGAGGACAAAAACGGGGTAGCCATTGTTCTGAAGTCCATCCACGAGGAGATAAAAAGGAGAAATCTGCCCATCGACCTTTTAGTATGCAGTAGCACGCTGGAACCCGACGATCATCTTATTGTTGTAAAACCTCAAGCCGAGTTCAATATTCCGTTTTACGAACAACAACCTGTGCGCATTCCCAACGTGCTGGAGATTCACGAGCTGTTTCTGGAGGGAGAGTACGACCGTATAATGTGCTCAACGGAGGGAGCCATGGGGTTAATTTCTCTCTATCTCAAAAATGCCTACTCCGTCCCCACCCACTTTTACATCCATACCGATTGGATTATGTTCGCACGCAAGGTGCTCAATTTCGACATACACAACCTAAACCGGTTTCGCCGACTGCTCCGAGCCTTTTACGGCAGCTTCGACAGCCTGTTTGTGCTAAATACCGACCAACAAAAATGGCTCACCGGAAAAAGCATGGCCTTTGAGCCGGAAAAGGTATTCCTTACAGCACACTGGGCCGATGATGGATTTGAGCCGAAGCAGAAGTCCAAAGCGGAAATTTTTGGAGTGGAGGAGCACGAAACGGTTGTTCTTTTTGCAGGAAGAATTAGTAACGAAAAGGGGGTGATGGAGCTACCAGCCATCCACGCAGAGGTAAAGGAAAGCTACCCTACCGTTCGCTTTGCGATTGTTGGCACCGGTCCAGCAGAAGCGGAGCTGAAGGCAGCACTGCCTGAGGCAATATACCTTGGCTGGGTGGAACACACCGAATTGGCGGAGGTTTACTCCGCTGCCGACTTGCTCATTCTTCCCTCAAAGTTCGATACCTTTGGGTGCGTGGTTCTAGAAGCGCTAAGCTGTGGACTACCAGTAATTGCTTACAAGACCAAGGGGCCAAAGGACATCATTCTGGATGGCGAAAACGGCTACCTCTCCCCAAGCCGGGCAGACATGGTAAAAAAAATTGGTCAATACATTCAAAATCCTGACCTGCAAAAAGCATTCAAGGTAGCAGCGCTGGAGCGTGCCAAGTTCTTCAGCACCGATAGAATAGTTAACCAGCTACTTCAGGATGTTAAGCTAGTGTAGGTTAGAATGTCTAAGGGAGAAAAGCAATCCAAAGACTGGATATGGTGGAAGCATGGGGTTGTATACCAAATCTACCCTCGCAGCTTTTACGACTCCAACGGTGACGGCATTGGCGACATTCCCGGAATTATTCAGAAGCTCAACTACCTTGCATCCCTTGGCGTAGATGCGGTGTGGCTCTCCCCGGTGTACGAATCGCCCATGTTCGACTTCGGTTACGACATTCGCAACTACCGTAATATTGATCCTATATTTGGCACCCTGCACGACTTTAAGATACTGCTGAAAGAGGCTCATCGGAGAAACATTCGGATTATAATGGATATGGTGATGAACCATACCTCGCACCAGCATCCTTGGTTTTTGGAGTCGAAGGCGTCGCGGAGCAATGCAAAGCGGAATTGGTATATCTGGTCCGACGGGAAGGGCCTTCATCCTCCTAACAACTGGCTTTCGGCTTTTGGTGGAAGCGCTTGGGAGTGGGACCCTTCAACTGAGCAGTACTACATGCACTCCTTTTTAAAGGAGCAGCCCGACCTAAATTGGCGTAACGAGGAGATGGCCGATGCCTTTTTTAAGGAGATAGCATTCTGGCTTGACCTTGGAGTCGATGGCTTCCGTCTCGACGTAATCAACTGGATTGGTAAGGATAAAAAATTTCGGAACAATCCTTTTTGGCTCAAAATCTTGGGCATTCAAAAGCACCTCTACGACCGGAACAGAGCCGCATCGCACAAAGTGGTAAAGCGGCTGCGCAAGCAGATAGACGCATACAAGGACAGAATGCTCGTTGGCGAGGTGTTCGTGCTGCCGCCGGGTAATCCGTCGCTTGCCGCCAGCTATTTGGGGAAGAACAATGACGAGCTGCACCTCACATTCGACTTCTCCCTTATGTACCGCTGGTGGAGCGCCAAGCTATTCTACAGGTGTCTTAAGCGATGGTATGACCAAATCCCTGCAAAAGGTTGGCCAACACTGGTTTTGTCCAACCACGACATGCCCCGTGCAATAAGCCGTTTTGGCAAGGGCAGAGAAAAGACAAAAAAAGCAAGAGTGGCCGCCTTCTTAATCCTCACCGCCAAAGGAACTCCCTTTATCTACTATGGGGAGGAGATTGGAATGCCCAATATTAAACTCCCCAAGAGCCGTATCAACGACCCGCTAGGGAAACGCTACTGGCCCATCTATGCAGGAAGAGATCCGGCCAGAGCACCAATGCAATGGAGCGGAGAACAGCAGGCAGGATTTTCAACGGCAGCGCCATGGATAAGGATAGATCCCTGCTATAAAAATGTGAATGTCGAAAACCAGCTTAAGGACGAGCACTCGCTACTTAACACCTATCGGAAACTCATTCAGCTGCGAAAAAGAAGCAAGGCACTACAGGCTGGAGAACTTCAATTCATAAAGAATGGCAAAAATGGAATACTCGCCTACCTGCGCTACATCGGCAGCGAAAAGATGCTCATTGTTCTCAACTTCTCCGGCAAAGAACAAACCGTAGATATAGTAGAAAAGATAGGATTCGAATGGGCTGTAGTTGCCGCAACACATAAGCCTCAGGGCAGCTACTTCGAAAAACTCAAGCTTACATTACACCCTTACGAGGCCGTCGTCCTCAAAAAGTTACCCAATTAGCCAACAGTGTATCATCCTTGTTTGTTACTACTGTAAGGCCCGTTTTTAAGAGCATTAAGTGGCAACGCCACTCCACAAATAGCTATACGTAGAGGTGCTTTTTGACAATTGAATTTTGTAGCAGCAATTCCTTCATCGGTAAAACAGTTATTCACCCTGAAAATAGGCAAACAATAAAAAAGCTACTTTTGTCGGCCAAGGGTGATTCAGAAAATAGCAGCTTTGGAAAGCGCTGGAACCAAAATCATCTCCAGCCAACGAATGAATACCTGATAAAACTTAGCAAATGATAAAGGCAGACAATACCAACAGAGTAGCCATTATTTCGAAGGACGAAAAAGTTACCTATGGTCAACTTTTGGGAAATATCGGAGAGCTGGCACGAACCTTCTCAGGAAAAGGGTATAAGAGGGTTGCCATCTACGCTGAAAATCGCCCGGAATGGATTTACGCATTCTACGCCGCCTGGCAGAATGGGTGTACCGTTATCCCCATTGATTTCTCTGCCGCTGCTGACGACGTTGCCTACATCATTAACGACTGTAAGCCCGACTTGCTTTTCGCCAGCAACATAACGAAAGATGCAGTAGAAAGAGTTCGTCCAAGCCTCCAGCATCTTCCAGAAATCTCTTTTCTCAACGAGCTAACTTTCTCCCGAGAGAGTGCCGTTAATGCAGTAAATGAAGTTACTGACGTTGAAAAAACGGCTGTCATAATCTACACCTCAGGAACCACCGGGAATCCGAAAGGGGTTATGCTATCGTTCAAAAATTTGCTGGCAAATGTTGAGGCAGTTTCCAAGGATGTGAAAATATTCAATGCCGACAGGCAGGTTCTTATTTTGCTGCCACTTCACCACATATTTCCGCTGGCAGGCTCCTTAATGGCACCGCTTTTTGTTGGAGCATCGGTAGTTATTGCCCCATCCATGCAGTCGTCGGACCTACTGGAAACCCTGAAGAAAAACGAGGTAGCCATTATGATTGGTGTTCCTCGACTCTACGAGCTACTATTTAAGGGACTCAAAGCCAAACTGGACTCGAGCTTTGTGGCACGAAATCTTTTCGCCATTGTACGCCAATTCCACAGCCCAAAACTTTCGCGAAAAATCTTCAAAAAGGTGCACGACGGTTTTGGTGGCCACTTGGAGATAATGGTTGCTGGTGGTGCTGCTCTCAACAAGGAGGTTGGTCGCTTCTTCCGCGACCTCGGGTTCGATGTACTTGAAGGTTACGGTATGACCGAGGCTTCGCCCATGATAACCTTTACCCGTCCGGGCAAGCTACACATCGGCTCTCCTGGCCAGCCCTTGCCCAAAATGCAGGTCGAAATTCGGGATGGAGAGATCGTGGCCAAAGGACCTAACGTTATGCAGGGCTACTACAACCGACCCGAAGAAACCGCCGAGGTGGTAAAGGACGGATGGCTCTACACTGGCGACTTGGGTCGTATCGACCGTAACGGTTACCTATATATCACCGGGCGAAAAAAGGAGATCATTGTTTTATCGAACGGGAAAAACGTTAATCCGGCAGAGCTGGAAGCTAAGCTCGAAAAGGCAAGCCCTTGCATCCGAGAAGCAGGAGTTTTTGTGAGCAACGACCAACTTCACGCGGTTATTCTGCCCGACCTACAGATGATCGGAGAAAAAGAGATTAAGGATCTTGAAAAATATTTTAGGGAAGAGGTTATACAGGAGCTAAACAGCAAGCTAAGCTCCTACAAACGCATAATGCAGTTCACCATCATCAGGGAGGAACTTCCGCGAACCAAACTTGGCAAAATTCAACGGTTTAAGCTACCTGAGCTGGCCGAAAAGCCCAAGCGAGGCAAGGAGCAAGAAGAGCAGCCAACCACGGTGGAATACCTTGCCGTTAAGACATTCCTCGAGAGTCAAGTGGACATGGACATATCACCCAACGACCACCTTGAATTCGACATAGCCCTCGATTCACTTGGAAAGCTAAGCCTGATAGACTATATCGAAAAAACTTTTGGCGTAACCATAGAGGAGGATCGGCTGCTCAAGTTTCCTTCGGTAAAAGATATTTCGGAGTACATCAGCGAAAAGAAAAAGTGGTTCAGAGAAGAGACTCACAACTGGTCGGAGGCCCTGAGGGAAAAAGTGGAAGTTAAGCTTCCCAAAACCTGGCCCACGCAAAATTTCCTCAAGAACGTTTTCAAAACATTCTTCAAGCTATACTTCCGCTTCCACGGTGAAGGAATGGAGAATATTCCAGTTGGACCTTGTATTATTGCCCCCAACCACCAAAGCTTTTTCGACGGCTTGTTTGTGGCAGCATTCCTGCGCAGAAAAATAATGAAGAAGACCTACTTCTACGCCAAGAAAAAGCATGTGAACAATCGGTTTTTACGATTCATGGCCAACACCAACAACGTGATTGTGATGGACACCAATAAGGACTTGTTGGAGTCGATCCAGAAGTTGGCAGAGGTGTTAAAAAACGGTCGAAACATTATTATTTTCCCTGAAGGAACAAGAACTACCACCGGAGAGGTCGGCGAATTCAAAAAAACATTTGCCATACTAAGTACCGAACTCAACATACCCGTTGTACCGGTAGCAATTGAAGGTGCGTTTGACGCCCTTCCCCAAGGATCGAAGTTTCCGAAAGCAGGCACCAAGGTTCATATAAAGTTCTTACCTGCCGTATACCCCGAAGGCAACACTCCCGACTCGTTAGCAGAAAAGGTTCAACGGGAGATAACTCAGCGAATAGCAGGCTAGAACAAGAGCCAGTGATAAAAATCATCCTCATTTATGGGACAGATTAACCATCTGCCCCATTTTTTTATACCTTTGCGCCATCAAACAAATTATCCAAAAAATGGACGATTACCACGCGAAGGATATAAGGTTAAACTAGTTCTTCAGAGGTATTGCCAACCGCAACCTCTCTAGAGCTCAATTTATGGAGGTAGCGGAATGATTACTTACTGGCAAATCATTAAAAATGGTTTACTGCCCCTGCAGTCGTTTGTTAACGGAAGCGTAATAAACGTTGTGGCACCCACGGCAGATGAGCTGAACAGCCTGAAAACCACATTCAACATTTCAGAGGATTTTCTCACCGACATCATGGACATTGATGAACGGTCGCGGTTGGAGGTCGAAGACAACAAGCTCTACATCATTTACCGTGTTCCATTTTACAACCCCGAAAATGGCGTTCCATACGCAACTATGCCATTGGGAATTATTATCTCCGATGAATCGTTCATCGTTATCTCACAGCATGGCAACGACGTGCTCTCCGAGGTTTTTTCCCGTGCTATCCGCAAAACAAGCGAATACCAAAACATGGGGGAGTTCATGTTCAACATCATAAACCACTCCACCTCCACCTACCTAAAGTATCTGAAGCAGATAAACTACCAAACCAATCAAATTGAAAAGGACCTGGAAAAGTCCACCAAGAACAAGGAGCTGCACAAGCTGCTGTTGATGGAGAAGTGCCTAGTTTACTTCAACACCTCTCTGAGGTCGAACCTCATCCTCATCAACAAGCTTAAGAATCCAAAGTACTTCCACCCCAGCACACTCTCGGAGGACATTGTGGAGGACATCATTATTGAGATTAATCAGGCACTGCAAACCACCAACATCTACAGCGACATTCTTGCCGGAATGATGGACGCTTTTGCATCCGTCATCTCCAACAACCTGAATATTGTGATGAAGCAGCTCACCATAATCACCATCATCCTGATGATTCCAACGTTGGTTTCCAGCTTCTTTGGAATGAACGTACCCAACATGTTCGAAAACAGCCACTTTGCATTTATCAGCATCTTGGCATTCTCCATCATTCTATCGGTTGTTGGTGTGCTACTCATCAGAATTAAGAAGTGGATCTAGATGGCTGACTCTTGAACGGAAGGCAAAGAATGGTGATAAGCCACAAATTGCTACAAGTCGTGGTGCTGCTTACCAAAACTCTATTGTCTCCAAGTATATAGTTTTGTTCTAATAGGCCGAAGCCCTTTCTAACCCAACATAGTGACAGGAAACGTTTCCCGTTACACTGGAACTTTATCGGCTCGCTAAAAACAGAGCGGACTGTCGCATATTCCATTTCTAAAAACGATCTTTTGCTACCTTTGCACTGGCAGAACTTGTTTATGGAAAAGAAAAAGAAGAGAATCGCCTTTATCTCCGTATTGGCGGCAATATTCCTAACTTCATTCAAAATTGTTATTGGTGTTTTAACTGGCAGCTTGGGTATCCTATCCGAAGCGCTTCACTCAACGCTCGACTTGGTAGCGGCCGTTATTACCTACTTCTCCGTAAGCGTATCGGACAAACCTGCCGATAGGGACCACAACTTTGGACATGGAAAGGTTGAGAATCTTTCTGCCTTTTTTGAAACCATCTTGCTGCTTATCACCTGTATTTGGATAATTTACGAAGCCATACACCGGCTAATTACTGGAAATACTGCCATCGAAATAAACGTTTGGAGTTTTGTGGTGGTTATTACCTCCATTCTCATTGACATTTCACGGTCGAGAGCACTGCTCAAGGTGGCCAAGGAAACCAACAGCCAAGCGCTGGAAGCCGATGCACTCCACTTCTCCACCGACATTTGGAGCTCCTCGGTGGTGTTGCTTGGGTTAATCTTTGCCAGCTTTGGCATTTTCTTTGCCGATGTCATTGCAGCGCTAATGGTTGCTGCTATTGTAATATATGTCTCCTTGAAGCTGGGGAAAAAATCCATAGAGGTACTGCTCGACAAGGTACCTGAAGAAACGCGCAGTAAGGTGGAGGAGATAATGGCAAAGGTATCGGAGATTACCACCTATCACGACCTAAAGGTAAGAACATCGGGAGCCGACACCTTTGTGGAGCTGAATATCCACGTCGATCCCGAGCTGTCGATTGGGGAAGCCCACACTATTACCGACAAAATTGAGGAGGATATCCGCAAGGCCATTCCACGCTGCGAAGTTCATGTGCATGCCGAACCGGAGGAACTGCACGTGTTTGCACATAGCATAAACAAAACCATGGCCACTCAGGCCAAATCCCTATTCAACAAGAGAAAGCTAACCAGCAGGATAAACAAAAACTAAAAAGTTAGCTTTACCTCTGTATGGGAGCAAGGATAGTTGATATGATTTCCTTGTAGCTATCGCCGTAGTGGTGCCCTCCAGCCAACACAACAATCTGAGCACCTTGCTTTCTGAAAAGCTCCTGATCCTGTGCTTCATCCTCATCGGCTCCGTAGATGCACAGCTTGGGGACAAACGTCATCTTCTTCACCTCAGGAGCCACCTCATACTCACTCTCCATATCCAAGTTAAGCATGCTACTGATGGTTACCTCAAAGTCCGTATTATCGTCGGGTGAAAGCATGGCCACCATCACAAGTCGCTCTTTCAGATTGGGTGATAGCCTATTGGCAATAAATGGAATTACGTCGGCTCCAAAGGAGTAGCCCATCAACAGAATTTTTTCGCGGCCAAACTTTTGGGAGTAGTAAAGGAGTAACTTCTCAACATCAGCAGCCGTTTTTTCAGGGCTTTTCTTCTCCCAAAAATATTTTTGCGTATCAAGTCCAACCGATGGAATTCCTCTCCCAGCCAGCTCGTTGGCCAACGATTGGTCAAAATCGGTCCACCCCCCATCACCGGATATTAGCAGTGCCATAACGGGATTGCTCCCCTTCACCGCATCGGTTTCAACAAATGGGAGATTGGCAATCTCCGTGGCAGCCACATTTTGCTCTGGATGCAGCACCGAACCACCGAAAGGCTTCGTGCTTTGAATTCTTTGAATTGCCTCGGCCATGGTCACCCCCCATTCTGGCTCACCCTTCTTCACAATGGCATCCTTGTTGGGAACAATCACCTCCGCACGCTCCATTCCCTTAAAGAATTTTTGACACTCCTGCAGGCTAACCTTCACATCCTTCCCTTCCGGAATAACCATCAGCGGAGCGAGCAGCTTAGCGGAAGCCAAAACTGAAACGCGGTTGTGCTTTGCATTCTGAGTAGATGCTAGTCCGGAGCCTTTACAAAACCTCTTGTTGAACTCGATAGTAGAGGAAAAACCAAGGGCAACTCCCCCCCTAAACGTGTTAGCTGGGGCTTGAGCTATTAAGGCGTAGACTAGCGTTGCTCCAGCCCCCTTACCCACAAGAATGGGCTTGTGATAAGTTTTTAACTTATACCTTTTCTGAAGATAGATGCTCAAATTTTCAAAGTTTGAAGCAGGATAGATACACTGACTTTTTCCCTCAGAAAGAACCTCCAGCAAGTGGCGCAGATTAATGCCAACCACCATCAGCTGCTCGTTAGCCAACCTTTTGGCAAGTGTCTCCATCTCCACTGTCCAGCCATTCCTATCAGAAATAACCAGTACAACCCCAGCCGGGTTTACAATGGGATTCATGACGAAAACCTCACCAAACGGTTTATAGGCAAGCGTATCAACGCTCGTTCGGGCATAGCCTGAAATCGTTAAAAAAAAGAGTGCGACAAGCACCACGTAACTCTTCATTGTGAGCAGAATTATTTCTTAAACACTCTTGAAAGGGCAACCGGAGATTGGAGCAAATCATATCCGTGTTCATACACGAGGTACCGGTTGTGCCACTCCGGAAAGAATTTCTCCTTAAAATTTCGAAGTCCTTTATACTTGGAAAAAAGTCGAATTTCCTCGTAGGCAAACTTCATGGTACGCTCCGAAATGTCTTTGGCGCGCTCAATCCCCGACATTGGTGCAAGTCCCATATTCACCTGCTTAAAGCCCGAATCCTTAAAGTAAAAGAAGAGGTTCACCAAGAGAAATTCAATGCTGTCGTCAGGAGCATCAGTGGCCTTACGAATCAGGTCGTAGGTTGCTTCATTGGGGTAGAAGTCGGGGATAATATTGGCAAAAGCGGCCACCTTTTCCTCCTCATTCTCCACCGTAACTACCGTTTGCCCTTTCAACACCAAGCTATCAAAAACGCCCTGAGCAAAAACCATTTCGGTATACTCCTGATCGGCTAGCCAGTCGTCGGAAACTGCCTTGAGCTTTTGCAAAAGACCGGCCTTAAGCGGTGGTTGATAAACCTTAAAAGTCCATCCCGCATCTCTCATACGGTTTATGCTGCTTCGCATCGATCGCCTCGCACGACCCTCAATTGTAAAATCTTCCAACCCCACTATTGCCTCTTGTCCAATCAAGAGAGCCTTTTTATGAATTGACCGGTAGGTGGCCAGATACTCCTCAGGCACACGGTAAAAAAGAGGCATCAAACCATTTTGGTAGCAAAACCGGTCAAACTCGTGAACGGCCATTTTTAAATCATCCGTAGTTTCGCAAACGGGATTTTCGAGTACCACGGCGTAGTTTCCCGCAATGCGGTAGGCAATAAAACCCTCAACCGACGTGGTAAAGTAGAATAGCTTATCGGGTGAATACTTAAAGTAGTCGAGAGAGGAATTTCCAAATCGATGAACCAGTTCAGTGGCGCGCTCCGTCGCCGTCTCCTCCTCCTCTCCTTTGAATGCGTATGGACGAAAAAGCGTGTATATCAAAAACGCAATGGAGCTAACTCCGGCGAAGTTTATGGACAAAAGAAACTTGGAGGCAAATTTGTCGTGTGCAACCAGCTCAGGTGGGCTTTGCAGGAAGAAACCTTGAACGGTATAGTATGCCGATTGTGCCAAGCTAAAATCAACTTGAAAATGCTTCTTATCGAGGTAGTAAAAGCCCACAATTCCGTATAGCATAACAACCACAGCCGAAAACAGTGCCGTTTTCACCCCTAATATTCGTAAGGAGGGATTGCTCCTAACGTAGTACTGCTTTCGGGTTAGCCACAACGATACCACAAGCAACAAGGCAAACATGGCCTCCTCATAGTCAATAGCCTTGGTAAGGTTAGTTGCAATGGAAACAATAGCCAGCACCATGGCAACATTCCACGAAATACGTAGCCCTTTGAGCAGAAAGGCCGACACTGCCAGCAAGAAAATTCCTGAGGCCAAGGTGAAGTATATCGAGGCATTGATGGCCGACATCGGTAAAAAATCCCTGATAATGGCAAAACGTTCTGGAATTGCAGGAGTTACCGCAGATACAATATTAATTACCCCAAGCAGAAATGTAAGCAACGATGGAACAATGCGAAGAACAAGGCTGTTCCGGACAAGAACAAAGCTAAGTGCACCGCCAATTAAAGGAAGCCAAAACTCAAAAAATCGGTATAGGAAAGTGACGGAAACGGCTTCCATCGTGGTAAAGCCAAACCGGGTTAGAATAAAAGCAAGGGAAAGTTCTATGGCACCCAAACCTCGAAGGAATGGTGAAAGAATAAGGAAAAGAACCGAAACGATGTAACCAATTATTGCGGCCTGCCAGCTACCGGTAAAGCCCAGCGCCTTCATGGCAATCCAGAGGTGTATAATACCGCAAAACTCAACAAAAACGGAGACGAGAATGGTAAGGAAAAAATCCTTCATTCTGAAAGATTGCGCCTGCACCTCCTCAATAACCGAGGCAAACTGTGGACTAAAGCGTACTATAATCCGATATACCACCCTCCCCTTTACCGCCGACCGAAAAACCCAGTAAAGAAATGCCACAAAAGCTATAATTCCACCAAAGGCATACGCCTCTCCACTCGACAGGTTTTTATTAATCGCCAAATAGAGAAGGCTTGGAATAGCCACCAGAATAACAGAGATGATACCCACAAAGGCATATATGCTCGAAGCAATGTGTATCTGTGTTTTAGAAACATTCTGCTGCTCTACCGGCTTGGTAAAAAAGGCCAACGAAGAGATTCCTCCAGCAGGAAGAAATATGCTAATGAAGTTCCGCTTCAAAAAAAGCATTAGGGAAATTCGAAATCCAACCTTGCAGCCCAACGACCGAAAGCTGAATACATACATGAGTGCCTGCAACGAAATGTAGACAATGGTTAGCCCAATACCCAACATCACCAGCGAAGAGCTGGCATTGGTTAACACATCACTTATTTGATGAAGCTCTGCCCCTTCGTGTAGGAAAAAGTAGATAGCCACCGACAGGAAGAACACTGCAATGATGAACTGCAGGAGCATTTTCCTATTCTCCGGAATCAGCTTCTGAAAACCAAATCGGGCGATCAATCTCTTTAGTACATGACGAGGGTGCATAGATTATCAGTTAGGCGTTTTTGTTAACAGCATTCAGAACGTAAAGTTAAAAAGAAGCCGGAATTGCCTTACACTATTAGCTAAAATTAAACCTTCCTCACCCCAGCTGCATTAAGCCGCGACTTATGAACTTACTATTTGTGAAAGCAAGCAATATAAAGCGATCAAACAGCAAAGCAGTTGTCAATCACCGCGAAAAACAAGCAGTTGAAAAATAAAAAACACCATCAATAGCCAACGTACTATTTTGGTGCATAAAGTTGCTAATCACCGAAAAAAGAGGAGAAAATGTGGTCATCCTATTCATTCATTCGCTATTTTTAAGGGATAAAATAATTTAAGCCCACCCATGTATTAAACAAAGCATGACACCAAAAAGAACAACCTAAATATCTCTAACTATCTCAAAAACAAAATTTATGAAAAAAGGATTACTGCTTGGCCTAATGGGGACCCTACTCTTTCCTCTGGCTGCATCTGCTAGTGAGGCCGACCTGAAGATCCCCGAGCTAAGCGCGGGGCAAAACCAGCTCTTAATGCTCGGCATTCTGGTGTGTATTCTTGGCTTTGTCTTCGGAATATACCAGTTTCTAAAAGTTAGAAGAATCAAGGCTCACTCCTCCATGCTGGAAGTTGGCCAAATTATCTTCGAAACTTGCAAAACCTACCTTCTGCAGCAGGGCAAGTTTTTGATTCTTCTCTTCACCTTTATCGCCCTATTTATTTCGTTTTACTTTGGTGGACTTCAGAGCACCTCGTTTGGAGGGGTAATGCTCATCCTCATGTGGACAGTGATTGGGGTGTTGGGATCCTATGGTGTTGCTTGGTTTGGAATTCGCATGAACACCCTCGCCAACAGCCGCATGGCCTTCGCCTCACTGGAGCGCAAACCTCTCAAGCTCCTCAACATTCCATTGGATGCAGGAATGAGCATTGGGGTGGTGCTCATTTCAGTAGAGCTCATTATGATGCTAACCATATTGATATTTGTACCTCGTGAATATGCTGGTGCCAGCTTTATTGGCTTCGCCATAGGAGAATCACTTGGTGCCAGTGCCCTTCGTATTGCAGGGGGTATCTTCACCAAGATTGCCGACATTGGTTCGGACCTGATGAAGATTGCCTTCAACATTAAGGAAGACGACCCACGTAACCCTGGGGTTATTGCCGACTGCACTGGTGACAATGCAGGCGATAGCGTTGGTCCTACCGCTGACGGATTTGAAACCTACGGAGTTACTGGTGTGGCTCTCATCTCCTTTATCGTTCTTTCTGTCACCAGCATTCAATACCAAACGGAGCTGCTCACGTGGATCTTCGCCATGCGTATCCTCATGATTGGCACCTCCATCTTTTCGTTCTGGATTAACCGATACATAAGCAACATACGCTATAGCAAAAAGGACGATATCGACTTTGAACGACCACTCACAAACCTCATTTGGATAACCTCCATATTATCCATCATGGTTACCTACGCCATCAGCTACGTTTTAATTGGACCTGGCACTGTTCTTGGCACCGATGATACCAGCCTTTGGCTCATACTCTCCTCCATTATTAGCTGCGGAACACTTGGTGCAGCGCTCATACCAGAGTTCACAAAGATATTTACCAGTCCAAAGTCGAAGCACGTGAACGAGGTAGTTCAAGCCTCCCGCGAAGGTGGAGCATCGCTCAACATTCTCTCGGGTTTAGTTGCAGGTAACTTCAGCGCATTCTGGATGGGCATGGTTTTCTTTGTGCTTATGTTCCTAGCCTACTTCTTCAGCCAATTTGGTCTACATGCCATTATGAGCTACGAAACCATTTTTGCATTTGGATTGGTAGCCTTTGGATTCTTGGGCATGGGACCTGTTACCATTGCGGTGGACAGCTACGGACCGGTAACCGACAATGCTCAGTCGGTATATGAACTTTCGCTCATTGAGGGAAGAACGGGCGTTGACGCCGAAATCGAGAGGGATTTTGGATTCAAACCCGATTTTGAAAAAGCAAAACACTATCTCGAAGCCAACGACGGTGCAGGGAATACCTTTAAGGCAACAGCCAAACCGGTGCTTATTGGAACAGCGGTTGTAGGTGCTACCACCATGATATTCTCTCTAATCCTTGTTATCAAGAACAACCTTGGCATCCAGCCCGAGATGGTGCTCAACTTGCTCAACCCTTGGTCGATTCTCGGATTCATCGCCGGAGGTGCAGTTATTTACTGGTTTACAGGAGCATCAATCCAAGCCGTTTCTACGGGGGCTTACCGTGCCGTTGAGTACATTAAAAAGCATATTAACCTCGATCCCGGAGCCAGCACATCTGCCAGCACCGAGAACTCCAAAGAGGTAGTGAAGATATGTACGCAGTATGCGCAAAAGGGGATGATCAACATCTTTGTGGCCATATTCTCGTTTGCCATTGCCTTCTCGTTCATGTCAGCTCCATCCGGAACGGGTGATCCGGTTAAGGCAGCATCGGTATCTCTATTCATCAGCTACCTCATCTCCATTGCCGTATTTGGATTGTTCCAAGCCATCTTTATGGCTAACGCTGGTGGCGCCTGGGATAATGCCAAGAAGGTGGTAGAGGTAGACCTTCAGGAGAAGGGAACCCCTCTCCATGAAGCAACCGTGGTAGGCGATACCGTAGGTGACCCATTTAAAGACACTTCCTCCGTTTCACTCAACCCGATTATTAAGTTCACCACGCTATTTGGTCTGCTGGCCATGGAGATTGCCATTTCGGAACGCTTCCGTGACATTGCTCCATACGTTGGCGTAGTATTTCTAATTATCGCGCTTGTATTTGTATGGAGGTCGTTCTACAGCATGCGAATTCCTAAAAAGTAAAAACAACGTTTGTAATAATTTGAAGAGGGATGCCTGTTGGGCGTCCCTCTTTTGTTTTCAATGGATGGAGAGAAGGAATGGGCGGAAATTAAAAGAAGTTATAGGAAGTTAATGGAGTCAAAGAATACAGCCGAATACAAAGGATCAAGGATTTACATCTCCAATCCATTACAAAATGAACCTAGCCCAGCGTTTGGGTGAAATTTTTTTCTACCTTAATCACTTCAAAACAAAAGAGGAGTTGCTATGAGCAAAATAGGATTGGTTCTTGGTGGTGGCGGCGCACGTGGATTCGCCCTTCTGGGCGTGGTGAAGGCTCTTTACGAAAAGAATATCTTTCCCGATATGATTTCGGGTGTGAGCGCGGGTGCGCTGGCAGGCGTATTTCTGGCCGATGGGAAAACTCCTGACACCATTCATAAGCTGTTTAAGCACACTAAATTCTTCAGTTTCCCCTCCATTCACCTTCCCATGACCGGGCTGATGAGCATAGACCACATCACCAAAGCAATGAAGGAACACATAAGCGTTAAAGATTTAAAGGATTTGCGCATACCATTCTTCGCCGCCGCTTCAAACCTCAACAAAGGGTGCATAGAGTATTTTAACCAAGGACCGCTATCAACCATCATAACCGCATCGGCCTCCATACCGGTGGTATTTACCCCCGTAAAAATCAACGGAAATCTTTATGCCGACGGGGGCGTTTTCGACAACCTACCAGTGGCTCCGCTGCTTGGCAAGTGCGACAAAATTATAGCCGTGCACGTAACGCCCTTTCAGCACCTAGACAAGATAGGAAACCTAGTCCAGATTGCAACCCGAACCTTTCACTTGATGGTGGGTGCCAGCACCGAGCACATCAAACAGAAATGCGACGTGCTAATTGAACCTATAGAGCTCACAAAATTTGAGATTTGGGACGTAAGCAAGGCCGACGAGATGTTTGCCATTGGCTATGAGCACACCAAAAAGATGGAGATATTGCTCTAGCATCAGCCCGTTCGGCTAATCATCTCCAGCGCATCGAGGTTGAGTATTTCAATAACGCCTTCCGTATCGCTGATAACCCCATCGCTCTTGAGGTCGTTTAGCACGCGAATGGCGCTCATGGTGGACATTCCCGTAAACTCTGCCAAATCCTTGCGCGACAGTGTCATCTTAAACCGCTTCGACTTAAACACATCCTTGGCCAAGTGCAGCAGCGCCGAGGCAATTCGACCATTCATCTGCCTATTGGTCATATCGTAAAGCAGCCGATAGGCAAACAGGGTGGTCTCATTTATTCGACGAATAAGCTGGCTGGCAAACTCGCCGTTGGTTTGTATAAGGTTCCTTACCACGTTTATCTCAATGAGGCAAAGGGTAGAATCCTCCACCGCTGCCACGGAAAAGTCGAACGTGCTTTTGCCGTAAACGGAGGAAAGTCCAATGATTTCACCTGGTGGAAAGAAATTAATAATTACATCGTTATGGCCAGAATCTCCCTCAAGGTATAGCTTCACCAACCCTTGCTTGATGTACATTACGTGAGAGGCAAACACTCCCTGCTTGGCAATTATCTCCTTCTTTTTAAACGAAATCTCCACCTTGCTCTGATCTACAAGACCAAGCTCATCGTGCCCCAACTTCTTGAAACACTCCGACTTCGACTGGCAAAAGATACAATTGGCTACATTGGTGTTGCTCATGTTCTCAAATTGTTTGCAATGGCTAATGTACGAAGTAATTAGATGCACATCATGAAAAAAGTAGATATTTGTCTACTGGCTAACAGCTATATTTATATATATACCTTGCTTCATGTTTGCGGCGCAAAACTAGTTAATTTTCTATCCGTATGTAACTTGCACTCCATAATTTATCTTGAAAATGGAGGTAAGTTCAAAGCAGAATATCCAAACTTACGGATACATAACAAAGCAAGAGCAGCTCACTACCGAGGCCGCATTTGCCAGCTATGATTCACTAATTTTATCCGTAACTAAACCATTTCCCGGGTACGAAGGTTCAAACGCCCTCGATTCAAAGCCCACCTATGTTTACCTTGGTGTTGACCAGCCCTCAACGGACAACAGTGAGCATATATTCAGAATCACCAAAAGTCTGAGGCAAACATACCATCGAGAATTTGATGCCTGCCCAGGAAGGCTAACCCTTTACAACAAGTTTCAGTCGGCCATTCGGGTTATGCTCTCGGAGGAATCTTCCGTTGCGGACATCGTATCCCTCTTCAACCTCTACGGGGTTACCTTTTCGAAGAATCAGCCAATTGCACCCTACATCAGCATGGTGAATGTTTACAAGTTTTTTGAGCTGAAAAACATTGCCGACGGCCTATGGACAAGCAACAAAAACCTCGACTGCAAATATTTTCAGATCTCTAAATTTCTTAAATGGTCCGATTTTGAAAAAATTGTAATGGAGGTAAAGCAAACCCCCGGGTTTAGCAACTTCGATTTTGCCCAGGCAGCTATGCACAGCCGGTACGGACTGGACGATTTCATACGAGTTTACTCCAGGGAAACTACCATTGAACACCTGCAGGAACTTCGTGCTCTTGTTCAAAGAACCATAGATAAGTATACCATATAACAATCAGCAAAATGAAACAATTCAAAAACGGTGTGGTGCTGTTTGCAATCCTTCTCATAATTTGGGGGTTGCTCAACAACACTTTCGATCCCATAGTGTGGATAACGGGAGCGGCACTGGCGCTGGTCATTGCAGCATTCTCGGCACCACAGCTGAAGGTATTCTCCGACATCCGGCTAACACCTGCAGCATTTCTCTACACCATTATCTACCTGGTGGTATTTGCCAAGGATCTGCTGCTCTCCAACCTCGACGTGGCCCGACGGGTAATTTCGCCTAAAATGCCCATTAATCCAGGCATTGTGGCGGCTAAAACTACCCTTAAGTCGCCCATGGCTCGCATGATACTGGCCAACTCCATTACCCTTACTCCGGGCACATTTACGGTGGAGATACGGGAAGAGGTGCTCTACATTCACTGCCTCGACGTTACTACCACCAATACAGAGGAGGCGACTTTAGCGCTTGTTAGAAAATTTGAAAAATATCTGGAGGTAATTTATGGTTAACGTGATATTGACCGTGGCTCTGTTCATAGCCATCCTAAGCGTAGTGCTGTCGCTCATACGATTTATTAAAGGGCCAACAAGCGCTGATAGGCTTGTGGCTTTCGACGTAATGACCGTAACCTCGGTGGCCATTATTGGCTTGATAACCTACCTAACCGGCCGAATTATCTACCTCGATGTGGCTATAGTTTACGGCCTGCTTAGTTTTTTGGGCGTTCTGATTGTTGCCCGATACTTCGAAAAGGGACTCTAACACTTACAAGAAGATACAAGATGAACTATATGGAACTAATTGGAGCAATACTGGTGCTAGCAGGGTCAATTTTTCAGCTGCTGGCATCGGTTGGACTACTCCGCATGCCCGACTTCTACACCCGAATTCAGACCAGCACCAAGGCCTCTACGCTTGGCACCATTCTAATATTTATGGGCATTGGCTTTCTAATGCCGGGGTGGATTGGCAAGGTAGTAACGCTTATACTATTTGTGCTCATTACCAACCCCATCTCATCGCACGTGCTGGCCAGAGCAGCTCACCACATTGGCATCCCTCTAACACCTGTTTCCGTAGCCAATGACCTAAAGCGCGACAACGACCAGCTAGAGCAAACCGATAACGCAAACAAATGAACGTTGCTATGATATACCTTATCCTCACCTTAATACTCAGCTTGGTGATGCTGGTTGGAGCGGTAATGGCCATCCACCACCCAAAGCTGTCGGTGGCAGTTATTGCGGCCGGTAGCGTGAGCCTTTTTGCCTCCGTGCTATTTCTTGTGCTTGCTGCACCCGATGTAGCTATGACCGAAGCAGCCATCGGCAGCGGTCTTTCTACGGTAATTTTCTTCTACGTCCTCAATAAAATCAAGAGAGAAAATGATACGCAATAGCCTTATTATCGTGCTACTGGCCGGCCTTGCTGCAATATTCTACGGACTATTCAGCAACTACCACGGAACAGAGAAGCCAAACCAACTTGCCAGCTACTACACTGCCGAGGAGAACATCAACGCCGTAAATTCGGCAAACTTGGTTACAGCAGTGGTGGTAACCTACCGCGGATTCGACACGCTAGGAGAGGTAACCATTCTCTTCATCACCGCCTCCATTGTGGGCTTCTTTATGAAGGGAAAAGTTAAGCCAAAGGAGCAACGAGCAGTTAGGGAGACAAGCGAAATTCTTGCCACAGCTACCAAGGTGCTGGTTCCGGTATTTATCATGTTTGGTATTTACATCATGATAAACGGACACCTCACTCCAGGTGGAGGTTTTCAGGGAGGTGCCGTAATTGCATCGTCAGTGGTTCTACTGCTACTCTCAAACCCAAATATGAAGATAAACCGGACGCTCTTCACCGTTCTCGAGAGTATTTCTGGCGTTGGGTTTGTGGTGGTTGGCATCATAGGAATTATCCTAGCAGGCGGTTTTCTCGACAACCGAATTATGGAAATGGGGAAGTTGGGATCGTTGCTCAGCGCAGGCGCCATACCGATTATCTACTCCTTCATTGGGCTCAAGGTGGGTTCCGAACTGTCCAACCTTTTGGGCGACTTTAACGAAGTACAAAACGAAATATAATCCTGCACGACCATGGAATACATCAGCCTCGCCACAGGTTTTCTACTCGTTCTCATTGGGATTTGGGGAATTTTGACCAGAAAAAACCTGATTAAGATAATTCTGGGGTTCACCATTTTTGATACTGGGCTCAACGTGATACTGGTTAGCATTGCTTACATTAAAGGTGGCACTGCTCCCATTATCGACAGCACGGTTAGCGCAGCAGATGCCTCCAGCCGAGTAGTAGACCCTGTTCCACAAGCGTTAGTTCTTACCGCCATTGTGATTGGGTTGGGGGTAACAGCACTCATGCTTACCTACGCCCTTAAGCTATACAGGAGCAAACAGACGCTGGACATTGACCAGTTCAAGGATTTGAAATGGTAGCATAACCTCTAAAAAATAAGCAAGTGATGATTTCACCGATACATATAATCACCATTACGCTGGGAACTGCTTTTGCCCTTGGATTTCTCAAGAAGGCAAACAGCCACCTCTCGGCCATTGTAATGCTGCTAGGAGTGGCGCTTGCCTCTGCAATTTCGCTCCAGTGGCTCTTCGCCATCCTGATGGGTGGAGCACCTGCCCAAATATTAACGGCAGGCTTTCAACCACCCTACTCCATCAACCTGCTCATGGGCAGAGGTGAGGCCTTCTTTACCACGCTCATCAACGTTGCAGGGTTGCTTGGTGGTCTTTACCTCTACAACACCCTTCGAAAGCAAGGCATATACACCATGATTGTATTTCTGGTATTTATCATGGGGCTCAACGTCATGATAATGACCCGTGATATTTTCAACCTCTTCGTTTTTATGGAGGTGGTAAGCATTGCAACTGCCGGGTTGGTAATTTTAGGAAAGGAAGATAAAGCAGCCCAGGCTGGTTTCAAATACCTTATCGCAACAGGAATTATCTCCAGCATGCTACTGCTAGGTATAACCTTTGCCTACTACTTTGCCGGTACCCTCAACATCGATGTGCTGCTACACTCCAACATTATGGCGGTAAGCGGAGGCGGCGTGGCTGTGTTCCTCATCCTCATCTCCATTATTCTTGAGATGAAACCTTTCCCCGCTAACGGTTGGGCACTCGACCTTTATGAAGGAGCAAAACCGGGTGTTGGGGCCATGTTCTCGGCAGCGTCGGCCACGGCAGCATTCTTTGTTGCCACCAAGGTTTTGGACATGGGAGGCAGCACCTACTACCAGGCGGCCACAGTAATTGGACTACTAACCTTTCTGGGTTCAAACCTTTTGGGCATTAAGCAGGACAACACCCGTAGACTACTGGGATACTCATCCATTGGACAAATGGGACTCCTCTTGTCCATTGCCGGGTTAAAGCCGTTTCTTGGTGACAAGACTGAGTTCATAGCCATATCCATTCTCGTTTCGCACTACCTCGCCAAGGCCGGACTCTTCTGGTTGGCCGGTATTGTAAAAGCGGAGAAGCTGAAGGATTGGGGCATACTAAAAAGCAAGCGCTTTATGCTCTTCCTGATGGGCACCTTTATTTTCCTACTACTTGGATTTCCGCCCTTCCCCTCCTTCTTTGGTAAATGGGAACTCATAATGAGCCTATCGCAAGCACAGCAGTTTGGCTATATTGCCGTAATCCTCTTTGGCTCACTCTTCGAAGGCGTTTACCTGTTCCGCTGGTTGGGCTACGCCATAAAGTGGGAAACCACAGATGAGGAGAAAAAAATTGCTATTCCGCTCAACAAGATAATTCCTGTAGTGCTCTTTGCCATTGCCTCGTACGCTGCTGGCATCTACACCTCAACCTTAATGAAGAGTGAAGGAGTATTCAACTACCTAGCGCTGGGATTTGTGGCTGCGCTCTTCCTCCTCGATTTTCTACACGTTTACATCAAGAATACCCTTGCCATTGGCGCCATGGGCTGGTATTTTGCCACCAACTACAACAACTTCCACGGTCTTCACTTTGTATTCCTCCTCATTTTTGTGGGAGGTGGTATAATCACGCTCATTGCTGGCTACACCTTTAAGGGTAAGCGACTCGGCTTTTACCCACTTGCCATGATGATGTTTGTGGGGCTGGTTGGACTGCTGGAAGCAAAAACCACGCTGGAATTCTTCTTTGCATGGGAGTTGATGACCGCCGGTTCTTACTTCCTCATTATTAGAGGTAAAAAATCGATGGAGCATGCCTTTAGCTACATGCTATTCTCCCTTGGCGGGGCCTACATGATAATCGCAGGTTTTGGTATTGCTCAAATTGGACAGCTAACCAACAGCCTTTCCATACTTAGCCACGTGCAGCTTTATGCACCTTATGCCTTTACTTTACTGGCCATTGGCTTCATGACCAAAACGGCATCCATTGGTCTGCACATATGGCTACCCGGTGCTCACGCCGAAGCGGAGGCTGATGTATCGCCTATGGTTTCAGCCATTCTCCTAAAGGCTGGGGTATTTGGTCTCGTTCTCCTCTTTTTGGGAATGGGCGACCAGCACTTTGGCAAGGTAGATTTGCTCTACGTGCTCAGCTGGGTAGGCGCCATAACCGCGCTAATGGGCAATATGATGGCCGCACTGCAAGAAGACGCAAAGCGTCTGCTGGCATACTCCAGCATTGGCTTCCTAGGCTATGCGCTCTTTGGACTAACACTGATGAACCACCTTGGCTGGTTAGCCGCCATATCGCTCTCCATAACCCACTTCCTATTTAAGGCCATGCTCTTCCTTGCCATCGGCGGTGTGGTAATGCGGGTTAAAACCAAGGAGATGTATCGCATGGGAGGACTCATTAAGCGAATGCCCTTCACCTTTATATCGGTGCTCATTGGCATTATTGTAATTGCCGGTGTTCCACCGCTTTCCGGCTTTGGTGGCAAATGGATTCTCTACAATGCCATCATGGAAAAGGGCTGGTTCTTCCAAGCAGCGGTTATATTCTTTGCCGGAATTGTGGCTTATCTTTACTGCTTTAGGCTCATTCACTCCATCTTCCTAGGACAGCTTAAGGATGAGCATCGACAGGTAAAGGAAGCTCCATTTTGGATGCTCGTTCCCCAATACATCATTCTGCTCATAGTGTTTGTGCTTTCGGCCATACCAAACTCAATGCTCAAACCCATTGGGGAGATACTCAAACCCATATTCCCCTACGGGGCACTTGAGTGGCACGGCCAGCTGGCCACCAGCCTCTACGGCTACTGGGATGGTAAAATGGTGATGTACATTGTTGTTGGAATATTTGCCACGGTGTTTGCTTGGCTTTGGTTTATGAATCGAAAGGCCCAAAAGGTAAAACAGTTCAACATTGTATTTGCAGGTGAACGGCCTTTCCGTCCGGAGACAACACACTTTGCCTATAACTTTTTTGCACCATTTCGAAGGGCGCTTGGATTCTTGGTTGCTCCGGTTATTTCCAACTTTTGGGATTCCGTTGCCGAAGGAGTTCAGTCGGTTGCCAACAAAATTCGCCAGCTATACAGCGGTAATGGACAATCGTACGCCATTCATATTCTTGGGTTTATTGTAATTGCTTACTTGATAATTGCGGGAGGAAACTAAATGGACTTTACCCTTACTAAGCTGCTATACTCCTTGTTGACAATCTTTATTGTGCTCAACTATGGACTTGTTGTGCAGGGCATTGTTCCCAAAATAGGGGCAAGAGTAGGACGACGCTATGGCATAAGATGGTATCAACCCTACATCGACCTAGTGAAGAACTACTCCATGCGGAGCAGCATCACCCACGGAACCATGTTTTACATTGCACCGGTATTTCGCCTAACCGGAGGAATTGGGCTATTGCTCTTTATGCCTGTAATTTTCGGCTCCCCCATATTTGGCAACTTCTCGTTTGCTGGCGACTTAACCCTTGTGCTCTACTTCCAGTTTTTTGGTGTATTAGGTATGGCGCTGGGTGCTGCCGAAAGCGGTCACCCCCATTCGGCCATTGGTGTATCACGTGGACTGTCGCAGGTTACTGCGTTGGAGCTACCGCTCACCCTAGGAGTTATCTCCATTGCCATGCAGTACCACACGCTTAACATTAGCCACATTGTGGCTGCACAGCAAGGAGGATTTTTCCACTGGACCATAATGACCAACCCATTTGCAGGTATAGCCCTGATGCTCTCCTTCTTGGGAGCAATGGGTAGGGCACCTTTCGACGTTGTGCTGGCACCACAAGAAATTCCTATTGGTCCGCCTACCGAGTTTCACTCCAGCTTTCTTGGCGTGCTACAGCTTAACCGGGCCATTTTCCCTGTTGCCAAGCTCATTCTATACATGAACCTCCTTTTTGGTGGAGCAACCAACTGGTTTGAGCTTATCATAAAAACCTTCTTCATATACATGTGGTCGGTATTTGTAGGCGTAGTATTCCCCCGCTTTAGGGTTGACCAGTCCATACGATGGTTCCTAGGCGTTCCGCTTCTATTTGGAATTATTGCCATTATCCTCATTTAAACAAGTTATTACACTCGATATCATCCACCATGAGTAAGAGCGAATTGGAAAAAAGAACGGTCATGACACCCGATGGTAACCCCATCGAGATTGACCCGTTGAACGATTACTTCTGTGACGCCCGGCCCCAGGTTCACAAACCGGCCAGCGCAATAATCGAGAAGTTTGCCAACTGGGCCCGCTCCGAATCCCTTTGGGTTTTGGGCTTTGGCACCGGCTGCGGCGCCATCGAAATGCGTCCGCTCATGACACCCCGGTTTGACGCCTACCGCTTTGGCATACAGTGGAGACCAACCCCACGACAGTCCTCCGTTTTTGTAATTTCCGGCTACCTATCGGTAAAGACACTCAAGCGCGTTATCCGAAGCTACGAACAGATGCAGGGACCTAAGTTTGTGATTGCACTTGGCAGCTGCACCATCAACGGCGGCATGTACTGGGACAGCTACAACACCATTAACCGTCTCGACCACTACCTACCCGTTGACATCTACATTGCCGGCTGCATGCCTCGTCCCGAGGCCATCCTCGCCGGGTTTGAAAAACTCAAATCGCTCATCAGGGAAGGCAAAGGCGAAGGTGCCAATAAGTATGCCATGGAGTTTGACTGGTACAAGGCAAACCAGAAGAAGATAATTAAGGACTGGGACATGCCCGACTACAACTGGTAATGCCAAAATTGAAAAAAGGAATGACCATGAAAAATAACTTCGAACATATAGCTCAGCAGTTTGACATCACCAACGTTGTAGCACAGCGCGGTGACCTCACGCTGCTGACGGTTCCCAGCGATAAGGCAGCGTCGCTGATTACCCACCTGCGCGACTACGAGGGCTACAAGCACCTAGTGTTGCTTACCGCAGTGGACTGGATTGAGCAAAACCAATTTCAGCTCACCTACCTACTCAGCAACCCGTTCAAGAAGGTTGACGTTGCCGTTAGAACATTCATCGACCGGGAGAAGGCAGAGATGACCTCCATTCATCACCTCTGGGAACAGGCGGCAACCTACCAACGCGAGCTTAGGGAGATGTTTGGCATCAACTTCCCCGGCAGCCCACGTGTCGACAAGCCCTTTATTCTTGAAGGTTGGGACCAAATTCCACCATACCGTCGTGACTTCGACACAAAGAAATATTCGGAAGAAACCTACTTCCCACGTCCAGGCAGGGAGACCAACGATCCTAGGGAATACATGAAGAAAAAGCTCTATCCAAATGAAGACTAGCAAACTGTTCAAAATAACCGAAGACAGAAGTCTTTTTCCTCCTAAAAATAAGGATGGAAAAATCGACGTCGATCTCAGCTCCCATAAGTATCTAAAGCTGTGGCACGGACCTCAGCACCCCGGAATCACGGGCAACATGTCGCTGGAACTTACCGTCCTTGGCGATGAGGTAATGGACTGTGAAACACACGTTGGTTACCTACACCGTGGCTTCGAAAAGTTGATGGAGCGGAGAAAGTATATCCAATGCTTTCCCATCGTTTGCCGCGTGGCCGTTCCGGAACCCGATTTTAACGAGTATTGCTTTGCCTCAGGGCTAGAGGAGCTGGCTGGCATTGAAGTACCGGAAGCAGCTCAATGGCTCCGAACGCTGGTACTGGAGATGGCAAGGCTACAGAGCTTTCTCATGTGGATTGGCGGCCAATCGGGTGCCTTTGGCATGGGCGTTATAGGGCAGTGGTCCATCTACCTCCGCGACTTGGTGCTCGACCGCTTTGAGGAGCTCACTGGTGGAAGAATTTACCACATGTATATTATCCCCGGTGGAGTTAGAGGTCTTCTTCCCGATGGCTTCAGAAAACGGATGGAGGAAACGCTAAAAACCATCGACACCTTTATGGTGGACATCGATAAGGTAATGTTCAATAACGCCGTATTTAAAAAACGCTCCGTGGGCATGGGCTACATCGACCCAGAGTGGATTTACCAGTTTGGCATCACCGGACCTAATGCACGCGCTGCAGGACTACCCAACGATGTTCGAAAAGACTTCCCCTACCTCAAGTATGCCGAGCTCGACTTTGAACCGGTTGTTGGTAAGGATTCCGACATCTACACCCGTGCCGATGTAAGACGACGCGACCTGCTCCTTTCGGTGGACCTTATTCGTCAGATTATGGCACGAATTCCAGACGAAGGCGACATAAAGGCACCCACGCCCAACGTGCTTCACTGGAAAGTGCCACAGGGAGAGACTTACAGACGCGCTGAGTGCTCACGCGGCGAATATGGATACTACATGGTGTCGGACGGGAGCGAATATCCCCGAAGAATTAACGTTAGAGGACCAAGCTACACGCACGCCGTTGCGCTCCTCGAGAAAATGATAATTAACACCAACATTTCCGACGTGGCTGGATTAATGGTGTCGCTGCACACCTACCCACCCGAAATTGAGCGGTAAGTATCAACTAGTGTTTAATTCTACCTCTTTGAGCCATGAGTAAAATAAATGATATACTGAGCCCATTTACGGCTTGGAAAAATTTGGTGAAAGAACCGGTTACCATCAAGGAACCACTCAAGCGTGAGGCGGCACCTAGGTATAGGGGATTTCACAAGAACGATATAGAAACCTGCATTGGCTGTGGTACGTGCGAGTCCATCTGCCAAAACGCCGCCATCGACCTTGTGCCGGTGGAAGGCATTGAAACCAAGGATGGCGACAGCGGTCTCCGACCCAGAATTGACTACGGGCGCTGCTGCTGGTGTGCGCTCTGCGTAGACGTGTGCACCACCAACTCACTCTCGCTATCGAATCACTTCAAGTGGGTAGACACCGATCCGGAAGTTTTTCGCTTCACGCCAGGAGTGGACAAAAAGGAGTGGGATAACGTGGAGGCAGGATGGAAGAAACCCGGGTCAAACTACGAGCTATACAGCAAGGAGCGGACCCACATGCCCGAACTAAAGCCGGATAACCGCGACAAATCGTTCATCGAAATTGTGCAGGGATACTCCAAGGAACAAGCAATGGAGGAGGCGGACCGTTGCGTTGAGTGCGGCATCTGCGTTGCCACCTGCCCCGCTCACATGGGAATTCCAGAATACATTAAAGCCATTCGCAACGATGACCTCAACGAAGGGCTTCGGATTCTTTACGACACCAACCCGCTCCCCGAAATTTGTGGACGCATCTGCACCCACAAGTGCGAAACGGTATGCTCCGTAGGACATCAAGGTGACCCGCTCTCCATTCGTTGGCTGAAGCGTTACATTGCCGACCAGAACCCATCCGAGAACTATAAGCAGATTTTGGAAACCGAAAACGTTAAGAAGAATGGCAAGAAGGTAGCCATTATCGGTTCGGGACCTTCTGGACTTTCGGCAGCTCACTACCTTGCGCTAATGGGTTACGAATGCACCATTTTCGAAAAGCTACCCCAAGCCGGAGGTATGATGCGCTACGGGATTCCGGAGTACAGGCTACCCTACGACTCCATCGACAAGGACGTGAACTACATCCTTTCGCTGGGAGTTGAAATCAAGTATAACGTAACCGTTGGCAAGGATATCACGCTCGAAGATTTGCACAAGCAGTTCGATGCCGTATTCAGCGGAACTGGCTTGCACCTTGGACGCAGCACGCGCATTCCTGGAACCGATCATCCCAATGTATACCAAGCCGTTGACCTGCTTCGTGACATTGTGCTGGGCAATGAGGTGCCTGTGATGAAGAAGATTGTGGTAATTGGCGGCGGCAACGTGGCCATGGATATTACCCGTTCGCTGGCCCGTTTGCAGAACCAGAAGTTTGGCAAGGTCGATATTTTAGCCACCTCGCTGGAGTCGGAGAACGAGATGCCTGCCGACCGGGAAGAGGTGATTGAAGCTCGTGAAGAGAACGCTACCGTTGAGCCCGGCTGGGGTCCAGTAAGCATTGAAATGGAGGATGGAAAAATCAAAGGATTGAATGTGGTAAAGTGCGTTTCCGTATTCGACGAAAACCGCCGCTTTAGCCCGAAATTCGATGAGAGTCAAACCAACTTCTTTGCAGCCGACATGGTGGTTGAATCCATCGGTCAGGGAATGGATCTTGCCTACCTACCGGAGGACATCAAAGAGAATCTGAAGATGGATAACCGCGGACGAATTGTGGTGAATACCGACTTCCAGTCCAGCCTTGGATGGCTATTTGTGGGTGGTGACATTATCCAAGGCCCCGATGTTATTCATGGCATAGCCAATGGACATAAAGCAGCGATGGGAATTGACAAATTCCTCAATAATAGGTAATTTACAACTTAATAATTCGCCGGCAACGGTGGGTATAAAAACGTAAAGTATGGCTGACCTAAGTACCACATACCTTGGCCTGAAGCTTAAAAATCCCATTATTGTGGCAAGCTCGGGACTTACCGACTCCATTGATGGGATAGTAAGGCTTGAGCAGCATGGAGCTGCAGCCGTGGTTCTCAAATCGCTTTTTGAGGAGCAGATTCAAATGGACGTCGACTCCCAGCGGATGAACAACAGCTTCGACACCTACACCGATGTGGAGAACTACATTGGCTTCTACACCAAGCGGCACAACCTAAGCAACTACACCACGCTTATCAAGGAGGCAAAGCAGAAGGTAAACATCCCCATTATTGCCAGCGTCAACTGTGTGTCAAGCGAGGAGTGGCCCAGCTTTGCCAAGCAAATTGAGGATGCTGGTGCCGATGCGCTGGAGCTGAACATGTTCATCATGCCCTCCGATTCCAGCGTTACCGGAAGGGAGATTGAGCAGGTTTACCTCGACATTATCGAAAAGGTAAAGCAGCAGGTATCCATTCCGCTAGCGCTGAAGGTTCACCACTACTTCTCCGGCTTTGCCAACTTTGCTGAGGAGCTCTCCAACACTGGCATTGGTGGACTGGTACTATTTAACCGGTTCTACCAACCCGACGTTGATCTCGACAGCGAAAAGATTGTGTCATCACACATCTACAGCTACCCAGAGGAGAACGCCATGGTGATTCGCTGGCTTGGAATTCTGGCAGGAAAAATCAACTGCGACTTGGCTGCTACAACGGGTATTCACGATGGAAAAACGGTGCTTAAGAACTTGCTTGTTGGTGCCAAGGCCGTTGAAATCTCCTCGGTGATTTACAAAAAGGGAGCACAGGTGATTGAGGAGATGCTTGCCGAAATGAACAAGTGGCTTGACGAGCACAGCTACGCCTCCGTTTCATCGATAGTCGGAAAGTTAAAGCAATCGGAACTCATAAAGCCAATGGTTTATGAGCGTGCACAGTTCATGCGCTACTTCTCCGACGCAAAGTAATAGGTGAACAGAAATAACTAACCCGCCCAATTCTCACGGTCGAGGCTTCTGTATTGGATAGCCTCGGCCACGTGGGCGGCTTCAATTGACTCACAACCCTCAAGGTCGGCAATGGTGCGCGACACCTTAAGAATACGGTCGTAGGCACGTGCCGAAAGACCAAGCCTTACCATGGCATTCTTCAGAAGAGCGGCTCCTGCCTCATCGGGGGAGCAATACTTTCGCAGCAACTTTGAGGAGAGAAGGGCATTGCAGTGAATTCCCTTATGCGTGGCATAGCGCTGCTCCTGCACCTTACGCGCCTGAACCACCCGTTCACGAATCTGCGTGCTCGACTCCGAAAGTCTTCCTTCGTAAAGCTTCTCAAAGGGAACCGGCACCACCTCTATGTGAATGTCGATACGGTCGAGCAGTGGCCCCGAAATCTTGTTCAGATACTTCTGCACCACACCCGGCGAGCAAACGCACTCCTTGTCAGGATGGTTGTAGTAGCCGCAGGGACAAGGATTCATGGACGCCACCAGCATAAAGTTGGCTGGATACTCCACCGTAAACTTTGCGCGCGAAATGGTAATCATCCTATCCTCCAGCGGCTGGCGCATCACCTCCAGCACGGTGCGCTTAAACTCGGGCAGCTCATCGAGAAAGAGAACGCCATTGTGAGCCAACGAAATTTCACCCGGTTGAGGAAAGGTGCCTCCACCAACTAGAGCAACGTCAGAAATGGTATGATGAGGTGACCTATATGGACGGCGAGTCATAAGGGATGTGTTACCATCAATTTTTCCAGCAACGGAGTGTATCTTAGTGGTTTCTAGCGCCTCCTCGAGCGTTAATGGCGGAATAATGGTTGGTAGCCGTTTGGCCAGCATGGTTTTTCCCGCACCAGGAGGCCCCACCATGATGATGTTGTGACCACCGGCAGCCGCAATCTCCAGAGCACGCTTCACGTTCTCCTGCCCTTTTACATCCGCAAAATCGACGTCGTAGCTGTTGGCGTGCGTAGCAAACTCCTCCTCGGTATCTACGATGGTGGGCTCCAACGAGCTGCTGTCGTTAAGAAAATCGACCACCTGCCGGATATCCTCCACACCGTACACCTCCAGCCCAGCAACCACAGCAGCCTCCCTAGCATTGGCTTGTGGTAGGATGAGGCCCCTAAAACCCTCATCGCGGGCATTGATGGCAATGGGCAACACGCCCTTTATGGGGTGGATACTCCCATCGAGCGAGAGCTCACCCATAATAACAAACTCATCGAGATGGTGTGCCTTTACCTGATCGGTGGCAGCCAAAATACCAAGGGCTAGCGGAAGGTCGTAGGCGGATCCCTCCTTTCGAATATCGGCGGGGGCCATATTAATAACAATACGCTTGCCAGGCCAGTGAAAGCCACACGTTTGAATGGCCGAAAGCATACGCTGGTGGCTCTCCTTAACCGCATTGTCGGGTAGCCCCACAATGAAGAAGTTTATCCCCTGTCCTATGTTTACCTCAATGGTGATGGTGGTAGCCTTAATGCCATACACGGCACTACCAAAGGTTTTTACCAACATACGCTTTATGTTCTGAAGTTAGAAACAACGCCAATCTTCCAAAAACATGAATACCCGTTCAGGCAAAAACATTCGTGTGAATAAATTTCCGACAAAATGTTCTGAAAAACAAAAAATAAGAAGAGGAAGTTAGAGGGAGGTATTTGAAGTTATAAGGAGGTAAAGAAGTCAGAGAAGTCAGAGAAGTCAGAGAAGTCAGAGAAAATAAAGAAATTTAGAGACGCAAGGATTTGCTTCTCTAAATTAATAAAAATATTTTTTGTCCCATCCATTGACAATACAGAAACAACTGCAAAACCTCGAAGAGGTGGCATGCTTGTAGCAGGGGGTGTCACCCCCCGGTTTAAAAGACCCCGCTAGCGGAAGCGGTGCAAGCACCAAGGGTGTTCAACGAACCGCAAACAGCATGCACCGCAATCACCGGAAGGATAAAGAAGAATATAAGGGAGTTAAATGAAGTTAGACGAAGTTAAACGATTATAAGAATGCGACCGTATGTAAGAAGGAAAAATCATTCATCATAAAACTAACCTATCCTAAGAAGACACATAGCCCATGGCTTCAGCCATGGGTCAGAAACCCCAACTAGTAAGGGCGATGCACGCTCAAATGGTGTTCAATGAACCGCAAACAGCATGCACCGCAATCACCATAAGGATAGAGAAGAATATAAGGGAGTTAAATGAAGTTAGACGAAGTTAAACGATTATAAGAATGCGACCGTATGTAAGGAGGAAAAATCATTCATCATAAAACTAACCTATCCTAAGAAGACACATAGCCCATGGCTTCAGCCATGGGTCAGAAACCCCAACTAGTAAGGGCGGTGCACGCTCAAATGGTGTTCAATGAACCGCAAACAGCATGCACCGCAATCACCGGAAAAATTTTAAAAAAGAATTAGGAGGAAGTCGCAGCTAAGCAAAGATCCGGCCTTTGACGGATGAAAGAATTAAAAGAATTCAACTCAATGCAGCGGCGTAAATAAGAGGGCAAAGAACAACTCAATTTGAAAATAGTTCAGAAAAAAACAGATTTTCCTCTTGCGATTTGAATTTCTTACTACTTTTAACACCCTTTCATTTAAATAAACTACTTCAAAAAAGAGATTAACAATGAGTATCAAAAATCGTCTTACAATAATGAACTTCCTACAGTTCTTTGTATGGGGTTCATGGCTTATCTCATTGGGTGGATATCTTGGTGGCACCCTTAATTTTACGGGAGAGCAGATAGGTGGCATATTTGCTACTATGGGTATTGCCTCGCTGTTTATGCCAGGGCTGCTGGGAATTGTAGCCGACAGATGGCTGAACGCTGAGCGTGTACTAGGATTGTGTCACATAATTGGCGCGGTGCTACTTTTCTATGCATCAACCATTACCGATCCTAACGTGCTATTCTGGGTTATGCTGCTATACCTGATGACCTACATGCCAACCATCGCCTTGAACAACACGGTTTCATATGATATTCTAGCTCAAAAAGGCTACGATGTTGTTAAAGTTTTCCCTCCTATCCGAGTTTGGGGAACCATTGGATTTATTGCAGCCATGTGGGTTGTTGACCTCTTTGGTTGGGCCAGAAGTCCAATCCAGTTCTACGTAGGAGCCATCACAGCTATTGCCCTAGGTGCCTACGCCTTCACCATGCCTAGCTGCCCTCCTTCCAAGGTGAGCAAGAAAGGCTCCATTGTTTCAGCGTTGGGTCTAGATGCCTTTGTGCTATTCAAGCAGCGCAAAATGACCATATTCTTCATATTTGCCATGCTGCTGGGAGCTGCCCTGCAAATCACCAACACCTTTGGAGGCTCATTCCTCGACTCCTTCAACATGGACGCCATGTACAAGTCATCCTTTGCCGTTACGCACCCCAACCTGTTGATGTCCGTATCGCAAATATCAGAAACGCTATTTATTCTCACCATTCCATTTTTCCTTAGCCGGTTTGGAATAAAAAAGGTGATGATTATGAGCATGTTTGCGTGGGTATTCCGGTTTGGACTATTTGGCATTGGTAACCCTGGTGGTGGTCTTTACCTGCTTATCCTCTCCATGATAATCTACGGTATGGCCTTCGACTTTTTCAACATCTCCGGATCTCTGTTTGTTGAAAACGAGGTAGCCCCAAGCATTAGGGCAAGCGCACAAGGATTGTTCATGATTATGACCAACGGTTTGGGCGCCATAATTGGAGGCTTTGCCAGCGGAAAAATTGTGGACATCTTCACCTCCTACAACCCAACAACGCATGCGGTAATATCGAGAGACTGGCACAGCATATGGCTAGTGTTTGCCGCCTACGCCCTTGTTCTTGGCCTTGTATTTCCTTTGGTATTCAAATACAAGCACGACCCCAAAGCGGTTGCGAACATTAAGCACTAATTGGGGAATAACCATACAAAAGCCCTGCTCCTTTCGAGCGGGGTTTTCTTTTTTTACAGAAAAGTTGTTGGAAAAACAGCAAAAGAGAATGGTCAGCGGTAAGGTTTCTTCGCTCAACCTCCATGCTCACCAACCCAATACGGCAGGGACAAATTAACCGCAACACTCCATTTCGGCATCACCACAAACCACCTATTTTGGGAACCAGCAATTGACATAAATCCCTAGTGAGTAGGTAGAGATTTTCACACCAAACAACCACAACCGGACTGGATTTATTATTTTAGCAGCGAATTTTTCACCAAAAAAGCCGAAGTTCATGTTTGTAATGGAGGAAACGGAGAATTGGCTGTTACCTGCTGAACAGATTGAGCCGACAGCTGTTTTGAGTATAAAATTGTGCTGATGGAAGAGATGCTTAACAAGCTTAATGCAGTCTGCAAAAACACCCTAATGGAGAATCTCGGCATTCTGTTTACCGCGGCCGAGGAGGGGCTTGTAAAAGCAACCATGCCTGTAGACAACCGAACTGTTCAACCTTTTGGCATACTTCATGGAGGAGCATCAATGGCATTGGCAGAATCGGTGGGCAGTGCAGGTTCCTTGCTGTTGGTAGACCAAGAGAAGTTTACAGTGGTGGGCGTAGAAATAAATGGGAATCACATAAGCAGCGTAAGGGAAGGTATGGTTACCGCCACCGCAACGCTGTTGCACCGAGGGGAACGCACCCACGTATGGAGCATAAGCATTGAGGATGAGCGTGGAAAAAAGGTTATGGTTGGACGAATTACCAACATGATAATAGAGAAAGGAAGAAAATAGGTGGGAATAGATCAAGACAATTGCGACGAAATAACGCTCAGGCTGCTGCATCAGAGCTGCTTCAGCAAAACCATTCCCTTTGCCTCGTTTCACGAGCCGGGGAGTGATAAGATTACTACGATAATTCAGCACATAGGAGAACCACTAAAGCTAAATCGTCTCACCGAACTCGATAATGTAAAAGGCTTTGTGGCGGCACCTTACAGCCCAACTGGGACGACCTACGTAATTGAGCCCAACCTTGTTCACACCAGCTGCACCCCTGCAGACGAAATACTGGAAGCCCTTGCCCACGTCACCAAATCTTCAATGGCGGACTCTCCAGCAACTACCATTTACGAGGCATCACAGCAGGAGTTTGAGGACCAAGTACGAAGCATGCAGCAAGAAATAGCTGCTGGAAACATTACCAAGGCAGTATTGTCGCGCATCAAGCTGCACCCCCGAACAACGAATGAGGAGATCACCGCCATATTCTGTTCGCTGGTGGAAGCCTACCCCGATGCCTTTGTTTACCTCTTTCTCATACCGGAGGTGGGTTGCTGGATGGGGGCTACGCCAGAGCCACTGCTCACCATTGCAAACAACAGTGCGGAGACGGTATCGCTGGCCGGAACCCAATCGATGGATAACAGGTCGCTTTCGCAGATTACCTGGCAGGGAAAGGAGCTAAAGGAGCAGGGAATTGTTACCAGCTACATTGAAGACGTGCTGAACTGCTTTGGCATTGACGAATACCACAAGGAGGGCCCCTCCACCCATAGGGCGGGTAACCTAGTGCACCTGAAAACCAACTTCCTGTTCAACGCAGCGCAGCTGAAGGATCGCATGGGGCTTCTGGTAAAAGCGCTCCAGCCTACACCATCGGTGTGTGGCCTACCCAAAACAGCCGCACGAGCAGTGGTGGAAAAGGTGGAGCTACACAACCGTGAATTCTACACAGGGTTCATTGGTCCGGTTAATTTCAATGGAAAAACGCTTCTCTACGTAAACCTCCGCTGCATGAGAATTCTTGAGCACGCCTTTGCCTTCTTTGTGGGGGCCGGCATTACTGCCGAGTCGATACCACAAAAGGAGTGGGAAGAGACTGGCCAAAAGATGATGACGCTACTTTCGGTTGTAAATGGCATAAACAGCAACTATGAGTTCATCAAGACAGGGAATTAAGGATCTCCCCGAAATTTGCTACCGTCAAGGTATGACAACCGTGGTAATTGCTCCCGGCTCGCGCAATGCACCGCTCATTGCCGCTTTCACCGGACATGGTAAGCTGGAGTGCGTCAGCATAACCGACGAGCGCTCGGGAGCCTACTTTGCGTTGGGAATGGCGCAGCAGAGCGGCAAACCCGTGGGAATTGTCTGCACCTCGGGAACGGCAGTGCTCAACTTTGCCCCAGCCATTGCCGAAGCATACTACCAAAAGCTACCACTGGTTGTGATTACCGCCGACCGGCCACGTGAGCGGGTTGACCAAGCCGACAGCCAAACCATACGACAAACTAATATTTTCGGAAACTACATAAAGCATAGCGTGGAGCTACCCGTGGAAACTGCGGTAGAGGCGGACCTCCACTTTAGCCACCGCTTGGTAAACGAAGCACTTCGTGCCGCACTGCGCATCGACCGAGGACCAGTGCACATCAACGTGCCGCTGAGGGAACCTCTCTACAACCCGCTTCCCGAAACAAGCCCGAACGTACCAACAACCGCTGCAACAGAACCATCTTCGCAGCCATCAAAAGTGGAGCTTGCGAACCTCATAACTCGCTGGCAATCGGCTCAAAAGAAGCTCATACTATGCGGGGTTGAACCAAAAAACAAGCAGCTGAACGACCTCTTAAACCAGCTGGCCGACGACCCCTCCGTAGTGATAATGGCTGAAAACCTATCAAACATTGCTGGAGAGAAGATTATCTACGCTCCCGAAAGGTTTTTTGCCACCCTCACCGACGACGAAAAGCACAACTTTCAACCCGACCTGCTTATTACCATTGGCGACTCTTTGGTGTCGGGCAGAATAAAGAAATACCTACGGCAGCACAAGCCGGTGGAGCACTGGCGTCTTCACCCCGCCGAGGAGTTGGTGGACACCTACGAAAGCCTAACCCATAGCATTGTGGCCGACCCAGTGCTGCTCCTTCGTCACTTTGTTGGCAAGAGCATACAGACTGAAAGTAACTATGCCACCCGTGCCTCCGAAAAGGAGGCAGCCAATCGGCATCGACACGAAAAGCTGATGCCCACGCTGCCGTTCTGTGATTTTACGGCTTTTGGTGAGCTGCTGAAAAATCTGCCAAACGGTAGCAATCTTCAACTCTCCAACAGCACCCCCATTCGCTACTCTCAGCTATACGCCACCAACCCACAGCTAAGCTACCACTGCAATCGCGGAACTTCGGGCATCGACGGCTGCCTATCCACCGCCGCCGGAGCAGCTTACGCTGGCAAGCAGCCCACAACGCTTATCACGGGCGACCTCGCCTTTATCTACGATTCAAATGGAATGTGGAACCGCCAGTTCCCCGGCAACCTAAAGGTGATTGTAATGAACAATGGTGGAGGAAACATCTTCAGGCTGATAGAGTCGGGAGAGACCATGCAGGCTGCACGCCCCTACTTCGAAACACCGCACAGCGTCGACCTGAAATTGCTTGTATCGGCCTTTGGTATCGACTTCTCCTCCTGCAGCAGCATGGAGCAGCTTCGGGAGGGAATTCAGTGGCTCTACAAAAACGACAGCAGACCCGCCATTCTGGAGATAAAAACCGATTTCGACATCAACATAAAAACATTTAAGGATTACTACAAACTAATACGACAACCACAATGAGCAGCAGAAATTGGACAACCATAAAGGAGTTTGAGCAGATAAAGTTTGAATACTTTGAGGGCATTGCCAAAATTACCATCAACCGCCCACGCTACCGGAACGCCTTCACCCCTGACACGGTGAAGGAGATGATTGAGGCTATGGTGTACTGCCGCGAAAACCCCGACATCTACACCGTGATTCTCACCGGCGAAGGCGACAAGGCTTTCTGCAGCGGTGGTGACCAGAACATAAAGAGCACCGCCGGATATATTGGCAAGGATGGCGTGCCACGCCTCAACGTGCTCGACCTCCAAAAGCTGATTCGCTCGCTACCCAAACCCGTGGTGGCCATGGTTAACGGCTACGCCATTGGCGGCGGACACGTGCTGCACGTGGTGTGCGACCTCTCCATTGCCTCGGAGAACGCCATTTTTGGACAAACGGGTCCCAAGGTGGGCAGCTTCGACGCTGGCTTTGGCTCCTCCTACCTTGCAAGGGTGGTGGGTCAGAAGAAGGCGCGCGAAATTTGGTTCCTCTGCGAACAATACTCGGCTCAGGAGGCTCTAGAGATGGGGTTGGTGAACAAGGTGGTTCCCTTCGACCAGCTGGAGGATACCACCGTGGCCTGGTGCAAGAAGATGATGGAACGCAGCCCGCTAGCGCTTCGTATGATAAAGGCTGGCCTCAACGCCGAACTCGACGGGCAGGCAGGCATACAGGAGCTTGCCGGTAACGCCACTATGCTCTTCTACATGACCGAGGAGGCACAGGAGGGCAAGCGAGCTTTTCTCGAAAAAAGAAAACCGGACTTTAAAAAGTTCCCCCGTTTGCCGTAAATTGAACAGCACAATGGGAGTAACCCTATGGCTCCGAACAAACATATCATTACAATGCGTAAGCTAATACCCTGGATGCACGCCATCCGACCCAAAACGCTGCCGTTGGCGCTCTCCAGCTCCATACTGGGGAGCTTTATTGCCGCAGCCGATGGCCTGTTTCGGTGGAGCGTGTTTGTGCTGGCGGCCTCCACATCGCTGCTGCTTCAGGTGCTATCCAACCTAGCCAACGACTATGGCGACTTTGCCAAGGGAACGGATACCCCCGATAGGATTGGCCCCGCACGCATGGTGCAAACGGGAGCCATCACGCCACGTCAAATGGTATGGGCCATAGCGGCGGTGTCCATCATGACCTTCGCATCGGGTTCGCTGCTCATATTCGAAGGCCTGGGTGGAGGACATGCCCTGCTAAAGGTAATCTTCTTCCTGCTCGGCCTCACGGCCATTGGAGCTGCCATTAACTACACCGTGGGAAAAAACCCATACGGCTACAGTGGCTTTGGCGACGTGTTTGTATTCCTCTTCTTTGGCTTGCTGGGGGTAATGGGAACCTACTACCTACACGCCCACGTGATACGGCTCGACCTGCTGCTACCGGCAACCTCCATTGGGCTGCTGAGCGCGGGAGTGCTTAACCTGAACAACCTACGCGATGTAAACAACGACATAAAGACCCACAAGCACACGCTGGTGGTAATGATGGGCAGCTCCAAAGCAAAGGTTTACCATTTGCTGCTGGTATTGGTAGCGCTGATAACTGGCGGACTCTACATAATGCTGCACTACCACACGCTCTACCAGCTGCTGTTTGTGATAACCATTCTGCCGCTTACCCTCAACGTAAGGGCGGTGTTCACCAACCGCATCCCCGCCGAGCTCAACAACGAGCTGAAGCGCCTTTCACTCTCCACGCTTCTATTCTCGGTGACCTTTGGGTTGGGACTGCTGCTGTAGCACAAAGGAGGAAAATCATTAAAAGATGGATTAGACAACCTTACATAAGATTTGTTTCAAGTGAGCGATCAAATCCTATTTTGGATTGGCAATTTAAAGAAAGTATAGTATTGCAACACGAAATGGAGGGAACGATAATTCTTAACATTTCAAAAGATGGAAAAATTAGTGGAATTAAACTTGCTAATCAAACACCAAATAGATAGGTCTTATCCAAGACAATCACAGAGATACATTTGAATAACAAAATGTATGAATTAATGAAAGTATATAAACCATTTGAGTCATTATTCTATAGTATCCAGTCGCTTTACAAATTGACTGGTATAGGTGGATCGTATCAAGCAGTTTCAGGTTTAATCGCCACATTGCAATGGTTTAATGCCACAACGGTAATATATCTATTAACCAATACTTTAAACTTCAAAATCAGATTTATATATTTCCTTGTTATTTACTTCGCTCTGGCAATATCTAATTTGATTTACTTTAAGGACAAAAAGATAAGAGAGATTATTAATGCTAATAAAAATAATTCTAGTAAAAAGAGAATTGTCATGAGTATATGCGCGTTAACATACATTATATTGTCAATTGCTTTGATTAGAATATAATACATATACAAAGAATGGTAGAAGCACGATTTGTAGGACATACGCTCAACTTCAAGATTCCCGGAAAAACCTCGCGCGGAACGCTCACCGAGAAGAAGTCATACTACCTGCTGCTTCACGACACCGCCAGCGGTGCCACCGGCATTGGAGAGTGCTCCACCCTACCCGACCTGAGCATTGACCATACACCCGGCTATGCCGATAAGCTGCAGGAGGTGTGCGACAGCATTACCAATGGCAAGAGCACCATTGACCTAGAGCAATTCCCATCCATTGCCTTTGGCGTGGAGACGGCCCTGCAAAGCCTTCAAAACGCCAGCTCGGGAACCAACATCCTTTTCCCCTCAGCCTTTACCAGAGGCGAGGAGGGCATCCCCATTAATGGGCTGGTGTGGATGGGCGACCGAGAATTCATGGAGAAGCAGATTTCGGAGAAGCTGGAGGCCGGGTTTACCTGCATAAAGCTGAAGATTGGGGCGCTGGACTTCGATACCGAGCTGGACGTTCTGCATAACCTCCGACAAACCTTCTCTCCCAGCGACATTGAAATACGCGTGGATGCCAACGGAGCATTCACCCCAAAGGAGGCTCTCGGTAAGTTGGAACGGCTGGCGCAATTCTCCATTCACTCCATTGAACAACCCATACGGCAGGGGCAGCCGGAGGAGATGGCACGCCTCTGCGCCCAATCGCCCATACCCATTGCGCTAGACGAGGAGCTCATAGGAGTTCCAAAAGCCAGCAGGCTGCCGCTGCTTCAGCACATACGACCACAATACATTATTCTTAAACCCAGCCTAATCGGCGGATTTGCGGGCAGCCACAGCTGGATTGATGCCGCTAACCACACCAACACGGGATGGTGGGTAACCTCGGCGCTGGAAGGGAATATTGGTCTGAACGCCATTGCGCAGTGGACCTTTACGCTCAACAGCAGCATGCCTCAGGGGCTGGGAACGGGGCAGGTTTTTACAAACAACATCCCCTCACCGCTGACCATACACCACGGTAGGCTGCACTACGACACCACCAACCCGTGGAACCTAACCATGTTTCAATGGAGAGCATCGAGCAATCACTAACCCTCAACGGAGTTACCCGCACGGGCAACGAGCTGCTGCACCACTGCACCGTGGAAGCGCAAAACCCATCACTTCCCGATTGGGAGCGCAGCCTGCACCGCTTTATTCTGGAGTGGCTCAACGGCAACGATTACGTTACGCTCTTCACCTCCGGCTCCACCGGGGCACCTAAGGAGATACGCCAGCTTAAGCGCCACATGATGGCCTCGGCTGGCCTAACCCGCGACTATTTTGGGCTGAACAACCAAACGCAGGCGCTGCTCTGCCTCCCCATTAGCTACATTGCCGGGAAGATGATGGTGGTGCGCGCCTTTCTTACGGGCATGAACCTCATTACCACGGAGCCTTCGGCCAACCCCTTTGAAGCCATTCACGCCCCCATAACCTTTGCCGCTATTACCCCCTACCAGCTGGCCCACTCCATGGAGACGCTGCGGCGCGGCGGGGTGGAGAGCATAATTGTGGGGGGAGGCGAGATACCCGCCGAGCTCGACGAGCAGTGCAGCACGCTGCCAACCAGCGTATATGCCACCTACGGCATGACCGAAACCAGCTCGCACGTGGCGCTGCGGGCGGTGAACGGACCAAAGCAGAGCCTTCTTTACGAAGTACTTCCCGGGGTGGAGGTAAGCACCGATTCGCGTGGCTGCCTAACCATTACGGCCCCGGCCCTCACCAACCAAATGCTGGTTACCAACGACGTGGTGCGCATTGCCGATAGCCGCCACTTTGAGTGGATTGGTCGCGCCGACAACGTGATAAACAGCGGCGGGGTAAAGATATTCCCCGAGCAGGTGGAGAAGAAACTCTTCCCCCACATCCGCCGCCGCTACTTTGTGGCCGGGCAACCCGACGATGCGCTGGGCGAGCGCGTGGTGCTATTTATTGAGGGCGAACCGCTAGAGGCCGATGAGCAGCAGCGACTGCAGCACCTCTTCCCCACCATACTGCAGCGCTACGAAACTCCACGCCAGCTTGTGACCATACCCCACTTTCTGCTCTCCGATGCCGGAAAGGTGCAGAAGCGGGCCACGCTGGAACAATATCAGAAAGGCAACTTGAAGGAGGAGTAATCCTAGCAAGATAGTCCTCTGCCCACCTAAACTGAACAGTGATCGCCAGCTGTATCTACTCCATTTATTTCTCCATACCTACTTACAAAAAGCAGGTTCTGTGCAACATTGGAAATGGTGGCGGGCTGTGCGAATTGAATATTATGATAAAAGAGAAGTAGTGGATTATTGGCTCAAAATGAGCAGAGTTTTTTTGTTTTTTATTGAGATAGTTCATTTCGTCAATAGACGATCTTAGATATGTACAATGTCATTCCAAATCATTTATCCTAAATAAAAACTAATAGGCATTGAGACAGTAAAGTACAAAATCCATCTCTTATTTTGAACTCATCTATTCTCTGTAAACGAGATAGTTTGAGACTGATCAAAAAGAAAATTTTAGCTGGTTAAAAATTCGTATTTTTGCAATATAAACTGGCACAATGAGCAAAAACTATTCTTATATAAAAGCAAAACTCAAAATTGAGGTTTCCAAAGCACCTAATAATGATTTGGCATATCTTACCCATTATTTTCATAATCACAAAAATGGCATTTCAAAATACTTCAAGCCCAGTGCAACAGATTATTTAACACAACTTCACGAGCAACTAAACATCTCAGGAGAGCCTGATCTTCAATACTATTTACCGATAAAATGGGATATTCCATTCCCTCCAGTAGAAATTCCAAAATTTAGATTTATTGACTTGTTTGCCGGCATTGGGGGAATAAGGCTTGCATTTCAGAATTTGGGTGGCAACTGTGTCTTTACTAGCGAATGGGATACCTTTTCAAAAAGAACATATGAGGCAAACTTCGGTGAGGTTCCATTCGGTGATATCACCAAGATTTCTGAAAAAGAAATCCCCGACCACGACATTTTATTAGCAGGTTTTCCGTGTCAACCTTTTTCAATAGCAGGCGTTTCAAAGAAGAATGCGCTAGGGAAAGCACATGGCTTTTTAGATGAAACACAGGGAACTTTATTCTTTGATGTTGCTAGAATTATTAAACAAAAAAAGCCATTGGCTTTCATGTTGGAGAACGTAAAAAATCTAGTTTCTCACGACAAAGGAAAAACCTTTATAGTGATAACAGAAACGCTTAAAGAGTTAGGGTATTCAATTCACTACAAGATTCTAGATGGTAAATATTTTGTTCCTCAACATAGAGAACGAATAATAATTGTTGGATTTAAAAATTCGATTTTTAAAGGCAAAGAGAATTTCATATTTCCAGAAATGAGCGAAACTAAATTTGCCATTAAGGACATTTTAGAAAAAGATGTAGACAAAAAGTATACTTTATCAGACCATTTATGGAATTATCTACAAGAATATGCAAAAAAACACAAAGCAAAAGGTAATGGCTTTGGTTTTGGGTTGACCGACATTAACGGAATTTCAAGAACCTTAAGTGCAAGATATTATAAGGACGGGGCAGAAATCCTCATCCCTCAAGAGGGGAAAAATCCAAGAAGATTAACACCTCGAGAATGTGCAAGACTTCAGGGATTCCCTGATACTTTTTTAATTCCAGTTTCAGACAATCAAGCATATAAACAATTTGGGAATTCTGTCGTAACTCCATTAATACAAGCCGTGGGAGAAAACATTGTAAAAGAACTTGCAGAACTCAATGAACTTAAAAGACCTAAAATCCCTGTTCGCAAACAACGGGTGTAACAAAATTTATATTAAAAAACTATCTTCAAACGACAACTCTAAGAACCAAGTCTATTTTGGTGGTAGTTTTGAAATCTTAAACATCCTTCCAATATCTGAAATTAAAACAGAGGAGGCAGGTGATTGGAATAAAGAACGCTTTAAAGCTTCCATTAATTATTCTTGGATTGGTGAAGATGGTGAGTTATATCCAGCACCTAAAGCACAACTTATACTTTATCCAAAGTATCCTGAAGTAAGATTTTCTGGATTTCTTGTCAAGTGTGAAAACCCACCATCAAGTCTGATGACTCAACGGCTTGTTGATAGACTTTTATTTTTTTCTGTAACCAAAGACGGTAGAGTTATTGGCTATGTTGCTGCTCCAGATCATGAAATCGCACAAGAGTTTGACCAAATAGAAACAACTTCAGAACATGGTGTTTTTAAAATTATCGAATTACCACAAGCAGCAAATAACAAGGAAAAATTAATTGAAGAATTACGGCGTATCCACCAATTAGGTTGGATAAAATCAAAAAGGCTTGACAGAAACGGGAACATCTTGCCGTGTGAGGCACCTAATTGCGGAGGCTATACTTTGGAAGCTGAACTAGGAATTACACCTAATGGATATGCAGAACCCGATTTTTTAGGTTGGGAGATAAAACAATTTGGAGTAGTTAACTTTGAAAGAATCAATTCATCAGTTATTACATTAATGACGCCTGAGCCAACAGATGGAATTTATAAAACAGAGGGTGCAGAATTCTTTATTAGAAAATATGGCTATGCTGATATGACCGGTAGAGAAGATCGAATAAATTTTGGTGGTGTGCACAAAGTAGGTATCAAACATCCCTTGACGAACTTAGAAATGCAATTAATTGGTTTTGATTCCATATCTGGGAAAATAAGGAACAGCAATGGTCGAATTTCCTTGGTTGATATTAATGGCATTGAAACTGCTTCCTGGAGTTTTGCATCTTTGCTATTACACTGGAATAGAAAACATAATCAAGCTTGTTATGTACCTTCTATCTTAGAGACTAAAGGCGAAAGACAATATAAATACGGGAACAAAATAACCCTTGGTTCAGGTACAGATTTCCAGTTATTTCTTAAACAAATGGCCAATGGTAATATTTATTATGATCCAGGCATTAAAATGGAAAATGTTTCAACAGCACCAAGAATCAAAAAACGCAGCCAATTCCGCATTAAATCTCAGAACTTACCTAACTTATATACAACAAACGAAATTATAGACGTTACGACCTTATAATTTAAATTATAGATGTAGGTAAAAGACCCAAATATTACTAGATAAAATTTTATTTTTTAATTCGTTCCATGATTTTTCAAAAAAGTTAATATATCTGTCAAAACTTGCCGAGTCATTGCGACACAAGAATACTCTCTTTTCTATTTCAGTGCTCTGCATGTCCATTTCATTCTCCCATCAAGATTTCTTCCAGACGTGGAATTCCTCAAGTATCACAACGAGGTTCGATTTAAACGCTAAGCGGCCAACACCAAAGCCATAACCTACCCCTGCTCTGCCATTGACTATTATGAAAAATGGCCATACATTTGGGTAAGGAAAGTCGGAACGCAGGCGCAAGTAACTTGTAAGCTTGGCTTTACCCCCAATACCAACCAAAAACCTCAACCATGGACAAGCAAAACACCTTTCGAATTGGCATCTCGATGGCAGGAGCCGTATCGGCAGGAGCATACACCGCCGGAGTAATGGACTACCTGCTGGAAGCACTGGAAAATTGGCAAAAGGCTAAAGATTTAAATATACCTGGAGTACCCAAGCACAACGTCGTTATCGAATCGCTGGGAGGTGCCTCGGCTGGCGGCATGACTGCCGTTATTACCTCTGCCGCCCTACAAAAGAACTTTCCGCACATCAACCAGCAGAACTACGCCACCGAGGTGAACAAGCAAAACCCGCTGTTCGACTCCTGGGTAAACCTCACCGAGGAGCCCAAAAACGACATGATGGCGCAAATGCTCTCCACCGACGACATTCTTAAATCGCCCGACCTCAACCCCGACAAGGAGGTTCGTTCGGCATTCAACTCCCTCTTCATCGAAAAAATTGCTCGGCGAACCATCGATTCAATCGTTAAGGACCCCAGCACAAAGAGGCAGTACATTGCCGACGACATGGAACTCTTCACCACCATTACCAACCTCCGAGGATTCGACTACCAGCTGCAGTTCATTACGGCTCTTGGCGTAAGAGACGACCGAATGACCATGCACAAGGACATTGTTCACTTCCAATTGAGCCCATCCGGCGTATACAAAAACGATGGCAAAATCCCATTTCATTTCGACACGCCAGATGGGTTAAACAAAAACATGCTCGTTGATGCGGCCATTGCAACCGGAGCTTTTCCGGTGGGCCTATCGCCTCGGGTGGTGGTTCGTAACCCAAAGTACATCAACGAAAATCCGCTGCTAAAAATCACGCATGGGAAGGACTACATTGTAAACCCACTTACCGACTACAACGCCGTATGCGTTGATGGTGGGGTAATTAACAACGAGCCTTACGACCTCACCGAAACCATTTTAACCAACAGGCAAAAAGCAAGGCTGAAGAGGGACGATGGCGAGGTGGCCGCCAATTTCTACCAAATGTCGACCAGCGCGGCTACCTGCGAATCAACCGTTTTAATGATTGACCCCTTTCCAAACTACGACGACAAGCCTTCATCCAACTACTTCGATCTGCTGGCAATGATGTTTGCTGCACCGCAGCTACTGGGGGCAATGCGCCAGCAGCTCATGATTAAAACAGACCTTCTCGAGCAGACATACGACGACAGGGACTACTCCCGATTTATGATAGCACCCATAAGAACGCACGAGGGGGTAACCCAACGCTACAGCATTGCGTGCGGTTCGCTGGAGGGCTTTGGCGGCTTTTTCGAGAAGCAGTTCCGAATTCACGACTACATGCTTGGACGAAGGAACTGCCAACGGTTTATCCAGCAATACTTCTGCATTCCGACCTCGGCGAACAACCCAATCATTCAGCTTGGCTATGCCGATTTAGACAAAGACTCCCTGCAGCTTTTCGAGAATGGGAATCACCAGCTACCAATCATACCCGACATCCGCATTTCGGACGATCAAACACACCTGGTACCACCACCCGTTGAGGAGGAATTTCAATACCCCGCCATTAGTCTAAAATACCTGATGAGTCTGGAGAAAAAAATGCAAAAACGAATCGACGTTGTCCTTAGCAACATAGCCAACGGCAAAGATCCGGGAAAAGGCAGTAACCCGGCCAATCCGGTAATCGAACGGATAAGAAGGAGAACGTGGTTTGGTCGAAATATTACCAATCCAGTGGAGGCCTTTACGGCCAAAAAGTTTATCTCCATAGGAAAATCGGCGGTTAAGAATGTGGCGGCAGAAAAGTTTATCGATGCGGTGATAACGGACATGTACAACCGTGGTCTGCTGAAGCAAGATTGCTAGCAAAGCTTTCGTTGCGCAACGCCCTGCGCTCACCTTTTCGTTGGCACAGGTGTGCATAGTAATCGGCGAGGATATTTCTACCTTTAACCTTTGGAAATAGAACCACAGTGAACCATGCACACCTTCACCACAGAAAGGCTAACGCTACGATCCCTTACCCCAACCGATGCACCACTGCTCCAAGACTTTTTGGTTAGGAACAGGCTGTTTCTTCAGGAGTGGGAACCGAAGAGAGATGAAGCATACTACTCCATCGATTCGGCGCGATCGCTCATTAATAGCAGCACCGTAACGAACAACGACAAAACGGGCCTAAGCCTATACCTCTTTAGGAAGAAAGAGGAGAAAATTATTGGTCACATTGGGTTGTCGAACATCGTTTACGGACCATTCCTATCCTGCTTTTTAGGGTATAAGCTAGATTTTGAGGAGACGGGCAAAGGGTATATTTCGGAAGGTCTGCAAAGGACAATACAGGTAGCGTTTACCGACTACAAGCTCCACCGGATTGAGGCAAACGTTATGCCCAGAAACATTCGCTCCATTAAGGTTTTGGGAAAGCAGGGGTTTGAGCAGGAAGGGATTAGCAGGAGGTATCTCAAGATCAACGGGCTGTGGGAGGACCACCTTCACTTCGTCCTGCTAAACTATAAAGTTGAGGAATAGCTAGCTACCCATGTTGATGGATAAGAAGACTCTCCCTTACTCTCCAATCTTTCCCATTACTAATTCAACTACGCCTAAATATAGGCAGGTAGAGTACAAATCAAATTACACGATATTTATTTGATAGAAAAAACTTGACCATATTAGTGCAATGCCCCATTTCACTAGTTTAAAACAATAACTGCTCCTCAATTATAGTTAAATATACAACTACCGCTTGATATATTTAAATTGTTTCACTTACTTAGTATTAGGAAATAGAGTTAACAATAAAGGTTAGTTGCGACAAACCAAGGTCAAACAAACAACTGAATCAAAGTAAATTACAACCAACACCATTAAACTCAATGAAAAACTACTTCAACTTCACATTGACGGGTAAAAAGTTTTTACCAATCTGGCTTCTATTTTTAGTTTTCTTCATACTACCGTATGTGGTGGCTGTGATAAAAACATCAGGTGATCTTCCGCAACCGCCACCACCTAGCGCGCACCCATCGCTATTAATTTTTCCTTTTTTCCTATTGATGATTACCATAGTGTCTGTCATCCTCTTCGTCATTGCGAAACTTACCATAAAAAACATTGCGTATAAGGAAACCAACATCGTCTTTAGCGGAAGTTTTGGAAAATACATAGGTATTTTTCTGCTAGGTATTTTTCTCAGCATTATTACGCTAGGCATATATATTCCATGGTTTATAAGAAGCATCCACCGGTTTCTTATAAATAATTCTTCCTATGAATCAACACCATTTAATTTTCTAGGGAAGGGTGGAAAACTTTTTTTGATTTTTCTGTTGTCGGCCATAATTCCAATGATTGCTCTAGGTATCATTATGTTTAAGTATATGGCGATTAACGCAAACCAATTTTCTACAGAAAAAATTGTCTTTCAATTGATATATATGCTCATCATGATACCATACATGTACTTATTTTACAAGTGGTTAATAAACGTAAGTTACAAGAGTTATAAAATTTCATGGGAAACATACTTTTGGCCTTCCTGCGGGAAAATTGCAGTTGAGATTCTACTTACAGCCATAACATTGGGAATATACTATCCCCTAGCGATGGTGAGACTCTACAAATATTTTGCCGATAGAACTACAGCCACCAGCGAGGGCGTTAGAAGAAGCTTTGGATACGACATTGAACCACTCCATGATTTCCTATTTATTTGGGGACAGATACTTTTAACCATTATTACGTTGGGAATATACTTTCCTTGGGCCAACTATAAGATAGGCAGAAGAATACTAAGCAAAACATACCTCGAGCAGTAAGATCTACTCCCCGCCTACCTCACAGGCGGGGAGTATCTTTCAAACTTCAAGCGAACACCTTGGCATAGTTCCTAAATGATGAAACAAAAAATCAAAACCAAACTCATACAAACAACCATGAAAAAAATTGCCACCATCTCCATCCTACTTCTCGGACTGTTCAGCGCCACCTATGCACAAGATTATTCTAATCTCGATAGGATACCGCTGAAAGAGAAGGCAGATTATCAAAAAAACGAAGCCCAAGTGCTGGAGTGCTCCAACTACATTCTAAGCAGCACCGCAACCGAGAACCACAACAACATTAACAACCTAAACGCATTGAAATTTCTGATAAGGTGGATGAGCGGAACTCCCGATTTTCAATTCGACATTGACGCCACCATTGCAGAACCTTCCAAATCAAATCCCGCCCTTCTTGGCGTATACATGGCCTGCATGGCAAAGTTTGTGCTAGAGAACAAGGACAAGGCAAAAGATCCAAAAGAGGTAAAGTATAACTCCATTCTAACATTCATTGGCTACTGCGAAGATGCAAGCAAAATGGTAAAACCAAATAGGGAGCTAAAGAAGCTGATTAAAGCAAAAAACGACAATACGCTGAAAGAGTATCTCAAGCTGTAGTTTATGCCAGCTGGTAAAAGCCAGCCTTTGAATGCGAGCCAATGTCATTCACTTTATATTAAATAGATGACTCAACGAGCCTAGCTTAATGGCACACAGCGTGGCATTTTCAACATAGACGACAGAAAGGTAAAATCCATTTTTATTAGTGCAAGTGCGGAATAACGCAGAGCACGTTGTCGAAGGCGTGTTGCATAATACCTAATCTGCTAAAGGATATTACTAACTTTAGCCTCAGAAAACAAGAGAACATTTAGCAATGCATACCTACGCTACTGCAAGGCTAACGCTACGATCCCTTACCCCAACCGATGCACCACTGCTCCAAGACTTTTTGGTTAGGAACAGGCAATTTCTTCAGGAGTGGGAACCGAAGAGAGATGAAGCATACTACTACTCCATCGATTCGGCGCGATCGCTCATTAATAGCAGCGCCGTAACGAACAACGACAAAACGGGCCTAAGCCTATACCTCTTTAGGAAGAAAGAGGAGAAAATTATTGGTCACATTGGGTTGTCGAATATCGTTTACGGACCATTCCTATCCTGCTTTTTAGGGTATAAGCTAGATTTTGAGGAGACGGGCAAAGGGTATATTTCGGAAGGCCTGCAAAGGGTAATACAGGTAGCGTTTACCGACTACAAGCTCCACCGGATTGAGGCAAACGTTATGCCCAGAAATATTCGCTCCATTAAGGTTTTGGAGAAGCTAGGGTTTGAGCAGGAAGGAATGAGCAGGAGGTATCTCAAAATCAACGGGCTGTGGGAGGACCACCTTCACTTCGTTCTGCTAAACTATAAAGTTGAGGAAGACCATTACGCCACAACCATCACAAACCAAAGACGATCAATAAATTAGGCATAGTTCAACATTTTTACTACCTTTACCAATCGAGATACCGGTAGTAGCGAAACGCCCACTAACCTCCTCTAGAAGCAGGGGATTTCCTACCTGCAAAACTTCGTCTTGAGGTTTTCAAATACCAAACCTGCTGCTGCCAGCTACATTGTTAGCCAGGATAATCCCTTGTCGTTTAATCCTATCTCATCCATCTGTCGCTGCCAACCGTGCGGTTGATTAGCACTTTAATTGCAAACAGATGATGCACACGAAACACAATGGAAACACGACTCCCAACGGCATGCTACTGTTGGCTCTAAAAGGTTATTTCAATTATGGACAAAGCAGCTACTATGAACTCATTTCACACCTCCTACCTCGAAATCAGCAAATCGGCGTTGGAGCACAACCTCAACTATCTCCGAGAAAACATTGTTCCCACAGCTCAAATCTCCTCCGTAGTGAAGGGAAATGCCTATGGTCACGGCATTGAGCTCTACATCCCATTGGCCGAGGAGTGCGGCATAAACCACTTCTCGGTGTTCAGCGCCGACGAGGCCAGGCGCGTATTTCGAGCACGAACTGGCAATAGCCGCATCATGATAATGGGCATGATAGACCACCACCAGCTGGAGTGGGCCATTGAAAACGACATTGAGTTTTACGTATTTGAACAGGAGCGATTGGCAAAATCGCTCGAAGTAGCCAAGAGAATCGGCAAGAAGGCCAAGCTCCACATAGAGGTGGAGACGGGCATGAACCGCACTGGGTTTTCAGCAAAAAAGCTGCCAGCAGCACTTAATATTCTCAAGCAGAACAGCGATACGCTTTGCTTTCAAGGATTATGCACCCACTACGCCGGAGCCGAAAGTATCACGAACTACTACCGCATACGCAAACAGCAGCAAGCCTTCGACAAGGCAATCAAGAAGGTGGCTGCCAGCGGTCTCACTCCATTGCAAAAGCACTCAGCCTGCTCCGCAGCGGCCCTTCGATACCCCAAATCTCAAATGGATATGGTAAGGCTGGGCATTGTTCAGTATGGCTATTTCCCAACCCAAGAGGTGCTCATCGAATACATCACAAAAAAGAAGATTATTCAAAACCCGCTCATGCGCCTAATTACTTGGAAAAGCAAGGTAATGGACATAAAGGTGGTGAAAACAGGCGAGTTTATTGGCTACGGAACCTCATACCTCGCCAACTCGGAGAAAACCATTGCCACCATACCCGTTGGTTACGGCGACGGGTTTAGCCGTTCTCTAAGCAACCAAGGCAGGGTGCTAATCCATGGTCAGCGGGTGAGTGTTATTGGTATGGTAAACATGAGCATGATTACCGTAGACGTTACCAGCCTTGAAAACGTGAACATTGGCGACGAAGTGGTGTTAATAGGTAAGCAGGGTGACCTCGAAATTAGCGTGGCCTCCTTTAGCGAAACCAGCGAGCTCATCAACTATGAGCTGCTTACCCGACTTCCCTCCGAGGTTCCGCGATACGTTGTAGAGTAGAGCGCTTAAGGTGTTCACATATTGCACGAGGATCGAATTATGTTTCCCCTCAACAAGAATCATCACCTGCTGGTATAGTCAACGAGTAAGTGGCTATATCCCACACTACTAAAGACTCTCGTTGTAGGCCTACCTCAAAATCGCCGAAACGTTAGCCTTTACAATGCTATGTAAAAAGGTTTACTACCTTTACATGTTTTCTGAATCGTCGTAACTGGCACTTTCCGATCCACTCCCAACAATGTTAACATGATACAGAAATGGGATGGAAACACACAGCAGTACCGTTATAGCTTCAATGGGTAGCAAAACTTAATTCCTTCCCCTTGCAGAGAGCATAATGAAGCTACCTGTTGCCTTAAAATAGTGTGCTGCAGGAAGTGTACTATCAACAATTTGTAAAAAATCTAATCATGATAAGGCCGCATTCATTTCACATCCCGGTAATGGGAATTGCCTATACCGTTGATACACCGCTGCGCGTTGCTCAGCTTGGCATCGACTCTGTTATCTCCCTAGTAGACGACATCCTCATTGAGCAGATGCGCAAGCTTTACAGCAGCAAGTACGCCATTGCTTATCAGGAAATCACCGATAAAATAGAGGACTTCCGCGCCAAAAGAATATCCTCCTACCTGAACCTCATCAACACCATTGCCGAAAAGAAGCTGGAGGAGTTGAAGAGTGCTACACTCGAAAAGAAGCAGGAGATTAAAGATTACTTCAACATGCTACCCGACAGCTCTACCATCAAGCAGGAGTTTAAAAAACGAACGGCCAAGTACTTCAACGTCGACGAAATAAAAGGTTGGCTTAAGGAGAACCTCTCCTTGGGCAGCATCGATGTGAATATAATGACCAAGGTGGACAAGGACAACTATAAGAATGGAGAGAAGCTCCCGGTGGAGTTCAACGATGCACACGCCGCCCTTCGTGGATTTGCCACCAGCGATCTGCACTCCTCCATCATTCTTTCGGCGGGCATGAACCCTCGCCTCTTCAACTACATGGAGCAGTTCGAGGACTTCTACCCCAACGAAGGTGGGGAAATAAAAAAGAAAATTGTCCTGAAGGTGAGCGATTATCGCTCGGCATTAATTCAGGGTAAGGTGTTGGCAAAAAAGGGGCTATGGGTTTCCGAATACCGAATTGAATCGGGGTTGAACTGTGGCGGTCACGCCTTTGCCACCGATGGTTTTCTTATGGGACCCATTCTCGCCGAATTCCGCGATAAGCGCAAGGAGCTCATTCAGGCAATGCACGAAGTATACGTGAAGGCGCTCACCGATAAAAACCGCACGGTACCGGAGGTAACTCTCCCGCTTCGTGTTACCGCCCAAGGAGGCGTTGGCACCGCCGAAGAACATGAATTCTTGATAGAACACTACAACCTCGACTCGGTGGGTTGGGGAACACCATTCCTTCTCGTTCCCGAAGCCGTTACCATCGACAACGCTACGCTCAATCAGTTGGCAGATGCGAAGGAGGAGGACCTCTTCCTAAGCAACATTTCGCCACTTGGAGTGCCTTTCAACAGCCTTAGGGGAAACACCAAGGACCTCGAAAAGCTCTCCTACATTAGCCAAGGGAAACCAGGGAGCCCATGTCCAAAACAGTTCATTGCCCTGAACAACGAATTTACTGAAAAGGGCATTTGCACCGCCTCACGTAGATACCAAACAAAGAAGCTGGAGGAGCTCAACAAGGAGGAACTTACTCCAGAAGACTACCAAACCCGCTTCAACAAAATCGTTGAAAAGTCGTGTCTATGCGTTGGGTTGGGAACCCCTGCGTTGCTGGTAAACCACCTAAGCACAAAAGTAGAAGGGGTTGGTGTGTCCGTGTGCCCCGGTCCCAACATGGCCTACTTCTCCAAAAAGATGAGCCTCGCAAACATCACCGACCACATCTATGGCCGTGCCAACATGATATCCCGAACCGATCGCCCCAACATGTTTGTGAACGAACTTCGAATCTACATCAACTTTCTTAAAGCTAGGATTGACGAGGCCCGAAAGTCGATGAGCAGCAAGCAGGGCAACCACCTTCTTGCATTTGAAAAAAACCTACAGGAGGGCATCGAGTATTACAGCAACCTATTCAGCAGCCTCAAGGATACATTCAAGAGCACAAAGCAGAGTATACTTAACGACCTTGAATCGAGCAAAAAGGTGCTACTCCAAATGCATGCCGAGCTAGAAAAGCTCATGTTGGCTCAATAGTCAACCTTACAGAATCTAGCGTCAACAATCGACATCCAGTTTAAGCTTAGCAAACATTGGGTAATAAAGGGGTATGCTCATTAGTAGAGGAAGCACGCCAATATGGCTATTTCATGAAAAACGCCATCTACAACTCCTTCAGGCACATTTTCACGAAACCATACCTCCTGAAAAAGGGTTTCTTACCATAAATGTGGGTTCAAAAAACGACACAGCATTAAACAATTCGAAAGAGAATATTCACCTACACTTCTTTTCACAAAAAAGCCTACCAGAACCATGCCCCTAGAGTGCTGGGCCGTTTTATTCCACACATAAATGCATTACCTTAGCAGCAAAATAGCGGCATGGCCAAGAAGAAGTTTTACACGGTTTGGAAAGGACGAACACCTGGAGTGTATGCCAGCTGGGACGAGTGTCAAAAGCAGGTTGTAGGCTTTGATAGTGCCCAATACATGGCTTTCGACAATCAGAGCCAAGCGGAGTATGCCTTCACTAAAAACCCGTGGACCTTTATTGGCAAGAATGGAGCTTCCAAAAAGGTGGAAACCCCATCGGGCACGAAGCCCATTGCCGAAAGCCTATCCGTTGATGCTGCCTGTAGCGGTAATCCGGGATTAATGGAGTATAGAGGTGTAAACACCAAGACCCGAGAAGAGGTTTTTCATCTGTCATTTCCTCTTGGAACCAACAATATTGGAGAATTCTTAGCCATTGTTCACGGGTTGGCGCTACTGAAACAAAAGGGGTTACCCAACCCTATCTACACCGATTCAAGAACGGCTATGGCCTGGCTGAAGGCAAAAAAGTGTAAGACTAAGCTGGAGCGCACACCCGTCACGGAAGAGCTATTCCTACTCATTGAACGAGCTGAAAAATGGCTAAAGGAACACACCTACAAAACCCAAGTGCTTAAGTGGGAAACAGAGCAGTGGGGGGAAATTCCTGCTGACTTTGGCCGCAAGTAGTGTCCGATATTGAGTAATAACCGTTCGCATTCGAACAAGTCAACCACAACCTCTTTTTGTTTACTATCCTGTAGTACAGCAACCTTTACTTCTTGGCATAGTATTGGATATACTCACAGTAACGTTTCATTTGATTTGTTGCGTGCCAAATACATGCATCGAGTGATGGGGTTAATCTCCGTCATAAATAGTTTGGGGTTAAGTTGTTCTTTGAATTATTAGCCGGGAGTATGGGCATCACCATTGTTTCTGAAAAAGCAGGTCATTATTACACACATCGTAACAGCTGACCCGCTCCCGGCTAATTTTTGAATCGAGAATGAGCCCAAACAACCATAACGCTAAATCAAAGAGCCATGATTCACTACTTGGGCTATACTATTCTGCCAGCCGAAGAGACCCACACCACAGGGTTAGCTAGGCTGTTCAATAGCTGCAACAAGAATCTGCTACCATTTTTCCCCATCGATTTCAACGCCCTTCAGAACGATCTGCTAAAGCAGGGTGCCGATAACTCCTTTCTAGCCGTAGTATACAACGAACAACCTATAGGATTTGGCACAATGCTGCACAGCTGTAAAGATGAAGCATTTAGCCATTCAGCACAACTTGCCTACTTCCTTCTCCCCGAACATACTGGAAAAGGGCTGGGAGCTGCAATGCTGGCCATCCTAATTCAACATGCGGAGAAACTTGGCATTTGGAATCTTTTTGCTGTGGTGGCATCGAACAATCAGCGCTCCATAACATTCCACCAAAAACAAGGGTTTGTGGAGTGCGGAAGGCTCAACAAAGTTGGCTACACCAACGGCAGCTACTTCGACATCGTTTTCTACAACAAAAATATTCTTAATCGGGAATAATCTCGCAGGCGACGAAAACGAGGATGATGGGCAACTGACCCATCACCCATCACCATTCAAGGCATGCACGCCGAAACTTTAAAGCAAAATGACGAGCTGAATTAACGCTCTAAATCAAGTGGCAAGAGGCCGTCGGCTAGTCCTCCATTGGAACTTCAATGAACAAGAGATAGGCATCCTGCTGCGCAGTAACCGAAAACCGACTTGTATCCCAAACGCCTAGGGCATCACGACGATTCAACACGGCGTCGCCAACAACAGCCTCTCCCTCAATTACAAAACAGTACACTCCGTTTCCTTCTCGGTTAACCTTGTACGTGATCTCCGTTCCCTTATCGAGCCGTGAGAGCGAAAACCATGTTTGCTGATTTAGCCAAAGGCCACTATTGCCGCGGGGTGCCACTACGTTATAGATGGAGTTGTGAAACAACTGGGTATCAAACTTCTGCTGGTCGTATCGGGGTGTCACCCCCTGCTCCTCGGGTATTACCCAAATTTGCAGCAGGCTTACCGGCTTGGTTTTGGAGGCATTGAATTCAGAGTGGTAAACTCCTGTTCCCGCCGACATCACCTGCACCTCACCGGGCCCTATTACACCTCCGCCACCAGTGTTATCCTTATGTTCCAGCTGACCCTCGAGCGGTATTGTTACTATTTCCATGTTTTGGTGAGGGTGCTGACCAAAACCTTCACCGGGTTGAATGGTATCGTCGTTAAGAACCCTCAACAAGCCAAAGTTCATCATTTTAGGGTTGTAGTAGTCGGCAAAGCTAAATGAGTAGTAGGTCGAAAGCCAACCATACTGGGCATGACCTCGCTGGTCTGCCTTATGAAAAACAGTCTTCATCTTCTTCCTTTCATTAATTAGGTAAAACGCAGAAATCAAAGGAACACAACAGCAGTTCCGTTTATCTACATCGGAAGAAACAAAGATGAAAGTGATTAGTTGAAGGAGGAAAGAGATGGGGGCGTAAACCAAAAACCAAGGGTCCCTAAACCTTACTTTGCGCACCTTAAGAATAAGTTGCACCTGTTGTTGTTACGCCCCCAATATTGTTCAATCGCAATAAATTGCCTCTACTGGGTTCATTTTTGCATACTTAATGGACTGAAGGTAAACCACAATTCCAGTAAGTAAACTAATCAGCACTGGAGGTAAGACAAATATCCACCAAAAAAGTTTAATGCGAAGAGGAAAACTTTCTAACCAGCTATTCCCCGCATAGTAAATAACGGGAAAAATTAAGAAAGTTGCAATAAATGCCAAAAATAAATAGCCGCTCAAAAGCATTTTTACAATGTCCGTTGACGTTGCACCTAAAACTTTTCTTATTCCAAACTCCCTTCTCCGTTGCTCACCGGTATATGCAGTCAAGCTCATAAGCCCGAGAGCCGTAATAAAGAGTGCCAAAAATGAGAAAAGGCCAAATACCCGCCCAAAACGCTCTTCCTCGGAGTATTGACTGTTGTAAAACGAATCGATAAACAAATAATTGTAAGGATTATCGGGAAAAAACTTATGATAGTCCTTCTCAATCATGGAGAGCTGCTGAGCCGACACAGGGTTCTTTGTTCGGATGGCCAGAAATCCTTTCAAGCTCATGGGTAATCGCACACCCACCGCAAAAATCTGAGGCTCTATTGCCTCCTTGGGCGACAGCTGAAAAAAGTCGTCCACTACGCCCACAATCGTAAATTCGTTGTTGCCGTCGATGTATATACGTTGCCCTATTGCCTGTTCAGGCGCGTTAAAGCCAAGGTCATGCATTGCATTTAAGTTGACAACTACCGTGAGAAGGTCGCCATCGGATTTTTGCTGCAGCCACCCACCATCAACCATCTTAACCCTAAAAACGTGCAGATAGCTGGAGTCGGTAACCGTTATCCGGTAGTTCTTACCGCTGGACTGATCTGCTCCCACTCTGGAAATTCCGCCCCTATTGAAAATGTTAGGTTTACCGGGAATGGCAGACGTTTGCGATACAGCCTCCACAAATGGATAACGCGCCAGCTCCTCTTTAAACGAAGCAACTCGCAGCGCCAACGTAGAATCGCCAACGGAGGGAAATGGAAGAGCGGCAATATTGCTGGGGTCGAAGCGCAAATCCTGCGTTCGTAAATGCTTCAGCTGCAAAAAAACCAAGGAGGTTCCAGCCAGCATGGCAATAGCAATGGCATACTGAAAAATCACCATTGCTCGTTTAAGCTTAGCCCCGCCGGTGCCACTCGACACCTCGCCACGAAGTGTGGATACAATAGGTTTCGTAACGATAACTAGCGCTGTGTATATTCCGCCAGTAAAGGTTACCAGCAAAAATACACCAGCAAGAACGGCATAGGTCCAAGGTTTTGTCCACAATCCCGACGACACAGGTAATCCACTCAGCGACAGGTATTGTCCTTGAAAAAGTTCAACAATCATTACGCTAAACACAATGGCAACAAGGCCTACAATGGCACCTTCAACAGCCAGCTGCGTTACCAAGCCCAACCTTCCAGAACCAACAACCTTGCGTATACCAATTTCACGAGCTCGTTTGAGCGAGCTAATTGTGCTTAGGTTAACGTAGTTTACCCAAGCTATAATCAAAATAAACCAGGCTATGATTTTTAAAAAATCAACCACCCTCCTGTTTCCATTAACCTCCACCTCTTGCATTAAATGCGAATTAAGATGAATAGACGTTAATGGCTGAAGGCCGAAAGACATCCCAACCTTATTTTCACGCAAAAAGTCACCAATCTCACTGTCGACCATGGGCTGAATTTTGGACTCAAACGCTAGCGGATCAACTCCATTTCTGAGTCGAACATAGGTGTAAAAACCACTATTAAACCACGCATCATTGAAACCGGGTCGATGTGTATACTCAAAGGAGTTCCACGGAAGAAACACATCTACCTTTAGGTGAACGTTATCAGGGAAGTCGGAAAAAATTCCCGCAACGGTATAGACCTTTTTTTTGTTCAACCGCCAAATCTTACCTACAGGATTACTAGAGCCATAATACCTTTCAGCTGTCGATCTGGAGAGCAACACCTTGTCTGGAGAAGAGAGTACCCCGGTGGTATCGCCCAAAACGAGAGGAACTGAAAGAAGCTTTAGAATGTTGGGCTCGGCGTAAAAAACCCGCTCTTCCTTAAATGCTATATCCTCAAAAGAGCCCACACAATCGTACTTGAATAACCGTGCAAACGACTCCACCTCCGGGAAGTGCTGCTTGAGCTGGGGTCCAATGGGTGGGCATGCCGAGGCAAATCTTACCACATCACCATTTTCCGAATCACGCTGATACCAAACACGGTATATGTTTTTTGCATCAGGGTTACGCCTATCGAAGCTCGAGTGGTAATTGGTATACTGCAAAATCATAAGGCAGGCGGTCAATCCAAGCGATAGGCCTAAAACGTTAACAATAAAAAAATACCGCTGCTTCAACATCAAACGAAAGGCAGCATTGAGGTAACTGAGGAGCATAGCATTATCAATTTGAGGCTTCAGGGGATAAGCGTGTTTCCATCAGGTTACCAACAAACAGGCCGACAACACTAAACACCTAACGAGCAAAACATTAACAAAAATAAACCCACTATTCAAACACAAAAAAGTGTACGAATACGAACAACCACTGTTTAACTTTGAAACAAAATCCCTCACCACAACCTCCTTATTCTACCTTTTTGCTACTATAGCTAAATAGAAAACAGAGCTAGGTTTACGATCGCCACAACTACTTCACCCCTGCCGCTCTTCGCTTTTGACCTTCGTCCCACTGCCAAAAGCAGCCACAACCATTGTAACTCGATTTAGACGGCGATCGCTTCTTCTCATGGCACCCAAGCATGAGGTGCATGCCAAACCGGATATTGGCATTTCGAGCGCTGGATGGGAAGAAAAACGCCAGCACATTATCGCTAATAAGGTGTATTTTGAACGTCTCACTGCCCACTCCGAATCCAAGTCCTATGTTTCTCAGGGAACCATTCATTGCGGAGTAGGACACACTACCCGAAAAACCCTTCCACCCAAAAGCATTGAGCGAAAGCGTTGTACCCATAATTGGCCTGCCCGGGTAAAGCTCGGTTCTTAGTAATGCTCCAGCATTCAGGTGGTCGCTCAAAGGATAGGTGGCTCCAACGTAAGCTCGGGGATTAAGAAAAGAGACAAACCCACCCTTCGCTTCCTTTACCCTAAGCTGGTTATTTAGCGAATCGCGCATCATGGCAATGTAAGCATTGGGATCTGTCCCGTTCGCAGGGGTTGCTCCAGAAAACACAAAAGAGCCATCTTGACGAAAACGATGAGTTTGGGCTGTCCAATAAATGAGGCCCAGGTCGAGCACGCTGCCGCTCCAAGTAAGCACATCAGCATGGTAGATGAATCCTAAATCCGAAGCAAGTCCCACATTTCTAAAGTTAAGCAGAAAAGCAACGGGAGAAATGGCACCAACACCGATGCTGTTCACGTAGCCATTAGCATCGTAACCAACAGTCATTGGTCCTGCAGCATCAGCCCGCAAATTCCAGTCAGCATTAAGGTTGTAAGTATTGCCGTCCACATTTAGGTGTATGGGTCTTCGACGCGTAAAAACTCCAGCCATGCCAAACAGCACCTTTGCGTGGGCGCCAAGCGTTAACCGGCTGTCCATTTTTCGGGAATAGCCAAACGAAAACTCCCTGTAGTAAAATGCGTTAATTCCAGGATTTCGAACTGTAAACTCATCTCCAACATAGGGCGTATTTCCATCACGGGCAAGCATTACCAACTTCTTCGGGAAAAAGAGCTTCATGTCCACCTTCTCCGTGACCGAAAAGTTGTAGTAGTCTCGCTCATTGGGCCGATAGCCCAAGGCAATCCAGTTGTAATGAAATTCGGCAGTAACGTAATCCCACCAGAAAAGGCCGGAGGTGAGCCTATTCAAATCCACCGAAGTGGCACCCGGCGAGAAGGAGTTGTAGGAAAATCCAGTAGAGTTGGCGTTAAAATGGATGGAGCTAAGAAGTGGAATACCCACAAATGTTTTACACTCTATTTGTACAGCAGGATTCACCATGTTGCTTTGCGGCAAGCTATGCATGAAAAACAGCGTATTATCCTGCTGCGCATGTAATCTGCACGAAATCAGCAACAGCAAAGTCACCAGAGCGACCCTAGCTGCCACCACCCGATATGGAGGCTGTTGTCTCAAAATTAAAGTCGACTCTAACACCCAGCTGGCTCTTAACCTTTAACGAATCGAACCACTGAAAGTCGTTGGGTTGAACATTATCGAGATTAATTACAGAATGAACTACAAGCAGAGTTGCGTTGCCAAGAAGCGTAATCCTATCGGAAGACAGGGGAATATCTGCTTTAAGATACCCTTCCGAAAGAACCTCTCCGCTTGCGCTTATGCGGCCAGGAGGGATGCTTAGTGGTCCGTCATGCGAAAGCGAATCGAGCAGCTGGTTGGCCGAATCGTAAAAGTAGGTTTGGAAAGAACCCGATGCAGGAAGCTGATTCCAAACGTTTATTCGAAAGGCAAGGTAGGTGATGGACGATGCCTCTTGGTAAACCTTCGACAGGTCGAGAGCCACACGGTCGGTAAACTCCAGCGCATGGTAGTGAGCCCAATCGGGAACCGAATCGGTGAGATTAATTTCAGGAAGGCCAATGGTTGTATAGCTTCCGGCTACAGAAAATTCCGTTTGTCCAACGGGAAATGACAATGAAGGAGATAGCTGAGTGCTATTGGGAATTGGTTCAATATCCTTATAGCACCCAGAAATGATTGAAACGGCTAGAATGGTCAGTAGCCCATACCTCATCCTATTGTGTTAAACCAAGCTTGAGCTCGATATAGTGAATTAACGAATGGATAACTTTGATGTGTATCTCCTGCACCCTGTCGGCAAAGCCAAAGAAGGGAACCCGAATTTCAACATCACACACGCTGGCCAGCTTACCTCCGTTTTTGCCAGTAAGCCCAACTATCTTCATGCCTCTTTCCCGGGCAGCAAGGCATGCCTCCATAACGTTGGCTGAGTTACCACTGGTGCTAATGGCAACCAGCACATCGCCCTTACTCCCAATGGCCTCCACAAAACGAGCAAATACTTTATCGTAGCCAAAATCGTTGGCCGAGCAGGTAATGTGCGAAGGGTCGCTTATGGCAATGGCTGGCAAGGCACGCCTATCGCCACGAAAACGGCCCGAGAGCTCCTCGGCAAAGTGCATAGCATCGCTCATTGAGCCACCATTTCCACACGAAATAAGCTTGTGGCCATTCTCTATGGCCTCAACCATAAGCTTCCCGGCTTTCTCAATACTCTCCCAGCTATGGCTGTCGGACATGAACAGGTCGAGCACATCTCTGGCCTCCTGAAAGTTTTGACGGACTTGTAAAATAGGATCGATCATACTCCAAAATTTGCTCTGTGACTAGTAAAAATTTCCATCTCTATAGAAAGAGGATTTTCCTAAGAAACGCGCCGCTCAAAATATAGTTGTGCGCCATCGGTGAAAATCCTAACTTTGCACAAAGATAAAGCAAAGGCCATGGGAATTCCAAGAATGTTTAAACTTCCGAAGCACAAGACCTTTAACTATGTGCCGCGCTACTACGATCCGGAGAAGGAGGAGATGGAAGAACGCAGAAAGAAGCTGGCTAGGGAGCTAGGGCAGGATACCCTAAACGAGGACTACGTTCCGGGTGAAGCCATTCGTCATGGCGCCATGAGAGGGTTCTTTCAAAAGAAGGAGAAGGCCAACATTCAATCTCCAATTAGGGTAATCATAATTCTAGCTATCCTACTGGCACTGGCCTACTGGATACTCTTTACCTAACCGCTATCGTTCAATGTCCGATATTATAAGGCTCTTGCCCGACTCGGTGGCGAACCAAATTGCCGCAGGAGAAGTGATTCAGCGTCCGGCTTCAGCCATCAAGGAGTTGGTGGAAAATGCGGTAGATGCTGGAAGTACCACCATTACGGTTGTTGTAAAAGATGGCGGAAAGGGGCTTATTCAGGTTATTGACAACGGATGCGGTATGTCGCCCACCGACGCTCGAATGGCCTTTGAGCGCCACGCCACTTCAAAAATTAAGGACGCCAAAGACCTATTTGCCATCCACACCTTAGGCTTTAGAGGCGAGGCTCTTGCCTCCATCGCTTCAGTTGCCGAGGTGGAGCTCCGCACGCGCCGCCATGAAGAGGAGGTGGGAACCATGCTGCGTGTTAGCGGATCAAAGGTGGAGGAGCAAGAGCCCATAAGCTGTCCGGCTGGCTCTAACTTTATCATCAAAAATCTCTTCTTCAACATACCCGCCAGGCGAAAATTTCTCAAGGGAACCCCCATTGAGCTGAAGCACGTAGTAACTGAATTTGAGCGCGTAGCACTGGTATACCCACAGGTGGAGTTTTCACTATACCACAACGAAACGCAGCTCTTTGCACTGCCTGCAGGTAACCGTCGTCAGCGCATTACTGGCTTGTTCGGAAAGCAGCTCAACACGCATATTATCGACATTAAGACCGAAACGTCCATCATAAAAATTAGCGGGTTTATAGGGAAACCGGAGTTTGCCAAAAAGACATCGGGCGACCAATACTTTTTCGTCAATGGTCGCTACTTCCGCAGCCCTTACCTGCACAAAGCGGTAATGAATGCCTACGAGCAGCTGCTCACCTCCGATGCGGTTCCCTCCTACTTTATCTACTTCGAAACCGACCCGGCCTCCATCGACGTCAACATACACCCCACCAAGACAGAAATCAAGTTTGAGGACGAAAGGGCCATTTGGCAAATACTGCACGCCAGCATCCGCGAGTCGCTTGGAAAATTTGCCGTAATGCCCTCCATCGATTTCAATACGGAGCCCAGCTTGGAGATTCCGGTAATCTCCTCAACCACCCAGTTTAAAATGCCTCAGGTGGACATCAATCCCGATTTCAACCCCTTCGACACCCGTCCTGAATCAACGGGTGGGAGATTTCGTACCGCAATGCCACCGGAGAACGATGTTCCCAAGGGATGGGAGGCGCTATACCAAGGGGTAGTTGAGCAAAAAATGGAGGAGCGTCATCAGCAGAACAGGGAGGAAAGATTGTTCGAAAAGGCGACTCCCGAAAGGAGCTTCTTTCAAGTAAAGGGGAAGTTTATACTCACCACGGTAAAGTCCGGATTAATGCTCATCGATCAAAAAAGAGCACACGAGCGAATCTTATACGAAAAGTTTCTAAAAGGGCTCAACCGAGGGCAAAAGGTTTCACAAAAAGAGCTCTTTCCTCAAGCCATTCAGCTAATCCCTTCCGACCATCTACTTCTTCTGCAGATGGAGGAAGAGCTGGCTATGCTGGGCTTCGAGATCAGAGATTTTGGCAACCACTCCGTGGCCGTTTCCGCCAAACCGGTTGATCTTGTGGATACCGATGCAAAGGAGCTGGTTGAAAAGTTACTGGAGGGCCTAAAGGAGAATAGGAGTGCGCTGCTGGGGAGCAAGTCGGAGGTGTTAGCGGCCTCCATGGCCAAAGCAGCAGCGATACACTACGGCCAGCAGCTCACGGTGGATGAGATGCAGCACATAATAGACAAACTTTTTGGCTGCAGTGAACCAGGACTCAGCCCAGACGGAAAGCCCACCGTGACCATTCTGAGCATGGAGGAGTTGGAAAAACGGTTGCGGTAACAATTTAGCCTGAGAATGTGTTACTTCAAATTCTAACCCAGAGGCACTCTTAAAGCTAAAGTGAGCTTACAACCCTAAGTGTAGCTTGGAAGGTTTATAAATTGCACGTAATTTCGTGAATCATTTAGCCATTTTGATTGTTTACCATAAAAAATTGCGATGAACGGCTTTAACAGAGGATACGCTTCAACACCACCGGTTCTGAAGAACATCATTTTAATAAATGTGGTGCTCTTTTTGGCAATGAAAATCCTCGAAACCAAAGGAATAGACCTCACACAATACCTAGGGCTTTTCTATCCTGGGTCAACCTACTTTCGTCCATACCAGTTTGTCACCCACATGTTCATGCATGCAGGTTGGGAGCATATCTTTTTCAACATGTTCGGGTTGTGGATGTTTGGTAGGATACTGGAGCAGGTATGGGGTAGTAAGCGCTTTCTCATCTTCTACATGGTAACAGGCTTGGGTGCTGCTGCGATGCAAACCTTTGTGAACTATCTTCTGATTTCTTCTACGCTACAGGACTACACGGCCATGATGAACACCTTTGGTCCGCAAGCATTCGACGCCTTCGTTCAGCATCACTTTCCCGAATATCGAAATGCCATTTATGAGCAGATAACTTCAGGTTGGCTCAGCAACGAGCATAGTGCCGTGCTGGCGGCTCAGGCCAAAGATGCCGCAAACCAACTCATAACCATGATGGTGAATATCCCAACCGTGGGAGCCTCTGGTGCCATTTTTGGTGTGCTGCTCGCCTTTGGCATGCTCTTCCCAAACACAGAAGTAATGCTAATATTTCCGCCAATCCCAATGAAGGCCAAATACTTCGTTGCCGGATACGGTGCCATTGAACTCTTCCTAGGCCTTTCCCAGCCAGGTAGCCATATTGCTCACTTTGCTCACCTCGGGGGCATGCTGTTTGGATTCTTCATGATAAAGTATTGGAACAAGACAACAAAAACATTTTACTAGCATGAGCATTGGGCATGAGATAAGAGAATCGTTTAAGCATGGCACAACCCACACCAAGTTGATATACATCAATCTGGGTGTATTCATCGCGGTTAATTTGGTAAAAGTGCTCATGATGCTAGGTGGCAATATTGATGCTTTTTCATTGCTGCCGTGGCTTCAACTCCCCTCTAACCCAGTGAGCCTTGCCCTACATCCGTGGACGCTGATTACCTACATGTTTACCCACGAAGGGGTACTGCACATCCTATTTAACCTACTGGTATTTTACTGGTTTGGAATAATCTTCTTGCAGTTTTTCTCACAAAAGCAATTGCTCTCAACCTACTTGTGGGGAGGCGTTGCAGGTGGTATTCTCTACGTGCTGGCCTACAATACAATTCCTGCCTTTGCAGCAGTGCGCTACACATCGGCCCTCATTGGAGCCTCCGCCTCCATAATGGCCATTGTATTTGCCGCCGCAGCCTACGCTCCAAACTACACCGTATACCTGATGTTTTTTGGGCCGGTTAAGCTGAAGTACATCGCACTGGGCTACGTGGTAATAGACATAATTAGCATAGCAGGAACCAATGCGGGTGGGCATATTGCACACATAGGTGGAGCAGTTGCCGGTTACCTCATCGCGCAAAAAATGAAGCAGAGCAGAGCATCCAATCTCGGCCTAGGATGGGCCGAAGGAGTATTTAGCATTTTCTCTCCTCGAAAAACCAAGATGAAGGTGGTTCATCGACGCCCCCTTACCGACTTGGAGTATAACCAAATAAAGGCAGAGCATCAAAAGCACATCGACAAGATTCTAGACAAGATCAACAAAACGGGTTACTCCTCGCTTACAAAGGAGGAGCGCGAAGAGCTGTTCAAAATGAGTAACACCAAAAGGGGTGAGGACATTTCTTAAATTTGTAGTTGTATATTCTGGAAGCATTGTAGCCATTGCGCTGGTACTTTCATTCCTATCCACGTTTGTAAGCCCCGCCGTTTTTTGGCCACTGGCATACTTTGGATTGGCTTTTCCGGTATTGCTTGTGCTCAATGCGGTGGTTTTTGTGCTACTGGTTATCAAAAGAAAAAAATCGGTCATCATTCCGCTGCTTGCCTTCATTATCTGTCTCGAACCAGCATCCAATTTCTTCCAGTTCAGATTTCATGCCCCCGAGAACAAGTTTGAGCACCGAGACCTGAAAATCCTCACCTACAATGTGCACCTATTTAACCTCATAAACTGGAACAGTACGCCCGATCAGCTGCTTGAGATAATCTCCTTTGTGAAAATGGAGAAGCCCGACATTGTTTGCCTTCAGGAATTTTGTTTAACCAACTCCTCTGCTGTACAAAAGCGCATAAAAATGCTTTATGCCGACTACCCTTACCGGCATATCTGCTACAGCATCACCTCCAAGAAATACAACTTTGGCATTGTTACCCTAAGCAAATATCCCATTGTTAATAGGAAGGGATTTCCCTTTGAAAAAACGGCCAACGCTAGTATCTACTCCGATATTAAAATTGGCAACGACACCATTCGTCTCTACAACAGCCATTTGCAAAGCACTCGTCTTAGGGAGAAAAACCTGAATTTGCTCATCTACCAAAAATTCCAGAACACCAACAAAAGGATGGATGAGATCAAGGATATTAACTCCAGACTTAAGCTGGCCTTTGAAAAGAGGGCGAACCAGGTAGACATGGTGGCGGAAGCTCGCGATAAATCGCCCTACCCAGTTATCATGGTGGGTGACTACAACGACCCACCCATATCGTATAGCTACCGAAAAATGCGGGGCAACCTTATCGACTCCTTCAAAGAAATGGGCGTTGGCATTGGTTCTACCTACATTGGGCTATTCCCCACTCTACGCATCGACTACGTGTTTCACTCCCCACTAATGAAGGCTATTGGCTATACCAGCCCACACGTAGATTACTCCGATCACTACCCTGTGGTAGTAAATCTAGCGCTCCCCATGAGCCTTAAGCAGGCGGCAATCGACCAGAATAATTAACGCAAAAACGGAAGGTGGCTGAGGTCAACGTTGCCCCCCGATAAAATTACACCCATCCGCTTATCAAGAAACAGGTCTCGATGCTCAAGTATGGCGGCTAAAGGAACCGCACCCGAAGGTTCCACTACCTGCTTCATTCTTTCGAACAGCAAGCGCATGGCCTCCACTATTCCATCCTCGGAAACCGTCACGATATTGGATACGTTACCTCTTATAATTTCAAAAGTAAGCGGTGAGAGCGAAGTTAGAAGCCCGTCGGCAATGGTTTTGGGGTTAATGGAGGGCATGAGCTTCCCCGACATAAAAGATTGGTAAGCATCGTCGGCCCCCGCTGGCTCAGCACCAACGACACAGCCCGACGACTCGCAAAAGCTAACGGCTAACGAAGTTCCGCTAAGCAGGCCCCCTCCACCAACCGGAGCCACAATACAATCGATAAGAGGAACCTCCTGTAGGAGCTCCAGCGCTGCCGTTCCTTGGCCACAAATCACCTGAAAATGGTCATAGGGTGGAATAAAGGTGGCACCCGTCTCCTCCACAACTTGCGCCAGTGTTTCCTCTCGAGCCTGAAGCGTTGGTTCACAAAAACGGATGAACCCGCCATAACCTCTCACCGCATTTTGCTTCACAGCAGGAGAATTTTTGGGCATTACAATATAAGCGGGTATGCCCACCATTCTTGCGGCAAGTGCAAGAGCAGCAGCATGATTCCCTGAGGAGTGGGTTGCTACCCCTTTATACATCTCATCAGGGTCGAGAGATAAAACAGCATTGAGTGCACCTCTAAACTTAAAGGCCCCCACTCTTTGCAGATGCTCACACTTGAAGAAAATCTCACATCCAGCTATACGATTAATAGCCTCGGAGGTCATTACTGGCGTTCGATGAACCGCATTTTTAATCCTGTCATAGGCTGCCCAAATATCTGCCCTAGTAGGAATAGTGTGTTCCATGGCTTCCTTAGCAAAAAGGTAAAGAATAGCCCCATTACGACAGTCGACAGCACATTAGCCGCAGGCTATTCAAAAAAATAGAAGTTATAAAAACCCAAGTTAAAAGCTTTTCGCTAAATACCAAACAATTACGTCAACACTTGTTGTAAAGATGACACCATTCGTCATACTTCACCTTGACATAGACCAGCAGGTCGTAATCGCGCGTTTGGAGCACAAATTCCGTATCGGCGTTGAGCCACAGTAAAAATTGGGCAGCATACTCTTGAGAGCAGTGAACCTCCCTAATCACGGTTGTTAGGTTTAGCTTTTCGTCGGCCATTCGTTTTCGGCCTGTTCTTGCCAAATACTCGTCTAGAATTCTCTGTTGCCTATTATACCAGTCTTCCCCAAAGCTAACACCACTTGTTCGTGGCACCTGCTGAACGGTCTCCTTGGTAATGGCCGCTAGGTAATTGGTAAGACGCTCCGTTTTTGTATCGGGTAGCTTTAGTGCAAGAAATTCATGCTTAAACTGGTTGTAATCGTGCCAGCGCCGTACCACAATTTCCTTGATTGGATAGGATACCGGTGAAAGGTAAAAGAGCCTACGGGAGGTGTCGCTACCCGCCAAGAAGTAAACCTTGGTTCGGAGTGTAGCAAATCCTATCGCAGAGATGTATAGCGAGTCCATGGCAGCCATGGATATATGAAAAATGCCAAAAGGATCGGAAACCGTTCCGGTGGACCTATTCAAGTTGACAATATTTGCATACGGAATGGGCTCTCCATTGGAGGCTGAAACCACTCTGCCGGAAATCACCTTGGTGGAATCTGCGGGTATGGCAGCAAATGCATGCGTAACCCAAAGAGCCGCACATACTGTCAACAAATATCTAGCACTTCTCCTCACTGTTTTTTTTGTTAAATGTAAAGCATTATTTGGAGACAAATAATACACCACAACTACGCTATAACGTTGTTTAGCAGGAATTAGCACAAATTAACCATCTTCACTCCACCGAAATAAAACAGGTGGCAACGCCACACTTTTGTTCGAAATAGTAACTTTGCACCTAGAATTTTTTTCAAGCTGCTGCTCTGCTAATAAAACGAGGAAAAAACCTCCTAAATTGTATGTAGCCTGATTGAAGATTCTTACCTCATAATGAAGTTTCGTTTTAACGTTATGATGAAACCCCGATGCAATTTTTTCATCGTATTAGTGCTTGGTAAAACAATTGGTGTTTCATTTGACAAATATTTTGACGTGTAATGGAAGCACTTAAAGTTGCAATTGAGAAAGCTTGGGAGAATAGAGAACTACTTTCCGAAAGCAAAACGCAGCAAGCCATACGAGAAGTGATTGAGCTTCTCGACAAAGGCAAACTTCGGGTGGCCGAGCCAGCAAACGATGGATGGCTGGTAAACGAGTGGGTAAAGAAGGCTGCTATTCTTTACTTCCCCATTTGCAAGATGGAGACAGTAGAAGTTGGCCCGTTTGAATTCCATGATAAGATTCCGTTAAAGAAGGGGTATGCTGAACTTGGTGTAAGAGTTGTGCCCCATGCCATTGCCCGATACGGCTCCTATGTAGCTAAAGGTACCATAATGATGCCCTCCTACATTAATATTGGTGCCTATGTGGACGAGGGAACCATGGTTGACACCTGGGCCACCGTAGGCTCGTGTGCCCAAATTGGCAAGGGAGTGCATCTCAGCGGCGGTGTTGGCATTGGTGGCGTTCTGGAACCCGTTCAAGCTGCTCCCGTGATAATTGAAGATGGCTGCTTCATTGGTTCCCGCTGCATCATAGTAGAGGGAGTAAGAGTGGGAAAAGAGGCAGTACTCGGAGCCAACGTGGTAATAACAGGGTCAACAAAAATTATTGACGTCTCCGGCGAAAAGCCCATTGAATACAAGGGTATTGTTCCTCCTCGTAGCGTGGTTATTCCGGGAACTCTTCCAAAAACCTTTGCTGCGGGCACCTACAACGTTCCTTGTGCCCTCATAATTGGACAACGCAAGGAGAGCACCAACCTCAAAACCTCACTTAACGACGCCCTTCGCGACTACGACGTGGCCGTGTAACCACCAATTCCTCTAGGATGAACAAGATTCTGGTGATTCAAACCGCCTTTATTGGTGATGTAATTCTGGCAACTCCGGTGGTGGAGGCGCTGCATCGGCAATTCCCCAATGCAGCCATCGATTTTTTGCTTCGCAAGGGAAACGAAGGTTTACTGGTTAGCCACCCCTATATTCGTCGAGTTATTGTTTGGAATAAGAAAGAGGAAAAGCTGAAGAATCAGCTGCGGATAATCCGAGCCTTGCGGAAGGAGCATTACGACGTAGCCATCAACCTCCAACGCTTTCTATCTACTGGCATCTTTACGGCCTTTAGCGGTGCGAACGTGCGTATTGGATTTAAGAAGAATCCCCTTTCGCGGTTCTTCACACACCGAATCAACCATGAAATTGGAACTGGCAAGCATGAGGTAGAGAGGAACTTGGAGCTGATGAAGCCCATTACAGGGAATAAGGAATGGGGGAAACGGCCAATGCTTTATCCCTCCAAAAAAGATTTAGCAGCGGTAGAGAAATTCAAAACGGGCAAATACGTGTGCATGGCTCCAACCTCTGTTTGGTTTACCAAGCAGTGGCCCGCCGAAAAGTGGGAGGAACTCATTGAAACCATCGCCAGCGACACTACAGTGTATCTACTTGGTGGCCCATCCGATGCCCAAGCATGCAGTTCAATTGCATCCAAGTTTCCGACCAAGGTGGAAAACCTTGCAGGCAAGCTCAATTTTCTGGAATCGGCAGCGCTGATGAAAGATGCCGCCATGAACTACGTGAACGATTCGGCACCAATGCACATTGCCTCGGCCATGAATGCTCCAACCACAGCCATCTTTTGCTCTACCGTTCCCAACTTTGGCTTTGGACCGCTATCGGACAACAGCCAGGTGGTGGAGGTAACCGAACCTCTTCCCTGCCGTCCTTGCGGATTGCATGGCTACAAGGCATGTCCCGAGGGCCATTTTAAGTGCGCACTAAACATCAGTATAAAACAGGTGAACTCATAAAGATATGGAAACATCAAATATTGTAAAGCAGGTAGACGAAGCGGTAAAGGTGCTTCGAGCCGGAGGCATAATGCTCTATCCAACCGATACGGTATGGGGAATTGGCTGCGACGCAGAAAATGCCGAAGCGGTAAAGAAAATATATGACCTCAAGCAGCGTAGCGACTCCAAGAGCATGCTGGTGCTGGTGGATAGGGTTGAGCGCATTCTCAGCTACATTCACACAATGCCCGAAATTGCCTACTCCCTCCTTGAGGTAACCGACACCCCGCTTACCATCATCTACCCGGGGGCAAGAAACCTAGCACCAAACCTCGTTCCAACAGAAAACACCATTGGCATTAGGGTGGTAAACCACGAGTTTTGTGAACGGGTAATAAAAAAGCTAAACCGACCGCTGGTATCCACCTCCGCCAACATTTCGGGAAAACCTGCTCCAGCCTACTTCGAGGAAATTTCGAATGAGATTGTAAAAGGAGTAGACTACGTGGTGAGCCAGGAGTTTGAGGGAATGCCCACCGGAAAGCCTTCATCCATCATCATGCTGGGGTTGAATGGTGAGGTTAAGATTATTCGGGAATAAAAAAGCCGGGTAGCATAACTACCCGGCCTAACCTAAACCGCTAAAAAAAGATCAACCCTTACTGTATTTGCTCAATATCTCCTGAACCAGCAACCTTAACGTTAAGCTTTGGATTGCCCTTATACTTTATATCGCCGCTTCCAGCAACTCGTGCCTTCAGATCACCCGTTACCCAAATGTAACAGTCACCACTACCAGCAATGCTTACCGAAGCATTCCCCGTTTCCACACCTGTTGTTTTAACAGATCCAGAACCGTTGATTGAGGCCTCCTGATTTCCAACCTTGCCAGCCTTAATAGCAATGTCACCGCTACCAGCAATTTCGGAAGTTACCGAACTTGCCTCTAACTGGTCAATTGTAACCGACCCACTGCCTGCAATAGAAAGTTCGAGATTGTTAACCTTCAAGGGCGTCTTAGAATAAAAGTCACCAGAGCCAGCAACGGCTAGAGCACTGTAATCAGGAGCGGTAATGTAAATTTTAATGCTCTCGTTTCCACTCCAGTGAAAACCCTTTTTTTTCCACTTAATCTTCAAGGTATTGCCATCCACAACCGTCTCAATTTCGCTGAGCGTATTTTCCGGCCCCTCCATGCTAAAGCTGAAAGACTCTCCCTGTTCAATATAAACATCGGCGGGAACCGAGAGGGAAATGCGACTAAAATCTTTCACATCACGGGTAACCTTGGTCTCTGGACCACCTGTTTTTCCGGAGGAGAAGGTGCACGAATAGCCCATCGACAAAAGGGCCATAACTGCAATTGCTAAAATGCCTAACTTTTTCATTACGTCAATTTTGAGTTAGTATAATGATGCGTGAATTATTCTCTTTTCGAAGCAGAATCACTACACAAAAAACGCAAACCAAAATGCTACGCTGCACACATTGCCAACTTTTTTATTCCTTTGCAGTTCACTACGGCACTTGAAAACGGGCGACAACACCATCACAAATATATGACAATAAACATATTGCAACAATGACACACCATACCCCAGTCCAAATAAGGTTCAACGATATCGACATGCTTGGGCATGTAAACAACACCACCTACCAGCAATTCTTCGACATTGGTCGGCTAGCGTTTTTTCAGGAGTCACTGAACAACAACATAGACTGGATGAAGCTTACGCCCGTTCTTGTTCACATTGAGGTAGATTACCTACAGCCCGTTTTTTTAGAATCAAAGGTGGTGGTTAAAACCAAAATCACCCGGTTTGGGACCAAGAGCTTCGACATGGAGCAGGAAATTGTGAATGAGGAGTCGGGCGATGTCCACTGCCGAAATAGGAGCGTGCTGGTAGCCTTCGACCCTTCAATTAATGAAGCAGTGGCCGTGCCAACCATGTGGAAGCAAAAAATGGAACCTTACAGGGAATAGCTATTCGGTGAAGAGGTCGAGGAGACCCTCCGGAAGGTCGACCGTAACCTCGCGCTTCTTTTCCGACACCTTGACTATGAGATCCTCGTTCACGGGGATCAAAACTTCAACGTCGTTGTAGTTGATGGCAAACAGTGGGTTGCCTGGGTAATCCAAGAAATCGGTAATTGGACCAAGGGTGCCTTTTGTGGTATCGATAACGGTGAAGCCAATAAACGACGACAAATCATCGTCATCTTCCTCGTTGTCGCCTCCATCGCCTTCCGCGTATAGCTTTAAGCCGATGAGCTGAGCAGCAGCCTTGGTAGATTCAAAGTCGTCGAATACAACAACGGCCTTGGCTCTGCCTTTAGGTCTTACTGTCTTAAAAAAAAGCGGAACCGATATTCCGTCGATCTCGACAAATACCGGTTCCGATAAATTTTCTTCAATGGAATATTCTGGAGAAAGATTGAGCTGCAGTTCGCCGTTTGTACCAAACTCCTTGGCAATACGACCTACATATAATCTTCGCGCCTCAACCATTGGAGATGCAGGGCAATTAAGCTTCTGCGGGTGCTTCGCCTTCGGCGGCAGCTTCCTCAGCAGGTGCCTCTTCTTGAGCCTCTTCTGCAGCAGGTGCATTTTTAGCAGCCATTTCGGCACGCTTTTTAGCAACGGCAGCAGCCTTGGCTTCACGAACTTTGCTTTCGGCATCAAGGCGAGCCTTGATGTCAGCAGCTTCCTTGCTAGAAAGACTTTCTACCTTGGAGTTAATTGCTGCTTCCTTCTTCGTGATCCACTCTTGGAAACGCTGTTCGGCAACTTCCATAGTGAATGCCCCTTTCTTCACACCTTCGAGAAGGTGCTTCTTTAACATTACACCTCTGTAGCGCAACATTGCTCTACAAGTGTCGGTGGGTTGAGCGCCCTTACTTAGCCAGTCTAATGCCTTTTCAAAATTAAGGTCAATAGTAGCAGGATTAGTATTAGGATTGTAAGTGCCAATCCTTTCAATGAATTTACCATCCCGTGGCGCCCTGCTATCTGCTACCACAACGTGGTAGTAAGCATACCCTTTGCGTCCAAAACGCTGAAGTCTGATTTTTACTGGCATAGGAATTAATTTTCCTTTGTTAAACCTATATAATTTAGCGCGGCAAAGATACAGCTTTTTATCGAACATGCTAATCTACTGATAGCTATTTTTATTTGACTCGCTATACACCGCGCCCATGCAGCGCTAAGGCTCGATTGATAATATGTTGACAACTTTTCCCACCCGGAGGCTGTTAACCCCACGGGTAAGCTGTAACTTTAAAGGCTGGTTATTCCCACACAAATAAAACGACAACTCACAATATACAAGCCATTTCTGATGAAGAAATTTGTCCACCTCCACGTTCACACCCAGTATTCCATTCTCGATGGTGCTTCCAGCGTTGGAGGGCTTATCAAGAAAGCCAAGGAGTACGAGATGCCTGCGTGTGCCATCACCGATCACGGCAACATGTTCGGCGTTAAACTTTTCCACAAGAAGGCCAAGGACGAAGGGCTTAAACCCATCCTCGGCTGCGAAACCTACGTATCGAAAAACACACGCTTCGACCGGTCCGACAAAGACGACCGTGGCGGACACCACCTCATACTGCTGGCCCAAAATTACGAAGGCTACCACAACCTATCCAAGCTTATCTCCTACTCGTGGACCGAGGGCTTCTACTACAAGCCAAGAATAGACAAGGAGCTACTTCGAAAGTACAATAAAGGCATAATTGCCTCCAGCGCCTGCCTTGGCGGTGAAATTCCACAGGCCATAATGAATCATGGGCCCGAAGAGGCCGAGCGGGTCATCAACGAATACCGCGAAATATTTGGTGACAACTTCTACCTCGAGCTGCAGCTCCACCGTTCGGGCAATCCCAAAATCGACAACGAGGTGTTCCAAAACCAGCTGCTGGTGAACAAGACGCTCATTGAACTTGGCAAAAAAATGGGAATTAAGTGCATTGCCACCAACGACGTCCACTTTATTAAGGACAGCGATGCCGATGCCCACGACCTGCTTATCTGCCTCAACACGGGAAAGGACCTCGACGACCCCGACCGTATGCGCTACACCAAGCAGGAGTACTTCAAATCGGGGGATGAGATGGCGCAGCTATTCCCCGATTATCAGGAGGCCATTGAAAACACGCTTGAAATTGCCGATAAGGTGGAGGCATACGGGCTCAACCAAAAGCCCATCATGCCCATATTCCCCATCCCTCAGGAGTTTCCCAACGACATGAACTACCTCCGGCACATTACCTATGAGGGGGCAAAAAAGCGGTGGGGCGATAAATTTGAGGGGGCAATAAAAGAGCGCGTCGACTTTGAGCTCGACACCATTGAGCGAATGGGATTCCCCTCCTACTTTCTTATTACCTGGGACTTTATACGGGCTGCCCGCGAAATGGGCGTATCCGTTGGACCTGGTCGTGGTTCGGCAGCTGGCTCCACCGTGGCCTACTGTTTGCGAATCACCGATATCGACCCAATAAAGTATGACCTGCTGTTTGAGCGTTTTCTAAACCCCGAACGTATCTCCATGCCCGATATCGATATCGACTTCGACGAAGATGGTAGAGAAAAGGTACTCAAGTGGGTGGTGGAAAAGTATGGTAAAAAGCGGGTTGCTCACATCATCACCTTTGGAACCATGGCGGCCAAGATGGCCATTCGCGACGTAGCCCGCGTACTCAAGCTGCCGCTCTCCGAAGCCGACAAGCTCTCCAAACTAGTTCCTGAACGGCCAGGCACCACACTGGCCAAGGCCTACGATGAAGTTCCCGAGCTGCTGGAAGCAAAAAATAGCGGAGAAAAGCTGGTGGTAGACACGCTGCGCTTTGCCGAAGTATTGGAAGGCTCCGTTAGGCAAACTGGGCTTCATGCCTGCGGAATTATCATTGGGAAAAACGACCTAGAGGAAGATATTCCCATCAGCACCAACAAGGAGTCGGAGCTGGTGGTAACCCAATTCGATGGTAAGCATGTGGAGGATGTGGGACTACTCAAGATGGACTTTCTTGGGCTGAAAACGCTCTCCATTATTAAGGATGCCATTGAGTATGCCAAGGAGTCGAAAGGGGTTGACATCGACATTGACAACGTTCCCATTGACGATCAGGAAACCTTTGATCTCTTTGCCCGTGGCGAAACTACAGCACTGTTCCAATTTGAGTCGCCCGGCATGAAGAAATACCTTAGGGCACTTAAGCCAAACCGTTTCGAGGATCTCATTGCCATGAACGCGCTCTATCGTCCGGGACCTCTGGAGTATATTCCCGACTTTATTGAACGGAAGCACGGCAGAAAGAAAATTGAGTATGACCTCCCCGAAATGGAGGAGTTCTTGAAAGACACCTACGGCATTACCGTTTACCAAGAGCAGGTGATGCTTCTATCTCAAAAGATAGCGGGCTTTACCAAAGGCCAAGCCGACTCCCTCCGTAAGGCTATGGGAAAGAAGATTAAGGCCATGATGGACGATCTTAAGGAGAAGTTCCTCGTGGGTGGAGCAGAAAAGGGGCACGACAAGAAAACGCTGGAAAAAATTTGGGTGGACTGGGAGGCCTTTGCCCAATACGCTTTCAATAAAAGTCACTCTACCTGTTACGCCTGGGTTGCCTATCAAACGGCATACCTCAAGGCCCACTACCCATCGGAGTTCATGGCCGCAGTGCTTAGCCGTAACCTCTCCGACATCAAGAAAATCACCATCTTCATGGACGAGTGCAAGCGTATGGGTAAGCAGGTGCTCGGTCCCGACGTGAACGCCAGCTCCTACAAGTTTACCGTTGATGCCGACAGCAATATTCGTTTTGGTCTTGGAGCCATTAAGGGTGTTGGTGAAGCCGCCGTGCAAAGCATTGTGGATGCGCGTAAGGAAGGGGGAAAGTTTACCGACATCTTCAACTTTGTGGAGCGTGTAAACCTCCAAAGCGTGAACAAAAAGAACCTAGAGTGCTTAGCGCTTGCTGGAGCCTTCGACTGTTTTGGCATTAAGCGCCACCAATACTTTGCCAGCGACGGAAAGGACTCTACCTTTATAGAAAATTTGGTTCGTTATGGCACCCGAGTGCAGAGCGAAAAGGGTAACAGCCAGCAGAGCCTTTTTGGTGGCGACACCACCTTTGCCTCCATTGCCCAGCCAGAAATCCCCTTCTCCGAGGAGTGGAGCAAGCTGGAGCTACTCAATAAGGAGCGCGAAATGGTGGGCATCTACCTATCGTCTCACCCCATGGACGATTTTCGCTTCGAGCTGAAGCACTTCTGCAACACGGGGCTGGCCGACCTGTCGGACATTAACAGTTTACGCAACAAGGACCTCTCGTTTGCAGGAATGGTAACCAACGTTAGGAATGCGCTCACAAAAAATGGTAAACCGTACGGCTCCATCACCATTGAGGATTACACCGACAGCTTCCAGCTAACCCTCTTCGGCAAGGACTACGAAAACTTCCGCAAGTATTTCTACAACGGGTATTCGCTGCTCATAAAGGGACGTGTTGAGCCGAGGATGTTCAACGAGAATGAGTTTGAAGTTAGGGTAAAGAGCATCTCCATGCTGCACGACGTGAAAACCGAGATGGTAAAATCCATTACCATTAAAGTTCCATTGAACAGCATCACCCCAGAACTTGTTACTGAGCTAAAAGCAGCCACCGACAAGCACAAAGGAAACGTAATGCTAAAGATGAAGATTTTGGACCCGGAAGAAAAAATTGCGCTCGACCTTTTCTCTCGTGGCATCAGGATTAACCTGGACAAGGAGCTACTTGAGTTTCTGGAAGAATCGGATTTGCAAATTGCCGTAAATTAAAAAATTTACCATCTTTGCTCATCCTTAACAAATTGAAAGAAAAATCAACAAAATAACAAACAAATACGAGTAATTATGGCAGTTGAAATTACTGATGGCAACTTTGAAGAAGTTGTAATGAAGGCCGATAAGCCTGTAGTTATCGATTTTTGGGCTGAGTGGTGCGGGCCATGCCGCATGATCACTCCTATTATTGCCGAGATGTCTACCGAGTATGAAGGTAAGGCCATTATTGGCAAGGTTGACGTTGACTCCAACCCTGGTATTAGCGCAAAATTTGGCATTCGTAATATCCCCACCGTTCTTTTCATCAAAGGCGGAGAGATAAAAGACAAGCAGGTTGGTGCAGTACCAAAATCGAAACTGGTAGAAAAGTTGAACGCACTGCTTTAGTTTTTTTAGAGCAAGACTCTTATTAAAAAGCCCTAGATGGAAATCCAACTAGGGCTTTTGCATTATGCGAATTGTTGTAGGGGATTACAATATCTCAAAAAGTTCGCTTATGGGCTTACGCACCTTGGCAGCGTTAACAAGGTAATCGGTTTTGGAATCCCTGTAACCTAAAGCCATAAGAACAGCGCTGCGCAGTCCCTTCTCCTTAAGTCCCAGCACCTCGTCCATAGCGGCGTTGTTGAAGCCTTCCATGGGGGTGGAATCTACCTCCAGCGAAGCAGCAGTTACCAATCCAAATCCCAACGCAATGTAGGCCTGACGGGCAGCCCACGCAAAGTAGCTGTTGGCATCCATTGGTTGTGGAGACTCCACCATTTTTCGAAAGTCGGCCAACGATTCCACCGGAACGTTTCGCGTTTTGGCAATACGATTTATGTAAGCATCAACCTCTTCGTTGGTAAGGCTTTCACGTGCAGCAAAAACCAATAAATGGGAACCCTCCAATACCTGGGGCTGTTGACAAGCACCGGCATGGATCTTTTTACGCATTGCCTCACTCTCCACCACAAACACCTTGAATGGTTGAATGCCGATGGAGGTTGGAGCGAGCTGGATGGCCTCTATAATCTGATCCACCTTTTCCTTTGGCACCTTTGTGCCGTTCATTCTCTTGGTGGCATAACGCCACTTCAAATTGTTGACTAGGTTCATATTAATTACTGTTTAGTTTTTTCTATCAGATATTCAACATCGATATTACGTCAAAGTAACAAACAGCAAATACATAAAGATGTTCGAAAAGGTATCACGCCGTAACAAACAGAAAAGAGATGGATGTCATTGCTTACAAAACAGCAAAACAAAAGGTCTTTCTCAAATCCCACCCGAGTGAAAAAAAATCCGTAGGTTTGGGAATTATCCAAAGTGAAAACAAAACCGCATGCCGCAAAATCCTCATGTACTCCAAATGCAAAAGGGATAAGCCGAGTTCAAGAACTATACGGAAGTCAGCAAGACTTTCCAATGCGTATGTGTAGGTAATATTTGACCTTAAAATACAATCAGATGAGTATGAAAAAGATTATTCTACTTTTCTTGGCAGTAGCAACCACAACTTCAGTTTTTTCGCAAGATCCTGCCGTAACTCCAATGATTTCGAGCGACAACAACATGTTGATATCGCAGGTTGCATTTAACAGCGATGGCAAATACATGCTGATAAACTCAAAGGCATACGTTAGCTTAATTGAGTCTGCTACCAGCCTCACGGCCGCCTCCATCGACGGTGACGGAAAGCTACTCTGCGCCATAGCCCTCTCGCCCGACGGGAAAGTTGCAGCTACCGGTGACACCGAAGGGAAGATTCTCCTATACGATATTTGGGCGCAAAAATCAACGGTGAAGTATAAAGGGCACAAAAGCGTAATCGTGGCCATTGCCTTTTCGCCAGATGGAAGCCTTGCGGTTTCGGCAGCTACCGACCGATCGGTGCAGATATGGAGCGCTACCACAGGAAAGAAGGTTGCCTCCATCGACAATTTCAAATCACCCATCTCCTTTATTGCCATTAGCCCCGATGGAAAAACCTTAGCCACGGTAGAATCGGTGTCCACCGGAGAGGTAAAGCTGTGGGATCTTCACACCGGATCACCCATACGAACGCTCACCTACAGCAAATCCAAAATTACCGCCATAGCCTTTTCACCTAACTCCGACCGAATTGCCACGGGGAATAGCCTCTATAGTGTGGAGATTAAGACCACCGATGGAAGCGGCTCCATGCTTCAGTTTAAGGGCCACCACGCCCCAATCCTCTCCATTGCGTTTAGCCCCGATGGCAGCACCATAGCCTCCAGCGATATTAGTTCTGGCGTCATTCTCTGGAATTCAAAAACCGGGAGGGTAAAAAATGTGCTAAAAAGCCCTCAAGGCGACTGCTATTCGCTATTCTTCACCCCCGACAACCAGTCGCTACTCATGCCCGGCTTCGACAACCGCATCGCCCGTTGGAATATCACCATGGGGGTTAACGATTGGCTATCCAAATTCCTAAACGACCGCAAAGCAGAAATTGACCTTTGGGCCATGCGAAGCGAAAACGAAAATGATACCGACTATGGCAAACGAGTAAACGAGACAACCCGTGCTGCCAAAAACCAAAAGTACATCGACCAAGGCAAGGAGTGGCTCATGGGCTACTACCGTGATGTTATTAACTGGAAGAGCATAGGCACAGGTTTATACAATAGCCAAACGGGAACACTCACAATTGGCAGCAACATGTTTGGAGACTTTGAGGTGGCACTTCCGCAAAATAAGGTTGACGGCTTTACAAAAGCGTTCCCCACCTACCAAGTAATTCCCAACCTAGTGGTTGACAACAATGCAATTGTGCCCGAAAGCCTCACCATAAAATCGAAAACAGAAACCTACACAGCCACAAGAGTAAAGCAGTAATTCAAGATGAAAAAGTATACTACTCGAATCCTACTGGCCACAGCCTTCCTCTCCTTTTCATGCCTTGCTATAGGTCAAAACGACAGCACTGCGGTGCCATACGGAAACAACCCATCAGCTGGACATTATGTAAAGGTTAAGGGGGCAACCCTCTACTATGAGGTTTACGGTCAAGGAACGCCAATGCTAATGATTCATGGAGGTCTGAGCTCTCTCGCCGATTTCTCTAAAAATATTCCCGTGCTGGCAAAGCACTTTAAGGTAATTGCCGTGGACAGCAGGGGTTACGCCAAGTCGTCCAACGAACTCGACTCACTCAGCTACGAGCTGCTCACCGATGACATGGTTCAGCTGCTCGACCAGCAGCACATTGATAGCACCTACGTGGTAGGGTTTAGTGATGGTGGTGTAGTGGGACTTTACATGACCGCCAAGTATCCATCACGCGTTATTAAGGCATTTGTTTCAGGAGCAAACTACCTTGTGGAAGGGCTCACCGACACCAACTTTGAGCAAAACGACATGGCCCCCGAAAGGGTAAAGGTGGACTCCATGTGGATACCCATGCGCGCCGAGTATGCCAAGCTCAACCCCAACCCGGAGAAATTCGACACCCAAATTCAGCTCATCAGAAACATGTGGCTGCGCAATCCTTATATTCCAAAGGATTTGCTTACTACCATACACAAGCCTGTATTTCTTCTTTATGGCGATAGAGACGCTATAAAACTTGAACATGGGGTTGAGATTTACCATCTCCTACCGCAGGAAACCACCCAACTGTGCATACTGCCCAACACCTACCACTCCACTTTCATTGAAAATCCGAAGATGGTAAACATGCTGCTGATGTACTACTTCAAGGAACAATAAAAAAGAGGGGTTAGATGTGTTGAACCCCTCTTTTTATGCTGAACACTACTCGTGCTTTTTCCTAAACCTATAAACGAGATACCCCACAAACACAACCCCAAGCGCTAAGAGTCCATAGCTGATTTCGGAATAGTATCGGTCGAGCAAATCCTTTTGGGAATATAAGCTGTAGCCCAAAATGGTAAGCACGGCATTCCACGCAGCAGAACCTATCAAGGTGAACAGCACAAAATCGCGTATGCTCATACGGGAAAGACCAGCTGGAATGGAAATCAGCTGGCGAATTGCTGGAACTAGACGACCAATTAGCGTGCTTGTTTTCCCATGTCGAACAAAGTAGGCCTCTGCCTTTTCAACACCTTGTCGGCTAAGCAGCAATAGCCGTCCTAAGCGAGATTCTGCAAACTGGTATACAATTTTCCTCCCAAGGAATAGCGCAAAGTAGTAGTTGAAAAGCGCTCCAATAAGCGAGCCCAAAGTGCTGAAAAGAAAAACGAGATATACGTTCAAATCACCCTGAGCAGCCTTCCATGCTGCTGGTGGAATAACCACCTCCGAAGGGAATGGGATAAATGAGCTCTCGATGGCCATGAGCAGCATAATGGTTGCATAGCTAATGTGTGCCATGTACCACGAAATAATTGAGCTAAACAGAGTTGATATCATTTCCACAATATTTTTTTCGAAGCCAAAGGTAAGAAAAGCGAAGAATTATTTTCCTATGGCGCTATAAATCCACAAGTTTGCAGCCTAAAGCTAAAACACTATCCCTTCAGGAGTGTTAGTTGAATCAAATACCACAAGACCGAAATGACAATAAAAGAGCAAAAACTTTACCGACAAGCATTTATTCTGGCACTAATTACCATTGGTTATAACATTGTTGAAGGACTTGCCTCAACATGGCTGGGATTTGAGGATGAAACGCTTAGCCTATTTGGCTTTGGTCTCGACAGCTTTATTGAGGTAGTCTCTGGAATTGGTGTGGCCCACATGGTGATGCGCATTCGGTTAAATCCCGACTCCAACCGGGATAAGTTCGAAATCACCGCCCTGCGAATCACGGGCTGGTCGTTTTACCTACTTGCTGCTGGACTGATTTTGTCGTCGGCCTACTCCATTTACATTGGTAAAAAACCGGAAACCACCTTTTGGGGCGTAGTGATATCCTCCATCTCCATCCTCACAATGGGTGCTCTAATTATAGCAAAAATGCGCGTAGGCAAAGCACTTAACTCCAAGCCCATAATTGCCGATGCGGGATGCACTAGGGTTTGTTTATACATGTCGCTAGTGCTGCTAGCCGCCAGCGTGCTATACGAGCTCACTGGGTTTGGCTACTTCGACGTTATTGGGGCACTGGGTATAACATGGTTTTCCTATAACGAGGGAAAAGAGTGCTTTGAAAAGGTCAAAAACCTCTCTACATGCGGTTGCGGAAAGCACTGCTGCTAATAGAAGTCACGCCTAAACTATTTAACAGTTTCTTCTAGAAGCTAAAAAAAGTGCCGAAACGAAAGGGAGATTTCCTGTTCACGTATCATTGTAAAAAGTGAAAGATGAAACAGACTTCAGTGGTAGCTGTTGCTTTGCTGCTATCCCTAAGTGGATATGGACAGCTGAGCATTTCGGACATTATCAACGACAAAGTTGGCAGCATTCCACAGCTGGTAGCCCCCGGAGAAGTGTCAACAGGAATGAATGAGCGCGACATGGCCATATCACCCGATGGCAAGGAAATATTTTTTTCCGTTAGCAACTTTCAAGCAGGGGTTAGTGTAATTATGCACCTCGAATTGGTTAACGGACAGTGGCAGGGACCCACAACAGCCAACTTTTCAGGAAAATTTGCTGACATAGAGCCTGCATTTTCTCCAAACGGGAAGCAGCTCTTCTTTTCTTCCAAAAGACCACTAAACAGCGACAGCCTAGCAAAAGATGATTTCGATCTATGGGTTGTATCCAAAACCGAAAATGGGTGGGCAAATCCAAAAAACGTTGGAACTGAAGTGAATGGCCCGGGCAATGAATTTTACCCCAGCGTTGCAGCCAATGGTAACCTCTACTTCCTTGCATCGGCAAGCACCAATAGCAGGGAAGAAAACTTTTTTGTTAGCCAGCTAACCGCCGACGGGTACGAAAAGCCGCAAATGTTGCCATCGCCAATAAATACTGATAAGCCGGAGTACAACGGGTTCATCGCACCAGATGAGAGCTATTTCATCTTTACTGCCCACGGCTACAAAGGGGAAGTAGGCGGAGGCGATCTGTTAATTAGCTTCCGGCAACCTGATAAAACTTGGCAAGCCCCAGTTTTACTCCCCGAACCCATCAGCAGTCAGCGGTTAGACTACTGCCCCTTTGTGTGGCACAACATTCTATTCTTCACCAGCACAAGGGTAAAAAAGAACGAAGCGGAAGATGGCCCACTCCGCTATTCGGACCTTCAAAAGCTACACGGCTCACCTCAAAACGGTCAAGGAGATATTTATGCAGTGTCCTTCGACGAAGTGGCTAAACTGATAAAGCGCCAATCAAACAACGCTGATTAAAATTGTTGCATTATATGAAAAACGGCTGGGATGCCCGATACTCCACCGAGGAGTATGTGTACGGAACAGAACCTAACCACTTCTTTGCGGAGTGCTTAAAAGCACTTGAGCTAGGAAAGTTGCTCCTGCCAGGTGAAGGCGAAGGGAGAAATGCCACTTGGGCCGCTCAGATGGGATGGCGAGTTGATGCCTTCGACCAAAGCAGCGCCGGTCACGAAAAGGCCATGCGTCTGGCAAAAGAGAGGGGTGTAAAATTCAGCTACCAAATCTTAGGCGTGGAACAGTTTATGGCCAAGCACAATGCTTACGATGCAACAGCTCTTATCTTTCTGCACCTGCCTCAACCGCTCCGTTCCAAGTTCCATCGCGCCGTGGCTGAAAGCATAAAGCAGGGTGGGCACATTATCATTGACGCATTCTCACAAAAGCAAATTGACTTTAACTCCGGCGGACCACGCGACCTTAACCTTCTCTACTCCAAAGAATCGATCCTAAGCGACTTCCCCGACTTTGATTTCGATGTATGTCGAGAGGAAGAGGTGAACCTGCATGAAGGAAATTTCCACACGGGGAGGGCAAGCGTTCTGCGCTTCTTTGGACAAAAAATATAGAGGTTATATACGCTCCCGGAAGGATCGAATAGTTGCCAACCTGTTTAGTGAAACGGAGAATCCTACCGAGAGATTCCAAAGATCATTAAACTGGATTACGTCGGAGTTCTTGGCATAGGTAATTAAGTAGGATTCAAGTGTTCCAACCTCAAAGAATAAGCCCACCTTGCTGATATACTTTGAATTCTTAACGTCAAGGTCCATTTTACCACCCAAAAAGGGAGCAAAGTGAATGGCATTTGCCGAATAGTACTCCTTTGGAAAGTAGTCGGGAAAAACCAAGTAGGTGTTTTTTGTTCTGGCATAGTGGAGATTAACACCCGCATAATTTGACGTGGTGATTCCCTTAAAGGGGTGCCTCTTATCGGTTTCCACAAAACCTTTTACGGCTATGGTTTTAACCTCTACGCCACTTACCTGCTTAGGCAAATAGCCGTACAAAAATTGCACACCATAACGCTCCCCCTTACTACTGTAGCCAAAGCCCAGTGCAGCAAACCCCATGTTTCCACCGTACTGTAAGCTCACCACCTTGGGAACAAACCGCATGTGCCGTTGATTTACTACATCTTCTGGAATAACTTCGGAAAAAGAGAGCATTGGAACCATCAGCAGGAAGCAACAGAAAATCAGAAAAGAAATCATTACTATTAAAATTTAACCTCTTCCATTTTTAGCGTATCGGGCTCAACGGTAACAACGGTATAGTATCTCTTACTAACGCTTCCTACTACTATGTAATGAAACCCGTCAGCCTGTTGATCTTCATAGCTATGATTGTGCCCAAAGAAGCCTATACTAATTCTATTCTTGAGCACGGCACAAAAGGTTGAGTCATAAGCGCCTTTAAGTTGGTCGTTCCCCGGAGGAATATGAGCAAATAAAATTCGATGATCATAGGTTTCCCCATTGTTAAGCACCTCCGAAAGCCAAGTAAAATTGGGAGAGGAATTATTGTTTTCCCATACAACATCATCGAAAAACACTAGCTGTGTATTCCGATATCCAAAGAAAAAGTTAGATGGACCATACATTTTGTTGTAAATCAACTTCCCGTTCGAGAGGTAATCGTGGTTGCCAATAACGGTAATGAAAGGACGGTTCAGCTTAGAGATAGTATGGTGCTCCCAATCGAACTCCTTAAACAAACCTGCCTCGGTAATATCACCACACACAACGGTAAACAACACATTAGGATTCTTATTAATGCTGGCCACAGCATCGGCAAGGTCGGAATAGTAGGTATGGGGGTCGGAAATAACGGCAAAAACAAAAGGAACGGAATCTGTCTCTGCCTGCTTTATCTTTGTAATGGCATCGGGGTTTACGTTGGTAACTCTAACCCTTACCTCGTATGGGCTATACTCCACCCAATCTTCACATCCGGAGAGAAACAGGGCTCCCAGCAAAACAACCAGCACCAATGCCTTTTTATCCAATCCACACATTTCCGAAATTCTTACTCATCCATCAATAATTTAAAGGGAAAGTGGGAACACCGCCTACGCCTGTAGTGCAGAAGCCCTAATTATGCACTATACGCTAACCCAACTATGACCTGAAAAGCGGCGTTTCCCACTGAAATATCCCTTTAAAACCCTAAACCTTAACTAATCCAATATTATAAAGCCTGCAAAGAACCAAAGAAAAAAGTGGGAACGCCGTTCGCGCGAATCTGTGCAGAAGCCCTAATAATGCACATTAACGCAAACCCAACAAAGACAATAAAAACGGCGTCACCCACTTTAGTCATAAAGCAAACACACTAATCAAGCACACTCTGCTCGCATAAAAATTCTGACACAACAAAGAAACTTATATCCCTTTTCGTCTAAAACCAAAACCCGACTGAATGGTAAAAAAGCCGGATGAGTGACCAATTTGTCAAGTTGAATCCTTTCCGAAGAATACATCCCTGCCTCACGGCCATCACTCCACCTATCAGAAAACCACATGAAATCAGCCATAAAACGAAAATAGAACATCAACTAAATTATTCAACCAAATGGTTAATCCATATGGCAAATATAGAGATGAAAATCAAGTCACGATACAAATTAACCATGTTTTTTAACATTTATGTCAAAAAATAAATGCATTCCAAGGTGTTAGATGAGGGCTCTTCTCCATTTTTTCCTTCTAAAAAATTCTTTGCACCTTTATAGGCCAAAATCAAAAAAATGGAAAAGAGAATTTGCGTGTTTTGTGCCTCAAGCAACAAGGTTGCCAAAATTCACTTCGATGCCACAGAAGTTATGGCAAAAGAACTTGTTAAACATGGAATCACCACTGTTTTTGGGGGTGGTTCGGCTGGACTAATGGGACACTTAGCCAACACCGTGCTTGCACAGGGAGGAAAAATAATTGGCATTCTTCCAAAATTTATGGACAAAGTGGAGTGGGGTCACAAAGGGTTATCGGAGCTTATTCTAGTGGAGGACATGCACGAGCGAAAGAAGTTGCTCATTAAGGATGTGGATGCTGTTGTAGCACTCCCGGGTGGCTGCGGAACCTTGGAAGAGCTTATGGAGGTTATTACCCTCAAACGGTTGGGTAAGTTTACAAAACCCATAATCATTCTCAACCTAAATGGCTTTTACGATCCCCTTGTAGAATTGCTCAACCGAATGATTGATGAAAAATTCATGCGACCAGAGCATGCCGCCATCTGGCAAGTAGTTGCAACTCCGGAGGAGATACTTCCTGCAATTGAAAGCGCACCCGCATGGAGTGCCGATAAGATTAACATTGCAGCCGTTTAGACTTCTATGTTGCGGTAGGTGTATAAAATGCTATCGAAAAGCCTGTCCTCAGTGACGGGCTTTGCTGCAAGTATGGGGGCTCTAACTCCGTAGTGGAAGAGCTTTCGACCAATAAATACCCTTGCCTCATCCCACAAATTCTTCGCCAAAAAAGCATCCAATACCTGAGCACCACCCTCTATAATAATACTCTGAATGGAGCGCTGATAGAGAACCTCTAAAACCTGCGGTTCAATATCCCGCGAAAAGTCGATGGTTACCAACTCTACATTGGGCCGATTGATAAACAATGCCTTTCTTGCAGCAGAACCAGAATTGTTGCCCATCATCACAAGGGTGAGCGTTTCGCCATCGAAAAGATGGGAGTTTGGATTTAAGCGGAGGGTGCGATCGATCACTACACGAACGGGGTTTTTTCCCGACCAATCGCGCACGTTAAGGCGAGGATTATCCAGCTCAACGGTTTTGGTTCCAACTAAAATGGACTGCTCTTCCGAGCGCCAGCGATGCACCACTGCACGAGCCAACTCGTTGGTTATCCATATTGGTTTCAATTCGTCACCCGGCTTACGTTCAATATCCACATAGCCATCCAACGACTGCGCCCACTTCAGAATGATGTATGGGCGTTTCCTCTCCTGAAACGTAATAAAACGCCGATTCAGCTCCCTCGCTCTATCTTCGAGCACACCCACAATAACCTCAATACCCGCATTACGAAGACGTTCAATTCCTCTACCCGCAACTTCAGGAAACGGATCGCGCATGGCAACTACCACGCGTGGAAAACCGGAAGCAATGATCAAATCTGCACAAGGAGGCGTTTTACCAAAATGGCTACAGGGCTCTAGGCTCACGTATATGGTAGATTGCGGTATCAAGCTCTTATCTTTTACTGAATTAATGGCGTTAACCTCTGCGTGAGCTTTTCCATACTCAGCGTGAAATCCTTCGCCGATAATTCTCCCATTGTGAACAACTACTGCACCCACTAACGGATTTGGTGCAACACTCCCCAGCCCATTTAGAGCCAGCTGAAAACATCGCTCCATAAAGTGTTCATGTGAGCCCATCAAATCCTCCATCTATTGTTTTTTTTCTCCCGGTTTAGTAACTTGTGGCCATAGCAACGTGCTTCGGTTGCAAAGTTAAACACCGCCATATACCTTTACACCAAAATGTGTGCTAATTTATAAAATTGCATTCGCTTTTACTTTACCATGCTCGAAAAAATACCCGACAGCTACCACAATGCTTATCTCCTCATACAAGAGGCCGTCACACCGCTGTATGGTGAACAGGAAGCATCATCCATTGCCAAACTTTTTCTGGAAGATACACTTAACATTAGCCGTTACGAAATATTTCTCTACCCCAATCACCACGTGGACCAATTGGGACAATCGAGAATTGCCGAAGGAGTAAAAAAGTTAATTCAGGGGATGCCAATACAGCAAGTTATTGGTAAGACCGAATTTGTGGGATTACCCTTTGTTGTTACCCCCGACGTGCTCATCCCCCGGCCCGAAACCGAGGAGCTGCTGTGGTGGATTGTTTCCGACCTGCAAGGAGAAGAGGTTCGCATCCTCGACATTGGTACTGGTAGTGGCTGTTTAGCAGTTACTCTGTCGAAAATGCTATCGAAGGCAACGGTATTTGCCACCGACATCTCATTAAATGCCCTCTCGGTAGCCGAGCAAAATGCTGAGCAAAACCGAGCTACCGTTCATTTCCTTCACGACAACGTTCTTAACCCTGGCGTTGAGCTGCGTAAGCTAAACTGTGAGGTTATTGTAAGCAATCCACCCTACATAACCGAAAAGGAGAAGGAACAAATGCACAGCAACGTGCTGGACCACGAACCACATCTTGCGCTATTTGTGCCCAACGACGATCCTCTCAAGTTCTACAAAGCCATTTGCAGCTATGCATTGGCATCCACCCTGCCCAAGACAACCGTTTACCTCGAAATAAACGAGTCGTTTGGAACCGAAACGGCAGAACTATTTCAGAAAAATGGGTTCACAACCGAAATTCGAAAGGACATCAACGGCAAGGAGCGGATGGTAAAAGCAGTTAAGGAGCAACAGCGTGGTCTATCCTAAGCGAGAAAGAGCAGCAATGAAGCCAGATGTGGCTCTACAACGGTTGATGGCCATATGCAGCCGCAAGGAGACCAGCGAGTGGGAGGTTTTGAAAAAGTTATCCACGTGGAAAGTCGACCCCGAAAAGCACCAAAGCATACTCAACGATCTGACGAAGCAGGGGTTTGTAAACAACCAACGGTTTGCCATAGCCTTTGCACGCGACAAAGCTCGATTCAACAAGTGGGGGCCGAGAAAAATTGAGCAGGCACTTTCGCTGCAAAAGGTTGACCCAGCTACCATCAAAGAGGCATTGCAGGAAGTTGAAGAGGTGCAAGGCGTAGAGATGCTTCGTGACCTGCTAAAACGAAAAGCCTCATCGGTAAAGTGGGAGAACAAAAACGATCTTAAAATGAAGCTAATCCGGTTTGGCCTATCGCGTGGCTTCGATTACAGCAGCGTGATGGCCGCTGCTTCATCAATTGTAAAAACTGTTGACAACAACTTCGATGAAACATAGCAACCTCTTCATACCTCCATATAATTCACCAAAACATTTACCCAATGAAGCAACTGGCAGTAATCGCAATTACCACACTTGCATTTATGTCGTGTAGTACAAAAAATGAAAAACCGTTGGCCGACGTTAGGCCCGTTGTAGACACCGTTGGTTTTGCGCACCTAGATTGGCAAACCGATTCGGTGATTGTTCGCATCGAAGAAACCTACGCATCCGAACTCCAAAAGGTGGAAATGGACAGCACTACCGCATGGCGGCTAGCCATCTGTCCGCACGACGACTACTCCTACGTTGGATGGCTCTACCCAGCTTTGCTGAAAAATATTAAGGCAAAAACAGTGATCATCTTTGGCGTAGCCCACAAGGCAAAACATTTTAACCTAGCCGACAAGTTGGTATTCGACAGCTACCCCGCCTGGCATGGTCCCTACGAAAACATTAACCCTTCGCCACTGAGGGAGGAAATCATGAGAGCCTTGCCTAGCAACAGCTACCTCGTTCACGACAGTCTACAAACGGTGGAACACTCGGTGGAGTCCATGCTTCCCTTTTTGCAACACTACAACCCCAATGTTGAAATAGTGTCGATACTCGTTCCATACATGTCGTTCCCTCGCATGAACGAAATTGCCCGGCCACTGGCAGAGGCCATAAACCAATCGATGAAGAAGCATAACCTCAAATGGGGTAAAGACGTGGCACTGCTTATTACCACCGACGCCGTGCACTACGGCGACCAAGACTGGGGTGGCAAGAACTACGCTCCCTATGGTACCGACAGCCTAGGATACCAAAAGGCCGTAGCGCACGAGCACGGCATCATCGATAGCACATTAACCGGCACGCTAACAGCCGATCGAGCCAAAAAATTCTTCGACTATACCGTTGATCCTGCCGATTACCACGAATACCGATGGACTTGGTGTGGCCGCTATAGCGTTCCCATGGGATTGTTAACAGCCTTGCAGCTCCAGCAGCTTACTGGTGAAGCAAAGCTAAACGGAGAGCTAATTGGCTACGCCAACAGCATCGACCACAAACCATTACCAGTAGAAGACCTCCATATGGGAACAACTGCTGTAGCAAATCTTCACCACTGGGTTGGGTATGCTGCCGTAGGCTATCGCTAGGTTAATTATAAGAAAAGGGGTGAGGGCCGTGCTTCACGGCATTGCCCCTACTCCTCTTTTCACTACCTTTGTTTCCTAAACTTTTTGGAATGATTACTACTGAACAGATTAAGGAACTTATAAGACGCCAGGATGCGTTGAGGAGGCATCTTTGACATCGATAGCAAACGTATTCAGCTGGATGAAGAGGAGCAAAAAACCCATGCTCCTAACTTTTGGGACGACCCCAAAAAAGCAGAGGAGCAGCTAAAAAAAGGCTCTGCCCTTAAGGCTTGGATTACCGCCTTCGAAGAGATTACCGCCTCACTCGACGACCTGCAGGTGATAGCCTCCTTTCAAAAAGAGGGCGAAGCTACGGAGGAAGATCTCGACGTGCAGTATGCCGATGCCCTTTCGAAGGTAGAGGAGCTGGAGATGAAAAACATGCTTGGTGCCGAGGAGGATAAGTTTGGCGCCATTATGAAGATAAACTCCGGCGCTGGTGGAACCGAAAGCCTCGACTGGACCTCCATACTCTTTCGCATGTACACCCGCTGGGGTGAGCGGAATAACTACACCATTAAAATTATAGACCTGCAGCCGGGTGAGGAGGCGGGTATTAAAAGCGCAACCATTGAATTTGTGGGGGACTTCGCCTATGGTTACCTCAAGAGCGAGAACGGCGTTCATCGATTAGTTCGCATCTCCCCCTTCGATGCAGCAGCCCGACGCCACACCACCTTTGCCTCGGTATTTGTTTCACCAGCAGTGGACAATAGCATAGAGATAACGGTGAATGCAGGTGACCTCAAGTGGGATACCTACCGCTCAAGTGGTGCAGGTGGACAGAATGTAAACAAGGTGGAAACAGGAGTTAGGCTACACCATATCCCCACGGGTATTGTAATTGAAAACACCGAAACTCGCTCACAACTGCAAAACAAGGAGAACGCGCTACGCATCTTAAAGTCGCACCTCTACGAGCTGGAGCTGCGCAAGCGCATGGAGAAGCAGGCTGAGATAGAGGGGCAAAAGAAGAAGATTGAGTGGGGCTCCCAAATTCGCAGCTACGTGCTTCATCCTTACAAAATGGTAAAGGACCTCCGTACGGGCTATGAGACATCGAACGTGCAGGAGGTGCTCGACGGCGACCTCAACGATTTCATCAAGTCCTACCTCATGCAAATGGGTGGTGAGATGAGCAAAACAGAATAAGTTATGGCAGTAAAGGTTTACCACAATCCACGATGCAAGAAAAGCCGAGCTGGGCTCGACTACCTTGTACAAAAAGGCATTGAAGTCGAAATTAGGGATTACCTCAAGCAACCGCTCACCCGAGAGGAGCTGTCGCGGCTGCTCATGAAGCTGCACCTAAAGCCTGAGCAAATTGTAAGAACACAGGAAGACTACTACCGGAAAGAGCTGAAGGGAAAAAAGTTCAACGACGACGAGTGGATTACCATTCTGCTCGAAAACCCAAAACTCATCCAGCGTCCCATTGTGGAGTGTAAGTACAAGGCGGTAATTGCCAATCCGCCGGAGGAGGTGGAACGGCTTACCGAGGTATGCGACCACTAGCTGGCACCATTAAAGAGAACTTCGACAATACAAATAGTAACCACTAAAAAATTAAGCACCATGAGCTATCGAATTGAGAAGGATACCATGGGCGAGGTTAATGTCCCCGCCGACAAGTATTGGGGCGCGCAAACGGAGCGTTCGAGGAACAACTTCAAAATAGGTCCCGAGGCCAGCATGCCACGGGAGATTATTACCGCCTTTGCCTACCTTAAAAAGGCAGCAGCACAGGTCAATACCGACCTAGGAGTGCTCCCAAAGGAGAAGTGCGAGCTCATTGGCCGCGTGTGCGACGAAATTTTGGAAGGCAAGCTCTACGACCAGTTTCCACTGGTAATTTGGCAAACGGGTTCGGGCACACAAAGCAACATGAATGTGAACGAGGTAATTGCCAACCGTGCCCATGTGCTAACCGGTGGCAGCCTCACCGACGAGAAGAAGGTTTTACACCCCAACGACGACGTAAACAAGTCGCAGTCGAGCAACGACACCTTCCCTACCGCCATGCACATTGCGGCCTACAAAATGGCCGTGGAGGTTACCATTCCGGGCATGCTTACGCTGCGCGAAACAATGGCTCAAAAGTCGAAGGAGTTTATGGGCATTGTAAAAACCGGCCGCACCCACTTTATGGACGCCACTCCCCTCACGTTGGGACAGGAGTTCTCAGGCTACGTGCAGCAGATTGACAACTCCATTCGCGCCATTAAAAACGCCGTGGAGATGGTTCGCGAGTTGGCGCTGGGTGGAACCGCCGTTGGAACAGGACTCAACACACCCAAAGGCTACGACGTGCTGGTGGCAAAGAAGATTGCCAACCTCACCGGACATCCCTTTGTTACTGCGCCCAACAAGTTTGAGGCCTTGGCTGCACACGATGCCATGGTGGAGCTAAGCGGTGCGCTCAAGCGCGCGGCCGTTTCGCTGTTCAAGATGGCCAACGACATCCGCATGCTGAGCTCCGGCCCGCGCTGCGGCATTGGCGAAATTATTATTCCCGACAACGAGCCGGGTTCCTCCATCATGCCAGGCAAGGTGAACCCCACCCAGCCCGAGGCGCTCACCATGGTTTGTGCCCAGGTGATAGGTAACGACATGGCCGTAACCATGGGTGGTACCATGGGCCAGTTCGAGCTCAACGTGTTCAAACCACTGATTGCCGCCAACGTGCTACAGTCGGCTCGGCTACTGGGCGATGCCTGCATGTCGTTCAACGAAAAGTGCGCAGTTGGTTTGCTTCCAAACACCCCCACCATTCAGAAGCACCTAGAAAACTCCCTGATGCTGGTAACCGCCCTCAACACCCATATTGGCTACGAGAAGGCTGCCAAAATTGCCAAGAAGGCGCACAAGGAGAACAAGACGCTGAAAGAGGCCGCTGCCGAGCTGGGCTTTGTTGCACCAGAAGATTTCGACAAGTGGGTTGACCCCTCCAAAATGGTTGGGTCGCTCTAGCAATACTTTCTCAAAACAAAAGAAGCCGGTGTAGTGCCGGCTTTTTTTAATTCCGGTCATACGCATTAGTTACACTGAGTGGCACAAAGTAATTAAAGCTATAGACAGTATGTGTGCAATTGTACTACTTCGGTCTTCCGACTCCCTTCTTCGGTCTAATTTGCCACCTCTCGGTGATTGCGGTGCATGGGAACTATAATTCTTTGAACAATTTTCAAGTGTGCACCGCCCTCGCTAGCGGAGCTATCTGACCCATGGCTAAAGCCATGGGCTATAACCATTTCACCCCGCTGGGGTGACACTCATTGAATGTTAGAAATACACAGCGGAACTTTCACTATAGATGGGTAACTGCAGAAGTTTGTTACCAATTGCTAAAAAACATTTAGCGGCTTAAGTCATTAGCCATTTAGGAAGAAGACTGTAGGCCCTCAACTGAAAGAACTTCGGTCTTCCGACTCCTGTCTTTGGACTCTTTTTCTCACTCGCCAACTTTTCGTTCCCTCTCGCCTTTTCCCCTAATGGGAACCTTGAGTCTCTCAGCCAGAAGCCTCATGTTTTCGAGTCTAAGTGCTTTTTTGGAATCGCTCAGTATCCAGTATACCACCGCGCTTATTAGGGCAGCAAAGAAACACCAAACCGAAATAAGGTACTGGGTGAAAAAGAGGATGGTAACCAAGCACGAGAAGAACATCAGTCCACCCAGCAGGTGCGTTCGCTTAATGCTGGAGACAAAGAGCGGAGTGATGGTGGCTATGAGGTAGGCAATAAAGGCAGGCAAGGCAAACAGCTTGGGGAAATCGGTATGGTAGTATATGTGGTGGCCCTCAATGGTTGGGGTGACGTTGTATGTAAACAGGCAAAAGCCATAGTAAAGCGAAACCAGCACGCCCAGCCCAAGCAGAACCCAAAGCGTTCGTCGCCGCCGAGCATCCTCCTCCATGAGGAGGACGGAGAGCGCAATGAGCGAAGGCCAGATTACCTCGGCCATTACCAGAAAAACATAGGTGAAAACCACCTTTACGCTAGCATATCCAGCAAGCGGAATAACCAGCCATACAATGCCCTCGGCAATTTGTTGCACCCCAAAAAAGAGGGGGATGGCAGCAAAGATTATCTGCGATGGCTTGTGAATTTTTCGTATTGTAGCAGCCCCAACGGCAGAAAGGATAACACCTCCTGCAAAACTTGCTTCCGGGGAAAAACACATAGCATTACCCTTTCTATTCGTTAAACTACCAAAGACCGCTAACTAAAATCTCGATTTGGTAAGATACACCTAATTAACCAGCAATCGGATTTTATTATTGCCATCACCAGTAGTGTCCTCCTTCACGTTGTATTAATTCGAAAAAGATATGGCGCAGACTGATAGCATGTGGGTAATGAAAAATGATTTACCTTTCTTGAGTAAAGACAATGCTGCAAAAACAGGTTAACCAACCTGCAGCAAGTCGAAAAATCTATACTCAAAAACACATGAAAAAAATAACGCTATTCTTAAGCCTTGCCATAGTTGCAAGCTCACTATTCGGACAGAAGGTGTCTACAAGCTACGCGGACTTGGTAAAAAAAGCATCCGAACTTTACAATGCTAAAGATTACGAAAAATCGGCACTCACCTACTCCGATGCCTTTAAGGTGAACGGATGGAAAGGAACATTAAACGATTACTACAATGCCGCTTGCTCATGGGCTTTAGCAAACAATCCCGACAGCGCATTCTCCCAATTAAATCGCATTGCAACCTCAATGAATTATGTTGACTATGGGCATATAAAGGGAGACCCAGACCTAAAATCGCTTTACACCGATAAAAGGTGGCAGTCCATACTGGAGGCTGTTAAAGCAAACAAGGAAAAAGCCTACGCTAACATTGACTTTGTTACCATAAATGAATTCAAAGTGGAAGTGCTAATAGCAGGAATGGAAAACAATAGCGCAGATAAACCGGTGGTTGTATTTGAAAATGGATTGGCAGGCGGTTTTGATAGTTGGGATAGCGTGGCTAAGGAGATTGCTAAAACGAATGTAGTGTTTCGGTACAACCGTCCCAGAATAGGTGAATCGGAAAATGACAGCCTTTCGCCAACCACCGAGCACATCAACAGCAATCTTAGAGAAATGCTTTTACAAAAGGGATTGAAGCCACCCTACCTGCTGGTTTCACACTCTTTTGGCGGTGCATACATAAGAAGCTTCGCCTCCCGCTACCCGGAGGAGGTTGCAGGTCTTGTTTTTGTTGACCCAGTTGATTTTACCCAGAAAAAGGGATACGGCGATCTGCCATACCTTGAAATAGGCCTTACTCAGCATCAGATTGACTCGATTTTTGGCAAAACCTACAGCAACTTTGTTGCGAAACTCTATGAAGATATGCCCAACTTTTATGTTGAGGAGTTGAAGGTTTTGAGAGCACTATATGCTTCGGAGTTTGAAGAGTGTGTACACAACCCGCTGCCCGACGTCCCTGTACACTTTATTAAAGCAGGAGGGTACCCTTCGTCCACCAACGAAAAACCTACAATTTACGATAGGGTCAAGATGTTTAGAATCGACAACAACCTTAAAATAAAGCGTTGGCTCGAACTCATAAACCCCTTAAAATACGGAAAGTTTTTCTACAGCGCACAATCGGGACACTTCGTTCAGCTAGACGATCCTGAACTGGTGATTTCAAGCATAAAGCTGGCATTGCTGGACTACGCTAAAATTCAAAAGGAAAAACCGATAATTCCCTAAAAACAAACTATTGCTGAAGGGCTATCACCTAGATCAACAATCCACTACGTTAACCGAAAGTGGCTTTAGGTTGCCCATCATTTCTTGCCTAGGAGATGCGAGGGGGACGTTTACATGACTTAACTATTATATGAACAGACATAGAGAAATGAAAATCGCACACGTTGCCATTTGGACAAAAGATTTAGAGGCCATGAAGGAGTTTTACACCCGCTACTTCGGAGGCGTAAGCAATGAGAAATACACCAACCCAATAAAAAAGTTTGAATCCTACTTCATCACCTTTGATGATGGAGCCAAGCTGGAGCTTATGAGCAAGGAATCAATTGCAAAACCAATGGATGGAGAAGAACGGCTAGGAATGGCTCACATTGCATTTACGCTGGGTTCAAAAGAGTCGGTGCTCTCCCTTACCCAAACGCTTCGCTCGGCAGGTTTTAGCATTGTAGGTGAACCACGCACAACGGGGGACGGTTACTTCGAAAGCGTTGTGCTCGACATGGAAGGAAATCGAATTGAGCTGTTGGCCTAACTTGGTAACAGGTTTCACAGCAAAAAAGACATAAGGGCATACACGAAGAGCAAGCACAGAGGGAGGAACAACACTCCTTCCCTCTGTGCTTATTCACGGTTTAATTCACATTTAATGTTCCCTGCAGTGTAGCCACCGACTCCTGAGATTGGACCTCTGCCGTAATCTCCATCGGGCCCTTTTTCCCTAAGGTAGGATAGGGCACCTGAACATAATATTTCCCACCATCCCGAATAAATGGCACAACCTCCATATCGAAGAGAGCCCTCTTTTCGCCTGGCCTATTTTCGTAAAAATAGACTATCACCGGTTGGTCATCTCTTCCTGAAACGCTCACCCAAGTGGCGAGGCTTACCGTTTCGCCCTGTGTAGGATTGACGTTGGAAAACTCTATGGGTGAAATGGTAGCTGTATAACCTGTTGAAAAGTCGTCCTCTCCTACCTTTAAATTCTCTACAGAGTTGGCAACAACGGTTAAAGGAATTGGGAAAAACCCTTCGTTATTGCCATACTTTTGTTGATAACCGTGTTCTGCAACCTCCTCTATCCTATTATCCGGATTTACCACAGCCCAGAATCGGTAATACTTCCCGCCTCTCCCTTTCGTGTCAAACTTAACACTTGCATATTCCCAGTTGTTATGGGAATCGTAGTTGCCAAACGCCTGAAGGGTAGGAATTGTATCAACCCCAACAAAAAACCGCTCACCCCAATCCTTTCCGTTGGTGCTCTCCTGTGCTTCGAGCCGAACCGGCACATTGTGGGTTTTACAAAAGCTAAAGTTGTAAACCCGAAACTTAACCGTCACGGTTTCCCCCGCATAGGTGGTGTAAAAGAATCGTTTCACGAGGCTATCCTCCACAAAGAGTCCCTTCATCAAGAAAAAGTTAATGTTCTTTGGATCAAACTTCCAGCTATTACCGGAAGCATCGATCATACGCCACTGAAATGGAAGATTCAGGGCAATATCTGGCTTGCTCCCATAATTTTTCTCCCACCACGCATGGGATATGTAGTCATCCGGAAATTTAACCAAATAGGAGAGCTTTATGCATCCTGTTGGCATTTGGACTCCCCCATCCTTTGTTCTACCTCCACTTTTGGTGAAAATAAGCGGGTGAACTTCGTAGGCATAGGATGATGCCCCAACTAAAGGTTCCTTGAAAACGGTAATACCTTTCGATTGGGTTAGCTTTGTATTGGAAGTAACCAGTGATTCCCACGTTTTATCGAAGTTGGTCTTAACAACGGGACTCACACTAACACTTTTCACCAAAAACGAAACGCCAATTGATTCATCGGTATCCAGCTTATGCGATGTGCTGACATTCTTCCCCTTTTCGGTTGCCTCATTCCACTCCACGTAGAACGACATTTCGTTGTTGTCGGTGGCGATGGACTTGGGATTTGATAGCAGATTGAGGGTGTCGGTTTTTTCGAATTTCCTAATTTGCTCCTGCGACCAAGGATAGGAAAAAACATTCCCGTTTTGATGAGCCGGTTGATACCACTCCGCCACATCGCCGCTAAGGTAGTGTGGGTTATCGGCGTCGGGCTCGGGCACAACTACCTGATAGTAGAGCTGCCCCCTTTTGCCATCAGTGGTTTCCACGTTTGTTTCCTCAAGAATGGGATAGGACCAGATATGTATAACCGATTTGTTGAACACAAGAAAATCGCTATTTACCGCCTTCAGCTGCTCCTGCGTTGAAACGGTTTTATAGCTCTTTTCGATATCCTCCTTGTGGTTATTGTATAAGTAGCCAGCCGAAGCAGAAACATTTGCCTTTACACCCCCGGCAATAGGTATGCCCTTATCGCTATCGGTTCCCGCATCAACCTTTACTCCAAAGTTGGCATCGGTTGTGCTGGTATTGCTGGAGCTAATTTCCTTTTCGGCAATATCCTTAAACGACGAGTAAAAGCCCGAGATCCGGCTCACGTTGAGCTCCTCCGGCTCACCATCGGCATTCAGCGTGTAATCGAGATGCTTAGGCGGTTCGTCCAGCAAAAGGATAGGCCTAATATCGGTGGTATACCAGTGCTGTGGCTCGCCCAAGGTAACGTAGCGGTAGGGGACAATCTGCATTTCGCACGACTCATCGACCTCGCTCCTTACGGCGTCGAAAATATTTATTTTCAAACTTTTATCGAACACAATAGAGACATACTTTCCATTCTTTACATGGCTCTTTAGCGCAACATTTCCATTCTTTAACTTGATAACCTCGAAGTAGCAGAGCGAATCGAGCCTTGCGCGAACGCCAACCTTGTAACCCTGAAAATCGGGATCCACATACCAGTAGAGCTTACGCTTTTTGTCTGAATCCTTCATTATGGTTATTAAGTTTCCGCCACAAATACCAATTTCCCACTTGGTGAGGTCCGACGAGGGGCTCGTCGCTTCGGCAATTCCGCCAATGAACTGACCGGCATAGTTGCCGGTTTGAACCACCTTAAAGCGAACACCAACAGCCACTTTTCGTTCTCCGTTCAGCGGATCGGTTTCACCAGGCCCACCCCCCATTACCGGATGGATTGCCGCCATCGTCACGATAAACGACAAAGCAATAAACAGTATGTTTTTCATATGGCAATTTGAGTATAACTTTTCCAATAGTATCTGCGGCTTAAATAGATACGAAGTTTACAAAAAATTTGACTACGATGCTCATCGCTGAGAATCAAATTTCTAGCAACACTATTCATCAGAAATTCCAAACTTTTTATTAAGCGGAAAGGATAATATAGGAGCCGCCATTGAAAAAATCTTTCCATCCAGGGGATATTTTGCCACAGGAAACCCTAAAAAAGCAATAGGCAAAGAGTACCTTCGTTCGTCCAACCTTCGATTTCAATCTCCCCCTCCTTTATCGGCAAAATTCACTTATTGGTCGATTTAGCTTAGTTTTGAAATCTCTTTTCCGCTTCATTTGTCATTTGTATTTTCAGAGTTCACGTAGAAATGGGTAACAAATTAAAATCATCGAAACCAATTAAGCCAAAGGGCCCAAGCGTATTCAGCCTGCTAAAACCCTACCGGTTAATGATTGTGTTTCTGCTGCTGTTTGCGCTAGCCAGCAACGCCATCAACCTATTTATTCCAAAGATTATCTCCAGGGCCATTGACTCCTTCTCGGCGGGTCACTTTGTAATGCAAACGGTGGTGGTGGAGTTTTTGGTGGCTGCCACGGTAATCTTCCTCTTTACCTACCTGCAGAGCATTATCCAAACCTTTGCCTCGGAGCGGGTGGCAAGGGACCTCCGCACGCAGATTGCCGATAAAATAGCGGGGCAGAGCTACCAGTACATTATCAACGCTAACCCCTCCAAGCTGCTCACCAACCTCACCTCCGACATCGACTCTATTAAGATGTTTGTAGCGCAGGCGGTGGTGATTATTGCCTCGTCCATATTCATGATTGTGGGCACCTGCACCATGCTGCTCCTTATTGACTGGAAGCTGGCCCTCGCCATAATTGGAATCATACCCATTATTGGAGGCACCTTTTTCCTAGTGCTGAAAAAGGTGAGGCCCCTCTTTAAGCAGAGCCGTGGGGTTATAGATTGGCTCAACAAGGTAATAAACGAAAGCATTATGGGTGCAGCGCTCATCAGGGTGATGAACTCTCAGCAACCCGAATACGACAAATTTCTCGCGGCCAACACCGATGCGAAGAATCTGGGGCTGTCCATCCTCCGGCTTTTTGCCATACTTATACCCATCATTACCTTTGTTGCCAACCTCGCCATGCTAACTATACTGGCGCTGGGCGGTCATTTTGTGGTAAACGGCAGCATGACCTTGGGTAACTTTGCCGCCTTCAACAGCTACATCGTGCTGCTCATATTTCCCATTATTATGATTGGGTTCATGAGCAACATTATTGCACAGGCATCGGCATCCTACTCTCGCATTTACGAGGTAATGGAGGTGAAGGAACCAGAGGAGAAGGGAACCATTGTAAGCGAGCTGAGCGGCAATATCGAGCTTAAAAACATCAGCCTGACCTACAAGGGAAAACCCATTTTGAAAAACATCTCCTTCTCCATTAAGGGTAAAAGCCATACCGCCATTATTGGACCCACGGCGGCGGGTAAGAGCCAGCTGCTCTACCTGCTCACCAGCTTGGTTTCGCCCGATTCCGGCACCATTGAGTTTGACGGAAAGCCGCTCACCGATTACGACAAGGAGTCGTTCCACCACCAGATAGGCTACGTGTTCCAGGATAGCGCCATATTCAACATGAGCCTAAGAGAGAACATTGCCTTTAGCGAAAAGGTGACCGAGGAGATGATGAACAAGGCGCTGGAAACGGCAGAGCTCACCGATTTTGTGGAATCGCTGCCCGAGAAGCTGGAGACGGTTATCTCCGAAAGGGGAACCAACCTTTCGGGCGGGCAAAAGCAGCGAATAATGCTGGCCCGTGCCTTGGCCCTCAACCCAAAGATTCTGTTTCTGGATGACTTCACTGCAAGGGTTGACCGGAAAACGGAGAAGAAGATTCTCTGCAACCTCGAGAACAACTACCCTGAGCTAACCCTCGTTTCGGTTACCCAAAAGGTGTCGTCGGTTAAGCATTTCGAGCAGATAGTCCTGCTGATGCAAGGAGAGCTGATAGCAACGGGAACACACAAGGAATTAACGGAAAGCTGTGCCGAGTACGTGCAGATTTCCAACTCACAAAAGAGCACCAGTCACTATGAACTATAATCTCAACCAGCTGGCAGATAAAGAGCAGAAGAAGCCGGGAATTGCAGCCTTTAAGAAACTTTACTCGCTCATCAGGGAGGAGAAGCGCACCCTAATATTTGCACTGATAGCCATTGTTGTTAACGCCACGCTGAACCTGCTGGGGCCATACCTTATTGGCCACACCATCGACACCTACATACAGGCCAAGATTTACAAGGGTGTGCTCCTGTTCACTGGCATTTTGCTGGTTATGTATATCACCGCCTTCTTTACCAACTACCTTCAGATGAAAATGATGGGCGGCGTTGGGCAGCGAATGCTTTTCAGCCTGAGAAATGCAGTGTTCACCAAGCTGCAGGAGCTACCCGTTGACTTTTTCAACCAAAACAAGGCTGGTGACCTCATTTCGAGGATCAACAACGACACCGATAAGCTCAACCAGTTTTTCTCCCAATCGCTAATGCAGTTCATTGGGAGCATATTCACCATGGTTGGCTCTGCAGTATTCCTGCTCAGCATTAACTTTGAACTTGGGCTTGCAGCGCTTGTTCCTGCAGCCGTAATTATACTCTTCACGAAGAGCATTTCTCCTTGGGTTAAAAAAAGAAATGCGGCCAACCTCAAGGCGGTTGGTGGTTTAAGCGCAGAGATTCAGGAAAGCCTAAACAACTTCAAGGTTATTCTGGCATTCAACCGTCGAGACTACTTTAGAAGCCGATTTAACGAGGCCAACCAGCTAACCTACCAAACCGCAATCAAGGCGGGCATCGCCAATAACATCTTCATGCCGGTTTATGGATTTTCGGCCAATATTGGTCAGCTTATAGTGTTAGCCTTTGGCATATACCTCATCGCCATCCACTACTTTACCTTGGGATTGCTAATCAGCTTTTTGGCCTACATTCAGAACTTCTACAATCCGCTACGGCAGCTGGCGGCCCTCTGGGCAAACTTTCAGGTTGCCATGGCTGGCTGGGATCGCATTTCACACATCCTCGCCCTACAGAACAATCTGGAGGTGGTACCCGTGACGGACAAAGAGCCTTCGGCAGCTTTCCTCACCTTCCACAACGTATCGTTCCACTACCCCAATGGAAAAGAGGTACTGCATCAGGTAAATTTTGAGTTGGAAAAAGGGAAAACCTACGCCTTTGTAGGACCAACCGGGGGTGGAAAAACAACCATCGCATCGCTCATCTCCAGGCTGTATGACCCCATAAAGGGAAAGGTTGTGCTGGACGGAATGGATATTCGCGCATACCAACCAGCCGAAAGAACAAAGAAGATAGGTTTTATTCTGCAGGAACCTTTTCTGTTCACGGGAACGGTGAAGGAGAATATTCTCTACGGCAATGAGGAGTACCAAGGTTTCTCGAACGAGCAGCTGGAAAAGGTTATTCAGGAAGCGGGCATTGGAAGTCTGCTCCACAGCTTTGAGCAGGGCCTGGAAACAAAGGTTCAGACCACGGGCGATGGCGTAAGCCTTGGACAGAAACAGCTCATCGCCTTTATGCGAGCCGTACTGCGTAAACCCGAACTGCTTATTCTGGACGAAGCCACGGCCAACATTGATACGGTTACCGAGCAGCTGCTGGACTCCATTCTTCGGAATTTGCCATCCACAACCACCAAGGTGATTATTGCACACCGCCTCAACACCATTGCCGATGCCAATGAAATATTTTTTGTTAATTCGGGCAAAGTAACGAGGGCGGGATCTTTAGATGATGCCGTAAACTTATTGCTGCACGGAAAACGGGTAAGCTGATTACCTGACCAAGGAGGATAAGGAAGTTTATTCGTTAAGAATACTTGATAAGATGAAGGAAAAGGTCATATTCAACTGGAGCGGTGGCAAGGATTCCGCCCTATGCCTACACAAAGTATTGCAGGCACAGCACTACGATGTTATGTGCCTACTGACCAGCATAAGCGAACAATACCAACGAATCTCCATGCATGGCGTAAGGGCCGAGTTGCTGGAAACTCAGGCCAAGAATATCGGCCTGCCCCTCTTAAAGATGGAAGTTCCCGACATGCCGTCGATGGAGGTTTATGAGGCGGCAATGAAAACAACACTATTGGACTTAAAGGCAAAGGGTGCAACCGCGTCTGTTTTTGGTGATATTTTTTTAGACGATCTGCGCAGCTATAGGGAGAATAAGCTGGCCGAAATAAACCTCAAAGGAATCTTTCCCCTATGGAAAATTCCCACCGATAGGCTCATCAGAGAGTTTGTCGACTTGGGGTTTAAGACAATAGTTACCTGCGTTAACGAAAAATACCTTGACCAAAGTTTTGTAGGAAGAGTTATCGACAACGACTTTCTGAAGGATTTACCCAACAATGTTGACCCTTGCGGGGAAAATGGGGAGTTTCACACCTTTGTTTTTGATGGGCCAATATTCAACCAGCCCATTCCATTTGAGAAGGGAGAAGTTGTTTACAGAAAATACCAATCAGAAAAGCAGGAGAGCAACTCCACCACCCATAAAAATGGTGTAGACGATCCTTTTAACCATGGGTTTTGGTATTGCGACCTGCTGCCAAAAACTGATGCACATTAGCAATTTTGAACTGTATAACATTAATGCTTCAACTACATGGAAAAACCCAAATCATACTGCGAAGCAATTGACCACATGGATCAAAATAGTGTTCACCGCAGATACCACGACACGGAGTACGGCTTTCCCATTGAGGACGACAATGAGCTATTTGAACGGCTGATTCTGGAAATTAATCAGGCTGGTTTAAGCTGGACCACCATTTTAAACAAGCAAGCAAATTTCGAAAAAGCATTTCACCACTTCGACATCAAAACAGTTGCCTCCTACGAAGAGAGCGATAGAGAGCGGCTGCTGAACGACGCAGGAATCATCCGCAACCGCCTTAAAATTGACGCTACTATTCATAACGCGAAGGTGGTACTGCAGCTGCAAAAGGAGTTTGGCTCATTCAAAAATTGGCTCGACCACCACCATCCCATGACAAAGCAGGAGTGGATGAAGCTATTTAAGAAAACCTTTAAATTCACTGGTGGCGAAATTGTAAATGAATTCTTGATAAGCACGGGCTATCTACCCGGTGCACATATTGAAAGCTGCGCCATCTACAAAAAAACAATTCAGGCAAAGCCGGCGTGGTTGCGTAAATAAGTCCAGATTCTGACCTCTTCTGTCAAGTTGTTACAGCATTTTCCATTGTACTTTAGATTACCGAGACCCTGTTTAAGGAAATACTCCTATGTTAAGAGGTTACCTCTTAACACATACCCTGCAAATTCCGCAGGGCATGGCAACCACCGGAGAACGAATAACCCTTACCTCAATGGTTCAAATAGAATATAAAGTTAAAACACTATATACCTATCCATTACGAAATAACAAAAGATTAAAGCAAAGGCAAAAACAATAGCTATTTATTATGATGCCGCCTCTGTTTTTTTCTATATTTGCTGGGGTCGAGTCAAACATTATGCAAACCGCTCTGTTATGAAGCTGACCAATATTAAATACAACCAGCACCATTGAGCATGAATATGAAGGGTTACTAGGTCTTGTTGAACCAGCATGCAGAAGTGCTAAAAATCACACCCCAAAAAACACACTTACCAATATGATAACCTCAAAAATCGGCTACCATGAAATTCAACAACCTATTACTAAAGAGCAAATTTATTTTTGGCTTTGGCACTGTAATCGTCCTGTTAGTAATCATTACCCTCATTTCCATTAATGGATTCAAAGGAGTAATTAACTCCTCCAAAAAGCTTGCGCTCAGCGATGGTATTAGAGTAAGCTTACTGGAGCATTACAACAGCCATCTACTCTGGTCCAAAAACCTAAGCCAAGGAATCTACTCCGATGAGCATAAAATTAACGTACAGCTGAATTACACACTCTGCGCCTTTGGAAAATGGTACTATGGCGACGAACGTCGTGAGGCCGAAAAGTTAATCCCCGACCTTAAAGAGGTCTTTAAGGCCATGGAGGAACCGCACAAAAAACTACACGAAAGTGCCCAGCGCATAGAAAAAGAATATGAATTAGCATTACAGAATAACTCAACAGCAGAAGTTGACAGTGCGCGTAGAATATACCAGAACGAAACGCTAAAGTATCTGGCAACAATGGGACAGCTGTTTACGCAAGCAATTGACATAACCGTTCAAGCATCCAACAAGGCTCATCAAACAGTGGATAACGACGCAAATCAAACGCAGTACTACACGGCCATTATTGCACTACTGGCCATTTTACTTGCCATACTGGTATCCTATATTATCTCGCAGAGTATCCTTAAAAACGTGAAGATTGGGATGGCATTTGCCAACGAAGTTTCCGACGGCAACTTGTCAGCAAGCATTGATATTAAGTCACACGATGAAATCGGCTTGCTTCTCAACACATTTAAAAACACCGTAGCAAAAATTCACGATGTTGTTGAAACCGTGAGCCATGGTTCGGATAGCTTATCCAAAGCATCGGATCAACTGAGTGGTATTTCTCAGGAAATGTCGCAATGGACAAACGAGCAGGCCGCTTCAGTGGAAGAGGTATCCTCATCAATGGAGGAGATGGCGGCCAATATCGATCAGAATTCCGAGAATGCTGTTCAAACTGAGAGAATTGCCATACTAGCCGAGGAGAAGATGCTGGTTGTGGGTAAAACTGCCAACGACAGCCTATCCTCCACTAAGGAGATAGCCGATAAAATCACAATAATTACCGACATTGCTTTCCAAACGAATTTACTTGCACTCAACGCTGCCGTTGAAGCCGCACGGGCAGGTGAACATGGAAAAGGCTTTGCCGTTGTAGCCGCAGAAGTTCGGAAGCTTGCCGAAAGAAGTAAAATAGCCGCAGAAGAAATAATTATGCTTTCGCACAAAACGGTAAAAACATCGGAACATGCCACACAGCTCATTAACGATATAATTCCGGAAATCAACAAAACAGCAAAGCTGGTACAGGAGATTGCAGCAGCGAGCAAGGAGCAAAGTTCTGGGGCAGCACAAGTAAACATGGCCATTCAGCAGTTGAACCAAGCAACACAGCAAAATGCAGCCGCTTCGGAAAAGGTAGCCACAAACTCTGAACAGCTGGCAAGTCAAGCGAACCTGTTAATGGAAACCATTGGATTCTTCACAATAGATGAGAAAATTACTAAGACTAGCAAGGGTAATCTGAATACACCAGTTAGGGGAAGAAACATTAGCAACATCACCTCTCAGTCCAGCACAAAAAAGGTCACAAAGAATCCACAAGGTGCCAAAACCAAGCCCACCCTCCCATCGGGAAAGACGGCTAGTATAAATCTTAAAGATAGCACAAACGACAGTGAGTATGAGAAATTCTAACTACCATTAATCCAATTGGCGTTCATTCTTATACCAGTTCAAATCACTATTCTGCTAGAATTTGAAATGAAGACGACATGTAATTAATAGTAACAGAAGAAAAACATCGGTATTACATTGCTTTTACCTAAGGTCAATTAATCAGTAAGTGGCAATGTAATACCGATGAACAAAAATGGGCACAAATACGACAGGATTCGAGCCAATTCCAACAACAATACGTACTGCGCAGGTGAGAAAGTACGGAAATACGCTATAAATCCTTCACATAGCCTAACTGTAAGGCATCTGAATTACACTTAAGACTCAGACAGTGTGCAGATCCAGCCGCAATAATGCCACAACAAAAGTCAGCCAAAACAGCAAGGCCATTTAAAACATTCTTACAGAAGCATCGGCAGCGCTGTGACACTAGAACTACTGTAAAACAAATGAATTGCAATGAATAGTGAGATTAAGAAATTGGTATGGTACGAAAAGCTAACCCTTTTAGATGCTACTATTGACAATCAACATAAAAACATCTTCAACCTAATTAACGATATTATTGACACCGATCAGCTCTATCCCAAGTCGGACAAATTCGCCAAAACACTTTCACAGCTGAGCGACTACGGACTTATCCACTTTCAGAGCGAGGAAGAGTTGATGAAGAAGTTGAACTACCCAAAATTTGCCGAACACAAAACGGATCACCTTGACTATATCTACAAGGTTTCCATGTTCAATCTAAATTTTAGGGATGTTAACCATACCCAACCCCGAATAGTGCTGAAGTTTATTCGCGATTGGTGGTTTAACCACATTCTCGACATGGATATGGATTTTAGCAACTTTATAAGACAGACGTTGTAGCGGTATTCTGAATCATAATCACGGTATGAGGCATACTTAGCAAATCCAAGGCAATGTAAAATACAGGTTGAGATACGGGTAACTTTGTTCCAAAAGAAACTGGTCATTCAACATGGTAGGTAGGGTGGGTTGATTAAATATTGTTCACACATCCCAATAGCCAATGAAGTGGAATTTCCCTTCCATTTTCACACAATGGACTATTCACCATGCTTTCCCATTTTACAAGCACGTGGAAAGATACCACAATCAAGGTTGCTCTTGTGTGCAACATAGCGATAACCTCAACCCTATTTTTCCCTTACCTTTGAGCAGAAATAGCATCTAGTGAATAGCATGGATAATTGTATCAGCCAAAATATAAAGGAAAGTGTAAGGAGCAAGGCACTGGAGCTAGGTTTTGAGGCTGTCGGTTTTGCCAGTGCAGGAAAACTTGTGGAAGAGGAGCCTCGGCTTAAGGAGTGGCTTGCGAATGATCGCCAAGCAGGTATGAGCTACATGGCCAACCACTTTGAAATGCGACTCGACCCTACCCTACTGGTAACCGGGGCAAAAACGGTAATCACCCTTCTTTTTAGCTACAACTTTGGTGCATCACAAAGGGCCGAAGCACCTCGGGTTGCACGCTACGCTTGGTTTCGCGACTACCACAAGGAGCTGAAGCAACGTATGAAGGTGCTTATGGCATTCCTTAATAGCGAAACGGGTATTACTGTAAATGGGCGCTACTTTACCGATTCGGCCCCCATACTAGAGAGGTCGTGGGCAAGCCGCTCAGGGCTGGGCTGGATTGGCAAGAACAGCCTGCTCATTCACCCCAAGCTGGGTTCCTACACGCTACTGGCAGAGCTGATTGTTGATCTTGAAATAGAACCGGACCAACCTTTTGGGAACAGCCTTTGCGGTGCCTGCACCCGCTGCATCGATTCCTGCCCCACCAACGCCATTGTTGCTCCTACAGTAGTGGATGCAAACCGATGCATCTCCTACCATACCATTGAGCACAAGGGGGCATTTACCCTCGAACAGGAGCAGCTGGTGAAAGGCCATGCCTTTGGCTGCGACATTTGTCAGGAGGTGTGCCCGTGGAACAAAAAACCACTTATGGCATCACAAGGGAAAGTAGTGCTCAACCACAAGCTACTTGAGCTCTCCTCCTCCGACTGGAACCACATGGAAGAAGATCAATTTGAGGAAATTTTCATGGGCTCAGCGGTAAAACGGGCCGGTTTTTCAGGAATAATGCGTAACCTTAGGAGACAAAACCCTTAAGCCATGGAGTTCCGTACCATAGTTAACCCCTCTCAGCTCGACGAAAAGCTAGGCTATAAAGCCAAAACGCTCTTTATGGGCTCCTGCTTTGCCACCAATATTGGCGAGCTGTTGCAGGAGCGACAATTCCCTGTAATGGTAAATCCTTTCGGGGTGCTTTACAACCCTTTCTCTGTTGCCCAAAGCATCAACACCCTACTGGCAGGAAAGCCCTTTACCGAGGAGCAGCTCCTCTTTCACTCGGGTTTGTGGTCCAGTTTCTACCATCACTCCTCCTTCTCGTCTCCCGACAAGGAGATTTGCCTCCAGCAGATTAACACCTCCCTTGAAGAGGGATTTCAGTTTCTCCGATCTGCGAGCTTTTTGGTAATTACGCTGGGAACTACCTGGGTTTACCAGCATCGAAAAGGCAGAATGGTGGTGGCCAACTGCCACAAGGTACCATCGAAGGAGTTTGATCGTATGCCCATGAGCGAGGAGGAGATTGTTCAGGTGCTGGGGCACGCCATACTTAAGCTTCGGGAGGAACTGCCAAACCTCAAAATTATTCTAACCATTAGCCCCATTCGGCATTGGAAAGATGGCGCAGTGCAAAACATGATAAGCAAGGCTACCCTCATAATGGCAGCTCAAAAGCTGTGCGTAGCATTCCCATCGTGTCACTACTTCCCTGCCTACGAAATTATGATGGACGACCTGCGCGATTACCGCTTCTATGCCGAAGACATGCTCCACCCCTCAGATCAAGCCATAGCGTACATTTTTGAGAAATTTAGGAGTTGTGCCATCGATGAGGAGTCCAACGCCATAATGAATGAGGTGGAAAAGCTGGTAAAGGCAACCAAACATCGTCCGTTTAATCCCAATGGCGAGGATTACCAGAAGTTCTTAAGCAATCACCTAAAGCAAGCCAAAGCGCTGCAGCAGCGCTACCCGTTTCTCAATCTTCGGGGAATTGAGGAAAAGTTTGAGAGTAACAAATAAAACCCTAATAAAAGTCTGGGGATGACTATTCTCCCAGCGAAAACAAGTCACCCCCAGACTGGCAGCAAGACTGAAGCACTGCGCTACAAACCAATTGGGCTTATGGACAGCATGTTTACCAGCCCATCAGTTGGCTCATGCAACCGCTATTCGCTCCTAGGCCAGCAGCCATTACACATATAGCCAACTTACACCTATTAGCAAAAGTCCGCAGCAAGCCGGACGACACGTCCGGCCGAGCGGATTTATTTCCTAAGTTTATTATAAGCAAATATTACTATACCCACAACTAACAAAAAGGGTCCGGTAATGATTCCATAAAACATGTCATTCCAATTATAAAATTTAAATAACAGTCCTACAATAAAAAGTAAAGACCCACTTACAATAAGAAATAGTTCTAATATCTTTAATTATTGTTTTGCATAACACAAAACCTCCTTTATTTCTTTAGATTTAAAAAATGACGGATTCGGCGATAAAAAGAAAACAATTCTATCCTCTAACATATCATTTCGCATACAATAAATAGTACAAAAATAGTAATATGTACGCTTTATTTTGACAACACTTTTTATGGAAATTTCTCTCCAATTATCACCACCATTCCCAATGTACAGAAAACTAGAATCATATTTGATAGATTTTGATTTTATTAGGTAATAGTCAAACACACTCGACATAAAAATATACGACACTGAGAAACAAAAAACTTGCATCTTGCTATCACCTCCCCATAAAAGATAATAAACAAGAAATAACAACAATAAAATACTGGCTAGAATCGAGGTTACAACCATTAAACACTTACTAAATTTCCAGTAAAATTTAAACGACAATTGTTTCATCACCAAGTTATAGTAATATTGTAATGACCTTCAAAACCTATAGTTTAACATATAGTATTACTGACAAAATAAAATAGAGAATCATAAAAAAACCTCTTATAATCCGTATACTACTTTTTTCTTCACCCCATCTCTTTTGTAATTTTTCATAAGTAACGAACCTATTGTATCGAACTGAGTTTACCATAATGAGTAAAACACAACCAATAACTAACATAACACCCCCAGGAATTTCATCAGATTTATTCAATGGGATATGAAAACAATTCCAAAAAGTTAGAATATTAATAGCCTCAATAATACTAAGTGGCCCTATAGCCGAAAAAGTATTCCCATGTGCATAAAATCTTTCATAGAAAACATACAATCTGTAGAACAGATAGTCAAACACTAATAATGGGTTCATCTATCCTCCAATTTTAAAAAATTACTCAGTGCTCTCATTATTAACTAATATACCATTCACAAAACAATTAAAGTTATTAGCTATTTAAGAAAAATTGCAGATTTTTGCTGTTTTTTCAACTGATTTTATTTTAGTAATCTTGACTCGTTCTGATCACCACCCACTTCTTGAGCATCACCATTGTTCCCAAGCCCACTGTACTCGGTGACTTGTTCTCGCTGGCATAATAGTCAATCCCTGACTGGCAGCAGAGAAAGTTTTATAAAAAAAAGAGGGCACCAGAATTGGCGCCCTCAAAATATAAGTCACAAGCAACGACTATTGCTGCTCAAGATTGTAAACCATAACATTATCAACCCTAAAGGTGGTTGTTTGGCCACCAGTGCCGCTTCCTGTGTATTTGAAAGCAACATGCACATTACCAGTGTATGCACTTAGGTCAACCTTACCGGAGTTAATCCACTTATTTTGGCCATCGCTACTAGTTGCAATGCGTGCAGATATGGGGCTCCAAGTAGCAGTACCCATATTAGTCCCATCATAGTCGGTAGAAACAAAAGCCTCAAGTGTGGTACCAGCCGCCCAGTAGGCAAATTCTGTATCAAACGACAGGTAGTTCACGCCACCGGCAGAGAGGTTAATAGCAGGAGAAACCAACCATGCAACATTGCTAGCTTGTCCGCTACTGTAAGCGCTCATTTCGGCATACTTAGCACCAGAGTTAGTTGGGTACTCCTTGGCAACCCACGTCTTGGTACCGTCAATAGCAATTGTGCTCCATCCATTGATGGATATGGGCGCAGAGAGGGTTGCTGTACCAAAGTCTTCGTTGAGCAATACAGTAAGCGTACGTGGATTGGCATCCATGTTCACATCACCAAGATTGCGAACGTAAAGCTGGTAGTCGCTATTGTACTTTGAAAGCACGGCTACCATTGTTCCAGTACCAGAAGGCAATGTATTCTGAGCAAAATCAGCAAAGTTGCTAGTTCTAACCAATATGCTATTACCATTGGCATCAACCAAAGTTCTGTTGGTGGTTGCACTAGCATCAGCCCAAGTCTTGCCTAGATCGCTCTCCGTAAACTGAACGTCAGACAGTTTAATTAACTTTCCTATCAGGCTTGGATCATTTTTCAGATCGGTAATGGAGGTTGCAATTGGATCAACAGTAATACCGCTCTCAATTACGTATACATGCTTGTAAAAATCGGCAGCAGTCATACGTCCTATGGAATTGTTATACAGACCACCAAGCTGAACCTGTCCACCATAAGTCCCTATGTACAAGCCATTGCAGTTGATACGAATTTTAGTGCCTACAGGAAACTCCGTATAAAGGCCAGTGGCATCAATACCAACCTGAATACCAGCACTTTCATCCTGAATATAAATCTGCTTGTAGAGGTTGCCCGACTCGTCATCTCCGTCAATAACACCCTCAACAACTACATCCTGAGTAATGGCTGTAAGAGTGCCAGTGTTCATTGCCTTTAACTCTGCAATGGTGTTTGTTTTGGCAGGAGGTTCACCACCAATTCGTGGATCGGTAAACTGAACGTCTTTGGTGTCGCGAATGTAGAGCTGATAGGTAGTTCCAAAGATGCTCAACACCCCAGTTACTGAACCACTTCCTGAAGGAACCATCTGGGTTGCAAAAGTAGCAAAACCACTATTGCGAAGAATAATGGTATTGTTATCAGCATCAATCAGGGTACGGTTGGTGGTAACACTAGGAATAGCATAGCTTTTGGTAGCATCAAGAAACTGAACATTCTTAATGGTAACCAACTTCTGAACATAGGTATTACCACCAGCAATTATCTGAGGTATGGTGACCTCAATAGGTGTAACTTGGTTCTTATCACCATCAAGCTGAATGTATTTATGAACATCAGTGGAGTTTATGCCGCTAGAGGTAACAACATTGTTATCAAAAATGGCCGTGCATATTTGGTAAGCACCATTGTAGTTATACAGATAAAGGTCATTTGCATGAATAATCACCTTCTGACCTGGCTTGAAACCATAGGCGTAGAAGAGCGGATTGCTGTCATTAATCTTCACATCAATACCACCAGTTTCATCCTGAATTGTAAAGGTCTTGTAGAAATTCTGACAGGAGTCGTTGGAGGTTACAACACCTTCAACGTAGATATCCATGTTGTCACCTACAGCTTGCGCTAGCGCACCAATTTTACCCACAGTAGATCCTGGATTATAGGATTTCAGCTTAGCAATAGTAGTATTTGCTTGCCAAGTGGCGGTGTAAACTGGCACTGGAACGGTATCAATACTCTCCTTTACGCAACCGTAGTTTACAGCCATTGCGCTCACCATAAGTAAGCCAAGGATGCTGCTAAATATTTTCGTTTTCATCATAATTCACTAAAAGTTGTTACTGCAATCTTGAATTAACCAGCTGCACATCCTTGGTATCTCTAACAATGAGCTGGAATGTGCCGTTGTAGTAAGACAGAACCCCCACAATGGAGCCATTGAGTGAAGGAATGGTATCACCTGCAAATTTAGCGTAGCCACTGGTTCTAACTACAAAAGGCTTTCCACCAGGAGCGTAAGGAGAATAAATAGAGCCAAGCATGCCAGCTAGCTGATGATCAAGCGTAATCTTACCTACCGCATCAGCATAGGTTAAACGCGAACCATCAATAGGAGAATTCAAAGTTAAGAACTGAACCCCATTAACTTGAATGAGCTTAGAAACATCACTTCTGCTAGGAGCACTTGGGTCGATAACAGTGGGGGTAACCTGCACTGGTATTTTACCCTTCTTGAATACGTGCTGATTAATTACATAATCTGTTTCCAACCCGCTGATGGAAGGAGCGTTATTTGTAGGATCAACTAACAATGAACCTATTTGAACTTGTCCACCATAATCGCCCATATACATGCCTTTACAAACAACCAACAACCGTTGTCCCCTCTTGTAGTAGTTATAAAGAGAAGTTTTGTTAAGCATTAGTTGAATGCCACCAGTTGCATCCTGAATAAAGATAGATTTGTAGAAGTTACCCGTCTTGTCATCAGAGGTTACATAGCCCTCGATGATAATGGAATCACGACCAGCAATAAAGTTACTGGAAATTTCCACAATACTACCCGCATACCTATTTTTCAACTCTGCAATGGTTGTGTTGGCTTTAAGTGAAGTTGTATCCGAATAGGGAGCAGGATCGCTGTAGGTATCCTTTACGCAGCTGCTGTTTGTAATTGCGGTTACCGCTGCAATGAATAAAACCGCTGGAAATATTTTCTTTAACATAGTTGTATACTTTTAAATATGCTTATTAGAACCTATAGCTAAGCATCACAAAAAACGTTCTCCCATAGCCATAGAAGTATTTTGGAGGAAACTTTGAAACATCATTTCCCACATCAAAACGCATCTGCTCATAACCACCTGTTTTAAAGTTAGTCTTGTCAAGCACGTTGCTCACGTTGAAGCTAAAGTTTAGGTAGTTCTTTCCAAATTTATAGGAATATCCCCCATAAAGGTCAACGGTATAGGCATCCGGTAACTTCTCCTGATCAACAATTTGATGGTAGAGCACTTCGTTGTCAACACCAGTTAAAGCATAAGAGGTTCTACGATCAGTATTGAAAGATAGATAGTTATCAGCAAAGTAGTTAACATTAAAACCAGCAAACCAATATTTTGGAGAGCTATATTTAAGCCCAACGGAAGCTGCGGTTTGGGGTGTACCTGCAACATAGAAACCCTTGCAATAAACTGTTTCGTCCAGGGCTAACAACATATCACTATTATCAGTAGAAATAGTTACTAAAGGACGTGAGGTATATTGGTAGATGCCCAGACCAAGAGCAGTGGTAGCAGTAATAGTGGGAGATAATTTCATCTCTGCACCAATCTCAAGGCCGCTATTACGCGTGTCGATACCAGTAGTTGCATAGTTTACAAATGTACGGTAGGTATCAGTATAAAAACTGGAAAGTTTGGCTTGGTCCTTAAACTGAGTAGTGTAAACCGTAAAACGGGCTTTCACAAAAGGAGTTCTTAGGTTATAGCTTAAGTCAAAACTTTGAACCGACTCGCTTTTCAAATGATTTGCCGTTTTATTGTTTACGCGGGGTGAAATGTAGCTGTCTTTAAAAAACGGTGCTCTTGTTATGTAAGCAAGGTTTAACTCAAAATAGTTTCTACCATTCATTTTATAGGTAGCACCGCCCTTAAATCCAAAGTTATTGAATTCCTTAACAGCGGACTTACCCAGCGAGTTGGTAGGGAATCGTCCGTTTTGCATTTTTCCGGTTCTATAGAAATTGGTATAGGTGTAGGAAGCAGCAAGATAGTAGTCAAACTTACTATAGGAGAATTCGGCCAAAGTCCAAGCCTTAGCAGTATTTACATTCGACTCATAGTTGTAGCCATAAATATCGCCAACCTTAACAATGTGATTCGTAATTGCAAGATTATTTTGTGCCACAATCGGGTTTCCAGTAAAATCCCTTTCAGCAAACTGGTCTACGTCAAGAACAAAATCACCACCCAATAGGTCGTTGATGGTTTTGAAGTGTTTCCCATGGTAGCGAATAATCTCCACTCCTCCTGTAAGGGTAATGTTACTATTTATTTCGGTGGTAATATTGGAGCTAGCAGTAAACTGAGTTTGATCGTCGCGTCTCTCCTCTACAAAATACTTCGACATGTGCCCGGCAACATTATTCCCAGTAATGCCATTTGCATCCTGAATAGTAGTGTCGAAACCGTAGTTTACATTATATAGCGCATCCCAGTTAATTTGGTTAACCGATGAGTTATACATGAAACTATTTACAATATCCTGATAATCAGACGAACCGACATTGTAACTAGGTAAGTAGCGGTAGTAGTCGGGACGAGGGTCTGGTGCATCGTACCAGTTTAATGCTGTGGTACCATTACGTCCAAAGGTATAACCCAGCGAAGTGGTAAGCTGAGTTTTCTCATTAATCTTAAAATAATCGTTAAGGATAATCATTGGCTCGTGGGTATTCCTAATTTTAGCATTTCTCTTTGAACCATCTTGCCAACCCCAGTTTGAATTGTAATAGTTAGAACCCACCAAGTCGTAGGCCTCCTGAATAGATCCATTAGCCATTCCTCGTTTAACAGGAGCACCGAAAGCAGTCAGGGCAACAGAATGATTATCAGATATTTTCTTCTCGATGGCCATAAAGTAAGCCCAAGCATCATAGGAGGTTCCTTGAGTGTAGCCCTCTTTGGCATATCGACGTGAACCTGATACGGTAAACGCCCAACCATTGCTCAGCACTCCTGTAGAGTAGGTCGCCATTACACGGTCGGTATAGCTACGATTCGAATGAGCGTAAGAAGCCTTAAACCCTGTACGGTATGAGGACGCTCTGGTATCTATGTTAGTAATACCTCCAAGATTACCAAACGAAAAACGGCCTGGTTGAAGTCCAATCTTATTAACCTGTCCACGAGTTACATCATTTAGACCTGCCCACTGTGACCAAGCACCATAGCCCGATTCAGGATCATTAACAGAAATCCCATTCATGTATTGATCGGAGTAATCGGAATCATAACCCCTTATTCTAAATCGTGCAGCACCAAAAGTAAATCCTGCAATATTGTTGAATACGTCGGAAGAAGATTGGAGTAGGCTCGAAACATTTTGGGAAGAAACCTCACCATCGATTTCGTCTGCGCTAACCATCGCTTCTGATAGTACAGCTGATTGAGCATCATTTCCGACACTACGCTTGAAATTCAAAGTGCCTAAATCGTTATCGCCCTCTTTTATATTGAGGGTAAGAAGCATGTCTTCGTATCCAACAAGGGTTAACTGCAGCGATTGATCTCCAACGGAAACGTTGGGTAATTCAAATTTTCCGGAAGCATCTGTAAATACAGATTGATTGCTTCCAACAAGGCCTACGGTAACTCCAGGAATGCCTGTGCCAGATTCTGCATCAAGCACAGTTCCCTTAACTATCCCAACCTGACCAACGGCAATGCCAAAACTAGACAGGGTTAGAATAAAGGCCAAAAAAAGCAACTTTTTCATGAGAACTCTTTTAGGTAAGTAAATTAGATTGTTAGGTATATTTTTGATAAACGGAGTGACAACACCCCAAGTTAGAGGATGCAAAGGAAAAAAAATTTTTCATATATTCATCCCCCTTTTTCACTGCTCTTTGGAGCAAACCTCATTTTTTTGATAAACGACAGATTATCAACTATCTGCCTCAACCAACTTGTGCAATTATGAAAAAAATTAACATCAAATGGCTGCCACTGATAGCCACTTTCGTGCTTTTTTTAGCAATCCAATCCCAAGCTCAGGAGAAACAGTATCGGGTTGGTTGTATTGCTTTTTACAACCAAGAAAATTTTTATGACACCATAAAGGATCCTACCATCAACGATAACGATTTCCTTCCTGATGGTCCTTACCACTGGAATAGTGAACGCTACCAAAAGAAACTGGATCACATGTCCACCGTTATCTCCCAGATTGGAAGCGAACTTTTTCCCGGCGGTCCTGCCATCATTGGAATCTCGGAAATTGAAAATAGGCAGGTGGTAGAAGACTTGGTAAACACTCCTAAGTTAAAAGCTTCAGGATACCAATTTATTCACTACGACAGCCCTGACCGCCGTGGTATTGATGTTGCATTGCTATACCGCCCAGCATTTTTCAAGGTAACCAATACGCGATCGGTTCGACTTCACGTGAAAGAAGATCCTGGTTTTAAAACTCGCGACCAGCTGGTTGTAAGTGGAATTTATGATGGAGAACCGCTTCATATTATCGTTGACCACTGGCCATCGAGATTTGGCGGAGAGAAAAAAAGCCTTCCATTCAGAAAAGCAGCAGCCGAACTTACCAAGTCCCTTGCTGACTCTATTCTGGCCACAGACCCCAACGCAAAAATCATTATCATGGGTGACCTCAACGACGATCCCACCAGCCCAAGTCTTACGAAGGTGCTAAAAGCAAAAGGTGATCGCCAGGATGTTGGCCCCAAAGACCTCTATAATACCATGTATAAGCTCTACAAGGAAGGTATTGGCTCACTGGCCTACCGTGATACTTGGGACTTATTCGACCAAATCATCATTTCTGAGCCGCTACTCAATGCAAAGCCGGGCACCTACAAGTTTATGAAAGCTAAAGTTTTTAATGCTCCTTTCATCACCCAACAGGATGGTCAGTTTGCAGGATATCCACTGCGCACGTATGTTGGAACGACCTATCAAGGGGGCTACTCCGACCACTTCCCAACCTACATATTCATTGCCAAAGAAATTACCAAATAGGTTAGTGCTCATAAAATATATAAAGGCTGTC
>MTLE01000005.1_pt1 | contig 268438 bp, 239 predicted proteins | sample 1982461 | NCBI WGS metagenome assembly MTLE01 (sample SAMN05712605, study PRJNA340218) | biofilm metagenome | isolation source: sample SPL anode biofilm adapted to -200 mV | place: USA | collected 2012-02-03 | reverse complement strand
CGTGCTGGGGCTCTTTGCGTCTCAAGGCTGGATAAGAACAGAAGGCGTCTGATAACTCTCAGGAAATTGAAATCCCGTTAGCAACAATCGGCAGCTGCGTCAGGTCCCAGTTGTTGCGGTCTATTTCGGTTTTGAAACATTCTGTACGATATATGGTATTTCGCAGTATGCGGTTTTCGTGATTTGCAAGCCAGTTTTGCCGGGTATCCACGTACTGCGTGATCCATGTCCGTTCGTCGCCGCCGCTTGCCGGTGGCGGTTCGGGGAATCGCTTCCGGAGGAAACTCAGTATAGAGCCGCTGTGGATGAATGAATCATAGATGACCAATGCCGACAACGGCAGATCGAATCCGTTGGTGTCGGCCCAGCTCATGGCTGGTGCAAAATAGCGTTTGTCAAAGAATGTGTCCTGGGTTTGGCGCATGATCGGGTCCTTCTTTCCCGCATCGCGCAACAATTGCTTGAAAGTGGCATCGTCTGCCAGAGGCGTCACTTCGATTTTATCCAGATACGGCCTTAATGCTTCGCTGTAGATTCCGCCCGCTTGAACGTACATATCCACCAGCTCATGCAGATTGCCGTATTCAGTTGTCTGCGAGCGGCCATAGGTCACCTGGCGCATGTTGTGGGGGCCATCCTTGTAAATCGAAATCGTGCCATAGTTTCCCTGCGGACTCCCTGATTCGAACACATTGATCACTTGTTCGCAAATGCTCTTCTGTTTTGGGGTCAGATCCATGGTACTGGCTCCTTGTCTTTATTTTGCTGCAATTACTGATAGTGATTACAGGAGGTCAAGCTGCTCTGCACAATTCATAGTTTTCTGAACAGGACAAAATCAGACTCATATTCTGGGAAATGAATGTGATATCCCCCGCAGATAAGCCGGGGCCGGGATTGCGGGATGGGTAACCGCATTCAGTCCTGCATAGTAGCCGGTCATGACGCCGGCAAAGAGCAGCCGATGACGCATGTCGCCTTTGATGTGGGCTATAAATGCGATGTTCTTCGGGCTGGTGGTGCTGGTTGTGATGTCCTGTCCCATTGCGATAGCTGTTCCCTTCATGACTGCATGAAGGCTTGGATGGATAAAACTGATATGCACGGTGTCACGTATGGACATCAGCGGTTGGGCAGACGGCCCACCTACATATTGGGGCCAGACATGGTGACCATGCAACGGCGCTCGTGCCGGTAGCCTGCCTGTGGTATCGAGGGTGCCAGGCATGCCGCCAGAGGCAACAACGGCGCCATAGGTCATGGATGGATTCCAGCGTAACGGCCTTCTGATGCTTCGTCGCCGCCGTGCCCGTGGTCGGGTTCTTGTTCTGGGGCGTGTTCTGGGCATGGTGCGTACCTTGTCAATGATCCACATGACAATCAAAACGATCAGGATGATGACAGCGATGATGAGTAACACAACCCCGACCCAGAACAGTACCTCCAGAATGACGGCCGCGGTTGCTGCTGCAGCCTCGGCAATGGCGGCGGCAATGGCGAGCAGTACGACAGCGGCGGCAGCGGGGGGCGAAGCCATGCGGGCTGATGCGGCCAGCCTCTCAGGCGTGAACTGATCGAAAACATCGGTTATGGTTGCAGCGTTGCCAGCACTTCCGCTTTGGGCCGAATCCGACGAAAACAGCCTGACCAGGCGGGTAATGATTCCTTGAAAAAATCCACGCACCATTGCGATGATTGAGCGGACAGCATTGGTCAAGGTGTTCAGCGGTGATCGGATCACCCCGACAATCGCCGTCACCAGCGAACCGAGCAGTGAGCCTGCCCGTGCGATCATCGCCCTAATGCCGGCTGCAATTCGAGATGCAATCGTGGCGACTTTCTGGAACAGCTGTGCTATTGCCTGGGTGACACCTCCGCAAATTTCCAGGAACGCCCGCCTGACACGCGCCTGGAGATTATCGGTAAAATCTCGGATTGCACCGATGATCAAGGTTATAAAGCCTGATGTTTCGCGCCGGAAGCGGAGCAATGTTGCGGCATTCCTGAGTATAACCTGGAGTGCGGCCAGCCTTAATGCGGTGCGCGCCGATGACTCAAACTGTTCTTTCGACGATGAGTTGTCGACCACATTTAACGGGTCGTCGGTCGCTTCTTCGCTGGGGTTATCGCCTTGCGCGTAGCAGAACTCCATGATTTGGGCAACGGCTGCACATCCCTGCCGGCGGTTGTCCTCAATCTCGGCGCATGCTTGAGCTTCTGTTCTGTCGATGCGTGCCGATATCGCTGCCTCCATGCGCACCAGTATTGCGTCAACCCGGAGTCCGATCAGGTTCAGAGTCGAGACAATCCGCTGTTGCAAGGCGGTCAGTTGCCTGTTGATCCAGGCGATTGCCCTGGTGATGACGGCAATAATGCGTGTGACGACATTGACAATGGATGTGGCGATCCTGGCCAAAATGACCTGCAGCGCCGACAATACCGATCCTACGGCCAGGTCAATGAAGCGCTGGACATTACCTATGGCCCGTCGTATTACCGCTGCAATCCTGTCCGCGGTATTCAACACAACCCGTCGCACTGCTCCCAGTCCTGGGATGTCGGGGATAGGAATGCTGCGGGCAACATTGAGCACCACGTTGATTATGGCATTGACTGCGGCTGTCATGCCTCCGGTCAAAGCTGCTGTCACGCTGCGTATGCCGGCGGCTATGTTGGCGCCTATGGTGATGGCGGTAGCCATCAGTCTGAGAACAAAACTTTGAACCGTTGCTGCGCGCGACATGATCCATGCAGTTGCATCAGTTTGTTTCCGGTTGAAAAAGTTTGCCAGAGACCGACTGTTGTTGCCGATAAAACCGGCTACGGCCTGTCGTTGGCGGGCAAAATAAGCTCTGACCAGCAGGTGTTTTGCCTTGGCCTCGGCCCTGACCAGCCGGATATTGGTGTTGGAATTGTTGTCGATTCGTACCATGTACGCTGCGGCATCACCGGAGAGCGGGATTTGGGGCCCGCCTAACAATTCGCTCTGCGGTGTAACGGCATGGGCAGGAGTACCGGGCGATTGCTCCGGAGCTGGCATACTTTCGCCGGTATCGTTGCGAGGAAGCTCATGTCTTATCTCTGGTGGCTTGGACTCGGCAAGGGTGGGGTGTTTGGACGAGGATTCCGGCATTGCCTTCTTGGCCCACCCGTTGTCGGCCTTTACTGGGGCAATGTCTTGCAATGGGTGCTCTTCCTTGCTGGTACGGGTTGTGTGAATGCCGGTGACCAGGCGTTCAAGGTTGTGGGAGGACAGCCTGGGTTCAGGCATGTTGGTGTAATTCAACAACGACCGGGGTGCTGGCGGCCTTGCCATTGCAGCTGGCGTTGCCTTTTTAACTGCTGCTGTCGGCTGCGCAGCCCTTTTGGCCGCAGCGGCCGGCTGCGATTGAGGTGCGCGGTTGACGCTTTTTTGCTTGTTGGTTTTCAAGCCCGCTCCCTTGTTACGATGGCCTCTTTATAACCCGGTACTGTCAGACTGATCTACCTTCTTTATGAAATTCCCGCCGTATGCCTTCTTCCATGTCTTCCAACAGTATCAGGTCATTTTCCCGGCTGAGAGCCTTCAGAGATGCATGGCGGACCACATTCATGATGGTGCCGCCTGCCAGTTCGTATTTCTCGGCGATCCGCGCCAGGTTGACCGCTTCTTCCAGCCGGGCTTTCGGCGAAAAGGCATTGCTCCAGATCTGCAAACGCTCGCCCGGCTTGGGCATCGGAAAATGGATCACCGAGTGCAGCCTGCGCATGAAGGCCTCGTCGATATTTGCTTTCAGGTTGGAGGCCAGGATCACGACCCCGTTGAACTCCTCGATCCGTTGCAGCAGGAAGCTGATTTCCTGGTTGGCATAGCGGTCGTGGGCATCATCAACCTTGGTGCGCTTGCCGAACAGGGCATCGGCTTCGTCGAAAAAGATAATCCACCGTTTGTGCTCGGCCATGTCAAAGATTTTTGCCAGGTTCTTTTCCGTTTCGCCGATGTATTTGGAAACGATCATACTCAGGTCGATCTTGTAGACATCGCAGCCGCAGTGTTTACCGAGCAGGCAGGCCGCAAGGGTCTTGCCGGTGCCTGGTGGGCCGTGAAACAGACTGGTGAAGCCGGGCTGGAGCTTGCTGTCCATCTCCCAGTCCCGCAGCAGTTGGTCCCCATATAGGATCCAGTGTTTGACCTCTTCCAACTGTCCAAGGGTGAACGATGGCAGGACAAGATGTTGCCATTCAAGTTTCGTCTCGATCAGGCGTGCCGGAAATTCGTTGTTGTAGTTTGGCTTCCGTTCGATGGCGGTGGTCAGCCAGGATATGTATTCACGGGAGATCGTCAGGGCACCGCTCAACAACGGTTCGTTTGCAGCGACCGGAGACAGCTGCAGGATCGCATGCCGGGCAAAGAAATGGTCTCCATCGAACAGGCGCGTCAATTCAAAACGGGCAACAAGGTCATTTCCGGTCAGGATGAAGGCCGCGGTTTCTCCAGTGGGAATGAAGCCGCCGTGTGTTGCCCCATGCAGTCCACCGAATTCCGTGAAGCCACGCCCTGTTGCTTCATTTGTGCTCCAGAGCAGATCCAGCAGTTGCGGCCTGATATGGGGAATCAACGCCAGGAGCAGGACCAGGCGTTCGATAACCGACAGGTCATAGTGCCGGATAAAGCGAGCATAACAGGAATTGCTGTTGCTCAGGTCGGGCGGCGGGATGTGGAGGACCGGGTCAGCGGTATCGGTGCTGAAACAGGCCTTGAGCCGGGCGTTCAGAACCTCGGTAAACCAATCCAGCTCCTGTCCGAGATCGCGGGCATTGTCATTCATGGGTTACCACTCTGTAAAGATTGCCTGTGGCATCCAAGGCAATCTGGCAATACCTATGCCCCAGGGAATCTGGTCCAGCAGGACGTCATAGGGCTTGCGTTCCACGTTCAGTCTCCAACCGTTATCATCCTGGCGTAACAGGCCCTGGCGCTCGATGAACGAATGGCGCAGTCCCTGAATCGAGGTGTCTTTCAGGATGCTCCAGTGGCTGATGACCGCTGACAGCAATGCCTCGGCCTCTCCGCGGTCGTCGGGTGTGAGCAGCCCGCTACAGACCAAGAGCGGCGTGTCGGGAACAAGCCCCAGCAGTACCTTGATCAGCCCGAGTTCGTATTCATAGGGCTCTTCGCGGCCGCTGGCGATGAAGTGCAGCAGAGCGGCGGCGCGTGGCAGTTCTGAGGGGCAAAGCCCTTTGCCGTCGGCGTCCTTGATGCCACAGTGTTCAAAGAATCGGACGAGATAGGGGTGTAGCATTACCAGGCCTGCCTGGTGGACCAGCATGGGAAAGAGATCGGTTATCGGGTTGGTGTTGGATCGGCGCATCTGCTCCGGATGAATTGCCGTGATTCCGCCTGATTCAGAAAAAACATCCGTTTGAATGGGTTGTCCAGGCGATTTTTCCGGCAGCCGTTCCAGGCGTTGTTCCCGGTCCTGTGTGCATGGTTGCGTGGCAATACCAGCAGCGGTTCCCAATTCTTCGCAGCTCTTGTTTGTGGGGTTTTGTCGCAACAGCGGAGCGGTAAGAGGGGGGGCAGCAGATCCATGCAAATCCGACAGTGTCGCGCTCAAGTCTGGCCGGGTAGAAGCGGAGTCCGGCGAATCAATGCCCGGCTGGCCCGCCATGGCAATGAATTGGTCCAGCAGATGCATTTCTTGCGGCAGTACAACGGCAGCAGCAACTTTCAGCAGAGAGCTGGGCCCGGAATATCCCTTTCCGTCAAAACATGTTGCCAGAATGGCGGCCATGAGGCCCAGTCGCGTATGTTCACTGCACAATCCCAGAGCCCCGCCCGACAACAACGTCATGAATATCCTGGTGGCCTCGTTTGATACCGGCTGAGCAGAGGTGAGCATGTCCCGGCACAGTGAAACGCCTTCCTCTTTTGCCAGCAACTGCAACAGGCGGAAATAGAAATGGACCTGTTCCCGGACGGTCCTGAAATGCGCCAGCAGGCGCAACCGCTCCTCGCGGCAGATTTTTTTCAGGGTTTCTTCCCGGTCCGGTGCCTCTGTTGCCTGCCATGGCAACATCCCGGTTTGAAGGTAATGAAGCAGAATGTCAAAACTGCTCTGTGCTGGTGAAATGAACTCCCTGGCCAGTGCTGGTCCGGTTGCTTCGCCATCTGCCGCACGGCGCGGCAACAGCTTTCCGAGTTGATCCGATACCTGGCTGGACAGAGCCGTTGCCAGCTCTTCTGCGGCAGCAATCCTGATTTTCAGCTCTATCCTGGGAATGTGTAGCACCTGTTCGCCCTGGGCAGCCTCATCAAGCCCCTGCTGGAGGGACGGCAGCAACAACTCTGTCCCTTTTTCATGCAACAGCGTACGCCAGGAAAATGCTTCCGTTGTTGAACTGGCATCGACCTGCCAGCGTAGCGAACGTATCCGGTGCGGAGCGCTGTCCATGACATTTTATCTCCGACGCAGGGCAATCATCGAATCCATAACCAGGTTCAATCCCGTGTTGGTGGAACTGCTTTTAATGCTGTTGAAACCATCGGTCACCATAGTCGCTGCCTTGTCGTCGGTGATGCTTTGCAGTCCGCTCTGCAGTTCCAGCATGGCTGCCATCCCCTCGCTGCCGGCGGAGACGTTGATCTTTGATTCCGCAATGTATTTAGCAGTACCGGTAATTGCCGCGGCCAATTCGGTTTCCGCCTCTTTTGCCTGCTGCTCATAGAATGTCTTCTGTTCGGTCGAAAGATCGCTCTGGTCAGCCTTCTTCAGCAAATAGTCTCTTACCAGCTGTTTCTCTTTGGCGTCGCCGACTTTCTGCTCAAGGGTCTTGTCCGTGAAGGCGATATTGCCCATACTATCTACAGTCGCTTCCTTGCGCGAGATCAGGGCATTGCCCAGGAGATTCACTGATTCCTTCATGGTCCCAAAGTATTCCTGCTGCTGGGAATCGAACTTCCGGTTCCATGTTTCGGTGAGATTCTCCTTGAGTATATCGACGTGCTCCTCTTTGAAAGTTGCCAGTTTTGTCTTGACGAAATCTTCCAACTGATTTGTTCGGAAAATTTCCAGCTTGCCTTTGACGAACTTGTCCCGGGACGGAAGAACAGTGATGCCGTTCCCCACGATCCATCCCGGTCTGAGCCCCGGTTTCTTGAGAGGCGGCTGGGCCGGTTCTTCCTCTGCAATGTCGCAGCAATAATAGGGAAGCATGAAATCGGCCACCACGGTCTGGTTTTCATCATGCACTAGCACGAAGGTTCCGCCGCGCGTCACGCCGCCGCAATGCTCGATCCCGGGGTGGCTGGCGATGAAGGTGGCAAAGAGGAGCTTATCGTCTTCATGGTCATCCCTGGCCTTGATAATGTCGTCCAGCCAGTCGAGCCACTGGATATGGGTATTGGCGATCAGCGAATCGAACGGTGTGGAGAATTCGGTCTTTACGACATCGCTCAACCGTGACTTGAACTGGCCGGCGGCCTGCATAGCGGGAGCTACGCCCTGTTTCCAGGTGGTATCAGCCTTATAGCTCGAATAGCTTCGATTCAGTTTTGCGCGGACTTGCGCCGCGTTGCGGGCAACCGTGGCATTTTGATCCTTGGCAACATTTTTCAGCGTGACAGCGGTTGCGTCGTCAGGCGAGTCTGAAACAACACTGTCCCTCACCGCCTTGTCTACCTTTTGCTTGAAGTTCTGACTGAACCTGACGACATCTTCCAGTTGGTGACTCACATCCTGCCGCAGCAGGTAGTGAAGCCGGTGCAGGTCGGTATACCGGATGCCTGGCCTCTTGACCACCTTGGTCCTGTCAGGGCCTAGCATGACCGCGCGCACGGCAATGGGGAGGTTTTTGGCTTTTATTTCGTTTTCCAGGGTGTTCACCACGGTCTTTACCGGTTGCCCCAGATGCCCTTCAATGCGGAAGAAGCCGAAACCGGCGATCTGGGCGGCGAGTGGATTGGCTGCCGCCCCTGTTGCCCTGTACTGCAAAGCGTTGTAGGAATAGTTTCTGTCGTCCATGCCTTGCCGATGGAGCCGATAACTCCAATTGCGATGGATCGGGTTGCTGGAATTTACCTGGTAGTAATAAGGTATTGCCCGCTCTTCCAGGGGGTGCTCTCCTGACCGGCTGGGGGTGATGCGAACAACGGCGTCCTGCGGGATTGGCAACTGGAATGTGCGGATCAGCGTGTCAAGCTTCATGATCAGGAAACGGGCGTGATCCAGTTGTTCGCTTGTCCGGCTGGTCAGTGGCGCCGGATAGAAGGGGGTGCGGTATTGCCCCTGATCGCCGGTGGCCGCCGGATTGCCCAGCAGCAGATGTTTGGGGAATGCCGTGGGGGCAGGGGTGCACCAGCTGCGTTCTCCGAAAAGCAGGCTGCGGAAGTCGTTCCAGGTCTCTGTCAGGTCCCTGAGAAGGTCATAGTAATACTGGATACCGACGGTCTGAGACGAAAATGTGTTATGCAGGGCTGTTAGGGTTGCATTCCACGGTACGGCCGGGTCAGTGGGAAACAGGTCAGCCAGGAAAGGTGAACAGGCCGGATACAGCTTGGGAAATGCGGCCGTCAGTTTGCCGTGAATAGTGTTGCAGGTTGCCCGGTATGCCTGCGCCAGGAGGCCCGGGGCATTGACGCTGGGCGTAAAATAGGGGCGGTCTGCCACGATCTCGTCCAGCATGCCAAAGGCCAGATCAGGGGTGGCAACGCTTTCCTGCAGCGGCTGGATCAGGGTGTTGCCGATCAGCAGCAGGCGGACAGTGTTGCGACATTCCTGACCCAGGTTGTCGCAGTCGGTTCCCGAGCAGAGATCCCGGTCCGTCACATAGCTTTCCATGTACAGCAGCGCAACCATGTCGTCCAATCGCGCCCCTGTCCGGGCGGTGAAGTTGCCCAGCAAGTCGGTGCCGCTGTCGCCGCTCTCCGCGGTGCTGACCAGCTCATAGACCGGCAGCATTTCGCCGGGGATGGCGCCATCCTTGTAAAACGGCCCATAGGCCGGTTTTGTGCTGTTATACACCCGGAACCTGTCATAGACCGTGTCAGCGGAAAAGCGCATCAGGTCACCGTCGGTGGTTATCCCCACCCCCCTGGTCAGGGTTACGTTGCTCCCCTGCGTTGCCACGCGCAGGCCGCAGGCAATGCCGACCCCCAGCAGGTTGGTCCGCGTCAGCCGCGACTGATCGTCCAGGTAATCGGAGATGCTGTTGAGCTGATCATGGGTCAGCACCTGGTCCTTTTCAAATACGCTGTATCCGCTTGAAATTACATCGAGGCTTCTTAATATCCGTGTCATGGCGTCAGTCCCCGTAAGTGTTGGCTCGTCATTTTCTTTGTTTCATGACCATGCTGCTCAGGCTTCGTCACTATCTTCCGTACCCAGCGCTGTCTGCCCGAGAACGAATTGGGCCCGCTCCTCGCCAGGCGCGCATTCGTGCAGATGTTCCGCCGGATATACATTTCTGATCGTAAAAAGCGTCTCGATGAATCCGGACAGCTTCTCTTTGCGCTGCGCTCTCTCTGCGCCTGCTTTCAGGTAGATCCAGTCCCGGTAATCCTTTTCCAGGCGGGCCATGTCTTCCTTACCGATCCAGCAGATCTTGGGCAGGATATGGGCCGGCGTCTCTTCCCTGATCACCTCTTCGGCAAACCGCCGGAAATCCATTGATTGGAAACGGCTACCATAGGCGGGAAGAATGATGTGGATGCGGTGGCTGTAAGGGTCGTTTTCCGCGCAAACGCTGCTGTTGGCGGCTGCGCAGATCGGTAGAAACGGGTCGTCTTTGTCGTTCGGTCTGAGCAGGATGTTTTCGATCAAGTACATCCCCTCATCACTGTAATTGATCCGCAGGTACTCCATTGTTTCTGCAATGGCCCTATCCAGCAACGCTTCATCCGTGAAGTACTCGATGCGGCGTGCTAGGACTTCGCCGCTGTTGTCGATCACATTGAAGTAGTATTTGTTGTCCCTGGTTGTCCTGCGCTGGTAACCGGATTCCAGCAGGCCGGCATGAATGGCTCGTCTCATCTCGGCCCGGGCCAGGTCGGGAGTTGCGTAATGGGTGCTGCTGCTCAGGATGATCTTGCCCGTGTCCCGTTTCCTGATGCGAAAGCGGAACTCGTCGTCGGGGGTGCCGTCGATTTCGGCGTAGACATCATAGGCGATGTCTCCCAGGTTTCGGCGCGTCAGGTTGCGGATGCCTAGCAGGCGGCAGATACGCCGCTCTAGCCCGGAGATGTTGTCCGAATTCCAGAGGGCGTCATCTTCTTTCAGGGTGTAATTGTAGGCCAGTGACCGTTCGTTGCCGATGGCCGGATAATCATTCAGGAAGGCGCATTTGAAGACTGCCATCTGCTCTGGAGCGGTGCCGAAGGCCGAGGACATGATGTTGACGAAATCGTTGAACCGTTCGCCGAATCGGGCGATCAGGTGATCGAGGAAGCGGTTGCGGCGCTCTGCCAGCACTCCCCTGTCCTCAACCGAGTCTTCGATGGTTTTCACGATCCGGGCAGCGTCATCGGTGCCGTAGAGTTTTTCGTACCCGGCAAAGGAGGTTATTGCTTGATGGAAGTAGGTGCGCTGCACTTCCGGATCAGTGGAGAACAGCTCTTTCACATGGCCCAGTTGCGCCAGGTAATCCGCCAGCAGCTGATCGAAAAAGAGTAGGTACGCTTTCAACTGGCAGGCTTGGGCCCGTCGCCTGTCGTCGGCGCTGCTGCCCAGTCCGGCTTCGCTCAGCCCGTAAATGGCCGGGAAATGATTCTGGAACGAATAGTAGCTTCCCGGATTCCGGAAGCGGCCCAGGGGGATCTCGAAATCATAGGGGAATTCCAGGTCGCTCTTGGCAACCGCAGCCTCCCGCAACTGTTCCAGGCGGGCCTCCGTTGCCGCGCTGTCGGCCACCACCGGCATGTTCCGCTTGTAAAACACGACGCGAGAATGATCCGGGTTGAGGAGCGCCTTTCGGCCCGGTATGACCGGCACCAGCCATTTGTTCTCCATGGGGGTCTGAACCCCGTCCGGATGAACCAGAATATCGCGCACCGCCTTGACCCCGCTGATATCCATGATGATGCCGATCACGTCGGAAAGGCGTATTTCCGTCCGCAGTTCCGCCCGTGCCAACTCATCGTCGTCGATGAAGCCGCAGGCGAGGAGAGGGCCGTCAAAGATCTCGTCAACGGTGTAGCGGCTGCCATCGGCCTTTTCCAGCTCCAGCATCTCGTCCAGGGTGTAGTTGCGGACCGGCGGCGCCAGGTAGTTCTGCACCTGGAAGAGGATCTCTGCTTTGACCGCTGCTGTGTCGGCATCGGGCGCCAGTTCGAGCTCGCAGCAGAGGTTGAAGCTCTGGGTCTCTACCCGGTCGAAGCGCACGAAATCCTCGCACAGGTTGCGGTTGGCCTGCAATAGAGCTTCTACGTCCTTTTGTACCCGGAGCTGCTCGGCGGTATTGTTAGAGTCGTATTCGATGGTCACGGCGTAGAGGCCGGAGAGCTTAATCTCCCGGATCTCCGGTCGGCCGGGATTTTCCCACAAGATCCGCCCCTCGGCCGTATCGGCGTAGTAGCTTTGCGTCATTGGCGCCAGCCAGGCATTTCTGACACCCTTCAGGTCGATCAACAGCTTGCGGTAGTCGGACATGGTGAGCGGTCGGTTCGGCAGGATCCGGCGCGCGGAGAAAAACTGCTGCTGCATGGCTGCGGCATTATCCGTTGCGCTCGCCAGCAGGTCCTCGATTGGAAATGATGCCCGAAAGCCGAGATCGGTCAGGGCATAGCAAAGCAGCTCAAGAATCGTAATGCCCGGGTCGTGCCCATTATAATCGGTCCAGATCCGTTTGCTCAGGCGTTGTACGTGCCCAAGGCCGATCGCATTGAGTTGTCCGTGGTCAAGGGCTGTTTCAGCCTTATTCTTTTTGGGTATCGTCGTTATCATCGCTACACTTCTCGTATGCTGTGACTGTTGGCCGAAACCAGGATGGCGTCCGGCGTCTCAGGCTGTGCCATGCTTCTGTCAATGTTGTCGGATACCTCTCCGCTGTAGCTGTACATCTTGAAATCGGTGACATAATCCACGTAATCAAGCTCTTCCACGAAGTCGAGCAGGACAGACTTATAGATCGTGGCGCCAAAGGAGATGCTGCGCTCTGCCTGATATGCCCAGGGTGAGAGAAAGCGGGTCAAGGCGGCACCCAGTTCCCCGGTATAGAAATTAGGTTCACAGCCGGTCTGGAATTTTACCTTGAAATCCAGCTGGATCTTCTGGTAGCGCGGGTTCTTGGCCTGTACCTTGACCTGCATGCCGGCATGCTTCCCGAGATGCTCGGTGATGCGATTGAGGGTGTCGGCATCCACCTTGGGCTCCAACGGGTTGATCGCATTTTTGTTCTTCAGGTCCGGCACCACCACGATCAGGACGTTTCCCGGCCTGAGCCAGCATTCGGGTGTAGCGTGGGGGATGCATTTCACCTTGTGCAGGTTGGGAAACGCTTCCAGGGTGATCCGCTCGTAATCCCAAGGTGTGACGCAGCGGTTTTTATGGCGCAACCGCTCGGATACCCGGGTATGGAAAGCATTGTTCGATTCCGGTGACCGGCCGCCGAACGAGCCATAGGGCTGCTTGACGGACTTGACCTCTGCCAAGCCGTTCTTCAGTTTGCTGATGGATCCTTTTTCGAGCGCGGTCAACAGGTGGCCGGGATCGTTGTCGTTATCCGTAAAATGGACTTCCAGCGCATTGGCTGCCACAGCGATCAACTGGCTGACCGCGCTGACGTTGTGGCTAACGGCCGCTTTCAGCCAGATCCGGCCATCGGGCAGGATCGTATTGTCGGTGGTCGCCGCCTCTGGAATGACAAAGGTGATGATGCCGCTTGTCAGCAACTGGTTGGTCGTGTCCAGTATCACTTCGTTTCGGTCGAGCGGCTTCCAGTAGTTGTCGCACAGGACCGACCAGCTGACATCCTGCCGGGGCAGTTCCGGGTCGGCGCTCCCTTCGGCAGCCTGAAACAGCACGCTGACACTGTCGCCACCCCGCAGGTCCGTAAACCCGACCAGCAACTCGCCCTCGTTATCGTATGGGGGGAACAGGTATACGCTTTTATCCCGGAGAAAGCCGAACTGGCGGCGTTGATAGCCGTGTTCGCGCATCTGGCCGAAATAGGCGATATGGTAAAAATGGAGATCCGGGTTTGAGAAATCATCAAGCGTGACCTGGCCCTGGGCGATGTTCACCAGGTCGGAATCGGCCCGGTAGGAGAGTGAAATGCTGCCAATGGCCGGGGTGTAGGGCTCGTTCAGGATGGTCAGGGTTCCGCCCTGTTTGCTGTAGGTCATGACCTTTTCGACGTATTTTTTGCGGTAGGCGGAATGGAGGAAATCGTGTTCCAGCGACAGTGTGATAAAGCCTTCCCGCGCTTCCGGAACCCTGTTTTTGAAGGGCATGAAGACCGGTTTTCGGAGCAGGTAGGAATGGGCCGCCTTGACGGCCCAGAGGCTGCCCGCGTTGTTCAATGCATGAATCCGCATCCCCTGCGAGATGCCTGCCGATACCGAGGAACTGCCGGCTGAAAAGGTAAGGCTATGTTCTGTTGACGCATTGGCGGTTTCGAACAGCTGCACCCCGGACCGTGACAGGTTCCAGCTGCCGCCATCGCTGAAGGACGCCGCTGCCGTGAAGGTTGTGTTGCTCACGCCGCCATGGTCGTAACCGTCATAGTGGCTCGTGAAATTCGCAGGCGCATCCTTCCACTTTACCGTGATCTTGATTTGGGACAGCTTTTTGGATAGGGCCTCCCCACAGCCGATCATGAATCTGGAGCCCACGGTGGGCTGGGAGCCGAAGGGGAGAAAGGCCTTTTTAGGATCCAGTGTCCCACCGTCATTTTCCAGGGTCAGCGTTGTGATGTTTGCAACATCCACGGCAACAGCGGCCTTAAGCAGTCTGATGCGCTTCAGCTCGTTGTAGCCGATGGTTCCGCAGCCATCCTTCAGCAGCACCTGGAGCACCGGGGCTGCAGTGCTGTATGAGTAGCCGTGGATCAGCGGATCATAGTCGATAACACCCTTTTCTGTTTCCGGGATGGAAAAGGAAAAGGTCATGGTCCAATGCCGGGCGGCATTGACAGACATTGTCGGCGCAACAGCATAGGGACCCAGCCAATGCTTTTCACCGGTGATGAAGACCTCAAAGGCCTCTTTCAGGGTAGCGCCATTCACTGTTGCCGGATCGATCCGGTCAATTGTCAAGGTAACAGTGACCTTGCGTGTCCCTTCCCGCATCCGCAGAACCGGGGAGGCCAGGGCAAAGCCGGTCTCCGCGGCTTGCAGGCCATTGTGGCCGAAGGCATGCCACTTGGTTTCGTCTCCGCCCGGTTTGTTCCCCAGGCCGTCGGCCGAGTTGGCGACCGGGGCGTGCAGGACCCTGCCATGGGCGTTTGAATCGACAAACAGGGAACGGAGCGAATCCACCTTGGCGGCATTGATGATTGTGGTCCGGACCGGTCTGTAGATCAGCTCCTTTTTGTTTGTATCCTTACCAGCGGAAAATAGCTGTTCCGGTCCGATGGCAACCGGCTGCGCATTCTTTTTCAGCTCCAGCAGCAGATGGACCCTGTCCGGTACTGCCCCCTTTTTTGCCAGGCGCAGCACATCCCGGTAGTAGAAATCGAGATGGCGGCCGGTGATCCGGTTGATGACTTCCCTGGGGATCTGGTAAAGTTCCAGAAATGCCAGAAAGAGCGCCAGGTGTGGCGGCGTCTCGCCCGAGCTGTCTGCTAAAGCTGCTTTGATCGCCGTGTCGTTGTTGGGAAAGAAGTTGGACCAGTCGCCATCCGGGGTATCGCCGTTGTCGCGGAAATAGCTGACAAAGGCAGCAAACTTGCGGGTGAAGCGCAACAGATCTTCCGGGGTTTGCTCATCCACGTCGGCATGGTGTATTCCCAGTTCTCTGGGCATGCGCTCGTCTTGGCTCTGACCCGGTTGGAAGATCATGTTCCGGATGATGTCTATTTCAGCCATGATGTTCCACCTTCAGCGTTGCGTGATGGCAACGGTCCTGCGCACTTCGTTGCCGTCCGAGACATAGTAGGGATAGACGAGGTTGTACCGGGAATTTGTGGCCCGTACCTCGTAATCCACGATGATGGTGATTGTGCCCTCGTACTGGGCCGTGGTGTCCAGTTCCAGGGAAAGCAGGTTGATCCTCGGCTCAAAGATCAGGATCGCCATTTTCACCCGGTCCTGCAGAAAGGTCTTCATTGTCGTACTGATGGGTTCGAAGAGCATTTCATGCAGGTCGAGTCCGTATTCCGGCTTCAGGAAGCGTTCGCCCATGGCGGTGCCGAGCAGGATCACGAGGCTGGCGCGGATATCGTCTTCATCCGCGGTCATGAGAACCTGGCCGGTTTCCTGCACGAATTCCGGAGGAAAGCTCCAGCCTGTGCCGAGGAACGACGTTTGCGGGTTGTCTGATCCGTTGTTGCTCATGGTATCGCCTGTTGTTTTTAATTGATAATTACGGTCGGTTCCCCGATTGCTGCCATTGCACCGCAAAGGCAGCAATCGCTTGTTCGCAGGGCCGGCATCCCGCCGATCAGAACCGTCGTGCTGCCGGCCGGGAAGACGCTGGCGGTCGGCTGATGGCCATTGGGTGGCAACGAGCAGACATGGGTGTCTCCGGCCACCGCGGCCGGCTTGCCGTTGATCAGTACGGTTGCCACGCCAGGGCCGACAATGGTCCCGCCATGGTTGCTTACATCCCCGACTCTCGCTGCTGCCGGCATGGTGTTCCTTTCACGTTCAAGATCAAATCCCCCCTCAATCCCTCTTTCGCAAAGTGGGAGGGGCTTTGCCGTCAATTCAATTGAACAAGACTCCCTTTGACCTTTGTCACCCCGCTGCTGGAGACCTCTGCCCCGGATGCCCCATCAAGCTTCAGCTCCGTGCCTCCCTTGATGTTCAGGCTGGTGCCGGATTCCAGCTTCAGCTCCGTGCCGGCCTTGAGGGTGAGTGCCTTGCTGCTTTCCATCACAATGCCGTCCTGGGTCATTTCCAGTTTGTTGCCGTTCTGGTCAGTGATCCGGATGGCCTTGTCATCTTCGCTGAGCGTGATCCTGTTTCCCGCCGGAGTCTCCAACTGCATGACCTTGGTGTCGTCATTGAAGTAGATCTTCATCTTCGAGCGGCTCTGGTAGATTTTCTCGTGGTTGTCGTCCGAACCCTGCAGCGGCGCTGCCTTGGCGCTGCTGTGCAGCATGCCCAGGATCACTGCCTGGCGCGGGTCGTCATTCAGGAAGCCCAGCACGACCTCGTCGCCGATCTCAGGACGGAAGAAGAATCCCCTGTCATCCCCGGCGTCAAGGGATGCGATCCTGGCCCAGGTGCCGTCCCCCTGTTGGTCTACCAGGGGCAGCCGCACCTGCACACGGTGCTCGCCATCAGGGTCTTCATTGCCGGTCACGACCCCGATCTGCAGGCCGCTGATCCCCGGCAGGAGCGCGGCGGCCCTGGGTGCCGAGACGGGCTGCTCCTTGCCCAGCCAGGTGTCGAGATTGCCGAACTGGAGATGGGTTTTCCATCCCTGCACCAGGTCAAAATCGTGGCGGATACCGCTGACGAAAACATCTCCGTTGTAGCGTTCACCAATGCCACCCAAGGTAACGATGTCGCCCGGAACCACCGTGGCGATCCCCTCGCACTTGACGCGGCCGTTTACCCTGCTGAGCTGGGATTTCAACCATTGGGCATCGGCCCAGGCCTGCGCCTCGTCTTCGGCAACAGCCGCATGTTGCAGGTGGAAGTAGTCAAGCCCCATCACGGCAGCCAGGTCGTCGGAGCCAAGGTTGCCGGGGGTGCCGATACCCGGGTCAGCAGCGTCCTTTTCTGTCACAGCTTGCTGGGCTGCATCCCAAGTGGTGCTTTTTACTGCGTTGTACTGGTTGCGCGCATCGATCTGGGCATCCATCTCCAGGATGGTGGCTCCGAACAGCAGAGAACAGGCCGCCGGACCACTGGCCACGGGGGCTTTAACCACTACCCTGTCATCGGCGGTGAATACCAGTTTGCCGTTTGCCTCGGCCCGCATCAGCAGAAAATCCCAATCTGTGCAGCAATACTGCACCTGCTGCTTATGGGTCACGGAGGTGGTTTCCACATCCGCGTCAAGGCCGGCATTCTGCAACAGGCTGTCGATGATGTCGCTGTCCTTTTGGTCGAAGAAGTAGGCGTTTCTGGCCCCTACTGTCAGTTTGACCGCCTTGTGCCGGCACTCCACGACCAACTGCGGAGCGGCGTGGTCCCGCACCTTAATGCTCTGGCGGATGACAATGCCTTTGAACAGCGTGACAGGGTTATTAGTCGCACCTGCCAGGATTTCCACCTCGGCGCCCGGGGCAAAGGTGTCGGCATTGCTCAAGGGAAAATCGCCGGACGACGCGGCGCCATCCAGATATGCCAGGCGGGCGGCGGAGATCCGGTTCGCCGACCTGGTGACATTGGCGGCCAGCAGTTGGTGCTCCCGCTCAACCACGACCCCATTCACTTTGACAATGAATTCGCGGTGCTCGGCAGGGATTGGTATGGACCGTTCTTCAGGAATGGCTATTTCTCCAATGGCGGAAAGATGATCCTGGTGCCGGGCACCAGGTTACGGAAATCGTTCAGCCCGTTGGCACGGGCTACCTCCAGGTAATAGGCCGGATCATTATAGATCTCACCGCACATGGCCGGCAGGTTGTCACCCGCCTTAACCATGCGGACATGGGTCAGATCCGGGGATTGGTCCTGGGAAAGGGCCACCCGGGTCTGGTCGTCGGAGTTGTCGGTAAAGGTTGCGCTGATGATTGCCCGCAATGGCACGCCGTCCGGTTTGAACAGTTTGTAGGCTATGGAGGCGCTTTTCAGGATGCAGCGCTTGATCTGGAGGGTGCCCCAGGCCACCTTGAGATAGTTGGGGCGGTGAATATTGCCGTTATAGCCGGTGACGGTCTGAAACAGTTCCACCTGCTGCTGCACATCCGCTGTCCTGCCACTGGCCCCGGTGCCGTCGATGAAGAAGTTCAGCGTCATGTCGCCGGGTTTCTGCTTTTTGAAGTTCATCCGGCTGTTGGTTGTGCCCGAACCCTGAGCACTGTCGTATTCCATCTCATAGGAGAGGGTGATCTCGTTCGGGTTGATAAAGGCCGTGAACTCGGATATGGGTTGCCCGGAGTAATTGGGCGATTCGTAGGCCTTGATCAACAGCTTTTCCAGTGTTCCCCGCTTTTCCATGGATCAGCGCTCCGCCTTCTGCTGGAGGATATCGAGCACCCGCTCCACGCACTCGGCTATGATGACCTGCTTGTCATCAATGGCCGAGGGAGCGGCAGCGGCACCACCCGACTCCTGGTTGGAAACTTCAACCGAAATTATGACTTCATCGATAATGACCGGCATGGTTCAGGATTTGTCCATTGTAAAGTATTGATAATACATCTGCAGGGTTTCGATCGACACCGTATTGTTCGAGGCATTCAGGTCGCTTACCGACCATTTGGTCGGATAGGCGTTGACCAGATGCCAGGTAACCAGCGGCTGATGTTGTTCGTTCAGCAGCTTGATGTCGATGTTTCTGGGCTGGATCTTGTAATCTTCGATGCACTCCCTGATCCAGTTCACGATCTCCGAATTCAGCAGCAGGCCGCGCTTCAGCACCAGTTCGGGATACTTGGCGCTGGTCGGGTATTTCTGGATAAACCGGTTCTCTCCGCCCTCGGCAACCTCCTCCGTGCCCATGTCCACCGAAAGGCCGCTGACCTCGGTAAAACGGACATCGTGGCTGTTGGGTGCCAGGCCCAGCACCTCAACCTTGAAATGAAAACTGACCGGGGGATAGTAGTTAGCCATCAGTCATTCTGTACTTCGAGGCCTTCGTGGGCGATCTCGATGGACTCGATGGCCACTTCGTTTCCAGATGCCTTCAATTGGGGCCCTTCCACCTTAACGGGGAACGAGTTCTGTACTTTCCAGACCATTACCGGCTGATGCTCTTCATTGAGCAGGCTGATGACCAGGTCGCGGCGTTCCACGGTATTGAGCTTGACCGTGCTGAGCCACTTGAAAAAATCGTTGTCGCTTTTGACTACGCCCCGTTTCAGCGTGATATTGCTGAATTTGCGCAGCCCTGGCATCTTGATGGACGAATATTCCGGGAACGAGCCGTCGCGGTATTCGATGGCCTGGTTTTCCTGGGTCAGCCCGGTTACCTCCGAAAAACCGATGCGGGTGCCGCCCCATTCGACGGTAAAGTGAAATGCTGGAAGAGGATATTGTTTTGCCATGGTGTCATCCTTTTTGTGTGTATTCAGAAGCGTATTGGGTCAAACCTGCATTTACCGGCATCAGGAGGTCTGCAGCTTGTGGGAGAATTTCAGGATAATGAATTCGGCCGGCCGCACTGCTGCCATGCCGATCTCCACGTTCATCCTCCCCTCCAGGATGTCCTGGGAGGTCATGGTGATGCCGAGCCCGCACTTGACGAAAAAGGCCTCTTTCGGTGTGGCGCCGGCCAGTGCGCCTTCCCGCCACTTCTGGGTCAGATAGTTTTCGATCATGCCGCGCACCTTGACCCAGGTATTGGCATCATTGGGCTCGAACACTGCCCAGTAGGTGGATTTTTTGACCGACTCCTCCACCATGTTGAAGAAACGTCTTACCGGCACATAGCGCCATTCGTTGTCATTGCCGGCCAGGGTGCGAGCACCCCAGACCAGGGTCCCTTTGCCCATGAACGCACGGATGGCATTGATAGATTTCCCGGAGGCGGCATCCACGTTCATTCCGTCCTGTTTGGCGTTGTCGAGCCTGATGACCGGCTCGATCACCCCGGCCAGGCTGACATTGGCCGGAGCCTTCCAGACGCCCCGGTTGCTGTCGGTTGCGGCGTAGACCCCAGCCACGGCACCGCTGGGAGGCAGAGTGACGAAATGCTCCTTCAGCACGGTTTTGACAAAGTTGTACAGTGCGGTATTGATACCGCCTTCTGTATTGAACGTGGCCAGGTCGGCGGCCGGACTGGCGCCGTAGGTCACGTCAACGTTGGTTTCCGTGCTGTTTACCCAGTAGTTCATCGTGGTCTTGATGAACGGGTAATAGGCTGCGGCATATTTAAGGTAGTTGTTGCCGAAATAACCCCGATTGTTGGCCAGGGCGGTGGCATCAAGGTCACTGTTGCCGTCCCTGATATCAAAGATGCCGAAACGGTCTCTGAGGGTGTTGCATTGCAGCAGCACGGCCTGGACCAGTGTCGTATAATCGGCCGTTGTGAGATGAACCGCCTCGGGAATCACGATCAGGGTTGGTTCGTCTTCCAGCTTCACCACATCCAGGCCATCCTGGAGGCCGTACATGGTGGCGGGGTTGCTGGTGGCGTCGCCGGTCAGATCAATTGTGGCCGACGACTGGTATGTGCCGACCGACACGATGTAGCACTGGCCGCCGCCGTTCTCGAAGAACATCTTGACGCTGAAATAGAGCAGGTATTTCACTTCCGGCTCACTGAAGGAGGTGACCGTGAAACCGCCTGCACCGTCATCGGCGATCGATACGGCAATGGCATCGTCCTTGGGCAGACCGTAATAACGCTCGTAATCCTTCAGCGAATAGATCTTGGTCGGCTTGAGAATCAGATCGCAGTCGGCATTTTTCCGGGCAAACTCGCTGTAGCCGATGAAGGCCGGGATGGCAGTCTCGACTTCCGCCACCGAAGGGGGGAATACCGAAATTTCTTCCACATACACGTCTGGTGTCTTGTACGTTGGCATAATCTTCCTTCCTTTGCAGGTATGGTCTAGTGCGACTTGAGTCGATACAAATGGTTCGGGTTCATGGTTTGGAAATGTGAATGACCACATCCCCGCTTGTCCTGTCAGCTCCGGCTTGGGGTAGGTGCTTGATGAGCACATCGCCATGTTTGCTCAACTGGATTTTTTTGCGGGCCTTCTCCTGTCGTGCCACAAGTGCCTGCGACTTGAAGAGAACAACCCTGTCGCCGGTTTTCGCCAGCATCTCCGGTTGGATTTCATCGGCAGTGAAGTCAGCTGGCAGCACCCTGGTAAAGTCTATCCTGGGCCGCTCCTCTTCTGCATAGCCGTCATCGCTGACCGACAGTTGGTCGAAATCGGTGCTGTTGTAGTTTGTTGCGACCACGTAGTACTTGAGCGTTTCCCGACGTGCCCGGAAATCGATCATGAATGACGCCGGCAAGGTGTAAAAGCTGTTGTCGATCATTATTTCAACTACCCCGAAGGCGCCTGCCTGCACCAGTTCGGTGTCGAGATAGTAGGTTGCCGTTTCGGTTTCGGACGAATAACTTTCCACCACGCTATATGCTCCGGCTGTCTGCCCGGACAGATCGAACGAAATTGTAGAACAATCATTTTTTGAGGTGATTGTTTCCGTTTTCAGCAGTTGCCCTACCGGGTCACTGATCGCGATTGTCACCGGCCGAATTGTTTTGGTGATTGCATGTCTGAGGAGGCGTCCTGTCAAGGCCACTACCATGGCCGGGTCAAGACTCCCTGCTGCTGCGGTATTCCGGTAGAGCGGGGTGGTGATGGCGAATTCGGTGAAGTTGCTGAACAAGGGGTTCAGAAGCTTCATGCCGAACTGCAGTCGTGAGCCAGCCATATTGCTCAGCGCTATGCCATTATCATCCGCCTCATAAAGAATATGCAATTTACCATCACGCACCTTGGCAATCAGTTTGCCGTTTCTGAGCAGGCCGGCAGTGCCGGACGATATGACAAAATCAAAATCCCGACAGCCATCGCTGTAGAAGTCGTGGGCTACGGTGAGAGTTAATAATGTGCGGAAGGTAGTTATCATCGGCTCTGGATGGTCGTCCTGATTGTTGTGAGCGGTGGTTGAACCGCTGTTTGTGCCGTATCCCGTAGTATCAGCATGCGTACCTTGTAGGCAACCGACGGCAATTGCTTGCCGCCGATGAAGGCCCAGACCTGGTTCAGTTGTTCATAGTTGAGCGAAAGCAGTTCCACGGTTAGTTTGCCGATATCCGGAGCGAGCCCAGGGTATTCATCGGAGGTAAGGACCGGATGGGCCTGGAAATAGGTCAGGACATGGGAAATATATTTGAGCGCCTGGTCGTAATGGGTGAAATTGGCGGCAAACATCACGTGCAGGTTTATCCTCAGTTCGGGTTCCTGTACGACATGTTGTCCGTTGATGTTGGTGTAATCGGGTTGGTGGGATTTCAGGACACGTTCTTCCTCGATATTAATTACCGAGCAACCGATACTGTCGTTGTCAAAGGCATATTTCCCCGCCTCGTCCACCAGCTTGCTTGCCTTCACCTTCACTGTATCCGAACCTGTCCGGGCCAACAGATAGGTGTTCAATTCATCTTTGAGAAATGTAATCGCGAGGTCCAACATGGGTATCAAGTTACCTTTCGATGCGATCCGACTCAAAAATTAAAGCAGAAGACAGTTGATTATTTGATACAAAAAAGCCGAATTGTTCTGGTTCAGCCATTACGGTGGCTGCTCCCGACAATCCGGCCAACTTGGACAAGGCTAAAGAATGCAGCCCAAGTTCCGATGACTTTCCGTCCCCTGATCACTCAGGGTTTGGCTAATTTAATTAGCATAATATCATTCTATTGTGGGCTGTCAAGGGGATTGATAAATAATAACGGTAACATCAACTTGCTACGGATGTATGGATATCAACAATCCGGGCCGAAACGGTTGTTTCATAAATAGCCTATTGATGCGGTGTTTCTGTGTTTCTACACAGACCGACTTCCCCGCCCCCAATCCTTCTGTTATACTTTATCTTATTTATATGCCTGCCAGGGAGATCAACCATGGCCTTGTCCCACGTAATGCACTGCCCAGAGTGTGGTGCTGCGAATCGCATTCCAGACGACAAGCAGGGTGTCAGCGGCCGGTGCGGCGCCTGCAAGGCACGGCTGCCGGCGCTTTACACCAAGCCGCTGGTACTTGATGATACCGCTTTCGATCCCTTTGTTTCCAGTTACCGATTGCCGGTGTTGGCGGAGTTCTGGGCACCCTGGTGACCGCATTGCATTGCCTACGCACCGGTGGTGCGTGAAGTTGCCGGGGAACTGGCTGGAAGGGCGGTTGTGGTGCAGGTGAACACACAGGAAAATAACCGTGTTGCGGCAAGGTTGGGAGTAAGGGGGATACCGGTGGTTTTTCTGCTGAAGGACGGGAAGGTGCTTGCGCAGTTGGCCGGCAAACAGACTAAGTCCGCTCTGCTGGCCCTGGTTGCAGGGCACGTTAACAATTGAAGTTGTGATAAAAGGAGGCCGTGTGGCGGACAACCTGCTGAAAACCGAATATCTGCCGATTGAGTTTTACCAGTTGCTTATCTATACGCTGGTTACCCTGGTGCTAATCGGGGTGCTTTTGCTTGCTGCACGCTGGCTGGGCGACCGGCGGCATTCGCCACAAAAAGACATGCCATACGAGTCTGGCGTCATCCCCAGCGGTACGGCCCGTCTGGCTTGGCCGGTCCCGTTCTATCTGGTGGCGATCTTTTTCATCGTCTTTGACGTGGAGGCTGCCTTCATATTCTCCTGGGCCGTGGCCAACGACTTGCTAGGACTACCCGGATTGATTCACATCACGGTTTTTATTGTCGTGCTGCTGGCAGGTTTGGTCTGGCTGTGGATAAAAGGCGCCCTCGATTGGGGCCCTTCCAGCGAAAGGCCGCCCCATGCCTGAACAGCCAATCCATGACAATATCCTGCTGACCCGCCTTGATGACCTGATCAACTGGGGCCGGGCCAACTCCCTCTGGCCCATGTTCTTCGGCCTCTCCTGCTGTTTTGTGGAAATGATGACTTCGTTCACCTCTCGCCACGATATCTCCCGCTTCGGTGCCGAAGTGCTGCGCGGCACCCCCCGGGAGGCCGACCTGATGGTTATTGCCGGTACGGTCTTCAAAAAGATGGCGCCCTCCATTCTGCATCTGTACGAACAGATGGCAGAGCCCCGCTGGGTCATCTCCATGGGCAGCTGTTCCAATTCCGGTGGGATGTATGACATTTACAGCGTGGTGCAGGGGGTGAACCAGATCCTGCCGGTGGATGTCTATGTCCCTGGTTGCCCGCCCCGTCCCGAGGCCTTTATGCAGGGGCTCATGCTGTTGCAGAAAAAAATCCGAAGCCAGGAGCGTCCGGCGCGGCCGGTGCTGCACCTGCTGGGTGGCTCGCAAGGTACCACTGCCCCGGTGTTGGTGCCCGGAGAAACCAAGTCCCGAGATCCGCGCGGACCTGGCATGGAGGGGATCAAAGTGCGCGGTGCCTCGGTGGGCCATCCGCACCAGTGGCAGCCACGCTCCGACGAAATGTGGAGGCCTCCGGCCCCCCGGCATGACTACCCTGATTTCGGGCTTCCGCAGATGATTGCCTGTCTGTACGGCGACCGCGTCACGGTGGACAGCGGGGCCACTGATATGCTCACCCTGCGCGCCCCGAGCGACCTGGTGCCACAACTGTTGTTGCAACTGAAAAATCGCTCCGGCACAGCCTTCCAGCGCTTGGAGGATATTGTTGCCGTGGATGAGTCATGCCGCCGCGAACGGCAGGGGTACAAGAACTTTACCTTGAATTATCACCTGTTATCCTTTGACCAGCCTGGCTATGTGCGCATCAAGACCGAACTGGGGGAGGACGAGCCCGAAGTCCCGACCGTCACGGGCGTTTTCCCGTCTGCCTCCTGGTACGAGCGGGAAGTCTACGATATGTTCGGTATCCGTTTCAACGGTCATCCGGATCTGCGTCGTATCCTGATGCCCCACGACTGGGTGGGACATCCGCTGCGGAAGATACATCCCAACCGGGCCACGGAGATGCCGCCCTACACCACAGAGGATGCCCGCCGCCATGCCCCCATGCCGGCTGCCGATTTCTTCGAACGGGTGAGTGAAGGGGAGATGGTGCTTAATCTCGGCCCGCAACACCCGGGCACCCATGGTATCATCCGCTGCATTCTCAAGCTGGACGGTGAGGAAATTACCGACATAGACTTCGATATCGGCTACCACCATCGCGGTGCCGAAAAGATGGCCGAGCGGCAGCATTGGAACCAGTTCATACCCTATACCGACCGTATCGACTACCTGGCCGGGGTTCAGAACAATCTGGCCTACGTCAATTCAGTGGAGCGCTTATGCGGAATTACCGTGCCCGACCGTGCGGTCCATATCCGCGTTATGCTGGCCGAATTGTTCCGCGTTGCCAGTCACTTGGTCTGGCTGGGCACCTTTGCCGCTGACGTGGGGGCCATGACCCCGGTTTTCTATACCTTTACCGACCGGGAAAAGATCTTTGACATCGTTGAGATGATTACCGGCGGCAGGATGCATCCGGCCTGGTTCCGCATCGGCGGCGTGGCTGATGATCTGCCCGATGGCTGGCAAGAGCCGGTCAGGGCGTTGCTGCAGTGGATGCCACCACGTTTGAAAGAATACGAAAAGCTCGTCAGCGGTAACCCGATCATTCATGCCCGTTTAAAAGGGGTCGGTGTCATCTCGCGGGAGGATGCCATGGCATGGGGGCTCTCGGGCCCAAACCTTCGGGCCTGTGGAGTTGAATGGGATCTCCGGAAAAAGATCCCATATGCCGGCTATGATCGGTTTGATTTTGATGTGGCAACAGCCGAAGGCGGCGACTGTTGGGCCCGCTACCTGGTGCGCCTGGAGGAGATTCGCCAATCACTGCGGCTGGTGGCGCAGGCCATGGACGGGATGCCGGGGGGGCGTTGGATAACCGATGACTATCGTTTCGTGCTGCCGCAGAAACCGGATACGTTGAAAAACATCGAATCGCTGATCCACCACTTTGTCAACAGCACCCGCGGCATGGCGCCACCCAAGGGCGAAAACTATAGCGCCATCGAGGCGCCCAAGGGTGAAAACGGTTATCATGTCGTTTCCGACGGACTGAACATACCTTACCGGGTAAGGATCAAAACCCCCAGTTTTCCACATATTCAGGCTCTTCCAGTGATGAGCCGCGGTTGGCTGGTGGCGGATTTCCTGGCCATCCTGGGGTCGGTGGATTTTGTGCTGGCTGATCTTGATAGATAACAGGCTATTTTAGACTCGATGGTTAAAGCATCAAACCTCGGCCCTGATCAGGACAGGCTGGCCTCGAAGATGGCGGCAAACTCATCCTTGATGCTGTCGAACGCCTTCAGGATGCACGGGTCAAAGTGATGGGGCATGGTGCGATTATCTCCTTTGAGGATTATGTCGCAGGCTTTGGCGTGGCTAAAGGCCGGTTTGTAGACTCTGATGTTGCGCAGGGCATCGTATTGGTCGGCCAGCATCACGATCCGCCCGGCCAAGGGGATATTCTCCCCTTTCAAGCCACATGGATATCCGCTTCCATCCCAACGCTCATGGTGGGTGGCTGCTATGGTGGCGCCCATCTGAAGCATGCTGTGGGACGACCCCAGCAGAATTGTTTCCCCAATCGTGGTGTGCTGCTTGATGGTCTCGAATTCCTCGGCAGTCAAGGTGCCTGGCTTGAGCAGAATCGAATCGGGAATGCCGATTTTGCCGATGTCGTGCATCGAGCTGGCCACGGAGATGTTTTCCACAAAATCGTTCGGCAGGCCGAGATGGCTAGAAAGCAGTTTCGCATACATGCCGATGCGCGCAATGTGCTGCCCCGTGTCTTCATCCCTTAGTTCGGCTGCTGCCGTGAGCCGTTCGATAATTTCCCTGCTCATTTTGGTCAGTTTGTGGAGAGCCTCGTTCAATTCTGCGGTGCGCAACTCAACGGTATGCTCCAATTCCCGTTTGTAGTTTTTCTCGATCCGTGTAAGACGTTTGTAATTGATCCCTTTTTCGACAGCGTGGATGAGATAGGGCGGTCGATAAGGTTTGATGATAAAATCAAAAGCCCCTTTCTGGATGGCCATTACAGCGGTGTCAAGGTCGGCGTAGGCGGTCATCAGGAGCACCGGTGTTTCGTTGTCCAGGAAACGGATTTTTTCAAGCAGTTCGAGGCCTGTCATGCCGGGCATGTTGATATCCGTCAATACCAGGTCAACCGGTTCCGATGCGAAACGTTTTAAGGCCTCCACACCGCTGCCGAAAGGTATGACGTTAAATCCATATTCCCGCAGCAGGTTTGAGACGCTGTCCAGAACATAGCGGTCGTCATCGACGATAAATATCGTTCCCTGTGTTTCAGACAACATCTTCAAGCACCTCCCGGATTTTCATTAGCAGCTCTTTGGGCATGAATGGTTTGGCAATAAAATGCAGGTTCTGGTCGAGAAAACCTTTGTTCTGCATTATATCGGGATTGTAGCCGCTGCATAACAGCACCCTGGCGTGGGGATTGATGTTTCTGATCTCACGGTAGACATCCATGCCTTTCATGCCAGGCATCATGGCATCAAGCATAACCAGGCCGATTTTGTCACCATGCTCCCGGTACTCCTGCAGCGCCTGGTCGCCGTCTTCGGTTTCTATGACCGTGTAGCCGAATTCTTCCAGCAATTCCTTTGACAGCATGCGTGCATATTCATCATCTTCCGCCAAGAGGACCAGTTCGTGGCCGCCTCGGTATGGAGCGGAATCTTGGCTGTCAGGTCGCTGGATTTCCGTATCAGGAGCCAATGGTAAATAGATTCGGAAAGTGGTGCCATTACCCGGTGAACTGCTACAGGTGACATAGCCCCTATGTTTTTTAATTATACCATAGGCAATGGAAAGTCCCAGTCCGGTCCCCTTACCGATCTCTTTCGTGGTAAAAAACGGCTCGAAGATGCGCTTGATGGTTTCTTCTTCCATGCCGTAACCAGTGTCGGAGACGCTCAACAGGGCAAAGCAGCCTTCTTCTCCGAATCCATGGGTTGCCACGAAGCTGGAGTCAAGAAATACCACCTCGGTACCGATGGTGATGGTCCCACCTTCGGGCATGGCATCGCGGGCATTGGTGGCCAGATTCATAAGTGCCTGTTCTAGCTGGATGCTGTCGGCCAGTAGCGGCAAGTCCTGATCGGCAAGGATAGTGATGAGATGGATGTCTTCTCCGATCAGGCGCACCAGGAGCTTTTCCACCCGTTCAATGATCTCGTTCAGGTTAACCCTGCCGGGATTGCTGACCTGTTTGCGGCTGAAGGCCAGTAGTCCCTGGGTCAGGCCGGCGCCGCGCTCAGCAGTGGCAAGAATCTGATCCACTGTCGATTTGAGCGGACTTTCGGCGGCAATCCTGATCTGCATGATGGTGGCATAACCGATGATGGCGGTCAGGATGTTGTTGAAGTCGTGAGCGATGCCACCCGCCAGTTGGCCGACTGCCTCCATCTTTTGGGAGTGCCGAAGCTGGTTCTCCAGTTTTTTGCGATCGGTTATATCCTCCTTGATGGCGATAAAGTGGGTGATGGTGCCGGCCTGATTGCGGATCGGCGAAATCAGGGCCATTTCCCAGTAGTACTCGCCATTTTTCTTGCGATTGTGAAATTCGCCACGCCATTCATGGCCGGACAGGATGGTCTGCCACATATCCTGATACTCCTGCTGGCTGGTGAACCCGGATTTGAGCACACGGGGGTTCTGTCCGAGCAATTCATGGGGCTCATACCCGGTCAATTGTGTGGAATACGGATTGGCATACTCGATATTACCGTCTGTGTCGGTGATGACTATTGAAACCGGGCTCTGTTCCACGGCATGGGAGAGCTTGTGCAGGCTTTCTTCAGCTTTGGTGCGCTCGCCAAGCTCCTTCTGGGCGGCATCGTACAGGCGGGCGTTGTCTATGGCCAGCGATGCCAGCTCGGCAAATCTCTGCAATAGCTCTATTTTCCCCTCGTCAAAGACGTTGTCGTTGTCGGTATAGGCCAGTCCTATGACCCCCACGACGTCAGTGCCAGATTTGAGCGGTATGCCTGCCATGGCCTTGAGGCAATCCCGTTGGGGATCATTGATTCTTCCCGGCCAGCTGCTGTAGTCGTCAACATGAAACGACTCGCGGTGTTCCCAGACATAACCGGCCATCCCCTCGCCGCACTCCAACGGGTGGTGCTCAAAGCAGTCAAAGACGCCCAGTTGCACCTGGATGACCATCTTGGTCTGGCCTTCGTCCAGAAGATAGATATAGCCATGTTCGGTGTTCATCAGGGTAGCGGCGTTGGTGATGATGGCCGAAAGCAGGCTGTGGAGCTCCAGGCGGCTGATCAAGCCGAGGGTTGTTTCGTGAAGCGCCCGCAGGTAACCGTTCTGGCGCAGTAGAAGTTTATCCGCAAGTTTCCGCTCAGTGATGTCGCGGGCCACGGCCATAATTGCCGGGCAGCCGTTGTACTCGGTCAGCCGGGCATTTATCTCCACCGGGATGACGCTGCCGTCCCGGCTGACATGAGAAGACTCGAAAAAGGCGAAGCCCTGACGCTGAATGATCGCGATGCGGTCAGGTATGCTGGCCGCGTATTCCGGGGTATCAATGTTGTCGGCGCGCATGGTTAGCAGTTCGGCTCTGGTATAGCCAAGGCGCTTGACCGCCTCATCGTTCACCTCGATAATATTACCCCGCATGTCTACAATGAAGATGGCATCGCCGGCATGGTTGAACAGGGTGTGAAATTTTTCCTCGCTCTCTTTGAGCTGCGAAACAACACCGTAGTGCTTCAAAAAGCGTTGCATTATGATGAAGCTCAGCGCCAGGACGGGGATGGCAACAAATGCAAAGGTGGCGTTTAGTGCATGCTTGCCTGCGAAATAAATTTGCACAAGCAGCAACAGGGCTGCCACGAGGCATGTAGTGATTGGTGGGAGCAGGGTTAAGGGGGTTTTGAAAGAGGGTTTTGCCATGGTCCAGGTGAATTCCTTTAAGTGCCGCATTAGTGTTGCAACGTACAACTCTAACACGGTTTTACTATTCATTAAAAGCATTTTTGCCGGGACGATTTTGTAATTGTATCATATTCGGCGGTTCAATTTCGCTTGTACATCAACGATTCGATAGGATAATATGGGCGCAGATTTTTTAAAGGCGGGGGCACGTGGATAAGCTCATAATAAAAGGTGGAAAAAGGCTCAAAGGCGAAGTAAGGGTCAGCGGTTCCAAAAACGCAGCGCTCCCCATTTTCGTGGCAACCATTTTGGCGCCGGGAATGAACGAAATCAGCAACGTTCCCTTTTTGCGCGACATCAATACGACCATAAAGGTGCTGGAATCCCTTGGCGCCCAAGTGGAAGGCAATGGCCATGTTGTAAAAATCGATTCAAGCGGAATTTGCAGTTGCGAAGCCACCTACGACCTGGTCAAGACCATGCGCGCTTCGGTGCTTGTGCTTGGTCCCCTGTTGGCGCGGTTCGGCAAGGCCCGCGTCTCCCTGCCCGGCGGTTGCGCCATCGGCGCGCGTCCCATCAATCTGCACCTGAAGGGTCTTCAGGCCCTTGGCGCCGAGATAAACCTGGAACATGGCTATGTGGAGGCCAAGGCCAAGCGGCTAAAAGGGGCGCGGATCAACTTTGATATCTCAACCGTTGGCGGGACTGAGCACCTGATGATGGCGGCCGCCACCGCCAAGGGCGTGACTGTCCTGGAAAATGCCGCCCGCGAGCCTGAAATCGTAGACCTGGCCCAGATACTCATTCGCATGGGGGCCAGAATCGAAGGCGCTGGAACCGATACAATCAGGATCGATGGGGTCAGCGCGCTATCGCCAGCCAGTTACGAGGTCATGCCGGACCGCATAGAAGCAGGTACGTTCATGATCGCGGCAGCCATAACCGGTGGTGATGTGAAGATACACGGCATGAAACCGGAACATCTGGATGCCCTGGTTTTCAAGCTGCAGGATGCCGGCGTTGAGATTACCAGCCGTGATAACGTGGTTCGGGTCAAGGGGCCGAAAAAGATACGGGGCGTCAATATCAAAACCCGACCTTACCCCGGTTTTCCCACCGATATGCAGGCCCAATTCATGGCATTGATGTGCGTGGCCGAAGGGGCCAGCGTCGTTTCCGAGAATATCTTCGAGAACCGTTTCATGCATGTCTCCGAACTGCTCCGTTTCGGCGCCGATATAACCGTGGAGGGCAATACCGCCACGGTCAAAGGGATCAAAAAGCTTTCCGGCGCGCCGGTCATGGCCACCGATCTGCGTGCATCGGCCTCGCTGATCCTGGCCGGTCTGGCGGCGGACAACACCACGGAGATCTCACGCATCTACCACCTGGACCGCGGGTATGAATCCATAGAGAAAAAGTTGGCAGGGCTGGGCGCGGACATAGTAAGAGTCAAAGAATGACGAATGCCGCTTTTCCGCAATCTCTGCGTTGTCGTTCGGAATCTCCTTGTGCGGCGTAGCGCTGCTACGCCTCCGCGGGATTCCTCCTCCGCCTTGACCTTGCGAAAAATCGACATCCGAAAGGATGAATCTTGAACGACTATATTACCATAGCAATACCAAAAGGGCGCATCCTGGAAGAATCGGTGGCCCTGTTCGGCAAGATCGGCATCGACTGCCAGGAGCTTCTGAGCGATTCGCGCAAGCTGATCTTCGAGAATCCCGTTGAAAAGATGCGCTACATGATCGTGCGGGCCACCGATGTTCCCACCTACGTGGAGTACGGCAGCGCCGACCTGGGCATCGTTGGCAAAGATACCCTCATGGAGCAGGGCAAGGATGTCTACGAACCGCTGGATCTGAAATTCGGCTATTGCCGCATGATGGTGGCGGAACCGGCCAACCTGGCCAAAAACGATGACCCTGCCAGTTGGTCCCATATCCGCATCGCAACCAAGTATCCCCATGTGGCGGAGAGCTATTTCGCCTCCAAGGGCATCCAGGTGGAGATCATCAAGCTGTACGGTTCCATCGAACTGGCGCCTCTGGTAGGGTTGTCGGAACGTATCGTGGACCTGGTCTCGACCGGCGAGACCCTGAGGCAGAACGGCCTGGTGGAAGTGGAGACCATTGCCGACATTACCACACGTCTGATTGTCAACCGGGCCAGCCTCAAGACCAAGCATAAACGTATCAGCGAAATCATCCAGGGTCTGGAGAAGATCCTGTAGTTAAGGAAAGGTCCGAGATGCAGTTCCTCGATATACACGATCATGATTTTGGCCTGAAATTTGAGACCATCCTTTCCCGCGGCGAGGAAACCGGACGTGAGGTGGAGCAGGTCGTGCTCGACATCATTGCCGATGTGCGCAAGCGGGGTGACCAGGCCGTGCTGGAGTTGACCGGCCGCTTTGATCGCTTAAAAACGGCTTCGATAGCTGATCTTGAAATAACGCCGGCAGAGATGGATGCGGCTTTTGCGGCGGTTTCCGCAGAAGAGGTCGCTGCCCTGCAACTGGCCTGCGAACGGGTGGCAAGCTTCCACGAGAAGCAGAAACAGCAGACCTGGATAGCCACCGAAGAAACCGACATCATGCTGGGACAGAAGGTGACCCCATTGGCGCGGGTAGGAATCTACGTGCCAGGCGGCAAGGCCAGCTATCCCAGCAGCGTTATAATGAATGCCGTGCCCGCCAGGGTGGCTGGGGTAGGCGAGATCATCATGGTGGCACCGACACCGGGGGGCGAGATCAATCCCCATGTGCTGGTGGCGGCGAAGCTGGCCGGCGTGGACCGCATCTTCCGCATCGGTGGGGCCCAGGCCGTGGCGGCCCTGGCCTACGGTACGGCCACCATCCCCATGGTGGACAAGATCACCGGCCCGGGCAACATCTACGTGGCCACTGCCAAGAAGCTGGTCTTTGGCCAGGTGGGAATCGATATGATCGCCGGGCCCAGCGAGATCCTGGTGATCAGCGATGGCAGCGGCAGGCCGGAACATATCGCGGCCGATCTCCTCTCCCAAGCCGAGCATGACGAATTGGCCTCCTCGATCCTGATCACCACCGACCGTGCCTTTGGCGAGCAGGTGGCTGCTGAGGTGGAGCGCCAGCTGGCGCAGCTTTCCCGTGAAACCATTGCCAGGGCTTCGTGGGAGAAGTACGGTGCAATTATTGTTGCCGCGAACCTGGACGAGGTGATCGACTTCTCCAACCGCATCGCGCCGGAACATCTTGAACTGGCGGTCAGCGATCCATTCGCCATCCTGCCCAGGATCGTCAACGCCGGCGCTATCTTCATGGGGCACTGGACCCCGGAGGCTGCCGGCGACTACCTGGCCGGCCCGAACCATACCCTGCCGACCGGCGGCACTGCGCGCTTCTTTTCACCGCTTTCGGTGGATGACTTTGTCAAGAAATCCTCCATTGTCTATTTCTCGGAAGGCGGCCTGAAGCGGCTGGGGAATGACATCGTGCGTATCGCCGGATTGGAAGGGCTGGAAGCGCACGGAAAATCGGTCAGTATGCGGTTAGCGGAAGGAAAGTTATAAGATGTGAGCCGGTTGTGATGAATGGGATGAGACATGAAGGGGCGGAGCAATTAATGTGCTCCGCCCTTTGCTTTTCATTGTTTTCAAGTCAAGAGATCAGTTGTTCCGCTGTCTTATGAGCTCGCCGATCAAAGCTATACTCGCTTTCAGGTCGATTGGTTTGGAAACATAGGCGTCCATGCCGGCATCGATGCATCGTTGCTCGTCACCCATTGCGGCATGGGCTGTCATGGCGACTATGAGTGTATGGCCCAGGCCGTGCGCCAGCTCCTCCTCCCGAATGACGCGGGTGGCGGCAAAACCGTCCATGAACGGCATCTGCACGTCCATGAGGATGAGGTCGTACCCGCCTGTTCTCCACATTTCAACGGCCTTCCTGCCGTCCTCCGCAATTTCAAGATCGTAGTTTGACAACTTAAGCATCTCGCCGAGGATATGCCTGATGACATGGTCGTCCTCCGCAAGCAGAAGGCGCGTTTTTTTCGTCTCTCCGGAGCTTGCGGCAATGCTTTCAGCCGATTGCGAGGGTGCTTGGGCAAGTTCCGTCACTCTCTCTGCCGGGGCCTCTTCCATGGGGATGCTGAAAGTGAAAGTGCTCCCTATTCCTTCTTGGCTCTCGCAGGTAATAGTCCCCCCCATCCGCTCCACGATCTCCTTGCTGATGGCAAGTCCCAGCCCAGTGCCACCATAGCGGCGGGTGTCGGATTCGTCTACCTGGCTGAATGGCTTGAAAAGCAATTCCTTTTTATCGTTCGGGATGCCAATGCCGGTATCGGTAACGGAAAATATCAAGTCGATCTTGCCGTTGGCAGATTTTTCTCTAGTCTTGACCAGCAGTTCAATCTTTCCCTGTTCACAGAACTTTACCGCATTGCCGGCCAGGTTCGTGAGGACCTGGCGCAAGCGTAGATGGTCTCCGACCACAATGGGCGGGACATCGTCAGCTATCGAAAAAGAGAGAAGAAGTCCCCTTCTCCGTGCCTCGGGGATGAGTATTTCCATGGCCCCGCTCAGGCACTCTTGTAGTGAGAAAGGCTTATTCTCCATGGAAAATTTGCCTGCCTCTATTTTTGTCAATTCGAGAATGTCGTTGAGAATCCGCAACAGGGACCCGGCAGATTTACGAGCCGTGCCTATGTATTCTTGCTGCTTGGCGTCGATTTGCCCGGCAAGGGCAAGATCAAGCATGCCCAGGACACCGGTCATCGGTGTGCGCAGTTCGTGGCTCATGTTGGCCAGGAATTGGCTCTTGGCCCTGTTGGCAGCCTCTGCCGCATCCTTGGCGCGTCGTAACTCCTCTTCGGCAAGTTTGCGCTCCATGGCAATGGCAACCAGATCGGCCACTGCCTTCATCAGAGCCAGGTCGTCACCGCTGAAGCTGGCCCTGCTGCGGGTACCGAAGGACAGGGTACCCAACACCCTGTCCTGGACCATCAGCGGGTGGCAGGCATAGGCCTGGATGCCGTAGGATTTTACCAGTTCCGTGCGAGGGTCGGGGGAGTTGGGGATGTCCTCGGCCACGATCCGACAGGCGTCGCGGGCCGCGCAGCCGCAGACCGCCACGCCGTAATCGAGCCACTCGATCTTTTGCTTCTCTTCCTCCGGGATACCGGCACAGGCGTTCAAGTGGAGCCGCCCTTCTTTTTCATCCACCAGAAAGTTGAAGAAGGTGTGACAGTCGAGAAATTTCATCACCTTCTTGCAAAGGAAGTCCACGATCTGTTGCGGTGAATCGCTGGCAAGGAGCCAGCTGGCGGTTTCCGCCTGGAGGTCGAGACGGTCTTCCGCCCGTTTGCGGTCCGTGATGTCAAGCACCAGCGACAGGACCGAACTCATCCGCTCATCCCGGCCTATAAGTACCGAGTTGTACCAGGTACAATGGCGGACAGTACCGGTCTTGGTGTAATTGCGATTTGTAGATACGACCTGGCGTGTCACGCCATCGGTCAATTGGGTAATGGTTCTTGCGACGATATGTAAGTCGTCTTCAAAAATTATGTTCAGGTCGGCAATATGTTTGCCTATTGCTTCTTCGGAGCTCCAGCCAAAAATCCGCGTTGCCTCTCCGGACCACCGTGTGACTATGAAGTCCTTGTCCCATTCGATCACGGCCATGGGAGTGTTCTCCATATGGGAGCGCAGGCGTGCCTCGCTCTCCCGTAGTGCCTCCTCGGCCCGCTTGAATTCGGTGATGTCCTGGATGGCGACGGCGCATCCGGTAATATTCCCCTCGACATCGCGAACCGGGGAGGCACTGTTGATGATAAAGGCCTCCGCCCCATCAAATTTTAGGATCCGCATCAACTGCCCAGCCGTGGTCTCTCCCTTCCGCAGGGCAATGGCCGATGCCCATTCATCCGGCTCAACAGGCTTGCCCGTATCGGTCCACCAGGCCTTGTAGGCGGAATAATCCTCCACGGAATGAGTAGCCGGCGGGCCGCCCCAGATTAGCTTAAAGGCGCTGTTGGAGCGGATATTGCCGCCATGCGCGTCCAAAATCGCAACGCCAATCGGCAGCGCTTCCATCACCGCCTCCAGACGTTGCTTTTCATGCTCAGCTTCATCATGGGCAGTTGCCAACTCGGCGCTTTGCAGGAGTAGCGACTTCTCTGCCTGTTTGCGCTCGGTGATGTCGGAAAAACAGACTGCCACCCCATCCCCGAGTTTCACCGCCATGTTTCGAAACCACCCGTCAATATCTTCGGATTGGTAATACAACTCGTAGTCGTGCGGCTGGCCAGTCTCAACTACGCTTGCATAACGGTTGAAAAGATCGCTTTGAGTGCTGTTGCCAGGCAATATTTCGAGCAATTGCCTGTTGATCAGCTCCTCTGGCTGGTGCTTCAGAAGCCGGCCTGCCTCCGGGTTTACATACTCCCAGCGGAAGTCCGTAATGCTTCCATGCTCGTCTCGCACGGCAGTGAGGATAGTGAAGGCGTCCAGTGACAGTTCCTGAGCCACCCGAAAACGCTCTTCGCTCTTACGCAGGTCTTCCTCGGCCTGCATACGCTTGGTGATGTCGTGAATGATCGAGAACAACATCGTCTTCCCCTGTGTCTCGATCGGAGTGGAATAGACATCTACCCAGCGAACTTCGCCATTGGCAAGTTTGTGCAAGGTTTTAAACTGGTTTCGCTGTCCGCAGAGGATTTCCTGCATCAGGATTGCCGTGTCATCGGAAGGCTGTTGGTTTATTTCCTGGATATTCATGCCGTGCAAATCTTCGAGGGGGCGTCTGTAGAAGTCGGCTGCAGCGGTATTTGCCGCCATGATCCTGCCGGTTTCCGGTTCGACCAGGAGCATGACCGCTTTGTGGCGTTCGAACATGTTACGGAAGTGCTCCTCGCTTCGGCGCAGGGACTCCATCAAGGTGGCGCGCTCCTTCAGCGACTGGCCCAATTTGATATTGCTGTAGCTCAACTTCGAGATGATGTCGGCAAGCTTCATGTAAAAGGACATGCCGGTGTCCAGGGTTTTCTTGCTCATCCTTGGTGCTGCTTCGATGGCTGCGATATATTCTGTTTCATCGAATCCATACCGTCGGGCCTGAGAACGGAATAGCTCGTAATCCAGCGGTTCGTCATCAAAGAAGAATTGCCCGATGAAGAGGTTGCCGAGATGTCTGTTGCCGACCATGACGGGTGTTGCCACATCCCACATGTTGTTCTTGCACTTGTAGATCTTGTAATCGCCAAGGGGGACGCCAGCCGACAGTCGTATGTCGCTTTCGATGCAGTTCCGGCAGGTTTCAGGGTTGTTGCGGTGGAACTTCGTGCAGACATCCTGCCAGCCCACGCCTGCCAATACTTTGCCCTTGATGTCGATCAAACCCATCGGCATGCCGCTTAGCTTATAAAAATCGTCCACCAGCGATTGGATAGCTGGAGCATCGATGATGTCGCCCAAATCCAGGTTGCCGATACCCCCTTCGCCAGGCAGCATGCTTTCGAGATTTAGCATGGCATCAGGATTGCCCTTGCTTGGTAGGCCCTGAACATCGGCTGTACAGCCAGTGCAGATTACCGGGCTGTGGGCCGTAGTGGGTTCTGGTGGCTGCTCCGTGTTTTTCAATTCGGTTGTAGTCGGTTTCAAGGCTTTTCCCGTGTTGGTTGGCAAGTCTTTTGTACTTGGGAGTTGTTGTTTAACATTACCAATTTGTAGCAGATTCATAAAAAAAATCAACGGGCTTTGCCGTGCTTATACGACATATGCAAAGGCCTTTGCGACCGGAGTTGAAAGAGCGGCATTTCACGACAGAGGTTTTGTCGAAAGCCCATGGTTCGATTCATGCTTGAACCAATCGTAAAGGCATGGTATTCCTCATGGCATGAACCCATTACGACCAAACATCGCTGCCATGAAGGGCTACGTCCCTGGTTATCAACCGCCGGACATCGCCTCATGGATCAAACTGAACACCAACGAAAACTCTTATCCACCATCGCCAAAAGTTGTTGCGGCGATCCTGGCTGAGCTGGGACCGGATGGCACCAGTCTGCGCACCTATCCCAGCGCGTCGAGCCAGAAACTGCGCGAGACGGCCGGGGAGCTGTACGGCTTTGACCCGTCCTGGATCATCATGGCCAATGGCTCGGACGAGGTGCTCAACAACCTGATCAGGGCCTTTGCCGCTGAGGGCGAAGAGATCGCTTACGTTCATCCATCCTATTCCTACTACGCCACTTTGGCCGAGGTGCAGGGGGCTCGGGTGCGTACCTACGGTCTGACGGATGATTTTCGCGTCGCCGGCTTCCCGGAACGCTACGAGGGTAAACTCTTTTTCCTCACCACCCCCAATGCGCCGCTGGGTCCGGCCTTTCCCCTGGTCTATATCGAGGAGCTGGCGCAGCGTTGCGCCGGGGTGCTGGTGCTGGATGAAACCTATGCCGATTTTGCCGATTCCAACGCCTTGGAACTGGTGAAAAAATACGAGAACGTTGTGGTTACCCGCACCCTTTCCAAGAGCTACTCGCTGGCGGGAATGCGGCTCGGTATGGCCATTGCCAGGCCCGAGGTCATTGCCGCCCTGGACAAGATCCGCGACCACTACAACCTGGACCGCCTGGCCCAGGCGGCCTGTGTGGCGGCGCTGCTGGATCAGGACCATCTCAGGGAGTGCTGCCGCAAGATTCGCGACACGCGGCGATGGTTTTCGGAAGAGTTGCGCGCACTCGGGTATGATGTCATGCCCTCCCAAGGAAACTACGTCTTTGCCGCGCCCCCCGACCAAAACGGCCAACGCGTCTATGACGGTTTGTACGAGCGCAGGATACTGGTGCGCCATTTCTCCGACCCGCTGCTATGTCATGGGCTGCGGATTTCGATCGGTACGCAGGAGGAGATGGAACGGACGCTGGCTGCAATGAAAGAGATCGGTTAGGGGGAATCATGTCACGTACTGCGACGATTGAACGCATCACCAAGGAAACCCGGATCAGGATGGAGTTGAGTGTCGATGGCAGGGGGCAGGCCAAGGTTTGTACCTCGGTACCGTTTCTTGATCATATGCTCAACCTGTTTGCCCGCCATGGGCTGTTCGATCTCACTATCGAGGCCAGCGGCGATATCGATATCGATTTTCACCATACTGTCGAGGATGTCGGTATTGTTCTGGGAGAGGCCTTCAAGCAGGCCCTGGGTGACAAAAACGGCATTCGCCGCTATGGTCAGGCAACAGTGCCGATGGATGAAACACTGGCCGCTGTTGCGGTGGATTTCTCCGGGCGCCCCTACCTGGTGTACCATGTCGCTCTGCCCAAGGTGAAGATCGGCGATTTTGACGTGGAGCTGGCACGCGAGTTCTTTCAGGCTTTTGTAAACCACTGTGGCCTGAATCTGCATATAAACGTGATGTACGGAGACAATGTTCACCACATCATAGAGGCCTGTTTCAAGGCCTTTGCCCGGGCCGTGGATGTCGCTACCCAACTGGATCCCAGGGTGGAGGGTGTCATGTCTACTAAAGGGGTCTTGTAGCCGGTTGCAAATTTTGAAACGCAGGACAACAAAAAGAGGGCGGCCCATTTCGGGCCGCCCTCTTTGGTGCATTTCTGGCGGATGGGGGTCATTTCAACTCTTTCAGCAGTTCCTTGGCTTTTTTCGCTTCATCGCTTCTGGGGTACCCTTCGATCAGCTTTTTCAGGACGAACTTGGCATTCCTGGGATCTTTGATGGCCTTGAATGACATTGCCTGTTTGAGCATGGCAGCAGGCACTTTGTCTTTCTGGGGGAAATTTTTTATGACGTCTTGAAATGTCAGTATGGCCTGATCGTAGTTTTTCTCGCTGTAATAGGTTTCTCCGATCCAGTATTTGGCATTAGCCGCCAGTTCATCCTGCGGGTACTTTTCGAGGAACTTCAGGAATATATCCCGCGCAGCCGGCATGTCCCCGGTTTTGAAGGTCTCCAGCCCCTTCGTGTAAATGGAATCCGGTGTCTCCGCTTGCTCCGTTACCTGTTTGGTAACGCCTGCGATCTTGTTGTTGAGATCGTCCACTGCTGCCTGAAGTTTGATAACCCGATCCTCCAGCGCGATTATGCGTTTATCCGCGTCTTCACGGTAACGGGCCAGCTCGTCCATGGGTTTTTTGACGGCTATCGCAATGTCGTCTACCCGGCCGTTCAGGGCTTGCATCTCGCTTTTGTTGCTGTCTACACTGGCCTGGATGTCGGCAGAAATTTTCCGCACCGCAGCTACATCGGATTTGAAACCCTGTTGGACAGTGCCGATGCCTTCCTTGGACTCCTCGCGAACACTTCCCAGGTCTTTTTCCACGGAAAACAGGCGCGTCTTGACTGCATCTATATCGTTGCGGACGGTATCCATCGATCCTTGGGTGGCGCAACCGGTAATGGTGAACAAGAGCGGCAGCATAAAGTAACGACAAGCGATTTTCATGGAGATGTCTCCTCTGGGCAAAGTTGATTGCATCTTTATATCATGGAGCCGACGCTGTTACAATATGCCAACGGCATTTAGTCGCTTGGCGTACTCTGGAAACTGGCTTCAAATGAGGCTTGGCGCTGGATTTGTCAAATAAATAGGTTGACAAATCAGCCCCTTTCCGGTAACAATTTTCCGTTTTTGCATCTGAAGATAGAGCCACAAACTGCTACAAAATATACACAGGAGGATTGGAAAGAATGGAACAGTATGCTGTACTTTTTGCCTTGGTCTGTGCTGCCGCGGCAGTGGCCTATGGCCTGATATCCGCTCAGTGGATCCTGGGTCTTCCACAGGGTAACGACCGGATGCGCCAGATCGCGGCGGCTATCCAGGAAGGCGCCGGCGCCTACATGAAACGCCAGTACACCATCATCGCTGTAGTTGGTGCTGTTATGTTCGTGGCGCTCTTTGTTACCTTGGGATGGAAGACTGCCGTGGGTTTTGCCATTGGAGCGCTCTTCTCCGGGTTGACAGGCTTTATCGGTATGTTCGTTTCTGTGCGGGCCAATGTTCGTACCACTGAGGCAGCCAAATCTGGCATTACCAAGGCCCTCAACGTTGCTTTTCGTGGAGGCGCCATCACTGGCATGCTGGTGGTTGGTCTTGGCCTGTTGGGTGTTGCCGGTTACTATATGGTGCTGCTGAAGCTGATGCCGGACGCACCGGTCAAAGATGTGGTAACCCAACTGGTTGGCCTTGGCTTCGGTGGTTCGCTGATCTCCATTTTTGCCCGTCTGGGCGGCGGTATTTTTACCAAAGGTGCTGACGTTGGAGCCGACCTGGTGGGTAAGGTCGAGGCCGGCATTCCGGAAGATGATCCCCGCAACCCGGCCGTTATAGCTGATAACGTGGGTGACAACGTCGGCGACTGCGCCGGCATGGCAGCCGACCTGTTTGAAACTTATGCTGTTACTCTGATCGCCGCCATGCTGCTGGGGGCCATCACCTTTACCGGCAGTGCCAGCACTGTCAGCTACCCGCTGATCCTGGGCGGCATCTCCATCATCACCTCCATTATAGGCACATTCTTCGTCAAGTTGAGCGGCAGTGGAAAAATCATGACCGCCCTGTACAAGGGATTGATCGCCTCAGCTGTCCTTGCTTGTATTGCCTTCTATTTCGTAACTGTTCAGATGTTCCCAGAGGGGATCACCAACGTTGCCGGACAGAACTTCAGCGCCATGAACATCTTCATTTCCGCCATTGTTGGTTTGGTTGTGACCGGCGCCATCTTCTGGATCACTGAGTACTACACTGCAACTGAGTACGGTCCTGTCCGGCATATCGCCCAGGCCTCCACCACCGGTCATGGCACCAATGTCATCGCTGGCCTTGGTATCTCCATGAAATCCACCGCTGCTCCGGTTATCGTCATCGCTGCCGGCATCATAGTCGCCTTTCAGTGTGCCGGTGTCTATGGCATTGCCATTGCTGCTGTCTCCATGCTCTCCTTGACCGGCATCGTAGTGGCCATGGACGCCTACGGTCCGATCACCGACAATGCCGGCGGCATTGCCGAGATGGCTGAATTGGACGATTCGGTCCGCGCCGTAACCGATCCTCTGGACGCGGTCGGCAATACCACCAAGGCTGTTACCAAGGGCTATGCCATTGGTTCCGCCGGTCTGGCTGCCGTGATCCTGTTCACCTCTTATGTTGACGAATTGAATCATGCACTGCAACTTGCCGGTAAAGAGATCATAAAATTTGACCTCTCCGACCCGTACATCATTGTCGGCCTCTTCATCGGCGGCATGCTCCCCTATTACTTCGGCGCCCAGTGCATGGAGGCTGTTGGCAAGGCGGGCGGCGCTGTGGTTGTGGAAGTTCGCCGTCAGTTCCGCGAAATCAAGGGTATCATGGAGGGCACAGGCAAGCCGGATTATGCAGCCTGCGTCGATATCGTCACCAAGACCGCCCTCAAGGAGATGGTCATCCCTGGCCTGATTCCGATCCTCGCACCGGTCATCGTCGGCTTTACCCTTGGCCCCAAGGCGTTGGGCGGCGTGATCGTCGGCACCATCGTAACAGGTATCTTTGTGGCCATCTCCATGACTACCGGTGGTGGCGCCTGGGATAATGCCAAAAAATATATCGAGGACGGCCACCACGGCGGTAAGGGGGGCGAAGCCCACAAAGCTGCCGTTACCGGCGACACGGTTGGCGATCCCTACAAGGACACTGCTGGCCCGGCCATCAACCCGATGATCAAGATCATCAATATCGTATCACTGCTGATCGTGCCGCTGCTGGCCCGGATGATGTAAGCAGGCTACGCGATATTAAACAAAAAAGCGGTTTGGGGATTCCCAAACCGCTTTTTTTGTGTATGCCGGTTCGCCACAATCAGTGGAGTTATCGTGCCGCAATCCGAACGGCTGCGCAGGGCGACCCTACTTCAAGGGGTTTTCTTTCCAGTAAATGCCCAGCACTTGACGTTCTTTGCCGGTCAGTCTGGCCCCTTTTCTCTCCATCTCCTGTTGAATTTTGGTCATATTCTTTTTTTCGGAAAGCGCGACGTCAATGCGCTTGTCGCTGTGGCAGCGGACGCATTTCTTGCCGATGATCTCGTGGGCGCTTTTGAAGATACCACCCTGAACACCGCCCAGATTGGTGGCGGATGTGGGCTCCCCGGCCCGAAGCGGAGTGCTGCACACAGTCAGGATGAACATGGCAGTGATTGTGCTCCTCATCATGATGGAAACCTCCCGGTAAATAAAAGCCTGTCCGCACTATAGCAGACAGGCTATTTATTCTCAACATTGCAATTCAATGCCGTTTTCAGCAGCGGCTCGGTTTATTCCCTGACATAGGTATCCTGATCGGACTCGTGGACCATGGCCATGATGTGGGCATATTCAGACTCGATCAGGTCATAGTGCCCCTGCGTCTCCTTGACGACCTGTTCAAAGACTCGTTTTACCGCGGGATCTACCACATCCTTGGCCAACTGCGTGTACTGGCCGATACACTCCTTCTCCTCTATCAATGCCAATTCCATGGCCTTCTGCTCGATCATGTCATCGCTCAGGGCCTTTACCAGTTTCATATAGGTCGGGTTCTTGGTGTCCGGTGGGGAGTCCATATAGGTCTTCAGATCGCCGAATTCAGCACCTTTGTAGTGGTCAAAAAAGGCCTTCAGATGGCCAACCTCTTCGTTGGCCAGCAGTTCAAGTACCTTTTTGGCCCGCTCATTGGTGGCTACCGAGGCTGCTTTACGGTAGAAATCCATACTGTCTTTCTCGGCCTTGATGGCTAGTTTCAGTGCTTCCTGAAGTGAATATTCCTTTCCCATGTCATCCCCCTTTAATTGATTTGATGCCATCGAAAAGAAGTATAGCCGCAGTCAGGAATTCCACAAGTGGCGGCGGAAAAAATATCAGCCGCAAAAAAAACACTATAACCGGTAGTTAGATCAGGGTTCATACGTCAACAGGTCGTTGACAACTATGCCGGCCATGGTCAGGCCGAAGATGGATGGAATGAAGGAGATGCTGCCGAGGATGACCCGTTTTCGGATGCCGCCGGTGGTGCCTGCCAGATCCTCCGGCGACGGCTCCGCAAGGGCTTGATCGTTGAACTCTTCGGTGGAATAGACCACCTGGATGCCCGTGGTTATGCCGTGTTGTTTCAAGATCTTGCGCATGCTTCTCGCCATTCGGCAACCGTGGGTCCGGGAGATATCGGCAACTTGAATCTTGCCGGGATCCCGTTTGGTGGCGGCACCCATACTGGAGATGACCGGGATGCCCTGCTCCCGGCAATAGCTGAGCAGGGCCACCTTGCTGGTGAAATGGTCAATGGCGTCCAGGACATAATCAGGGCGGGGCGTTAACAGCCTTTCCAGGTTCTCGGCCGCGATGAATTCGCTTGTCACGACTATTTCCGCATCAGGGTTGATCTGATGCAGCCGCTCGGCCATGACTTCAGTCTTGAGCCGGCCGACAGTCGAATCCAGGGCATGGATCTGGCGGTTGATATTGGTCACGCAGATGGTGTCGAAATCCACCAGTGTGATCGAGCCGATGCCGGCCCGCCCCAGTGCCTCGGCAGCAAAACTGCCGACACCGCCGATGCCGCAGACCACGACCCTGCTGCCTCGGAGGGTCTCAAGCCCCTTGGTGCCGATCATGATTTCAGTGCGGGTGAAGCGATGCTGTTTCATGGATGTGGGCCTTGTTTCACCTGAGGAGACATGGTTGTCAATTCAGCAATTCCCTGGCAAGACTTACGATTTCATCTTCCGGGATGTCGCGGACCGAGGTGTCGCTGCTGTCATGTCTGCGCAGGTTGACCGGCGTTGCCGTTGCAATGACCCTGTTCAGCCTGGTGGGCCGGATGCAGACCGGCGTGGCGCCGAACAAGGTGATGGACGGCGTGCCGCAGCCCCAGGCCATGTGGGTCGGTCCCGTGTCGCCGCCAATGACCAGGTCAGCGCGGGCCACAACGGCCTTGAGCTGGTTCAGGGTCAGGCGCGGCAGGAGTCGGACATTTGCCGCCTGTCCGGCGATCATGTCCGCAGTCTGGCGTTCTGCCTCGCTGCCATGGCATATGAGGATGTTTTCGCCCAGCATCGTCGCCAGCCGGGCGAACCGGTCCGGTGGATAGTTCTTGTACCCGGCGCTGGTGCCCGGCACAAAGATGACGGTGCGGCGCTCCGGCGCAAAAAAACTGTCTGTTGCCGCACGATCTCCATCCTGCGCAAACAGGAAAGGACTGATGTCGTCCTGGTCGCCGGGCTGGAAGGGAAATCCCAGGCTCTGGGCTACCAGCGCGGTATAGCGGCAGGCAGCCGGCAGGTTCAGAGGTACGGTACAGGTCTGCTGGTAGAGCAGGGCGCTGAGCGGCTCCTTGATTACGCTGCGGTCGAAGCCGTGGCGTGTGCCTCCCAGGATCCTGGCGGTAATGGCGGATTTGATCATGCCGTGCAGATCGATGACCACGTCAAATGGGCCTGCCGAGGCGAGATTTCGGTATTCCCGCGATAGGCCCGAAAGTGAGCCCTGTTTTTTCAGCCCCTTCAGGTCAAGTTTGATCAACTGATGGATGTCGGGCTGATGGTCGAGGATATCGGCAAAGCGTTTGTCCGCCACCCAGGTAATGGCACAGCCGGGCAGATGGCGGCGGATGAACTGCAGTGATGCCATGCCCAGGATGATGTCGCCCAGGGAAGAGAGCCTGACAATGGCGATCTTCATCCCTGCTGGCGTGACCGGTACAGTTCCGGATTCAGGGCAGGATCATTGTACATCTTGAACTGCTTGTAGAGTTTCATGCGCTTCGTGCCGGCCAGATAGTCGTCCAGCAGTTTACCGAGCGCGCCGTAAAGATCGCTACGCTGGAGCCGCAGTACGGCCAGGCGCTGGAGCGAGCGCTGGCGGTGGTCGGAGTCGATGTCCGTGCGTTGGCTGTCCTCGTCCATGTGGTAGATCTTCAGGGACATGATCGAGATGCGGTCCACAATGCTGCCGGGGGTTTCGGAATTGATCTCCTCCGTGGCCGGCTCCGGGATGGTACGTGCCAGTTCGGTCAGTATCGCCTCGTCCAGTTTCTCGATCAGGTCGTTGCGCTGCTGGTTGAGCTTGTCGATGGCGCGCTTCACGGTGGCAATGGCACTGTCGTCCACATCGGTCCGGCGGGCCTTGTCCTCCTCGTGCCAGAGCAGGTAGTTGCGATAGGCCAGTTCCAGGGCAATGGGGTTTACGGCCATATCCAGCGAGTCGTATGTCAGCGGGTCGGTGTGCCAGAAGGCCAGGTAGCGGTCAAAGGTCTCCTCCAGCAGGGCAAGGTTCAGCTTGGTCAACATGTTACGTCCTTTCAGCTCCACTTATATCAGAATTCAATCCAGCAAACTTACCACGGCATTAAACAGCGCGTCCACGGAAATGCTGGTGCGGCATTCGCTGTCCCGGTCGCAGGATGTCCGGTAACAGCCGGCGCACTCCATGCCGGCCTGCACGGAGCGGTGATGTGGACCCTGGGGCGCATAGGTGGCCGCGCTGGTGGCGCGGTAGTAGGAGAGCGTCGGGGTGCCGACTGCAGCGGCCAGATAGACCGGCCCCGTATCCCCACCCACCACCAGGTCAACCCGCCTGATAACCGGTATCAACTCCCTGATGCTCAGCCAGGGCAGAAGTTGCACCGCGTTGCCGACTTTCCGGACGATCCGCTCAGCCAGGGCCTTTTCGTCTGGGCTCCCCCAGTTGATCAGGATGGCTGCGCCGGGATAGCGCCCCGCGATCCGCTGCGTCAGTTCGATCCATCCTTCCGGATACCACAGCTTGCTGCTCCAGGTGGTGCCGACCTGCAGCAGGAACAGTGGCCGCCCCGGTACTGTTGCCAGATAGCGTTCGGCAGCCGCTTCGTCCTCCGGTGCCGAATAGATATTGCCGGCCAGCGTCATGCCGACGTAATCACGGTCGAACATGGCACTCACCACCCGCAGGTAGCGGTCGGTGACATTGAGGTCAGTGTCGCGGAAGGGGATGCGGCGGGTAGTGAACAGTGCGTTGATCTTTTCCTGCAGCACATCTGTACTGAAGCCGATCCGGGTTCTGCTGCCGGTAAACCAGCAGGCCAGGCCGCTCTTGAGATTGCCCTGCAGATCAAAGACCAGGTCGTAGCGCCGCTCCCGCAACATCGTCCTGATCTGCCGGATTTCGCGGCAGGTCTCGGCCCCCAACTTGTTGCGGCGCCATTTCTTGCTTCTCATGACGTGCAGCCGGGACAGGCGCGGGTTGTGCTCCAGGATGGGCAGAAACTGCTCTTCCACCACCCAGTCGATCTCGCATCCGGGCGCAACCCGGTCCAGGTAGTCGATAACCGGCAGGGCATGGACCACATCCCCCAGGGACGATGTTTTGATGATCAGGATCTTCATCGGCAGAGTTCTACCATTCCCATCTGTGCGTTTGGATCGGTTCAGCTGGTCGATGGAACGTTGTGCTGTTCCGGTGTGGCGTTCAGCATCAAGCCGGCTAGATCTGCAAGGTTTACAGAGGCATGCCATCCCAGTCCGGCCATGGTGCCAGGATCTGAAACTAGGAGGGGGTATTCAGCCTTGAAACCCTCTTTGATGATAACATGATCGTGCCAATCCCGACCGATAAGGCCGAAACATGTTGCGAGCCAGTCTTCGATGGAATATGGCAGACCGGAACCGATCACAGCCTCATGGATTCGGTCTTGACCCACTAGTGTCAGTATGCCTTCAACTATGTCTCCCACAAAGGTCCATTCTTTTCTGACGGCTACATCCCCAAGCTCAATTTTTTCCCTGCTGCCGTCGGCAATGCGTTTTACTGCCTGAACAATCATCTGGCTAACATGATTTTGCTTTCGCAGCGGGCTTTCGTGATGAAAGAGATAGCCAACGTAAGTTCTGACGCCCAGGCGGCGGAAATACCTGGCCAGGTGTACGGAATAGTTGCGCACAGTCGCGTAGCTGCTGCTGTCGTCAAATGGGTCCGTTTCCATGAGAGGTTTTCCACGGTTAAGGAACTGAAGACCGCTGCCGGTAATAAAAACCTTGCAGTCTGGAGCCCAGAGTCTGACTGATTCAAGTATGTTGAGCGCTCCCTCGCCTATGGTCCGATGGTGCTCAAAGATACAATCATGACGTGTGGTGGAGTTTGCGGCCAGGTGAAATACGAGATCTGGCTTTTCCGCCCGAATGAGCTCTTTCACAAAAGCGAAAGCGGCAACATCTCCCTGTATCCAGTCGCCAGCACTGCGCGATATGCCGATATAGTCTATTCCCCGTGTCCGGCACGCCTTTGCCAGATACTGGCCATCCTGGCCACCTGCCCCGAAAATCAGGGCCTTCACCGGCGCTCCACCCCTTCTTTGGTAATGATTTCAATGCTTGGTAGAGGAAAAATCAAACCGGTGCCGCTTGCCACGGTTTCGCGTTCCCGCTCCACAAATTCATCTTTGAAATGCCACGGGAGCACCAAATAATAGTCAGGTTTCATGGCACGGGATTCAGCCTCGCTAATGATCGGAATATCGGTGCCCAGCGTATATGCGCCGTATTTGTCTGGATTGCGCTCTGCTGCATAGTCGATGATCCTGTTGTCAATGCCACACCACTGCAGGATGGTGTTGCCCTTGGTAGAGGCACCGTAGATATGAATCCGTTTCCCTTCTTTTTTTAATCCCTTGAGCAGGGAAATCAGCTCTTCCCGATGGACATTGATTCTATCCTGAAAATGCTTGTATGGCTTGTCGGTATCGAGCATCAAATCGAACTCATCCTGATGCATGGCCTGTAGGTTGTGTTGGTATTCTTCCCGCTTATAGGAAAAGTTGTCAGCGTGGGTGGCGTAGCAGCGCAGGCTGCCACCGTTGATGTCGTTGTGCTCGGCGTTGAAGACCTTCAGGCCACTCTGCTTGAGGATGTTTTCGATCACAGCCAGGCTGTAATATTCGAGGTGCTCGTGGCAGATTGTGTCGTAAGAGGTCATCTTGAGCATGGTTGGCATGTAAGACATCTCAAAGATCCAAATACCCTCCGGTGCCAGGACATTTTTGATTCCGGTTGTGAACGCTACCGGATCTTCCAGATCATAGAACATGGCAATCGATGTGATGATATCAAGCTTGGCATCTTGCAGATGCGCCAACAGCTCATTGGACGGGAATATATCCTGTACGACAGTCACCTCGTTATTATCGATCTCTTGAGCCACATCCGAAGGATCAACACCGTACTTTGAGAATTCCTTAGGATAGTTTCTGAGCAGCGTGCCGTCGTTGCAGCCGATGTCCAGCACATGACCATTGGCACGGCCGAGAATGGCGACCGCGGCATCGGCAATACCTTTCAGGTGGTTGCGCATTGTGGCATTGGTCCCGGAGCGGTACCAATACGCGGAATATAGAATTTCGGGAGGTACTGTATGTTCCATCTGCAACAGGCCGCAAGCATTCTCATCCAGCGTGGGATCGCAGCGTACAAGAGACATGGGAATCTTTCTGGAAGGTGGCAACTCTTTGCCCGGCTTGACAAAAGAACCTTGCAAATACTGCTCCCCCAGACTAATAACCGGTGTCAGAGCTGTAGAACCGCAGACTCTGCAACTTTTCCGATACGTGATATGCATGCTTCCTCCTTGGAATTCCCGAGTTTTATTTCGCTGAAATCTTCTTCCTGGTGATTGACAGATCGTAGATAGTCATCTGTTTGTTTGACTTGTTTTTGAATGTCCTGAGATACCAAAGCATGTATGCGTTCCAAGCAGGCAGCGGTATCCTGGAAATGGCACGCGCCGCAAGTTTCCAAAGGCCGGATGCGTTGCTTGGGGTAACTATCTTTTCATACATTTCCGGTGAATATGAACCTAGCGCCCGGTAAAGCCTGAGGGTTTGCAATCTCCTCCAGGGTTCAGGTTTTACCCGTTGTCGTTTGGTATCATCGGATATGTGGCCAAACGACCAGATCAGGCGCGGCCACTTCTGCATCCAGATTTCGAATGAACGGGACGACCACTGGGCATTGCCGTAACGGATTGCAATGTAGGGTTGCGCCATGACACAGGCTGTGCCGGGCAATGGTGCCTGAAAGATGACGCCCACATGGATGAACTCGGTGCCGAAATAGCGGGCATGTTCACGTTCCAGCCATGTGGCCCGTTTGATGACGACGCATCCGATAAACGTGATGGTCGGTACGATCCTGCTGAAAAGGGGATCCAATTCAGCGGACTGATAGATCTCGTCCACTGTGTTGCCAAGCATGGATGGCATGAAAAGGACGGAGAAATCAAGGTTCATGACCTCGGCATTCACAATCACCAAGCTGTGATCGTCCCGCAACTTCTTTAGCACTGCCTGCACTGCGCCAGGTTTGAACAGGTCGTCATCGGAGAACAGCCAGCAGTATTTGCCGCCAGCGTATTCTACGGCCTTGCAGAAATCCTGGTCAACACCACCCTTTTGCGGCAGCCTTATGTAACGCAGGTTGGGGCAGCTGGCGGCATACCGCTCCATGACTGTTGGGGTATTGTCGGTGGATGCGCCGTCAAGTATGACAATCTCCACCTCGTCGGTAAGCTGGCAGATTATGCTGTCAAGCGTTTCTCCGATGAAGTCGGCACGATTGTAGGTAGCGATGCAGATGGATAGTATGGGGGTACTCATCTCTTGACAAACTCCAGGTAGGCGACCCCTTCTCCGGGCAACTCCTCAATGGTTTGGAAATAACGGTATTCGATCGCCATCATGTAGGGCTCCCGCCAGAAGGGATACCTGGGGCCGAGAAGTCGTTTCAGGGTCGCGTTCCTGAAAAAGAGGCCATTGGTTTTTTCGCCAAAAAAGGCAGAGTATTCGGGTTGGCCGGTGATGCCGAAGACGGTCTTCTGAAGCATGCCGGAGTCGTAATAGCGTTGCCAGAAGGTATAGCCGTCACTGCCCGGCTCCAGGACGCCATACTGGTTATGGCTGATATATTGTTCGAGCGGCTGTTTCATGCATGGCACGGTAAGCACAAGCCTGCCGCCCGGCTTCAGGAGTGCCCACATCTGGCTGACCGCCTCGCGGTCGGACGGGATGTGTTCGAGGACCGAAAGACAGGTGATCAGATCAAAGGACGATGGTGCGAAATCGGCTTGAGCGACCGTACAGTTGTTGAATCTGCAGCGGTCATTGATACGGAACGCGGTGAAAAACTGCTCTGTATCGCGTATATCGCTGGGGTCAGGGTTTATGAACTCCGCCGTGGCGCGGGCATTTGCTCGCATGAGCATGAACGGCAGAAGCCGCGGCGACGACACATCAAGATAACGTTCGAACGGCAGGCCGTTAAGCCGTTTCCATGATTCGTGGAATTCAAAATAGCGTGTCGAGTCCATGGGAAAGAACATCAGATTGTAGCTGCCCCGTTTCAGGCACCTGGTGACAAACGAAACAACGCCCAACCAGGAACACCTGAGGTGGAACATGAGTCCCGGACCGCCGGCAATTAATGCCGCCAGCCAATATGTGGGGCCGAGGAGATTGCCCTTGAGCCGCATGAGGTTGGAGCAGAGGCCGCGACAACGCGTTGCCAGCGGCACTTCTATGTACTGTTTACGCATTAAGGAAATTCCCCATGTAATTGCAGGTTACACTATAGATTCAATAGTTACACTGGCAGGAAGAAGTAGTTGAATTCGGAATGTCCGGTTGACCCGTTCCTGACCCAATTCCGGATGTCGTCAAGGGATACAGGCGTCTTGGCTTCATCGGCAATATATGCCTGATAACCGGAATCGAAAAACAGTTTGAACGTGTCTTCAAAATTGGTGTTGCAGGCACCCGGGTGGAACTCATCAAGGCAAATTTCCAAAAACCACATCGGTTTTATGGCCCGGTTCAAGGTGTTTACCGCGCCTTTCAGTACATTGTATTCCGCACCTTCCACATCTATTTTGACCGTGAGCGTGCTCTCGGGATATCTTCCTGACAAGATATTGTCCATGGTGTTTATGGGGATCATCTTTTTGTACTTATTGGAATACCCGGCCCAGCCATCGAGAAGGGAGGCGCTTGGCCCTGATGCGCCGAACAGGGTCAGGATTCCGGGTGTCTCTCCCAATCCTACGGGGAACACCTCTGCGAGGCCTGTCCAGTTGTTGATATGTATGTTGTCTATGAGGCACGCCAGGTTTTGCTGTTGCGGCTCAAAGGCCAGCACCCTCTTTCCCAGGGAGCATGCAAGGCAGGTGTAGTAACCAATATTGGCGCCGACATCTATGAATACGTCACTCTTTTCGATGAGTTGTTTCAGGATATTAATTTCGGTCGTTTCAAAGCAGGAATCAGCCATCAACTTGTTGGCGATGTATCCCCTGGTGCGGAGTTTGAAACCTAACGAGGTCTCGTATTCGCTGGTTTTTGTCGATATATAGGTGTGATACCAATCGGACAATTTATGCTTTTCCCACTTGTATTTTGTGATCAACTTGCGTTTTTTCTTTCTTATGTCCTTTATTATCCCCATGGAAGAATCCTCTCTGCTTCTATTTGAGTATGTCAACAAATTGTGTTCGATATTACAGGGCATTTTGAAGCGCGGACAGGGTTGACGAGAGTCGTCTCCTGAATTGCCACCGTTTGAAAAAACCGCGGGGCATCATTTCGTTGATGACCTGCAAGCGGTTATTGATCTTGAAGCGTAAAGCCTCGGCGTCCCGGGAGGAGGCAAGCCCCTGGACATAGGAGACAACGAGGTCCAGTTGCCGGTCACGCGGGTGTCGGGGATTGTAACGTATATTGAATTTCTTTTCCAGCAGGCTGCGGTTCTTCTTCAAAAGTTCCCTGGTCTTGCAGGGCGCTTTACCGAACGAGGCGCTCCCCCGGTGATACACGAAGACATCCTCGCAGCATACAAGACGAAATCCGGCATTTTTGACCCGGAGACAATAATCATCGTCTTCATAAAAACCGAGGCCGTAATTTTCATCGAGCAAGCCGACCTTGTCGACCACGTCACGCCTCGTGGCAACACAAAAAAAACAGAGACGTTCCATCGGGACAATGTCACCGCGACTCATCCTTGCCCAGAGCACGCCTTCATCTAGGATTTCTTCGGGTGTCGTGGCGGCTATATAAACGGTCTGCTCATTGCCCGTCGAATTCGAGACCGGTCCGGCAAGTCCGATGGCAGGATCGGATGCCAATACGTCGACGATCCTTTCCAACCACCCCTTTGAAACCCTTGTGTCGCTGTTCAGCAAGATCAGAAACCGGCCATTGGCCATTTTGATGCCATCATTATTCCCACCGGCAAAACCGCGATTCGTCGTGTTAAGGATATATTTCAGCCGCGGTTCCCTGCCGGCCAAAGCCTTAAGATAATCCTGGGTCCCGTCGGTGGAGTTGTTGTCGACAACGATCACCTCGAAATCAGTATATTCGGTCTGTTCGAATATGCTGTGCAGGCATGGTGCCGTTGTCTCGTAAAGCCCGTTATAGCTGATGATGATGATGCTGACCAGGTTGTCGCTCATCGTTTTTTCAACCACAAGGTCTTCCATGTCCGCCTTTTCCTGGGGATGAAATCCGATTGCCTATCCCAGTTCGACTGCTTGATGACGCCAAGAAACATTTCGGCAAGCATCTCTTCGGTCATGCCGAGCATCAAACTCTCTTCGTACTGACCGACATAATGGAACACCTTGAAAAACGGCTCTACCGGGATGAGGCGCACCGATTGGTATTTGAGCATTGATTCGCCATACCAGTACATTTCGCTGGGAAAGATCTTGAGCAGATCATAGAAGCTGAGGTTTCGCGGCACCGAGAACTGTTCGTCCAGGGCCTGCCAGACTGCAGTGGAACAGATAATGGGTATCGGCCCGAAATTAAACACTCTCCTTGGCCTGTTGAAATATTTTTCAGCAACGTCCATTGATAAGCCATATCCGGACTTGATCTTCTTCATCATCCCCCTGCGCGCTGCAAACTCCAGAAGGTCCTTGCCCTCGTGCAAAACAGTGTAGGGGGTTTCATCGTCATACATGAAGTCCCTGATGCCAAAATCCCGTATGAAATAGGCATCAGAATCAATCATGAGGTAGTTTCGGCATAATCCCGTTCGCCAGAATTCCGCCTTGATGATCTGCTGCATAAGCCCGCCGGGGATCTCATGCATCAGCTGTAACGAATGGCGGGGATTCAACTGAAGAATATCTTCATCCTTCAGCAAGGTGAAAGTCAAACCGGCAAGCTTTTCCCTGAAAAGTTCCAAGTCTGACTCCGGGACGGAAATATAGAGAGGAAACTTTTCCTTGTTGTATTTTTGAATGCTCTCAACCAGTGTTTTCGCCCTGAGAACATCGTTTCTGTATGATTTGCAAAATATAACTAATGGCTCCATCCGGTTATCTCCATAGGTCTGTTTTGCTGCTTGCAAGTACATTCTCTGCCAATGCTGCAATCTGCGACACCGCCTCCTGTACTTTGAAGGGGTTGCTGTTTTCATTATCCGGAAGCATTTGGTTTTCCCATTGCTGTATCAGGGTGTACAAATGCAGTCTTGTCTGCTCAACATCCAGTGCATTCACAGCAATATGGCCACGCTCGTCTAGGATTCGCTCAAGTTGCCTGTTCCGCCAGATTAATCCCAAAATCGGTCTTTTGGTCCAGAGGTATTCAAATAATTTTGACGGAATATAATCTTCGCAGAAGGGATCACTGCCATGCAAGAGAATCAGTACGTCTGATTGCCGCATTGCTTCGAGCACAAGTTGGCGCCCGCTTTTACCGGAAGCCGCATCATTTTCCAAGCGGCCATGTTCCACCACAACACCTGGAAGAGGGTAATCAAGCAGTGCTTTTCGGGAAATTGCATCAAGCCTGGAGCCATAGACATCTATCTGCACAAGTTGACTGTATTCCGGGTGATCGCTCAGCAGTGCATGAAGAGCCTTGATGACAATGGCCAGGTTCCTGGTTTCTGCCAGGGAACCAAAATGCCCAAAATGAATTTTGGAGCGGCGTCGGTAGACCGTGCCTTGAAAGTCTGGCTGTTGCACTCCGGGAATGATCATGTGCCCCCGTTTGCCCAACATGGGGTTGCGCATGGTGGCTTTTGTCAGTGCCCCCTCGGTGAACCACCAGGCTGCGGAGGCATGACGACAGATTATGCGTTCCAAATACGCTGCCCAGCGATAGGCCATCCTGGCTCCCCGCCAGTGTTCATGAATCATCGGGTCATGGAGTTCGGCAATCCACGGGATGCCGAAGCGCTTTGCAAGCAGATAACCGGCAAAATGGGCGGAATTGGCTCCGCCGGTCGAATAAACAAGAGCCGGTTTGTGTCTTTTTATAAGACGGGCCCCTGTGAAGTAGGCCATTACAAACCAGGACCACTGACTTTCCAGATGAATGAAAGCGCGCTCAAGCAGATAAAATGGGAGAATCGCCAGTGATACAAATCCCTTGATCAGTTTGAATATAAAGGGGTTGTGAAAATGCTTCTTCAAGATATGCCGCATGTCGAATTTCAGGCCGGAGGGAGCGATTGCCGGCACCTGGTGGTGTTCTATCACCAGGTCCTTTGTCCCGGTCTGGGCACTGACCACCACCGGGGTAACTCCCATTTCCATTAAAACCGGTATCTTGTCGGTAATGGTCTGGCTGGCGGCCCGGCCATCCATATTAAATGCATGGGAGAGGATCAGCCATGTGCCCCGTCCGCTGACCGTGTCCATGATGGGTTCATTCATTTATTCGTCCCTGTTATGCTGTTCCTGTTTGGTAAAGTCACGTCCGTGAGGCAGGTGGCGACCGCCGACAGCACTTCGTCCGCCGTAACGTCCTGAAGACATGGGCTTGCAAAGCAACCGCTGTCGTCACATCCTGCTTTCCCGCAGGGGACGCACTTGAGGTCCTTTTGCACGACCACGCAGTTTCCACGATGCAACAGCCCCCGTTCGGACGGGCATTCCTGATCCGCCGGGCCATCGTTATACCAAGGAAACCAGCGTGAGGTAAAGGTTGGACCGTACAGGGCAACCATAGGTACCCCTGTGCTTGCAGCCAGATGGCTCACGGCTGTGTCCAGCCCCAGATACAGGGCCGCATGTCCAAGCAGGCAGGTCATCTGGCTGAGGGTTAGCTCGCCGCTGATAAGAACCGGCTTGTGCCGGCACATGGCAACGGCGTCAACGAGCAGAGCCTTCTCCTCTGGCGAGGGAGACGATGTCCAGACCGGTTGCAGTCCGTAACGCTCGTGAATTGCATCGCTTGTGGCGGCAAACTTTCCGAAGTCCCAGAATTTATAAATCCACCTGGCAAAGGGATGCACCACAAAAAACTGGTTTGCCACCCCGCGTTCCTCAAGTACCTTGTTGACTTTTGCCGCATCCTGATCATCCCAAAAGACCTTCACCACCAGATGGTCATGGGGAATATTCAAAGCCTGGGCAACGATCTGGCAATAACGCGCTACCTGGATATCCTCGGGAAAAGGGATGGGGTGGGTCAGCAGAAGCCTCTGCCACAGGTTTTTGATTTTGGGGCTGCCCGTATAAAACCCGATTCGCACCCTTTTCCCAGCCAGCAAGATGGCAATTGTCCCACGGTCCGAGGCGTTCATGTTGATTGCCAGGTCGTACCGGCGGAAGATCTTCCCCAGATAGCCGTTCCTTGCTTGTGTCGCACCTGTCTCGCGGCCATGTGAATAGATGACGCTACGTATCCGGGGGTCCTTTTCCAGGAACTCTCCCGTGCCGCGGTTGACCAGGATATCGATGGCTGCATCGGGATAGGCTTCTTTGAGCAGGCCGATGAGTGGGGTCGTCAGGATAACGTCGCCGATCAAGCGGATGTTGGCGATCAGGATATTCCGCGGGGCAGGTATCATATGTCGCGCCTTGCCTGGCGGTTGCACAACTCCCGCAGCTTGGCATACTTGGCAAACGTCAACAGAGCTGTAGTTATCGAGATTTCCAGCCCTTCCATGCCATCGAGAAAACCAAGCCGAAGCAGATATGTCTTAAAGAAAGCGAACAACGGTCTGGCGGTCAGGTCGAACAGCCGGCACCTTCTACCTTGCTCGAACATCTGGCTGGCGGAAAGGTCGCTGTAGTGATTGAGTTTGGTCAGAACCGGCCCGATTCCGCTGAAGGAGAAGTGGAGCAGGTGCCCTTTGCAAGCGGCAACCGGACCATCCGCCACGACCCGTTCATGCACGATGTTGTCGGAGAAACGTGCCCGCCGACGGTTGAATAAGCGGATGGTGCGATCAGGATACCACCCGCAATGACCGATTTCCTTATCCCCCAGAAACGTCCGCCTTGGCACGGAGTAAGCTATATTAATCGTGTCCTGGGCCAGGATGCCTCGTATTTCCTGCCCCAGTTCCGGCGTCACCCGCTCGTCGCAATCAATGTTGAGTATCCAGTCATTGTTTGCCAAGTCCACGGCAGCCTGCTTCTGTGGACCAAAACCGCGCCATGGGACGTCAAACACCTTGTCCGTATAACGTCTGGCAATCTCACAGGTTGCGTCGCTGCTGCCCGAATCCACTACCACGATTTCATCGGCCCACGACACGCTTTGCAGGCATGCTTCGATTCGCTCCGCCTCGTTTTTGGCAATGATCACGACCGTCAGAGGATAGCGGTTATGCAAGATGTTTCCGCCCATCGTCAAGCTGCCAACTCGTGAAGCAGGTATTCGGCGCTATTCTGCATCTGTAGCTCTTGTCCCGCTTTCAGGGCATTGTCACGATACCTGCCGTAATTTTCCAGCACCTGTGTCACCGCCTGGTACACGCTCTTTGGCTCTGTCGTGTCTATCACCAGGCCCGCATCGTATTTGGCCACAATCCGCGCCATCCAAGTGTCCGACAGAGTTATGACGGGGCTGCCGCTCGTCAGGGCATCCAGGGTCACCCCGCTGATGCGGTCCCGGAAATCCTGTTGTGAGTATAACTGAAGACAGATCGCCCCCGCGAACAGCCCATGGTAGTCGGCTTGGGAGAGGGTTTCTCCAGCGCGCCTGACAAAGGGATAGCCGCAGCTCTCCAGTCGGCCGATGGCCTGCCTGGTGGCGTCATCATATTTGTCGTAGTGCTCCGCAGAGGTCTGCATCGTGATGGGGATGGAGGCCCCCAAGGTGTGCAGCAGTTCCACAAGGTCCACGACCGCAGGGAAGCCCTTGTCCTGGCGGGCGGCGCCGGCAAACAACAGGTGACTGAACCTCTGGTCCGCCATGGCGTGGACATCGGTCTCACAAGGCGTTATGGGGTAGGGAACAAGTCTGGTGTGATTGAAACCGACTGTGCGCAGCTCTTCACAGACATAAGCGGTGGGTGCCAGGATGACGATGTCCGGTTGACGGCGCGCCAGTTTTTCCAGCTGGGCGCGTTTGCTCCGGGAAGGCCTGAACCAGTGGATATAGGCGTAGACCCTGCCGGGCGCAATCCTGCCGCGGGCCGCCAGGTCAAGCAGCATGAGGTCGGTCCTGCCTGCCGTCGAGACAAAGATGCGTTCATGGCCCCGCAACAGTTTGCGGTAGAGCCACAACGCCTGCAGCCTGCGGATCTTGCGTAAGAAAAACCGGTTGACCCGGACTGTTCCGGGAAACGTGACGTCGGCCCCACGACCGCACCATATGGTCAGGGAGGCATCTCCAGCGGCATTGACCAGGCTTGAAATAAAGCTGAAACAATGCCCCGCCTCGCCGGTTAGGGTGGGTTCGATAATATTAAGGTTGTCAGCCATGATGTTGTTCCAATAGGGCCAGGGCAGCCTCCACCACGTCGCCGGTGGTGACCGCAGTCATGCAGCGGTGATCGGTCGGGCATTCCCGCAGCTTGCAGGGGGCGCACTCCGTCTCTTTGCGCACGATGGCGGCCAGCTCCGTGTAGGGGGCGGTGCCGGTGTGGTCCGTGGGGCCGAAGATGGCGGTCAGGGGGACCCCGAAGGCCGCCGCGATGTGCATGGGGCCGGAGTCGTTGGTGACAAAGAAGTTGCAGCGCTTGATCAATGCCATAAGTTCCCGCACCGTGGTCTTGCCGGCCATGTTGAGGCAGACGTTGTCGAGGCTGCGGGCGATGTCGCCTGCGATCTCCGTCTCTGCCGGACCGCCGAAGATCACGACCTTGGCCTGCCATTGGTCGGACAAACGCCTGGCAACGGCGGCGAAGCGGTCCGGATACCAGCGTTTGGCAGAGCCGTAGGCGGCCCCGGGATTGATGCCGAGCAGGAAGTCATCGGGCCCTATGCCGTGGTTTGCCAGCAATTGGCCGGCTGCCTGGTCCTCCTGGGGGGTAGTGAAGAGCTGCGGAGGGCGTGTCTGGCCGTTAATGCCGAAGTTGCGGCAGAGTTCGAGGTAATATTCGACTTCGTGGCAGCCGAACGTTTCTTCACCGGGGCAGTAGCGTCCGGTCAGCATGAAGCCCCGGCCGTCGCTGTTCTTACCGAGACGGACCGGTATGCCGGCCAGCCATGGCACCAGGGCGGAGTCAAAGGAGTTAGGCAGTATGATAACCGCGTCAAAGGCCTCTTTCTTCAGTTCGGCGGCCAGCCTGAAGCGTCCCCTGATGCCGCGATGCGCCTCCTTGCGGTCGAACACGATTACTCGGTCCACCCAGTCATGGGGGGAAAAAAGTGGCGCCACCAGATGATTGGCCAGCAGGGTGATCTCGGCCCGGGGGAAATATTCCCTGATGACCCCCAATGCGGGGGTAGTCATGACGGCATCTCCGACCCAGTTGACGGAGCGGATAAGGAGGCGGCGGATTTTTTCGGGCTGCAATTGCTTCACGGCCCACCTTGGGGTATTGACCGGTCGGCTACCCTCTCGGCCTCGTCCAGCAGCATGACCGGGATGCCTTCCCGAATCGGGAACTTCAGCCCGCAGGCAGGGCAGAGCAGGCCGCTCTCGTCTTTCAGCGGTGTGAGCCCTCCTTTGCAGGCCGAGCAGGCCAATATGTCCAAAAGGTCTTGTAATGTCATGGGAGTTTAGAACCTGTTATTAAATCGAAACATAATGCCACAAAATGCTTCACTTTTGAAGCAAATTGCGCATGGAAGCCAACAGCGGGGAGGGGTCGTCGATGGTGAGTACGAGGGGTGCGAGCAGGATGTTTTTGGCCAATTCCGGCGGCAACTGGCCCAATTTTACGCCATCCTTTTCCGTTGTGACGGCGTACTCCGCACCGCAGGAGTCCATTTGGGCAACGAGCCCGGCAATACGGGCCTGGTCATAGGAGGCATGGTCGGGGAGGCTTACGGCGGCAACCAGGGTTATTCCAAGGGAACTCAGCTCTGCAAAGAAGTGCCCGGGTTCGGCAATGCCGGCAAAGGCAAGCACCTTCTTGCCGCGCAACATCTCTATGGTAAGCGGGGTTCCGCCGGTCAGCGGGACAACGGTTGCAAGCCCGTGACGTGCCCGGCAGGCAGGTTTGGCTGGGACAGCCAGGGCATTGCAGGTACTATCCTGGCAGCGGGTATAAATGATCAGGTCGGCCCTGTTTGCCGCGCTGGCCGGTTCCCGCAACAGTCCTGCCGGCAGGGTCCAGCCGTTGCCGAAGGGGCGCCTGCAATCCAGGAGCAGGATGTTCAGGTCGCGTTTCAGGCCCAGGTGCTGGAATCCGTCATCCAACAGAAAAATGTCGGGGGAGAGACGTTCCATGGCCAACATGCCGGCGGCATGGCGGTTGCTGCCGATAACCACCATCAAGCCGGGGATGGTCGAGGCCAGCAGAAACGGTTCGTCGCCGCACTGTCCCGCAGAGAGCAGGATATCTTGCCCATCCGACACGATGGCGGTATTTCCTTCCATGGAGCCGCCATACCCCCGGGAGAGTACTGCGACCTTTAGCCCCTGATCAAGCAGCAGCCTGGCAATGTAGGCCGTGACCGGTGTCTTGCCGGTGCCCCCGACAGTGATGTTGCCTATGGAGATGACCGGGCACGGCAGGCGTTTGGTTTCCAATAGCCCGGACAGGTACAGAGTGGCCCGCAGGCGCTGGATAAGGGCGTAGGGCAGGGCAAATGGGACCAGGAGCATTGCCAGCAGCCGCGCCAGGGCGTTGCTGTTGCTGCCGCTGGCCAGGCTGCGCCAGTATGTGGCGGATGACGCTTTCATAGATACCTGGCAATGACCTCCATGTGCCGCTCCGTGGCGCCGCCGTTGTCCTGCATCATGGCCTGGCCGTTTGCCCCCAGCGCCTGTCTCTGCCCGGGGTCGTCAAGCAGGCCGCGGCAGGCTCCTGCCAGTGCGGCAGGTGTTGCCACCTGGATACCGGCCCGGTATTTGAGTACCAGGTCCGCAATCTCCCGGAAGTTGGTCATGTGCGGGCCGAAGATGCTCGGAACGCCAACCGAGGCGGGTTCCAGCAGGTTGTGGCCGCCGGTGGGCACCAGGCTGCCGCCGACAAAGACCAGATCAGACAGGGCATACAGGTCCATCATCTCACCTATGGTGTCCACCAGGAGCACTTCACCGCTGGCAAACGCCACGTGTAGCGAGGCATCCAGTGCCGTGCGACGGCGGAACGGCATGTTGGCCCGCTCCAGGAGCGCGGCAACCTCGGCGGCCCGCTCCGGGTGGCGCGGCACCAGCACCAGAAACAGGTTGCTGTGTCCGGCCAGCAGCTCACGGTAGGCGGCCAGGACAAGTTCCTCCTCGCCGGGATGGGTACTGCCGGCAACCAGCACGGTCAGGGGGCCGGGAATGGCATAGCGCTCCCTGAGGGCGGCTCTCTCCTCCGGCTGGACCTGGCGGAACGGGATATCGTACTTGATGTTGCCGGCTGTCAGCGTGTGCCCGGGCCGGGCGCCAATGGCGACAATCCGTTCCCGATCGGTATCGGTCTGCATGCAGAGGGTGGAAAAGAGTTCCAGGGAGTGGCGGAAAAACCAGCTGAAGCGCAGGTAGCCGCTGAAGGAGCGGTCGGAGATGCGGCCGTTGGCCAGAACCAGCGGGATCTGGCGTCTGGCAGCCTCGCGGGTGAAATTGGGCCAGATCTCGGTCTCCATGATGATGACAATGGCCGGCTTTATCCTGTCCAGCGTGCGGCCCACGGCCGGCAGAAAGTCGAAGGGGAAATAGATGCAGAGGTCTTTTTCCGGAAACCCGGTGGCAATCTTGCGGCCGGTTTCGGTGGTGTTGGACACCAGGATGGCATGGTCGGGATAACGTTTGCGGAGCGCCTGCAGCAGTGGGCGGGCAGCGATGGCCTCGCCCACGGATACGGCATGCAGCCAGATCACCGGGCGCTGGCCGATCTTTTTCAACTCTTCCGTGGGGATTTGTCCGAACCGCTCGGCAAAGGCCGGTGGCCGGCCCCGGCTGAGGGAGCGGTAGAGGTGGTAGAGGCAGACCGGTATCAGCAGGAAAATGGAGAGTATGTTGTAGAGGACGTAGAACATGACGGCTCGTTGGTTGTTGCTGCCCAAAGGATTTTCAATCGTGCCAGCTGCTCACTTCCGGGTCAGTGTTTGTTGCCTGTACACTCCCGATCCAGCCCCAGCAGGTAATAGAGCACCGAGGCGGTCAGATGAACCACGCCCCAGGCCCAGAGGATGTCGCTGACAAAGTGCCCCCCTTGGGCGATGCGGGCCAACCCCATCAGAACGCCGTATAACATCCCGCTGCCAAAGACATATAGTGCCAGGCGCGGGTGCCGCCGGCGCAGGACAAAGTATGGCATGGCAAGGTAAAAGGCCGATGACCCGTGACCGGAGGGGAACGATTTGCCGTTGTCGGTACCGCTCCTCTGCCACGGCTGATGAAATGCCCCGGCGCCGCCGAACTGGGTGATCTCGCGGGGCCGTGGTCGGCCCCAATGATCCTTGAGGACCGAGTTGACCATCAGGCCCGGTCCCAGGGCAAGCAGCAGTACCATGAAGGCGGCCCCTTTCCTGAATCTTGCCAGCGGCTGCCTGAAGAAGCCCGCCACGAACAGCGCCAGGGCCGCTGTTCCAAGTAGGTATGCGGGATAGAAACCGAAGCGGTAGAGTTGGTGCCAGGGGGCCTGATCGCCAATGGGCCAGCCAGGGCTGCGATAAAAAAAGGCGGACACCTTCAGGTCGGCACCGGTTATGGCGATAATGGCGGTCGCTGCCAACAGTATGACCAGGGGCAGTCCGAAATCGAGCAGTTTCCTGCCCATCAGGTGGTTTCACCGGCTCGCTTCCAGCGGCGGTGCACCCAGTACCACTGGGTGGGGTGGGCGACTATGAAATCTTCCACGTAGCGTGACAGGGCCTGGGCCTCGATTTTGATCCCTTCCTCGCTCATATCGCCGCTGAAGCGGTGTTCGGGGAGAAAGGTGATCACCTGCCGTTCCCCTTCGCGATGGATAAAGGTCGGGAGAACCGGCGCTCCGCTTTTCTGGGCGATGATCACCGGCGCCTTGGAGGCCCATGCCCTGCGGCCCATGACGTCGATCAGCACCCCCTCCTCGGGGAAAACCGCCTGATCCGCCAGGATTCCGATCAGTTCCGACCTTTTTAATGCGGACAGGATGCCCTTCAGGGCACCCTGCTTGTAGATCACCCGACTGTTGTAGCGCATACGCATTCGCTCCACCATCCTGTTCAGGTGGGGGTTGTTCTGACGGCGGGCCACAACGGACATCCCCTCGTCAAATAGGCTGCTGAAGGCCAGCGCCAGAAGTTCCCAGTTGCCGCAATGACCGGTGAGGAAGATCAGCCCCTTGCCCTTGGCCCTGGCTGTCTCGTAATTCTCACGGCCCCGCAGTTCGATGCTGCTGATTACATCCTCGCCCTTGCCGTGGTAGAGCCGGCAGACCTCCATCAGCGATCTGCCCAGGTTTCGGAAGGTCTCCCTGGCCAGCTCTTCGGCGGTCGCATTCCCCTTGTTCCAGAGCGGATGTTGCTTCATGAAAGGAAGCGCTTGATTGATGTTATCAATGGCAATGGCGCGCCTCTTGGGTACGATGCAGGGAATGACAAGCCCGGCGAACGCACCAAGGCGGTAGGTGAACCTAGCCGGGAGGATGGCGGTGATCAGGGTAAGGATATAGAAAAATGCGGCCTGAATTGTCCAGATAATGTTTTTCACGGCTCGTTGGCAACCTCTGCCGTTTCCTTGTCGCTGAATTGCAGCGAGTGCAGACGGCTGTAAAGCCCGCTGTTGGTCAACAGATCGTCATGGGTGCCGCTTTCGACGATGCGGCCAGCTTCGAGCACGATGATCCTGTCGGCGTGCAGAACTGTCGAGAGGCGATGGGCAATCACAAATGTGGTCCGGTTAGCCATCAGGTTGTCCAGTGCTTTCTGCACCATTTGCTCGCTTTCCGTGTCCAGGGCGCTGGTGGCTTCGTCCAGAATCAGGATCGGCGCATTTTTGAGAAGTGCCCTGGCAATACAGATCCGCTGGCGCTGGCCACCGGAGAGCCTTAAACCCCGATCACCGATGCTGGTGTTGTAGCCATCTGGCAGTTGGGTAATGAAATCATGGGCAAAAGCCGCTTGGGCCGCCTCCTGCACCTCCTGAACGCTGGCATTGGGTTTTCCGTAGCGGATGTTGTTGGCAATGCTGTCGTGGAACAGGGTTGTTTCCTGGTCCACCAGTGCGATCTGGCTGACCAGTGATTTGAGGGAAATGTCGCGGATATCGCGGCCATCGATGAAGATGCCGCCTTCCTGCACGTCGTAAAAGCGCGGCAATAGGGAAACAAGGGTTGTCTTGCCGCCCCCCGATGGACCGACCAGGGCAATCATCTGGTTGCTGGATGCGCTCAGGGAGATGTTGTTGAGAACGGTTTCTCCGCCGTAGCTGAAGGATACGTTGCGAAATTCCACCAGGCCGGCTGACCGGCCGATCTCGATTGCTCCGGGACTATCTACGATGTCGCGGTGCTCATCAAGAATGTGAAATACCCGCTCGGCAGCTCCGGCAGAACGCTGTAGCAAGTTGTAAGAACTTTGAAGCTTTTTGATCGGAGTGAATACCATTACCATGGCGGCAATGAATGAGAAAAACTCTGATGGGGTCATGCGTCCGGACATGACTTGGCTGCCGCCGAAATAAATTACCCCGGCTACCCCAAAGGAGATGATGGCCTCCGAGACCGGCATGGCCAGGGATTCATATTTTATATAACGGCGAATCTGGTTGAAAAACTCCAGATTTACTGCACGAAACCGCTCTATGGTTCGCTCTTGCAGGCCAAAGGCCTTGATGACTTTTACACCGGAGAAGGTTTCCTGGAGGATGGAGGTGAGTCCCCCCATGACGTTCAGGCTGCGGCCGGAGGCATTCTTGATTTTTTTGCCGATCAATTGGGCAGGGTAAGCCGTAGCTGGAATTACCACGAACGAAATAATGGCCAGTTGCCAGTTACGGTAAAATATAACCCCCAAAAGCGAGCTGGCCGAGATCAAATCCCTGAACAGGCCACTGACTACCTGCCCTATTCCTTCCTGCATCTGAGCAATATCGTTGGTCATGTGCGACATCAACTCGCCGGTCGCCTTACGGTTGAAAAATGCCATATCCTGTAAAATCGTATTTGAATACAGTGAATTACGTATGTCTTGGATGGCCTTCTGACCGGCCAGCTTGATTGTCATGTCATAGGTAAAGCGGGTGAGGCCTCGAACTATGAACAGTATGATGATGCCGAGAGGGACGAGCATGAATATAAAGGTATCCTTGCCGGCAAATACCTTTTTCAGGACCGGTTCGACCAGATAGGCAATGGCACCGTCCATGGCGCCGACAATTGACGAACAGATGGCAGAGATGACCAGCAGTTTCCAGTAGGGTTTGAAGTAACCGAGTGTTCGTTTCAGAGTCGAATTCATTGAGAGTCCATCATGGATAAAGTTAATTGTGCCACGTTGGCGGAAGCCCCACCGTTTCCGAGTTTGCCGCGGACCGTTGCCAGTTTGTGCCTGATGGTCCGGTCATAGTCGGGGTTGCAGAGAATGGTTTCGATCTCTGCCGCGATCCTGGCAGCATTGGCATCGTCTTGGATCAGCTCCTGCACCACGGTCTCACCGGCCACGATGTTGCACAGCCCGATGTGGTCGATCTTCACCAAGCGCTTGGCCAACTGGTAGGTGAGCGGCGAGAGCCGGTAGATGATTACCATGGGTGTGCCGACCAGGGCGATCTCCAGGGTGACGGTGCCGGATACCGAGATGATCGCGTCGCAGGAGCGGATCAGATCGTGGATGCGTTCGTGGATGATGGTCGCTTCGAGCCCCACGGCACGGAGCTGCGGCATGATATCTTCCTCTGCCAGTGTGGATGCCAGCGGCAGCACGAACTGGATGCCGGGGAAGCGTTCTTTCAGTAGCATGGCCGCTGCGGCTATGGTCGGCAGAAGGCGCTCGATCTCGTTTTTGCGGCTGCCAGGGAACAGCCCGACGATCTTGCGTAAAGGGTCGAGGCCAAAGCCGGCCGCAGCCTGGTCGCGCGTGATCTCCACCTTGACCAGGTCCAGCATGGGATGCCCCACGAATGATACCGGAACCCCGGACTTTTCGTAAAATGGGGCTTCAAAGGGAAGAATTACCGCCATGCGGTCCACCAGACGCGCGATTTTCCTGACACGTCCCTGACGCCAAGCCCAGATCTGGGGGCTGATGTAGTAAAGCACCGGAACCTTGGCTTGTTTAGCGACCTTGGCCAGACGCAGGTTGAAACCGGGATAGTCGATCAGGATCAGGAGGCTTGGCGGGTCGTTCAACAGGATCTTCTTCAGCTTGAGAAAGGCGGCGGAGATGACGTTGAAGTGTTTCAGCACCTCCACCAGGCCAACTACGGCCATTTCTGCCGAATCCACCAGGGTTTCCACGCCTGCCTCACGCATGCGCATGCCGCCGATGCCGAAGAAGTGTAGGGCGGGATTCAGTTTGTGGGTTTCGTTGGCGAGGTCGGCGCCGTAAATGTCGCCGGATGCCTCGCCGGCCACGATCATGATGCGTCTAGTTATGGATTCCGAGTGGATATTTGGCATCTACAGAAGTCCCCCTTTGAAAAAGGGGACCCATAAGTCGGGCCTAAAGGGTTTAGGGGGAATTGCCGGTAATCTGCGGGAAAACCAAATCCCCCCTAGCCCCCCTTTGACAAAGGGGGGGATCAAAAAGTACTTATTACCCAACCAGGGCCTCTTTAACCGTTTCGGCCACCAGGCGCACCTGCTCATCGGTCATTTCCGGATAGATGGGGAGCGACATGCAGCGGTTTGCCACACCCTCGGCAACAGGCAGGGAAAGAGTTGCGCAGGCCGTGCTGAAAACTTCCTGTTTGTGGAGCGGGATGGGATAATAGACTGCAGAGGCGATCTGCTTCTCCGACAGCTTGGCCATGATCCGATCGCGCTGGTCGGTCAGAATCGTGTACTGATGGTAGACATGCACGCCCTTGCCGTCTTCACGGGGAACGGTAGCCACCTCTTTTAGCAGTGACGAGTAAAGGTGTGCCACCCGGCGGCGGCCGCTGTTGAATCCGTCGATACGCTTGAGCTTGATCCGCAGGATTGCGGCCTGGATATCGTCCAGGCGGCTGTTGTAGCCGATCACGTTGTGGTGGTAGCGTACGGCGCTGCCGTGGTTGCGCAGTATCTTTACCTGGGCCGCCAGTTCGGGCGTGGCACAGGTGACCAGGCCGCCGTCGCCGAAACAGCCCAGATTTTTGCTGGGGAAAAAACTGAAACAGCCCATCTTGCCGAGCGTGCCGGTCATGGAACCGTCAACTGCGGCGCCGAAGGATTGGGCGCAGTCCTCGATCAGCAGCAGGCCGTGTTTGTCGCAGATTGCCTTGATTGCAGCCATATTGGCCGGCTGGCCAAAGAGATGCACCGGGATGACCGCCTTGGTGCGGGGGGTGATGGCTGCTTCGATCCGGGCCGGGTCGATGTTGAAGGTCCCGGGATCGATGTCAACAAAGACCGGTGTCGCCCCGGCGTAGCAAATGGCCTCGGCGGTGGCGATAAAGGTAAAGGGGGAGGTGATTACTTCGTCTCCAGGCCCGATGCCGGCGGCTACCACTGCCAGGTGCAGGGCATCGGTGCCGGATGCGCAGGCCACGGCATGGGGAGCGCCCAGATAGGCGGCGGCTTCCTGTTCGAAGGCCGTAACGTTCGGGCCTAGAATGAACTGGGTGCTTTCCAGTGCATCCAGCACGGCCTTGTCTATCTCGGCTTTGAGCATGTGATATTGGGTTTTCAGGTCTACCATGGGAATCATGACATCACCTTTCGTGTTAAAAATCCGGAAAATCGGGCTATTCGACTATTCGCCTGCCCAGCGCCTGGTTGATCTTGAGCGCTGTTTCCAGCGCCATCCTGCCGTCACGGCCGCTTACCTGGGGTTGCTTCCCGTCGCGAATGGCTCTTATGAATGATTCGATCTCACTGAGCAGGGCATCGGCTTGGCCAAGTTCCCGTTCGTCCACCTTTACGTTAGGTATGCCTGGGAAGAGTTCGCCGCTCCCCTTTTTGGCCACCAGCACCTTGCGGTTCTGAAAGTCAAGGGTCAGGTAAGCGTCGCGCTGGAAGATGCGCATCTTGCGTTCGCTCTTCAGGCTGATGCGGCTGGCGGTGACATTGGCCACGCAACCGCTTTCAAAGAGGATGCGCGCATTGGCAATGTCCTCTTCGCCGGTAAAGACCGGGGCACCGATGGCATCAATTCGTTCGACCGGTGATTTGACAATATGCTGAATGATATCGATGTCGTGGATCATCAAATCCAGTACGACATTGACATCCGTACCGCGCGGTTTGAAAGGGGCGATCCGGACCGATTCGATGAAGAGCGGCCCCTCCAGGATGCTTTCCACGGCTACGAGCACAGGATTGAAGCGTTCCAGGTGGCCCACCTGGAATACAACATTATTTTTATCGGCCAAAGCGATCAGTTCGTCTGCCTCGGCAATGGTTACGGTGATCGGTTTTTCGATCAAGACATGGACACCGTTGGAAAGGAAATCCCTGGCAACGGCATGGTGAAATTGGGTGGGCACCACCACGCTGACCGCATCGACCTGGCCCAGCAGTTCGCGGTGATCGCCTATAGCCACCGTCCCCAGTGCCGATGCTATCTCGGCGGCCCGCTTTTGGTCGCTGTCCACCACACCTACCAGGTCAACATCAGCAAGAGCGGCATATTTCTGGGCATGGAAGTTTCCCAGATAGCCTACGCCGATGACGGCTGTCCGTAGTCTCTGGCCGCTCATCCGCGACAGATACCACGTTTTGATCGTTCGATAAAGGACAGCAGATTTTCGACTTCGGGAGAGCCAGGCATCTCCTTGCGGATACGGGCGATGGCGTCAGGTTGTTTCAGGTCGGCGAAAAAGAGGGTTTTGTAGGCCTTTTTCAGGTTGTTGATGGCTTCATCCGTGAAACCGCGACGCTTGAGGCCGATCAGGTTGAGACCGCGCAACTTGGCGTCCCTCTTGCCCTGGGTGGCTATCATGTATGGTGGGATATCCAGGCCGATCAGGGTGCCGCCTCCGATCATGGAGTAAGCGCCGATTGTGGCAAATTGATGCACGGCTACCAAGCCACCGAGGATCACGTTGTCTTCCACCGTGACATGGCCGGCCAGGGTGGCCACATTGGCCATGACCACGCCGTTGCCTATCCGGCAATCATGGGCAACGTGGGAGTAGGCCATCATCATGTTATTGTCGCCTACCACTGTTTCCGCATGGCCGGTAACGGTGCCGCGGTGGATGGTGGCGAACTCGCGGATGATATTGTTGTTTCCGATGCGGGTCCAGGTTTCCTCGTTGCGATACTTCAAGTCCTGGGGCGGGGCACCCACCGAGGTCTGGTGGAAGATCTGGTTGTTCTCGCCGATCTCGGTCCAATCGCCGATAACGGCGTGAGCACCGATTTTGGTCCCTGATCCGATCGTGACATGTCTGCCGATGATGGCATAGGGGCCGACTTCCACGCCGGCCGCCAGTTGTGCGCTATTATCAATGATTGCGCTGGGATGTATCATGGGGTTTCTCCCTTGTTCCAGGCTCCCGTAAGGGGAGGGGGCATTTTCGATTTATTCGCCCTTTTCGGCAAAGGTTGCCTTGAGCGAGGCCTCGGTCACCAGGTTTTCCCCGACAAAGGCCTTGCCGTTGACGCCCCAAATACCGCGGCGGTTGAAGGTCGTCTCGATCTGGATACGTAACTGGTCGCCCGGAAAGACCGGTTTCCGGAATTTTGCGTTATCTATGGACATGAAATAAGTGACTTTTTTCCTGGTTTCCTCGTCCGAGGCAAGATAGGCCATGATACCGGCCACCTGGGCCATTGCCTCGACGATCAGTACACCCGGCATGACGGGGTGGCCAGGGAAATGCCCCTGGAAAAAGGGCTCGTTGATGGTGACGTTTTTGATCCCGACGCAGCGCTTGCCATGCTCCAGTTCGACGATCCTGTCTACCATCAGGAAGGGGTAGCGGTGGGGGAGAATCTCCATGATTGCATTGACATCCAATAGCATAGTTGACCTCGATCCAGTTTATTGTTTTGTAATTTGCTGTTCCAGTTCAATGATCCGTTTTTCAAGGGCGCTGACCGATTTCTTCAATTCGGGCAGTTTGGCGACAACCGCCATGCTGCGCAGCCACTCTTTGTGCGGTTGCACCGGGATGCCGCTGTAGCCGGCATTGGCGGCCAGAGAGTTGGGGATCCCCGATTTGGCGCCGACCATGACATTGTCGCCGATGGTCAGGTGCCCTGCAACACCCACCTGGCCGGTCAGGGTGACATGGTTGCCGATCTTGCTGCTGCCGGAGATGCCCACCTGGGAACAGATCATGCTGTCTTCGCCGATCTGGCAATTGTGGGCGACCTGCACCAGGTTGTCGATCTTGGTGCCGCGCTTGATCAGCGTCACTTCCAGGGCAGCCCGGTCAATGCAGCTGTTGGCGCCGATCTCGACGTCATCCTCCAGCACGACGATACCGATTTGCGGGATTGGGTAGTAGCCGCGACCGTCCGGTGCATAGCCGAAGCCGTCGCTCCCTATGACCGCGCCGGGCTGGATCACGCAACGGTTGCCGATCCGGCAGCGTTCGCGAATAACGGCATTGGCGTGGAGAACCGTATCGTTGCCGATGGAAACGCCATCGTAGGCAACAACCCCCGGGTAGAGCACGCAGCGGTCGCCGATCCTGACGTTATTGCCGATTACTACTCCCGGGTGTACGGAAATCCCTTCACCGAGGGAGACGTTCTCCCCGGTGCATGCGCCTGCCATGACTCCAAGAGGCGGATGGGGCTGCACATAGAACAGGCCCAGCAACTTGGCAAAGGCCAGGTAGGGGTTGGCCACTTCGATTACGTTATGACCGTAGCTTTCGGCACCGGGTGCCATGAGCACCGCGCCGGCCTTTGTTTCCGCCACCTTGGCAGCGTATTTCGGGTTTGCCAGAAAGGTGATCTTGTCCGGCCCGGCTGCTTCCAGAGGTGCCAGGCCGTTTATGGTGCAGGATTCATCGCCCTTGACGATGCCGCCCAAATATTCGGCCAGTTCCTTTAGTGTCTTGTCCTGTGTCATGTCTAGTCCCTGAACGGCGCGTATGCAGGTGGCTATTGCATCACGACTTTATTTTTTCCGGTTGGCGTTGAACAGCTTCAGAACATCTTCGGTCAGGTCTGCCTTGTCATCCGCAAAAAGCATGCTTTCGTTTTTGACAAAAATGAAGGTGTAACCATTTTTACGGCCGTACTCCTGGATGACCTTTTCCATCCCCTCGAGAATCTTGCGGGTGAATTCTTCATCCTTACCCTGCAACTCGTCCTGGGCATCCTTTGTGAAGCGCTGGAACTCTTTCAGTTTCAGCTGATAGTCCTTTTCCTTTGCGGCCCTGGTGGTATCATTCAGGAAGGCTCCCTGCTTTTCCACTTCGTCCTTCAGTTTCTTGAGCTCTTCCTGTTTGGCGTTGATTTCGTCCTGGTACTTCTTGAGGCGCGCTGCCAGTTGTTCCTTGGCCTCTTTGCCCGCCTCGGATGTATTGAGCGCACGTTGCATATCAATGTAGCCAAGCTTGATATCGGCGGCATAAACCGTTGAAGAAGCGATGCAAATTGCCATTAGTGCTGTCAGGATTATCCTTCTCATAAACCTTCTCCTTTATTGTGTTGATGCAGCCTAGAATAGACTGCCGATAGAAAATTCGAATCTGCCGCTCCGGCTATCAATGTCCCTTGGGTTGATGGGGATGCCGTATTCGAGCCGTAAGGGGCCGATGGGCGAGGACCAGCGGATGCCGCCGCCATAGCTCATCAGCATGCCACTGAACATCTTGTTCCGGTCATCGAAGGAATTGCCGTAGTCGAAGAATGCCACGCCTTTTATGCCGACGTCAGACAGGAGGGGGAACGTAAGTTCAGTGTTGCCGAAAACCTCGTAGTTTCCTCCTGTGTAGACCACGCCCGAAGAGCGGCTAACCAATGGATCCACGTTGTCGGTCGTCTCGGGTTTTATCGGCGAGACCGTACGGGCCCTGTATCCCCGTAGCGAGAAGATTCCACCCAAATAGAATTTCTCGTCGATCGGTACCGGTTGGCCGACCTCCTGGACATATCCCAGGGTCATTTTGGAGGAGAAAATCAGCTTTTTATAAACCGGGTGGAACCATGTATTGTCTGTTATATAGCGTGCAAACTTGTTATTGCCGCCAAGTCCGGCGTATTCGACGGAAAGAGAGTTCATCATTCCGGTTGTGGGGTCCAGGCGGTAGTCGGTGGTATTGTTGTTGATACTGGCCAGTATGGAACTGGTGGTGGTGGTGCCCAGCGGATAATTGTCGGGATCGACACGGTTAAGATCGGTGTAGGCCTGTTGTGGATTATAGATGTCTTTGATCTCGTATTTGTACATCCAGAAGGTACTGAGGAAATCGCTTATGGGGTAACCGGCCTTGATGTCGCCACCTGTCAGGCGCCGGCTGTAGTCGATGTAATCCCTTTCAGAACGGTAGATATCAGCGCCCAGCGTCCATTTCGTGTCAAGAAAATAAGGGTCGGTCAGGCCAACGGCATATGTCTGCGATTTCCCGCCGATGGAGGCGGAAACATTGGCTTTTAGCCCCAATCCGAGGAAGTTCGCCTGTTGTATGGAACCCTGGCCGATGACGCCGTCCAGCGAGCTGTAGCCGCCACCGATGCTGAAGGTGCCGGTCGGCTTTTCCTTGATGTCTACATTGATGTTAAGCTTGTTGCTGGCGCTTCCCTTGGCTGTAGCGATGTTGGCTTCTTCGAAATATCCGAGGTTCATCAGGTTCTGCTTACTGCGCTTCATGCCGGTGGCGCTGTAAAGTTCGCCCTCTGTTACCCGCATTTCGCGGCGGATGACCTTGTCACGGGTTTTGGGGTTGCCGGCGATATTGATGCGCTCGATTGATACCAGCTCGCCCTTTTCCATGTCAAAGGTCAGGTCAACGGTCTTTTTTTCCGGATCGGGTTTGGTTAACGGGTTGACGTTGGCAAAGGCATAACCCTTGTCTGCATAGACATCGGTCAAGTTGAAAATGTCGGTACGCAAAACAGCGCGGCTGAAGACCGCACCCTGCTCCTCTTTAAGCTTTTTGCGCAGCTCTGAGGCCGGTTCCAGCAGTTCACCCTTGAAGTCAATATCTCCCACCCGGTACTGTTCGCCTTCCGTAATGCCTATGTAGGCCTCCAGGGCATCCTTGGCATCGTTCAGCTTTATAACCGGCTCACCCACTTTGACGTTGATGTAGCCGTTGTTCATGTAGAGATCTGAAATCAACAATGCGTCATTTTTAAGGACTTCTTCTTTATAGGTACCGGCTCCGGTAAGCCAGGACATGAACCATTTTTCCTTGGTCTCCATAACTCCCCGTAATTTGCGGTTGCTGAAGGCCTTGTTGCCGTCGAAGTGAATGGTCCTGATGAGTATCTTCTTTCCTTCAACAATTTTGAAGGTAATGGCCATGTCGGTGGCGGATTTTTTAACCACCAGCGGCTGAACATCAGCCAGGTAATAGCCTTCATCTCCATAGAGCTTTTTTATCTTGGCAACACTTTTGTTCAGGTCCTTGACGGAAAAGATGGAGTTTTGGCGAAATTCCAGAGCCTCTTTGAGCTTGTCGTTAGACAGTTCCTTGTTGCCCTCGAACTTTATGTCGCGGACCACCGGCTTTTCCAGCACGGTATAGACAAGTGCCAGCCCCTTTTTGGTCTCCTCCGTGGAAACCTGAACGTCCTGAAAGTATCCCAGCTTGAAGATGGCGCGCAGGTCTTCATCGGTTTTCTCATTGAAGAGCGAGTCGCCTGCCTTCATCTTGATTACGTTGAGAATGGCGGCTGCTTCTATACGCCGGTTGCCCTTGACAAGAACTTCAACGATCTTTTCGCCTTCGGCGAATGCTGCGCCGGCACAGGCTAACTGCAGTACAAGAACAGCAATCAGCAAAAATGATGATATGGGCACTCTTCCCCCGGAATTCATTGATATTGTTCCAATCTTCCATCCGCCAGTCGAACGACCCGCCCCATGGCTGATGCCAGAACCTCGTTGTGGGTGACCACTACCAGGGTCAGTCCCTTTTTTCGCTGCAATTCGGCCAGCACGGCATGTACGCCTTCGCTGGTCTTCATGTCCAGATTGCCGGTCGGTTCATCCGCCAGCAGCAATTCAGGCGATAATACCAGGGCGCGCGCTATGGCTACCCGCTGTTGTTCGCCGCCCGACAACTCGCCCGGCCGATGGGTCAGGCGTTGAGACAGTCCAACGTCCGCCAGCAGTTCCTCCGCCATTGCCTTGGCTTTGTTCTTTGCAATCCTGGCAATGAGGGCCGGCATCATGACGTTTTCCAGGGCGGTGAATTCGGGCAGCAGGTGGTGGAACTGAAAAACGAAGCCGATGCTTTTGTTGCGGAACAGCGCCAGTTCCCGGTCGCTTTTGCGGAAAAGATCCTGGCCTCCATATTGAACGGTCCCGGCTGAAGGGCGGTCAAGGGCGCCCAGTATGTGCAGCAGTGTGCTTTTGCCGGCCCCGGATGCACCCACCAGGGCAGTGGTTGTACCTTGGGCCAAATCCAGGTCTATCCCTTTAAGAACCTCCACCCGGTTGGATCCGGTACTGTAGGTCTTGCACAGGCCGTGCACCTCCAGCAGGTTGGTCATTGGATCGCCTTCCCGGGAAAATGAAGTGCCCTACTCATAGCGCAGTGCCTCTGCCGGCAGCATGCGAGACGCCTGCCAGGCCGGATAGAGCGTGGCGATGAATGATATGAGGATCGCAGTCACAGAGATCAGTACGACATCGGACGGGATCACCAGCGAAGGGAAGCGGTCCAGATAGTAGACATCCTTGCTGAAGAAATCCTGGCCGGTAACCTTTTGAACGACGCTGATGATCGGCTCCAGATTCAGCGCCACCAGCAATCCTGAAACAACTCCCAGGATGGTGCCGATGATACCGATGATCAGTCCTTCCAGCACAAATATCTTCATGATGCTGGAACCGGTGGCTCCCATGGACTTGAGAATGGCGATATCCCTGGTTTTTTCCATAACTACCATGAACAGGGTCGAGGCAATGCCGAAAGCCGCCACCAGCACGATCAGGGTCAGGATGACGAACATGACGACCTTCTCGGTTTTGAGGGCAAACAGGATATTGCGGTTCATCTGCATCCAGTCCCGGGCGTAGTAGTCAACACCGAGCCCGCGGTTGATTTCGCGGACCAGTTTCCCTGTCTGGTACACATCTGTTACCTTGAGTTGAATGCCGGTAACCGTATCGCCCAGGTCAAAAAAGGCTTGGGCCTGATCAAGGCTGATATAGGCCAGGGTCGAGTCGTATTCGAACATGCCGGTGTTGAAGATGCCGGCAACCCTGAAAGGCTTCATTTTAGGCATCATCCCCAATGGTGTTATGTTTCCCATTGGCGAGATGACGTTTACCTTGTCCCCGACAAACAGATTAAGGTGCTTGGCCAGTTCCTTGCCGATCAAAAGCCCGGGCAAGGCAACCGAGCCTTTACCCATGGTGGGTTCAAGGTCGTCGATGTTTCCTTCGACCACGGAATGGCTCAGATTGGTGACCAGTCGGTCTGACCGGACGTCGATGCCTCTCAGCACGACCCCGGAAACATTTTTTCCGGAAGATAGCATAACCTGGTTGTAAATAAAAGGCGTAGCCGCGATTACCCCTTTGAAGCGCGCAAGCTTCTCCATGACCTGGTGGTAATCGTCCATGGGGCCGCCATTCCGGACCACCACGATATGGGCGTTGGTTCCCAGGATCTTTTCCTTGAGATCTTCCTCGAAACCGGTCATGACCGCCAATACGACGATCAAAGCCATTACTCCCAGCGTTACCCCCGCGGTTGAGATGAAGGTAATGATGGAAATGAAGGTTGATTTGCGTTTTGCCTTGAGGTAGCGCAGCCCTATGAAAATTTCAAATGGCATGTCAGGTCGCGGTTCTTCGGTTAACGGGACTCTTTCCGCAGCTGCGGAAAGAGGATGACATCGCGGATAGAAGCCGAATCGGTCAGGAGCATCACCAGACGATCGATGCCGATCCCTTCGCCGGCAGTTGGGGGCAAGCCGTATTCAAGGGCGCGGACATAGTCCTCGTCCATGTAGTGTGCCTCTTCATCGCCTTTATCCTTTTCGGCAACCTGGGACAGAAAGCGCTCCTTCTGGTCGACCGGATCATTCAACTCCGAGAAAGCATTGGCGATCTCACGCCCGGCAATGATCAGTTCGAAGCGGTCAACGATATCCGGGTTGTGGTCATTCTTGCGTGAAAGCGGCGAGACTTCGGTCGGGTAGTCGGTAATGAAGGTCGGCTGAATCAGTTTGTGCTCCACCACTTCGTCGAAAATTTCCATGATCAGCTTGCCGTAGCCGATTTCCATGGGCAGATCAAGGCCGATGCTGCGGGCGTACGCCAAGGCCAGATCCCGGTCGTCCAGGTTTTTGGCATCTATGTCGCCGTATTCCAGGATGGCATCCCGGACAGACAGGCGTTTCCAGGGGCGCTGAAAGCTGACTTCGAACTCCTGGTAGCGGAAATCCAGTGTTCCCAGCACCTCCTGGGCAACGTGGCAGAAGAGTTCCTCCGTGAAATCCATCAGGTCCTCAAAGGTTGCATAGGCCTGGTAAAACTCCATCATGGTGAACTCGGGGTTGTGCCGGACAGAAATCCCCTCGTTTCTAAAGTTGCGGTTGATCTCGAAGACTCGATCCAGACCGCCGACCACCAGCCGTTTCAGGTACAACTCCGGGGCGATGCGCAGGTAAAGCTGCATGTCCAGCGCGTTGTGATGGGTAATGAAAGGTCGGGCGGTGGCGCCCCCAGGGATTGGTTGCATCATGGGGGTCTCGACTTCCAGAAAGTCTCGGCCGGTCATGAAGGCCCGGATAAGATTGACGATGCGGGAGCGCTTGATAAAGATTTCCCTGACTTCGGGGTTGACGATCAGGTCCACATAGCGCTGGCGGTACCGTGTTTCGACATCTGTCAGGCCATGAAACTTCTCCGGCAATGGATGCAGCGATTTGACCAATTGGCGGATGCTCTTCACATGGAGCGAAAGTTCGCCGGTCTTGGTGCGGAAGGGGAAGCCCTCAACGCCCACAATGTCGCCGATGTCGAAAGACTCGAACGCTTCATAGTTGTCCGCGCCGATTTCGTCCTTTTTGACATAAAGCTGGATTCGGCCTTTGCGGTCCTGCAACTGGATAAAGGCGGCCTTGCCAAAGGAACGGCGGGCCAGGATGCGGCCGGCAACGATAAAATTTTCCTGTGCCGCATCGATCTGCTCTTTGTCGCCGTAAGCGGCTACTATATCGGCCGAGGTATGCTGCGGTTTGAAATCGTTGGGATAGGGATTGATTCCGGCTTCCCAGAGGGTATCCACTTTGCGCCTTCTCTGCAGAAGGAGTTCGCTGAGCTCTTCCATTTTTTTCTATTCAGCCTTTCTAGGTGACAATAATATATTGCATAGGAAAAGACAGATATAAATATCCCTGATGTTCGGTCACGTCAAGTAAAAAGGGACATCATCGAGGGGATGCCCCTTTGCCAATCTACTGATTTTACTTGATCATTTCTCGGAAACCAACCTGTGACGGGGATGGGGCCGGGCTTGTCCGGCTTCCGTATTGAGTCGGAGCCGAGCAGATTTATTGCATTCCACGGATCAGCCGGATGGAGTTATTCAGGCTGTCCGCCACAAAAAGTCTTATGCCGTCAGTGGTGATTCCGGCAGGGCCGTTGAATTTAGCGGTCCCGTTGGAATTGTTCACATATCCTGCACCGGTGTCTCCGGCAACGCCTTGTATAGTATCAACATACCTAGTGCTGATGACAATCCTGCGGATATTGTTGGAGGCATAGGAGGAGTCGGTGACGTAGAGGTTCACGCCGTCGGTTGTGATGCCGTTGGGTCTGTTGAATCGCGCCGCGTTCTTGATGCCATCGACAGAACCGGTGTTGCCGGCGCTACCGGCAAGGGTAGTCACTTCTCCTGTCGCCATCACGATTTGGCGGATTGTGCTGTTGTTGAAGTCGGTAACATAGAGGTTTGAGCCGTCCGTTGCAATCTGTGTGGGTAGATTGAAGCGCGCGGTAGACCCGGTGCCGTCGGTGGAATCCGCGGCGCCGGCGGATCCGGCGGCGCCAGCCAGCGTAAACACCGCATTGCTTGAAAGAACGATCTTGCGGATCAGGTGATTGCCGCAATCGGCCACGTAAAGGTTGGTGCCATCCGTGGTGATGCCAAAAGGACGATAGAACCTCGCATTTGTCCCGACAGTTGCGTCAACCGCACCGGCTTCACTGGAACTTCCAGCTATCGTGGTAACGATACCGGTATTTGTGTCAACTTTGCGGATCGTATTGTTGCCGTAATCAGCCACATAAAGGGATGTCCCAACAATGGTGATACCGGTAGGGAGATTGAAAGTGGCTTTATCGCCATTGGTGTCAGCGGTACCGGAATCATTATCCCCAGCCAGGCCGCTAGCGCTCCCTGCCAAACGGGTGACGGTCCAGGTACCGATTTCGATCTTGCGGATCGTGTTGCCGTAGGTATCGGCCACATACAGGTACGTCCCATCCGTGGCGATCCCAAGGGGGTGGTTGAATCTGGCATCGGTGCCGCTGGCACCGGTTCCGCTGTCGAGCCCGGCAGTACCGGCGATACTGCCGGCAGCGGTGGAAACGTTGCTGAACGTAAGGGGGAGGGTGGTTCCTTGGACTGAGCCCCCCAGTATTGCGCCATTTGGTGTCACATTGGCTGCGATTATGGAGTTCAAGTAGGTTTGTGCCGAGGTGATGTCGAGATAAAATCTGCTGATCCTGTTATTATTACTTGCATCTGACATGAGCCAGTATGTCCCCTCCTGTTGGAGGCAGGTGAAGGTATGCTGCACGGAGCTTGAGTCGATGTAGACAAGCGAACCGGTTGACGAAATGTTCCAATCTCCGGGGTTGGCAGCCGGTGATGTCGGGGTATTGCTGAACGTGTATGTGACATAGGCAGTGTTGGATGTCGCATTGGGCAGAACGCTGAAAAAGCTTTTGTTTGCAACATTTGCATCACTAAGCTTAACCACTTCCGGAAGATTGGTTACCGTAGTTGTTGCGGTAGTTGAACCGCTACCGCCACCGCAACCAGCCATAAACATAATCGATAATAAAGTAAATATTGCCTTAACAAACTTCCGCATTACTGTCTCCTGGTCGATTGTTCGGATGCCTTTCAAGGTGCCAAACAATACACGTATCCATTGCGATTTACAACAAGAGGAAAGATTGATACCCGTCAAGTCTCGCAACTGTCTGCCCCTGTGGTATTACCCCTGGGGAGTTTCCGTTTTTTTCTTGCGCGGCCGCGCGGCTTTTTTGGGTTTATCGGCTACCGGTTCAGCGTTTTCCGGGACCGGTTCAAAAACCTTTTTTGTAGCGGCCCGGCGCGGCTTCTTGGGGGGGGCTGGTGCCTCGACCTCAACGAAAGGCTTGGCTTCTGCCGGTGCGAGCTCGACCGTTTCCGGCTCGACCTTCTTCTTGGCCCGAGGCGCCCTGACACGCTTGGGTTTTTCCGGGGCAGTTTGTTCGGGCTGAGCTGCTGCCGGTTCGTATGACGATTCTTCCTTTTGCGGAGCGATTTCAGGCGCCGGGATTTCTTGTGGGGCTTCTGCCGGTTCTGTAGCTTCTGAAGTATCATTAGCTTCTGTTGCCGTTTCCGGGCCTTTGCCGGGTTTGCGGCTGCGCCGCCGCCTGCGTTTTTTGGGTTTTGCCGCTGCTTCTTCGATTTCGCCGCTGCTTTCCTCGCCGGCTGGTGCCTGCTCGGGCGCAGTTTCGGCTTCGTCCTGTTCCGTGGAAAGTTGGGTTTCCGGCTGCTCTGCTGTGGGGGCCGCTTCTCCGGTATGTTTCTTTTTCTTGCGCCGGCGCTTGCGTTTTTTGCCACCCTCGACCACAGCAGTGGGCTCGGCAGCCTGTTCAGCATTGGCAACCTGATCCGTGTCCAAGGCTTCGGTGATTATGGCCGTGGAATCTTCTTCTTCCTCGTTTTTCGGCACATCTTCCGGCCGCACCTTTTCGCGCTTGACAATCTCCAGTTCCAACTGGTTCAACAGGAAGGAGGTTTTGCCCTTGACCGTGACTTCTATGTCATAGTCGTTCTCTATCTGGGCCAGCTCCCGTTTCTTGCGGTTCAGCAGGTAGTATGCCACCTCCAGCGGCAGGCCGCCGCGCACTTCGGATACGGTACCCTTGGCAGCCGCGCCATGCACCTTGCGCAGGAAGGAAAGGGCCATGGCCTCCACCGATTTTACCTTGCCCCGTCCTTCGCAATGGGGGCATTCCAGGTGAATGGCGTCGTTCAAAGTCTTGGCAATGCGCTGGCGGGACATCTCCATGATGCCGAATTCTGAGATCCGGCCCAGATTGACCCTGGCCTTATCCATCTTGAGGGCATGTTTAAGACATTTTTCAACTTCGCTGTTGTGCTTCCTGTCGCGCATGTCTATGAAATCGATCATGATCAGACCACCCAGGTCGCGCAGCCGCAGTTGGCGGGCTACCTCCTCGGCCGCTTCCATGTTGGTCTTGAAGGCTGTATCCTCGATGCCGCGCTCGCCGCTGGATTTGCCGGAGTTGACATCGATGCTGACCAGCGCCTCTGTAGGTTCGATGATCAGCGAGCCGCCCGAAGGGAGCGGAACGCGTTTTTCGTAGATCTGATCGATCTGCTCTTCTAGTTGAAAACGCGAGAAGATCGGGCGCTTTTCCTTGTGCAGCTTTACCCGTTTTTCATACTTGGGCATGGTCTCGCGAAAGAACTCCTTGGCCTCCCGGTAAGCATCCTTACTGTCCACCAGCACTTCGTCGATATCGTCGGAAAAGTAGTCACGGAGGGAGCGGATGATCAGGCCCCGGTCCCGGTAGATCTCCCCAGCCACTTTTATCTCGTTGGCGGCCCGCTTGATGCCTTCGTACATACCCACCAGATTATCAAGGTCCTTCTGCAACTCTTCCTGGGTGTGTCCAACGGCTTCGGTACGTATGATATAGCCGGTCTCAGGCGGGATGGTCATGGCGGCCACGATGGTTTTCAATTTCTTGCGTTCACCTTCCTGTTCAACCTTGCGGGAGATGCCGGACGAGTCGCTGCCCGGCATGATCACCATGTAGCGTCCCGGCAAGGAGATGTAGCTGGTAAGGGCAGAACCTTTGTTGTCCCGTTCATCCTTTTCGACCTGTACTATCAACTCCTGTCCCCGCCGCAATACTTCCTGGATACGTGGCCTGCGTTTGCGCTGATCTTCCGGCACATCGTCGCGCCACTGCCAGAAATCGGGGTGCAGTTCGCTCATCTGGAGAAAACCGGGCTTTTGTCTGCCGATGTCGACAAAAGCTGCCTGCAGTCCCGGTTCCACCCGCACGACAATGCCCTTGTAGATATTGCCCTTGGTCTGCTCTTTGCCGCTAATTTCGATATTCAGCTCCATCAAGCGGCCTTCGTGCACAATGGCAACGCGGGCCTCCTCCGGGTGCATGACGTTAATCAGCATCTTTTTGCTTACAACATCGCCCATTACTTTATATTCCTTTCACATGAGGCAGGCTCATACGACTTTTATTGAAAATCAACAAATTATATAGATTTTAACACTGAAAGCAAAGAAAAAGGGCATATCGGAGGAAAAATCGAACGGCCTTCAGGAATATTCCGGAAGGCCGTTGGTATCTGTAACTGTGATGTCGTAACCTCTGCGGAATATCCGACTATCCTGAACTTTTGTCTAAAGTTTGAACCATCCAACCATCTGCCGCAAGTCGGAGGCAAGTTGTGCAAAGTTGTCCGAGGTGCCCTTGATGTCGTTTACCGACACCGACACCTGACGGGTGACATCATTGATGGACAGCATGGTGCGATTGATATCTTCAGTGGTGGCTGACTGCTCTTCAGTTGCAGTGGCAATGGCCTGAACCATGTCAAAGACCTGTTCCACGCAGGTGACGATCTCCATCATGGCCTTCTGGGTGGTGTCCACATGGGTGACGATCTTGTCGATCGCCTCCCGCTCACTCTTCATGGACGATACCGAGGACTGTACCTCGCTTTGCATGGATCTGACCGTGTTTGCGATCTCGTTGGCCGAATCGGTGGAACGTCGCGCCAGTTGGCGGACACTGTCGGCAACCACGGCGAAACCTCGGCCCATCTCTCCGGCTCTGGCCGCCTCGATGGAGGCGTTGAGGGCAAGCAGATTGGTCTGGTCGGCGATATCCTTGATAATGTCGACAACCTCGTTGATGGAATCTGATTTTGCGCCCAGTGCCTCAATCTGTTCCCCGGATTTCTTGACGATTTCTGCGAAGGCAAACAGTTCCCTTGAAGTGGCATCGAGCGATGTCCTGCCTTCCATGGCCATCTGCTTCATCTTTCCGGCGGAATCAGCCGTGTGGCTTGCGTTGGTTGTCACATCCTGGATGGTCTGGGTCATCTCGGTCATGGCGGTAACGGACTGTTCGATCTGTTGGGACTGACTGCTGGAGTTCTCCTCCAGCTGACCTGCAGTGGCGGACAATTCCTCGGCGCTGGTTGCCACCGTGGTGGTGGAGTCCGATATCTTGCCAGCCATCTCGCGGAGATTTCCCACCATCTTCTCCATGGAGTTTTGCACTTGGCCGAATTCGTCGCTGGAATGCTGCATGGCCCCCACATGCAGGTTGCCGCCGGCAACGCTCTCCGAAACCTGGATCAGTTGTCCCAACGGCCTGGAAACCGAGCGGAAGACCCACACACCGAAAGCGATGCCAATGATTGCCGCGGCAATGCTGATGGCCACCAGCAGCGAGATGCTGCTTTTTACCATCTTGTTCACCGAGGCAATGGCCTTTTCCTGGTCCCCGCGGGCAGCGGTGACGGTTTCCTTGCCTTTTTCGGCCTGGCTCAGCACGATGCTGCGCAGCTTCTGGGTTACTTGTACAGCCCTTTGCTCCATCTCGAAACGCTGTTTCAGTGTCGCCACAATGCCGTCACTGGAGAACAGCATGTTCTGGACGCTGCCCAGGGAGCTCGTTACCCCGTGCAGCACATTCAGCTCTTCCTTGATGCCCAAGCGGGTCATGGCTTTTTGCAGATTCTTCGTCACCTCGCCGATTTTGGCGAATTTTGTTTTGATGTTCGGCAGAGCATCATCGATTTCCTTGATCGAATTCAGGGTGAACAGGCGGGTCGCCTCGGTTTCGACGGCCATTCCAAGGCTCATCAGCTCGGAATTGCTGACGAGAATTGTGTTGGCGATGTTGGACTGGCTGAAGTTGTTGCCTTGGTTGATTGACTCCGCGTCGAATTTGTCGCTGGTTTGCACCGCATCCTGGTCGATTACAAGAAACAGGGAATTGATTTTGTCCGCGATATCTTTGCCCAAGGCATCGATCTTGCCCTTGCTATCTTCGTCTTTTTGCGTCAGGTAGCTCTGTTGCAGTTTCTGCAGACCGTCCAGTTTGTCGATGATGCTCTTTGACTCGTTCAGCGCTGTTTTCGAGGTTTTCATGTAGTAGTTCTGGCTCAGCTTGCTGGCGACCGAGTTTATTTTTCCCTTTGCAATCAGCAGGGTGGTCTTTTTTTGCGAGTTCTGAATTTCGTAAAAGGCAAGCTGCAGATCCTTGATGATGCTGCGGGCTGTATCCACGCTGCGCAGGCGGTCGGAAAGACGATTGGTGTCTTCCAGGGCGGTGCTGAAGGCGCTGGTCCTCTTCGACTGGAGGTTCTTGATCTTGGAGTCGAGGTTTTTCAGCCGTGAGTTGGCGTCCTGCAGTTGCTTGCCCAAGGTTTTGTAAGCATTTACCGCTGCTTCCTGGGACTTCAGCTTGCTGGCAACCGTATCAAAGAGTTCATTGGATACCTGCTGCAGCTCGTCGTGAGTGGTCAGATGGGTGTCTCCGCTTAGTGACTCCAGTTGAGCCTGGGCGGATTTAACCTCAGCCAGTGATTTTTCCGCCTCGTTCCGGAATTCCTGAAATTCTTTCTGGTTGCCGGAGGCATTGACCTTGGCCAGGCTGGCTGTTGCTCCCTGAATTTCGCGCTGGAATTCAAGGGTGCGCATCTGGTAAGGGGTACTGCGCTGGGTCAGGTAAGATAGCTTGCCGCTGATAAACAACATGCCAAAAATGCTGGTGGCCACGACAGCCGTGACAATGACCAGAACAACCACGATGTTGAGTGTTAGTTTTGCCTTGATTTTCATGTGGTAATTCCTTTGTTTTAGCAACGTCCTGGATGATCCGGAGTAGTTGGAGGTGAATCACACGTGCCTTAAAGACACGATGGAATGTTGCCTATTTGATTAGCGACTTGCCTTCGCCGTTGATGAAATCGATGAGCTTTTTGACCTTTGGGGAGGGCGCTCCCTTGGTCAAAAGGGTAATTGGGCGCGCAACTTCCGGTGTCTGGGGCGACCAGACCTGGGTGTCCACGATTGCTGCCGGCCCGATCCCGATGGCTTCAAGGTTTGACTTGATCTTGTCCTTTATATCTTCGGCAGTGGTGGCCTCAAGCACTTCCTTGGTCGGCGCCGCCCCATCCAGCATAACCTTGCCGAACATCGTATTCGTACCCGGTATCAAGGTGCCCCAGATGACCAGGATCGGCATGTCCTTGCCCCCCACGTCCTTCCAGTTGCTGATTTTTCCGGTAAAGATCCCCTGGAGTTGCTCCTTGGAAAGCTTCTCGATCCGGTTGTCCTTGTTGGTAATAACGGCAATGCGGTCCTTGCCGATCAACACGCTCTGGTAGGCGGCAGGGTCCTTGATCTCATTGCCTTCCTTCTTCATCAGTTTCTGCCATTCTTCGTAGCTGAGTCCGGCAGCAGCGGCATCGAAACTACCCTTGTCCAAATCTAGAAAGGCTTGTTTGGGGCCGTTGGATATTACGGCCAGCGAGATGCCGGTTGCCTTTTCAAAGGCTGCCTTGATCGGTTTGAGCACGTTTTCGGTCGGTGCTGCGCCGGCGCCGATCCGCAGTTCTTCGGCAAGACAGGTACTGGATACGCAAGAGATCAGCAGGAATGAAAAGATTACGCGCAGTGAAATCTTCATTAGACGCCCCCAACTTGTTGGATTTATTTAAAACGGCATTGTATTCCTAGCATAAAAAGAAAATGGTTGCATGTGCTAAATACAGTATGTCTGCAAATTTTTAGAGAGAAAGGTGTACGTTGGGCGAGTTTTGCATAATTTCGTGGCAAATAAAGCGGGCTGAGAATGGTGGCGAATCTCAGCCCGCTTGCCGGTCATTCCTTGACTAGGCTTTTGCCTGGCCCCTTGATGAAATCCACGAGCATCTGGACTTTGGGGGAAGGCGCTCCCTTGGTAATCATGATGATTGGCCGGGAAATCTCGGGGGTCTCCACGCCGGTTACATTGGGCCCAAGTATGGAGGAGGAACCGAAAGCGATCGCTTCGGCATTTGTTTCCACTGCGCTGCGCAATTCCTCGAAACGCCCCATTTCAAGAACTTCCTTGGTAAATGGCTCGTTGTCGAGGACGTTTTTCTTGAACATGCCTACTGTTGACGGATTGGTATTGGAAATTACGACGATGATCGGCATGTCGTTACCGCCGACTTCCTTCCAATTCGCTATCTTGCCGGTGAAGATTCCCTTGAGTTGCTCCTTGGACAATTTTGCAACAGGGTTTGCCTTGTTGACGATGGTGCGGATTACCCCTTTTCCGACCGTGACATTCTGGAAGGACGAAGGATCCTGCACCTCGAAGCCTTCTTTCTTGAGAGCTACCAGCAGGTCAGCAAAGCTTGAGCCGGCCATCGACACATCGGATCCGCCACTGTGAAGCTGCTTGAAAGCCAGCGTTGAACTGCCGAACAAAATGGTTATTTTATGCCCAGAGGATTTTTCGAAAGAGTCTTTAACCGGATTGATAACGCTGTCCAATGGTCCGCCGCCACCACTCAGTTTGATCTCATCTGCTTGAACGGGTGCTGCGACAACTGCTGCAAGAAGGAGGAAAGGAACAAACAAGTTGCGAATCAGTGCTACACATTTCATAACAAGCTCCTTGTATTGGAATTACCGCATCATTGCGGTGAACACAATCGCATTGTCTATGTCTGCACTCAATAAGAGTCCCTATAATAGCAAAGGTTACAAGAGAATCATATATAATAATTAATGATCAACGTAGAATACTGGCGCTGTGGACGGTATTCAGCCCGTTCTACCTTTGAATTTGGAATACAGGGCCGGAAGCAAGGCGAACAATCCCAGCAGGGCAAAGGAGCCGAGCACTCGCGGCGATACTATGCCATGCAGCGAGGTGACCGTTGCCAGGCTGGCTCCGGCGTTGCAGTAGACAAAGCCGCCCGGGATTATGCCGATCATGGTCCCGAGCACAAAGGTGCGTAGCGGGAGGCGGGTCAAGCCGGCTGCCAGGTTGATCAGGAAAAAGGGGAAGACCGGTACCAGCCGCAGAAAGAGCAGGTAGTTGAAGCCGCGCGCCTGCAGCTCCCGGTTTATATTTTCCAGGTGCCGGCCGAACCTGGCCAGTACCGCGTCCCGCAGAAAATAACGGGTGACCAGGAAGGCCAGGACAGCTCCGGAGGTGGCGGCGATATTGGCATAGACCGTTCCCATGACAGCACCGAAGAGAGCTCCGGCTGCCAGGGACAGGATGGCGGCTCCTGGCAGGGACAGGGCGGTCTGCACGATGTAGATAGCCATGAATGCCGTTACGGTCAGTATTTTATGGGCCGCATAGTAGTCGTAGAGAGCCTGGCGGTTGGCTTTGAGGGCAGCCAGAGTCAAAAAACGCCCCAAATCGAGCCAAAAGAAGAGCCCGACCATGGTGGCTGTGACTATCAACAGGAATATCTTTTTAGGGGCCATGCTCATCTCCGCTGCCAACTCAGCCAACCGGCCAGCATCCGTTTGACAAGCGGCGTAAGCCTGGTCCTGTTATAGGCGTCGGCCAGTTTTTTTGCAACCTCGGCCTGGGTCGGGTAGGGATGGATCGTTTCCCCGATGGCGGCAAGACCGAGGCCGGAGGTTATGGCCAGGGAGAACTCGTTGATCATCTCTCCCGCGTGGCGGGCCACAATGGTTGCTCCCAGAATCCTGTCCGTACCCTTGCGCAGATGCACCCTGGCAAACCCCGCGGTTTCGCCATCCAGAACAGCCCGGTCCACCTCGCTGAGCGGCACGGTCAGAGTGGTTACTTCAATCCCCTTTGCCTTGGCGTCCTTGTCGTACATCCCCACATGGGCGATCTCCGGGTCCGTATAGGTGCACCAGGGTATGGTCATGGCCGAACTCTTTCGCCGCCCCATGAACAGGGCATTGGCGAGCAATAGCCGCGCCATGGCGTCGGCGGTGTGGGTGAACTTGTAGGGGGAACAGATATCGCCGGCCGCATAGACGTTGGAGTTGCTGGTGCATAAACGCTCATCCACGATCACCCCGTTGCGGTCATAGGCAATGCCGGCTGCTTCCAGCGCCATTCCCTCCAGGTTGGGGCTGCGGCCGACGCCAACCAGAATCGCATCGGCGGGCACATCCACCTGCCGCCCGTTCAGCTCCAGGTGCAGCAAACGCTCATTTCCCCTGAGCTCCACGCCAATAATCCCGGCGCCCAGATAAAGCTCGATCCCTTCAGTGAGAAGAGCAGACTGCAGGATTGCTGCGGCGTCCCGATCTTCGCGGCCCAGGATCTGCTGCCCCGTCTCGATCAGGGATACCCGGCTGCCGAAACGGGCAAAGGCTTGGGCCAGTTCGCAGCCGATGGGTCCGGCACCGATGACAGCCAGTCGCCGTGGCAGTTCAGTGATGGAAAAGATTGTTTCGTTGGTGAGGTACCCCGCATCCTCCAGCCCTGTTATGGGAGGAGCCGTGGCCCTGGCACCGGTGCAGACAGCGGCCTTTTTGAACAGGAGCCGCTTTCCTTCCACTTCCACGCAATCCCTGGCAGTGAATTTTCCCTCCCCGATGAAGACGTCCACCCCCAGTTCGTCCCTGAAACGCCTGGCCGAGTCATGGCTGCTGATATTGCTGCGCAGGCGGCGCATGCGTTCCATTGCCGCGCTGAAGTCGATGGCCAGTCCTTGGGAGCCCGACACTCCGAATTCACCGGAATGGCGGGCGTCATGGATCGCTCTGGCAGCGCGGATGATGCCTTTGGATGGAACACAGCCGTAATTGAGGCAATCGCCACCCAGCAGGTTGCGCTCGATCAAGGCCACCTTTGCCCCCAGGGAGGCGGCCCCGGCGGCACAGACCAAGCCGGCCGTGCCGGCTCCGATGACCACCAGGTTGTAGCATTGGGCCGGTACGGGATTGATCCAATCCGGAGGATGCACATTGCGGCACAGTTCCCGGTTTTCCACCGTGTCTGGCGTTATCGGAGGGTAGAATGGCATTGGAGCTCCATGGCTGTTTCATGGCGATTTATGCGCAGGAAAGGCCTTGTGTGGTGTTCAACCGGACAAACATAGGACTATTTTGCGGGCAGCAATTGGATTGTCAAGCGCATGGGTAAATAATGCCTGGGATCGGTGTCTTGGGCAAACGGGCAGCGGTGGGGAGTGGGGGAGGTGGTGCGGCGGTTTGCACCGCACCACCCGGGTGGATCAGTTTTCAGTCATGAAGTGTTGTTCGAACAGGTCTTCAAGGGCCTGGAGATGACGGCTTTCTTCTTTGCACAGCTGAACAAACAGGTTGCCCATGGGAGCGCCCGCGCAACCATTGGCAATTTTGCCGTAGAAACTCACGGCCTCTTTTTCCAGATGAATGGCGTAGATCAGTGCCTCTCGCACGCCGGAGTTTGGCCCCAGTTCTTCCTTTTTGAAGATATAGTCCAGGCCCATGGTGGGGACTGGCTGATCAAGGGCGTCTCCGCCGTCCATGCGACCTTCCAGAAGCGCTTTTTCCAACTGGTGCTTATGTTCCAATTCGTCAAGGGCATTGTCCCTCAGGATTTCGCGGGCCCCCTTGTTTGTTACCTTGCGGATTGCAGCGAGATAGTGACGGAACCCTTCGTCCTCCATCTCTATGGCTTTTTCCACGGCTGCGTCAAAGGTGTAGCAAACTTGATTCTCGCTCATGAACGGTTTCCCTCCTGATAATGTATATGGTGCAGATGCTGTAGATCACCGGACAAAAAAATACTTTAGCGTAAATGTGATGCTCTTTCAACAGGACATTTTAAAAATGATAAATGAAAAGGCGGGCGAATTAAAAAAAGCCCCGCCTCCTGGTGGAGAGACGGGGCCATGCCGTTCAGTGCGAAAAGTGACCGGTATGCTATTCGATCAGCCTGGCTGTCTTGATCACGACCGCTTCCAGCGGGACGTCGGAGTGTCCTTTGGTGGAGCCGGTTTTAACGGCGCGGATCTGGTCCACGACCTCCATCCCTTCCAATACCTGGCCGAAAACGCAGTAACCGAAACGGTCCTGTTGTTTGCCCTGGTGATCGAGAAAAGTATTGTCAACCACATTGATGAAAAATTGGGATGTGGCGGAGTCCACCACGGCGGTGCGGGCCATGGCCAGGGTGCCGCGCTTGTTGGAAAGGCCGTTTGTCGCCTCGTTCTTGATGGCGTAGGAGGTCTTTTTCTGTTCAAGCGCTTCGTTCATGCCACCACCTTGAATCATGAACTCCTTGATTACCCGGTGAAAGATCAATCCGTCATAATAGCCTTCCTTGACGTAATTAAGAAAATTCTTGGCCGTTATTGGAGCCTTGTCCTTGAAAAGTTCGATCTTGATATCTCCCATGGATGTTTCCAACATGACCTGCGGATTCTGTTCTGACATTATTTAGATACCTCCCGTGAATTGCGTGCTTGATTTCAGTTGTCAATCTGGCTGTTTATCACATTGGCCTATAAAATTAAACTTCTTTTTCTAAGATTGCCAAACGCGAAGTGCAGGGGTATGTTTATAATAATTTAAATTTCATGTGTCAGGAGGTTGCTAATGAAAATAATATCGCTAACTATTACCTTGTTCCTTGCCGTTTTGGTCTTTGGCATTGAAACGGGAAATGCAGTTGCCAGCTCCAATTCCCATGCCAGCGGTATGGCCATGCCCAGCATGTATGAAGCTGCAAAAGCGGAGATAGGCTCCCCGGCTCCCAGGTTTGCCCTGAACGGGGTGGTTGACCTGGAAATCAAGAAGGTCGCGCTGAGCGACTACAAGGGTAAATGGGTGGTGCTGTTCTTTTATCCCGGCGATTTCACCTTTGTCTGCCCCACCGAGATCAGGGGATTCAACAAGGCGTTGGGCGAATTCAAAAAACTGAATGCCGAAGTGCTGGCAGTCTCCGAAGACAGCGTTTATTCCCACCTGGCATGGATCAAGAGCGGTACCCTGGACAAGCTGCAATACCCGCTGCTGTCTGACTTCACCAAACAGACCGCAAAGGCCTATGGGGTGCTGGACGAAGAGCACGGCACAGCCCGTCGCGGTCTTTTCATCATCGATCCGACCGGAGTGGTCCAGTATCTGGTGGTTCACAGCGACAAGGTCGGGCGCAGCGTGGAAGAGACCCTGCGCGTGCTCAGCGCGCTCCAGACCGAGCAGCTCTGCCCCCTCAACTGGAAACCAGGCGACAAGACCTTGAAATAAGAGAGCTTACCTGCTGTCCAAGAATAAAGGCCGCTTCCCATCGCTGGACGCGGCCTTTTTTATCAGCTGGTCTTCGCATTGTTTTTTTCTGGAGAGTGACCGTTCAATGGGATACTATCCGACATCTCTATCAGGATGACGACATGACGCAACCGGAAATCTGGACGACCCTGAAGGTCCTTGACTGGACCAAGGAATACCTTGCCGCTAAAGGGATCAAGAACTCCCGGCTGGAAGCGGAATGGATGTTGTGCGAGGCCACCGGCCTTGACCGGGTCGGGCTCTATCTCAGCTTCGAGAAGCCGCTGAACGAGGATGAATTGACCGCTTATCGGGCCATGGTCACGCGTCGGGCCAGGCACGAGCCTTTGCAGTACATCCTGGGCAGCCAGGAGTTCTGCGGCCTGGAATTCGAAGTCACGCCCGAGGTGCTGATACCCCGCTACGATACCGAAACACTGGTGATGGAGGCGGTGGCCAGGATGCCGGCCAGCCGCAACATCCTGGATATCGGCGTGGGCAGCGGTTGTATCGCGGTTGCCCTGGCAAAACAGCTTCCCAATGCCATGGTGACGGGCACCGACATCTCGGAGCCGGCACTGGCCATTGCCCGGCGCAACGCACTGAAGAACGGAGTGGACATCGAATTTCTTTCAGGTTCGATGTTAGGGCCGGTTGGCGGGCGCCGCTTTGATCTGATCGTTTCCAATCCCCCCTATATTCCCACGGCCGATATTGGCGGGCTGCAGCCCGAGGTAAGGGATTTCGAACCGCGTGGCGCGCTGGATGGCGGACCCGACGGCCTGGACGCCTATCGCATGCTGGTGCCGGTGGTGCCGGACTACCTGAATCCGGGAGGCTGGCTTCTGGTGGAGATCGGTATCGGCCAGGCCGGGTCGGTGATGGAGCTGTTCAAGGCCAACGGATTCACGGAACTATTTACCGCTCGCGATCCCGCCGGGATCGAGCGTGTAGTGGGAGGGAGCATACATGGATAGCAAAGAGTTGTGGAAAGTGCTGGAGGAGGCCGATCTCCTGGCTTCGCAGGGAGAGGTTGACCGCGCCATCGATCGGATGGCTGCGGAGATCACCGGCAGGTTGCGGGATAGCCGCCCCTTGGTGTTATGCGTCATGAACGGCGGCCTGATAATTTCCGGCCAGCTGCTGCCGAAGTTGCATTTCCCGCTGGAGATCGACTATACCCAGGCCACCCGCTACGGTAACGAGACAACGGGCGGCGGACTGACCTGGAAGGCCATGCCCCAGCGGGACATGGCCGGGCGGACAGTACTGATTATGGACGACATCCTGGACGAAGGGGTGACCCTGGACTCCCTTGCCCGCTACTGTTACGGGCAAGGTGCCCAAGAGGTGTTGCTGGCGGTGCTGGTGGAAAAGCTCCACCTGCGCAAGGTAAAGCCCGGCATGCGGGCCGATTTCTCCGGCCTGGAGGTGGGCGACCGCTTCCTCTTCGGCTATGGCCTGGACTACAAGGGATATTGGCGCAATGCACCGGGGATTTATGCCGTGAAAGGTCTGTAGCGGGAAGCGTTTCCGGCGCCGCCCGGAAGTCTGTAAAACAAAAGCCCCTCGCTTTGTAGCTTGGGGCTTTTGCATGTCATTTTATCAATCGGGACTATTTTTTCACAAACTCCACTTCCAATTGAATGGCCACCTCGTCGCCGACGATCAAGCCGCCGTTATCCATGGTCTTGTTCCAGGTCAGGCCAAAGTCCTTGCGGTCGATGGTGGTGGCCGCCGATGCGCCGCGCCGGATGCCGCCCCATGGGTCCTTGATTTCAGGGGTCGGCCCGTCCACATCCAGCACCACCGGGCGGGTATTGCCCTTGATGGTCAGGTTGCCGGTGACTTTCAGTTTGCCGTTGCCGGCCTTTTCGACCTTGGTGGATGTGAAAGTCATGACGGGATACTTGGCCACTTCGAAGAAATTCGCGCTGCGCAGGTCATCGTCACGCTTCTGGATGTTGGTGTTGATCGAGGCGGTGTCGATGTTGATATCGACCTTGGACTTGGTGATGTCCTTGTCGTCCAGATAGAGCTTGCCGCTGAACTTCTCGAAGCCACCCTTGACGTTGCTGATCATCAGGTGCCGGACCTTGAATTGCAGGGTGGTATGGACCGGATCGATCTCCCAGTTGGATGCCAGCGCAGTGAGCGGGGAGAGCAGTGCCAAACCGACCAGTATGCAGATGAAGCGTTTCATGGGATCCTCCGTTGCAAAAACGATGACTGTTTATGATGATTGTATGTATTCCAATACCTGGGCAGGGTGCTGATCCGCCTTGGCCACCTTGGTCCAATGTTTTTTCACAACCCCGTCCGGCCCGATGACCACGGTGGAGCGGATGGTGCCCGTGGTCTTTTTGCCGTACATGACCTTTTCCCCGAATGCCCCATAGGCCTGCATCATGGCTGCGTCCGGGTCTGAGAGCAGCGGAAAGGGCAGGCTGAAGGCACCGATGAACTTGTTGTGCGCTGCCAGGCTGTCCTTGCTGACTCCCAGCAGGACGATCCCCCTGGTGAGCAACTCGGAGTAATTGTCCCTGAAGCCGCATGCTTCCTTGGTGCAGCCGGGGGTGTTATCCCTGGGGTAGAAATAGATGATTACCGTCTTGCCTGCGTAATCCTTCAATGCATGCCGCTTGCCGTCGCTCCCATCCAGCGAGAAGTCCGGCGCCTTTTTACCTTCCAGTGACATAGATATTCCTCCTGACGGATATTAAACAAGATCGATTAGGTCCACTTTATCACCTTGCCGCCGCAGGTCAAGGGGGTAAATATAAAATACAATGATTCTTGCGGGTTTCTCCCCATTGCTTGTGCGGAAAATGGTTTGTCTGGTATGCTTTGTTTTCAGTCATAACAAGGCGCAGAGGAGATTGTCAGATGAGTATCAGCCGCAAGGAATTTTTCCGCCAGAGCATCTTCCAGTTGGGCAAGACCATTGTCGAGGTTGCGGAAAGCGTCAAGCCGATTACTGAATCGGCACCGGTCATACCTGCGGAACAGGGCTTTACACCGCACCAACAGGAAGACAATCTGGTTGCCCGGGCCTGGAACGAACATTGCCTGGCCAGGAATTGCGGCTGCCTTGCCTGCGCGGAGCGTTGCGAGTCACAGGCCATCATGATGGTCATGGGCCAGGGGATCCGGATCGACGCCTCGCGCTGCACCGGCTGCGGCGGCTGCGAATATGTCTGCCCCACGACCCCCAAGGCGGTCCGGCTTGTTGCAAAGCCTGCTCCTGCAACGGATTGAAGCTGCCGGCAATCGGCACATAAAATAAAGTCCAGGAAAGGGGAACGAACATGAGGAAGAAGAACATTGCCCTGGCAGCCGCCGTGACCGGCGCCGTAACCTTGCTGCTGCTTCCCGCCCTGCCCACGGCCGCCAAAGGCAAAGCGCCGATGCCGGCCAAATGGGCCCCCAGCCAGAACTACAAGCCCGCATCCGATAACAGGGAGCAGTGCTATGCCTGCCATGACGAGATCAAGGCGCTCAAGGAAGGCTCCAAGCATGCCGACCTCTCCTGCAAGACTTGCCACGACCGGATGGACGAGCATATGAAAGACCCGGAGAACCACAAGCCGGTCACGGTCATCGACCAGGCGTTATGCGGCAAATGCCATGGGGATGAATATAGGACCCTCAACCAGGTGGACTACGAGGCCCAGGCCAAAAAGGAAAAGGGGACCCCTACCGGCCGCTCGCCCATGCAGGACAAACTGCTGGCCCCCTACGGCTTCACCTACGAGCATGACGAACCGCGCGGCCATGTCTTCATGGTCATCGACCAATTTTCCGTGGACCGATTTCAGGGGGGGCGCTTCCAGTTCAAGAAGGGGTGGCGGGGCATAGACGCCACAGGCAAGACCTGGGACGTGCTCTACGACCAGGCGGAAGGAAACAGGGAATGGAAGCCTTTGCCGCAGACCGCCATGGCCGGCAATCCCACCTGCATCCAGTGCAAGACCTCGGATCACATTCTCAAGTGGAAATTCCTGGGGGACAAGGACCCCAAGGCCAGATGGGACCGCACCTCCAACGTGGTTGATGTGGCCAAGGACACCAACAACCCCATGGGGTGCATCCATTGCCACGACCCACACGGCGCCCAGCCGCGCATCGTGCGCGACGAGCTGATCAACGAGATCGACAGGGGATCGAAGATCTTTGCCGGCAAGGATGGCAAGACCGATCTGAAGGTGATGGACTTCCGCGGCTTTCGCAAGATCGGCATCATGCAGAAACCCGACTCGCGCATGATGTGCGCCCAGTGCCACGTGGAGTATGCCTGCGGCACTGGTTTCGAATTCGATACCGGCAAAAAGATCGGCTACGAAGACCGGCGCACCAACCATATGCCGCTGCTGCAGGTCAAGCAGCTGCTGGAGCATTACAAGCAGATCAATTTCTACGACTTCAGGCACGAGGTGACCGGAGCCAGGCTGGTCAAGCTGCAGCACCCGGAGGCAGAGACCTACTACGGCAGTGTCCATGACCGTGCCGGTGTCACCTGCGCCGATTGCCACATGCCGATCATGAAAAACGCCCAGGGCAAAAGCTTCAGGTCCCATATGGTGGTCAAGCCCAAAAACCATGTCAGGGAGGCCTGCCTGAGTTGCCACGCCCATTCCAAGGATACGGAAACGCGGAAGCTGTACCAGCTCGATGCCACCCAGAACTACATTCGCGGCAAAATGCGCAAGGCCGAGTACTGGCTTGGCCAGTTGATCGACTCCTATGCCGCTGCCCAACGCATGGGCGTGGTGCCCACCGTGCTGGACCAGGCCCGTGCCAAGCACGAAGAGGCCCATGTCCTCTGGGAATGGTGGACCGCCGAGAATTCGGACGGCTTCCACAACCCCGAACTGGCCAGGGACAGCCTGGCCCTCTCCATCACCGCCTCCAAGGCCGGAGTCAAGATGCTCAACGACGCCATGGCCGTTGCCAGGAAGGGCGAGCCCAGGTAGGCATTGCCTGCCGCGCCGCAGTCAGCCGGGGTCGGGCTTGGCCAGGCGCACGGCCCCGCGTCAACTTTGGCGCGGGGCCGCTTATGTTCATGCATGGCATGGTGCCGGGACCTGAATATTTTATGCAAGATGCTCAATACGGATGTGCGAAAAGGAGAATCATATGAAACTGGGATTTGTCGGTTTGGGGATCATGGGGAGCGCAATGGCAGCGAACCTGGTAAAGGCCGGGTTCGAGGTGACGGTCTGGAACCGGACGCCGGGAAAATGCGCTCCGCTGGCCGCTCAGGGGGCCAAAATCGCGGCCACACCGCGCGAGGTTGCCGAGGCTGCGGACATCGTCATAGCCATGATGGCGACCCCGCAGGCCGTGGAGGCGGCCCGTGACGGCGCTGACGGCATCCTGGCCGGTTTGCGGCCCGGCAAGGGCTATGTGGACATGTCCACCATAGACGTGGAGACCTCACTGGAATCGGCCCGGCTGGCACGGGAAAAAGGGGCCATGTTCCTGGAAGGGCCGGTGGCGGGAAGCCGCAAGCCCGCGGAAGACGGCCTGCTGACCATCATGGCGGCCGGCGACCGCATGCTGTACGACCAAGCCCTTCCCGCACTGGAGAAAATGGGCAAAAAGTTGCTTTTCCTGGGCGAGGTGGGGAACGGCGCCAGGATGAAGCTGGCCAATAACCTGGTCATGGGCGGCATGATGGCCGCCTTTAGCGAGGGCATGGCCCTGGCCGCCCGCAGCGGCCTGGATCTGGCCCAACTGCTCGAAGTGCTGGATGCCGGGGCCATGACAAACCCCATGTTCCGTTTGAAGGGCGAAGCGGTTGCCGCCAACGGCCATTTCCCGGCCGCCTTCCCTCTCAAGCACATGCAGAAGGACCTGCGCCTGGCCATTGCCCTGGCGGAACAGGTCGGTCAGCCCCTCTTTGCAACTGCCTCGGTAAACGAGCTGTTCAAGGAGGCAGTGGCGAGCGGCCTGGGCGATTCGGACTTTGCCGCCGTCAGCCGCGTGGTCAGGAAATAACGGTTATATTTGATGGATGTAGTTGAAAAAGCGGAAAAAAAGGGGGAGGTGCTCCGCAATCTGTTGCGCTCCCTCCGCTCCCGGAACTATCGCCTCTTTGTGGCCGGGCAGAGCGTGTCCCTGGTCGGCACCTGGATGCAGCAGGTTGCCATGAGCTGGCTGGTGTACCGCCTGACCGGCTCCGCCATGCTGCTGGGCGTGGTCGGCTTCACCAGCCAGATACCCACCATCCTCATCTCCCCCGTAGCCGGCGTGCTGGCCGACCGCTGGGACCGGCGGCGACTGTTGATCGCCACCCAGACCCTGGCCATGCTCCAGGCGGTCTTTCTTGCCGTTGTTGTCCTGACAGGGGTGGTGCAGGTCTGGCAGATCATCCTGCTGAGCCTGGTCCTGGGCGTGGTCAATGCCTGCGACATCCCCATCCGCCAATCATTTGTGGTGGAGATGGTCGAATACCGGGAAGACCTGGGCAACGCCATTGCCCTCAACTCGTCCATGGTGAACGGCGCCCGCCTGGTGGGGCCGTCCATTGCGGGCCTGCTGGTGGCCTCGGTGGGAGAGGGGGTCTGCTTTCTGCTGAATGCGGCCAGCTACCTGGCGGTCATCGTGGCGCTTGTGGCCATGCGCATCCCCGCAGGCTCCCGCCGGCAATCCCCCAGGCGCCATATCCTGCTTGAACTCCGGGAGGGGTTTGAGTACGCCTACAAGTTCGGGCCCATCAGAAGCATCCTGCTCCTGGTGGCCCTCATCAGCCTGATGGGGATGCCCTATGCCGTACTGGTGCCGGTCTTTGCCAAGGACATCCTCCATGGCGGCGCCCACACCTTCGGCTTTCTCATGGCGGCGGCGGGCAGCGGCGCCCTGGTGGGCACCCTGTATCTTGCCTCGCGCCGCAGCGTCCTGGGGCTCGGCCGGGTGATCGTGGCAGCCACGGGCTGTTTCGCCGCCGGGATCGCTTTCTTTGCCATTTCCAACAGTTTTCCCCTCTCAATGGCGGCGCTGGTAGTGGCCGGATTCGGGGCAATGACGCTGGTCGCATCCTGCAACACGGTGCTGCAGACGATCCTGGATGAGGACAAACGGGGGAGGGTGATGAGCTTTTTCACCATGGCGTTCATGGGCATGGCACCCTTTGGCAGTCTCTCCGCCGGGGCCCTGGCCGATGTCATCGGGCCGAGGGATACCCTGCTGATCGGCAGTTGCGGCTGCCTTGCCGGGGCCGCCGTCTTTGCCCGCCATCTCCCGCAGATCAGGGAAAAGGTGCGTCCCATCTATGTCCGCATGGGTATTGTCACGGAAGCGGCGAACGACATGGAGACCGCCGCTGAGGAGCCGCACTTGCCGGAAGACCTGTGAACCGGGCGGGGCCGAACCTCAAATTGCCTGCTTATCATTATTCCTGAACATGACAAGCAAAAGATAAGAAACCACGCTCAGATTGACGATCAGCACGGTAACCCGCGGCCAGGTGGTCTTGTGGACGACCTCGAAGATCTCGACCGGGATGTACATGCCGCCGGTCAGGACGGCGAACCACTCGGCCCAGGACTTTCTCAGCCAGAGCCCCACGGCCTCCACCATCCGCATGAGAGAGTACATTGCCGCGGCAATGGCCATGCTCCAGAGATTCGTGTCGTTTATCCTGTTTATCAGGTCGAGAAATATCCGCGGATAATGGCTGGCGGGGTTTAAATCGAGATGTTCTACCAGTCGTATGGCTGCTTCGTGGATGTCCTTGTGGATAAACGACAGCAATTCGAAGCCCGCCAGAAGGACCAGCAGCCCTTTGGCGCCTTCAAAAAACGCAACGACGCGCAGCCCTCGGGCATGGGGCTTGCGGGTGGAATGTTTGCGGGTTTTGGATCGGACCATTTTCGTGACTGTCCCCTTGATGATTCGCAAAGACTACCACGACAGCGGGCAAGATTCAAATCTGCGGGAATTGGCTGCCGTTTCCTGGCTGACCGGAAGGTCAGGGGATCAAGATTGGAAAAGTGTAAAGGTTCTTTACACCCCCGTAAAAGCCCACCAGTAGCGGCTTTACAGGGTAAGATTGGAAAAGTGTAAAGTTTCTTTACGTTTTCATAACTAGCCGGCAACTAAGGGTTTATTCCCTGTTTGAGTTTAATGTGTAAAGTTTCTTTACGTTGTGCCGCTTTGGCCGCGCCTGGCCGGTAATTTCCCCGAAAATCACAAATCCCCTCTCAATCGTCCTCGACTTTACCACCGCAAAATTCAGTCTGATGCAAGGCAAATCCTTTGCCAGGGCGCGTTTGCGCTTGCCGGTCAAGCGGATGCGGGCCGCCGGTCCGGTGCCGCACGGTTATTTCTGTATTGTCGCCATCGGATCTTTGGCGGGAACAAGCGGCTGGATTTCAGGAGGTTGTTTTGCCGAGCCGATTTTTGCGCGGGCGTAACCAACAGATTTTAAAGCATAAAATATTTTAAAAATTTATTGGCATCATATGTGAAATAACGATTGCCGATTGGCGGTCTGCATGGCCAAACGAATAATGTGGAAAGGGAACAATGTACTTGGATCCATTTACGAACAGTACAGGCGGTTTGAATATCCCCCCAAGGCTTTCAAACATAGAGATCACCATTCTGGCATTCCTGCAAACCCATACTTACCTGGCTGACCCTATCATCGACATCGTGTTGCTCCAGGAGATGTGCACCGACAGAGGTCTTCCCGTCGCCGAGTTTTGCCAAGGTTTCCTGGGGCTGCTCGCGCGGCGCCTGATAGAGCCGCAAGGCGATTTGCGCTATGCCCTGTCGGAAGAGGGGCGCAAGCATCTGCAGCACGGTCCGCTGGCGGAATATAGGGGTGCGGGGGAGAAGCGGGTTGTGGAGGATGATGTTTGAGGCCGGCCACGCTCTCCCAGAGGGCGAGGGTTAGATTTTTTATCCCTTCTCCCTCTGGGAGAAGGTGGCCGCAGGCCGGATGAGGGGCAGTGGAGCCGTTGGAATGAAGCAAAGCAAAACCATACCACACGATATCTTGCAAAACGCCCGTGAGCTGCGCGCCAGACTGACCGATGCGGAACAGCTTCTTTGGTATCTGCTGAGAAATCGCAGTTTTTGTGGCTACAAGTTTCGTCGCCAGCATCCGGCAGGCCGATACATACTCGATTTCTATTGCCACGAAAAGCTGCTTGCCATCGAACTGGATGGTGGTGGTCATGGTGCTGAAGAGCAGAGATTATATGATGCTGAGCGAACGAAGGAGCTTGAAGGGGCAGGAATCAATGTTTTGCGTTTCTGGAACAATCAGGTGTTGGCGGAGACAGAGTCAGTCTTGATGTCGCTTTTTATGGCATTGACAGAATCTCCCTCACCCGGCGCTCCGCGCCACCCTCTCCCAGAGGGCGAGGGTTAAATTTTTCCCCCCTTCTCCCTCTGGGAGAAGGGGGCCGCAGGCCGGATGAGGGGGATTTTAGTTGACTTGAATTAAGTATGGTGTCCCCGGAATTCTGGGTCCTGGTGTCCCCGGAATTCTGGGTCCCCGGAATTCTGGGCACGGTTTGCTATTGAACCTGCCTCCTTTTCATGTCTCTGAACTAGAAAAGCATATATATGTAGACACATTAGATAAATAGAAAAACAGCAAAAGCATATACAGATAGATACATCGGTCTAGCCGGTAATTTGCGAGTTAAGCTCAGAAAAAGCTCAAGTTACTGAAACTGAAATAATTGCAAGCGCAATGAGAAGGGGAGTATGTTGATAGTTTCATCCGTTATATGATGCTTGGTTCTCATGTAAGATGCTTTTACCGTTAGCTAGTCAATATGTTGAGCACCAAGATAAAGACTCCGTTTTGGTGTTAGACTGTATCCTTAGGAGTCAACGTTAGGGGGGATGGTCATGATATGGAACGTAATCAGAGTAATTATGGGATTAAGTTTATTATTGGTTACATCGGGATGCGTATGGACGCTGTTAGCAGCACCGCAAGATTATTGGCAAAACGACACACTGAGCTCTGAAAATTTTCACCAGACTTTTAACAAAGATAATTATGAATGCATGCGGCAATCACAACAACGTCAATCAAACTCCGCTTATGACGCATACGGTGGGCAATCGAATTCAGGTACTATAACAAATTATGATCTTTTCAACGCATGTATGTATGCAAAAAGCTATTACCTTGTACGTAAGTAATTATAGAGTTACCTCGCAAGAGCCTAAGGGAACCTTTGGGGACGCCCTTCATATATTCACATTTGAGGAAAAGCGATGTCCCAACTTGCACTTAGGCCGTGTCCGGGCGATAAGACTGCCCGGTAGGTCAAGTGCGGCCCCATTGTGTGCCCAAAAAGATGAATCGGAAGATTATATAAATTATCAAATTCGTCTTGTAAACGAGCGATGTGATTTTGTTTTTGGTGGAGGATAGCTAGTGGCGTGGTATCTGAGAAAATCGGTCAAGGTTGGACCAGTTCGGTTCAATCTGTCAAAAAGTGGTATCGGCACCTCCGTAGGCGTTAAGGGTTTCCGGGTCGGCGTCCGACCCAACGGGAAAAGCTATATCCATGCCGGCGGATATGGGCTTTACTACCGACAGGAACTGGGAGGTGGAACTGGCGGCGGAAGAACTTCTTCGCAGACATTTCCTCAGACACCCGCGACCTACAACGAACCGCCTCGGCCCGGCACCACAGAATACACCACCGCCTCTTCTCAAGAGTTGGTTCCACAATCGAGGAAAGATCTGCTGGACAGACTCAACCAATCCTACACCACCGTGCGGCTCGACTACGTCTGCGGCGGAATCGGTCTTCTGCCATCCTTCATTGCCTTCCAAAGTAGCTCTCTTGCCGGCTGGATTGTCTTCATTCTGGCAGTGGTCACCTTCATTTTCACTGCTCGCTGGGAATCGAAGCGTCGGACCGTCGTCCTCGATTACGACTTCGAAGACAAGGGGGAGCGGTTTCAGAAAACAATCTCCGCGTTCAACGCCCTCGCTTCAAATAGCAAAGTATGGTCGCTGATAAATTCCCGGGGAGTCAACGATATCCACGATTGGAAGCGAAACGCTGGCGCCTCTAACTTGATTAGCCGCACCGAAGCTCAAGTCGGAGAAGGGAAACCCCCGTGGGTGGAGACGAACATCGATGTGCCGGTCATCAATACTCGCGGGCAAAGCCTGTACATGATGCCCGACGGCATCCTTGTCTATGACAGTAAGGGTGTGGGGTTCGTCGAATATGACGATATCCGCGTGGACACCAATACCACCAGATTCATCGAACAAAGCCCACCGCATGATGCCAAGGTTGTCGACAAGACCTGGAAGCATCCGAACAAGAGTGGCGGGCCTGACCGCAGGTTCAAGAACAACTATCAGATACCAATCTGCCTGTATGGCGAACTGCGGGTCAAATCTGGCTCAGGCATGGACTTGTACCTCATGACCTCGAAGAACGAGGCACCCCAGAGTTTCTCGGCACATTTCAGCAGTTCATGTAACCCGGTATAAGGACAATATTGTCACAATCTGATGGGTTGGATACGAGACTAAAGTGAAAGGCGAGACTCAACAAGGCTTAGGACCTGTACGAAAACCCGGCAGATCAAAGCCATGCCCGTTCCCCCAGGATTCGAGGTTGGGATAGCAAGCAAAAATTGGAGGTAATATGATAGGGAAAGTGATTGTCTTCGGTATTAGTGTAATTTTGTTAACTTGCTGTGTTGGTGCCGCTGCCCAGGCGCCCTTACGGATTCACAAGTCCGAGTTCTCAAAAACGGCCATCGTAGCAGGCGATCTCAAGCTAACGATCACAGATATCAGTATCGGCGCGTCTCCTTTCGGAATGCCAAAGATGGAAATTGAGATTGAGAACATTGCTGCAACGGCAGCGCCGTTTGACCCTCAGCAGCTATCATTTGTTCGGGCCGATGGGCACCAAGTCGAAGCGCTCGCGATACGGGTCTTTCCGGATATTCTGGTCACTCCTCGGGTTTTTCTCATCATCAGCGGAGCGCGATTACAACAGAGCTACTACATGAATGAGAAGTTGCAACTGCCTGCCCGGATGTACTACCAAGGTAAACTGATTGCAGAGATCACCGAGTGAAGAACACACCGGAGGGGTCAGGGCTACACATTCCACGGGATTAACTCTGAAATATGAATTGTGTCACCCTGCCCCCAGATGTCTTTCCTGGATTTATGAAAACAGCCCTGCTTATGGCCTTAGAACCATATTTTGCTGGCAAAACAAGGCTTCTAATAATGTGAGAGTAAACCGGCGGCTGTTATCCCGACTCTGACATAACTCAGCCTGGAAACTTTCCCGCTTTTGCCATAGGAGGCAGCGATGCAATGCCCATACTGCAAGGAAGAGATCATCGACGGCGCGCTGAAGTGCAAGCACTGCGGCTCCATGCTCAACGCCCCGCCGATTGTGCTGGAGACAGGTGGGCGGAACGACTTCGGCGCCATGTTCGGCCGGGCCTTTGAACTCTGGAAGGGGGATATGGGCAACCTGGTCCTTGTGACCCTGGTCTTCATGGTGGTGGTCTGGATACCGATCGCAAACGTGGGCTTCATCGCCGGTTATACGCGCTCGCTCCTCAAGGTGTCCAGGGGCGAGGGCAGGGCCGCGGTGGGTGATATCTTCGGCGCCTGGGACTGCTTCGGCAACCTGCTGGGCTTCGTCCTCATCAACCTGCTCGCCTATTTCATCTTGCACTTCGTCCCGATCCTGGGCCCGCTGGCCTCCCTGGTCCTGGGGTTCGTGGTGATGCCGGCCAGTTTCCTGATCATCGACAGGGGTAAGGGGGTCATGGACGCCTACAAGTGGTGCCTGAAGACGATTCAGGCAGATTTCGTCAACTGGCTGCTGGCCTACCTGGTGGGTAGCGTGATCGCCTGTGCAGGCTTCGTGCTGCTCATCATCGGCATCATTCTCAGCATTCCACTGGGGCAGTTGATTATCATCCAGCAGTACGAGGCGGCGGTAAAGGAGTGTTAGAGGGATTAATAAAGGGATCAGTCTGCTTTTTACTAGCCAGACGCCCATAAATGTCTACCTGCACTTTTGGCAATGAAAAATGTTTAAGCCAATGTGGATATGGTGGTTAAGTATGGATTTTTAATAATGGTCGGATAAGGGGGAAAAATGTACAGGGCAATTTTAATTTTAGCTTTGTTGGCAATTTGCTCTATTGCGCAAGCATCCGAAACTTCACACAGAGCCGCAGTAGAAAAGATGTTCCAGGCAAGCAATGCTGAAAAGATGATCGATTCTATGTATTCACAAATGGAGTCAATGATAGAACAGCAATTCAAACAAATGGATTTACCAGAGGATGCAAAACCAATAATGGCAAAGTACCAAAATAAAATATGGAATATTACGAAGAGCGAACTTTCATGGATGAAAATAAAAGACGATATGGCGTCTGCTTATATGAATGTTTACTCTGAAAATGAAATTAATGAATTGACCAAGTTCTACAAATCGCCGGTTGGAATTAAATTTATCAATAGAATGCCAGAGTTGACACAACAAATGTTTAATTTGGTACAAAATAGAATTCCTGCCTTATTGAGTAAGCTTGAACAAATTGAACAGGAAATGAAAAACGAAATAGAGTTATCCAAAAGTAAAGCTGAGTAAATTTGACGATCTGGGAAAAGTCCCGGCAAAGTTCAGGGCGAAGATGAAAATGTCGCCCGGCGTGTACGGCCAGCAACGCACAATGGTCAGGGTGCACAATAACCAGATCTGGGTGCCGGTAACATTTGTTCATAAAGGAAGAACCGTAACAGCCCTGTTGCTGTTGGACACCGGGGCAACCAGCACCTCGATTTCGCCGGCACTTGCCCGGCGGCTGGACGTCCAGGCCGCGGAGACAACCGTGGGAGCCGCCAGCCTTGCCGATGGCAGGGTTGTCCGGACTGCCCATGTGGTTGTCGAAAATGCGACGGTGGGCCCAAAGGCAAAGCGCAACTTGAACGTGCAAATAATGCCGAGAGCCGGCAACGAGGAAACCGGGCTGCTCGGGATGGATTTTCTGGGCGATTTTCCCCATGTCATAGAAACTAAAGCCGGTGTTATCCGCTGGCAATGAAAGTTTTTTATAACAGGGACAAGCTGCTTTTTGGCGGTAAAATTTAAAAGCAGCCGGTTCCATTTTGGAAAAGCAAAATTCGTTTCACGCGACGACGCAACGAAAGGCAAAGCATAGAACTTAAACCAAAAGGCTTTTTACAGGGATGAACGGGATGAAGGGGCCTAAAGGGATAACACCTTAAAGCCGTTTTTCAGTTTTCTGTTTGGCCAAAAGAAATGTTTTGATTTTGACGTTATCCCCTGTACCGCCTTCATCCCTGTTAAATTAAATGGGTTTTATGTGAGCTGAATAGTTACCCCCGAAGAATATTTATGATTTGCGCCGCGCCGTCGCGTGAGTCCGGTTCTGAAAAAACAATGCATTACACAGGAACGTAACGATGGCCCTATGGAAAACCCATACAACCTTGGAGCAGCTTAAAGAGAGATCGAAAGATACCTTGATGGAACATCTTGGGATCGAATATCTGGAGATTGGCGATGATTATCTGAAAGCCCGGATGCCGGTAGATGCCAGGACAAAACAGCCGGCCGGGCTGCTCCACGGCGGGGCTTCGGTCTCCCTGGCCGAGACTTTGGGAAGCATTGCGGCGACGTTATGCCTGGACAGCGAAAAGAAAGAGGTTGTCGGGCTCGAAATAAACGCAAACCACATACGCTCCGTAAGGGAAGGCTGGGTAACCGGCGTCACAAAGCCGATCCATGTCGGCGGCACCACGCAGATATGGGAAACCAGGATTTACAACGAGCAGGACAAGCTGGCCTGCATCTCCAGGCTTACGGTGGCAATCATAGCTAAAAAATCAGTAACGTCCGTTTAGGTAATTCCTTAACACCGTCCTCCCCCCCTCAAGGGGAGAGGATTTATGATCACTGTAGATATGTCTGCCTGCCCTTGGCATGGCATGGAGGGATGGATGCTGACCAAATTTCGACCCTTGATACTATTGATATCCGTATCTTGCTGCCTCGCCAGCGGTGTCGCCGGAGCAGGTGACCGCAAGGAGACAAAGCGGCAGGTACAGAAGCAGGCACAGCATTTCTCTTCCCACCGGGGACGATATTTCAGCTGGGCCGCACCGGCAGAGTGGAAGTCGTCAGAAAGCACCAACGGCCTCACTCTTACTTCTCCCACCGGCAGCGAGGCCGTCATGTATGCCATCCTTCTCAGGTCCCAGGGAGAGGCCACTCCGCTGCAGTTTCTGCAGTTCATGCTTTCGCGAATGCCCGGTTACACCGACTTCAAGGTGCTCTCCTCGAAACGGTTGCCTGACCAGAAATCCGGCATTCCCGGAACAACCTGGAGGGTGATCGAGGCCGAAATGAGCTACAAGGTGAACGGCAAGCCTTTCCGCGCCTTCTGGACGTGCGGCATCAACAACTATTTCGGCATCTACGACGCCTCCCTGAACGGTTATCAGGCAAGTGCCGCGCTGTGGCCCAGCTCAAAGGCATACCTGCCAGCCATTTCCAACCGCATCGCCATCATCAACCCGCGCCAGATAGCCGGGAACGATACGTTGATACCGGTCAGGAACCGTCCCCTCGACAACAGCGGGATTCTCGAATCCGGCCGCCTGCGGGACGAATCAAGGGCTCGCATCAGCAAGAAGACCCGTGAGGGGATCATGGGGCAGGAAAGGGTGAAGGACCCCAAGACAGGGGAGGTCTTTGACATGCCGTTGAACAATTACGACGCCGCCGCAGGGGGATACAGAAACCCGAACCGGCCCAATGAACTGCTGGAGCCCACCAGGCCTGGCGAATAAAGAGGGACAATGAAAATAAGATTTGCGGTTATTTGCTTCAGTTGGTTTTGCTGCTTGATGATGACAGGCTGTTTATACAGAGGCGATGGCGTTTTTAAAAAAATCGGCAATTCTGATTATAAAGCCAAATTAAGCGTCTTGGACGTGTTTGTCGTTGCCGATGGCTGCCCGACTTACATTTGCGGCGCAGTTTTTCTGGAGGATCGCATCACGCCTTTAAGGAACGCGCACATCCTGCTTATAAAGGGTGACCAGACGTATCCTGTCTCAAGTGCCGACACGGATAATCGAGGCGAGTTCAATATGACAGGATTGTATGCGAATGATTATTACAGCATAGAAATCGATTCACCCGACTATTCAGGGAAGAAAACGATCCTGGTTGAGCCCAACAAGAATAATTGGCACGAAATCTATGCAACAAAAAAAGTAAAATAGTGGAAGTTGAGGAAAGCATCCATGGACCAACTGAATAAGAAAATCTGGCAGAAGGTTTTCAAGGGGCATCTCGTGTCCCTGGCCATCATTTCTATCATTTTCATATGCTTCATTGTCAGGTCAGGGAGCCTGTCTGCCTGGCTGCTCGTGGGTGTCGTGCTGTTTCTGGCGACATTCAGGTTTATCCGGTCGGGATATCGGCAATAAAAAAGGGGATTCCCACAGCGGGAAGTCGGTAAGGAGAGTTATTTCTCCTGCAGCGTAGACAGAAAGGATGATTTACATGAAATACAGCGGAATTGTGACGAAACGGTCGATTGCCGGGGTTGTCTTTGTGCTTTTGGCGATTCAGCTTGTGCCGGTGGATCGGACGAATCCTCCGGTCGAGTCGGAGGTTCCTGCCCCTGCGGCGGTGCGGTCCATCCTGCGGCGGGCCTGTTACGACTGTCACTCCAATGAGACTGTCTGGCCATGGTACAGCCGGATCGCGCCTGTTTCGTGGCTGGTTGCCAGCGATGTCCATGAAGGCCGCGCGGACATGAACTTTTCGACCTGGAATCGCAGGACAAGGGAAGAGCAGCTTAAAGCCTTTGATGAGTGCTGGGAGAAGGTTGAACAGGGCGATATGCCGCCGTTGCTTTATCGTCCGGCACATCCGGCAGCCAGGCTGACCGAGGCTGATCGTTCGGCCCTGCGGGCCTGGTCCCAATCCGCCGGTTCCGTGGACGCGAAGAGTCATTAAACACCGATTGGCCGTTTTTGATTGTCATGTAGGGGCCAAGCAAGTTTTATCTGCTTTGCCCGCCTTTGATCTCTGTGGCAAAAGGGCGAAGCTCTTGCTTCGCCCCTACGTAGATAATCGGTATATTGACAATTTCCATATCCCTAAAGAGTCGGTGGTTATGTCGTAATTTCTATGATCCAGGTCATTTGCCGGTTTCAGCTACACGAAAGGGGTGTTTATGTTTCTTGAGTATGCAATGAAGTATTGGGGGTATCTTGCCCTGCTGGTCCCTGCTGCCATCCTCATCTATGAGTCGGTGGTCATAGTGGGCGGCAATGAGATTGCCCTGATCGAGCGCCGGTGGTTCGGCAGCAAGATGCCCCAGGGGCGGGTTGTGGCCCTTGGCAATGAAGTCGGCATCCAGGCCCGGACCCTCGGCCCGGGACTGCATTTCCTGATTCCGTTCATCTACAAGGCAACTAAAAGCGTTTTTACCGAGATACTGGAAAACGAGATCGGCCTGATCGAGTCGGTTGATGGCTCCTCCATCCCGGCCGGGAACATCTTTGCCGCGGTTGTGGCCGGACACAACTCCTTTCAGGATGGCGAGGCATTCATCAGGAACGGCGGCCAGAAGGGGCCCCAGATCGAGGTGCTGCCTCCGGGCAAATACCGCATCAATCCCTATCTGTTCAAGCTGACCAAGGGGAGCGTTACCGAAATCAAGGATTTCGAGATCGGTTTCGTGGAATCGGTGGATGGCATCGCCATCCCCGAAGGCAAGATCTTTGCCCAGGCAGTGGAAGGCCACTCATCATTCCAGAACGGTGAAGCCTTTATCAAGAACGGTGGCCAGAAGGGGCCCCAGATAGAAATCATACCTCCGGGCAACTACCGCATCAATCCCTATCTGTTCAAGGTCACCAAGGGCGCGGCCACCAAGATCAGCGAAGGGGAAATCGGGCTGGTGGAGTCTGCCGATGGTTCGGCCATTCCGGCCGGCCGCATCTTTGCCAATGTGGTGACCGGCCACAATTCCTTCCAGTCGGGCCAGGATTTCATCAGGAATGGCGGCCAGAAGGGGCCCCAGACCGAGATCCTGCCGCCGGGCGTCTACCGTATCCACCCGAACCTGTTCAAGATCACCAAGGCAGCGGCCGTGGTGATCGCCAAGGGAGAGGTCGGCATGGTCACCGCCCAGGATGGGGCGCCCATACCGATGGGCAGGCTCCTGGCGCAGAGCGTGGCGGGACACTCCAATTACGAGAACGGCGAGGCGTTCCTGAAGAATGGCGGTCAGAAGGGACCCCAGATCGATGTCCTGCTGCCCGGTACCTATCGCATCAACCTGAACCTGTTTCAGATCCAGATCGCGCCCGCCGTGGTCATCGAGGCCAACAAGGTCGGTCTAGTGACGGCCCTGGACGGCATCCCGCTACCGGAGCGGGAATATGTCGCCTCGCCCATCACCGGCCATAACGATTACCAGGACGGCTCCGCCTTTCTGACCAAACAGGGGCAACGGGGCCCCCAGCTGGATGTGCTGCGGCCAGGCACCTATTACATCAACCCCTTCATGTTCAGCGTGGAAATCGATAATGTCGCGGTCATCGAGCGCGGCCAGGTCGGGGTGGTGGTGTCGAACGTCGGCGACGACCCGACCGAGGAGATGAAAAAACGTCTCGGTTCGACCCAGGCCGGTGCTTCGGAGGAAGAGGGGAAAGAAAAATATGTCGTGCCCAAGGGGTTCCGGGGCATCCAGGAGGAGGTCGCCGGGCCGGGCCGTTATTATCTCAACCGCAGGGCCTTCATGGTCTATATCATCGACACTACCAACATCACCATCGATTGGGACGACCAGGAGGATACCCGTTTCGACCAGCTGACCGTCATATCCAAGGATGGCTTCCCGATCCAGGTTGCCGTCAAGGTCGTGATCCGCGTCCGGCCGGACCAGGCTCCCTACATGGTGGCCAAGGTCGGTTCCATCGACAACCTGATCCAGCATGTCATCCATCCCATGATCGACTCATCGTTCCGGAACCAAGCCTCCACCGCCTCGGCCATGAACTTCCTCCAGAGCCGCTCGGAGGAGCAGGCCAAGGCAGAGGCCCGGGCCCGGGCCGACCTTGAACGGTATCATGTGGAGTGCGTGTCGGTCCTGATTTGCCAGATCCGCTTGCCCGAGGATCTGATGCAGACCCAGACCAAGCGGATCATCGCCGAGCAGCAGCAGGAGATGTACAAAATGGAGCAGCGGTCCCAGGCCGAGCGGACCGAGATGGAGAAGATGCGCGCCACGGCCGACCAGCAGCCCACGCTGGTTGCCTCGGAAATTGCCGTGAAGGTGGCGACCCAGAAAAAGACCGAGATGATCACCCTGGCCGAAGGCACGGCAGAGGCCAAGGCGTTGGAAGGGAGCGGCGAAGGTAAGCGGCTGAAGGCCATCGGCGATGGCGAGGCCTCCAAGATCGCCGCCATCGGCGATGCCACCGCCCAGGCCTACAACAAGCAGCAGGAGGCCATTGGCGAAGAGGCCATCAAGCAGATCAAGATCGTGGAGCTGATTGCGGCTGCCATAGAAAACGGCAGGATCAAGGTTGTCCCCGATGTCCTGGTGACGGGCGGCGGCAGTGCCGCCGATGGTCTGATGGGGATGCTGACCAAGCTCCTGCCCGGGGTGGATATCCCGGCACTCCTTAAGAAACCTGCAGCATCGGCCCCGGAAAAACATGCGGAATAGCCCGCAAAATCAGCGCCGAATTCAATTGGCAGCAGGAGTTGAAGAGTGAGTGAAAACTGCCTGATAGGTCGGCAACCGATAATGGACCGGAACGAGCATCTCTACGGCTACGAACTGCTCTTCCGCTCCACCGATGTCAATGCTGCCGACATTCGGGATTCCGGCCGGTCCACAGCCAATGTGATCATCAATACGCTTGCATCGTTCGGTATCATGGATCTTCTGGCCGGTCGGAAGGGATTCATAAATGTCGATTTAGACATGCTGATGGACGAAGTTCTGGAGTTGCTGCCGCCGGAACATATCGTCATAGAACTACTGGAGTCTATCGAGCCTTCACCGGCCCTGGTGGAGCGGTGTCTGTTGCTCAAGGAAGCCGGATTCGTCCTGGCTCTGGATGATCATCAGTACAGTCCGGATTTTGCCGAATTATATGCCATTGTGGATATTGTCAAAATTGACCTGCTCCTGACACCGCTGGAATCGCTTCCCGAAATCATCGGATTTCTGCGCCCTTATCCTTGTAAGCTGCTGGCCGAGAAGGTCGAGAGTATCGAGCTGTTCAGGGCTTGCCATGCCCTTGGTTTCGACTATTTTCAGGGTTATTATTTTGCCCGCCCGGACGTCCTCAAGAAAAGGAAAATGGACGAGCATGCGGCGACACTCCTCAAGTTGATGCGCCTTTTGGCAGAGGATGCCAACGTCGAGGATTTGGAACAGGCCTTCCGTGGCAGCCCAACGTTGACATACAAGCTATTGATGCTGGTCAACTCGGTGGCCTTCGGGCATCGCCACAAGATTCAGGGGTTGCGACACGCCATTGCAATGACCGGGCGGGTGCAGATCAAGCGCTGGGTGCAACTGGCGCTGTTTGCCGCCGATGGCGATGATGCCTTTGACCACCCTTTGGTTGACCTGGCCGCCACCAGGGCCGGATTCATGGAACAGTTGGCCTTTGTTCATCCTCACCTGCGGCTGGAAGAAGAATCCGCGGAACGGGCCTTTATGACCGGTATCCTCTCCCTGATGGAAAGCATCTACAACATTGCCATCGAAGACATCATCGCAAACCTGAATCTCAACGAGGAGATTGCCGCTGCCCTGATTGACCGCACCGGACATTATGGCAATCTTCTCAAAGTAATGGAGCATATCGAGGTTCTTGATATGTGGTCGGCGGCGGAGATGCTCGCATCCATAGGTATCAGCCCCGATACGGTGCCTGGCTTGCAATTGCGAGCCTTTAACTGGCGTAAACCCGGTGAAGGGGGATAATTGAATTCGCAGTCAATGGATTGGTCAGGGGGGCTGATTTTGGATCATTTCATGGCATAAACAGGAACTTTTGGGTTGCAACAGCCGGACCTGGGAGCTGTCAATGTTTGTTTATGGCTTTATTGCCGACTTCGGGGCTGACGAAAGCAAAGCTGCCTCCCAGTGCGATATAGGCTTCCATGATTCTGCGCAGCCCTTTTTTCTCTTCCTCGGTTATTTCCCGCTCCCTTGTCTGTTTTGTCCCTATATATTCAACTGAAGCCTTGCGCGCCTTCATCAGGGCCTGGATAGCGTAATACAATTGACTGTCAACGGCAGCGTCGTACCATTGTGCAACTTTGCCATGCACTTCTTCGGATTTTATTACCGGGGCCTGTACGTCGAAGGTTTTCTTGTCTGCTTTAATCCTGAATCCGGTGATGTTCAAGGAGGTGGCGTCAACGGACTGGATGCAGAAGCGCGGCCAGAGGGCGCCGGCAATATCCGAAAAATAGGCATATACCCAATCGGTCTCTCTGTTGCGCGGGGTGGATTCATCGAGATAGCGCAGAGGATTTTGAGGTGTTTCCGCTTCTTTCCTGATGCCGGGGGGTTGTTTTTTTTGTTTTTCAGCGGCAATCAGTTTGTTCAGTTCTTCATATTCCGGCGATCCTTTGGGGGCTTTGCTGAGTTGCATGTATGCGGTCGAGTAGTTGCCCTGCCCGATAGCCTTGCGAACGCTGTCAACTACCGATTTTGGGGGTATTTTTGATTGGACTTCCTTAATATCGGCTTCTTTTACGATAATGGTTTTTTCCTGTTTGGACTGAACCATTGAATCGGAACTCTTGTTGAAGAAGCGATCGAACAGGAAGAATGCAACCAGAATTGACAGGATTGTTACGATGATCAATGCGGTATAGCGGGTTTCTTCATTCAATGGTTTCTTTGTTAATTTCATTTAATGGCCATCCATTTCATTTAATGCTCATCGGGATTTTTTATGTATTGTAGCGCGCACACAGACTTGGGCACAAGTTAAGAAAACAGGGGTTCATATAAATTCTTACTAGGATGTTTGTTTGTGGAATGCTAATATTATCTGATAATTTCAACGGATAATACTGGTTGCCTTTGATTTGCGCCGCGGCGGTGACTATGATACGAGTTGTTTCCATAATTATGGTGCTGATCGGGGCGGCCTTCCTCTTACTGTCGTTCCTGCCGGTAAGGAATATCTGGGGAAACGTCAGCGGCAAATTACGCCGCCAGTGGCTGTTCATTCTGAACCTGATGGCCTTTTTCCTCCTGGGATATCTTTTTTTCGATGTTGTCCTGTTCTTCAACCTGCCGATCCCGCTTGAACTGGTGACCAGCGGAGTGTTCCTGGGCGGCGCGCTCTTTGTTTTTATCATAATCAACATTTCCTTACACACAATTTCGGCGCAGCAAAAGGCCGAAGAAGATATTAATTCGATAAACCAGTCTCTTGAGCAGAGGGTTGCGGAACGGACACAGGAGCTTAAACACCTGTCCGATTTCAGCCGTACCGTTCTGGACAGCATTGTTGACCCCATCTCCATCATAGATGTGGAAACCTTCCGGATCGTCGATATTAACCAAGCATTCCTCGAAGAGTTCGAACTCCCTAAAGAACAAATCATCGGAAAAACCTGTTATGAGGTTACGCACCATAGCGCTTCCCCGTGTGCTCCGCCCCATGATTCCTGCCCGCTCCTGGAAACCATGTCCCTTGAAGACCATGCCGCGACGCTCCATGTTCACTGGAGCCTGTCCGGTGAAAAACACTATGTGGAAGTGCTTACGTCACCGATCAGGGATGAAACAGGAAAGATCGTTCAAGCTGTTCACATCCAGCGGGACATTACCGAGCGCAAACAGGCCGAGGAAGATCTCCGGGAAAGCCGGGAACTCTTGCGAGTCGTTGTGGAAGGGACATCGGATGCGGTCTATGTCAAGGACCTTGCCGGCCGTTACCAGCTCTTCAATTCGGCTGCATCACGTGTAACAGGCAAGAGTGCCGAAGAGGTGTTCGGCCGGGATGATACGTTCCTCTTCACCGCAGAAGAAGCAAGGATCATTATGGCTGGTGACCGGGCCGTGATGGCTGCCGCAAAGACCATGACCTATGAGGAGTCCCTTACTTCGGCCGATGGGCAACATCTTGTATTCCTCTCCACCAAAGGCCCACTGTTTGACAAGCAGGGCAAAGTCACCGGAATTTTTGGTGTCGCCCGCGATATTACCGAACTCAGGAAAGCGGAGTCCGAGCGTCTGCAATATGAACGGAAACTCCTGCTTTCTCAAAAACTGGAAAGCCTGGGGGTCCTGGCAGGCGGCATCGCCCATGATTACAACAACCTTCTGGCGGTCATCCTGGGCAACATGGAACTCACGTTGCCCAGGGTAGGCAATGACGCTCAGGTCCGCTCCTGGATCGAGCAGGCCATGAAGGCGGGCCGGCACGCGGCTGATCTGACGAGGCAGATGCTGGATTACGCCGGCAAGGGGTTGTCCGTTCTCAAGGATGTGGACATTAATGATGTGGTCCGCAAGAATGCCGATCTGTTCAGGACATCGGTGGCAAGGACCATTGACCTCGAAATAGTGCCGGCCGAGGGGCTCCCGCCGGTAAAGACCGATGAGGGGCAGATCCAGCAGGTGATCATGAACCTGCTGATCAATGCGTCTGAATCCATTGGCCCCGTACAGGGCACCATAACACTCACTACCGGTGTGCGGGAGTGCGATGCCGAATATTTCAGTGCCAGCAGGCTTGAAGAAAAACCCGCGCCAGGCAGGTTCGTATATGTGGAGGTGGCTGACACGGGCTGTGGTATGGATGAGGAAACACAACAGAGGCTTTTCGAACCATTCTTTACAACCAAATTCATGGGCCGTGGATTGGGGATGGCGGCGGTGTTGGGGATTATCCGCTCGCACGAGGGCGCCATCATGGTCAAGAGTGCCGAGGGAAGCGGCTCGACTTTTCAGGTGTTGTTCCCGGTAAGCCCCAGTGCCGTTACCGGAGCGCTCGGCATTGGTAAGGCTTGAATACGATTCGGCAATAATCGGCTGCGTCATGAACATCCGCAGACCGATTTCAGGTCGCGATCATGGAATTAGCCACCGGAGAAAATATGAAAAATGACAATGGCCTCTACCGGGTGCTGTTTGAACAGTCGCCGGACGCAATCCTGGTGATCGACCCCGATACGTCCCTGCCGGTCTGTTTCAACGACCGGGTGCTGGATCTGCTTGGTTATGGCCGGGATGAGTTCGCGGCCATAAATATTGCCCATTGCGAGGCAAGTGCTCCGGGCGCGCCATCAGAGGCCCTTTTGGCGGGAATCATCAAGTGCGGTGCCGGAGAGTGCGAAACCATGCTCCGTGACAGCCGCGGCGAATTGAAGTACGTCAGGGTGAGCGTCCACTCGGTGGAGGATGGCGGGCAGAGTTGTCTCCAGATGGTAATCACGGACATTTCCAAGAAGAAGAGGGCGGAAGACAGGCTGCGGCTCCTGAACGACTCCTTTCTCAACTTCGGCCCCGACTTTGTCGGCAATATCAACCTGATTACCAAGGAGGTCGGCAACTTCATGGAGGCGACCTGCGCCATGTATAATCGTCTCGAAGGCGACCTGCTCTGCTCGGTCGGCCAATGGCACGCCCCTCCGGATTTTAAGATTACCGACCGGCCGGCCGGCCATATCTGCTACGACGTGATCCGGCGCGGGCAGCGGACCCCGCTGTTCATAGCCCACCTGGACGAGTCCCCCTATGCGGCCTGTGACCCCAATGTCAGCCGTTATCACCTCAAAACCTACGCCGGAATGCCGGTGTTTTGGGGAGGGGTCGCGGTCGGTTCTCTTTGCGTTGTCTACGACAGGGATATTGTCCCTTCCGAGGCCGATATGTCGTTTCTGGCCATGGCTGCCGCGGCCATCGCCGTGGAAGAGGCGCGCTGGCGGGCCGAGGAAAAACTCCGCGAACAGCAAAGTTTTACCGGGAATATTATAGAATCGCTGGATAACGGTTTGGTGGTAATTGACACCGATTACCGGATTGTTACCGCCAACAGCGCCTATTGTCGGCACTTTGGTCTGAAGCCCGATGAGATGATCGGCCAAAGGTGTCATGAAATTGTCTATGGCTCCGAACTCCCCTGTTTCCGGTACGGGAGGGATTGCCCGGTCCAGCGCACCCTGGAGTCCGGGCAGCCCGCTTCCCTGATCCGTCAACAAGGCGAGGCAGCAAGCTCGGGACAGGTTATCGAGATCAAGTCTTTCCCTCTGCGGGATGGCGCTGGCAAGATCATTGCCGTGATAGAGCTGACCAGCGACATCACCGACAAGCTCAAGCTCGAGGAGCATGAACGCAACATCGAAAAGCTCGAATCCCTGGGCATCCTGGCCGGCGGGATCGCCCATGACTTCAACAACATTCTGACTTCCATCCTGGGCAATATCTCGTTGTCACGATTCCAGGCCCATGATCCGGCAAAGGTGCTGCAGCGTCTGGAAGATGCGGAGAACGCCGCGGTCCGCGCCAAGGAGCTTACCCAGCAGCTTCTTACGTTTGCCCGTGGCGGCGAGCCGGTCAAAAAGGTCATCAGGATAGGCGGTCTGCTCAGGGAGGCGGCCGGTTTTGCCACCCACGGCTCTGCCGTGAAGTGCGACTTTGCCCTGGCCGACGACCTCTGCCCGGTGCGGGCCGACGAGGGGCAACTGAGCCAGGTGATCCACAACCTGGTGCTCAATGCGGTTCAGGCAATGCCGGAAGGGGGCACGATCAGTATTGCTGCCGATAACTCCGCGCCAATGGCGGACGGGAAAAGGATGGTGGAAATTTCCGTTGCCGACACCGGCACCGGTATACCCAAGCACCTCCTGCAAAAGATCTTTGACCCGTATTTCACTACCAAACAACAGGGGAGCGGCCTTGGGCTGGCAACCAGCTATTCGATAGTCAAAAAGCATGGCGGCAACATCACGGTCGAATCGATCATGGGCAAGGGGACAATTTTTCATGTCAGTCTGCCTGCCGACGAACAGGGCGAAGAACCCGAGCCGGTTGCACGGCAGGAATTGACCCGCGGCAAAGGTCGCATCCTGGTGATGGATGACGAGGAAATCGTGCGGGTGATTACAAAGGCCTCACTGGAGGAGCTTGGCTATCAGGCGGAATGCGTTGAAAACGGCACCGAGGCTGTGGAGCTCTATCAAAGAAGGGCTGCGGAGGGAACTCCCTTCACTGCCGTTATCATGGACTTGACCATCCCTGGCGGTGTTGGCGGAAAAGAGGCGATCATTATGCTTTTGCAGATTGACCCCAAGGTCAAGGCGGTCGTTTCCAGCGGTTACGCCAGTGACCCGGTTATGGCAAATTACCGCGATTACGGGTTCAGTGCAGTGCTCAGCAAGCCTTACCGGTTGCAGGAAATGGGCGAGGTATTGGGCGGGTTGTGAAATACCGGGCGAATTCCCGTAAAAGTCCTCCCCCCCGGGCATGGAGCAGGTGAGGTTGGGGGGCATGAAATCCTGGTTCAGCAAAAAAGGGGGTACCCCGCTTATATCGGAGTACCCCGTTTTTTGCCTCTCCACTGTTTTGGTCTTTATAGGTTAACACACATCGGCATGTCTCCACCTGAATGCCGAATGCATGGGAATGGAGTGAGGTTGAAGCACCTTGTGAATCAGGCTAATTGCCGCCGGGAGCAGCCTTCTCGGCGGGTGGAGCGTCAACAGGCCGAACCCTGTCGCCCTGGTTTACTCCGCTTGGTTGCAATGAATTGCCGATGACAATCACCTTGTCGCCGACCTTGAAGTCGGCGGCATTGCTGAATGGAGCGGTAACTATCTTTTCTTTGTCCCCGGTGGATTGAAGGGTAACGTTGTTTTGATCGATGCGGACGACAATTGCTTCTTCCTGCTGGATCTTTTGCGCATAGTGCCCGGTGTCAGGGGTTTCGCTTGCCAGGCACGTAAGTGATGAACCCAGCAGTAAAGCGCAACACATGGCTGTTTTCGGCATCATTCCGATTTTCATTTTTATTCCTCCCGAGGTTAGATTCAAAAATTTTGATGACCAGTTACAAAACAGTTTACGGAGGGCGATGCTGTTGCGCCGGGGGTATGGGGTCCCCGCGAAGCGGATGGCTTCCTGATGGCGCAACATTTGATGTGATGCCTGACGTTTGTAGCAGATGGCATTCGATGCAACAATCGGTCAAGAGGGTATTTCTTTCGGAATCGGATGTACTACGGAAGGTATGTGGCAGGTTGGAATTTGGCTGCACGGATTGAGCCGCCAGCAGTGTGGCGAGCTGCAACTACCTGATTGCTGGCCATTTTTGGCTGTCAAAAGTTCTGCGGGCAGGTTTGTGGCCTAACCTATAGGTTAGGCAATTGGTTGGCAGGGAGAAAAATTAAAGAAAAAATATTTCAAATCATTGGTTGGGAAGGGTCAGGAAATGAGGTCGCCCCTCAGTTTTATCCCCAAGGGGACCAGCTGGGTGCGGCGGGTCACGTTCAATTTTTTGAAAATGCTGTTGATATGGGTCTTTACCGTTTGCTCGCTTATGAATAGCTGGGATGCTATTTCCTTGTTTGTCAGCCCCTGGGATATGTTGATGACGATCTCCCGCTCCTTGTTGCTCAGGCTTCCCGCAATGACAGAATCTTTCGAGTTGTCCGCAAAATTGACCAACGCCTTGATCTTGCAGTTGTCTATCCAGATCTGACCATTGCTGATAGCCTGGAATGCCTTCAACAGCAGGCGCATGTCGGTATCGGGGGTCATTATCCCATCGATCTTGTTGGTGATGATCATGCATGCAATGCTATCTTCGCTGAGGCCGTAATCCAGAAAGACGGTCTTTGCCCTGGCCAGGCCGGCTGGCCTTTTCTGTTTTATCGTATAGACATCGGTGATCAGGAAATCCGGTTCGAATATCCGTATATCGCCGTCAGGGCCCAGTATGGCAACCTCAGTGATTGCGGGCGTGTTCTGCATCTGCTCCTGCAAGGCTTTCGCCAGCAGAAAACTTCCAAGGCTTATCACAATTTTCATCTGTACTCCGGTCAGACAAAACAAGGATGGGCCCTTGTTTTCGTCTGTCTATACTGTCCGGCATTGGCAGGGCAGTTTTTTAATTTAAATACTTTAAATTAAGCGCTGTATTATCTAGCAGATTTCCGGTGTGAACGCAACAGAGTAGAACATTCGGCAGAATCGGCAAAAAACGGCTGTGGTGCCGGCTGGTTATGATGAATCGGGATGCCGTGATCCTGCTTTGCCATGGCGAACGCAGCCACCTGCATGCTGCTGGAGATGGGCCTCCTTCTAGCGAAGGCGGCAAATTTGACTTGGGTCAAGGCCCTGCAAGGCAAACTGCCTTAGAGTTGATCGTGCGCGTTGTTTGAGATGGGACAGACCGGGCAACGCAACTATCTTCAAAGGCCGATTTCAAGCCTGCTGCAGAAAGGACCACCGTGCGACTCTTCATATGCGGAAGCTTCTCCCTTGCCATGATCCTCCTCCTGATGGCTTCACTGCCTGCCTTGGCCATCCCAACGATAACCTGCCATTGCTTCAGCGAACGCTCTTACGATCCCGCCCGTCCTGCCGCGGCCGATCAATATTTTCTGGCCATGGCCCAAAACGCGTTTTTTGCCGGCGTGTTTGCGGTTGATAAAAAAACCATTATCATAAAGAAGCAGACAGGCACGTCTGCCGATGATCTGTGGGTGGCGTACCGGATCGCGGCTGAATCCGGGGTGGCCGCGGAGGAGTTGCTGCAGGCCAGAACAGCCAGGGGGAGTTGGGGCGAGACTGTGGCGTCGCTGTCGATTCCCGCAAAAGTGCTGGGCGCGGAATTTTCCTCCGCCCTCCATGCCAGGCTGCCCGATGCACGGCTTGCCGAAATCGTGGTCAACGAACTCTTCGCCGAATACAGATTGCTGGCAGCCAGCGATGTGGCGGCCTTGCGAAAGTCCGGGGCCACAAACCAGGAATTGATTCTTGCCGGAATTATTGCCCGCAGGACAAAGACGCAGGCGCCCCGGATCTATGGAGAGGCAAAAAGCGGTGTCAGGAGTTGGGGTGCATTGCTGCAGGAGGCGCGGATCGAACCTGCGGAGATGTCGAAGGAAGTCTCCGCCCTTCTCAAAATACGCCGTTAAATACACAGAAACCACAAAGCGAGGAATTCATGGACGAGCTTATAATGCAGTTGGCCAACGATGCGCCGGACGCGATTCTTATCGCCGACCGCCAGGGTATTATCCGGTTCTGGAATAGCGGGGCAGAGAAGATGTTCGGCCATGCAGCCATCGAGGCGGTGGGCCAGTCGCTGGATCTCATCATTCCCGACAATTTGCGGGGGCGGCACTGGGAAGGCTATTGGCGGGTCATGGCAAGCGGGGAAACAAAATATAAAACCGGCCTGCTGTCCTCGCCCGGCATCTGCAAGGACGGTGCACGCATTTCGCTGGAATTCAGCATGGTTCTGCTGCGCGACAGCAGCGGCGGCATGCTGGGGTGTGCATCGATCATGCGGGACGTTACGGAAAAATGGAAAAAAGAGAAGGCATTGAAAGAAAAGTTGATTGACTGCGAGTCGAAACTTTCCCATAACTGAGTTGCGACAATTCGCAACAACGGGTCGGCGCGCTAACGAAGTTTTTTCTACCTGAACACCTTGCCAAGGAGAACTGCCATGCGTCTTTTTCCGCTTATCTCAATCGCTGCCCTTTTGGCAGTACTTTCCGGCTGTGCCTTTGTAAACGTGCCGCTCGTGCCGCCTCCCAGCCCCCTGGAAGAACAGTTGCTGGAAGGAACGGGCGCAAAGAAGATCCTGTTGCTCGACATCAGCGGTACCATCAGCGAGCAGGGTAAGTCCGGCGGCCTGCTGGGCAGGTCCACGCCTTCGATGGTCTCAGTGGTCCGGGAAGCGTTGCAGAAGGCGGAAAAGGACGCTGATATCGCCGGCATGATCGTGCGCATCAATTCTCCCGGCGGCACGGTGACCGCCAGCGACATTATCCACCACGACATCACGGAATTCAAAAAGAGGAAAAAGATCCCGGTGCTGGCCAGCATCATCGGGGTTGGGGCCTCGGGCGGCTACTACGTGGCCTCGGCGGCCGACGAGATTATTGCCTCTCCCACGGCCATAACCGGCAGTATCGGCGTGTTGCTGATGAAGTTCAACGTGGAAGGGCTGATGGGCAAGATCGGCGTGGAGGAACAGACAGTCAAATCCGGGGACAAAAAGGATATCCTGTCTCCTTTCCGCAAGGCAACCCCAGAGGAAGTGAAGCTGGCCCAGGACATCATCGACCAACTCTATGGCCGTTTCCTGGATATCGTCATGGCGCGGCCGGGCAACAAGCTGTCGCGGGACCAACTGAAAAAGCTGGCTGATGGCCGCATCTATACCGCTGTCCAGGCACGGGAGGCCGGCCTGATCGACCGGACCGGCTACCTGGATGACGCCATAACCGATATCACGAAGAGGCTGGGGGTGGAAAGCGCGCGGGTTGTGACCTACTACCGGCCCGGCAGCTACAAGGGGAGCATCTATGCTGGCTCCATGGAAAAAGAGGGGTTGGCCGACGTCCTGGGCGGCAGCGTGGATGGGTTTTCCGGAGGCAGCTTTATGTATCTCTGGAGGCCTTGAACGCCATCATTGAGACAAAATTCTCCAGCATTCGCCGCAATACTTTGCGGTATTCTGCTTCGCCTTTGCGGTGTTCCGCCACCAGCTCTTCGGTGCGAACAGCAGTGTCCTTGTCCCAGGCGCTCCAATCCCTGATGATGGCTTCATCCACCTCGGGGTGGAACTGCAAGCCCCAGGCCTGTTGGCCCACCCGGAAGGCCTGATTGGGACAGGCCTGGCTTGAAGCCAGTAGTATGGCTCCCTTTGGCAGGTCAAAACTGTCATTGTGCCACTGCAATGTGGCGAATGTTTCGTACATACCGTCAAAGAGCCGGTCCCTGCGTCCTTCGGCGGTCAGCGACACTGTCAACGTACCCAATTCCTCCCAGCGGCGGGAAACCACCCGCGCTCCCATGGCTGCAGCCAGCAATTGCCCCCCCAGACAGATTCCAAGATAAGGAATGCCCTGCTTGACCGCATGGGCGATGAAGCCCTTCAACGGTGTGAGAAAGGGGTGGCGATGGTCGTCGTTTGCCCCCATGGCGCCACCCATGACGATGATCGCCTCAGTTTCAGCCAAATCCGGCAGTGCTTCTCCGCCATATGGGTGTGTGATCGCCCATCTTACGCCGAGCCGGTCCAGTTCTTCGGTAACGAGTCCCGGCGGCACTTCCGGGTCGTTCTGGATGATGTACAACATGTTGATTCGCCTTTCTGATTCTGTATATGTGCCTCAACATAGCATTTTTTGCATGGCTGGAAAAGGCCGTTGTTAGCGGTTGAAATCGGTGGTCGGGCGGGGTACAGTGACAGAAAACGGAAAATCGCATGTTTATTCAAGGGAGCATCCCATGACGCAACGACCACCCAAGCTTCTCTATGCCGATGCCAAAGGCAACATCTACGATCATCCATATCTGGATATGGTTGGCATGAACGGCAGCGAGTTTGTATTGCCGGAAAATGTGGAGCTGATCCCTTTGCCCGAGGATAGCCGGCTGTTCACCATGCCGGCCATGCCGCCTGTTGCCTGGGATGCCCGTAAAAAGGCTTTTGCCACCCTGGACAGAGTACGGGAAGGGAAGAGGAGCCGGCCTGTCCAGGCGGTTGCCGCCTTCATGGCCCCAGGATATGTGCGTACCCTGCTGCCGGCCTGCGATTATTCCCGCAAGACCACCCATCTGCCGCTCTGGTCGTACACGGCCGTGGGATGGGACGAAGAGCGCGACTGTTTCGTGGTGGCGGCCACCAAGGTCGATAGCAACAGCAACTGGAACCCGGTAAACTACGACGACCGCACCCTGGATCCCCTGGTGCGCAAAATTTTGCAAGAGATACCCGGCAATCGCCTGCTGGAGCAGTTGGCCCGCTGTGCCGTGGATTATCACTGCTTTGCCGCCAAGAACCTTTTCTATCGCCGCTGGGAGGCGCCGTTGCCGACTTCGCCCGTATGCAACTCGGCCTGCCTCGGCTGCATCAGTCTGCAGCCCTCGGAGTGCTGTCCGGCCAACCATGAACGGATCACCTTTGTGCCCACCCCGGAAGAGATCTGCCAGATCGCCCTGCCCCATCTTGAATATGCCGAGCAAGCCATAGTGTCCTACGGCCAGGGGTGCGAGGGGGACCCGATCCTGCAGGCCGACACAATTGCCGAGGCCACGAGGCGCCTGAAAAAGGCCACTTCCCGTGGTACGGTCAACTTCAACTCCAACGGTTCATTGCCGGACAAGGTCGCGCTTTTGTGCGAGGCAGGCATGGACTCCTTCCGTTTCTCCATGAATTCCGTGCGCGAAGAGCTCTACAACCGCTATTACCGCCCCAAAGGCTACACCTTCGGCGATGTGCTGCGTTCCGTGCACACCGCCAAGAAGGCCGGACGCTTTACCATGATCAATTACCTGGTCTCGCCCGGTGTCAGCGATGCCCCGCAAGAGGTGGAGGCGCTGCTGCGGTTTGTGGCTGAAACCGGGGTGGATATGATCCAGATGCGTAACCTGTCGATCGATCCTGACTACTACAATCGCGAGATGGGGGTAAGTGGTAAGGGGATCGGCATGTACCGACTGCTGGAACTTTTGAAACGGGAATTTCCACAATTGCAGTTCGGCTACTACAACCGGACGCGGGAAAATTTCTATCCGCCAGACTTGCCCAACAGCTGGCCGATTGTCGAAAAATGAACCCCGTCTGATCCGGTTCATGGGTATACACCAGCCCCACCAAGGTCTGTATTGACAATTTTTAGTAATAATGAAATAGTTAAACAACGTTCTATAAACGCGCTTACACCTGGCTGCGTTGTTGCTGATATGGTGGGTATTAGTTGAATTAATCGTAATATTTTTAGTGATAACCGGATTTTATCTATTTAAATGCTGTTGGTGCTGTGGGGGTGGTAACCGGTATGCCTGAATTCGATCCTTCCGATACGGTCAGCGGAGACGTAAGCCTGTTGCAGGCACTCCAGGGTACGCCGATTCCGACATTTGTTATCGATGCCGGGCACGTCATCAGGCATTGGAACGCTGCCTGCGAACATACGACCGGTTTTACGGCCCTTCAGATGATCGGGACGCGCCGCCAGTGGGAACCTTTTTACCCGACACAGCGGCCGGTGATGGCCGACCTGATTCTGGAAGGTGCCTTGGAGGATGACCTGAATGGCCACTATCAGGGTAATTGGCGTCGCTCCCCATTGATTGCCGGTGCCTACGAGGCCGAAGGCTTTTACCGGAAAGTTGGGGTGGACGGAACCTGGCTCTTTTTTACGGCTGCTCCTTTACTGGATGCACGGGGTCGGATCATCGGCGTCATCGAAACCCTCCAAAATATCACCGAACGCAAGCAGGCCGAGGAGAAGCTGCTGCACTACCACGGCAGGCTTGAAGAACTGGTGCGGGAGCGGACCGCCGAACTGACCGCAGTCAACCGGCAACTAAGGACCGAGATCGATGCCCACCACAAGGCAAAGGCGGAATTGCAACAGGCCAAGGCCCGCCTGGCGGAAGACGAGGCAATGCTGAAGACCGCCAGGGATGAGCTTTCCCAGTATATTTTCGTTGTCTCCCACGATCTGCGGGCACCGTTGAGGGCAATCAGGAACTATACGGATTTTTTGCTGGATGAGTTGGGCGGGCTCCTCAATGACGAACAGGGGCAGTATTTCAACGGCCTCAAGCGTGCCTTGAGCCATGGCGAGGATCTGGTGAAAAACCTGCTGGAGTTTTCGCGCATCGGCAGGAAAAAGGTTGTGCCGGAACGGATCGACACCGGGCGATTCCTGCGGGAACTGCTCAGGTTGTTCCCGCAGCGGGATGCTGCCGAGATCAGGATGGCCGACGACTGGCCGGCGGTGGCGGCCGAACCGGTTTTGCTGGAGCAGGTCTTTCACAACCTGATCCAGAACGCCATCAAATTCAACACTTCCTCTTGCCGGCAGGTGGAACTGGGGTGGCAACCGGCGGGGCCCGGGAAGTGCGAGCTGTTTGTTAGGGACAATGGCATCGGCATCGATCCGAGCCATCACGAGCAGGTTTTCCTGATGTTCCAGCGGCTGCACGCCCGCAACGAGTTCGAAGGTTCCGGCATCGGACTGGCCATTGTGCGTAAAGCAGCGGCAAGGATGAACGGTACGGTGCGGATCGAGTCACGGCTGGGGGAAGGGTGTTGTGTATTTGTATCGCTTCCGTTATGGGAATGCGAGGTTCAATGAAACCAGGAGGTGGGGCATGAATTCAAAGACAAACGCAGTGCTTCGTATCCTCCTAGTAGAGGATGACGAGCACGACAGGCTGGCATTCAGCAGGGCCTTCCGTGTGGGCGGGGTCAAGTGCGAGATTTTGACTTGCCCAAGGGCTTCCGAGGCGTTGCGGATCATTCAGGGCGAGACCGCCTTGTTGGATGTCGTGGTGATCGACCACCATCTGCCCGGTATCTCGGGTCTGGAGTTGTGCCGGGAGGTGATCGAAAACAGGATTAAAATTCCGCTGGTCATCCTCACCGGCAACGGTTCCGAACAGGTGGCGGTGGAGGCGCTCAAGGCAGGCGCCTACGAATATGTCATCAAGGACCCGGAGAGCTGTTATCTGCAGATTCTGCCGGTGCTGATTCCGGATGTGGTCCGGAAATTCGGGGAGCGGCTCGCCCGCGAGCGGGCCGAAGAGGAATTCAGACAGCTTTACCAGCGCAACGAACTGATCCTGAAATCCGCTGGGGAGGGGATCTTCGGGGTGGACCGCGACGGCTGTTTTATGTTCGCCAACCCGGCTGCGACCAGGATGCTCGGCTACGGGCCCGAGGAGCTGATCGGCCTGGATTGTCACAGCCTTTGCCGGCGGGCCGGCGGCAAGCCTTGCACGGAAGAGGATTGCCTGATCTACAGGACCCTCACTGATTGTCAAACCCATCGGTGCAGCGACGACCTGTTCTGGCGGAAGGACGACACTTTCTTCCAGGTGGAGTATACCAGCTCCCCAACCGTTGATGCGGGCAAAGTTGCCGGTGCCGTGGTGGTGTTCAAGGATATAACCGACCTGAAGCTTGCAGAAGCCGAGCGCCTGGAGAGCCAGAACCGTCTCGCCCAGATCGTGGAAGGATTCTCGGTGCCGACCTTTGTCATCGACGAGAACCACGTGGTCACGCACTGGAACCGGGCCTGCGCCACCGTAACCGGCGTGCCGGCCGAGGAAATCATCGGCACCCGCGATCAATGGCGGGCGTTTTATCAATCGGAGCGTCCGGTTTTGGCCGACCTGATTGTGGATGGCGGCTGCGAGGAAATGCTTGCCGATCTTTACGGGAGCAAATGCCGCAGGTCGGCGATCATAGAGGGAGCCTACGAGGCCGAGGATTTCTTTCCCCATTTCGGTGAGGGGGGGAGGTGGCTTTTCTTTACGGCGGCACAGTCGAAAAATTGCGATGGGAAGGTCATCGGGGCCATCGAGACCCTGCAGGACATCACCGAGCGCAAACAGGCCGAGGACGCGCTCAGGGAAAGCGAACACCGCTATTATGAGTTGAGTATCACCGACAGCCTGACCGGGCTGTACAATTCACGGCACTTTTACGGTCAGATCCAGGTGGAAATGGAGCGCGCCCTGCGCTATCAGCGGCCGTTGTCGCTTATGATGCTGGATGTGGACAACTTCAAGGGCTATAACGACACCTACGGCCACCTGGAGGGCGATAGCGTTCTCAGCGGCCTGGCCCAGGTGATCCGCGACTGCATCCGCATGTCCGATTCCGCTTACCGCTATGGTGGCGAGGAATTCGTGGTACTCCTCACCGAAACCGACAAGGAAGAGGCGCTGCATGTTGCCGAAAGGCTGCGGAGCCACTTTGAGCAAAAAATCTTCAGCCCGGTCGGAAATGGCTCGGTGAGCACGACCATCAGCATCGGGGTCAGCTGCTATCAGGTGGGCGACGATGTCAAGGAGTTTATCCGCCGGGCCGATGCCGGCATGTATACCGCCAAGCGCCTGGGGAAAAACCGCGTTGAATTCAATGACAAGGGCATCCGCGCCGATGGGCCCGTATCAGGAGGCAGGCTCCTGTGAATCAGGCTATGGTGTGGCGGATATCCTTCCCCTTGACCATGAAGATGACCATCTCCGCAATGTTGGTGGCATGGTCGGCAATGCGCTCCAGGTACTTGGAGATGTAGGTCAGTTTGATCGCACGGGAGATGGTGGCGGGGTCCTCGATCATGAAGCTCAGCAACTCCCGTTGAATCTGCATGTTGAGATCGTCCACAAAGCTGTCGTCCATGCAGACCTTGATGGCCAGTTGGTCGTCGCCGGTTACAAAGGCGTCCAGAGCTTCCTTCAGCATGGTTTCGGTCCAGTTGGCCATGCGGGGGATGTCGATATAGGGTTTTAGAGGCGGCTCCTCGTTCAACTCCCGCACACGCTTGGCTATGTTGGCGCACTGGTCGCCAATCCGCTCGATATCCGTGACGATTTTGAGAGCCAAGGTTATGAATCGCAGATCACGGGCCGCCGGTTGGCGCAATGCCAGCAATTCCAGGCACTTCTCATCCACGGATACTTCAAATGTATTGATCTCGTGGTCCATGGCGATCACCCGTTCTGCCAAGGCGGTATCTCGTTCCACCAGCGCCTTGACAGAGCCCGCAATCATCATTTCCACCTTGCCGCCCATGCCGAGTATCCTGCTGCGCAGGTCATTCAACTCCTGATCAAAAATGGCGCTGATATGTTCACGTTCCATTATCCTGTTCTCTCCTATCCGAATCTTCCGGTTATGTAGTCTTCAGTCTGTTTCTTCTCGGGGTTGGTGAAAATCTTCCTTGTTTCACCCATTTCTATCATTTCTCCCAGGTAAAAGAAAGCGGTTACGTCGGATACGCGCGCTGCCTGCTGCATATTGTGGGTGACAATGATGATGGTGTAGCGTTCCTTCAATTCCTCGATCAGTTCCTCTATCTTGAGAGTCGAGATGGGGTCAAGGGCCGAGGCCGGTTCGTCCATCAGGATCACCTCCGGCTTGACCGCGATGGTCCTTGCGATGCACAGCCGTTGCTGCTGGCCCCCGGAAAGTTCCATGGCGCTTCGCTTGAGCCGGTCCTTGACTTCGTCCCACAGGGCCACCCTCTTGAGGCTGGATTCCACGATTTCGTCGGCGTCACCCTTTTTGAGGACTCCGTTCAGTTTGTAACCGGCAATCACGTTGTCATGGATGGACATGGCCGGAAAGGGGTTCGGTTTTTGGAAGACCATTCCAACGCGGCGGCGGATCGCGACCGGGTCTACCGAACGGCTGTAGATGTCGGTGTCGTCCAGCATGATGCAGCCGGTCACCCGCGCGCTGGGGGTCATGTCATGCATGCGGTTGATGCTGCGCAGGACCGTGGATTTGCCGCATCCGGACGGGCCGATGATGGCGGTAACGCTGTTCTCGGCGACCTCCATGGACACGTCCTTTACCGCGTGATTGGCGCCGAAATGGATGTTCAGGTTGTCGAGGCGAATCTTTGTGCTCATTGGGACCTCATAGCTTGGTACTCTGCTTGCTTGCGATTTGGTTTCAGTCCCCATTTGTTCGAAAAGGGACCTTTCTTTGTAATACTTGTTATCCCTAATGCTTGCTTCTGCCCAGCCAACGGGCGGCGAGGCTCAGGGTGAACATGAGCACCACCAGAACCAGGGCGCCGCCCCAGGCGAGCCGGTGCCAGTCCTCATAGGGGGCAATGGCAAAGTTGAAGATCTGCAGCGGCAGCGCTGCCATGGGCTCGGTCAGTTTGTTGCTCCAGAATTGGTTCCCCAGGGCGGTAAACAACAATGGCGCCGTTTCACCGGCCACGCGGGCAACTGCCAGCAATATGCCGGTGATGACACCGGTCAGGGCGCTGCGCAAAGTGACCTTGAGGCTGGTGCGCCACAGGGGCACCCCCAGGGCCAGTGACGCCTCTCGCAACGATACCGGCACCATCTTGAGCTGCTCTTCGGTGGTGCGCAACACGATCGGTATCATGATCAGGGCCAGGGCAAAGGAACCTGCCAGGGCCGAGAACCCCTTCATGGGCACCACCAGCAGCGTATAGGCCACCATGCCGGTGATGATGGATGGGATGCCGGACAGTACGTCGGCGCTGAAGCGGATCGCTGTTGCCAGACGGCCGCCACCGTACTCGGTCAGGTAGATGGCGCCGAAGATCCCCACCGGCACCCCCACCAGGGAGGCCATGCCGATCATGACGGCCGAACCGGCCATGCCGTTGGCCATGCCTCCGCCAGCCTCGCCCGGAGGTTTGGGGATGCTGGTGAAAAAGCCGGGATTAATGGAGCTGAAACCCATCTTGATGATGTGGTAGAAGATGATGCCCAGGGGCAACAGGACCATGAGCGTGGCAAGCCCCATCAGCAGGGTGGCGCTCAGGTTGGTTGCGCGGCGCATGACAAGCGATCTGAGGGTCATGGCGTGCCCCCTTTCCAACGGCGGGTGACGCTCCACAGGAGCAGCCGCGCCATGAAGTTGATCACCAGGGTCACAACCAGCAATATGAGGCCGATTTCCATCAGGGACGCGGTGTGCAGCTTTGAGGTGGCTTCAGCGAATTCGTTGGCGATTACGCTCGGCATGGTATAGGCCGGCGAGAGCAGGGAAAGCGAGATTTGGGGCGTGTTGCCGATCACCATGGTCACCGCCATGGTCTCTCCGATGGCTCGACCGAGCCCAAGGATCACCGCGCCAAGGATACCGGAGCGGCCGTAGGGAATTACCGCCATGCGGATCATCTCCCAGCGGGTGGCGCCCAATGCGAAGGCAGCCTCTTTCTGGCTCTGCGGCACAGCCAGCAGAACCTCCTTGGTGATGGAGGTGATGATCGGGATGATCATGATCATCAGGATAAAGACCGCTGCCAGCATGCTGACGCCGTAGGGCGCACCCTGGAAGAAGGGTAGAAAGCCGAGATGTTTTATCAGAAACGGCTCTATGGTGGTCTGAAGCCATGGGGTCATGACCAGAATCCCCCACAGGCCGTAGATGACACTGGGGATGGCGGCCAGGAGCTCGACCAGCGAGGCTGTTACGACTCCGACCTTGTGGGGTGCCAGTTCGGTGATGAAGAGTGCGGTGCCGACGCTGAGCGGTGTGGCCAAAAGAATGGCCAGTATCGAAGATACAATCGATCCATACAGGTAGGGTAGGGCCGCAAAGCTCCCCTGCACCGCGTCCCAGTCGCTGCCGGTTATGAATCCCCACCCGAACTTGCGCAAGGACGGCAGGCTTTCCCACACCATCTCGCCCGCCATGATCAGCAGGATGATGAGTATGCTGAACGCGAAGAGCATGGTGAGAGCACGAAATATGCCGTCACCGTTTTTCCGCGTGGCCGTTTTATCCACTTAATCCTCCAATGCACTGTTCTTCTTTATACACATTAGAATATCAGCGTAATGTTACATTCCTGTTACGGGACAGGAACTATACGGCAACATTTTCACAACCGTAACAAAGCGGCGTTTAGCCTGGGAAAGGCATTTGAACATACTTCAAACAGGCGTAACTCACGCGACGGCGCGACGAAAGTCTTTTAAGTGAATCTTTGATTCATTTTTAAATCGACACTGATACACAGAGTCACAGAGAACAATGAGGAACCACGGTTTACAGTTGAACACTAATATCTCCCATGTGCCCTCGATGCCTCTGTATTGAAATGCCTTTTAATGTTTTGGTTTAAAGCGTCGCGTCGTCGCGTCGTCGCGTGAACCAGGGGCTTTATCGGTTCCGGCTTGCCCTTGTTCCTGCGTGGGCAAAAAAAACGCGGCCCCCATCCTTGGGAGGCCGCGCCTTAACTAATAATTCCGGCTGATTACTTGATGGTCTCGATGGTTTTCTCCACCATCTTGGCAACGTTTGAAGGCAGTGGGGCGTAGAGGAGCGGTGCGGCCATTTTCTGTCCCTTGTGAAGTTCCCATTTGAGGAATTCCACCAATTTCTTGCCCTTGGCGGCATCTCTTTGATGCTGGTACACCAGGAGATAGGTGAATCCGGCAATTGGATAGGCGTCCTTGCCAGGCTGGTTCACCAGGCCTACCCGGTAATCGGCGGGCATATGTTTGGCGGCTCCGGCAGCTGCAGCGGTCGTGGAGGCGATGGTCGGCTCGATGAAGTGGCCCGACTGATTTTGCAGGTAGGCCACCGGGAGCTTGTTTTCAAAGGCATAGGCCAATTCCACATAGCCGATTGAATTCTTGGTGTTCTTGACCTGGCCGGCCACACCCTCGTTGCCTTTGCCGCCCAAACCGATCGGCCATCTGACAGAGGTATCGCTGCCAACCTTGCTTTTCCACTCCGGGCTCACGCTGGAGAGGTAGGAGGTAAAGATGGCGGTGGTGCCGCTGCCGTCGGAACGGTGGACAACGATGATCGGCTCACTGGGGAGGTTGACGCCGGGGTTGTCGTCGGAGATGCGTTTGTCGTTCCACTTGGTGATTTTGCCCATGTAAATGTCGGTTACATCGGCGGCCCTGAGTTTGAGGCCCTTGGCGACGCCTGGCAGGTTGTAGGTGATTACGACCGCGCCCATCACGGTGGGGATGTGGAGCAGTTTTCCGGGCGCGGCGGCCAGTTCGGCGTCGGAGAGGGGTTTATCGCTGGCCCCGAAATCCACGGTGCCTGCGGTGATCTGTTTGATGCCTCCGCCGGAGCCGATGGACTGGTAGTTGAATTTTACGCTGTGATCTATCTTGGCGTACTCGCTGAACCACTTGGAATAGATCGGGTAGGGGAAGGTGGCGCCTGCGCCGTTGATGAGCATTTCGGCCGATGCCTGTCCTGCTGTCGTAACGGCGGCCAGGATCGCCAGTGACATAATACTTTTGCGAATGGTGGAAAACATCTGAATCCTCCTTGGTTGTTGTGTGAACATTGAAACAACTATACCAGGGGATTGTTGCGGCTGTGTTACGGGTGGGTAAACAGCTTGAAAATTCAGGTTACAAGCGTCAGGCAATCTTGAGCGTAAAGGAGAATACGGAACCTTGGCCCGGCGTGCTGGTAACAGCTACCTCGCCGCCGTGGAGCTGGACGATGTGCTTGACGATTGCCAGGCCCAGGCCGGTGCCTCCCTGTTCGCGGCTGCGAGCCCCGTCCACACGGTAGAAACGCTCGAAGATGCGCGGCATATCCTTCATGGGGATGCCCATGCCCGTATCTGCCACGGAAATTCGCACCATGCCGTCGGCCTCGTTCATGCCGGCCGAGATCGTTACCGTGCCATGGGCGGGGGTATATTTTATGGCATTGTCCAGCAGGTTCACCAGGACCTGCTCCAGTCTGCCCTGGTCGGCCATGACCCGCGGCAGTTCCGGAGCGATCGAGCTTTGCAGGACGATCTGTTTTCGTTTCGCGTTTTCCTCCAACAGCATGCAGGCCTTGCCGATGGTGCCGGAGGCATCGAGGGGGCGAATATCCAGCACAGTGTCCTTTGCTTCGAGGGTGGAGAGGGTGAGGATATCGTTGATCAGCGTCGAAAGGCGTTCCGAGTGGCTGAGAATGATCTCCACGAAGCGCACGGCTCGGCCGGGATCGGCAGCCATCGTGCCATCCAGCAGGGTCTCGGCGTAGCCCTTGATGACCGAAACCGGGGTGCGCAACTCGTGGGAGACGTTGGCCACGAAGTCGCGCCGCATGTTTTCAACCTGCTTCATGTCGCTGATGTCGTGAAAGACCGCCACCACGCCATGCCTGGCACCATCGACCGTAAGCGGCGCCCAGTGGGTGAGCAGGGTCGCATTGCCGGGCTGGATGGTGATCTCGCACACCAATTCGCTATTGCCGGTTGCAATCAGCTCTTTGAAGGCGGCCAGCAGGTCCGGATGGCGCGAAATCTCGATCAGGTTTTTTCCTTCAACTGTTCCGGTGATGCCGAATTGTCGGCGGAAGGCCGGATTCACCAGGGTGATAGTGCCGTCCTGGGCAGCCACCAGCACACCTTCGCCCATTCCGGCCAGTATGGTGTCAAGTTGCTGCTTTTCGGCGGAAAGGCGCTGCATCTGGCCCTCGATACGTTCTGCCATGTCATTCAGCACCACGGCCAGTTCGCCGACCTCGTCGCGGGAGGAAACATGTATCTTGGTGCGGGTTTCGCCACGCCCGATGCGGGCCGCTGCAACGGCCATATCCCGCAAGGGCCGCGAGGTCAGGTTGGAAAGGACATAGCTGAAAAGCAGGGCGGCCAGGAGAGTTACGGCGGTGGCCCCTCCCAGAAGGCGGTGCAGTGCCGAACGTGCGTTGTCTAGATAGGAGAGCGGCAGGGCCAGGCGGACAAATCCATCTGCATTGGTATTGCCGTAGGTCATGGCAACGTAGAGCATATCGGTCCGCAGGGTCTCCGAATAGCGCATGGCGGTCCCCACGCCTGATTTCAGGGCTTCCTGGACCTCGGGGCGGTCGAGATGGTTCTGCATCTCCGCTATGTGTGCCCCGCCGACCTCGGAGTCTCCGATGACGTGTCCGTCCGGCGCGATCAAGGTGACCCTTTCCCGGACGGTCTTGCCGGCCGTTTCCGCCAGGTTCTGGGGGTCGGCACCGGTTTCGTGCTCGACCAGCAGTTTGGCAAGCCCGGTCTGGCTGATCAGGTTGGCACGGCTCTCCTCGACCAGATTGTTCTCCAGGATGTGGTCGATGGAAAAGTAGAAGCTCACTGCGATCAAAAGGATCAAGAGCAGGTAGGAGAGCATCAGTTTGAGGCGAAAGCGCATGGATTATTCCTCTATCTTGTAGCCGAAACCGCGTACGGTCTTGATCAGGTCGCCGGGTGAACCCAGCTTGCCGCGCAAGCGGGTGATGTGGGTGTCCACGGTGCGGGTATCACCCATGTTGTTGTAGCTCCAGACGTTCTGCAACAGCAGCTCGCGGCTGAGAACACGGCCGCGGCGCTCCACCAGGTAGAGCAACAGTTTGTACTCGGTGGTGGTGAGGTCCACTTCCTTGCCAGCGCTCAGAACGAGATGCCGCTCGGTGTCGATGGTGATTTCCCCCATGGTGAGCATCGGGCCGGTCTCGGGCACGGCCTGGCCGTCACAGCGCTTCAGGATGGCCCGGATGCGCAGCAACAGTTCACGCATGGAAAAGGGCTTGACCATGTAGTCGTCCGCTCCCACCTCGAAACCTACCACCCGGTCGATTTCCTCGCCCTTGGCAGTCAGCATCAATACGGGGATTTTGGCGGTGCGCGGTTCCTTGCGGAGTTCCTTGCAGATTTCGGTCCCCATCAGTCCCGGAAGCATCAGGTCAAGCACGATCAGGTCAGGTTCCTCGCGCTTCGCCTTTTCCAGGCCGCTTATTCCATCATAGGAACAGAGCAGCTTGAAACCTTCCTTTTCCAGATTGAAGACCAGCAGTTCGGCCAGGTCCTTTTCGTCCTCGATCACAAGGATCTTCTTCATCGGTATCCCCCTGGTACATCATGGGATTCAGAACTCCACGATAGTATATTTTTCTGTTTTGTAACATATCTTTGTTACGGTTGTGTTGCAGTCGCATAACATGTTTGTTGTTTTCGCCAACAACGGATTTTCACATACAATTATACTGCCTGACAAACGGCTGTAATAATCGGAAGGTAGGGTAGAGTCAAAAGATAGAGGAGGTTTGGAGATATGAAAAGACGATTAAACGAAGATTACTATTTCTGGTGCTGTGACTGGTGCGACACGGAAAACCTCGTGCTTTGGGCCGGGCTTCAGGAAGGCCCTTCCTGCGGCGCTTGCCATCGGCCCATGCCGCTGTCCCACATGACGGTTGCGTCTGCAGGGGAAGCAACGCCGGCCGGTTGGCACTGAGAAAGCGGGCCGACCATGAAGAACATATGTCCGGGCCGGTTGTTCAAGGTGCTGTTTTTTCGCGGTTTCGACGAGCTTGATGAGCAGATCGAAAAATTCCGGCGACTGCACGGCACGGTTGCCCCATCACCTGCAGCAACACCTCCAGTAAGGCAAGGCCACACACAGTAACTCCTTGCAGCCCCCATCAACCCCACCCTGACTACCTCTTGCCGGCCCGCTGGCAGCGTGAATACCCTCGCACCGGTCGCGTACCGCGGCTCCGGCATGGCAGCAATGCCGCCATTCCCTAGCCCTGATAAACAGGATAAGTGCGTTAACGAAGATATTTTCTGCCAGAAAAGCGCAGAAAATATCTTCTAACTTACTAAAAATTATGGCATGACTTGCAGAATTCGAAGAAGTTGTCGCTGGACCCCTTGCCGGCAATCAGGAGAAACGGTGCATTGCTGGCATGGGGGTTATGGCAGGAGGCGCAGGTAAACTCCTGACCCGGTCTGAGGGGGTCGGAGCTGAGCCGCAGGGGATGCCCTTTTCCCGAGAAGCCGGAAACCACATGGGGTTTGGATGCAATCTCATCGTGGCAGGTAAGGCACAGATCCACCGTCTGTTTGCGCAGAATGTATTTGTGGTCCGACGCATGGGGATCGTGGCAGGTGGTGCACTCGCCGGCTGCCGTGGGGCCGTGCATGTTTTTCATGGACTTCCAGAGGTCCTGGGAGTCGCCATGGCAGTTGGCGCAGACCTGGCTGTCGGCTTCCAGGTTGCTGGCACCGCGGGTGCCCTGCCGGAAGCGGTGGCAGGAGGTACAGGACCAGGCCGAAGCGGGGCCGTGAAGGTACACGCTGGATGCCATGAGCTTCCTGTGGCAGAGATAGCAGGGCGATTTTTCCGGGGCTGCCAGGTTTTGCTCTGTCGTCGCATCGTCGATCCGATGGCAGGGGGTGCAGGCCCTGTCGTTGCCCGCGCCATGGAAGGCGTAGGCGGTGAAACCGTCCGGCGCCGTTTGCCCGTCGGGGGAGAGATCGGACCGGAGGAACAGGGTAAGCTCCCTGGTCCCGGTCGCAGCGCCGTTTTTAACGGCAATGACCTTGATCCTGTTGATGCCCGGGGAAAGCTCCAAGCCGTCGATATAACAGATGTGTCCCCCACCGAGCTGCTTCCGGGGCAGAACCTGCCTTCTGCCGTTGATCTTGACCTGCAGGCCATCGGCGGCAGCGGTGTCCACTTGTACGATGATATTGACCACCCGGCTCTGCAGCACGGACTTGTCCCGCGGCGCCAGCACCGTCAACGGGTCGTCCGCTGCGCCGGCGGTGGGGAGCATGGTGAGCAGGGCCAAGATGGCCAGAAATGGCAACAGGACTGCTGTCCGCATGATATTCCCGCGTTACTTGAACCCCAGAATGATTTCCAGGGCCTTTCTGTAGGCAGCGGCCGCTTCCCGCCCTTTGCCGGTTTCTTCGTACATCCTGGCCTTGTAGACCTGGATGGCATAGTCGGTGGGGGTCAGCCGCGAAGCCTCGTCGAACAGCTGCTGGGCCTTGCCCGCATCGCCATGGGTCCCGAAGGCATACCCGGCATAGTAGTAGCACGGCGGGTAGATCCCCTTACTGGCCAGGGCCTTCTCCAGCAGCGCCCGCCCCTTGTCCGCCTTGCCTCCCCGCACCAGGATCAACCCCTCTTCGCATAACCCGACCACGTTGGCAGGTTCTTTGGCAAGGACCTTGTCGTAGACTCCCTGGGCCAGGCTGTTGTCCCCCCTGCGGCGGTACAGATCGGCAAGGCCCAGGTACGGGAGGGTGAAGCCGGGGTCCGCCTCGATGGCCTTTTTGAACCACATTTCGGCAGCACCCGGCATGCGGTTCGATTTCATGGAACTCTTGGCCATGTTGAAGAGGCGGATGGCGTTTGTATTGGGCTGATAGCCTGTCCGTTCGGGGGTAGCCCGTTTTTTCCCGTCCAGGGTAGCGGTGATGAATTCCGCCATCTCCTCCGCCCCTTCGAGGGGATACCCCGTAAGTTCGTAACGGATGACCCGCTCTTTGTCCAACAGCAGTGTTGACGGGAGGGCGATGACCCCGAAGTCATGGAATGTGCTCAGACCGCTGTCAAGGACGACCGGGTAGTCCAGCTTGAGCTGGGCCGTTATCTTCCGCACCTCTGCAACGGTCTGCGGCGACATCACCTGGTCATCGGCATTGATGGCAATGACCGAAAAACCCTTGTACCGGTACTGTTCGTGGAGCTTCTGCAGCCTGGCGAGCAGGGTTGCGGATTTTTTGCTCCATGATGACCAGAAAACCACAGCCGTCAGCGTGCTCCCTTTCAACTGCCCGAAGGTGGCGGTGTCGCCGGTGATGGTCCTCAGTGAGAAGTCGGGCGCTTCCATGCCGACCTGAAGCCCCTGCAGGGTCGCATTGGCAGGGGGGCACATAAAGACCGCCCATGTCACTGCAAGCAGCATCGTTGCCAGGAATCTCCGAGCACTGACGGTCATGGCAGCCCCCTCATTTTACCCTGCTGAGACGTGTTGATCCCGTTTTTATACTCCTTGATGGCCGCTGCGGTATTACCCTGTTTTTCATAGACCAGTCCCAGTTCGTAGTGGGTTCTGGCCGGGGCGGGGTTCAGGAAAAGCGCGTCCCGCAATACCCGTTCGGCCTGGGGGAGGTCACCCTTCCGGGCCAGGACAATGCCTTTGCCTGTCAACGCCTCGGGATTGCGGGGACTCTGTGCCAATGCCTCGTCAAATGAGGCCATGGCCTCATCCGGGGCGCCTTTTTCGAGAAGCAGAAAACCGAGCCTGGTATGGTCGGACAGTGTACCGTGATGGGCGGCGAGCTCGTGTTTGAGGCTGGCAATCTCGTCATCGGGATTGGCGCTCGCCGGGACAACCGCCCCGGCGGTGCCGGTTCCCACCATCACCTCCCGGGCCGAAACGGTGAACGGCGGCAGGAAGGCGGTCGCAGCGAAGAGGATGGCAACCAGGGCGGCGCGTTGGAGAAGGATCGGTGTCATGTTCATGTCAATTCTTGACAGGGTTGATCCGGTCGTAACGGAGCAGTTTGTGGCATCCGGGCAGACACTGCCCGCCCGTGGCGGTCTTGGTGAAGCCCACCGGCAGCTTCCATCCGCCAAAGGGGACCGCATCGCGGATGTGGCGGGGATTGTTGGTTGCATGGGCGTCATGGCAGGCCCTGCAGGTGCGCCCCTTGACCGCCTTGTTCACATGGACGTAGTGCAGGTTCTGGTCCCCGTTCCGGAAATTAGTCAAGGTAGTGGTCGTCTTTTCCCGGGCCAGTGAGTTTTCGTGGCACATGAAGCAGAGTTTGTAATTGTCCTCATTGTAGCCGGCATAGAAGAGGGGCGGGAAGTTCTCCCGCAGCATCCTGAAGTATTTTGAGCCATGGCTGTTATGGCAGCTCGAACAGTCATGATCCTTAACCGGCCCGTGGTGGTCCTTGTTGTTTGCCAGGAGTTCCTTCATGTTTGCCACCGTGCCGGTGGGCGACTTGTATTCACGATCATGGCAGCCGAGGCAGAGATCCGCCGGTTCCTTGATCAGCTGTTTGGGATGGTCAGATACATGGGGATCGTGGCAGGCCAGGCATTTCCGCTCCGTGTCGAGTGCCTTGTGCTTGACGGTGGCTTCGCTGATCTCCTTTTGCTTCTCGTTGTGGCAACTGAAGCAGAGTTCCTCTCTGCCGTCGTACTGCAGATTGTATTGATAGTCACCGCTGTGGGGGTTGTGGCACGACACGCAGGATTCGCTTACCGGTTTGTGGATGAACTTCTTGTTCTTGAAGGCTTCGGCCTTGTCGGTATGGCAGTTGAAGCAGACGCTGTTCCCCTGGGCCATGAGGAGTTTCGGGAAATCGCCCTGGTGGGCGACATGGCAGCTGCCGCAGTCGCCGACGGCAACCGGGCCGTGGATGAATTTGCGATTGAAGGTTTCCTTGTTGTGGCAGCGGAAACAGAGCTGCTCGCCGGCGGCACGCAGCTGATATTTGTTGGGCGACTGGTGGGGGTCATGGCAGTTGGTGCATTTCCCCTCTTTCACCGGGCGATGCACCACCTGGCGCACGTCAATCCGTTGATGGCACCGGTAACAGAGCTCGCCGATATCGGTTATGGGCTTGAAGGCATGTTTGCCCGTTGCCTCGTGGCAGACCTCGCACTGGCCCACCGCGACCGGGCCATGGACGAACTTCTCCTTCCCCATGGTCGCGTGGCATGTGCCGGTTATGCATGATTCCTTGGTATCGTTGGTGCTGCCGGTAGCTGCGACAGCAGGAGTGCCGATGACGTGCAGCAGCCCCATTGCCAGGCATGCCGCAGCAATGGAGAGCGAAGCGATAAACGCCGGTTTTTTACCCACTGGAATGTTTCTCCCGGATCAAAGTTACTATCTAACATATTAATAAATCAGGGAGCAAAATGTCTACTTGTTTTGTATGAAATTGAACGGTCGGCAAGATGAGTATCTTTATTGAATTTATGCTGGTTTGTTAATGTTCAATAATTCGTCGCCATTGCAGCGAGATGCTTGTCACGCCAAGAACGCAAAAACCCCGGGTTCCGTTCGGAACCCGGGGCCATACGTATGCCAACAGTCGCAAGCGCGTGCGACGTTTGGGCCTGTTTATCTTATTTCCCTGCCAGCTTGCTTTCCCAGCGCCAGGCATCGGCCACGATGGTGCGCAGATCGGCGTGCTTCGGCTGCCAGCCGGTGAGGCGGGCGATCTTTTCGGCCCGGGCCACCAGGGAGGCGGGATCTCCCGGCCGCCGGTCGGTTTCGACCACCCTGAAGTCCACGCCGCTGACCTTCTTTACCACCTCCAGCACCTCACGCACGCTGCTGCCGCGACCATAGCCCACATTCATGGCCGTCGGCGTGCCGCCCCCCTCCAGATAGGCCAGGGCGCTCAGGTGGGCGGCGGCAAGGTCCTCGATATGGATGTAATCCCGAATGCCGGTGCCGTCCGGCGTGGGGTAGTCGGTGCCGTAGATGGCGATGCTGTCGCGCATCCCCAGGGCCGCCTGGCAGGCCACCTTGATCAGGTGGGTCGCTTCCGGGGTGCGCTGCCCAATGCGGGCCAGGGGATCGGCGCCGGCCACGTTGAAATAGCGCAGGGCAACGTACTGCATGCCGTGGGCAGCCGAGGTGTCCCGCAGCATCCATTCGCTCATCAGTTTGGAGGTGCCGTAGGGGTTGATGGGCGCCAGGGGGCTCTCCTCTGAGGCCGTGCCACCATCGGGAAAGCCGTACACGGCGGCGGTGCTGGAGAAGATGAAGCGTTTGACCCCGTACTGAACGCAGGTTTCCAATAGGCCCAAGGTATTGCGGGTGTTGTTGCCGTAGTATTTCAAGGGCAGCGACACCGACTCCGGGGCCACGATGGAGGCGGCAAAGTGGAGGACCGTGGTGAAGCCGTATTGCCGGAAGGCTGCGGAGAGCGAATCACGGTCGGACAGATCGGCATGGATCAGTTCTTCACCATTAATGAGTGCGTCGCGGAAGCCGGTGGACAGGTTGTCGTAAACCACGACCTTGCGGCCTGATTCAGAAAGTTGCCGTGTGACATGGCTGCCAATATAACCGCAGCCGCCGATGACCAGGATTGTTTCTGACATAGGGTTTCCTTTGCAAAAGGGATATGTTTCCGACAATGACCTGCTCCACCTTGTCCCACCCTTGAAGGCGAGGGTCAGGGTGTGGCTAGATATTTCCCGATGTTTTTCAGTGCCCGCTCCAGCCGTTCTTTCGAGTGGGCCTCGATGGTCCAGACCGAGTTGGGGGAGTAGCGCTTGAGCAACTCGAAAAGCTGGTCGAAATCGATCTCACCTTCACCCAGCGGCAGATGTTCATCGATCTGGCCATGGTTGTCGTGGATATGGCACTCGGCTATGAAGGGGCCCAGCTCTGTAAACCACTCTTCCATGGTCACGGTTGTAAACATGTTCCAGTGCCCCACATCGAAGCAGTGGCGGAACGCCGGGTCATTGACCTCCTCCAGCAGATCCCGCAGGGTGGAAGGCTCTTTCTCAAAGATGTTCTCAATGGCAATGGTGCAGCCCAGGTCTTTGGCTATTGGGAGCATCTCGCGCCAGAACGAGATGCTGTTTTCCAGCCAGGCCAGGCGGTTGTCGCCATAGCGCAGTTCATCGTAGCCGGGGTGAAAAACTATCACCCGCGGTTTAAGAAGTTCTGCGGCCATGAAAACCTGTTGGAAGCGTTGTTTGGTAACCTCGCGAATGGAGGCGTCCAGGGCGCCGGGATTAAGATCCATGAATGGGGCGTGGATAGTGGTTATCAGACCGGCGTCATGGAGTTCCCCCGACTGGCTTGCCAGCTCCTCACGGCTGATGCCGTCCAGGGCCCCGGCCGAAAAGAATACCTCGGGGTTGAGCCGCCTGGTTTTCAGGTGCTCCAGATAGATGGCAAGGCGCTGATACGGCACGTGGACTTGGATTCGGTCGCTCATGGTGTTTTGTGCTCATTTCGGTGTTTTTTTATGATTTCGTCTGAAGCTGTCCGGTCCACCAGGTCTTCCAGTTTTGTGATGGCGCCCGGCTCTCCCAGGATGATCAAAGTGTCTCCTCCCTCGATCCTGGAATGGGAGTGGGGGTTGAATACCATCTTGCCGTGCCCTTTTTTGATGCCGACAATAATCACGCCAATTTCCTTGCGGAAGCCGGAACTGATCAGCGTTTCGCCGGCAAAGGCCGAATGGGGCGGGATGGTGATCTCCTCCATCTGCAGGTCCATGTGTTCGCTGCCGGTGGCGATTTCGATGAAATCCACCACGTTGGGGCGCAAGACCGACTGGGCCATCCTGCTGCCGCCGATTAGGTAAGGCGATACGACTTTGTTGGCGCCGGCCCGTTTCAGCTTGATATCCGAACCTTCTTCACCGGAGCGGGCAAGGATATAGAGGTCGGGATTGAGGCCTCGCGCGGTGAGAGTGATATAGACGTTTTCCGTGTCGGAGGTGACCACCGAGATCAACCCCTTGGCCTGCTTGATACCGGCTTTGAGCAGGGTTTCATCCAGGGTTGCATCACCCTTCAGGTGCAGATACTCTTCATCAGTCAGTCTTTCCAGGGTTTCCGGATCCTTTTCGACAACCACGAACTGCAGGTCATTGGCCTTGAATTCCTTGCAGATTAGCGAGCCGATCCTGCCAAATCCGCAGATGATGTAATGGTCCTTGAGCGCATCGATCATCTTTTCCACCTTTTTTCTCCCGATCACCCGCTGAATTTGGCCCTCAAACATGATCTGGGCCAGGCTGCCCACAATGTAACCCAGTACGCTGACGCCCACCACGATCAGGATCATGGTGAATATCTTGCCGCTGTCGGACAGGTCGTGAACCTCCTTGAACCCGACGGTTCCCAAGGTGATGACCGTCATGTAAAGGGCGTCGAGAATAGGCCACTTCTCAATGGCCATATACCCGGTAGTGCCGGCCGTTACCAGCATCAGGAGGACAAACATCGATATTTTCAGGTGTCGTACGGGGTCCATGGTTGCCTCGAATTGCGATCAGATTACCTGCTGGCAGGCCAAAATTCAAGGTTTGATTGCATCTGCACGGCCCTGGGTGTCGGTATTTCTGACATTCCGGGGAAAAACCGAAAAATGTGGCGCCACTTTCAAAACATTATTTCAATAAACCAAAAGCATACAATTGACAAAAGCTGTATACAGTATACAATAGGTAAAACTTCTTTGGAGCCCCTAGTTATGAAGAGAATCGCTGAAAAACACCTCACGCTGCGGGAAAAAATCCTGGAGAACATACGCGATGCCATCATCGCCGGTTCTCTCAAGGCCGGCAGCAGGGTTTCGGAACCCGAACTGGCCGAGCGCTACGGCATCAGTCGAACTCCGATTCGTGAAGCTTTCCGTCAGTTGGAATCCGAGGGCTATCTTTCGGTTATCCCCCGCCGTGGTGCCGTGGTCCGCGAGTTCAACCAGAAGGACGTGGAGGAATTCTACGCCATAAAGAGCATTCTGGAAGGATATGCTGCACGAAGGGCCTGTGAAAAATTGACGGAAAAAGAGTTGGACCGGCTTCAGGCTATCAATAACCGTCTTTCGGAGCTGGCAAGCACGAACGATATTAAAACCTTTTTCAGGGTTCACAGCGACTTTCATGACCTGTTCATCAAGGCCGCCGATAACGAGAAGCTGCGTGACCTGATTACCAGCCTGGTTACACGTTTTCAGCGCCTTCGTTTAATGTCTCTTTCCATGCCGAACAGGATGAAAATATCGGTCCAGGAACATGAAAAGATTCTGGAGGCCTTCCGGAAAAAAGATGCGGGGGCAGCCGAGAAACTGGTGAGCAAGAACGCCGAATATGGTGGCAAAGTCTTGATGGGTGGAGGTGTTTCCAAGGCCACAATGCAGCATATCGATATTTGAAAAGATCGCTATGGCGGCAATGGCGCAGGAAATGTTGAAACTTATCCCCAAGGTTGACAGGGTGCTGGAGTGGCCCGAGATTGCCGCACTGCTGCCTGGGCATCCAAGGCCAGAGGTGCTGATGGCCGTGCGGCAGACCTTGGACGACCTCAGGGCCCAGGTTCTTGGTGGCGCCGGTGGTGCCATTTTGGAACGAGATGCCGTAATTGCCGCTGTCATGGCTTGTTTGAGACGCCGTTCGTCTTCCAGTCTGCGTCCTGTCATCAACGGGACCGGCGTGGTGGTTCACACCAACCTGGGGAGGTCTCCCCTGGCCGATGCCGCCGAAGAGGCCATCCATTCCGTTGCGTCCGGTTATTCCAATCTTGAGTTCGATCTGCAAAACGGTGAACGCGGCACCCGCTACTCCCACGTGGAGGACCTGATTTGCGAGCTGACCGGTGCCGAGTCCGCCCTGGTGGTGAACAACAACGCCGCTGCGGTCATGCTGGCACTGTCGTCGCTTGCACTTGGGCGCCAGGTTGTAGTCTCCCGTGGTGAACTGGTGGAAATCGGCGGTTCGTTCCGGATTCCTGATGTCATGCGGCAAAGCGGAGCGCAACTGGTCGAGGTCGGAACCACCAATCGCACCCATATTCGGGATTTTTCAACGGCAATCTGCGATGCCACCGCTTTGCTCCTCAAAGTTCATACGAGCAATTTTGCCATTGTGGGTTTCACGGCACAGGCTACGATAGCTGAAATGGCGGCACTGGGACATGAAACCGGGACTCCGGTCATGCTGGATGCCGGCAGCGGCTGCCTGCTTGACTTGTCCTCCTTCGGAATCGGGGGCGAGCCGACCATCCGGCAATATCTTGCGGAAGGCGCCGATCTGGTCACCTTCAGCGGCGACAAATTGCTGGGCGGCCCCCAGGCAGGCATTATTGCCGGCAAGCGCGATTTGGTCGGGCCATTGAAACAGCACCCATTTTTGCGGGCTGTGCGGATCGACAAGCTTACCCTGGCGGCGTTGGAGGCAACTCTCAGGCTGTATCGCGATGATCGTTCGGCTTTGGCTGCCATCCCGACCCTGCGGATGCTCACGACCGCAATTGCCGAGTTGGATCGGCGTGCCAACCGGATCATAAAAAAGTTTGGCCGGTCGCTGCCGGAGACCGTGACGCTCCTGAAGCATCGGGGCGAATCAAGTGCGGGTGGCGGTTCGTTTCCTTTGCTGCAACTGCCGACGGCGTTGATCGAGGTGAAGATCGCCAATGCATCCCCACAGATGATAGAGGCTGTTCTGCGCCGGTCTCCCGTGCCGGTTATCGGCCGTATTCACCGCGAACGCTACCTGCTGGACGTTCGCACCATTCTTGATCGCGATCTCTCCGCATTGTTGGCTGCGATCACTCAGGCCGCCGAGGAGTGTAGATGAACGGCTTCAAAACATTCGCCCTGATACCGGCTGCCGGTATGGGCAAGCGCATGGGCGCATCCATAAACAAGCAGTATCTGCAACTGGGGGGCTTGCCGATTGTGGCCCGCACCATAGCTGTCTTTGAAAGTTCCCCGCTCATAGACGGCATTTTTCTGGTCATTCCGGCCGATGAGATTCCCTATTGCCGGGAGCACGTGGTGGCGGCCTGCGGGTTTCGCAAGATTGTGGCAATCGTGCCCGGTGGCAAGGAACGCCAGAATTCGGTCATGAACGGCCTGGATGAGATTCGGAAGCTTGCCTCTCCCGATGACGTGGTGCTGATTCACGATGGAGTCAGGCCCTTTGTTTCCCAGGAAATGCTGCACGAATCAATCGCTGTTGCCCGGGCGTGCGCCGGGGCACTGGTGGCCGTCCCGGTCAAGGATACCATCAAGACGGTACAGGCTGGGGTTGTTGTTGATACACCCTCGCGGGATGACCTCTGGCAGGCCCAAACACCCCAGACATTCCGCTTCGGCATCATTCATGAAGCTCACCGTGCTGCCGAGCGCGAGGGCTTCATGGGTACCGACGATACCTCGCTGGTGGAACGGGGCGGGGGTGAAATCAGGGTCATACGGGGGGATTACCGCAATATCAAGATTACTACCCCGGAGGACCTTATCCTGGCAGAAGCTTTTCTGGCCAATCCCGGGAAGGAGAGTTTGTGAACGTGAAATACAACGACAAGATTCTGATCGTTGACGATGAGCCGGATATCGCCCTGATCCTGAAACTCCATCTGGAGGATGCGGGTTATATCACGGCTTGGGCCCAGGATGGGAAAAAGGCGCTTGCTATGTTGAAGGATGGCGACTACTCCCTGGTGCTGCTTGATATAAGGATGCCGCGCCTGGGCGGGGTCGAGGTTCTGCGCTGCATCCGGGAATCGGGGAGCGACGTGGCTGTTATCATGATGACTGCGCACGGCAGCGAGAACCTGGCGGTTGAGTGCATGAAGTCAGGCGCAATTGATTATTTTCCCAAACCGTTTGCCCTGGACGATATGCTGCCGCGGGTGGAACGGGCCATTGCCTATCGCCGGGCCCTATTGGAAAAACAGCGGCTGGAACGTGAGAAAGACGATTTTGTCTCCATGCTTTCCCATGATCTGAAAAACCCGATCACGGCCGTGGTCGGGTCCATCGACATAATGCGCGAGGGCCGCTTGGGACCGATCAACGGCGAACAGGCCGAATACCTGCAATCCGCCATCGAGAGCTGCAACGAGGTTGTTGCCATGATCGACAACCTGCTGGATATCCACCGGATTGAGGCCGGCAAGATGCAGATGAACATCCGCGGTCACAATCCTGCGGACATCATCAAGTCCATAGCGGCCAAATTCGACAAGGTGGCTGAACATGAACAACTGAAACTTACGGTTAACCTGGCGGAAGACCTTCCCGCCGTTCAGGTTGACAGGAACGCTTTTACCCGGATAATCGCCAATCTGCTGGGCAATGCCGTAAAGTTCACTCCCGAGGGGGGAGAAATAATCATCGATTGTCGCAGCAGTCTTGCCGAAGCCATGCAGGAAAACAGAATCCCAGATTATGTCGCGTTCCCTGTCGGTTTTAACGAACACCGTCAACTGTTGTCCATTTACATCAGGGATACGGGCAGCGGCATCCCCGAGGAGGATCTGAGGCATATTTTCGAGCGGTTTTACCAGTCGCGAAGCTTTGAGCGCGGCGGTGCCGGTCTTGGCCTGGCCTACTGCAAGATGGCTGTGGAAAAAATGGGTGGCGTGATCTGGGCGGAGAGCGAGCTTGGTGTGGGCAGCACTTTCAACATCCTGTTCCCCTGCCAGGATGAGGTGGCAACCAAATGAGGCCGGCAATGGAGAAACGGAGGTTGATCGGCATGTTTTTCAAATCTGTCACGGCATGCTTGTTCTTGATTGCCCTATGCTGTGCAATCCCGGCAACGGCAATGGAGATCGATTTCAGCAAGGCGGTTGTGGTCGGTTCCGGCCCCAAGAAGGTTGTCGAATTTACCGACCCGGACTGTCCATACTGCCGCAACGCTTCCAAATTCTTTGCCCGGCGGGCGGATGTGACCTGTTATATCTTCTTCAATCCGTTGCCGAACCATCACAGAGCCAAGGAAAAGGTGCAGTACATCCTTTCCCAGGCGGACAAGGCCCGTGCGTATCAAGAGGCCATGGCTGGCAAGTTCGATAACGTGCCGAAGCTGACAGGGATAACCGAGAAGGGCATCAGGCTTCAGGAAGAACAAGCCGAGATTGTCAGAAGTTTTAAGGCGAATTCCACCCCGACCTTCATAATCAACGGCAGAATCATTGTGGGGTTGGATGTAAAGAAGATAGAGGAAGCTCTTGGAGCGAATTGAGCCATATATATGACAACTGGATCCGGTTTTGTTGTGTTGATTTGAAAGGCGCCCTTGCAGGCGCCTTTCATTTTTGCAGAGACGTCATCGTAAGCTTGTGTCTTGCGGGTCATGCCATACAACGATCAGCATCTAGTTTTGTACCAGGGCAAACCCGGCGTGATCGTATCTGTCCAGCCACCACAGGCGGTCGTAGCCGTTGGTTACGGCGGCATAGACGCTGAGAACCTCTGAGAACGCCCCTGATGCCACCAGGCAGGCAGCGGCATGGCGCGAGGCATCGGGACAGAGGGTGCCGGAACCTGCCGGCGGCATTGGCGGACAGATGCAGCCATCCAGCAGGTGGTTGTGGGTCAGCAATTCCTGGGCCGGAACATTTCTACTATACTTGCTTTCTGCCGGTGCGTAAGCGAAACCATTACTGCCGGCTGCTCCCACAACACCGCTGCTCGATGCCTGGACCTGGTGGTTCAGGTGCCCCAGTTGCACGCCGAAGACGAAGCCGCCGTGATTCCCGGGCTGCGAGGCGTTGAAGGCAATACTCACGTCCGGGTTGCCGCTGTAGGTAAGAATTCCGGTACAGCCTGTTACCGAGCCGGGCACGGTGGCCGGAATGATGTTGGCGTAGGTTGGCCGATTGTCGATACACAACTTCAGGACAAAGACCTGTACCGGGTCGGGGCCGTCACAGAGAGCGTCGTGGAGGTCCTCCACATAGGATGGGCCGGCGGCGATCGATACCATGTCTCCCACTCCGTGATAGTCTGGCGGCGGGATCTGGAACCCGCCAGACGGGCTGACCCGATGGAGAGTGCCGGCATCCTGTCTGAACAGTTCAAGGCGCAATTTTACCCAGCCGGCGGTCAAGCCGGAATCAGGATAGGCCTGGGTGGTGTGGAAAAACGCGCTGGCTTCATTATTGCGGCAAAAATCCCACCAGGCATCAATGTGGCCCGGATTAATCGGTGGGTCGTGGGGCGGGAGTATGAATGCCACCTGGTCCCCCGATCCTACCGGACCGAGTGGAACGTTTCCGCGGCGCCATACTTCACGGTCGCCAATGCTCACAATTTCCGTGTAGATGCGGGAAAGGGGAGTCGAAACCACATGCCAGGGTTCCCCTGGCGCCCGTTCCGTGCCGTCTTCGTTGACGTGCTGATAGGACCAGCGGTAATGGGTCACGCCTGCCGCTTCCAGGCTGGAACTGAATTCGACGTGCGGATAGAGAACGTCGCCAAAGGCATGGGGCATGGGGCCGAGGCCATTGGGCATATCAAGCGCTGTGGTGGTCCCGTTTGCCTGGATGTCGCCCAACCAGATGTCGCCGATCCGCTCCACCAGGACCGATGCCGGCGGCGGGTCCGGCTGGATCGCTACGCCGCTGACCCGTGGGTCGGTCACATGAAGGGTCACTTCGGTGCCGCAGGGATAGTTCCACCAGGTGTGGCAGCGGACGCTGGGCTTGTACACCGGTGTCCAGGCACTGTCGATGCAGTAATCAACCCAAAAGTACAAGTCCGGATGGTCTCCGAAGGGGCAATACCAGATGTTGGTGTCAAAGGTGCCACTGGCATCCGTTTCCACTGCTGTGCGCTCCCATGTTCGTAAAAATGGCCAGAGCCAGGGCCAATGCCAGTGCCAGAGGCAAAGGACCGGCCAGAAGGCTTCCAGGTGGCTGGCAAGCAGGTTGCGCACCTCCAGGGAAGAGCTGGAGAGGAGTTTTATCCGGGAGTTCTGCGGCAGGGCCGCTTCAATGGTCTTGGCTGCTGTTTCCAGGTCCAGGGTCTGGGCAGATCCGGGCGGTTCCGGTTGGGGGTTTATCATGATGGTGTCAGAGCTATTTACAAGTGCGCGATTCAATGGCAGCTTAGACAGTCTGGTTCCCTGATCGAACCAGGGATCGGGGTCAGGCCCCGGATTGGGGATCGGAATCCAGGTGCGGTCAAGGATCTTCAACAGGTCGTCACGAAGTTGAAAGATGTGGATGTTTGGGATGCGTTTCAACAGCAGCCAGAGCGGATCTACTTCACAGATATGGACCCTGGCGTGGGGGAGAGGCAGGTCCTGCCAAACGCCACCCACCAGGCTGGGCACCACGACAGCACCGCGTACGCGGCATCGCCGGAGCCAGCAACTCCACAACTTTTTGGGTATGGGCTTCAGCTCGATGCTGCCGCTTTCGACGAGGGTCCAGGAGGGCTCATAAGCCTGGAGCCGTTCCATCATGTCCAGGCTGGCTGCCACTTCTCCCTCGCCTTCCGGGGGGGCAGGAGCAATGAACAGCCGCAAATCCTTGCGCCCACCGGCCTCACCCTTCAAGGCGGTTTTGCCCTTGGTGACCGGAGCCGATGCGAGCAAACGGCCTGATCTGGTGAACAGGTATGCCTTCAAGGGCAGTTCGGATTCAGGCTCGCTGTCAAAACCTACTGATAAATTGATTGTTATGTGCTTTGCTTTCTCTGCCATGCGTCTCTCCTTTTTGTTTTTTGCCAATGCTGGGACTTGGCTAAAACTGAATAATTACATATAGCTTAGCGGCGAGTATACCACTTAATGTAAAACAATCAATTATAGTAAATTAATATTACCGGATGGTGGTGGGGTCATTGAGAGGAAGGGGAAAATGCGCAATACACAAAAAAACCCGGATAGTGTCCGGGTTTTTGAACAAACAGCTAAACTGGTTGTGACGAATCAGTATTCCATGGGCATGGCCTTGACCTGGGCGGCGGTGAAGACCGGGCCGTCCTTGCAGACGTAGACATTGCCCACGTTGCAGCGTCCGCACTTGCCCAGGCCGCACTTCATGCGGTTTTCCAGGGTGGTATAGACCTGTTCGTCGGTGAAGCCCAATTTCTCCAGTACCGGCAGGGTGAACTTGATCATGATGGGCGGGCCGCAAACCAGGGCAATGGTGTTTTCGGCCGAGGGTGCCGCCTCCTCCAGGATGGTGGGCACAAAGCCGACCTTGCCGTCCCACTCGGGACTGTTGCCGCCCGGATCAACTGTTTTCACCAGTCTGACATCTCCCCGTTCCTGCCACTCGACCAACTCCCGCTTATAGACCAGGTCGGCCTCGGTTCTGGCGCCGTAGACAATGGTGATGTCGCCGAATTTGTCGCGCAGGTCCAGGCAGTTCCAGATCAGGGTCCGCAGTGGCGGCAGGGCAATGCCACCGGCCACGAAGACCAGATTCTTGCCGAAAAATTGCTCTATGGGGAAGGAATTGCCGTAGGGGCCACGCACCCCCATGGTGTCGCCAGGTTCCAGGCGGCGCAACGCCTCGGTCACACGTCCGACGGCCCGGAAACAGCACTCGATGTAGCCGGTGCGGGTCGGCGACGAGGCGATGCAGAAGGTGGATTCGCCGGCACCGAAAGCCGAGTACTCGGCAAACTGGCCGGCCCGGAAGGTAAAACCGTCGCGCACCTGCTCGTCCTGGAAGACCAGTCTGAGGGTCCGCACGTCCGGGGTTTCGTCGATGACTTCCTCGACTGTGGCCAGGAAAGGGAGATAGATATTATCGGAAGTGGAGCTGTTTGAGCACATGTCAGGAATCCTTGTGTGCGAGTTTTTCGGCCAACTCGGTGAATGCTTGCCCCTTGATCTTCAGTTCAACCGGACGGTTGTTGTCGCCAAAACCGATGGTGATCAGGCCCCCGACCATCTGATGTTCCATTTCGGCAAACAGTATGGCCTGGGGATTTATGAGCAGATTGCCCGATTGCACAAACCCGCGTGCCACAAGCGAGGCGACAAAGGCCTCCTGTTCCGTTTTGGCAACCTTTTTGAAGAGCTGTTTCCTGATCACCGCGCCGCCGAACCAGACATCCATCATGCGGCTGTTGTCGGTTACCAGGGGATTGTCTTCGGGGGTGGTCATCTGGGCCGCCACCACCAAATCGATATTGATAAATCGTTCCATGTAAAACCTCATTACTTCGCTTCAAGATTACCTCACGATTACTCATGATTTTGAAATCCCGGTAATCACGAAGTAATCTTGAGGCTAAACAAAGGCCTATTCAGCAGTAACTATTTCTTGCTGATCTCTTCAACTATGGCAGCGATGTCGATCCCCACCGGGCAGATGCGGATGCAGCGACCACAGCCGGTGCAGAGGGTCTGACCGAACTTGTCGTCGTAGTATTTGAACTTGTGCATGATGCGGTTGCGATAACGCTTGGGTTGCTGGTCCCTGGGGTTATGTCCCGAGGCATGGTGGGTGAACTTCCAGAAGCCGCAGGCGTCCCAGCTCTTTCTGCGTTTCCCCTTCTTCTCGGTCCCTTCATCCACGATGTCGAAGCAGTGACAGGCAGGGCAGACAAAGGCGCAGGCACCGCAGCCGACGCAGCGGGTGGCGATGCTGTCCCAGGCCGGGTCTTCGAAGTGTTCGTCCAGCCAGGCCTTGACCTTTTTCAGGTCGAATTTATCGGTCTGGGGTTGGGCCAGGGGGAGTGTCTTGGCGTCACTTTGCCCGCTAAAGAAACTTCCATGGCTGGCGATGAATTGTTCACCCTTTTCCGTGAAGGTCTCGCAGGTGTAGCCCCCACCTTCCACCGGGGTCAGGAACAGGTCGCTTCCCTTGGGATCGGCGGGCGAAAGCCCCAAGGCAGTGCAGAAACAGGCGTCGTCGGCAGTGGTGCAGGCCAGTCCGATGATGGTGGTCTTATCTCTTCGTTTCAGGAAGAACTCGTCCCGGTAATCCCAGGAAAAGACCGCATCAAGTACCGGCACGGCAGCGGCGTCGCAGGGGCGCACCCCAACCAGGATCGTTTCCGGAAAGCTATTGGGATCGATATCGGTGAGCCTGACCTGCTGCCCTTCCTTCTCGTAGGACATGATGTCCTCGCAGACCGGGAAAAAGGTCTCCTTGGCGGAGCGGCGCGGCAACTCGTCATGGACCATTTGTTCGGCTTTTTGCAACGGCTCGTATAGCACGGTGCCCGCGGTCAGACGTGGGGCCACGACCCGCTTGCCTGCGGCGATCAGTTTGTCCAGGAGGGTGTTCAGGTTTTGTTCCGAGATGAAATTTTGCATTGAAGCCCTTTTCACAAGATACTTTATGAAAACAAAAATGTTATTGCTTCTAGATTACCCCATGATTACTCAAGATTTTAACATCCTGGTAATCTTGAAGTAATCGCGAGGCTAAACAAAGAATTCTTGGATTGTTATTTTATGAAACTCTGATCGTCTTTCTCGTCGTAACTGGAAAGCGGCCCCTTCTCCTTGATCTCGAACCCAGCTTCATAATCGTACAATTCCTTCAACTCCTTGGCCATCTTGCGGTTCAGGAGGTTCAGGGGGATGTCCATGGGGCAGACCCGTTCGCATTCGGCGCAACCGGCACAGCGACCGGCCAGGTGCATGGCCCGCACGATGTGCCAGGCAGTATTGCCGGCCGGACGGGGGGAGGTCTCGACCATCTGCGGCTTGTTGCGGTCGCACAGGCACTGCTCGCAATAACAGAACGGGCAGACCTGGCGGCAGGCGTAGCACTTGATGCATTTGCTGAACTGTTCCTTCCAGAAGGCCCAACGCTCTGCAGGTGTCAACGCCTCCAGGCGGGCGATCTCGGCGGCGTACTTTTTTTCCAATGCTTGGGTGACCGGTTGTTGGGGTGGCACGAAATCGCACCCTTGCGGCAGTTGGGCGTCGCATTCGCGGCACTTGGGAGCTATTGTCTCAGTGGTCAACGCTTTGTCTGGCTGAAAGGTGGAGGCCAGGACCCCTGCGCATGGTACGCCAATGATATGGAGTTCCTCGCGTTTCAGCTGCGTTTCCCCCATCAGTCCCACCAGGGCCTTCAGGTCGCACCCCTTGACCACGATGCCTATCTTCCCATTTTTAGGGATCTCCTTCTTGGCCTTGGTAAGGTACACGGCCAGATTGTTGACGCATGAGGCGGAGAAGATCAGCTTCCCGGCATCGGAGGCTTCAGTGATGACCACCGGCTGGGCCGAGCCCTTCCGACGGGCAGGGGCGTAGCCGACCACGGCCGAGACCTGGCCTTCGGAGAGGATGCGCTGCGCCTCGGCTTGGATGGCAGAGGTGACGGCGGAGTAGATGGATGTGTCGATTGCTTGAGTCATAAAAACCTTTTTTGTCCACGAAAGACACGAAAATCACGAAAGAAAACAAATTCATAATCAAAAACTTTTAGGGGTAAAACCTTAAATATTTTGGGGTGGTGCCAGTACGGTTCTTCTTGCTGTTGTTCGTGTCTTTCGTGTTTTTAGTGGATAAATTGTGTTTAGATTGCGTTATAAGCCTCTTTCAACTCCGGCGAATCCAGCTTGCCGGACCACTGCTCATCCAGGGCCAGTTCCTTGAACTCATTCATGGGTCCCATGGCGCGCACCCGCTCGGTCAACTCCGTGACCACCTCGACCCATTTGCCCCCCTCGGCGGCCGAGACCCAGGAGAATTGCAGGCGGTCCAGGTCCACGCCGATGAACTCCAACAGTTTGCGGAAGGCGGCGAATCTGCGGCGAGCGTGGTAGTTGCCGGCGATGTAGTGGCAGTCGCCCGGATGGCAGCCGGAGACCAGCACCCCGTCGGCACCCTGTTGGAAGGCCTTGAGGATGAAGACCGGATCAATGCGTCCGGTGCAGGGGAACTTGAGCACCCGCACGTTGGCCGGGTACTGCATGCGGGAGGTGCCGGCCAGGTCGGCCCCGGCGTAGGTGCACCAAGTGCAGACAAAGGCGATTATTTTCGGTTCAAAGGAGTGTTTCTGTTTTTCAGCGTGCATATAAACCTTTTCTTTAGCCACATGATTACCTCACGATTACTAGGATTTTAAAATCTTGAGTAATCGTGAGGTAATCTAGAAGCAAAATATCATTGTTTCTGTTTCCAGTTTCTAAAGTGCTTCAATCATGGCCACCATCTGCTCATCCGTGTACCCGTCCAGTTCCACGGATTTGGATGGGCAGGTGGCCTGGCAGGTGCCGCAGCCGGCGCAAACGCCGGGGTTGACGTAGGCCACCACCTTGATCAGGTTGCCCTGGCGGTCCCTGATCTCTTTCTCCTCCACCGCACCATAGGCACAGACCTTCTTACAGGCGAAACAGCCGACGCAGCTTGCTTCCCGGACCCTGGCCACGATCGGTTCCCGTTCCAACTGGTCCTTGGCGAACAGGGTCATGACCTTGGCTGCCGCGGCCGAGGCCTGACTGACCGCGTCCGGGATATCCTTGGGCCCCTGGCAGACTCCGGCCAGGTAGATGCCGGCCGTGGCGCATTCCACGGGCCGCAGCTTGGCGTGGGCCTCGGAGTAGAAGTTGTACTTGTCGTAGGAGATGCCCAGCTTCTGGGCCAGGGAGTCGGCGCCGATCCGGGGCTGGACGGCCGTGGCCAGGACCACCATGTCGGCCTCGATCTCTACCTGGACGCCCACGGCGATGTCGCTCCCCATGACCACGATCTTGTTACCTTTCTGATAAAGGCGCGAGACCATGCCGCGGATGTAGACCGCCTCTTCCTCCTCTATGGACCTGCGCCAGAATTCGTCGTAATTCTTCCCCGGGGTCCGGGCATCCATGAAGAACACATAGGCCTGGCCGTCGTGTACCTTGTGGTGGTAGAGCATGGTGTGCTTGGCAGTGTACATGCAGCAGATCTTGGAACAGTAGGAGATGCCTTTTTCCCGTGCCCTGGAACCGACGCACTGGATGAACACGATCTGCTTCGGCTCCCTGCCGTCCGATGGCCGAAGGATCTTGCCTCCGGTGGGGCCTGATGCACTGGCCAGGCGCTCGAAGGTCAGGCCGTCGATAACGTCCGGTATCTTGCCGTGGCCGAATTCGCCGTATCCCTTGATGGCGGAGCCTTTTGGTTTTTCCGTTATGGAGTAGAGGTCAAAGCCGGTAGCCACCACGATGGCGCCCACCGGCTCCACGATCAGCCGGTCTTCCTGTTCGTAGTCAATGGCGCCGGGGCCGCAGACCTTCTGGCAGAGGCCGCACTTGCCGGTCTTGAACTTGGTGCAGTTCTCGCGGTCGATGACCGGGGTGTTGGGTACGGCCTGGGGAAATGGGACGTAGATGGCCGGCCGGGTGCCCAGGTTGCAGTCGAACTTGTTGGGAATCTTTCTGATGGGGCACTTCTCCATGCAGACCCCGCAACCGGTGCATTTATCTTCGTTCACCGAGCGGGCCTTTTTCCTGACCGTGACCTGGAAGTTGCCGATGAAGCCTTCGACATGCTCCACTTCACTGTAGGTATAGAGCTTGATGCGGGGGTGGTTGGCCACATCGACCATCTTGGGGGTCATGATGCACTGGGAGCAGTCCAGGGTCGGGAAGGTCTCGGAGAGTTGGGCCATGTGGCCGCCGATGGAGGGTTCACGTTCCACCAGGACCACCTCGTGGCCGGCGTCGGCGATATCCAGGGCGGCCTGGATGCCGGCGATGCCGCCGCCGATGACCAGTGACCTCTTGGTGACGGGGACGGTTATGGTGGGGAGGACACGGTTCTTCTTGACCCGCTCCACCATCATGCCGACGATCTCGATGGCCTTGACCGTAGCCTCTTCCCGGTCCTCGTGGACCCAGGAACAGTGTTCGCGGATATTGGCCATCTCGCACAAAAACGGGTTCAGGCCGGCCGCTTCCACCGCCTTCCTGAAGGTTTTCTCGTGCATGCGGGGGCTGCAGGCCGCCACGACGACATGGGAGATCCGCTGCTCCCGGATGGCCTTCTTGATGAGCCCCTGGCCGGGGTCCGAACACATATATTTGTAGTCGGTTGAGAATGCTACCCCCGGAAGTTTACCGACTTCCGCTGCCACCCGTTCCACGTCTACCGTTCGGGAGATGTTCTCGCCGCAGTGGCAGACAAAAACGCCTATTCTTGACATTCAGACCTCTTCCTTTATCAGTTCCAGCTTTTTGAGCGTTTTCAGCAGTTTTTCCCTTGATACGGGTTTGACCAGATGGGCGGCCGATTGGGCCGAAACATAGGTCTCTATGATGTCCTTCGAGGTGTTGAGGCTGGAAAGGACAATGATGTTGATGCCCTTGTCCGGGGTGATGCCCTGTTCCTGCTCCAAGTGACGAATGGCCTTGGCCGCCTCATGGCCATCCATCTCCGGCATTATGATGTCCAGGATAATCAAGTCGTATGGATTTCCGGCCGTTACGGCCTCTGTATATTTGTCCACCGCTTCGCGGCCATTGGAGGCCATGTCTATCGACGCCAGATCCTCCAGATACAGGCCGGTAATTTCACGACCAAGTTGGTCGTCGTCAACGATCAGGCAGCGCATCGTCCCTCCTGGATCCTTTCCGGATTGGAAGCCAATAGTTTCCATCCGGCGCTTACTGGGTAAGATCAGATCAGATGTTTCTCTTTCAAAAGCGGCATGGGGTTTACGATCATTGCGCCCAACCCCAGTTTCTCGGACGAAAGCCCACAGGCCATCCCCACCAGTTGGGTGATGTAGAAAACCGGCATGCCGTAACTGGTGTTGTAGACCCCTTCGATCTCCTTCTGGCGGATGTCCAGGTTGCCGTGGCAGAGCGGGCAGGCCACCATGAAGCAGTCGGCCCCGGCAGCCTTGGCCGACTCCAGGATGGCGTTGGAGAGCTGGATGACCACGCCCGGGCGGGACAGGGTGAAGTTGGCGCCGCAGCATTCCATGCGGTGGCTCCAGGCCACGGTTTCGGCTCCAACGGCGTGGAGGACGTCCTCCATGATGGTGGGGGCCTCGACGCAGTCCAGATTGGGCACATCGGGCGGACGGGTCAAAAGGCAGCCGTAGTAGCAGGCAACTTTAAGCCCCTTGAGCGGCTTCTTCACAGCCGCGGCCAAGCGTTCCAGCCCCAGGTCGCGGGCCAGGATTTCCAGGAGGTGCTTGACGCGGTTGTCCAGTTTTACCGGGGCATTGATGGCCTTTTCCACCTGTTTGCGTTTGACGTCGTTCTCTTCCAGGGTGTGCTGGGTGAATTTGAGGCGGGAGAAACAGGCGGCGCAGGCCACGGCCAGGTCACCATCCACCTTTTCAGCCAGTTCCAGATTCTTGGCACACAGCGACAATGACAACAGTTCGTCCACATTGTGGGCAGGGGTGGCGCCGCAGCAGATCCAGTCAGGCACCTCGGTCAGCCCGATATTCAGCACCTTGAAAAGTTCTCGGGTGGACTGATCATATTCGCTTGCCGAGGCGTGCAGTGAACAGCCGGGATAATAGGAGTATTTCAGGATTCTCTTCGGGGTCACGGGGCCTCCCCGTTCCGGCGCATCTCTTCGATACGGCTGAAGATCTGTTCTATCTCGGTCATATTCTTGTTTTTCTTGTGGAACATCTTCAGTTTGCCTTTTGTGATCAGTTTGGGGCCAAGCATCAGGTCTTTGAGAAATTGGCCGGATTTGACGTTGAATACCGCGGCCAGGCGCATTTCGTACTGTCGGCCATAGGTACGGATGTTCTGGAGGAACAGCTTGTTGGCCAGTTGAACGTAGCTTTCCTTGGAGGGGCCTTCGGCATCCCAGGAGAGCTTGCGCAGGGCATCCATGATGGAGGCCAGGTGAACCTTGTTGGGGCAGCGGGTGGAGCAGGTCTCGCAGGAGGCGCAGTACCAGATGGAGCGTCCTGCCAAGATCCGTTGCCATTGGCCCAGCTGCAGCAGGCGTACGACCCGGTTTGGGGGGTGTTCCATGAAGGTGGCCATGGGGCAGCCCGCCGAACACTTGCCGCACTGGAAACAGCGTCGCACCGATGTGCCGGACAGGGCCTCGACTTTACGGACAAAGTCGATATCCATCGTCTCGGCAGAGAGGAGCATCTTTTTCTTTTTCACAGGCATACCTTTTATTATTGCTAAATATTGATGGGGTCGGCTTGATTGCTTAACCGGGAAACTGGCAGGTGTCACGGTCTTTTGACAAGTCTATAATCGCGTTATTCTACTTAACTACCGGGAAAAATGCAAGATTAAATATGTAATTTATGGCAATCGCCATTGGTTTTTAGTTAAATTAAAATATCGTCTCTCTCTGTAAAATGGAGGGCAGCAAATCTACCCTTCATCCGGATCATGGAATCCCTCTGCACAATTTAGCGCAAAGCTGCAAGAAAAACACCTGGCAAGGAATCAGTCTCCTTTCCCTGCCCGAGTTGCTTGCAACTTTGCGCATCCGGTACAGTATCAGATCTATTCGTTTTCTACAGTACACTTGTCACGGCTCCAGGAATCCAGTTGCCCGTCCGGCAAGCGTACCTGAACGGTTGCCCCTTCTTGGGTGCAGCCAAAAGAGTAACCTGTCTCGCCGTTTTCTTTATTTCTAAGGAGCACGCTTTCTTCGCGTTGTTCGGTCCAGTAACAGACTCGGTCATAATCATTCTGTCTCATGTTAGTACCCTCTTTATTCTCTCGTCTAGGTGTTTATAGTTTGCCACAATTGTCAAGATAATGAAAAACAAACCATGAAAACAGCCGGTTCCCTCCAAGCGAGCAGCTATATCGCACTGATATGCTGATCGCTTGTCATGATCTGTTCACAGCGGATGAAGGTTGGAGAACTCGCCCCATTCCAAATATGAATGTGGGGTCTCGACAAATTCGTAAATGTTTTCAATCTTCGAAAGATGTTCTTTTTCATCCTTGACAATCTGCTCCAGCATTCGCCTCAATTCCCTGTGAGACTCGTTTGCCGCGACCCCTTCCAATACTTTGATGACCTCATCTTCAGTGGTAACGATATGCCAGAAGGCATCCTGGTCATTTTCAAGCTTGCCGAGAAGATCGCGGCTCTTGAGCAGGCGTCGGAACCCGTTGTTGTCCTGCATCGATTTATCCACATCCATGAAGTTGTTTTCCTGTCCAGCCAGGTTGCTTTTGATATTTTCCAAGGCCGATAAATGTCTTCGCTGGCTGTCGGCCAGAAGCGAAAATATTTCCTTCAACTCAATATTTGTTACCTTGCGGTCAAGAGTTTCATACAGTTGCAGTCCGTCCCTCTCTATTTCGATCATATAGTCGATGGCGTTCATGGGTACACCTCCTGTCTGTCTTTGTATGTATTGTAACACAAACAGCATAAACAAGACCTAAAAAGTCTTCTGGTTGGGATATTCGAGTTCAGGCATGGCCAACAGGTTGTGGCAGCGGGACGCCGGCTTTTATCGTTGAGCGATAAGAGCGATTGTCAACATTAGCGGGAAGATGTTGAGGTACGAAAAGAGAGCGGTTTCAGAGTTGAACATAGATATGGCAATCAAGGGGATGGGAAAGAGGGCGTACCAGAGTGATATGCTGCCATTGATGATCCCGAAGGTCGGCAACAGCATCACAGAGGTGATCAAGGCGCAGATCCAGAGCCCGAATAGCCCGTGATGCTGGGCGCCCCTGGACGACACCTCCAGAAGGGGTATTCCGGCGCGACGATAGTCATTGGCATAACGCCGCTGGAAGAGCCAGAAATGCGGGACCTGCCAAAGGAACATCACTGCTGACAGCATGATGACCCAATGATCCGCGGGACTGCCCCCGGCCATGCTCCAGCCTATGACCGGCGGCAGCGCTCCGCACACGCCACCCATGATCAGGGCAAAAGGGGTGCGGCGCTTCAGTGGGGTATAGATGGCCAGATACCATGCGAGCGCCGCAATGCCGAGCAGTGCGGGTATTGGGCCCCCAACTGCCAAAAGCAGCACAAAGCCGGCCAGCGAACAGATGGTGCCGATAACCGTGACCGCAGCCAGCGAGAGGTCGCCATTAGGGAGCGGGCGCAGTCTGGTGCGGGTCATCACCCGGTCCAGATCGATCTCCAGCACCTGGTTGAGGGCCGAACCTCCGGCCGCCAGCAGCGCCACGCCGCAGAACAGCGCGCACAGGCGCAGCGTGTCGGCGGTGCCTGGATAGAGCAGGAAACCGCCCACAGCGACGAAACCGTTCATCAGAACCAGCCGCAGCCGGAACAGTCGACAAAGCACGCGGATCATTTGACTGCCTCGATGAACTCCACCAGGGCTGTGATCTCGTCATCCTTCAGGTCAGGGTAGGGCGGCATGATCGGCTGGAAACCTTCCACAATCTTGGCTTTGGGCTGGCGGATCGACTCGCTCAGGTAGGCGTCGTCGGCAGTGACAGTGAGGCGCGTGCCATTCTGCATCACCGTAACCTGCTTGTTGTACAGCCCCTTGAAGGTGGGGCCGGCACCAACGCTGCCATCCAGGGAGTGGCAGCCGAGGCAGCCCTTTTCCCGGGCCAGTTTTTTGCCATCCAAAGGACTCTGCTCCACACCGTTGCTGCGAAGGAATGAGATAATCTGATTGATCTCGTCTTCTTTGAGTACCTTGCCAAAGGGGGGCATGATCGGCGGGAAGCCCTTCACCACATCGGCGTTCGGCTCAAGCAATGATTTCCGCAGATAGGGCTCGTCCACGATGGTGCTTCTCTCCACACCGCCTGTCATGACGGTAACTTTCCTGCCCCAGATCCCTTTGAGGGTAGGCCCTATCTTGGGCGAGCCATCCAGGGAGTGACAGCCCAGGCAACCATGCTTTTCCAGGAGTTCCTTGCCGGGGTGCTCCGCCATGGAGGCGCTTTGGGCCAGCCATGCGGCAAACTGAGGTTCGGGCAGGGCCTCCACCGAGGTAATCATGGCGGAATGCCCGACGCCGCAGTATTGGGAGCAGAACAGGTCATAGGAACCGGGTTTTGTGGCCACGAACCAGGCGTGGTTCTTCATGCCCGGCACCACATCCCGCTTGACCCGGAAGGCGGGCAGATAAAAGCCGTGCAGCACGTCCAGGGAGACCAGGTTGACCAAAATCGGCTTTCCCACCGGCACATAGAGCTTGGAACTGGTCTTGCCGTTGGCGTAGGTAAAGCTCCAGGACCACATGCGGGCCGTGGCGGTAACCGGCAGCGCATTTTTCGGGACGTTGCGCAGGGACAGGTAGCCTGCCCAGCCATAGTAAAACATGGCCAGCACCAGTATCGATGGTAGAACGATCCAGGTGATTTCGAGCCAGATGTTGCCGCTGGACTGCGATGTCGGTTCGGGCGCGCGGGACCGGTGGTAACGGAACACGAACACCAGCATGGTCGCCGTGATGCCGAGCAGCAATACGAGACAGGCCCCGAAGATGAACATGAAGACCGGGTCTACCGCCTGATTTGTTGTCAGGAGATTTGGGTACACAGTTAATCCTTATCGATAGAGCACGTCGAAAAAGGTGAAGCCGATAAAGATGGCCAGTACTGCCAGGGCAAAGAACAGCAGCCAGCGCAACAGCCGCCCTTCGTAGCGCATGTGCATGAAAAATGTGATCACCAACCCGGCCTTGACCGAGGCAATGGCCAGGGATCCCCAGACATGGCCGACCCCGATGTCAAGGCGGGACACCCAGACGGTCAGTGCGGTCAGGAACAGCAGCCCCAGCCAGACCGAGATCAGCTTGCCGTAGCTTATGATGTGGTGTTGTTCACTCATTCCCTGAATCTCCGTTTTTGCCAACCGGGCGTCGAGATGGTCGGAAGACCGCGCCCGCTCCCTACAGGAGCAGATAATACAGCGGGAAGATAAATATCCAGATAATATCCACCAGGTGCCAGTAAAGAGATCCGTTTTCCAGCAGGACATAATCTCCGGCATGGATGATCCCCTTTTTTACCCGCCACGCCACCACGGACAACAGGGTTGCGCCAACAAGCACATGCAGGCCGTGCAGACCGACGGTCAGATAATAGAGGCTGAAAAAGACCGATTCACCCGGGGGGCCCGCAGCCAGCCGTGGTGAGTTGGGGTATATGCCCCGGCCGATTTCAGAACTCCACTCCAGGTATTTGTTGAATAAAAAGATGGCGGCACAGAGTATTGTCCCGCCCAGCAGGTACAGGACCCGGCGCCGGTCGTTCCGCTGGATGGCAGTGACCGCCATGGCAGCCGTCAGGCTGCTGGTAATCAGGATCACCGTATTAATGGTGCCGAAAACAATATGCATCCCTTTGCCTGCCCTGGCAAAGTCCTGGGGATAGCGGGCAAGGTAGGTTGCATAGAGCAGGAACAACCCCCCGAATAGAAACAGTTCCGTGAACAGGAACAGCCACATGCCCAATTTGGCGCCGGCATAGTCCTTGTGCTGCGGCTGGCTCATGGGATGCCGCTCCCGCTGAAGTCGTACGGCCCATGGGTCACAACCGGTTCCTCGACAAAATTCTCCGTCGGCGGCGGACTTGGAATACTCCACTCCAGGGTGGCACCGCCCCAGGGGTTGTCCCCCACCGGTTCACCTTTCAAAAGTCCCCGGAACAGGTTGACCAGCATCAGGATCAGCCCGCTGACCAGGATCCAACTGCCGATGGTGGAGGTCAGGTTGAGTGCGGTGAATTCCGGCAGGTAATCGTAGTAGCGGCGAGGCATCCCCTTCATTCCCAGCACCATCATGGAAAAATAGGTGATGTTGAAGCCGATGAACATCAATGCCCATGCCACGACGGCCGGTTTCTCGGCATAGCGGCGGCCGTAGAACTTGGGGAGCCAGTAGTGCATGGCGCTGAAAAAGGCAAAGCCCGCGCCGCCGAAGATGACATAATGAAAATGGCCGACAACGAACTGGGTGTCATGGACGTGGATGTCGGTGGCGGCAGCGCCGAGGATCAACCCGGTCAACCCGCCGATGGAAAATAGGAGCAGGAAGGAGAGGGCAAAGAGCATGGGCGCTTCCAGGGAGATCGAGCCGCGATAAAGGGTGGAGACCCAGTTGAAGACCTTGATGGCCGACGGGATGGCCACCACGAAGGTCAGGAAGGAAAAGACCAGGATGGCGGTGTCGCTCATGCCGCTGGTGAACATGTGGTGCCCCCAGACCAGGGAGCCGGCAGCGGCGATGGCCAGGCTGGAAAAGGCGATCATCTTGTAGCCGAAGATCGGCTTGCGGGAAAAGACCGGGATGACGTCGGAAATCACCCCCATGGCCGGAAGGATCATGATGTAGACCGCCGGGTGGGAGTAGATCCAGAAAAGGTGCTGATACATGAGCGGGTCGCCGCCACGGGCAGGATCAAACAGCCCGGTGCCCAGCAGCCGCTCGGCAATGATCAGCGCCAGGGTGATTCCGAGGATGGGAGTGGCCAGGATCTGGACCCAGGCAGTGGCATAGATGGACCAGACAAAGAGTGGCAACCGCCCCCAGGTCATCCCCTGGGCCCGCAGGCGGTGGATGGTGGTGACAAAGTTCACCCCGGTCAGAATCGACGAGAAGCCGACGACAAAGACCCCGAAAACCGCCAGGGAGACATTGGTGGTGGTCCGTTCGCTGAATGGCACGTAGAAGGTCCAGCCGGTGTCAGGGGGGCCGCCGCCGGTAAAGAGCGACGTGATGATAATCGCGGCGCCGAAAATATAGAGCCACCAGGAAAAGAGGTTGAGACGCGGAAAGGACACATCCTGGGCGCCGATCTGGATCGGCATGATCAGGTTGCCGAAGGCGCCAGGAAAGCCGGGAATGATGAAGAGGAAGATCATCACCACCCCGTGGACCGTGAACATGGCGTTGTAGGTCTGGGGGCCCATGATGGTCCGGCCCGGCGCCATCAGCTCGATCCGGAGCAGAACCCCCAGCGAAACGGCGATCAGGAAGAAGCTCAGCACCGTGTAGAAGTAGAGCAGGCCGATCCGTTTGTGGTCGGTGGAAAATATCCAGGATGTTATGCCGGACCTGCCGGTATCGTTCCAAAAACTGCTGGCGACCGTTTCAGGCTGATCAGCACTACCCATGTTTCCTCCGTTGATTCATCAATGCAACTCCTGAACGGCCATATTGATCCTGGCAATGGCCATCTATTTTTTTCTCTTATTTGACGAACCATTTCCCTTTGCAGGAACCGTCCTCTTCTTTAGCTTCCTGCCGGACAGGAACAGGAGTGCGAGAAATCCGCCGGCGCTCAGCATGACAACCGTTGCGCTGACCCGCAACAGGTTGAAGACGTATGTCTTGCCGGTCGGGTCGAAGCTGAAGCAGTAACCGACCACCTTGCGGATGGTTGATCCCACCTTGCCGTCCTGGGCTTCCATCAGGGCCAGGGTAAGGTCCTTGGGGAGAAAGGTCGTGCCGTAGAGATAGCGGACAATCGTGCCATCCCTGGCAACCACGAAACTTGCCACCGGGTGGATGAAGTCGCGCCCCTGTCTCTCGAAGTTGTATCCGGCGGCATCGGTCAGACGGCGGATGTTCTTGCTGTCTCCGGTCAGGAAAAACCAGCCATCCTGGGGAAAGGAGGCTCCAATGGACGTCAGGTACATCTTTTTGTATCTGGCGGCCAGGGCCGGGGTCTCTGTCTCGTCGAAGCTGACGGAGATGACGCGGTACTCCTGGCCCGGCTTACGCTTGATCCCGGGCAGGGCGCTTGCCAGGCCGCCCTGCAGGAAGTTGCAGACATTGGTGCAGCTGTAGTAAACGGGCAGGATAATGGTGGGCACCGTAACCAGTTGGGACAAACGGACCTGCTTGCCCGTCTCATCCCGGAACGTGGTGTCGAGCGGAATCTTGGCTCCCAGGTGCTCGTTTACCCCGAGGGCCGTGGCATCCGGGTCGTTGAGATCATCGGCATGGGCACCAGTTGCTGGTGGCAGGATGGCTAGAATCAGCAACAGGATCAGCCCTGCCCAGAAAGCCCGTGTTGCCCCGGAATCATCAGTCATAGGTTTTTTTCAGCAGATAGAGCAGCATGGCTGCCAGGAGCGCGGCGGCAACGGCGACGGCACCGGCAATCTTGCGTTTGCCGCGGGCCTCTTCGATCCCTTGCAACTCACCATCCAGTTTCTTCAGCTCGCCCATGATCTGCGTCGATTCATCTCTGACCTTAGCCACGTTTACTTCGTGGAACAGGCTGTGGAAGCGGTTGCGCAGGGCAAACAGGCCTTTCTCAAGGCGGTCGGTGTCCACCCCCTGGCTTTTGAAAGAGCCTATCTTTGTGTCGGTGGCAATGATCAGGTTTTCGGTTTGCTGCATGGCGCTTTTGATGGTTTGGGCCCGCTCGAAACTATGGCAGCGGGTGCAGCTCTTTTCGTTGATCAGGTCCAGAGACGCCTTGACGACCAGGTGGTTGGAGTGGCACGTAACGCAGGTCGGTCCCCCCTTGCCCAGGGCCATGCCGTGGGCACTGGCCAGGTAGTCTTTCAGCACTCCGACATGGCAGCGTCCGCAGAAGGCCGGAATATCCTTCTCTTTCGGGGCACCGAGGAAACCCCGTTGCGGGCTCATGGCATTGGCCGCATCCTTGGGGTCGCCGCCGTGGCAGCCGTTGCAGGCGATGCCGTTTTCGGCATGGATACTCCCTTTCCAGAGCTTGACCGGTTCGCCGAGCTTGTCCGGCAGGGCCGAATGGCACTGGATACAGACGATCTCAGCGGGCTCCGCAGCTTGGGACGGAGCTGGACAAATTGCCAAAAGAAGTAGTAAGACCAGGCAATATAACCCCCACCCCCTTGAAGTGGGAGTGTATCTATCGGTTTTCATTGTAATTTCCCAGTATCTCATGAGTAGTGCCCCCAGATCATAAGTCCGATCCAGAGCAGGATCCCGCCCACGCTACAGGCCATAAAGAGCGGCCGTTTCAGCGGATGGCGCTCGTTGCCGCGGTCGATGAAGGGCAGCAGCGCCAGGAATGTCATGGCCACCCCCTGCACTGCCAGGCCCAGGAACTCGCTCGGGAAGATCTTCAGGGTCTGGTAGTTGGCCAGGAAGTACCACTCGGGTTTGATGTGGGCCGGCGTCTGGTAGGGATTGGCGGCGATAAAAGCATCCTTGGGGAAAAACAGGTAGGGGTCGAAAAACACGATTGCCAGGAAGAACGCCAGGTAAACCGCAATGGATGTCATGTCCTGCAGGGCGTAGTTGGGAAAAAAGGGAATGCCGTCCGGATGTCCTTCGTAGCGGAATTTATCGCTCTGCCAATTGTTCTTGGTGTCCTTCAGGCCGAACGGCGGTGTCGAAACGCCGATCCGCTCCAGAAGGAAGAGGTGCAAGCCCACCAGGGCGGCGATTGTCAACGGGATTACCGCAACGTGCAGGGCATAGAAACGTCCCAGGGTGGCGGGACCAACCAGTTTGCCCCCCCTCAGGAACTCCACCAGGTATTGGCCAATGACCGGAATCGTGCCCACACTGTTGGTTGCCACCGTTGTTGCCCAAAAGGAGAGTTGGCTCCAGGGGAGGAGATAGCCGGTCAGTGATATGCCCATGACCAGGTTGAAGATGATGAAGCCGGTCAGCCAGTTCAGTTCGCGGGGGCGCTTGTAGCTGCCCATGAACAGGACCGAGATCATGTGAAACAGCAGCACCAGCACCATCATGTTCGAGCCGACAACATGGCACATGCGGATCAGCCAGCCAAAGGGCACATTGTTCATGATGTGGGTTACGCTGCCGAAGGCCTTCTCGGAATCGGGCACGTAGAATATGAGGAGCAGGATGCCGGTCACCACCTGAAAGGCGAAGATAAAGAGCAGGATGCTCCCCATGGAGTACCAGACATTGATGTTGCGCGGCAACAGATAGCCGAATAGTTCCTTGTCAACCAGTTCGCGGGCGCCGAGACGCACATCGATCCAGTCGTACATACGCTTGAGTAGAGTCACATAACCTCCTGAAAAGATAAAAGTGTTTAACCTATGGTTATGTTTCCGTTTTCTACGGTAAAGGGGAGTTTGGCCAATGGCTTGGGCGGCGGACCGGAGATGACCGTGCCTTCAGCGGTATACAGGCCGCCGTGGCAAGGGCAGAGAAATTCCTGCTTATTCTTTTCCCATTGCACGATGCAACCCAGGTGGGTGCAGACTGCGGACAGGGCGATCAGCCCTCCTTGCCGCGTTCTTATCAGGACAGCCGATGCGCCGGCGAATTCGAAGAATTTGGCCTCACCCTCGGGCACGTCCTTTTCCGGGATCACGACCTTTTTTTCCGAACTGCTCCCTGCCTGGGGCGCAAGGTATTGATACACCGGATAGATTACCGCTCCCGTGGCTGCTGCCGCCACCCCTCCAAGGCAAAGACCGAGGAATTTCCTCCTGCTGCTGTTCTCCATGCCGTCTCCTCAGAATGAATTCAATAATGAACAAATCATAGCAATGATATTGATTAATGCAAGACCATATATGTCGTTTAACAGGTTGTTGAAAATCTACTGCGGAGGCCGTCTGCGGCGTTGCGCGGTACTCGCAACCTCGGCTAACTATGGGTTATGCCTCGGCTGCTCCGTTCCGTGCGCCTTGCATCCGGCCTTCCTCATGACGTTTTTCAACAGCCTGCTAAGTCTGTAATCAGGGCATTTGAGAGGGGGGTGGGATGTCAGGCGAGTGCCTGGCTTGTTGAGGTGTTGCCATTGATTTTCTCGCCAATGATCTTGCCGTCGCTGACGGTGAAGATCCGGTCGAATCCTTCCACCATTCGGTGGTCGTGGGTGACGACCAGGATGGCGGACCTGTTTTCCACCGCCAGTTGCTTCAGGAGCGCCATGACGTTTTTGCCGTTCTCGGTGTCCAGGGCCGCGGTCGGCTCATCGGCCAGAATCACCTTCGGCCTGTTGGCCAATGCCCGTGCAATGGCCACCCGCTGGGCTTCGCCGCCGGAAAGGGCCGAGGGGTAATTGTCCAGTCGGTGCCCGAGATTCAACGATGTCAGCAGCTCGTCTGCGCGGGCCTTGGCTTCATTCTTTGTCAAATGATTGATCTCCAGCGCCACCATGACGTTTTCCCGGGCCGTGAGGAACGGGATCAGGTTGTGGGCCTGAAAGATGAACCCGAGCTTTTCCCGGCGCAACCGTTTCAGGTCCAGGCCGGGCAGCCACCTTTCGTCCGCGACCGTGATGCCGTCGATGACCACTTTGCCATGGGTCGGTTCGTTGATAAGGCCGATGGAAGTCAGCAGCGTGGTCTTTCCAGACCCGGAAGGGCCAAGGATGGCAACCAGTTCCCCTGGCTTGACCTGAAGGGTCGCATCCGCAATGGCGGTTACCGCTGTCTCGCCCTTGCCATAAATTTTTGTCAGTTTCGCTACTTCGATTGCGTACATACGAGTACCTTTTTCGGTGTTATTCCTGAATCCGCGATGCCTCTACGCCTTCGCTTGCCTGGAAGGCCCCTGCCTTGTTTTCTCGCAATGCAACTCCTCTGCGGAGGACCACCCGATCAAACAATCGCAACAGTATCCCCGGCGTTGTGGTCCCGGCTCTTTCAGCGCTCCGGCACTACGGCATCACGGATATAGTTTTTCCTATCCCCCCAGCGCTTCTGCCGGCTCCACCTTCAGGGCCTTCCGGATGCCGACAAAACTGGAGATTGTGCAGATGACCATGACGATGACAAAGAGCCCTTGCAGATCCTGGGCTTCCAGGACGATACGGCGGGGGAATTTGTCATAGGTCAACAGGATCAGCCCATAGCCGACAAAGTAGGCGATTAACCCCATCAGGAGGGACTGCTGGAGGATCATGCCGATGATCACCCGGTTCTGGGATCCGATCAGCTTCAGGGTGGCGATCACCTTGATCTTGTCGATGGTGGAGGTGTAGATGATCAGCGAGATGATGACCCCAGAGATCACCAGCAGGATGATCCGGAACAGGCCCAGTTGCATGCGGGCCTTTTCGATCATCCCTTTGGTCAGGATCTTGGTCTGCTCCTCAACAGAGATCGGCCGGAAATGATTCCAGCGGCTGATCCGCTCCTGCACCCCATGCAGGTCTGCCCCCGGCGCCAGCCTGGCCACGATGGTGTTCACCGTATGGGTCGATTCCGTGATGGCGGCAATGTTCTGTTGCAGGAATTTTGCCTGGCCAGGGGAAATGTTCTGCATGCCGGCCAGATTGGCCCCGATCCGTTCCCGGTCGTTCCTGATGGCATCGTTGTCTTTCTTGAACTGAATATCCTGGGCATCGGCCAGGCTCACGTAGGCCGCGGGATCGCCCCCAGCCGAAACCACCTTCCCGGTGATTCCCACGACCGTGTAGTCGTGGAGTCCCAGGTGGATCTTCTCGCCGATCGCCATTTTCATGGCCTTGGCCACCACCATTTCGTAGTGTTTCTGGCGGATATTCCGCCCGGCAACAATCACTGGCGGGCCGCCGAAGCCGTTCAGATCGTAACCGATCAGGAAAAAGCGGAACGGTTTGCCCAGGCGCTCGATCTGGATGGTCTGAAAGGAGAGCGGTGATGCCTCTGCCACGCCGGGCACTGCCCTGATGCGGTACTTGATGTCTTCGGGGATGCGGGAATTTTCGGCAAAGGGGCCGTTGGTGTCCTGCTGTACCACCCAGATGTCCCCTTTGGTGGCATCGAGCACAGCCAGGGCGTCGCCAAAGAGCCCCCTGTAGATGCCCCCCATGCTCATGACCACCCCCAGCAGCAGACCCAGGCCGATGGAGGTCAGGATGAACCGGCCGCTGTGATAGCGTATGTCCCGGATGGCAAGATTCATCGCGCCACCCTGACCTTCATGCCTTCCCTGAATTTTGCCATCTCCGCTGCCGGTGCCATTGCGACCTGTTCGCCATTGGCGAGCCCCCCAACGATTTCCGTAAGGTTGCGGCGATCTTCGATGCCGATGGTCACCGGCTTGAAGGCCAGCCTGTTGTTCGCCACCGTCCAGACCCCGCGCTTTTTCTCCCTGGCGACAATGGCGGCGGCCGGTAGTGACGGCGTTGCTTTCTTGGTTCCGGCAATGATGTACACATCGGACTGCTCTCCCAGGCGGAAGTTCTTGAGCGGCTGGGCAAAGGCCACATCCACTTCCAGTTCCTCGGTTACCCGGTCGCTCTGGCGGCCCATGCGGACAACCTGGCCGGGCAACTGTTCGCCCGCCAAAGAACGGAGCGTGATAAATGCCTTTTTGCCGATGGTAACCCCCTTGAGCTGTGACTCATCCACGTTGGCCTTGACCCAGACGGTCCTGGGATCGGCCAGGGTGAAGATGGACATGCCCGGCGTAACCGTGTCACCCTTTTCCAGGTCGCGGGTGATGATAACTCCGTCCTGGGGGGCATAGATGAGCGTATCGGCTACCTTGCTCCTGGCAAAACCGAGACCGGCACGGTTGGCCCGCTGTTCCATGCGCGCCGCTTCCAGCGCTGCCTGGCAGCGGGCAACCTCTTCTCTGGCAACCTGGCAGGTGGTGTCGTACTGTTCTGCCTCTTGCTTGGCGATCAGGTTCTTGTCCGCCAGGACCTTGAAGCGTTGGGCGTTTTTTGCCGCCAGCTCCAGGTTTGCCTTGGCCTTTTGGAGGTTGGCCTGCTCGACACTCAGGTTGGCCACGGACCGATTCAATCCTGCCTCCGACTGTTGCTCCTGCTGGATAAAGTCGCTATTTTCCAGCTTGGCAAGGAGTTGGCCCTGTTTTACCTGATCGCCCTGGTCGGCGTACAGCGCCACGATCCTGCCGGTGATCTTGCTGGACACGCCGACGACCACCTTTGCCTCCACCGTGCCGTTGCCGTAGACCTGGGCCGTCAGATCACGCTTTTCCAGGGTCACGGCCTTGATCTTGGGCGGGGCAAGCAGGGTCATCTTGAGAACAATAGCAACGGTGGCAAGGATTGCGGCCCAGATCAGGTATGTTTTCTTTCTTGCCAATGTCTTCAGCAGTTCCATAGGGTTACTCCTCGACAATTTATACGCAGTCTGCTCATTCTTTGCCGACAGCCCTGTCCAGCCGGGCCATGGCGGTGTTGTAATCGAATATGGCCTGGATGTGGGCGGTGCGGGCATCAAGGGCCTGGGACTGGGCATCGGTCACTTCGATGATGTTGCCGACCCCTTCGTGGTAGCGTCCCTCTGCCAGGGCCTGGTTCTCATCGGTTGCCGCCACCTCTTTCTCGGTGGATATCATGCGGGCAGCCGCCTCCTTTACCCCGAGCCAAGCGGATTCCACCTCTTTGATGATCTGCAGCCTGAGGTTGTCCTGCCGGGCCTCGATGGCATTGCTGTTTGCCGTGGCTTCCCGCACCTGTTCAACAGAGGAAAAGCCGGAAAAAAGTGGCATGGTCAGGTTCAGGCCCACGGCCCAGACATTGCCGTTGGGAGGGATGTCCCGGTCGGCATAGCCGACACTGGCCGTTCCGGAGATGATGGGCAGGTAACTCCCCCTGGCGGATTTGAGGCTGGCTTCAGCAGCCATTTTCAGGGCAGCCGTCTGTTGCAGTTCGGCGCGGTTGCCAAGGGCTTCGTCTCGAACCTGGCCACGCTCCGGCAGGGGGTGAGCGGACAAGGTCGGTTCCGCCACCGGGCGTTCTCCCAGGGATGTCACCCCCATGGCATTGGCAAGTTCGACCCGCGCCATGTCCAGGTTGTTCTCCGCACTGATCTGGGCGGTCCGGGCGGAATACAGGTTCGCCTCGGCCCGGGCCACGTCCACCTTGGCCCTGATGCCCTGGTTGAAGAACTCCCGTGCCTGGCGGAACACCACTTCCCGTGATTTGACCGTTTCCCTGACGGCAACCACCTGTTTTTCTGTCGCAAGCAGGAGGTAGAAGGCACTCTTGACCCGCAGCACAAGGTCCTGACGCGTGATGGCAAGGGCCTTGTCAACCGCTTCACGGTTGTGGCGGGCCGCGGCCACCGCACCGGCGGTGCGGCCAAAGTCATAAATGGTCTGCTTCAGGTAAAGGGCCTCGGTGTTTACTTCCGTTGCCTTGACGTTCTGCAGGGCCGTGAGGTAGGAGCGCCCCTTGCTCCAGTCAGCGGCAATACTGATCTGGGGGTAGTAGTTGGCCAGGGCCTGGCCGGTCCTGGCTTCGGCACCCTGCAGGTTTTCCTTGGCCTCGACGATCTGGGGGTGGTTGCCCAAGGCCGTTGCCAGGGCCTCGTCAATGGTCAGAGGAGAGGCGGCATACAGGGAACGGGCCTGAATAATGAGGGCAAGCATGAAGATAATGATCCGTTTCATAGTGGTTCCATTGGTATGCAATAAATTGAATATAAGGCGAATAAGCGTTCACATAAACTGCAAAAAAAATCAGCGAATCATATTCAGGAAATTTTGCCAGAGTTTTTCCGCTTCCGGCCGTATATCAAAGGCTGCATTGCTTATGGTCCAGCGCAATGCGGTAAACTGGATCACGCCGAGCAGGGTCATGGCCGTCTCCCTGGGGGCCAGTCCCTGTCGCAACTCACCCTCTTCAATCCCGGCGGCAATGATACCGGTTATGGTTTCCACGTAGTTCCCGATGCGGAGCGACAATGCCTCGGACAGGGTGCGATGGCCCAGGTGGATGTCGTCGGAAAAGACGAACCTGGGGATACCGGGGTGCTCCGCCAGCAGGGCGATGTGGGAAGAGAAGATGGTTTCCAGCTTTTCCAGCGGTTTGCGGCTTCCACCGGCAATGGTGGCTGCATTGCCCATGACCGCGCTGCCGATAAAGTCCGCCAGGGCGGAATAGATCTCGTCTTTGCCGCCAAAGTGCCGGTAGATGTTGGCCTCGCTCATCCCGGCGGTCTCGGCGATGGCGGCAATGGTCAGTGCCCGGACACCTTTTTTGCCGACTACTTCAAGGGCAGCTTGGACGATTTCTTCTTTTCGTATGCGAGTGCTTTTCTTTTCCAATATCGTGGCCTCATGTGAGCATATATTCACATGATATTTGCCCTTGCCGAATTGGTCAAGATATTTTTTGAGGAGCTTATAGGGTCCGAGCAAAATGGCTGGCACGCGATGATTGATAATCGGTTTAGATTCAAAATCCCAGTAATCGTGAGGTAATCTTGAGGCCGAACGCCTTTTACGTTTGTTTCGTTTTTGCCTGAATTTAAGCGGTTACGTTTCGGGCAGGGATAGTCGCGGTTGTCGATGATTAACCGTCAATATCATGATGGCTGGCTTCGTCTTGGGCGCTATCCGGCTTTGATACGTTTTGATCGGTTTTAAGACCCCGGTCCCCGAGGTCGCATGAGTTGGAAGTTCAGGTGGGAAGGCCCAGGCGGGGCAGGATGAAAATCTGGAAAGCGAACCATGCAATCAGGAACAGGACCGAATAGATGATGAATTCCATGGGCAACTCCATTATTGGCTGTATTGGCGGTAGCGAACAACTTGTCTTGGTGTTTGCCTGAAAACCGAATGACGCCGACCGGCGTCAAGGCATCCTTCAGCCACCGCTGAAACAGGCGTTTCCGGATGATGTGGCCGATCCGGCGGACGAGAAAATCGAAAACTCCTTCTTTACTTCGCCGGAATCGCAGGCAGGGCATTTGATATTGTGCTCTTCTCCGATTTTAGTAAGCTTTTCAAAGCGCAAGCCGCAGGCCTGGCAACTGAATTCAAAAATAGGCATAAACCACCCCACTACATATATTCACAATTCTGAATATATTAAAGCCTTGGGATATATGCTGTCAACTGATTATCCGTGGCATCCGGCAATCCAGGTAATTATGGCATTCGGGCCGTGATCTCGAATTCCGGCGGGTCCATGAGCACCTTTTTCACGGTACAGAGCCCGGCCGCCTTTGTGATGGCATTGCGATACTTCTCCGGGAAAAGAGGTGGCAGGGTAATCTCCATGACAACCTTGGTCAGCCTCCTTTTCCCTCCCTCAACATCGGCAAACTCCATGCGCTGGGCAAGCGCCAGTCCATCGGTCGCAATGTTGCGCTGCTGGCAGAAACTGAGGGTGTAAATCCCGGCGCAGGTGCCGAGGGAGGCGAGAAAATAATCAAAGGGGCTCGGTGCCGTCCCTTCACCACCTTCCTCCAACGGCTGGTCCGTGGGGATGACCATGCCGTTGATTTCAGCATTCACCTTGCTCCCGCCAGGAAACGTGATCGTTATATCCATATGATTATTCTCCTTTGAAATTTGAGTATGTCATTATAACTCAGATCGTTACGGATTCCAGTGTTGATGCAAATCGTGTTTCACCATGAAAGTGCGGTTCATTGAGATAAAAATATTGACCTGCCTGGCGGTCTGTGTTAAAAGATCAATTCTTCATTCCCCAATAGCTCAGTCGGTAGAGCAGGTGGCTGTTAACCACCTTGTCCCTGGTTCGAGTCCGGGTTGGGGAGCCAAACAGAACGCTCAGCAAATTCTTTTGGTGAGCTGGTGATAGATGGATCTATGGGCGGTAACTCCCATAGATCCATTTTTATTTTCCTCTTCTTATTTAAATCCTTGTCTTTCCTTTCCTTCAAAGTAAACGACCTTCTTGACGAGCAGGTGCAGCAGGTCATATTCCTCGTCATGGGTCAGGTGATCGTACACGTCATTGAAGACCTTGAAGTTGTCCCGGATCATGTTTGCGCTGAGAATCTTGTTTTTAAGGTCATTGGACTCAAACTCGATAGCTTAGATTTCTTTCCGCATCTGCTTTGTCTGAATCTCCAACCCGTGACCGACGTCTCCGGCGAGATCATCGACCATGGCCCGGATCTCTGGGCGCATGGCCATACGCACAACTCTTTCGACTACACGATCGGTAAGACCAGGGTGGTGGTAAATCCTTATGGCTACAAGGATGTGGAGGTCAATCCGCAGTACGACAGGTCATTGAGATGTAGGTTTCTACCAAATTCTCTGATTCACGGCATTGGCCGCATGTGTCACATAAAATCGGAATTACGACATATGAAATGGCACAATAACAATTAATACGCCATTTATTGGCGTATTAATTGACATGATGCGCCAATAGGCGCATAGTTTTGGCGCATAGAAATTACAGCCATGACAATTCCGAAGGAACAGGGCCATGCCGAAAAAAATTGCCATTGATACGGATGCCCGCATTATTGCCGAACTTGGCCGTCATTCAGAAGGAATCGGCATGGATGCTCTTCATGCTCTTTTGAAGGATGTCATCAGCCGGCGGACTCTGCAGCGCCGTCTTGCTCAATTTGTAACTGAGGGGCAGGTTGTCAGGCAGGGTAAGCAGCGGGGAGTACGATATCGCCAGGCACCGGACGTAATCACTGGCCAGGTGGACATAACCGAATCACCCGATACGATGGAATCTTTCGGAGAAGTCTATGTCCCCCTGTCACCGGAAAGCGAAGAAATCAGAGCATATGTCCGTCAGCCACGCCAGATGCGGACACCTGTTGGATATAATCAGAGTTTTCTTGAAGCGTATTATCCCAATGAAACTTCATATCTGCCGCTCGAACTGCGGGAACAGCTTCGTCAGATCGGTACGCCACCCGATGATGAGCGACCGGCCGGAACCTTTGCCCGCGATATTCTGAATCGGCTGCTGATAGATCTTTCCTGGGCTTCATCGCGCCTGGAAGGCAACACTTACAGTCGTCTCGACACTCAGCGGTTGATCGATTTCGGCCAGGCGGCAGAAGGGAAAGATGCTCTGGAAACCCAGATGATCCTCAATCACAAGGCCGCCATCGAGCTGCTGGTGAACGAAGCCGATCTGGTCGATTTTGCCCCCTACACAATTTATAGTTTGCACGCTCTTCTCTCCGATGGCCTCCTTGCTGATCGCAGTGCCTGCGGACGAATTCGTCACCGTCCGGTAGATATCGGTGGCAGTGTCTACCTGCCGATTGCCATGCCGCAAAGGCTGGAAGAACTGTTCAAGATCATCCTCTCCATGGCCAAAGAGATTCGCGATCCATTCGAACAGGCTTTTTTCGTCATGGTGCATCTGCCATACTTGCAGCCGTTTGAAGACGTCAACAAGCGCGTCTCCCGGTTGGCCGCCAACATTCCGTTGATCCGGCACAACCTCTGTCCGCTTTCCTTTATCGATGTGCCGGAACGAGCCTACGTAGAAGCCATGCTCGGGGTGTACGAACTGAACCGGGTAGAGTTATTGCGCGATGTCTTTGTCTGGGCCTATGAACGTTCCTGTCAGCAGTATCTGGCAATCCGCCAGGAACTCGTGCCGCCGGACACATTCCGCTTGCGATACCGCCAAGCTCTCAGCGCGGCAGTCAAGGCTATTGTACTTCAACAGCAGGCTCCGACCCATGAAACAGTGTCAGCGGTCATTCCCTCGGTGGTGGCCAAAGAAGACCATGACAAATTCGTAAAACTTGTTTTTGAAGAGTTTGAAGCCCTGCACGAAGGGAATGCGATACTTTTCGGCATTCGCCCCTTGGAGTTCGCTGCCTGGCAAGAGCAGACCAAACGATAGTGCAAATCCCGGAAGGGTTGGATGAGGAAAGCCTTGCCATTTTTGATCTGCTCATCAAGCCCGAACTCTCCAAGAACGAGCGAGAGCAGATTAAAAGGGTGACGAAGGATCTCCTGGAAACATTGAAGTCTGAAAAGCTGCGAATCTAAAACTGGCCTGAGAAGGAGGCTACCCGCTCCGCGGTGAGGGTAACCATTCGTGACTTTCTCTACAATGAGGCAACAGGTCTACCTGTGTCGTTCTACTCGGACGAGGAGGTAGAGACCAAGACGGATATGATTTATCAGCATGTGTTTATGCAGTATCGGGGAGGGTATGGGGCGCAGGTGTATATGCGGTGATGAAATAAGATTCCTTGACCCGATGCAAATAAATAATTGACACCAAAACACCAATTGGTATATCAATAATAACACCAATTGGTGTGAATGTTTGTTTGGGGTAAATATGACACCAATTGGAACAGAACTGGATAATCTGGTCCTCAAGAGAATTCAGGAAGCCTATCTGGCAAGGAAGATCAGGAAGACGAAGGATTGCCTGAACGACATGGACAAGGCTGAATTATTTGAGGCCGACGTAGAGAAAGTCATCATGGATGCCGACTCCATTGAAAAGGCAATGCCCGCAACCAGCGCGCGGGCGAGCCATCCGGACAATACCCATTATGTCATCCATGGCACGAGTACCAAAGGAGTTGTTGTTTACTGCAAGGTGTGCAGCAACTATCATCCGCAGACCGGCGCCTTCATCGAATGGAAACTCACCTCGTTACGCGCAAATAGGGGCTTGGAAAATGATTTGCACCAACTGTTTTAACGCCGATTATCAGACTGCAACTACCGAACTCACGGTAACGATCAATGGTGAACCGCATCTGTTGCACGATCTTCCCTGCGAAACCTGCCCGGCCTGTGGCGAGATAACCTTCACCCACGAGCAGAGTCTGGGGATCGATAAACAGCGGGTTGCCCTTGAGTTCGGGCTGAAGCCGCTTCTGGCACCGGAGCAGCTGAAAACTGTGCGTCGGGTATTGAACATGAAGCTGGAGGAGATTTGCGACCTCCTTCAGATCGGCCGCAATACCTACGGCCGCTGGGAGCGTGGCGAGGTAGCGATCACGCCGTCCATGAACCTGCTGGTGCACACTTTCATCGAGAAGTTTCCCGACGCCAAGGTCAACCTGATCCCGTCGGAACGGGTTGCCGCCATCAGTAAAGCCAATAGCTCCCTGCTGGGGCAGTATCTTTCCTTTGGGGAGTATATTCGCGAGGTAATCAGCACGACCAAACTCCTGCCCGATTTGGTTTGTGCCTCGTTGGAGATTGAACCGGTCACCCTGACCCGGATCGAAAACAATGATTTTGCCCCGGAGCAGATTTCTCCCGACATAACTGCACGGATCGTCCAGTTTTTCGGATTGACTCTCGATAACCTCAAGCGACTGCTCAATGCCACCCTGACGATTGTTTCCATGAAGAACTCGGCAAACGTCGTCCATGCCCGTTCCACCAGTTACGATGCCAAGGGGACGGCTGCCCAGTCACGCAGCGTCAACATGATGCTGGAAAAGCTGGCGCAGAAAAGAGGCGAATCTGCGCAGCAGAAACTGGTGAGTGATGACTACCTGGCAAAGGTGCAGGCTGCCCTTGATGCTCGGCGGCAGGCGGGAGGAGCACGATGATTCCGGCGAATTATTCACTAGCGCGCAACATGGCGCGCAAGGTCCTGAAGCAATACAAGATCGTGGAAGTCCCCACTGACCTGCGGAAAATCTGTGAGGGTGAAGGGCTGGAGTATATGGAACTCGACGATCCGGAAGCCGTTGACGGGATGCTGATGGAGCTAGAGGACGGGACGCGGGTCGCCATGGTGAACAAGGCAAAGGCCTACGTTCGGGGCCGGTTTACGCTGGCTCACGAGTTGGGACATATCTTTCTCAGGCACGATAAGCGGGATTTTTACGATGCCGAAGTGGCGCGGGAATATGGCGAGGATATGCCGGAAAGCGCCAAGCCGCCCTGGGAGCAGGAGGCGGATGCCTTTGCTGCGGAGCTGCTTATTCCGATGGAGCAGTTGAAGAAGTATCAGGCGGAGTTGAAGAATCCGGAGAAGGTGGCGGGGATTTTTCAGGTGGGAGAAAGAATTAGTGTCGCGTCTACACATTGACAGAACACGGGATGAATGCTCCTTTGGCAATGTGTAGACGCGACACCCTTGTTCCTCCGACACCCTTGTTCCTCTTACGTAAAGAAATCCACCGTTTCATTGAGGCTCACAATGCGACAAGCGCCAAACCGTTCAGATGGACAAAGAGCGCAGCGACAATTATTGAGTCAGTTCAAAGAGCAAAACAAAGTGCAAATATTACTGGCAAGAACTAACCAAACTGAACACTAGTTTGTTGAAATCATAATATTCCCAGATCTCTGTCTGCCGTACTCTACACAGTTTTTATAAACGGCTTTATACGTAGTTCCACCATTTTTTTTAGTAATAGTTATTTGTTTAGTACCTTTTTCTGCACATGCCTGCACTTTCCCGTTATTTTTTTTCTGAAGTGCCGGACCGCCCAAATCGTTTACCATTTCTTGGATTTGTACGTAAGTGTCATCATCGGCTAATGCTAAACCTGTCGGGATACAAAGTGCTAATAAACAAAATAGAGCTGTAATTCGTTTCATATAATCTCCCTTAATTGTTGATTTGAGCATATTTAGTGGTAATTGAGGAAACAATCCAGGATCAAACTGGCCAATATATTTTGTTTATAGTTGTTTAGCTGCCTGTTCTTCAGCATCGTATGCTTGAAGATATACTTTACCAGCTAGCCAGCTTCCCCACCGGGCAAAGTAGCCTTCTTTTATCTTCATTTCGGTAAATATTGACTTCAGAAGTTTTGCACCGGAGAGCATGTTTTCAGGAGTAAAGACATCCTTAACCGAATTGATTTGAGCTTCTGCCCATTTACGAGTTTCAGCATCTTTTATTTTGGTAAGTGGCGGGTTTAGATAAGCATCTGGATTCTTTTTAATTCCAGCAATAAAGGCGTCAACATCAGCAGGTGTAAGTTTAGCAAAGTCTTGATAGTTACCGGGCTTGGTCATTGTTGCTATAGCCCATGCAATACCCCCAACAAGATACACTGGACGGCGGTTGCGGTATCCAGGAGTTTTCTGCATCGCCTGACGCAATTTAGGCGAAAGTTCAGCCTTGATGACCTTGTCAGCCGCATTCGATAATTCTTTGGGGTCGTCACCTGCTTTTAAAACTGCATCTGCAAGTGAAACTGTTCCGAGAGGGATATCTACAGCAACGACATTGTCTCTTTTGTTATTTCTGTCCCAATAGCCAATTTTCGTGTTACCGCTGCCAATATCAATTGATAATGCCTTGGTTATTTTATCTGACGGAATACTGCCGATGACATTGAAAAGGACTTCATCATCTTTTGTTATAAAGCTAAGGTTCTGCCCGGTAAGCTCTTTAACTTTTTCGGCTAACTGGTCGCGGTTCGTTGCTTTTGCTAAGGCACTGCTGCCAACAAAGTAAAAGTTGTTTATGTCTATTTTGTACTTTGAAGATATCTGGTCATAAAGCTCTTTCACCGCCTTTGCAGTTTCATCAATCGATTGTGGGTCGAAAGCACCCTTCAGTTTTACCCCGGAAAATATTGTGGTGTTAATGGAACGCCGGAATGGCTCATTTACATCATACCCTTCATCGGTTCTTGGGGTCATAATCAGCACAACAGCCTTTACCCCTTTTGCTCCGATCTCAATCCCGGCATATGGTCGTGGTTGCAAAAGATATTCAAGATCGGACTGAGCTTGCTTGGCGTCCTCCACAGCTCCAATCCTAGTATAAATGTCTACTGCTGGTTTCATCCATTTACGGGCTAGCGAGATATTTCCCATATCTCTGTATAGCCAGCCAATGTACCTGTGCGCTACAGCCTCCCAATATGAGTCTTTTATCTTGCGGACTTTATCTAATCCTGAAAACAGAACCTCATTGGCTTCGGCGTATAATTTCATCTCTCTGTATACGCTGCCTAAATTTAGAAGTGTCTTTGCTTGATCGTGGTAATTCCCGTTATTTTCTTGAATTGCTATGCTTCTCTTCAGGAAGTCAACGCACTTTTGATTTTCACCTTTTTGGGCATATAGAAGGCCTATGTTGTTATAGGTGCTCGCGTTTTTTGCTTCAGATCTCAACTCTACCGCTTTTTCATAGTACTCCAAGGCTTGATCGAGCTGACCACGTCCCTTGAAAATAGTAGCAACATTACTTAATTCCGTAGCTTCTTGATCTGAGTTTCCGAGTTCACGAGCCAAGGTGAGTGCGCGATCGTATTGTTGTAATGCCTGTTCAGTCTCACCAATGGCGTTTTGAATTAACCCCATAAAATTATATACATACATCAAGTCATCTTTTCTGGAGGTCAACTGTTCAGCATGTGACATTTCCCGCAAGGCCAGTTTCAGTTCTCCTGAATTATAGTAGGCTTGAGCAAGACAAAAGAAACTATCAGAATTACGCGGCTCAGATTTTATAGCTCGCTTGCCACTTTCTATGGCACGAGGGTAATCGCTCGCTTTGTTGAAGTTCCAGCAGGCATCAAGATCACTTTCGGCCCATGAAAGAGATATGTTGACCAGTAACATCATTAGTGAAATTACAATTAGAAACCTTTTTTTCATCATTACTCCTCCGTAATTGATATTTGATTAGCAAAACAATTGCTCGCAATTTTTGTAAGCACAATCTACTGCGTGTTATTTCATCCACCAGCTTTAATGGATTGAAGAGAACAGTCAAAGGGGGATGAACTGCTTGTTTTCGTCCTTTTTATATTTCCAGCTGATTTCATTGGTCTCCGAGGTCGTTAGGTACATTTTATCCCCCTTGCTGTGATCAGAGACAATGACATATCCTCTATCGTCCCCAGATTTCTCATAGTAGAGTTCTACATTGAGAGATGGTTTCATACCTGTTTCTTCCAGTGTATTTGGTAGTTTTCCATTATTTGCTATGAAGGTTTCAATACTTGTTTTCGCATTCCTCAAGTCGGAAAGGGCGGAAGAGTCGTATCCCTTCATGCGGTATGCAGAGAATTGTGGGATGGCGATTGCTGCCAAAACACCTACTCCGACGACTAATCCAAATCCGACGACAATGACGATTGTGACAGTCGCTATTGATTTATTTCCACCGACGCTGGCTACCTGCTGACTGACACCACATTCGGGGCAGATCTCCGCACGAGCCTTAATCTCCTTGCCGCAAGCTGTACAGAATTTATCTCCGTCAACCGACATAGCTGCTGTTAAATTCTTGTCGATCTTTTGTTTTCTTCCGATTGGGAAATAAAGGATCATCCCGATGAGGGGAACCAGTAAAACTATGAGGAGCCAGATGACCTTGTTGTTGCCAGTGAAATCCGACCTAATAATATCAACCAATGCGACCAACCATAGGATGAAAGGCACGAACATGCAGAGAAGAATAATAAGCTCCGGAATACCAAATCCAAACATACTGCCTCCTTGTAAACCTTGATATCAAATGTATTTGCGCTGAAACTCCTCATCGGAGCATGTTAAATAGATGATTCCTTCGATAAGCGCAGCGATGGCCGGGATAAAGGTCCAACAGAACAGCAGATAAAGGAAGCCCCGACCTATGTGTTTAAGGTAAAAATGATGGACACCGAAGCCACCAACCAGAAGGGCCAGGAGGCCGGCAGTGAGTTTATTGTTGTTACCATTACAATTTCCCATTTGTCTGACGCCACATTTAGGGCAAATCTCAGCTCTTGAATTGATCTCAGCGCCGCAATCTCGACAATACTTGGTAGTTGTATTTTCCATAAAGTAGTACCTCATTTCTTCAAAGTTGATGTTATTTAAAATTGCGTGCAAAGAAGATACACAACGGGTTGACCCACTGATGCTACGACTTGCTGATCATACACCGAGCAGGAAGATAAGGTGAGGCAGCAATTGGCCGATGTCGGATCAATGTCCTGTAATGATTCATATCCAACCTTGAGGGCCAATTGATGAGTTAGAATTCAATGCCGAAGGAAATATTTTAGCTTTCCTCATCAAAAAACAGCACTTAGACACTTAGATTCAATATAGACAAAGATATGTATTAAGCAATAAATATGCCATCAGCAATATTGTGGTGGATAAATGGTATAATATCGTTAAGTTCTAGTTTTCATCCGGAAACTCCGGATGAGGAACTATCGGTTTCAGATTTGAAAAGGAGGGATTTTTTTGCCCTGGAAATCTAGGGATTGCACGGAGTTCATCAGTACACTGCACAAGCAAGACCGAAGATTGATTCTGCCAAGAGGGAAAAGCACCTTTTTCGGGCGGTAACTAGTTAGTTATTTGTGGTTTTTGTGGGTTTGCCGTCTTACTCACATGTTACATTCGTAGGAATAAACAACAGCGACGAATCAGAATTGTGTCGTCTTACCCTAGTGTCGTTGTCATCTGGCATTCTCACCTCTTTGCTCAACTAGTCGAATCACTATTGATCGGGACATTCATGAGGCACACCTGAGACAAGATGTGACATAGGTGTGACATCACCCAAGCACAAAATGAATATTCTTATGATGACAGGAAACTGGGTGTAGATCGGCGTCGAGCTTTACGATGTTGCCACAGGAGCCACGTTCATTGTTTTCAGATACGTCTTATGTAGGCAGTTGCATCAAAGCGGGGGTTAGATGCAGTGCCGCTCCCGCCGCCTCCACCGCACCCTTGGAATAGAAGCAGTGCCAGTGTTGCAACCGCCAGAGTCGTTGATACCTTCAGTACTGATTGCGCTTTTTGAAACATGTGGCCTCCTTTTCCCGGGATTTTGCAATAAAAAACCGGGCAGCTGAAATGTTGTGATATTTCGGCAACCCGGCTGTCTCAGTAAGACCCAATAGGCTTTCCGCCCCATCCTTGCGGGTGGTTTAGTATTATCGTGTACCATCTATTTGAAGTTAAAGACTATACCGTGTATACCCAGAAGTCAATTGTGTCCACACACGGTGGTGTCTGATGCCGCAAACGGCGAAGTCATGCCTGCGCTTGAAATGGTTAAACCCCGCTGAACAATATTTCTTGCGGGTGCCTTTTTTGTTTTCGGAAATGTTTTAGTCGTTTGCAATTCATCATCCCCGGAAACAGGGCATAATTTATTTCCCGGTCTCTCGCTCGGTCCGATCCAAGCCCATTTTTTGCTGACCTTTATGAGCTGTGTTGATGCCACGCTTAGCAATATGCACGGTATGCCCGACAGAGGTTTCATCGGGATCAGAAGCATGACAAACTTTTTGATTTGTATTAGAAGCAAGAAAATATTATGCAATAATAAACGTGCTGCCAGGGTAATCTCATTTCCAGGGACGGAAGGATTGCGGCGACCTTCCGGTCAAGCCGTTGGAACAATTTGAATTAACGGTCAGTCAACTTTTCCCGGTAATAAGACCAGGCCAGTTAGGGAGTTAAAATATGCCGGAATGGTCAACAATTAGCCTGTTTGTCGTTGCCGCCTCGATTCTTGTAATTATGCCGGGGCCGAATACGCTCTACATTATCACACGTAGCGTACAGCAAGGCCCCGCAGCAGGATGCGTTTCCAGTTTTGGCGTGATGGTCGGTACTTTGATACACGTCACCACTGCCGCTCTTGGTATTTCAGCATTGCTGCTGTCTTCGGTTCTGGCTTTTAGCATCGTGAAGTATCTGGGTGCGGCTTATCTCGTCTATCTCGGAATAAAGACATTGCTGGCACAGGATAATATTCCTTCAGGTGTTGAGCCGGTCAAGGAAAAGAGTTTGAGCAAGATTTTTTATCAAGGCATCGTGGTGAACGTTCTGAATCCGAAAACTGCTCTGTTCATTACGGCTTTTCTGCCACAGTTTGTTGATGTGAAACTAGGTTCAATAGCCGCACAAATACTTTCTTGGGGTGCGGTTCTTGTCGTTATCGGAGCTATCAGCGATTTGACTTATGTGCTGATAGCCGGAAGGTTGGGGAAATGGCTGCGCGGAAGTTTCAGCTTTCTACGTGTCCAACGCTACTTTGCCGGGAGCGTCTATATCGGATTAGGCGTGGCGACAGCATTTACAGGGGCGAGTAAGAAGTAACGGGGGTATAAAGTGAGCCGCCTTCGATACGAGACGCAGGGGATAAGGCGATGCTCCGACCATACCGTCAGACCAACCCTTAAACCCGGCAGGTAAATGGCTTGGCCGTTGGTCAAAGCCAGCGAGGAGATGTTTTTGTATTTTTTAACTTTCCCGGAATATAGCTCCTGCGATTTCTACCGATCCTTTGGCAGAGGTTATGCTGACAAGAGGCTGTTTAAGTGAAATTCAAATTGAGCAAACGCAACTCCAAGGTCGCGTTGATCCGTGAACTGAAAACGTTACATTTGAAGGAAAAAGAATATCGACTGCTGCTCGATGAGTCGAGTGACCCGATTTTTGCCTTTTACCCCGACGGCCGATACCGCTATGTGAATAAGGCCTTTGCAGACGGTGTGGGGCACCAGCGCACCAACATAATCGGCAAAACCATATGGGACATCTTCTCCAAAGATGAAGCGGACATGAGATTTGCCGTGGTCAAGTGGGTGTTTGAAAACGGGCAGACCAGGATCATTGAAGTGCGCGTGCCCAAACCTGACGGAGATCGCTTTTATGTGACAACGGTTAAACCGATATTCGATATTGGCGGTATAGTGGAATCTGTTATCTGTATTTCCAAGGACATCACCGATCGCAAGGTGATTGAGGAAAAACTCGCGCATATGGCCCAGTACGACACCCTGACCAATTTACCCAATCGGGCATTGTTTTCCGACCGGTTACAGCACGCCATCAGCGAGGCGGTTCGGAACCGTACACGACTGGCGCTTCTGTTTATTGATCTCGATCATTTTAAGGCAGTAAACGATACCTGTGGCCATTCGGTGGGAGACATTCTTCTGCAAGAAGCGGCGCAGCGTTTGCAGAGCTGCGTTCGCAAATCGGATACTGTGGGCCGTATTGGCGGCGATGAATTCGTTATTGTGCTGCCTGGTATCGAGGACGATCGCTACGCGCTGGCCGTGGCCGAAAAAATCCGCCATTCGTTGAATCAGCGGTATGACCTTGATGGATGCCGATGTCAGATGCTTTCTGCCAGCATCGGGATTGCCATTTATCCGGATCATGGCGCCAATGAAATCGAGCTTGTCCGCAATGCCGATGATGCGATGTACCAAGCCAAGGATAATGGTCGTAACGGCGTAAAACTATTCCAGCCCGCGTAGAAGGCTGACCTGCATATTTGAAAAATTTGCCAGGTACGCGGGTTTTGTTGAGTTGTTGGAATAGAGATTTTGTCGGTATTGCCTGCATCACGGAAAAAGCGAAAAATCCAGATCCCCTCCTCTCTCCCGTGTCTTTCAATCTCAATGCCCTCTTTGCTTGCCGCCGGATGATTGCGCAACTTGATAACTGCCGTTGCCGGTACAAACAGAAGCAATAGAATCGATATATATAAAAAAAGTGAAGGGTTTGATTTTAGCGCCACTTGTACTTTAACCAGAAGCGACTACAATGCTGGTATACGTTCTGTTGAGCCGGGAAAGTCCCGGCATCGGCTTATGATGCTGACTATAAAGATAAATGATCGAATTTCCCGGATTTCGAAGCATCTGAACAAATCCAAACCTGAAAGGAAAGGAGAACAGAGATGGATAAAGATAGCAAGTGCCCGGTAACTGGCAGAGTTGACAAACCCACGGCCATGAGTGGCAGGTCGAACCGGGAGTGGTGGCCGAAACAGCTGAACCTCAAGATCCTTCATCAGAATTCTAATATGATCAACCCGATGGGCGTGGAGTTCAACTACGCCGATGAATTCAAAAAACTCGACCTGGAGGCCCTGAAGAAGGACCTCTATGCACTGATGACCGACTCCCGGGAGTGGTGGCCGGCCGACTACGGTCACTACGGCCCGCTCTTCATCCGGATGGCATGGCACAGCGCAGGCACCTACCGCACCGGCGACGGCCGTGGGGGCGCGGGGTCCGGCTCCCAACGCCTGGCACCGCTCAACAGCTGGCCCGACAACGTAAACCTCGACAAGGCGCGTCGCCTACTCTGGCCCATCAAGCAGAAATACGGCAGGAAAATTTCCTGGGCCGACCTGATGATCCTCGCCGGCAACTGCGCCCTGGAGTCCATGGGCGTTAAGACATTCGGCTTCGGCGGCGGTCGCGAAGACGTCTGGGAGCCGGAAGAGGACATTTACTGGGGGGATGAGGACACGTGGCTTGGAGACAAGCGCTACTCCGGCGACCGGAAACTCGACAATCCCCTTGCCGCCGTGCAGATGGGGCTGATCTACGTGAACCCGGAAGGGCCCAACGGCAATCCGGATCCGGTCGCCTCGGGCCTTGACGTTCGGGAGACCTTCGCACGCATGGCCATGAACGACGAAGAGACCGTTGCCCTCGTTGCCGGCGGCCACACCTTCGGCAAGTGCCATGGTGCTGGCCCTGCAACCCATGTCGGTCCAGAACCTGAAGGCGCAGGCATTGAGGAACAGGGACTGGGCTGGAGTAGCAGCTTCGGCAGCGGCAAAGGCGGCGATACCATCGGCAGCGGCATCGAGGGAGCCTGGAAGCCGCACCCGACCACATGGGACATGGGTTATCTGAAAGTGCTGTTCAAATACGAGTGGGAACTGGTCAAGAGCCCGGCCGGCGCGAATCAGTGGCTGGCCAAGGACGTTGACGAAGAGGACATGGTAATTGACGCCCACGACCCGTCGAAGAAGCACCGGCCCATGATGACCACGGCGGACCTCTCCCTCCGCTTTGACCCGATCTACGAGCCCATAGCGCGCTACTATCAGCAGAATCCCGAGAAATTCGCTGACGCCTTTGCCAGGGCGTGGTTCAAGCTGACCCACCGCGACATGGGCCCCCGCTCCCGCTACCTCGGACCGCTGGTCCCAACGGAAGAGCTTATCTGGCAAGACCCGGTTCCCACAGTCACCCATGCATTGATTGACGGGCAGGACATCGCTGCCCTCAAGGGCAAAATCCTTGCCTCTGGATTGTCCGTCTCCCAACTGGTCTCGACAGCCTGGGCGTCGGCGGCCACGTTCCGCGGTTCCGACAAGCGCGGCGGGGCCAACGGCGCGCGAATCCGCCTCGCGCCCCAGAAGGATTGGGCTGTTAACCAGCCAGCCCAACTGCAGACAGTGCTGCAGACCCTTGAGGGAATCCAAAAGCAGTTCAACAGCGCCCAATCGGGCGGCAAGATGGTTTCGCTGGCTGACTTGATTGTTCTGGGGGGATGCGCTGGTGTCGAGCAGGCGGCGAAGAATGCCGGCTACGATGTGACCGTGCCCTTCACGCCGGGACGCACGGATGCGGCACAGGAACAAACCGACCTGGAGTCGTTTGCAGTACTTGAGCCCGTTGCGGACGGGTTCCGTAACTACCTCAAGACCAAGTACACCGTATCGGCAGAGGAACTGCTGGTTGATCGGGCACAATTGCTGACGCTGACCGCCCCAGAGATGACGGTTCTCATCGGCGGCATGCGCGTCCTGAATGCCAATGTCGGACAGTCCCCACACGGCGTCTTTACCGAGCAGCCGGAGACGCTTACCAATGACTTCTTCGTGAATCTGCTGGATATGGGCACCGCCTGGAAGGCGGTCTCGGAAGCCGACGACCTGTTCGAGGGGCATGATCGTGCAACAGGCAAATTCAAGTGGACCGCCACCCGTGTCGATCTCATCTTCGGCTCCAACTCCCAGCTCCGGGCCCAGGCTGAGGTCTACGGCAGCGGGGATTCCAGGGAGAAGTTCCTGCACGACTTTGTAGCGGCGTGGAACAAGGTAATGAACCTTGACCGGTTCGACCTTGCCTGAACTTAGCGTCTTCGAGATCTTCCAACAGGTCGGCCGGAGAACGGCCGGTTAACAACCGGCCCAGCGGACGGCGTACCGCCGCCGCTGGGCCGGAGCATTGGCAGTAATCCGAAATACAGTAGAATTACAAATATATAGCGACTCTGAGTTTGAGAGATTTTTCAGGATCGGACACCATGCAACTAGACCTCTTGTCGCAACAGTACACGAACTTTGATGTTAAAATGGCGTGGGATATAACCACCATGGACAGCAAGACCGTAATTGACGGCGGTATCAGGAATGTCCTGTATATGTGGATGGAAGACATCGAAATACGGGTTGATTATCCGGATGCCAACGGAAAGACGGTTTGTCGGGCAGCTGATCTGATTATGCCAAGACAATTGAATATGAATGATACGGCACCGTTCAGGGTGATATTACAGACGATTGTACCCAGTGGTGCCAAGCTTGTATTTACCTATAAGTATCATGGTTACAATGGCAGTGACGGGACAAATTGGCTGCAATCGTTCGAAGCAAACGTGCCGTAAGGCACATCTTTTCGGCCGGTGACTGTTCGGCATGGAATTATACGAATCTCGGGCAATTTCTGTTCCGCCGATTTTCTCGGCTACAATTCCGCACCAATATTTCAGGGGCTCAACTCTCTGAGCATCTTGACCTTCCTCCATGCATCTGCCCTGAACCGGAGCGACCAGATCACTGCCGTGGCAAAAACAAAGGTTGTGGCCAGGGTCCATTCCATGACCAGGCCGGGAGTAATCCGATCTATCAGCCATAGCAGGGCGAGGAAGACGCCGGAAGAGATCAAAAAGGTGCGGGCGATCCAATGGGTATCTCCAGCGGAAGCTAATACGCAGCCGATCATGACATTCGCTGCATCGAACAAGCAATAAAAGGCCACAAATTTCATGAGCAGGGATCCGGTTTCAATGATCCGCAAGCTCTCAGGGCCGTTGCCGGCAAAGATCGACATGAGCGGCGCCGATGCGGTGGCGAATAAAATCGCCATTGCCAGCATCCAGATTTCGCACACCAGGAGCGACTGCCAGCCGATAGCCGTCACATCGTTGTCGCGTCCGGCTCCGCGGGCGTGCCCCACCAGTATCCCAGCGGCCTGGCCGAGTCCGAGGGCCGGGAAAAACGCCATGCCGTTGATGCGGAAGGCTATGCTGGATGCTGCCAGTTCCACGGTTCCCAACCGGCCGATCACTACCAGAAACAGGGTCCAGGCCACGAGCTCCCCGCTGATCCTCAACCCCATTGGCGTGGCGAGCGAGAGGAACCGGCGGAATTCCACCCAATCGAGCCGCCTGGCAATTGGGTTGGCGAATCCGCCGGCCTTGGCAAAAAGTATTGTATAGAGGATCGCTGCCACCAATTGTGCCGTGACAGTGGCTAACGCGGCCCCGGCAATCCCCATGGAGGGGAGGCCAAGTTTTCCCAAAACCAGCCCCCAGGCCAGCAGTGCATTTACCGCAAACGAGATGAAGGTAACCCCTGTAACGATGATGGGGCGCCCTATACCAGAGAGCCACCCTGCCAAGGCTCCACCCAAAACCGGAAATAACGAGCCGGCCATGCAGATCCAGAAATATGTGATCTCATCCTCGGCAACTTGAGGGGCGTGCCCGGCCTGAAGAAATAGTTGCGCAATCGGCCATGCAACCGCAAGGGCCACGACCCCGGAAATCAATGCGGTGTGGATGCCGAGCCAGGCGGACGTGCGGACACCCTGGTCGTCTCCGCGTCCGTGGTTGTGCGCCACGAAAGTGCCCGCATACCCCGCAGTTCCGAACAGGAACCCCTGGAACAGGATAACGGCAAGGCCCGATGGGCCTATGGCCGCCACCGCCTCGCTGGAGTGTTGCGCCAGCACAATGGCATCGATGATCTGCATCATCGTGATTGCGGAAGTTGACAGGATCATGGGGCCTGCGAGTTTGAGCAGGCGTGGGATATGATGGAACCACATTTGATACTCCATTGAGTCCGGCAAGCCGGCTAAGGCCTGCTGTTGACTGATCAAGCAGGAATGCCGGAGCGCCGCTAGCAACGGCCAGCGCTTCCGATTTGGCGATCGAGAAAATTGACATCATAACCCGATAAGATAAAGTTTAAACAAAAAATTTTGCCTTGGTTCCGGAAGCTCTTCCTGGCCCGGCAAAGATGGTAGTGCGGATTGTGGCATCCATATGGATCTGTTCATGGGAAAGAAAATATGACGTCAATTGCGAACGTCCTAATCCTGGTAAACAGGATAAGTGCGTTAACTAGTTTCCGTCCGGAAAGGGTGCTTTTTCCCCCTGGCGGCGTCAATCTTCGGCCTTGCTTGTGCGGCGTACCGATGTACGCCTCCGCGCAATCCCTTGATTTCCTTGCCAGAAGAAAAAATCCCCGCTCTCCGAATCGGAAACCTACAGTTTCTCATCCAGAGTTTCCGGATGGAAACTAACTAAGTTGTTTTCTGCCTGAAAATGGCAGAAAACAACTTCTAACTTACTAAGGGAGGCACTATGAAACGCTGTCGTGTGTCGGTATCATGCCTGGTTCTGCTCCTCATAACCATTCCAATCTCCGTCCACGCAGGCTTTTTCGATGATGTGACCAAGGGGCTCGGCTTTTCCGGAACTGCCGGCAGCAGCCTGGATGACGGTACTATTGTCAAGGGGCTTAAGGAGGCGCTCTCCACCGGCACAGCCAGGGCCGTCAAATCGGTGTCGCAACGCAACGGTTATTTTGGCAATGACATGATCAAGATCCTGATGCCGGAAAAGATCCGAACCGTTACCGATCTGCTTGGCCGGTTCGGGTTCCAGGCGCAGGTGGACGACTTCGTGCTCAGCATGAATCGGGCTGCGGAAAACGCGGCACCCAAGGCTACGGAGTATTTCGTCTCCGCCCTCAAGGAAATGACCTTTGACGACGCCAGAAAGATACTTCAGGGGGGCGACACGTCTGCTACCGAATATTTCAAGCAGAAAACCGGTGACAAGATATATACCGCGTTCAAACCGGTGGTCACCTCAAGCATGCAGGATGTCGGTGTGGCCCGCAGTTACAATCAGATGATGGACAAAGTCAAGTCGGTTCCCTTTGCCGGGGCAACGGCAGTGTCATTGGACCTGGACAATTACGTCACCACCAAGGCGGTGGACGGGCTTTTCACGATGCTCGGCGAAGAAGAGAAGAAGATCAGGACCGATCCGGCAGCCCGGGGAACCGAGCTGCTAAAGAAGGTTTTTGGGAAATGAGACAAAAGCCTGCCGTGTCCACGCAGCCGGGGGCCTAGCCGGCTTTTGCGCCGGTTGCCCCCTGTTGTCGTTATTGCCATGCCCATAGCGGTTTGCAGTACCTGGCCGATTTGCTGGAACCTGTTGCCGATCATTTCTGCACCTAGTTTGCACTCATTTTGCTGCCATTGCGTATCACAACTCCCCTCAGATAATAGCCATCATCATAGCTGAACACCGAATGGTGCATTTCTGAAATCTGCCGATGCAGAATCTGCACTAAAATTTCAGTTTGTAAATTTGGTTTAAAAAATAAACCTAATAATATCAATTTGTTGTGCGATTATATAATACTGGCATGGTCAGTGTATAGGTTAACGCATCTTAACTAAAACAAAGGAGGTAGGAAAAATGAAAACTCGTAAAATGTTGGTGGCACTCGTGATGGCGCTTACAACTCTTTCCATCGGCGCACAGGTTTTCGCGGCAGATCAACTGAAGACCCAGGACCGTATCAAGCTGAAAGATGGTTCGTGCAAGTAAAAGGCAAGGTTTAAGTTGCCAAAAGCCGTCCAGTCTTCATGAAGGCCGGGCGGCTTTTTTTTCGATGCTGGAAGTCTCAGTCAATGTTCCTGGCTGTTCAGAGGAGAACCGGCAGATGGCGAAACATTCAAGATATACAAGCGGTTTCATCGGTGGGGCAATCGGTGGCGCGCTCTTGCTGGGGGCAGCTTTTCAGGGTTATGCAATGGACATCGGCCGTGGGGAAAATTATTCCGTTGCCCAGGGCCCGTATGGCGACACTGCATCGGCAAGCTCGCCTTCCGTAACGTTCACGGCCTTTTCTCAAGCCATCGATTATTCGCAATTCAAACTGGATAATATCGTCTCCGGGATGTCGTTTCCTTGCCTTGATGGCAGCGACGCGACGAAATGCACTGCAACCGGGCCGTACCGGTATTTCCAGGCCAGCAAAGGCCAGGCCGCGGACCGTTTGCCTTCCGGTACGGCAAGGCGTGATGACGGCATAGCCATTGTGACGGCAAGAGATGTAACAACGGCATTCGACAGCAACGACCCCCGGAGCGGGTTTGGCACCAGGTCATTCAGCGCCGGGTACAAAATACTGAGGGAAGAAAGACTCTTACCGCAGGTCCGTGCTGCAGTTCAGCTGAATTTCCTCACACTCGACCAATACAAGGGCATAGGCCAAGGCGAATACGATGCCGCATTTACCCTGAATCTCGATAAATGGTTTGGGAAGTGGAATCTCTTTGCCGAAGGGAGTTACGTCTTGCTGGGAGAATCGGACCTCTCTGACACCTTGAAATATGTCAACTACTCAGCCGGCATCGGTTACCAGATCAGAGACAATCTGTATCTGGCACTGGTCGGGAACGGCGCCGCCGCACAGATTGACGGCTTCCAGGAACCCATCGAAGGTGGAGTCAGGGCCAACTGGATGTTCATGGATAAAACAGGACTTGAAAGTTATGCGGCAAAGGGACTTACCGCAGGGGCATCGGAATACACCGCAAGCCTGACGGTATTCCGGCTTTTCTAATGTTATCGATGCATTAAACCCGCCACAAACATATCCCCTTACATTTCCACCACTCGTTACCCAATAGTAGAAATCATTCTGGATAACCATAATGTTTGTCGGTTGTCGAATTCATTTCCCGAGCCTGATCAAAGATAAGTTCTGTTGTTTCGTCAAATCCAGTAGTGATAACCGGCATTTGGCTGCATTAATGTGGCTGGGGTTTGTGCCATAAGAGAATATCACCCTGCACCTTCGGAATACCTTGCCGCATACTTGCCTAGCCTTTGTTGTCCCGGCAAATTCAAAAACGCCTATTTTTTAATTTGTTGCTATTTTATGCCCCATACCAAATTGGTACATCAAGTGTCAGGGCAAGGATAATTGACAAATGCTGACATCAATAACCTTATATTGGCACGCCACCTGCTGTATTGGCGTCAAATGCGATGCAGAGTTCGAAATTAAAGGGATTAGGGGGCGTAACTATGAACTGGTTCAACAACATGAAAGTGGGGACTAAGCTTACCGCCGGATTTCTTTTGGTTGCAACAATTGCCGCAGTGGTCGGCATCTTTGGTGTCACAATGATGCGCCAGCTCAATGCCGAGGGCGTCAAGATTTACGAACGCATCACCATACCCATGGAAGACCTGGCCTTCATGTCGGTTTCGTTCCAGCGGGTACGCATCAATCTGCGGGACGCAGTGGAATCGAAGGGCGAGGCGGAGACGAAGGCATACCTGGAAACGGTTGCCAAGCTCCGCGGCGGTATCAATGAGCGCTCGGACAAGTTCGAGAAGACCATCATCACGGACGAGGCCAGGCAACTGTTCAAGGAGTTCAAGGAGTCGCGCAATGCCTACGGTGCCCATATCGACAAGATCTTGGCACTGCACGGGGCCGGCAAGGATGATGAGGCCAGGGCGCTCATGGGGGGGGAAGCCAAAAAGGCTGCCATGCATGAGCAGGAGCTGTTGAACAAGTTAATGGAGCGAAAGGAACAACAAGGCAATGTGATAGCAGAGGCCAACGCCAATGATGCCAGGAAGGCCACCATATTCATGAGCGTGTTGGTGCTGGCGGGTGTCCTGCTGGCCTTGGGACTCGGCCTGTTTATTTCCAGGGCGATTACCAAGCCCTTGCTAGAGGCGGTCTCAGTTGCCAATGCCCTTGCCGATGGCGATCTGCGGGTCAGCGTGAATGTGAAGTCAACGGACGAAACCGGGCAGTTGATGTCTGCCTTGCGGCATATGGTTCAAAATCTGCGCGATATGATCTCCAGGACAGTGGATATCTCCACTGGCATTGCATCTGCTTCCAATCAACTCCATTCTACCTCGACCCAGATTGCCACCGGTGCGGAGGAGGTTGCTTCGCAGACAAATACGGTGGCCACTGCCAGCGAGGAGATGTCCGCCACCAGCAGCGACATTGCACGCAACTGCTCCATGGCGGCAGACGCCTCCAGGCAAACCACTGACTCTGCCAATACCGGTGCTCAAGTGGTCAACGAAACCATCACCGGCATGAACGTGATTGCCGACCGGGTACGGCAGACCTCCAAAACCATCGAGGCCCTTGGCTGCCGCTCTGACCAGATCGGCCAGATCGTCGGTACGATCGAGGATATTGCCGATCAGACCAATCTTTTGGCCTTGAATGCCGCCATCGAGGCGGCCCGGGCCGGTGAGCAGGGGCGCGGTTTTGCCGTGGTTGCCGACGAGGTGCGGGCTCTGGCGGAAAGAACGACAAAAGCCACCCGCGAGATCGGCGAAATGATCAAGGCTATCCAGAACGAGACCCGTGAAGCTGTCAAAGCCATGGAAGAGGGGGTTTGCGAGGTGGAAAAGGGCGCTGTGTCCTCCCAGAAGTCCGGCCAGGCACTGGAGGAGATCCTGGAGCGGATCAACGAGGTTACCATGCAGGTCAACCAGATCGCTACGGCCGCCGAGGAACAGACAGCTACCACCGGCGAAGTGACCAGCAATATCCAGCAGATTACCGAGGTTGTCCATCAGACGGCTCGCGGGGCCGACGAAACAGCCAGTGCCGCTGCCCAGTTGGCCACCCAGGCACAGGAACTGCAAAGCCTGGTCAGCCGTTTTCAGCTGGCATAGGAGTGGGCAATCCGGCTGGCGGCCAATGGGGCCCCAGGTGTCGTCGATCCCATGAATAGCCAGCGTGTGTGCCGTACTTGGAGAAGATCTTTCCAGACAATGGGCATCGATTTTTTGCCCTTGATCTCTCCTTTTTGTATTGTTCGCGCTATAATTAAACAGTAGAAGATAACGATGTAGCGACTGAACAAAGCAGAAAGGGAAGTTGAGGTGTCCGAGATGTCATATCTATCCAAGATACTGGTAATTGTGGTGTCGTCGCTGTTTATGGCGTCATGCGGGTTGCAGCAGGTTGACAGGTACACCGACGTGTCTGGGTATCCTTACAGATACACTGACTTTGATTACAAGTACGTGTGGAAAACAACCAGCACAGATCATGGCGTCGTAATCGACGGGTATATGAAGAATACGCGCTATCCCAGTATCGATAGCGTGCAAATGACGGTATTTGTTCTGGGGAAAGACGGGAAGACTATTGCCAGGGCAAGCACCTTTCCCATGTTCCAGCAGACCAGAGAGGGTGATGTAAGCCATTTCAATCTGCTGATAAGGGATATCAGGCCTGTTCCAGGTGATGTGTTCGAATTCCTGGTCCATTATAAGGGTGACGAGGGGGGCGATCATTCCGGTATAGACTGGGTCAGCAGCTTCAAGGTCGATGCAGTCACGGGTGCGGTTGTCAATACGGCAGACAGAACCCCGAACGAATGGTAGTCTTTGGGCGGAAGCGTTGCCTGTATATGCGGTAATAATGTTACGTTCGACAAGACAGGGCGCTGTATCCTAATTGGATAAGCGTTTTGGGATAGGGCAGGGGCCGGACCGCCTGGTGTTTCAGTGAGGCGCGACTGGCCCCTTTGCCTTTACGCGCTTCAGCAGCAGGACCGCTCCGACGCAGAGCAGGCTGAGTCCAGCCAGCAAACGGAAATTATCGATGAAAGCCAGTAGCGTCGATTGCCTCACCAGTTCGTTGTAGATGGTGCCGTGGGCCTTCTGCAACGCCTCGGATGCCGGGTAGTATTGTCCGAAGGCGTGTTGCAGCTCGTTGGAGCGAACCTGGAAGGCCGGGTTGCCAGGAGTCAGTTGGGAAACCATCTCGGATTGATGGACCTGGGCTTGCCTGTCCAGGATGGTGGTTACCGCCGAGATGCCGGCGCTCCCACCGATGTTGCGCATCAGGTTGAAGATACCGCTGGCGTTGCCCATCTCCTCCCGGGCCAGCATTCCCATGGCAACGGCCGACAGCGGCACGAAGATCATGCTCAGGCCAACCCCCATCAGGACGTTGGGCAGGATGATGTTCCATATCGATATCTCCAGGTTGATCCTGCTGAAATACCAGAGGGAGATGGAGAGCAGTATGAAACCGGTGCCTATCACCTTGCGAAAATCTATTTTGCCTAACAGAAAGCCGACGACCGGCATGGTCACCAGGGCGCCGATGCCGCGTGGGCTGAGAGTCAGGCCGCTCAGCATGGCGGTGTATCCCATCAGGGTCTGCAGGTAAATGGGGATAAGGGTGATGGCGCTGTACAGACACACCCCCAGGAAGGTTATCAGCATGGTTCCGACGGCGAAGTTGCGGTCCTTCAGCACCCTGAGATTGACAATGGGTTCTTTGGCTCTCAATTCCCAGGCTATGAACAGGATCATGGCAACGGAGCAGATTGCCACGGCCCAGCATACCCAGGTGGCCGAGAACCAGTCATCCTGCTGCCCCTTGTCGAGGACTATCTGCAGGGTGGCCAGGGAAACTGCCATCAGTCCGAAGCCGATATTGTCTATCTTCCCAGGTTTGGCAGCCTTGATGTAGGGCGGATCTTCCACAAAGGTATTTGCCATGAAAACGGCCAGCAAACCCACCGGGATATTCAGGTAGAAGGCCCAGCGCCAGCTGTAATTATCGGTTAGCCAGCCGCCCAGGGTCGGTCCGATGATCGGTGCCACCACAACTCCGATGCCGAAGGCCGCCATGGCCATGCCCCTCTTTTCCGGGGGGAAACTCTCCAGGAGTATGGCCTGGGAGATGGGCTGGAGGGCGCCTCCCCCGGCACCCTGGATCACCCGGGCGACAATCAGCATGCCGAGGCTCTCCGCCATGCCGCAAACGAACGAGGAAACAGTGAAGATGACAATGCAGTAGACAAGGAAGCGGGAACGGCCGAAATACCTGGCAAACCAGCCTGTGGCAGGCAGGATGACCGCATTGGCCACCAGGTAGCTGGTCAGCGTCCAGGTGGCCTCATCGGTAGAGGCGGAGAGGCTGCCGGCAATATGGGGCAGGGCTACGGAGACAATGGTGGTGTCCAGGATCTCCATGAACGTGGGGAGCATCACGGCTAACGCCACTATCCAGGGATTGACCGCTGGCCGCCAATCCATCCCGTTTTCCCACTTGGCTTCCTGTGCGCCACTTGCGGGCATTATTTTACCCTGACCTGGGGTTCGACCGACATGCCCGGTCGAAGCAGATGTTCCTGGTCCTGCCCCTTCTCGATGACGATCTTGACCGGGATGCGCTGCACCACCTTAACGTAGTTTCCGGTGGCGTTTTCCGGTGGAAAGAGGCTGAAGCGCGCACCGCTGGCGCCGCCGATACTATCCACATGGCCGTCATAGGTCCTTTTGTAGGTGTCCACGCTGATCTTCACCCTTTGCCCGGGCCGCATCCGCCTGAGTTGTGTCTCCTTGAAGTTTGCCGTCACCCATATGTCATCGAGCGGAACAATGCTGAGCATCACCTGCCCGGGTTCGACATTCTGCCCCACCTCGACGGTCCTCTTGCCGACGACGCCGGCAAGAGGGGCAATAACCCTGGTGTAACTGAGGTTCAATTCAGCCTGGTCAAGGGCCGCCTTGTGCTTTTCAACGGTTGCCTGGGCGCTCTCTGCCCGGGACTGAGTAACGGAAACCTGCTGCGGTCCGGTCCGTGCCGCTTCCAGTTCAGCCTGTGCCTGCCTGAGCCTGTCTCGGGCTTGCTCCACTTGCTGCCTGGCGGCGGTTACCAGTGCCCGGCCCGCATCCACGGCCGCGGCTGCGGCCGCGGCAACCGCTACTGTCTGGTCGTACTGCTGGCGTGATATGACGTCCCGCACAACCAGTGGCCGGTACCTGTCCAGGTCTGCCTGCGCCCTGACATTGTCGGCTTCGTTTTCCCGCAGTCTGGCCTGGGCAGCCTCCAATTGCTTCGCGGCCGCAGAAACCCCGGCACGGGCGTTGGCCACGTTTGCCGAGGCCGAAGCTATGCCGCTCTGCGTGTTTACCGAGGTAATGGGCACATTGATGCGCGCTGCCTTTGCCCCGGCCAGCGCGTTTGCATAGTCGGCCCTGGCCCGCTCCACAGCCACCTTGTAGTCGGCAGGATCTATTTCCACCAGAAGCGCCCCGGCCTGCACGTACTGATAATCCCTGAAATTGAGACGCATCACGTGGCCGCTCACCCTGGCGCTGACCGGATTGATATGGCCGTCGATCTGGGCGTCGTCCGTGCTTACCCAGAAGGTGGAGCGCCACCAGTAAAATATTACCCCAACTGCCAAAAGTGCGACAAAAACGCCAAGTACGGCTTTCTTCCTTTTCAGGACAGTCTTCCGGGAAAACAATCGTTCAGATGCAGGTTTGTCATTTTCGGGCCTTGGCCCTACCGCTGCACCGCCGTCTTTCATATGATCATAATTTTCGCTATTTTTCGCCATGGTTAACTCCCCCGCAAACAGTCCTTCATCCCTTTTGCGGAAATCCCGGAACGCGTGCCGGTTCGATTTCGGTCGCCTCGCTTCAATCTGTTCGAACGCTGCTCCCAGATCCGGCAGATCAAGGGATATATAAAAATTATCATATTGTCGGCATTTGCATAGCAACGCCTCCAAATATTCCGCCCGCTGGCGGCTGTTGCAGTCAACTCTCGAATATCTGAACATTTTGTTACGGCAAATCTGACGTGCCGTCTTGCATTTATCCCTTTATGTGCTCTATTTGAACATATGCTGCAATCTTGCCGCTTGCCAGTAACTTGGTATGAATGGCAACAATGGAGAAGGATTCCGATGCTTGACCGGAAATTGGGTGCTAGGGCAAAACTGCTAATATTCCTGTATGTTGTTGCGTCGGCTGCCTTGATTTACGTTCTGGACCTCAATACGTTCAGCAACTTTGTCCCTTCGGATAGAATTCCCAAGACCGCCGAATCGGATTTTGCCCTAATGGCCGAAGCCTGGAACACGATCCGGAAGGTATATGTGGACCGATCCGCCTTGAAGCCGCGGGCGATCACCTACGGGGCCATCGGCGGGATGGTGGACTCCTTGGGCGACAACGGCCACAGCACCTTCCTGACCCCGGAAATGATCAGGGAGGAGCGGAAGGTTACCGAAGGCAAATACAAGGGTGTGGGCATCGAACTCAGGATGGAGAAGGGGCATGCGCTCATAGTCGCGCCTTTGGATGGCTCGCCGGCACAGAAGGCGGGTTTGCGCTCGGGCCAGTTCATTACTGCCGTTGACGGCAACAATCTGCTCGGCCTCAATCTGATCGAGATAGTGAACCTGATTTCAGGGCCGTCCGGAACCGGCGTCCGGCTGACCATCTTTGATCCTGAGACCGATTCATCAAGGGACGTATCTCTGACAAGGGCTTCCATAAACGTGGAAAATGTCCGCTGGAAGCGTCTTCAGGATACCGGGATGGCACAGTTGCGAATAGCCGGTTTCAGCAACGGGGTGACCAAAGACATCCGCAAGGCCTTGACAGAGATCAAGTCGCAGGGAATCCGTGGCATCATACTTGACTTGCGCGATGATCCCGGTGGTCTGCTCGAGGAGGCGGTCGGCTGTACAAGTCAATTCCTGGAAAGGGGCAATGTCCTGCTCGAAAAAAATGCCGAGGGCAAAATCAGGCCGGTGCCTGTAAGGCAGGGAGGGGTTGCTGTCCGCATCCCCATGGTCGTGCTGGTGAACCGCGGGACGGCAAGCGCCGCGGAGATCATGGCCGGTGCCATTCAGGACGCCGGGAGGGCAAAGCTGGTGGGGAAGAAGACCTTTGGCACTGGCACCGTTCTCGGACAGTTCAACCTGTCGGACGGGTCGGCCTTGATGCTGGCAGTGGACGAATGGCTGACCCCCAAGGGGCACTCGATCTGGCATAAGGGAATCACGCCGGACATGGACGTGAGTCTTCCCCAGGGGGTTCTCCCGCTTATTCCGGAAGAGGAGAGGGCTCTAACGCAAGCAAAGCTTCAGGCAAGCAGGGATACTCAGCTAATGGCCGCAATAAAGCTGCTCACCGCGAATTGAATCTGCAAAAGGAGAGTCCGATTCCATACTTGGGCCCACTCTTCGCTGGCTCGTCATCGACTGCACAACGCACGATAATGTGCGTCTCGCAGCATCATTCCCCGCCGCCATGAATCATTCTTGATCTGAAATCGGGATAAGATCCTTGATGCATTCGCAATTTCGATTTGTCATGCCCGAATGTTTCTATCGGGCATCCACGATTTCAGTTGGTTACAGACTGGATTCCCGATCAGAATCGCTTCGGGAATGACAATTTGCGAGAGCATCATCCTTGGGTCGCACCGGTAATCCCTACTTGAAGCGCGAGATCACCTTGTCCAGGGCCTGTTTCAGTTCGGCGGCTGCCTTTTCAACACCTTCCTTCAGCGTATCCAGGACCTCACCCCCGGTTTTCTGCATATCTTCCCATTTTTCCTTTACCACCACCTTTTTGCGGCGCAGTTCCTCGATCTCTTTCATCAGGTCGGACTTTCTCTCCGATGAAACCATGGATGTCCTGGCTTCGAGCCTGTCGATCATGTTTTTCCATTCCTTGAGCTGTGCCTCCACTTTATCCAGGTATTCCTTTTTCTTGTCCATGCCGTTACCCTTTCAGCTGGAAGGCTACCTTGATCACGACCTGGTACTCTGCGACCTTGCCGTCATCACCGATATGCCCCCGGATGTCCTGTACCTCGAACCAGGAAAGTTTGTCCAGCGAGTCGCGCGCCTTGACCACTGCCGTTTCTATTGCCGCCTCGATGCTAGTTTTGGACACGCCGATAATCTCCACCTTTTTATAGATCCTGTCATCTCCATACATGTGGACCTCCCCTTGCTGCGGAATTATTAGCATTCTGAAATAATAGCACGGGCCGGCCCGGCCGCAACTTATGGACGGTTGCGCGGTTAGGTGTTTCGGAAAAAGCGGTCAAATACTCGGGAAGAGTATTGCTTAAGTGCGGGGAAAAAAACGACAGGAGAAATTCACGGGTGGGAGAACCCTTGATACGGTCCGGAAAAGGGTCATATTAAGGATTGAAATATGAAAGTATGCAGTTTCTCAGGCTTTTTGCCGCCGGGTTGCAGCAGTTGTTTTCATAGGTTACGAGTGTCCGCTTTCTGGCATGGAGGAATCCGTCGATATGATGGTACACAAGGGTGCCGGCGGCAAGGTACTTTTCCACCACTCCCCTGGATATGAAGGCTACGCCGCTGCCGTTCACCACGGAGTTGATGATCAGGTGCAGATCATCGACAATGATGCGATGACTGAATTCGTTGGAGTTCCTGCCGACGGATTTCAAATTCATGTCCAGAAACTTGCTGGCGCAGCACCCCTCGTTCCGGCTGTACAGGGTGTGCTCAAACAGCATGTCGATAGTCGTGTCCACAGGTCCGATGCCGAGATGGGGCGAACTGATAAAGACGACTTCATCGTTGGGCAGGGGATAGGTAGCGAATTCGTCGAAGTCGAAACACTCGCAATGCTCTATTACCGCCAGGTCGTAGATGTTTTCCCGTAATCCCTTGACGATGTCGTCAGGTTGATCGAAAAAAAACTTCAGATCGCTCGTGTCCGGATTGAACAGCATGAAATCCGCCAGGACCTTTGGCAGGTGAGCGATTCCAAAGGCATGGGTACAGCAGAATACGACCCCTTCCCTCTGCCCCATCCCCTTCAGGCCGGCCAGCAGCTCATTTTCTATCTCCAGCATTCCCAGGGCCTTATCCACCACCCATTTGCCCGCCGCGGTCGGAACCAGGGGTGAGCCCGAACGATCCAGCAGGGGGTAACCATACTGGTCTTCGAGAAATTTTATCCGCCTCGAAGCAGCCGACGGGGTTATGCACAGGTTGTCGGCAGCTTTGGAAAGGCTGCCCGTAGCCACTGTTTCAACCAGGGTTTTTAGATATATGGATTCCATGGGTTGGTGCCTCTGTGAGTAATACGCAAAGCCTTGTGAAAATGTCTCACTTTATTAATGAGCCAGTTTCACTATATTTTAAATTCAATCTATTTATCAATATTATTCATACAGGAGGTGGGGTTTTTTTCGTCCAAATAATCAGTAGCCGAAGTAAACATTCATGATTTTTGAGAGGAGGCCGTATGTCTGAAAAAGCGCTTAAGAAGACAAAGATTCTGTTGCTTCTCTTGCTTGCAGCCAGCTTTATCGCTACGCTGGCAATCTGGGGATGCTCAAACAAAGGCTACAGCGACCCTGTAGCCGATGCCACGGCAAAGTACTATGCAAATGATGCAACCGCTAACACCTTGGTTGAACCGGCCACGGTAAAGGCTTGGGTGGATAACGGCGGCAAGACGGCTGACGGCAAAAGGGTCATCATCCTTGACTGCGTTCCCAACGGCAGCGGCGTATTTACCTATAACGATACGGAAAGCTGGTTTGCAGGCGATGCAGAGAAGATCAAGCGCAACCTCAAAGACCAGTACGGCGAATTCAGTCCCCAATATAACAACATCAATGGCGGACAGGTATGGAAGCCCGAATATCTGGGCCACATTCCGGGAGCCATTCCCAGCGTGTCCCACGAAGGTTACGAGGTTGCGGTCAGAAACGACGGGCCGATCGAGGCTGAGCACGAAGTGGGTACAGGCGCCCTGATCGACCAGATGCTCCAGAAGTTCGGCGTGACCCAGGATGATGTTATCGTCCTTACCACATCACGCTACGACTATCCCGGCTTTTGCCCGTCGCGGCTCTGGTGGACCCTTTATTACTGGGGATTCGCCAAGGATAACATCAAAGTGCTGAGTGGCGGGAATCTTGCCTATGCCAAGGCAGGCGGGACCCTGCAAAAAGGCACTGGCGTCCCGATCATCACTCCCTCAACCTTCAGCGTGGCGCAGCTAGCCAAGAAACATATCGACGCCAGGATCAGTATTGGCGAGCTTATCGCCTTGGTGGACAGCGGCAGAACATCCCTGCCGGACAGCGATCCCAACAAGGTGGTGGTACTGGATACCCGCCAACCGCCGGCGGCCTTCTTCTTCACCGATGCCAATGCCGACGGCATTCCTGATGTATTTCAAGTAACAGCCAGCACCATTGGCAATCCCCTGACCTATGACTTTACCACCAAGCTGTTCAACTATGCCGCCTTTGGCTACACCAATCCGCCGACGGACAAGAACATAACCCTCAGTCAGGTCATCTTCAAGGCCGCCTACAACGACGGAATCAGCCCGAGAGCCGCTTTCAACGCTACCACCAATCCGCCGATCCCGATGCCTAATCCCTTCTTCGGCATCCATAAACAGGCCGATGGCTCACCTTTGGCCATCCCCCTGGGGGCCAAGGGCGCTGATTTCGAGGGTATTGTCAAGGGCGCCAAGATAACCAAGACAACCACCTACAACATTACCGTACCGGCCATAAGCGTCACGGACGGCAGCGGCCGTTATCTCGACAAGGCCGCAATGATTGCCGTTTTCAACACAGCCGGCATCGATGGCACCAAGCCGATCGTGACCTACTGCAACTCCGGTGCGCTGGCGTCGATCTATTATTATGCACTGCATGAAATCTGCGGTTACCAGAACGTGCGAATGTATGACGGTTCATGGCAGGAATGGGCCGTGCTGACCGCCTATGAGCCGGCTGACTCCACATATGTCATGAATGACGATTACACAACCTTCCCGGCCTACCCGGCAGGCAGCCCCTCGTTCGTGGCCTTTGCTGCCAAAAACAACTATTTCCGCTGGGATGCCACCAAGAACTCTTTTGTGGATGTTGTTACCGGAGCAGTCATACCCGATACGCAAATCAAATCGGGCGGCTCCCTGGGCGGCAATGACAAGTGGGATGTCCTGAAGCGTTCCGACTTCATCATGTTCCGCCCAACGCAAGCGGTCAACTCCACCAAGGTGCAGGTGGGCACGAAAACGGACGGAACCCCGATCTATTATCAGAATAAAACCTACAGCGGCGCTGTTGACTGGCCGACTGTCACTACCCATCCGACCTATGATGGGGCAGGTAATGAAATCGAGTTGCAGGACAAGGCCTACAAAGGGTCCAGTACCAGCACCTCGACCGGTGGCGGTGCCACCCCCTTTATCCCGAAGGGTGGCGGCTGCTAGCGGCATTTCCCGGGTTCGTCAGCCGTCTCCGTTGCGGAGGCGGCTGATGCCGTCACCTCGTGCATGAATTACTTACAAGGAGAGGATATATGGCAAAACATTCGCTAAAAACAATTGCTTTTTCGGCGGTCGCCGGCCTGGTACTGACCTGCGGCACAGCCGTGGCCGGTCCGCAAATGACGTTCGGCCCAAATGATGAGGGGATGTTGCAGCTTGACTATAAGGGGCAATTTCAGCTGGGCGTGCGTGATAGCGGTTCCGGACCCAATAAGGACGATACGACCATGGATTTCAACTTTCGCCGTAACCGCCTGGCCCTGATGGGACGTTACGGAGATTTGATGAGCCTCTATGTCCAGACCGAATTCCTGGAAAGCCAGAATATCGGCACATTCAATGTTCCCGACAGCAAGAACGACGCAGGATTTTCCATTCTGGACGCAGCCATGCGTTTTGAAATTAACGACAGCTTCAATGTTTACCTGGGCAAGCTGAAATACAACCTGTCCCGCGAAAACCTTGAGGCCTGCGAGGCACCCCTGACCCTGGACCGTTCGCTCTTCATCCGCGCACCTTATGTCGGCACCAGGGACAATGGCGTTGCCGTGTGGGGTAATTTCATGGATGGTTTGCTGCAATACCGCGCCGACGTCATGGAGGGGAGAAGCGCCACAACCGCTGCCGCTCCGACCCCGGAATCCAATTTCCGCTATTCGTTCCGTGGCCATGTCTCTGTGCTCGATCCCGAGAACAAGTACGGCTACAAGGGGACCTACCTGGGCAAGAAGAAGGTGTTGACCGTTGGCGGCGCCTACCAGTATGAGCAGAAGGTTGCCTATGCGGACACCGTGGCAAAGACGGGTGCCAAGGACTATAAGGCCTGGACCGTGGACGGCTTTTTCGAGTATCCACTCGAAGGCATCGGCACCGTTACCCTTTCAGGCGCCTACGAAGATATCGACCTGGGCGATGCCTATAAGGGGGCCAATCCAGATCCCGATACCGTTGGTCTCAACGGCCAGAAAAACGGTTATTACGTCAAAGGCGCTTACATGTTGCCGATGTTGCCGCTGCAATTCTTCGGCAGATACGAAAAATGGCGTTTTGCCGCGCTGAATACCAGCACCACGAACGATACCACGCAAAATATCTTTGACCAAGGCGTTGACTGGTATGGCGGCGGACTCAACTATTATTTCCGCGACCAGAACCTGAAGCTGACCATGGAGGTATCAAAAACAAATTTCGACAAGAAAAATGACACCACCAAAGACTTCACCACCTTTATCACCCAAATGCAGCTGATCTTTTGAGATGTTGCTACCCCGCAGCGCACTATGCCGCCCCCCATTTTTATCCGGGGTGGTGGCACAAATTATGGCTTGACATAAAATCTCCTCCTTGTATGATTATATAATCATACAAGGAGGTCCCATGGACGACTTTACCACCTTAAGTGCCGATATCCTCAAAATCCTCGGCCAACCCACCCGCCTCAAGATCATCGACTTCCTGCGCGATGGAGAACGTTGTGTCTGCGAGATATTCCCGGCCATCGGCGAGGAACAGTCCAACACCTCGCGCCATTTGAACCTGATGGTTTCGGCTGGTGTGCTTTTGCGCCGCAAGGAAGGCGTCAAAATCTTTTACGCTGTCAAGTACCCGGAGATCCTGGAGATAGTTGAACTGGCCAATCAGATCATAACCAATGAGATTACCGGCCGTCACAGCCTGCTGAAGGTAGCGTAGTTTTTTTGTCATCTTATATGAGCCATTAATCACATAATCATGGAACCGATATGCTGAAACGCCTAGCTGATTATATAACCTTCGATCTGATCGGGCTTACGCCAGGTACCCATTCCGGTGAAGCCCTGGATTTTTTCCTCTATGACACCACCAAGATTTTCCTGCTGCTCTCGACGATTATCTTTGTGGTGGCCATCATCCGCAGTTCGTTCCCCCCGGAAAAAACCAAACGTATCCTCTCCCATAAACGGGAATATGTGGGCAATGTGCTGGCCGCGCTGCTCGGCATCGTAACCCCTTTCTGTTCCTGCTCTGCCGTGCCGCTCTTTATCGGCTTTGTGGAGTCAGGGGTGCCTCTGGGCGTCACCTTCTCATTTCTGATCTCATCGCCCATGGTCAACGAAGTTGCCCTGATCATGCTCTGGGGGCTGTTCGGCTGGCAGATCGCCCTGATCTACATCGGCACCGGTCTGCTGGTGGCCATCGTCGCCGGGATCGTCATCGGCAAGATGAAGATGGAAAAGCATGTCCAGGACTATGTCTGGGAGATGCAGGTGGGCAACGCCGAGATCGTTGAATTAACACTTCGCCAGAAGTACGAATATGCCCGGGAATATACCCTGGAATTGCTGAAAAAAATCTGGCCCTACGTGGTTATCGGGGTCGGTATCGGTGCCTTCATCCATGGCTATGCGCCTCAGGACTTCCTGATCAAGTATGCCGGGCGGGATAACCCCTTTGCCGTGCCGCTGGCGGTCCTGATCGGGGTGCCGCTCTACAGCAATGCCGCCGGAGTGATCCCCATCGTCCATGCCCTGATGGAAAAGGGGCTCCCAATCGGCACCACCCTGGCCTTTATGATGGCGGTGACGGCCCTGTCCCTGCCCGAGGCGATCATACTCAAGAATGTTTTGAAAAACAGGTTGCTGATGGTGTTCTTCGGGACGGTGGCAGTTGCGATCATCTTTGTCGGATATCTGTTCAACGCAATTTTGTAGGGATTCCGGAGTGTTAAGCATCTGGCACTTGCCCATATCTACTGAACGTGAACGGAAGGAGAAAAAGCCATGCCAGGTAAAAAAGGTTTCGTACTATGCGTTTGTCAGGGCACCTGCCCCAGCTTCACAAAGATGGATATCTTCGGTGTCCTCTCCGATGTGCGGCGGGAGAAGTTGTTCGACTATGTCTGCCTTCATCCCCAACTCTGCGTCGGAGACGGCGAGGAGTTTATGAAGGTTCTGCTCTCAGGTGGTGAGACCGAAAAGGTCTATATCGCCGCCTGTGATCCGCAAATGCAGTACAAGATGTATCGCGATGCCTTTGAAGCGATCGGCTTTGACAAGACCAAGCATTTCGCCCTGGACATCCGCAACAAGACCACCGAGGAAGCGGTTGCGGCCATCAAGGAGATGGCGGCCAATAATCCTTGATGCGCTCGCAAATTGTCATTCCCGAAGCGTTTTTGATCGGGAATCCAGGTTCTAACCCACTTAAATCATGGATCCCCGATAGAAGCACTCGGGGAGGACAAATAGATTTTGCGCGAGCATCATCCCTGAAAGGTGACTGAGCATGAAAGAGTGGCGCGGCATTCCAAGACAGGAAATTCCCTGGTTCCCAACCATCGACCCGGAAAAGTGCACCGGCTGTAAGACTTGTATGGAGTTTTGCAAAAATGACGTACTGACCTTTGATGGCGAGGCGGAGAAGGTACTGGTCGCTAACCCCTTCAACTGCGTGGTGGAGTGCCGGACATGTTCGCGGCTCTGCCCGTCGGGTGCGATCAGTTTTCCCGCTGAAAAGGACTTTGCCGCATGGTTGCAGGAATACAGGGGCAAGTCCTGACCTCCAGTACGAAGTGCTTGTCAGCATTGAAGATATGATTATGTCGGCAACTATCGAAGGCGATGTCATGCTTGTGCTCGCCACGTAAACACCACCAAAAAGGAGAAACGACCATGAAAATCATCAAAGCAACATTAGTCGCAGCATTTGTGGCAGTTCTATTAGCATCCACTGCCATGGCCAAGCCATGGTGCTGGACCGGCAACCAGCGCAACACTTATGGCTGGCAACTGATGACCCCCCAGGAGCGAACCGAGCACCAGATCAAGTTGCGTAGTTTCACCGAGTACAATGCCTGCAAGGAATACGTAGATGAGCATCACAAACAGATGGAAGAACGGGCCAAGGAAAAAGGAATTGCCCCGCCGCTGGTAAGACGTAATCCCTGCGACTTGATGAAAGCAAGGGGAATCCTCAAGTAGTTGCTGACCTGTTTCCAACCTGGGGAACGGGCGCGGGTAAATCAATGGTGCGTCCGTTCTCCACATTGAGCAGGTTAGCAAGTAAAGTGATTTATTGCATTGACCACCAATTTCCAACTACCGAAAAGGAGAATAACGAATGAAGATCGAAGTACTCGGCACCGGTTGTGCCAAATGCAAAACCCTCTACGAAAACGTAAAAAAAGCGGTGGCAGAAAGCGGTAAAGACGCCGAAGTCGTCAAGGTTGAGGAAATACCGAAAATCATGGCCTACGGTGTCATGAGTACCCCGGCGCTGGTGATCGATGGAAAAGTGGCTTTTTCCGGTAAAGTCGCTTCCGTAGCTGAAATCATGGGGGTGTTGTGATGCGATTCCTTACGGTTCTTGTTCTCCTTGTGACCGCAAACGTTGCTTGGGCGGAACTTCCATCATCTAACGAAGCATCCATCCACGGCGCCTTGAAATCCGGCAAGCCCTCGGTAGTAGATTTTGGCGCGCGTACCTGCATCCCCTGCAAAAAAATGGCGCCGATTCTTGAAGAACTGAACCGTGAGCTTACCGGAAAGGCTAACGTGCTTTTTGTCGATGTTTGGAAGGACAATGCCATTGGCGGAAGATATGGTGTTCAAATGATCCCGACTCAGGTGTTTTTCAATGCCCAGGGCAAGGAGATCAAGCGCCATATGGGTTTCATGGAAAAAACCGACATTTTGAAAGAGTTGAAAACCTTGGGGATGAAGTGAGCTTTCTCGATAACATCGAGCAGATCATCACCCTTTATCCGCTGCTGGCCTTTGGAGCGGTGTTTCTGGCGGGCGTGCTGTCGTCGGCCTCGCCCTGCGTCCTGGCCACCATCCCGCTGGTGGTCGGCTTTGTAGGCGGTTACAGCGACGGCAACCGGTTGAAGGCTTTTCGCTACTCCCTGGCCTTCATTCTGGGCCTGTCGCTGACCTTCACCGCCTTTGGCGCGGCCGCCGGTCTGCTGGGCACCATGTTCGGCACCCTGGGCGGCCCGTGGTATGTTGCAGCAGGTGCGGTTGCCGTGCTGATGGGGCTGCGGATGATGGGGGTGTACGAGTTTCATCTGCCGATCAGGCGCGACTTCAAACCCAAGCAGGGCGGCCTGGTCGGCGCCTTCCTGCTGGGACTCTTTTTCGGAGTTGTCTCGTCGCCCTGCGCCACCCCGGTGCTGGTGGTGTTGTTGACCCTGGTGGCCGGCAAGGGCGAGGTACTCTACGGCATTGCCCTGCTGTTCTGCTACGCCATTGGCCATTGTCTGCTGATGCTCTTCGCCGGCACCTTTACCGGTTTTGTCGAGGGTTTTGTCAAGGCCCGCGGTGTGGTCAACTTCTCCCTCTGGGCCAAGCGGCTCAGCGGGGCGGTGGTGGCGCTGGCTGGTGGGTGGTTTGTCTGGCAGGGGCTGTAAAACAGGCCATGCAGTATTGTCACCAAGCGGTAAAGGAATTACATCATGAAAACAGTTCTTACGCTTGCCATGCTCGTTGCCATGCTGTTCGCTGCCCTGCCGGCGTTCGCCCTTGAATCGGCATTTGACACCTATCTCGCAAACTTCAATTACGAGACCCGGGTAGAAATGAAGATCGACAGCAAGGAACTGGTCAGGCTTGTGACCGCAGACAAGGCGATCCTGCTGGATATCCGGTTCCCAGAGGAGGTGGCGGTCTGGCGTTTCGGGTTTTCAACGAATATTCCTTTGAATGAATTGCCCAAGCGTTTCAATGAACTGCCAAAGGACAAGATCATAGTCACTGCATGCCCCCACAAGGATCGCTCGTCAATAGCCATGGCCTATCTTCGGACCCGGGGCTACAACTCCAGGTACCTGACGGATGGTCTGGTCGGTTTGGCGGAGTACCTGCGTGGTGATCTGGCCATGGAGTTTTTGGAAGAAATGCGACCGGCTATAACTAAACGCCCCTGATCCTGTTGACAGCAAACAGCTGTGTTCTAAGCTTACGTGTAGTTACTTGCACCTCTGGCGGTCATCCCTGACCGCTTTTTTGAGGGGTAGATATATGACTGTATGCACATATAACCAAACAGTGGATGCGCTATGAAAACATTCAATACCACACAGATAATCGCGTCACTGGTGTTTGTTCTGGCCCTGATTCCCGTAACCGCCCGCGCCGAACAACTCACCTTGAAGGAAGCGGTCCGACGTTCCGTGGCCAACAACCCCAACATGGCAGAATCGAGAACAGGGGTCACCGTTGCCGAAAAAGGCGTGGAGAGCGCCTTTGGTCGCCATTATCCGCGCCTTTCATTTGAGGCTTCCATCAACCAGCGACAGGACCCTATCCCCTATATTCCGGCCCAATCGCTAAAGGTCATGGCCCATTTCAGCGATAGCTACGCTGCTTTGGGACCTGTCCTGACCATTCCGCTCTATCAAGGCGGGCAGGTAATAAATGGCGTGCGGTTGGCCGAGTTGCGCCAAAGAATTCAGGAAGACAGCTTCATCCTCACCCGGAACGAGCTGATCGCTAACACAGTGGCCACTTACAACAAGATTCTGCAACTGACGGCATTGGCGGAATCTTCCCGCAGTGCGGTTGCCGCCCTGGTAGAGCAACAAAAGAATGCGCAGCTACTCTTTGGCCTGGGGCGAATCGCCAGGGTCGATCTGCTCAAGGTGGGGGTGCAGAAGGTCAACGAGGAACAGCGCCTGCTGGCCCTGAACGAAGCACTGAAAAATGCCGTCAGCACCCTGCATACCCTGATGGGCGAGTCTGTCGGGCCGGATATGCCTCCGCTGCGGCTGGCCGGGAAACTGGTCCCGGAGGATCTGCGCGCCGACTTCGAGACAGGATTGGCACTGGCCGAAGATAATCCCAGGTTCAAGATATTCAGCAAAGCAGTGGATGATGCCGAAATAAACAGGAAGTTGGCCATCGGCAAGATGCTGCCGACCCTCAACGCCGTGGCCGGTTACCAGCAGCAGTTCGGCTTCAATCCCAATTATAACGACGGGGTCTGGTTCATGGGGGCGACTTTCAGCCTGCCGCTGTTTGATCGAACCAGCTATGCGGATCTTGCCCGCGAAAGATTCCAGAAAGAACGCGCAACCCAAAAATTAAAGGCGGTGGAAAACCAGCTCCGTCTTGATCTGAGCATTGCCCAAGCCTCGCTTACGGAAAGTCGCAAGAGGATCGCAGCCACGGAGCAGGCGGTGGAACAGTCCCGTGAGTCGTTTCGCATAGAGCAGGAGAAATACGGTCAAGGCGCCGGAACCATGGCCGACCTGCTGCTGGCCCAGGCAGCCGAAGCCCAGGCTGAAGCAAATTACACCCAGGCATTGTATGACTATAACACCGCCATTCTGGACTGGCACAAGGCCAGCGGCGATATGGAGGTATACCTGAAATGAGGCGTAAAATAATTTTTGTCGTGATCGTGGTGGTCCTGGTAGTTGGAGCTGTACTCACCATCAAGAATAAACAGCGGAAGATCGCCAATCTTCCCAAACCCCAGGAACCTGCACCAAGCGTCCAGGTCTCACCGGTTACCCAAGGGACATTGGAGGTGACCACCCACTATCTGGCAAGCATCGAGCCGTTTACCAGAAGCGATCTGTCGGCCCGGATCTCCGGAAATATTCTCACCATCACCAAGCGGGAAGGTGACAGGGTCCGGCAAGGGGAGTTGTTGGTAACCATTGATGACCGTGAGCTGCAGGATCGCGCGGTTGCGGTAAATGCCGATCTGTTGGCGACGCGGCAGCGGCTGGCCGGGGCTCAAAGCGCCTATGCCACCCAAAAATCGGTCTATGGCCGGGACGAGGTGCTGTACAAGGCGGGAGCCATCTCTAAAGAGGCGCTGGAACGCTCCCGTGCTGCCCTGGATGGCGCCAAGTCCGTGGTTGACGCCTACGATGAGAGCCTCAAAGGATTGGCCATGAATACCAAGGTAGCCAGAACCCAGGCAGGGTATGCCAGCATAACGGCACCCTTCAGCGGTGTGATATCCAAGCGGTGGGCCGAACCGGGTGACCTGGCCGCACCGGGCAAACCGATTCTGACGGTCGATAAAACCTCCTCCTACAAGATATTGGCCCAAGTCCCCCAAGAGGAGCTTGCGGCTCTGCATACCGGGACCCCGGTCTATCTGACAAACGGAGATCAGCGGCTCACCTCCCGGGTTAACCGGGTTTACCCGGCATTGGGTAAAAGCATGCTTGCCACGGTGGAAGTGCTTTCTTCATCCGCCCCCTTCGGCCTTCCCGTCGATGCTACCGTTGGCATGGACCTGGTGACCCGGAAGGTGACCGGTGTTATCGTTCCTGACCAGGCAGTGGTAAAGAGCGGCCAACTTGCCAGCATTTACGTTGTCAACAACGGAATAGTTCATCTTCGACCGGTCACGCTCTTAGCCATGGGGAGCGGCAAGGCGGCGGTGACCGGTGAGCTGCATCCCGGCGAACAGGTGGCCGTGGCCCAGGAAAACAAGCTGTTGACTCTGGTCGAGGGAAGCAGGGTTTCGCCCGTTGCGTGGGAGAACCGACCTGATGCACCGGCACCCCCCTCAGCTCAGCTCCGGACCCCTCCCGGAGGAGGCAGGCCATGAAGTTTGTCGAACAGTACATCAAAAAACCGCACCTGGTATTGTCGGTGGTCCTGCTCTTTGCCGTGGTGGGGCTTATCGGCTACCACAGGATGCCGTTTAACCTCTTTCCTGACACCGACCGGCCCCAGATCAGCGTGATCACGGTCATGCCGGGTGCCGCCGCCACCGATGTGGAGTCCGATATCACCCGCACTATCGAGAAAGAGCTCTCCACCATTGACATGGTCCGGCGGGTTACCTCCACTTCCAAGGATGAGGTTTCCGTTGTTAGTGCCGAATTCGAATATGACAAGGGGTTGGAAGCCGCTGCCACTGACGTGGCCAACGCGCTCAGCAAGGTGACAGCCAGGCTTCCCCAGGGGATCAGGCCACCGCAGATCTTCAAGATCAGTCAGGCCACCCAGCCGACCATGACCCTTGCACTTTCGCCAAAAGCCGGTTTTCCCGTTGATCTGCGCAAGATTCGGGAACTGGCCGACAACCGGATCAAGGAAGAGCTGCTGCGTCTTCCCGATGTGGCCAACGTTGAGGTATTTGGCGCCAACCAGCCGGAGGTGGCGGTCACTGTTGACCAGGACCAACTGACCCGCTTCGGGGTGAGCATGGGGGATGTAATGGGGGCGCTGGCCGCACAGAACCAGAACATCCCACAGGGTTTGATCATCCGCCGGGAGGGACAATACCTGTTCAAGACTGCCGGCGAGGTGAAAAAGACCGGGGAGTTGAATGCATTGGTCATATCGCGCAAGGATGGGGGTACGGTCCATCTGCGAGACGTGGCAAAGATTTCGGCCGGGGTGCAGGAATCCCAGTCGGCCTACCACGGCAACGGCGTGGAGGCTATCGGCATCAATATCCTGCGGGCCCAGAACGGTCATACCCTGGATTCGATCCACTCGACCGAAGCGGATCTTCCCACCCTGAAAAGAGAGTATCCGTTCATCGACTTCGCGGTCAGTTATACCCAGAAGGACCTGATCGAGCGGAGTGTGGACAACATGTTGGGTGCGCTCAGGGACGCCATCATGATTACCGTTATCGTGATCTTCCTGTTCCTGGGAAATATACGCACCATGCTGCTTTGCGCCATCTCGATCCCCTTTACCTATCTGATCACCTTTGCCGTCATGTGGCTGTTCGGTTTCGAGTTCCATATGGTAACGCTCACCGGGGTGATCCTGGCGGTGGGGATGCTGCTGGACGATGCCATTGTGGTAATCGAGAACATCGAGCGCCACTACCACGAATCGAACCGGAATCTGACCGAGCTGGTTGCCGGCGGCACCGAGGAGGTGATGCTGGCCATCTTCTCCGGCACCTACGCCACCATCGTTGTGTTGCTGCCCATCATCTTCATCGGCGGCTATGTCCAGACCGTGCTCCGTCCCCTGTCGCTGTCGCTCACCATTGCCCTTGTCGCCTCCTATATCGTTTCGGTGACCATCATCCCGATCCTGGCGCCGTACATCCTGAAAAAAGGGGCAAAGGAAAACCGTTTCGAGCGGATCGTCAAACGGGGCAGCGACCGGTTTGTGGGCGCCATCCGGGACTTTTTCACCAGCATCCTCGGCTTTGCCCTCAAACACCGGCTGATGTTCCTGCCGCCGGCATTTTTGCTGCTGGTGATCAGCGGCAAGATCGTGACCCCCCTTATCGGCAAGGACGTCATGCCGCCCATGGATACTGGCATCGTCAAGATCAACTTCGAAGCTGACAGTAACTCTTCCCTGGCCCAGGCCAATGCCATCCTCACCCGGATGGAGGGGATCATCAACGGTGAAAAAGGGGTTGTCGCCATCAGTTCCACCCTGGGGTCGGAGCCATCGGTGGTTTCCTTTGGCAGCGGCAGGAACCCACAGCAGGGAAATATCACCATCAACCTGGTGGACCGGTTTCACCGCAAACAGGACATGTGGCAGATCGAGAGCGACATGCGCCGCAAGTTTCTGATGATTCCGGGGCTGAAATCGGTGGATGTCTTCGACTACGGTGCCACTCCCCTTTCCTCCATCCGCTCCACCGTGGATGTGATGGTGAGCGGCCCTGACCCCCAGGTATTGGCCGGTATCGGTCAGGATATCAAACAGCGTCTGGAATCTGTACGGGGGCTGAAATCGGTCTCCGTCTCCTGGACCGCCGACAAGAAGGAGATCAATTTCATCGCCAGCCGTGAAAAATGCGCCCTGTACGGTATCTCGCCCAAGGAGATCGCAGCCCAGGTGCAGGCTGCCGTTCAGGGCGGTGCTGCTTCCCTTTTCCGGGTCGCCGGCGAGGACGGCTTCCTGGTCCGTGTCCGTTATGACGCCTCGCAACGGAACAGTGTTGCCGAAATGCCACAGCTGAAAGTCAAAACCCCGTTGGGTGAGATACCGCTCTCGGCCCTGGGCAGCATCACCACCTCCTATGTGCCGATACTGCTGACCCGCCAAAGCATGCAGAATACCATTGATGTCTTCGGCTACCGGGAAAAGGCGGCGGTTTCCCACATTATGGACAATGTCCAGGTAGCGCTCAAGGGGTTGGTGCTCCCGCCGGGCTACTCCATCTCCCAGGAAGGGGACGCCAAGCAGGCCAAGGAATCATTCACGGCGCTCATGTCGGCGTTGATGATCGGCATGGTGCTGCTTTATTTCTCCCTGATCCCGGCCTTCAGGTCGTTCATACATCCTCTAACCATCATGGTAGCCATTCCTCTGGCCATGATCGGGGCGAGCTGGTCGATGTTGATTTCCGGCAAACACCAATCCATGGGTTCGTTCATGGGATTGATCCTCTTGGCCGGGATCGTGGTCAAAAACTCCATCCTGCTGATCGACTTCATCGAGATGGCCAAAGAGCAGGGAATGTCAACCTATGATGCCCTGCGGGAGAGCGTGCGGGTTCGGACCCGTCCGATCCTGATGACCGCCTTCGGCACTGCGGTCGGGATGATACCCATAGCCATGGAGTGGGCCATCGGCCTGGAAAGACTCTCCCCCCTGGCGGTGGTGGCCATTGGCGGGCTGATGGTCTCCACCTTTCTGACGCTGTTGTATGTCCCGATCTTTTATTCACTTTTTGAGGATCTCGTAGCGGGTTTTAAAAGGCTCTTTCATCGGGAACCCCATGGAAATGCCCAAAACGCGAACTTGATCGAAACAAAGCAGTAACCATTATCACCGATAATCCTTTTGTCCCAGGCCCTTGCCCCGGTGTTGCTCCAGGTACGCAAGCTCAAAAATCTCCTGCGGCCATCTTGAACACTTGCTTGTTTGCCGCAATATGTGATCATTATCTATTGTGCCGGAAGGAGATACATTGCTATAACCGGGCATAAAGTTCTGTTTCCAGCAGACGGAACAAATCCAAACTAAAACAAGGGGGACACACAGGATGAAAAAGTCTTTTATCTTGGCATGTCTGGCAGCATCCGTGGCCATGGCAGCCGTGCCGGCAATGGCTGACAGTATCAAGGGAAGGGTGGGGGTTACCGGAAAGATCGGTTTCATGTTACCTGCCAACAGCGATTACGGAAATTTCAAGATCGACACCGATGCCGGGGTCATTGGCGGCGGCGGTTTCATTTACGGCATTGATAACCATTTTGCCGCCGAGATCGATGTTACCCGCACCGAGTTCGGGTCAAACCTTCCCGATGGCACCAACACCGGTGATTTTGGCGTCACCAATATCTCGCTGGGGGGGCAGTATCGCTTTACCTCCGAAAATACCAGGCTGGTGCCGTACCTGGGAGCCGGCCTGGACATCCTGCTCTGCGACTACGATCCATCGGCCAATTTCAGCACCCGCACCCATGACATCGACACCACGGTCGGCATCCATGTCTCAGGCGGTGTGGACTATTTCCTCATGAAGCAATTGGCGCTGACCGCAGAGGCAAAGGCACTTGCCGCACCAGAAACCGACATCAACAATTCCGACGGCAAGAAGGGGAATTTTGACCCTTCCGGCATTTCCGGCACCTTTGGCGTCCGTTTTTTCTTTAACTGACCGGCCCTCATCTCTTGACCGGGGGCGGCTGATCCTGCGCGCCCCCGGCATTTCTCCTGCCCAATGCCAACTGGTTCAACAATGCGATGTTTAAGGGCCTTTCCCGTTATTCTTGCTTTCCTGGCCATCTTGTGCCCTGTTGGAGCCTGCCTCGCAGCCGATCAGGTCGAAGTGGTTGTGGAGGGTATTGCCGACGATGCCCTGGAAAATGTCCGGGCAGCACTTGCCTTGCCCCATGGGTTGGTGCGCGACGGCAAGGTGGACCGGCTCTGGCTTGACCGTTTCGCCGACCAGGCCGATGAAAAAATCAAGGCGGCGCTGGAGCCTTATGGCTACTACAACGCCCAGGATACGATCACTGTTGAAGAACCGGAAAAAGGCGATTTTCGAGTGCGGGTCGTTGTACAACCGGGCAACCAGGTTCGAATAGAGGAGTTGCAGGTATCGCTGCATGGCCCAGGCGCGACTGCGGAGCAACTGCGGGATCTGGTGGCCGCCTTTCCCCTGGAAAAGGGGGGGATTCTGCTGCAACAGGAGTATGAGCAGGCAAAGAAGGCGCTCAAATCCACCGCTGTGTCGCTTGGTTACCTGGATGCCGATTTTCCCGCCCACGAAATCCGTATCAATAAGGGCGCCTCAAGCGCCCGTGTCCAACTGGTCCTGGATACCGGGACGCGCTATTCCTTTGATGGCATCAGAATCGAGGGGGCGCCCGACTATCCGGATGACTATTTGCGCCGGAATCTGGCCTTTAGGAGCGGCGACATTTTCTCGTACGCCAAGCTCGGCGAAACACAACTCAATTTCAGTAATTCCGAACATTTCAAAAAGGTGATTATCACACCGGAAAAACAAAAGGCCGAGGGATTCAAGGTGCCGGTACTGGTGCAATTGACACCGGCCCCACGCTGGAGCCTGCGGCCGGGCATAGGCTACGGTACTGACACCGGAGCCCGTCTTTCTCTCCGCTACCGCGACCTGAACATGTTCCACCTGGGCCATGAATTCTATTCAAATCTGTTTATTGCCGAAAATCTCCAGGGATTGGCGACCGGTTATGTCTGGCCGGATTCGAAGGACATCAAGAGTTCCACCACACTGCAGCTCAACCTCCAGCGGGACGATGTCACCACCTATGTCAGCCGGCTCATAGCGGTGGAACTGGACCGGAACCGCTCTTTGAGGCATGGTGATCTGGGCACGGCCTATATCAAGCTGCAACAGGAGGATTTTACCATTGGCGCCCAGAATTCCGGCACCCGTCTGGTGCTGCCCGGTCTGCGTCTCAATGGCGACCATTACGACAACCTGATCCGCCCAACACATGGCTACCACTATGGGTTTGACCTGCGCGGCACGCACAGCTTTCTGGGGTCGGACACGGAACTGCTCCAGCTCGTCAGTGACGGGAGCTGCCTGTTTGCGCTCCCCTGGCGGCTTTCCCTGCATACCAGGGCCACGGCAGGGATCACCCTGCTCAGCGACCCCCTGAAAGACCTTCCCCCTTCGCTTCGCTTCTTTGCCGGCGGAGACCAGAGCGTGCGCGGCTATACCTACAAATCCATCGGCCCCCGCGATGCCACCGGCCAGGTGGTCGGCGGCAAGCACCTCCTTACCGGCAGTGTCGAGCTGGAGCGGGCCCTGTTCAAGAATTGGGGCGTATCGGCGTTCTACGATGCCGGCAATGCCTTCAATTCCTTCGTAAAGGTCACCATGTTTCAAGGGGCCGGCATCGGTCTGCATTACTACACGCCCATAGGGGGCCTGAATCTCTTTCTGGCCAGACAGATCGGGATTGCCAACCCCGGTTACCACATCCATTTCACCGTGGGATTCGAGCTGTGAGCCCCATGAAAAAGGTCATAATGGCTGTTGTTGTGTCGGCCGTGTTCCTGGGGACGGCGTTAGGGGGCCTGGCATGGCTGGCAGGCACCACTGCCGGGGCCCGTTGGCTGCTGGAATCTGTTTCCGGCCATGCCGGTCTGCGGCTGTCCATCGGCAAGGTCGAAGGGCGGTTGAGCGATCATCTGTTTCTCCGGCAGGTACGTTTCGCGCTGCCCAATAAAGAGGTGGAGCTCGATAGCCTTGAGTTGCGCTGGAAACCGCTGCTGTTGCTGGCGGGAACGATCGGGGTGCAGGATATGACCCTGCAGGGGGTGAGTATCCAGGACTCTACCCCCAGGGACAAGCAGCCGTTGACACTATCCTGGCCCCGGATCCCGCAAGTTGCGGAGTTCTTTGATGTAAACCTGGCCCACTTTAAGCTGATGGACCTGAACTATCGCCGTTTGGACGAACAACCCCTGCTGGTGGCATCAGTCGATACCGCACTGCTCTGGCAGGACAAGTCCCTGTACCTGAATGGTCTTGCTGTCAAGGCAAAGGCCGGCCGGGTGGGCGGCAAGATCACAGCAGGTTTTAAGCGGCCGCTACTCACCTCGAAGCTGGAAATCACCCCGACACTGGCGGCTGCCGGAATGGAGAGTTTTTCGCTGCGCACCGATTTTCTCCCGGGCCGGACGCCCGAACAGCTGGCAGGCAAGTTCAGCCTTTCCGGGCGCAAGGGGAGGGCAGGCACAGGGCGGGACCTGGAGCTGTCAGGTGAAGTGGGCATGGTCAGCAATGGTTTCAACCTGCGGCACCTTCACCTGGCAAGAAAGGGGTTGCGCGGTGCAATAACCGGTGATGGAAAACTGGTTCTCGCATCTCCCGAGCCGCTTCTGAATATGCGCTTCAAGGGGGCTGACCTTGATCTTGCCCCCGAGCTGGGCTTGACGACCGATCTTTCCGGAACCCTCACGCTCAGCGGCAGCCTGGAACGCTACCATGGTCGTTTCATGGTCGCCAACCAGGGCAAGGGATGGCGATCAGCCCGGATCAGCGGCGACTATCTGGGCAGCCGCAGCGGCGTGAAGCTGGCCCCTTTAAGCGGCTCCCTGCTGGGCGGTTCCTTGCTTGGCAACCTGGAGGTGGGGTGGGGCCAAACAATAACCCTGCAAGGGACAATGCGCGGTCAAGGCCTTAATCCGGCCCGGCTCGCCCCTGATTGGCAAGGGGTGGTTAATTTCGATGCCAACGGAGGCCTGTCCTGGGCCAAAAAATCCAAATTGCAATGGAATTTGAACGCCAGGCTTCCAGAAAGCCGCCTCCATGGGCAGGCCCTGACCGGCGTAGTGCAGGCGGGCTCGGTTGACGGCAAAATCCATATCGACCGCCTGCTCTTGCAGGGAAACGGCTTCGACATACGGGCCACAGGCGAGCTCGCCAGGAGGCTTGATGTCGCGGCGAACGTCGCGGACCTTTCCCGGCTGATCCCCGGAACATCGGGGCAGGTCCTGGCCGACGGCTGGATGTACTGGCGCGGCGGGCGCCTGGGGGGGCAATTCAGCGGCCATGGCAGCAATCTGGCCGCGGACGGCATCCGGGCCGGCGATGTCGCGTTGACTGCCAGGCTGGCGGACGGGCATGGGTATCCACTGCAGGTATCCGCCACTATCCGCAAGGCGGCTTACGGTCGTTTTCAGGCAGATCTGGTTGCTTTGGAGGCGTCCGGGACCCTCCTTGACCACACCATGAACACGACCTTGGTTGCGGCCGATCTTGAGGCGCGCCTGGGCCTGCGCGGCGCTTACAACAGCGGGAGTTGGCAGGGGCAGATTGCCAGCTTCCATTGCCGGGACAGTGGCGGGGCATGGAACCTTGCCGCCCCGACACCTCTGGAAGTCCGCGCGGACCGGATTTTGCTTTCACCCCTGACGGTCACCGGCACGTCGCAGGAGCGTTTGGAAATCGCCGCAGATCTGGCCGGAAAGCCTCTGGGAGGCGATATCCGGCTGAATTGGGCCAGGATGAATCTGGCCATGGCAGACCGGTGGCTTAAGGATGAACATTTGACCGGCACCGGCAGCGGGAACATCCATTTGGTTCTTGCCGCGGGAAAGATCGCCGCCTTGACCGGGGTGGCCGGCGCCTCGGGATCGGTCATGGCAAACGGTCACCTCGTTACAGTGCCGCGCAGCCGATTGAACATCGCGGGCAACAATCAAGGCATGCATGGCGACCTGGAGCTGCAACTGGCCGGTGGAGGTGGGCTGAAAGGCACTTTCTCCTCAACTTCTCCGCTTGGGCTGTCCATGCCGTCCCAAGGTGAACTGAAGGCGGAATGGGCGGGAATCGATCTTCTGCTGTTCCGCTCCTGGCTGCCTGGCGAGGTCATGTTTGACGGATTTCTTGCCGGGAACGTGACGGCCAGGTTGCTGCCTGGCGGACGGCTCGACCTGAAAGGGAAATCCACCCTTTCCCAAGGGCGGTTCCAGTGGCGCAAAGATAGCAAGAAGCTAGACGCAGTCATCGATGCTGCCGATCTTTCCTGCTCCTGGCTCGGAACGTTGCATAACGCCAGGACTGCCGGCATTGCGGAGAAATTGATGATCACGGGACAGGCGACCGCAGCGGCAACCTATACCGCTGATGGACAGAGCATGACGATCCGGCGTGGTTCGCTGACCTTTTCCGGGAATGAAAAGGGGGTAAGTGTCAGTACCGATCTGGACCTGCCGGGTGGGGGCACGGTAAAGGCGAGCCTGTTGTCAAAAAGACCTGCCCGCCTGGCTATACCCGAGGATGGAGTCGTTGCCCTGGAAGTGAAGGGGATAGACCCGACGCAGTTTCAACCCTGGATGCCTCGTGGGTTCCGGCTGGAAGGACGCCTCGGCGGGCAGGCAACTGGTAAACTACTCCCTGGGCAGCAGTTTGCTATGGACGGTTCAGCCTCCCTTGCCCAAGGGAAGGTGCGGTTCCAGGGTTCCCAGGGGGAGATGAACCTTAATCTCAATTCGATAGCCATCAACTGTGGCTGGCGTGCAAAAGAACTGTACGGCGACGTCAGCATGGTGTTGGGCGAGTATGGCCGGGCGCGCGGAAATTTTCGTCTGCCGTTGCCGGCGCGCTTCCACACCGCTCCTGATCCAAGCGGGTCTGTCAGGGCCGAACTTTCTGCTCAGGTCAGGGAAAACGGCGTATTGAATTCCATGTTCCCGGGATTTGTCCAGGAAAGTCGCGGTGAACTTGCTGCCGATCTGAACGTTGCGGGTACCTGGGGAGAACCACGAATGACCGGGACGCTGGATCTGGCCAAGGCCGGGGCATATCTTCCTACCGCAGGCATCCAGCTGAAGGATGTACAGCTTAAAGCCCGGCTGGAAAAGGATCTTATCGCCATCGACTCATTCAGTGCCGTTTCAGGCTCCGGCCATTTGCAGGGAACCGCGCTTCTGCGTCTGAAGGGGTGGCAGATCGCCGCATACCAGGGAAGCATTGCCGGCGATCAATTTCAGACCATCTATTTCCCCGAACTCCAGGTGGCCAGCACGCCACGCCTGACGTTCGAGGGGACCCCGCAAAAGCTTACGGTACGCGGCGAAGTGCGCCTGCCGGAGCTGAGCATACTCGGAACCCAGACCCGTGGCGTTGTCGAGCCCAGCAGCGATGTGATCGTGGAGGACAGGGTCATGCCGGTTAAAAAGACCTTGCCGCTGGCCCTTGATATCCAGGTGCGAATATTGCTGGGAGATAAGGTCCTGGTCAAGACGGCGGGGATCGACGCCCGGTTGGGCGGGAGCATGGAACTGATGCTGCGGGATCTCGGCAGGATCAACAGCAAGGGAGAGATCAGGGTGATCAAAGGGCGCTACCAAACCTACGGCGTAAATCTGGAAATAGTCCGCGGGCGCCTGTATTACGCCGGCGGGCCGATCAATCAGCCGACTCTGGATATACTGGCGCTCAGGACAGTGGGAGATGTGCGGGCCGGCGTTACGGTGGGCGGCACCCTCCAGGCGCCGGTGACTAAACTCTATTCAGAGCCGTCCATGCCGGACGTGGACATCCTGGCGTACATCGTCCTTGGCCACCCGCTTGGTTCCGGTCAGGAACAGGCCGATCTCCTGTCCCAGGCTGCCGGCGTGCTGCTTTCCTCCAGCCAGTCGTCCGAATTGCAGGATCAGATCAAGAACCGCCTGGGTCTGAGTGGCCTGGAGATCGGGAGCACCAGCGGAGTTTCCTCGGCCAAGCAGGGGTATACGCCGATAGCCGTAACCCCTCCCGGCACCGCACCGGTTACGCAGACGCCCGGAATATCCCAGACCATGATGACCGTTGGGAAGTATTTGACCCCCAGCCTATATTTCAGGTACGGCCGGTCGCTGTTCAGCAATGGCAACCAGTTTCTCCTGCGCTACGATATCTTCAAGCAATTGCAGGTGGAAACGCAGACCGGGAGCGAGAGCGGCGTGGATCTCTATTACAAGATAGAGTTCAATTGACCTGGGCCGGAATTTCACATTAAAACCTAATTATATATTGACATGCGAATTTATGAATTTTATATTGTGCATATACCCATAATTGTAGGGCGGACAAGTATTTAAGAATCCACTGGAAAATGTAACATTTTATCAGGGGTTGTTCGGAAGGAGAGGATAAGTAAGCATGTCGCCACGCCCCAAGAAGCCGAGAAATTGCAGCTGCCCGCATCGCGCGGCCTATGATGCCGTTTATAAACCTGCCGGTACCCCGCTCAAGGACCTGGAAGTAATCCCCTTCTGCCATGATGAGTTGGAAGCCTTGATCCTGTGCGACGCCCAGGATCTGAACCAGGAAGAGGCCGGTATGAAAATGGGTGTTTCGCGGGGTACTGTCCAGCGCCTGCTGGCACAAGCCAGGAAAAAGGTCGCAACCGCGCTGGCGGAGAATAAGGCATTGGCGATTACGCCCTTACAGGGCGCTGCATTAACCAATGGAGACAACGGCAATTAAGTTTGAGTTTGATTTTTAAATATTAAATTTCACGGGGAGATAATTGATGAAAATGAGAATTGTCGTGATCGGTGCCAATGCAGCTGGCGCCAAGGCTGCATCAAAGGCAAAACGGATCAATCCGTACGCCGATATTACCTTGATTGACCGGGGAGAGTTCATCTCTTACGGCGCTTGCGGTATTCCCTATTTTGTGTCTGATACCGTGGCCAATATTGAAGAGTTGATGAGCACGCCCGTTGGGGTGGTGCGCGATGCCAACTTTTTCAAAAAGGTCAAGGGCATTAACGTGATTACCGGGACCGAGGCTGTAGGCATCGACAGGCAGACCAAAACAGTCCATCTTAAACAGAAGAAGGACTCCGGTTTATTTTCTGTTGAATATGACAAGCTGGTTCTTGCCACAGGCAGCTCGCCGGCCTTGCCTCCGCTGAAAAACATGGAGCTTGCCAATATCCTGACCGTTAAATCCATCGAAGATGCGGAGCTTTTGAAGCAAAAGGCCGTGTCCGGACATGCCGCCTGCATCGTCGGAGGTGGCTTGATCGGCCTGGAAACAGCGGAAGCCCTGAAGCAGAAGGGGATGAAGGTCACCGTGATCGAGATGCGCAACCAACTCCTGCCTGGAGTCCTGGATGCTGAGATGGCCAGCCTGGTGGAAAAACATTGCCGGATGAACGGGGTCGATGTTATGACCTCCAGCCGGGTAACCGGCTTTGGCGGTACTGGGGCCGTTGCTTCGGTGATGGTCGATCAGTGCGAAATTCCGGCCGACCTGGTTGTGCTGGCACCTGGGGTCACTCCGAATACCGGGCTTGCCAAAGAGGCCGGCCTTGAGATCGGCGCAACCGGGGCCATTGCCGTTGACACCTGCATGCGCACCTCCGACCCCCATATCTATGCCTGTGGCGACTGCTGCGAAACAAGCCACTTGATTACCGGCAGAAAGGTCTATGTCCCGCTAGGCAGCACAGCCAACAAACAGGGGCGTGTTGCCGGCATCAACGCGGCTGGCGGTGAAGCATCATTTGCCGGTATCCTCGGCACCAGTATCGTCAAGATTTTCAACATCAATGCCGGCAAGACCGGCCTCACGGAAAGCGAGGCACGGGCATGTGGATACGACATCGAAACCATTCTCTCGCCTGCCCCCGATAAGGCCCACTTCTTTCCCGGGGCAAAGCCGATTGCCCTGAAACTGGTGGCAGAGCGACCTACCGGCAGAATCCTGGGATTGCAGGCGGTAGGTGAGGGGGCCGTGGACAAGCGGGTGGACGCCGTTGCCGCCGCAATAACCTTCGGTGCCACCGCGGAACAGCTTGCTCACCTCGATCTTGCCTATGCCCCGCCTTATTCCGCTGCCATGGATAATCTCATCGTGGCCGCCGATATTCTCAAAAACAAATTGGCCGGGCATGCCAAGGGCATTTCACCCATGGATGTGAAGAAAAAAATGGATGACGGCGACGATTTCCTCCTGCTGGATGTCCGTTCCCCTGCCGAACATGCCGAGGTCAGCATCGAAGGGGCCAAGCTGATCCCATTGGGGATGTTGCGGGAAAAGCTGGACAGTCTGCCAAAGGACAAGGAGATTGTCACGTTTTGCAAAATCAGCCTGAGGGGTTATGAAGCTCAGAAAATACTGGATGCAGCCGGTTTCAAGGATATCAAATTCATGGATGGCGGCATCATGACCTGGCCCTACAAACTGCGATCAGACACATCTTTGAAATAGGCCACCGCGTGATGGCACGACTGACCGGTTGCTCGCTTTTGCATAATCCCGATGCCCACAATATTTATGTAAATATGTGGACATATGCATTGACTAATTATTTTGTTCAATGTTAATTTTATGCAAATCATAAAAAGGGGGGCATAATGGAAACAGAAAAACAGTGCCCGGAATGTCAAGGCATGATGATCCTGATGCCTGGTTGAGGCGGCCTCTTCTGGCGGTGCCAGAAGTGCGGACTCAGACTTGTCTATGGCAGCGAGCAGAGCGACAATTGCAGCTGTTGACAAGGTGCTCACCACTACGGGGCAGGCGCAAGCCGCCCCGTCAGTTTTTGGGAATGCATCTGGTCAACCACCGACCATTGTCAAAGCACGCATGGAGTGAGCGATGAAGGATCTATTGGATTACCGGTTTCTTATACCGATCGTACTGTTGTTGGGATTTGCGCCGTTCTACCCCCAACCGCATATTGTGGAGAAGATCAGGATGCTTATGGCCGGTACCCTGAAAAGACCCATTGATATCTTTGACCTGTTTTGGCACGCTTGGCCCTTTGCGCTGCTTGCCTACAGGATCATCAGGGACTTGAGCCATTGAACGGGTCGCTGGTGATGGGTTCGATTGTTGAGTAAAACTGGTGTAGAATGACCCGAGTAATAATTTGTTCTAGGCGAAACAATCTGCTAAAGTGACCAAATGATCCTTACTCTGAGACATCGCAGAACATTCAGGTTCGTTGCTAGTACCATTGTGCTTCTAATCCTTTGCATGGGTATAAGGATTCCGAACCTGTCGCATCCTCAGAAGACCAAACCCAGTCAGCGGGCAATCCTTGAGGTGGCAACGGGGAAATATTCCGAACCTGCGCCTTCCAAGCATTTTGCCGATCCCTTTGAGCACGTGCAGTACATCCCCTGCTGCACGCAACCATTAATTTCATATCTTTCCTTCCCAGCAGCACTGTCACCGGTTGTCTTGAAAGAGATCAGACAACTGTGCTCACGTGCTCCCCCCAAGCCATTCCAGTTCGCATAGGTAGAATCCGAATATATTCCCATATGGGTTGATGCCATGCATCAGCCATAGCGGATGCGTTTGCGCATTCGATTTATAATTATTAAAGGAGTTTACAATGGAAAAACGTAGAGCGATTTACGCAATGTTGCTGGCATGCGCACTGTTTGCTGCAGGAGGTTGTGCCAAGCAGGAGTTGGTAAAAAAGGATGAAGGCATTGCCCCGCAAGTAGCTGCCAAACCGGTAGAGCAGAAACATGTTGCCACTCAACCAGCACAGAAACCGGCGATCCCAGCCGAACAGCCGAAACAGCAGGCTGTGACTGCGCAGGAAACGGTAAAATCCTCTGATGCCGAATCCAGTCTGCAAAGTGCATTGGAAAAGGTCTACTTTGATTTTGACGCAGCTGACCTTTCCGAACAGGCCCGTGCCGCTCTGACTAAAGATGCCGGTCTGTTGCAGAAACAGCCGGCCACTAAGGTACGCATTGAGGGCAACTGCGATGAGCGCGGTTCCGCCGAATACAATCTTGCCCTTGGTGAGCGCCGGGCCGTATCGGCGAAGAAATACCTGGTTACCCTCGGAATCGCCGAGGGGCGTCTGTCAACCATCAGCTATGGCAAGGAGCGCCCGGCGGTTCAAGGCCATGATGAGGCTGCCTGGGCAAAGAACCGTAGGGATGAATTTGTTGTGACACCTTAGACCCACGACGTCGGGGAACCGATTTCCGGTTCCCCGACGGTAAACATGAATGACAACAATTTAACACGGTAAATGGGCCGACGTGGATGCCCCTAACAAAACTCATCGGAATTTCGAACGCCATGGATATTGATAAAACAAATCGAAATGCGGATATCGATCTGACCCTTCATGTGTTCTCCATATCCGCTACGCTTGTCGGTGTTTGTCTCACGGTCATCGGTATCTTCATAATGAGTAAACGGCTATCTCATGTAAAAAGCTACGGTGAGGAAATGCTTGCATTTGATGCCCAGTTTTTCCTGGCTTCATGCATCCTGTCTTACTGGTCGCTACGGATGCGCAGGAAATTTCGCCGCTATTCCATTGAGCGGCTGGCAGAAGAGTTGTTTTTCGTGGGTCTGATCTTCATGGCTTTTATCTGTTTTTTCATTATTTATGAGATCGTATAGCAAAAACTTGGCAGCAGGGATGGCAGCGATGACGTTTTTTAGTTGTTATTAGCCATTTGTTTCATTTATTGTTTTGCGGTTGTTTCCCGGCAAAACTGGGAAAACGTTTGGTGCCTGATTGATAAATACGCACTTGATCATGTTTTCCAGGGGTGGGGATCTCGGAGTATTGTTTGGAAAAGAGGTTGAAAGTGACTAGATTTGTGGTGTTTTTAGCGGTGTTTGTTTTTCTTGCCGCCCAGGCGTCGGCAAATGCATACGAACCTAACAAAATAACATCCATTTACGGTGCCGGGTCGGTTTCTTGCGGAGATTTTGTGGCTACCAGACAGGAAAGCGATCTACAGAAGATAGGCAGATTCAAACAGTGGATTTATGGATATTTTACTGCGGTTTCAATGTATTACCCCCCTGCCAATAACAAGCATTTTCTGGAAACCGCCAATCACGAATCCATAATGGCGCGGATAGATTCCTATTGCAGGAAAAACCCTGCCGCCAACCTGCATGACGCCGTCAAATCACTTCAGGATGATCTCCTCCAGGTGGGCAAAAGAAAATGACTTTGTTAACGTTGAACTGCTTAGCAGGATATGGATTCATGCCATGAACTACGCCGAACTCCAGTCAGCGATCAAGCTGTTCGGTTTGGGCGAGCGAGCCTCCCTCAAGGAAATAAAGTCAAGGCACCGCATGTTGGTAAAACGCCATCACCCTGATACCGACGGCACGGGTGATGACGAGATGATCAGGAAGATAAACGCGGCCTATCGGATGCTGTCCGATTATGTTGCGTCCTACCGATTTTCCTTTGCCGAGGACGAATTTTACGAACAAAACCCGGAGGAACGGCTCTGGCACCAGTTTATGGATACTCCGATGTGGGGTAAAAAATAGCCGCAATGCTTGCAGTTGGACTGTTCCGGGAATTGGTTGTCCACTTTTTGCCGGTCACATTTTAATGCCGACTATCTGGACTACCGATGCCAATCCGGTATGGCGGCTCCCCTCCCGTACTTCCCGTTCGATTTCCACGGCATGAACCAGGCGCAAGCCTGACAACTCGCTTTCCAGGTCTTCCAGCGACATGAGCATGTCGATTGAGGATGGACCACCTGTGCCATAGTCCAGTTGGCGCGGACTGAATGCCTCCAGCACGAAGACTCCCCCCTGTTTCAGGCCCTTTACCGCAGCCCTGTGAAGCGGACCGCGAATATCCGAAGGCACGTGGCAATAGATGGCAATGATCCCGTCCCAGCTTTCTGGTTCGATCCGGAAATCCCTGAGATCGGCAACTATGGTTGTGATTGAGACCCCGTGCTCCGCCGCCAGTTGATTCGCCTTGCCCAGGCCGACCTCCGAAGAATCCACCGCTACCACATCATAACCCAGCGATGCCAGATAAACCGCATTTCGTCCTTCTCCTTCGGCAAGTGACAGAATTCTGCCGCGTGGAATCTTGCTACTCATTGCGGCAAGAAACTCATTGGGTGATGTTCCATAAACAAAGCCCGGTTCGCTGTATCGTTCGTTCCACATGGGATATCTCCTTTTGTCAACGGCGCAGGCCTTACTGTTACAACACTCGCCAGCTACTGTCAAGATAGGCGTAGACGCCTATCTTGATTGGGGCAGGATGCCTGAGCGCGTCTTTAATCAACAAAAAAACCTTGAAAAACAAATCTCCATATGTCATTATTCAAATATACATATCTTTATAGAGAGGTGAATAATGAAAAAACATTTTTCTTTGGTCCTCATGGTGGCAGTTTTGGTGGCATCTGGTTTGACAATGGTTAAGACAGCCAGTGCGGAAGAACTCAAGGTGGTGGGCGTTATAACCAAGATCGATTTGGCACCCGATGGGAAGTCGGCAGTTGTAACACTCAAAGATAATAAGTCCGGCGCCGATGTTGTGGAGACGGTTGCTGACGATCTGACGCTCGACAAGTTCAAAGACCACCGTATTGTCAGTGGCGATGAGATCCGCAGCAAATACGAGCAAAAAGACGGCAAAAACTTCAGCAAGTTGTTCAAGAAGACAGCCGGTTGCTGATGTTAGGTACTGCGCCGGCTTTTGAAGTGAAACCCCTCAAGTCTAAGCCAACGCACTTTTCCCTGGCAGTTTGTCCTGCCATTGCTTAACGCAGATAATTTGTTATAGTTTGTTAATCATTGAGTGATCGGGCTGGGCGGCTGCTGAAAAGCCGGCCCGGCCCGAAGGTTTTTTGTGCTGTAAGGATGAAAAAAATATAATGATCACAGAGGAGAAACAATCATGTTGGGTAAAGCTGCGATAGCATCAGTACTGGGGGTTGCATTGGCAACTTCAGTTGCTTTTGCCAAGGAACATCCTGGTAAGGATTACATCCTGAAGAATGGCTACCAGGGGCCGAAAACTTGCGAGGTCTGCCATCCGGGCAAGGCAAAGGAATTCACTGGCACTGTTCACTGGAAACATGCCTCCAAGGTTGACAACGTCGATAACCTCAAACCCGGCGTCGAGTACGGCATGAAGAACCGTATCTACACCATGTGCAATGGGAACGACATTGTCAACAACCTGAAGGAAATTCCACCTAATCAGATGGGCAAGACCAAGTTTTCTGGCTGCAACACCTGCCACCCCGGCGATCATTCCACCCCGGTGGGCAGCACCGGCCCCCAGGCCGAGGAGTCCATCGATTGCCTGATCTGCCATTCCACCAAGTATGACTTTAGCAAGCGCAAACCCGGCAAACGCGCCGACGGCACAGTTATCATGAGCCAGGACAGAAGCACCGAGGCCGCTGCCAACCTTGGCCGCCCAACCGCAAAAACCTGCATGATCTGCCACGAATCTGCCGGCGGCGGCGTGCTTGTTAAGCGCGGTTTCTCCATTGATCCTAAAAACGATGTGCATGTGGCCAACGGCTTGGCCTGCATCGATTGCCATCAGGTAAAGAATCACAAGTTCCCTACCGGCTATGATCCCAACAACTGGGCCAATGATGGCATCCGTATGTCTTGTGCAGGCGAATGCCACACTGAAACACCGCACAAAGATGCTGATCTGAACCGGCACACAGCCAAGATAGCCTGCCAGACCTGCCACATTACCAGGACCGGCGGCGCCAGCGCCAAAGATTTCACCAAGTGGGAAAAACAGGATAACGGCTTCTGGGAGCCGTCAACCCTGAAGCAGAATGTAAATGAAACCAGGCCGGTGTATGCATGGTACAACCACACCGTGACCAATACCCCTAAATTTATCGGCCCCAAGGGAAGTCGGACCGACGGCAAGAGCAAGATTTACCCATTCAAAATCTTCCAGGGCAAGGCCTATTTCGATAAATTAACCGGATCGCTTTTGTCCATGGACTTTGCGCCACCCATGGCTACCGGTGACAGCCTGGCCGGTGTGGCCTCCGCTGCCAAGATTCTGGGAATCAAGAAATATGAACCGGTTCCGGGCTGGCAGACAATCTATTTCGGCAGCAACCACTTGGTGGGTCCAAAGAGCAAAGCCCTGACCTGCACCAATTGCCATGTTCCGAACGGCGTGATTAATTTCGCGGCCCTGGGCTACAGCAAAGAGGAAGTTGCCAAGCTGACCTCGCCTGAGGTGTATTTCAGAAAAGTTGTGGAAAGCCAGAAAGACGATTTTTAAGCGGTTTTAAAAGGATATAAGTGTCGTAGGCAGTCCGATAAAAAGGCCATTCCCATATTTGGGAGTGGCCTTTTTTGTAACAAGCGCGTGTCAAAGCAAAGTAGATGTTTTCGATTGTCGTCGGCATTTGTATAAAGTGATATGAAAAAATAGCAGGATTTAATCTTGGCAAAAGATTATGTGGTAAACTGAATTTCAATTTAACTGGATATGTTGCCGTGTTCTGGATTAACCAGTCGCATGTTGAAGGGGGTGGGCGAGTTGAAAAATGTAATTATATCATTGGTGCTTCTGGTAATGATTGTTATTGCAGGGTGCGGCAGTTCATCTCCGGACTATCCGACAGCGCTTACCGGCACCAACGGCACCGGGCAGGAATATTTGAGCTGGTATGCCGCTCCTGGCGCTACCGGCTACAATGTATACCGCGGGACGGTGTCCGGGCCGGTATCAAGCAAAACCATGATTGCATCCAACTTGTCCACAACGTATTACACGGATGCCACCGTAATTCCGGGCAATAATTATTTTTACCAGGTGACGGCCATATTATCAACGGGAGAGTCGAAGGCTTCCAATGAGGTTAACGTGGTGCCTTAGTAAGTTAAAAGTGATTTTCTGCAATTTTCAGGCAGAAAATCACTTTGTTAACGCACTTATCCTGTTTATCAGGGCTAGGAAATAACAAAGCTTTTTCCAGGATTTGTTACCGGAAGGCAAGAATCATGTTTGATCGGAATTATTATTGTTCTTTGTCAGCGTTTATGTGTAGTTGGCAATGAAGGCACTTACGCAGATAAAGTATGGTCATGCCATTTACATGAAAATATTTTCCGCAACGCGGGCATGTTGCCACAGCCGACCAGAACGTGGTGATTGTAAGTATGATCACCCATATCACAAAAACGGTCCCCATTGATCTGTCATGGGGTGAAATTTTGTAAGTTATCCATAATGCAGGAATATATGATAATATGGTCCCGAAGAAAACCTTGCGCCGCTTGCGAATAATTCTTAGTGCCGGACCGTATGTTGCTATATCCAAATTAAGATTTTCGTCCATTCTGGTTCCTTTGGTTTGTCTTTACAGCATGAGTGTCTATGGCAATACCCACAGCCTTAAGAAGTAAATATAACCTCTTTTCATAAATCCTTGCCATAAATATTACCAGGGTTCCTGGATTTGGTCTTGATGTTAATTTGTCGATAACTTGTTGTTTGAAAATCCTGACTAAGACAAATCGGATTGCATTAGCCGAACTTGCTTCAAGTTGCTAATCTGTAGTGACAAATATCAAAAATACCTATATAGTTTTTTCCGTCTTTTGTAGTCCGGGCTCTGATTCCGGATTTGCTCCAAGGAAGCAGCACATCGTTTGTCTCTAGAAGGAGTAGATTATGTCCGTTTCCCTTGAACTAAAGCACGCCCTTACCGAGCAACCCATAGACCTTCCGGTCTTTCACCCGGTTGCATTGAACATAATCCTTTTGAACTCCGATCCTTATTCCGATATAGAGGACATAATCAGGGAGATAAACGAAGATCAGGCCCTGGTGGCCCAAGTACTTAGAATGGCCAACTCCTCAGCCTACATGGGTCTGGTCAAGGCTAAAACAATCAAGGAAGCGGTTATAAGGCTTGGGGCACGTCAGATAACCAGTTTGGCCATGGCGGCCTCTCAGGTTTCTCTGCATAGTTCGAGCAACGCCACCATCAATGGTCTGATGCAAGGGCTATGGCAACATTCACTGGCCTGCGCCCTTGGCAGTTGGTGGTTAGCACGGCATACCGGGCATCAGAGCATAGTAGAATACGCCTATTTGGCTGGCCTGCTTCATGATATAGGAAAGCTTTATCTTCTTAAAGCCATGGAGAACATCTCTAAAGACAATAAAAATCATTTTGCCTTTGAGCATGGCCCAATAGTCGAAATTTTGACTGAAATGCATGTAGACCAAGGGTGCCGCATAATGGACCACTGGAATATTCCGCAGATATATCGCTCTATCGTTGCCAATCACCACGCAGAGCATTTCGACCCGGTAGACAGCTTGCTCGCCATTGTGCGGCTTGTTAATTACTATAGTAGAAAAGTCAATTTGAGCCTGAATCCAGGCCAGCTTCAACCGGCAAACGTACTTACGGAAATCGAACTACTCGACATGGACGAAGCTCAATGTAATAAGCTGGAAGTTGTCATGGCCGGTTACCACGAGATAGCTTGTTAAATTCCATCCCCACGTTTTTACCAGATACAACAGCCGCTTTACTTTAGTCATGCCTTTCCCTGCAGTATTATTGATTTCCAGGTTTTAGCTTGAACCATTACTGGGATGTCTTTCTACTTTTCAGATGTGACCCTATCAAGCACCAACATTAAGCCGCGTTTACAATGCCTGAATTACTAACATAAGCAAAAGTCAGTAATTGCATGATGCTGTTAGTGGGCTGTTAATTGTTATGCAATCAGAACAACTTGTAACCATACAAAAAATTGCTGGTAACTGTACATCTAGCCAATATTAGTTGTGTTACCAGTTGTTAAATTAACCATTATATGTAATATTTCGAATACATTGCTGGAATAAATGACAGCCTTTTGTTTGGAAGAAGGAATCCGATGCAATTAAAACATTACCGCGACTGGCCTATATTCTGGAAGATCATGATTATTCCCCTGATCAGCCTTGTTCTGATTGTGGCAGGAACGGAGCTGGTAATATTACCGAGGTTTGAGTCGTGGCTATTGGAACAGGAAAAGCTGAAAGTCCGCAATGTTGTCGAGCTTGCCTATCAGCAGATTGTTCAGGGCGCAAAGAGTGTTGAGGAAAAACATATCACAATTGAAGATGCGCAAAGGCAAGTGCTGGAAAACATAAAACAGCTACGCTACGGCGGGACTGGATATTTCTGGATCAACGACCTGAAACCACGCATGATCATGCATCCGACCGATCCCAAGCTTGATGGCACAGATCTGTCCGGATATAAGGACCATAACGGTAAGTTCATCTTTCGGGAATTTGTAAAAATATGCAGAAACAACGGCGAAGGCTTTGTTGCCTACATGTGGCCAAAGCCGGGAGAAACAGCTCCTGCGAAGAAAATTTCCTATGTGAAGTTATATAAACCATGGGGATGGATTGTCGGCAGCGGTCTTTATGTCGATGCCTTCAAAAATCGCCTCGCAGTTCTCCACGAAACAGTCCTGGCAGCATCAATTCTGCTTTCACTGGTTCTCATACTTTTTGCCTGGTCAGTCGGTCGCGGCATCAAGCGTTCCATTGATCAGGGTTGCGCATTTGCTGCCGCAATAGCGTCCGGAGATCTGAGCGGGACACTTGCTGTTACCAGGACGGACGAGATCGGGGTGCTGGCCAATTCGCTCAATGCCATGGTTGCGGGCCTGAAATCAATGATCGGCAGGATAACCTCCAATGCCAATGAACTTGCTGCAACATCTACAGAAATCTCACAAGCTTCATGCACCATGGTTCTATCCGCCGAACAGCAGGCTGCCGATGTTGTCGAGTCTTTTGCCGCTTCTGAGGAGATCCACCACCTGATCGACAAGGTGGCACGGGACGTAGACGGTTTGAACACTTCCGCTTCTGAAAGTTCTTCTGCAGTAATCGAACTTGCCACCAGTATAGAGGAGGTGGCGCAGAACATGGAAAATCTGGTGTTCTCAGTGGATGGCATCAGCGACTCCATAACAGAGATGACCGAGTCGATCAGGCAGATCGACGCTGGTGTGCAAACCTTGAAAGACACCTCAACCGACACGGCTCAATCCGTACTTCAATTCAATGAATCAATTCGCCAGATCGAGGCATACACCAAGGAAAGCGCGGCCATCTCCGACAAGGTGTTAAGTGACGCGGAAACCGGAAAAAATGCGGTTGGTGAGACCATCGCAGGTATCGATGTAATCATGCAGGCGTCACGAATCACTGCCGAGGCCATAAACGCGCTTTCGGAAAAGGCACTGAACATCGGCTCGATTGTAACGGTAATTGAGGAAATTTCCCATCAGACGAACCTCCTGGCTCTGAATGCCTCCATCATCGCGGCCCAGGCCGGAGAACATGGCAGGGGATTCGGCGTAGTTGCCTTGGAGATCAAGCATCTGGCCGAGCGGACAGGCCGATCTACCCGTGAAATTGCCGACATGATCAAAGGCGTACAAGTTGAGACAAGCCGGGCTGTAATAGCGATTGCGGCCTCTGAGGAAAGTGTGAAAACCGGCGAGACCCTTTCCACCAAGGCCGGGGATGCGTTGGCAAAGATAGTTGATGGTGTGGAAAAAACGGCCAGGCAGATGGCCGAGATCGCCCGGACCACAAAGGAACAGGCACGCAGCAGCGAGCTGATCCGTTCCGCGATGGGACATGTTTCGACAATGTCCAACGCCATTGCCGAGACTACCCACCAGCAACGCAAGGGGAGCGAACTGATTCATGCCGAAGTTGACAGGGTGCGTGAATTCTCTTCTCTGGTAATGCGGTCGATGAGGGAACAGACTAAAGTTGGTGACCAAATCAGCAGCATGACTCAGCATGTGACCGAATCTAGCAGCCGCATAAAAGAAGCGTGTGCCGATCAGACCAAAAGTGGCAAGAGAATCCAAGATGCCGTGGAGAGTATCCAGAACTCCGCTTCCACCGTCCTCAAGGAAATCCGTGTGGTAGATAGCGGTGTATCCAAATTGGGCACCAATACCAAGTCGCTGAAACAGGAAACCGCAAATTTCAAGTTGTGATTAACCGATAGGGTTATAACAGGTTGGCGGTTTTCAAGTTGCAACTACTGTCATTCGGCTGGCTTAAGTTTGTTGGCGAGGAGCGTTTTATAATCAGCACAATCATTTCTTTGCTCGCAGTTTACCTTGAAAGCCTTGACAGCATTTGGTACATCGCTCGGCAATACTTCGGAATGCAGTTTCCCTGCAAAATAGCACAGCCATTTAGTGTTATCCGCTCCCCCAATTACAATATGTTTGTTCACGCATAGACCCAGGACATAAGTCCTTGCCTTCATAAGCTCGTCAAGTGGCAGCTTATATGACTTGATCAATTTGTAGTGTTTGTCGTCAGTAGATAATTTGTAAGCATTGCTTGCGTATTCCAGGCATGACAGATCATCCCCCTTGTCACATCCCATTTTTAAATATCCCAATGCTCCAATCGGATCGTAGCGTAAGGTGTCCTTTCCAAAAAAACCGCAATTTGCCGCTGGAGAGTGGTTGTCCCACCATTTGTCATGTTCGCAATTGTATAAGAACAGTGCTTCATGTTCTTTGAGAGTGATCTCCTGGCCTTGGGTTGTTATGTATTTTCTGGAACAACCGGACGATAGCAGGCACAGCGTTATTGAAAACAAGGCCACCATGCATAACCTGAAATAGCCATCCATATCCTATCTCCTGCCGGATTTATTCAATACCTCAAGCCAAATCCATTGTTTCAGGCAGCAAAATCAATGGCAATGGGAAGCAAATAGACACAATAACGAAGATTAATAGATAGTTTGTTGATTTGCAAGGACATGGTTCTAATGTGATATAGAAATCCACGGGTGTGGTGATGTGGGCTGGCTATGCCGGTTCCAAAATTACAACATATAATAATATGGCAGATAACCTACTCTTTGAGGTTTTCACCCATAACCTTTCTCCGAATGAGTCCAGTTAGCTGTTCCAATTTCAATACCGGCTTATAGACAACATCATCATCCTGCATGCCCAATTTCTGCAGATCCAAAGATAGCATATAGCTTTGAGTACCGGTATGGATGAGGAATCTTGATTCCGGATAGATACCGAACATTTTTATGATGAGCTCTTCGCCGCTCATGTCCGGTAATTTGAGATCAATCAGGGTTATGTCAATATGTATTGTGGCAAGCAATTCAATTGCTTCCGTGCCGCATGCAGCGGTATGGACTTCAAAGCCGTCGTCCTCTAACCATGCTGCGACACTTTCAGTCACAAGCGGGTTGTCGTCAACCAGCAATATTGAAATCGGTTGTGTTGTGGTCATTGAGTGCCACCAGGGTTGAACGGCAGGCTGACGGTGAATTTGCAGCCTTTTCCAGGCACTGAATCCACTTTTATCAAACCTCGGTGGTTGTTTACCACCAGTGCATAAGCTACAGACAACCCCAATCCTGTTCCCACGCCGATCTCCTTGGTAGAAAAAAATGGATCAAAAACTCGCCGGGCGATCTCTTGATGCATGCCGGGCCCATTGTCCGCAATCTCGATAATTGCGTACTGCCCGGAGCACAGCGTGCGGAGCGTTATTTGCGGTTGGGCGCCCGCTTGCCTTTCTGCCAGGGCCTGTGCCGCATTCTTCACGATATTCATCAGTGCCTGTTCGATTTCCGCCCTATTCATAATTATTGGCGGTATAGCCATGTCGTACTTGCGAACAATACGAATGGTACGGAAGTCATATTTCTTTTTCAGGTCATAGTCACAGGCGGCCAGTTCGACCGCTTTGTCGATGAGTTGAGAGAGCTCGGTCGGCTCCAGCGCGGCAGAGCCTTTGCGGCTGAATGCCAGCATGTTGGTAATTATGCCGGCAGCACGTGTGCCTGCGGTCGTAATATGATTGAGCAGCTCGTCGATTCCGCGTTTTTTTAGATATTGTTGCAGCAGATCGAAATCCAGCCCGATCTCATCGCAGATCACCTGGTTTGCATTCAGTAAGGGTGAAATGCGGCGCTGGATATTCTGGACATTCTGGAGGATGGCGCCCAACGGGTTGTTGAGTTCATGGGCCATGCCGGCTGCAAGGCCGCCGATCATGGTCATTTTCTCGGTCTGCACCATGATGTCCTGGATTCGCTTTCGTTCAGTTATGTCGGTTATGGTGCAAACCAGCCCTTTGAAAGTTCCATCGGGTCCGTCCAGCCTGCGGCCAGAAAGATAACCCCAGAATTCACTCCCGTCTTTGCGGAGATAGCGACGTTCGGTGCAGACATGGTCGACCTCTCCCGAGGCCAGTTGTCCAAGTGATACACTAGCTCCGGAACGCTCCGAATCATGGAGATGTCCAACGTATAATGAACCGATCAATTCTTCGGGCGGATATGCCAACATCTCAGCCATGCGGCGGTTGGCAAATTGAATCAGTCCCTTAATATCGATTTGCACTATACCGGACTGGGAGGCCTCGACGATGACCCTGAGGCGCTCCTCGCTTTCCCTGAGAGCGTTTTCGATCTGACTATGGTCGGTGAGTTTGTCTGGCAAGGTTATCAGACCGCAATCTTGAAATGTGCCATCAGCGTACGCATCTCTTCGGAGAGTCGTGCCAGTTGAGTCGCCGCGGCCGCCGATTCCTGGGATCCGTTGGCGGTCATTTGCACGACGGCCGTGATCTGTTGAATATTGCTGCTTATTTCGCCTGTGGTGGTGGTTTGTTCTTCGGCTGCGGTGGCGATTTGATTGACCTGCATGCTGAGGTCGTTGATCTGCTGCAGGATGCTCTGAAGGGCCTCACCGGATTTGGCAGCATCAGTGCTCCCTTTTTCAACCTCCCGCACGCCTTCACCCATGGCGATCACGGCGTTGCGAGTTTCGGCCTGGATGTTTTTGATTGTTGCCGCAATCTGTTTGGTGGCTTTGGTCGTGCGTTCAGCCAGGGCACGCACCTCATCCGCCACGACGGCGAACCCGCGACCCTGGTCGCCAGCCCTGGCCGCCTCTATGGCGGCATTGAGCGCCAGAAGATTGGTCTGGTCGGCGATATCCTCGATAGTACCGACAATCTCACCGATTTCTTCGGAACGGTTGCCCAATGTTTCAACCATGGTGGCGGATTGTTTAACACATTCAGCTATTTGTCCCATGACCGAGATTGTTTCGCAGACGATTTGTGAGCTTGTTACGGCGGCTTCCGTCACCAAATCGGCATTGGACGCGACTTTGTGGCAATTGAAGGCGATGTCTGAAGAAGTGGCCGACATTTCTTCGCTGGCGGTAGCGATAGTCTGGGTCTGAGCTGCTGCCTGCTCGGCGCCGGTTGCCATCTGCTCGGCTGTCGATTGAAGCTGGTTTGCCGCAGCCGCAACCTCGTGACCGTTGTGCGCAACCCGTGAGATCGTTCCATGGAGTTTGTCCGCCATTATATTAAGCTCTTCCGACAGCATGCCCATTTCATCCCTGGAAGTGATGTTGCAACGCACCGATAGGTCTCCAGCCGCCATTTCTTTCAGGTTTTCAAAGACCTTTACGAGTGGTTTGACCACTGACCCGGCTATAAACCCGCCAAGGGCAATTGCAGTGGCAAGCGCCAGAAAGACGACGATGACCGTGGCTATGAAGAAGCGTTTATATGAAGCCTTATCGGCGTTGAATACATCCTGGGAAACCCGAATGTCGTCTGCCACGAGTTTGGCAACAATCTCGGCCGGCTTTGTGTAAAGCGGTCCAACCTGTTCAACACCATATGTGACTGCGTTGGCCAACATTGTCTCATCATTGGCAGCGTGGGCCTCCAGGAGCATTTTCCCGAGTTTGGTCCCGTTTATGACGTACTTTTCAAAACCCTCCTTAAACAAAACAATGCTGTCTTTGGAATGCCGGTCTTTTGAGTCTGTTTCGAATTTCTGCAGCGCAGTGCGCACCGCCTCGGCCTTGCTGGAAAAATCATCCCACTTTTCCTTCAACTTGATGCTGTCGCTGAGTGCCATCATGTAGACCAGATCAAGTCGCATGGCCAGGAAATCACTTTTCATCGACCCGAGGCAGGCCACCTGTTGCAGGTTCTGATTTGATACGTCCAGACTCAGGTTGCCACTGTGCATCCCTTTAAGGCCCATTGAAGCCACCACGGCAAGGGCCAGGCAAAAAATACCCACCATCACCATCAGTTTGGTCCGTACTTTCAAATCGCTCCATTTCTTCATTGGTGCTCCTCCCGACGTAGTCTATCGATACAAATCATAGCAGCTTCTGTAGTCTGTGCGACTGACGAGTATATCGCATGGAGTATGCCAACTCAGTTCATAAATAAAAAAATAATAAATACGAGAAGATAAGGGGATATGGGTGATGGGGATACCTTGTCAACAAAGTTGCAGTCCAGCGGGCCGAACTGAAATAAGCTCGCAATAACTGCATGTTAATGGTTGCAACAATGTTGCCCGGTAAACTTGGTTGACACGGTGGATATTGACTTAGGTCAGGTTGGAACGTTTTTTCCTGTTCAAAATTTTGTTGAGTCCCTGGCGGGTTATGCCCAGATAGCGGGCGGCCACACCCTGGTTTCCCCCGGAACGTTCCAGTGCCTTTTGAATAAGAGCTTCTTCAGCTTCTTTCAAGGTGGGAAGCCGATCTTCTTCATCACCGATGCCAATGCAAGTGCTCAAGGCTGTCTCAGCTGAGGCCGGCAGGATTCTGCCACCTATGGCCTGGATAAAGCTTTCTTTGGCAAGCATCCCTCTGGTGTGGCACGCAACCGCATCGTACACCATGGACTTGAGCTCTCTAACATTGCCCGGGAAATCATAAGTGTCCAGATAGCGGTGAAGTTCCTGGGGGATGGCAGGAGGTTCCTTATGCATGGAGGCGGAGGCCTCGGTCACGAATTGCCCGAGCAGCAGAGGTATATCCCCTTTCCGTGCGGCCAGTGGAGGTATTTGGACTTGATGGGTGCAAAGGCGATAGAAGAGATCCTGGCGGAATTTGCCCATCCCGATCAGAGAGCGCAAATCCTGGTTGGTAGCGGCTATGATGCGGGCAGTGGTTTTTTGTGGGGTGTCGGAGCCGAGCTGGAAGTATTCCTGCTCTTGCAGGAGGCGAAGTAGTTTTATCTGGGAAACATCATTCAACTCGCCGATTTCATCGAGGAAAAGTGATCCGTTGGCTGCTTGGGCAATCAAACCTTCACGCGGGCGGTCCGCTCCGGTAAATGCACCCCTGACATGACCGAAGAGGGTATCTGAAAAAACAAGATCATCCAGCCCGCCAACATTTACAGCGACGAAATTTCCCTTGCGCTTGCTTGCCGTGTGCAGGGCGCTCGCTATGAGTTCCTTGCCTGTGCCGGTCTGACCGCAGATCAGCACCGGCTGGCTGGTGGGGGCTATCGCTTCGACGTAGTGGAAGATGCGCTTCATGCCCTCATCATGAGTAACTATGTTGGAAAAGGCCGTCGGGTTTGATAACTGGCCTGTCAGGATTTGTTTTCTGAGCGATGTAACCTCTTGGCGCAATTCCACTGTTTCCAGTGCTCGTTTGGCTATTATTCCCAACTCATCAAGATTGTGGATAGGTTTGGTAATGTAGTCCCAGGCCCCAAGTTTGACCGCCTTGATAGCATCGGCCACCACTCCGATGCCGGAAATGACGATTACAGGGGTTTCAGGGCATAGCTCTTTTATTGCCCGAATGAATTCCAGGCCATCCATTTCTGGCATGAGTAGGTCGGTAAAGACCAGCTCAGGGTGTTTGTCATTGAAAATGACCAACCCTTCGCGTCCGTTGTGCGCTTCGAGAACGTCATAACCGCTATCCTCGAAAAAGCAGGCCAGGCTCTTTAAAATGGCCTCGTCATCATCCACGATCAATATGGAATGTGCGGTTTTATCTCTCTGCACCTGGAAACTCCCATTTCTCATTTCTTACTGATGTTGACCATGGCGGGGTCCAATTCAACATACTGTCTTTTCGCGCAAAACAGAAAAGGCGCCATTGCGCCTTGCTTAATGAAAACAATGCCGTAATTGGTGAATTTGCTTGAAACAGATTACCGCATTTGCATTTCAAGGGCAAGGACTCGATTAAATCATTTGGTGCGTAAATATAGTTCACCCAATGGTCTGTTGGATTTTATATCCTCATTCATTCAAAAAACCTTATAATAAGATAAAACGAATTAAAATAAATCAAAAAAACAGCTTGACAAAAACAGTGATAAGTTAGATTGTGTCAATGTTTGCATGGACTAAATTGATGTTGATAAATTAAAATCTCTTCTCCTGCCCAGGCCCCTGGACGTATGTCATCGAAATCTTACAACCTGTCATAGGTGCTATAAAATCGGACCACCAACCTGAAGCGCATGAATCGTTTAGTGTTTGTTAATTTAGGTAATAAATTACTTAATCATGGGATTGGTGCCTGTGGCGCTGTCCAGCGAATATGTGTGGAAACTGTTGGGGTAAGCCTGTTTGCTCACATCCAATTCATAACAATAACCAAACAAAGGAATAAGTTAACAGTACATCGGAATTAAATAGGTTCTGCGTAACGTGCCGATTCTTGGCATTTGTAGTCAGGATGTCGTTTGATATCTAATTCGGGAGGGGGTGATAGCAGGTCGCTGACTTTTTATTCAACATGGGGATTCTCAAGAATAAACAAACTAAAGGAGGAGTACTGCCGAATGAAAAAATCTCTGTTGAACCTGATTCTAGCTATCACTCTAATTATGGGAATGGCTGCCGTTCTCTGGGCAGCTGTGCCGCCACCATCCGCAAACCAGTACCTGGGTTACTATGACACCAAATACTCAGCCTATACAAAAACTGAGTGTCTTGGCTGCCATGTGAGTGATGATGTACTTGTACCTCGCCATCACAACCTTATCATCACCAAAAATATGATGTGCCTTGACTGTCATGTTTTAATATCAGATGGTAGTGGTGGCTTTGTCTTCGAAGATTTCAGAACCTGCAGCAATTGTCACAAAACTACCCCACACCATGTTTCCTCTAAGGCCGTCGCCCAGGATTGCCAAGGATGTCACGGTGACTTCATTGACAACCCGCTGGACAATCATTATGTACCTACATACCCCGTAAGTAGCGTGACACCGATGATCCATGGCCGCGAGGTTACGGCAACCGACGGTTCCCTTGCTACCGTGCAGGGATGCGCGGCCTGCCATCAGCCGGATGCAACCGCTGTTGATCCTATTACCAACACCACACGTGCTATTTACAGTAATGCGGACACCCACCATGGTACCCTTATCGGTTTTACAGGTGGAATTGGCAAATGTACCTGGTGCCATAACTTTGACCAGCCGGGTCTTGCGATACGTCAGTGCGAAGCCTGCCATGGCGTGAAGTCGCTACACAACGTCCAGAGACCGTCATCCACCGCCGACATCGTCCCTGGCAGTGAGGCTGCCGGTTATGGTCATATCGGCAACAACTGGGATTGCGCGGGCTGCCACGTGTCCTGGTACGGCAATGCCAGCACCAGTCCTGCTACCGCAATAATACCTGCCATCAAGGGTCAGAGTGCCTATACCCTGGCGGCCGGCAAGGAAATTGCCCTTACCATCACAGGTGTGTCCTTTGTTAACGTTGGCGGCAATGGTGTTACATACAATCCTTCCGTCAGCATCAGCAATGCCACTACTTCCATTACCCTTACACCTGCTTCGTTCACTGACAGCGAGATCCAGGTTCTGGTCCCGGCTCTCCAGGCAGGTTCATATGATCTGCGCGTTACCAAGGAAGGCGTTAAGAGTAACCTTGCCAAGCTGGTAGTAATTCCTGAACTAGCCGTAAAGACAGCGATACTTTCTTCCAAGAATACGGTAACCGTAGTGGGCACCGGTTTTGGCGCAGCGCCTCCGGCCGATTACACATCAGGCCTGGGAGTGAGCGTCGGTGAAGTTCAGTGCAAAATTCTGTCCTGGAGCGATACCAAGGTGGTTGCCTCCAACGCCGCAGTACAGGTTGGCGCAATGGTTACGGTAAAAGCCCTGAATGGCTCCGTATCCAAGCCGATTTCCGCGGCTGCTGCAAAGACTCGTTAATCACAACCAAGTTGTTCTGGTAGAAAAAGATCTGTTCATGGGAGGAGTTACCGCCTCCCATGAACAGATTTATCTGGTTTTCATCCGGAACCCCGGCATGGAATGGAAACTTGTTCGTTTTTCCCGCTTGAGAAAGAGGATAGTTGCATATGAGTAAATATCTTACGCTCATTATTGTTCTGGTTTTTTTGAGTGTGACCTTTATTGCAGAGGCAGCCGACCAAAAGGTAATTATCGGATTCAAAAAAGGCGTAACAGTTTCCGAGGAGAAAAAACGGCAGAAATTTTCCCGTTCGCGCGGACATATCAAGCGCAACCATAAATTGATCAATGCGATCTCGGGCCAAGTGCCGGAAGAAGAGATCGATAAAATAAAGAACGACCCGGATGTGGCTTATGTGGAGCCGGATGTCGAGGTCGGGATAACCGATCCTGGCTTGGTATTGCCACCACTTACACAGGAATATACCGACTCTTGGGGAGTGACGCGGATTGGCGGTAATGCTGCCGTTGCCGCCGGCATTACCGGAGCAGGCATCAAGGTGGCCATTCTGGATTCGGGAATTGACTATAACCACCCGGACCTGAAGGACAACTACAAGGGTGGCTATAATTTTGCTTACGACAACGACGACCCGTACGATGATGGCTATATAAGCCACGGGACCCATATTGCCGGCATCATCGGTGCGCGCAACAACGGGACCGGAGTGGTGGGTGTTGCACCGGAAGTGTCTCTCTATGCCGTCAAGGTTCTTGGCGGCATGGTAATGGGCGATCTGAGCGACATCCTGGCCGGCATGGAATGGGCGATCAGCAATGATATGAATATAATCAACTTGAGCATTGGTGCTCCGATTGATTCCGAAGCCTTCAAGGATGTCTGCGACAGGGCGTATCAAGCCGGGATCATTGTCGTTGCAGCCAGCGGCAATACCCACAGCAACCTGATAGAGGTTCCGGCTGTATATGATTCGGTCATAGCCGTCTCTGCCACCAATCAGGACGATACGTTTGCTACTTTTTCAAATTATGGGGAAAAGATCGAACTTGCCGCTCCCGGGGTCAACATCCTGTCCACGCTCCGTGGCGGGGGCTATGGAGTTCTGCAGGGAACCTCGCAGGCGACCGCCCACGTAACCGGTGCGGCCGCCATACTTCTGGCAAAGAAGCTGGCCTCCGGCAATAGTACCGGTCTGCCGGCAGAAGATGTCAGGGGGCTTCTCGATTCCAGCGCCCTGGACCTGGGCGATCCCGGCCGTGATCAGTATTACGGCTATGGCCTTGTTGATCTGGCCAAGGCCCTGACGCCGCCTCCCCCCACTGAATGGCGATATACCATTACCAGGAGCCATTGTTCACCACTGGCACAAGTACTCAAAGCTCCACTCGATGAGGGGGATTATCAGGTCGCAATTGAGCTTTGCGGCATGCCTGAACTCAAAGTGCTTGTCAAGGACGCCAACGGTATCCGCAGGGTAGCTCTCTCTCCTGACCGCCGCCGGGCGCATAAAAAGCATGGCCGTCATAAAGGCGACACCACCACCGTTACATTCACCGTAAGCATCGCTTCCGCCGGAACGCTGATCTTCATTCCCGAAGGCAAGCCTGGCTCTTCTGCCGATATTTTGATAACCACAAACTGACTCAGGGATGGGACAGGTCATCTTGGGTATAGAGTTGAGGGCGAGACGTCTGGTTCGCCCTCTTTTCTTGCTGCCGCGCACACATGAAGAATATAGGGGGTTGATATTCTTATGAACTTGAAATTAAGGCTACTATCAAAGGATGAGTCCGAGAAGAATATCGGCGGAGATATGACAAAAGCTGCCAGATCCTTGGCGGTTCTGGTGCTGATCTTGTGGGCATTTTGCTCCATACCCGCCAGCAGTCACGCCGCTATCCATACGCTGCAGGTTACACGGGATTCCGCTGTCGTGGCGGAGGCGCTTGTCGATGATGCCACCGCATATACCGGTTTGTATTCGCTTGTCGTCGATGGAAAAGAGCGCCTTTTTCAACAGTGGTTCTGGTATCGGCTCGGTTCTACCGGTGGGGAGTCCTCGCTGGATACCCTGACACTGAAGAGCGTTAGTCCGCCGACCGAAGAAAATCCTGGGGCTCTGTCGCTTACCTATACCCTTGCCAACCAGTTCGATATTACGATCAGTTATCTTCTGACGTACCCAGCAGGTGGTAATGCAAACGTAACCAAAACGGTTACTATTGCAAATATTTCTTCCGTAGAACTTGCTTATCACCTCTTCGAATATTCGGATTTCGATCTTAGTGATACCATGGACGACAATGTGTATGTCGTCAAAAACCGGGTCTATCAAAATAGCATTCTTACCGATACGAGCGGTGTTACCCTTGTCCACGAATCATCACTGTTACCGGACAGATTCGATATTGATGGGGCGCAAAGCTCTGTGTTGCCATCTCTTAAAGATTCGAATCCCACGGATCTCGCGAATCCGGCCCCCTATAGATATGAAGGCGAGTTGCAGTTCGCCTACCAGTGGGACCTGGTTATTTCGGCAGGCCAATCCGTCAATTTTTCCATCACCGATACCCTGTATCCCACTGTGCCGATTACAGCTACCAAAACCCATGCCGGGACATGTGTGACATACCAGGGACAGGCAGATTACACCATCACCTATGATAACCTTGCCAATAGTTACGGCCTTACAAATGTAAAGATAATCGATTATCTTCCCGCGAATACAGCTATTTCGTCCACTCCTCCCTCAAATGGCGGTGTTTATGACAGCAGCGCTAACACGGTTACCTGGGATCTGGCGTCATTGGCTGCAGGTGCGGCTCCACAAGCAGAGACGTTGTCCATTACAGTCAATTCGGCTGCTGACATTACCAACGAGGTATTACTGGTCAGCGATCAGGCGTTTCCCACCCGAGTCACGGATCCCGCAGTACTCTGCAATCACCCGCCGGCAATGGATGCAATTGCCAATGCCAGCATTACTGAGGGGGCGGCATTCAGTACTCAAGTCGTGGCAAACGACCCGGATAACGAAACACTGGTCTATAGCCTGAGCAACGCTCCGGCGGGCATGAGCATCTCTGCCGCCGGTTTGATCAGCTGGCCGGTCAGCGTAATCGGTACCTATGTCATCACCGTCACGGCCACTGATCCGGGCGACCTTTCGGCCAGCAGGACCTTTACCCTGACCGTCCCCAAGTTTAACCATCCACCGGTCATTACCAGCACGCCTGCAACCGCGGTCAATGATTTGTCTCTATACACCTATACCATCACAGCCACCGACGAAGATGGCGATCCCTTGACCTACGGCGTGGTGGGACCCGGTGGCATGACCATATCCGGCAATGTTGTATCCTGGACTACAGCACTCGTCAGCTCGGACATCAGCTACAGTGTGGCGGTGACGGTCAGCGACGGCCAGGGGAACAACACCTCCCAGAGCTTCACCATCAAGGTGACCCATGTCAACCACCCTCCGGTGATCAGCACCACGACGCCGCCCACCACGGCAACGGTGGGAGTACTGTACAGCTATACGATCAGTGCCTCTGATCCGGAATACAACACGCCCTATACCTACAGCCTGCCGGTCTGCCCGGCAGGCATGACCATCACCGGTTCCCCCGGCGCCATTGCCTGGACCCCCACTGCCGCTCAGAACAACAATGTCTATGACGTCACGGTCAAGGTCGCCGATAGCCTGGGGGCCTATTCGACGCTCAGTTACAGCATAACGGTCGGGACCTATGTGAAACAGACCCCTGTCATCACCTGGAATACGCCCAGTGCGATAACCTACGGCACGGCCCTTTCCGATACCCAACTGAACGCCACAGCCAGCGTGCCAGGCACCTTCGTCTACAGCCCGGCCGCCGGTGCGGTACTCAGTACTGGCAGCCAGACCTTATCCGTCACCTTTACGCCGACCGACACGGCCAGGTACAACAACGCCACGGCCAGTGTCACCCTGACGGTGAATCCTGTCGTTGCCACGGTTGTCCTGAGCGGACTTAGCCAGACCTATGACGGCACCGCGAAAACCGTCATCGCCAGCACCACTCCCGCCGGTTTGAGTACGACCATCACCTACAACGGCAGTACGACGGCACCGAGCGCCGCCGGCAGCTATGCCGTGGTGGCCACTGTCAGCGATGCCAACTACAGCGGCAGCGCCAGCGGCACCCTGATCATTGCCAAAGCCACGCCGGCCATCTCCTGGGCTACTCCGGCGTCAATAACCTACGGAACTGCACTCTCAGCAACGCAGCTAAATGCCTCGACAGCTATTCCGGGCAGCCTCGTTTACAGCCCTGTCTCCGGATCAATACTCAATGCTGGCAGCCAGACCTTGAGTGTCACCCTTACGCCCACCGATACAACCAACTACACAAGCGCCACAGCCAGTGTCACCCTGACGGTGAACCCTGCCGCTGCCACGGTTGTGCTGGGCGGCCTGAGCCAGACCTATGACGGTACCGCGAAGACCGTCATTGCCACCACGACGCCTGCCGGTCTGAATACGGTTATCACTTACAACGGCAGTGCTACTGTGCCGACGGCAGCGGGCAGTTATGCGGTGGTGGCAACCGTGAACGACGCCAACTACAGTGGCAGTGCCAGCGGCACCCTGACGGTGAATCCTGCCACTGCCACGGTTACTCTGGGTAATTTGAGCCAGATCTACGACGGCACGGTAAAAACGATCACTGCCACCACGACGCCCGCCGGCTTGAGCACTGTTATTACCTACAATGGCAGTGCAACGGCGCCGAGCGCCGTTGGCAGCTATGCGGTGGTGGCCATCATCAGCGACGGCAACTACAGCGGCAGCGCCAGCGGGACCCTGACCATCGCACCAACAGTGGTAATCGGCACCACTAATTACACCTCCCTACAGGCGGCCTATACTGATGCTGCCGACGGTGCGCTGATCCAATCATTGGAAGGCACATTAACTGAAACACTGACCGCCGCCGAAAACATTGCCGTTAAAATGAAGGGTGGCTACAACTCGGTTTACGACACGGCCAGTGGTTTTACCACCATTCAAGGGCAAGTATTGCTGCGCGCCGGGACGTTGAGAGTCGAACGGATAAAAGTTAAATGATGGCTGAAAAAAATATATGTCTGTGGTGGAATGATTTGTAATAGTTGATGTCCGAACCTGCCATGATGGTGGATATTGTCAATAAATTGGGGGCGATGCTTCGGCTAGCCCCCTCCCCATAAGTGGATTGTAAAATTAACAATAATACATTATCAGGATACTTATGCTCTCACATTTAAAATCTAGATCAATGACGATTACCCTGTTGTTTTTAGCAGCAATCATGGCTGCATATGCCTCCACTGTAAGCGCTGCTGACTCACCTGTTGCCGCACCTGTTGCCGCACCACAGGTCGTCGCAAGGGTTAACGGCGTGCCTATTTACAATAGTGATCTTGCCCCAAGTGTGGAAAAACGTATTGCCCAATATCGACAACTTGGGTCAAAAGCAAATACTGACGAATTGCGTAAGCGTTTTCAACTCAAGGAGCTTGACGGGTTGATAGCCCGAGAATTGCTTGTTCAGGCAGGGGCTTCCCTTGATTCAAAGGATATTGAACAAAGGATTGAGAAGCGGCTGGCAGGCTCTTCCGCGGGCAAGGATGGACAGAAAAGCCGGTCAGAGGAACAGTTGGCAGCAACTAAGGCTAAATTGAGAAGAAATATCCTCATAGACGATTATCTGGAAAGCAGGGGATTGCTCAACCCAAAGATTGATGATCAGGAGTTGCGCCGATTCTACGACAAAAACCGCCAAAGTTTTCACGAACCGAAAACAGTAAAGGCAAGCCACATCCTGGTAATGATCCCCAAAAATGCAACCCCGGAACAGGAAAAAGAAGCGTGGAGCAAAGCTGAGAAGATTCTGGCCGAATTGAAGCAGGGGCAGGATTTTACCCAGTTGGCCAAACAAAATTCCGATTGCTCCAGCAAGGCCAATGGCGGCGACCTCGGCTTCATAAAGCAGGGATTCATGCCCAAGGAATTTGATGACGCTGCCTTCAAGCTCAAACCGGGCGAGATCAGCGGCATCGTCAAAACCGGTTATGGGCTGCACATAATCAGGGTCTCGGAAGTAAGGCCCGAGGGTGTCAGGTCCTTCGACGAGGTCAAAACATTCATTGCCGGCTATATGCGTACCGACTATCAGCGGGAAAAGGTGGAGGAGCTTGTACGCGAGCTGAAAAAGTCGGCCCGAATAGAGGTCTTGATCAATTGATACGCCAAGGCTTTCAAAATGCCTTGAAGCACCTCAATCCCTTCCCTCCAATCTCTTCAGAAACGCGCGGATACGTCTGGCATTGGTGCCAACGTCACTGATTCCAACCCTGGATTCAGAACGTACGTCCACCAGGGAACGATTCCCGGCAGGGGTGATGCGAACCACAATGTCGTCTTTGAAACCGAACCAGAAGGTGGTGTCAGTGGCCTCGATTCTGCCTTCCCCCGGTACTGTGGCCTCGATTGTCCAACCCATCTTGTTTGCCGTATCCAATGCCAGGGCAAATGCCTGGTCCGCTGGGAGCGAAAGCACAAGGGTCTTGATATCGGGATAGGCCTGGAGCTGTTTTGCCGCAACCTCCGGTCCGCCGTACTCGGCGGAATTCGGAGCGTCTTTTCGAAGAGGGGGGACAGCCACAAAACCGGGCGGATTAGCGATATCGGTGGTGATGTCATGTATCCTGGGCAATCTCTGGGCAGAAAGCTTCCATGACAAAGGCAGCGCAAAGACTGTTGCGCCAACAACCAGGGCGAGGAAAGCGATTATCCCTCCCATGAAGCTCTTCTTTCTGATGGATGCGGCGATGCCAGCCAGTGAAGCAAGCACGGCAATTACTCCGCTGTAACCTCCATATCCCAAAATAGTGAATCCGGTACGAAAATTCCACAGTCCGATCCGCGTGCCGAGGCCTGCCGCGACCAGGACCAGGGCGGCAATGATTGCCACTACCAGCGACAATGTCGGGAATATCAGAACATGTTTCTTTATTGTTGCCGGATTGTCCGGCTTTTCGTTATTGGTATCCATTCGAACTCGAACCTCCTCTTTGCAGCGCTGATATGCGCGCTACTATTATTATACGCCTGGCTGCAACTAGCGAAAGCGACTAATATTACTATCGCATGCCAAAGATTGGGTGAACTGGGGAGGATCGGGGAACCGCGGGCTCTGGAGAGCGCTGGGAAGATCGAAGGCATGTCAGTAAAGGCGCAGCCTTAGTGGCCTGATTAAACATCCAGCACGACGGTTGCCTTCCACTGATTGTCCTCTCTGAGAACCTTGAGGCGGTGCAGCGTTACTGCTTTGACATCCACCAAAAGGTCATGGCGGGAGGGCGCGATTTCCTCACCACTGAGGTTTGCCATCAGACGGAAGGCGCTGTTTTGGTGGTCAATCCAAACCGAATCCGCGTGCAAAAGCAGCCGGTTGGCATCCTTGAAGTAGACCAATTCCGCAAGAAACGAGTAAAGGAGCAAATCCAGTTCTTCGTGATCCAGCTTGATCTCCAGGGACTTGCGCCGCTGGATTTCACTCGGTTCATCCACCATCGTAGCCAGAAGGGCATCGGCGCAGGCAACGAACAATTCCTCTCGGGTGTCGCCCCAGGCATCGAAGGCCACATCGGCGGTGGCGATATCTTCCAGGTATCTGTAGGGCACGCTGGCTACTCCCTCTGTTTCAAACCCATTTCAACCTTTGATATTCCCGATCGGCACCAGCTTGACCACCCGCCGGCTGAGACCAGCCTCTTCGGTCGCAGCTGCCACCAGGTCGATGTCCTTGTAGGCGAAGCCGGCTTCTTCCGCCAGGCCACCGTAGGAATCGGTCCGGACATAGATCCCGCGTCGCTCCATGTCCCCCAGCAGTTTTTGACCCTTGATCAGCTTCTTGGCCTGGTGGCGGCTCATGGTCCGGCCGCTGCCGTGGGCGGTCGTGAAGAAGGTGTCGGCTGCCCCGGCCTCTCCGGCCAGCAGGTAGGAACCGGTTTCCATACTGCCGCCAATGATGACCGGTTGGCCGGTCTCTTGGTAGCATTCGGGGATGCCGGCCATGTGGGGGCCGAACGAACGTGTTGCCCCCTTGCGGTGCACCAGTACCTCCTGCCTGATGCCGTCGACGAGGTGGGTTTCCAGTTTGGCGGTATTGTGGGCAACGTCATAGACCATCCCCATCCCCAGGTCCTGCGGCGAACGGTGGAAAACGTGGGAAAAGACTTCCCTGATCCGGTGCAGGATCACCTGGCGGTTGACGAACCCCATGTTGACGGCGCATTTCATGGCAGCAAAATAGGCCTGCCCCTCGGCGGAACGGAAGGGGGCGCACGCCAGTTCCCGATCATGCACCTTGATGCCGTATTTAGCGGTCATGACCCGGAGGAAGGTCTGCAGATAGTCGGTGGCCACCTGATGCCCGAAGCCGCGGCTGCCGCAGTGGAACATGACCACCACCTGGTTGGGGATGGTGATGCCGAAGGCCTGGGCCGTGGCCTCGTCAAAGATGTTTTCCGGCCTGGCCACCTGGATCTCGCAGTAATGATTGCCGGAGCCGAGGGTGCCGATCTGGTCGTAGCCCCGTTCTACTGCCTTGTCGCTGCATGCCTTGGCGTCGGCTCCGCTGAAGCAGCCATGCTCTTCGGTCAGCTCCAGGTCCTCGGGCCAGGCATAGCCCCTCTCCAGGCACCAGCGAGCACCCTGTTCGACAACCTGGCGGAATTCGCTACGGGAGCAGCGCACGAATCCGGTACAGCCGACACCGGTAGGGATGCGGGCAAAGAGCATATCTACCAGTTCATGGATACGGGGCCGCACCTCCTCTTCGCTCAGGTTTGTCAAGACCAGCCGCATGCCGCAGTTGATGTCGAAGCCGATGCCTCCCGGCGAGATCACGCCGGTTTTCGGATCAATGGCCGCGACGCCGCCAATGGGGAAACCATAGCCCCAATGGCCGTCGGGCATGCAGTACGAGTATTTGAGGATGCCGGGGAGGCAGGCCACATTGGCTGCCTGTTCAAAGACACTGGCCTCCATCCGGTTCAAAATGGCCTCCGAGGCGATGATCCGGGCCGGCACCAGCATCCCATCTTTGTATGAGACAGGCAACTCCCATATTGTGGGAGAAACCTTGCGTAATTGGGGAGGGAGCGACATGTTTCCTCCGAAGACATAGGTCCTACAGGTCCCCTACGACCTATAGGACCTATGAAGTAAGCCCTATGGCAGCAACACAATCTTGCCCAGGGTGCTGGCCTCGATGACGGCATGGTGGGCAACGGCGGCATCGGTCAGGGGGAGTTCCCGGCTGACGATCGGCCGCAGGGTGCCATTTTTCAGGCCTGCCCAAAAGGCGGCGTGCATGCATGCCAATTCTCTTTCACTGGCGTTGAAAAGTGTCATGCCAAGGATGTTGGCTTCCTTGCCCATGGCTGCGCGCGGGTCGATCTCCACCCGGCCGCGGGATCCTATCACCACGATTCGGCCATTTGTGGCAACAACGCCCAAGTCCTTGTCCAGGTTGACGTTGGCCAGCATCTCCAGGATGATATCTATCCCTTTGCCGCAGGTCAGGTCGGAAATTTTATCCAGATAGCCAGTTGAATGGTGATTGAGAACATGATTCGCACCTTGGGCCCGGACCAATTCCAGGCCATCCTTGTTACCAGCCGTTCCTATCACATTCAGTCCGGCTGCGCTGGCCAGTTGCACGGCTGCGATGCCGACACCGCCGCTTGCCCCGTGTACGAGCACGGTTTCACCCGCCTGGGCCTGGGCTCGCTGGAAAAGTGCCCGGAATGCCGCGCCATAGGGTACTCCCAGGGCGGCTCCCTGGCCGAAGCTGACCCCATCCGGCAGAGGATGGGTTTGGAACTCTTTGCAGAGCACCTGCTCGGCATAGGTTCCCGATATTGAGCTGGCAACGTAGACTCGTTGGCCGACCTTTCGGTGTTCCACGCCCGGGCCAACGGCACTGATGACGCCGGCGGCGTCCTGGCCAGGGGTATAGGGAAGTTTCAAGTCTGGCCTGTATAGGCCGGATCTGATATAGGTATCAACAGGATTGACCCCGACAGCTGCCACCTTAACCACCACCTGGCCGGGGCCGGGAGTCAAATCAGCCACTTCTTCAAGGCCCATGACCTCGGCCGGACCGAATTCTTTGACCCTTATGGCTTTCATTGCAATCATCTCTTTTCTTCATGAAATGGTACAACTCTATGATGCCAGTATAGCACCATGACTCATAAAGGGATTACTAATTGCTGTAAGTGCAAGGTGTCTGAAGAGAATACGGAATAAGTAGTTTGAAGGGGATGAATACGTCAATTCCAAAAGGTAGTTAGGTCGTTCTTCCACCTAAAGAAAAATAAAACGTGGCACCTTTGTCGATCTCTCCTTCGGCAGAGACTTTTCCGCCATGCCGTTGGATAATCCGCTGCACAGTTGCCAGACCGACTCCGAATCCTTCGAAGTCATTGTCATCGTGCAGACGTTGGAAGACTCCGAAAAGTTTATCGGCTTTACTGTTGTCAAAGCCGGCCCCGTTGTCGCGCACAAAATAGGTTGTCTTGCCATCTTTATTAAGCAGCCCGAATTCAATGACAGCCACTTCCTTTTTAGAGGTATATTTCCAGGCATTTCCGAGCAGGTTCTCCATGACTACCCGCAACAGGATCGGGTCGCCAAAACAGGTGGCATCCTCGGCTATGGTGAATTCGACTTTGCGGTCGGGTTGACGCATTTGCAATTCCATCGCCACTGTCGAAGCAATGGCCCCCAGATCGACATTTTCCCGATCCAGTGCCTGGCGGGACAGTCTGGAAAATTTGAGCAGGGATTTGATCATTGCTTCCATGCGGCGGATTTCCTGGTGAATAACCTGGATGCATTGCATGGAAGGCTGATCAAACTGATCGGCATGTCTTTCCATGAGTACCTGGCAAAAGCCCTGGATGATGGTGATGGGGCTGCGAAGATCGTGGGAAATAGTGTAGCTGAATGTCTCCAGCTCCTTGTTGGCCGCTTCCAGTTCCTGGGCACGGTTTTCCAGGTTGATGTTGAGGGCCTCTATTTCCATTTCCGCCCGTTTGCGCTCTGATATATCCTCTTCGACTGCCACATAATGAGTTATGACGCCGTTTTCATTATGGAGCGGAGAGATCGAAGCCGATTCCCAATACAACTCCCCGTTCTTTTTCCTGTTCAGGAATTCACCGTGCCATTCCTTTCCCGAGGTTACGGTACGCCAGAGCTCTTCATACTCGGAATCAGGCACGGCGCCGGATTTCAGGATGCGCGGGTTTTGTCCAATTATCTCTTGTTTGGTGTACCCGGTAAGTTCCGTAAATTTTGAATTGACGTATTCGATATTCGCTTTCGCATCGGTAATAACAACGGTGCTGGGGCTTTGTTCAACGGCCAGGGACAGTTTACGGATATTTTCCTGCTGTGTCCTGACTTGCCTTTCAAGCAGAATCGAGTGAATGCTTTTATTTATGATAGTAAAGAAATTGCCGTAATCCACAGGTTTCAGGATGTAATGGTTGATGCCGATCTCAATGGATTTCAACAGGTATTTGGTGTCGCTGTAAGCCGTTACCGCAATGATGATCGTGTCGGGATTCATGGCTTTGATCTCGGCCGCCATCCGGACACCATCAACCAGCGGCATGCTTATGTCCGTAATTACGATGTCCGGCCGGTGTTCCTTGAAAAGTTCGAGTCCGACTTCACCGTTTTCAGCGATATGGAAACGCATGTCGGGATACTTCCTGGTGAGAATGGAACTGAGAATTTCCCTGGCATCTTTTTCATCCTCCACGTACATAACTGAAATAGTGGATGAATCATGATTGAGTGCTTCCATGTCAGACCTCTATTTTGAATTCAGCGCCTTCATCGGTGTTGCGAACTGTCAGATGGCCGTTCATGCTGTTCTCTATTATGTTTTTCGCCATGAATAGGCCGATTCCGGTTCCCTTGTCTGGCCCCTTGGTGGTGAAGTATGGGTCGAATATCTTGTCGATGATATTTTTGTCGATTCCGCCGGCGTTATCGCTGATGATTACGGTAATCCTGCCGTCTTTGACAAAGGCGTGAATCGAGATGCGGGCATGTTTGATTTTGCGTTCCGATAAAGCATCCCTGGCATTGTGCAGTATACTGATGAGGACTTGCGAGTATTCGTTGGGAAAGCCTGTGATGGAGGGGATGTCGTCACAGTTGATGGTAATGTCGATCTGTTCGTTCTTGAAGCCTCCCTTGACCAGGTTGACGGTTTGCCTGATTACCTGGTTGATATTGAAGTTAATCTTTTCCTTATCGGTTCTGAAAAAATTTCTGAAGTCGTCAATGGTGCGCGACATGTGCTGGATCAGCTTCATGGCCTCGCCGGTGCTGGCCTCAAGGAATTCCTTGCTGAATTCATTGGTTTCGTAGAAAAATGGCAACCTCTGTATGACAAGTCCCAGTGTGTTCAACGGCTGTCGCCATTGGTGGGCGATATTGCCGATCATCTCGCCCATGGCTGCCAGGCGGGCCTGATGCATCATGATCCGGTCTTTTTCGCGCAGTTCCTCCATGGTCCTGAGGCGCTCTTCGATTTCCGCCTGCAGAGCTATCTCTGCGGCCTTCCGGCGCGCATCCCGATAGAGGTTGTCCAGGGTAAAGGAGATGTCTGCGGCCATCTGCTGGAAGAGTTCAATCATCTGCAGATCAAAGTAACCTGTTTCCCCGGCATACAGGGTAAACGCCCCGATTACTTTTTCTCGCGATTTCAGGGCGATGGAGGCCGAGGCTTTCAAACCGTGTGCCCGGGCCTTGTCATGCCATGGGCGGGTGCATTCGTCATTCAGGAAGTCGTTGCAGATGTAGTACTGCCCGCTCCGGAGCACAACGCCCGTCGGGCCTCCTCCATTAGGGTCGCCCTTTGTCGAAATGAATAAATTTTCCAGATAGCGTGTTTCGCCTTGTGAGGCCACGATATTCACCACCCCGGTGGCCTTGTCCACCTGGCCTATCCAGGCCAGGCGGAAGCCGCCATGCTCGACCGCGATGCGGCAAACCTCGTGAAACAGTGAATCCTGGTCGTTTACATGCACGATCGCATTGCCGGTCTCACTCAATACGGCATACAGACGGTTCAGGCGCCGCAATTTCTGTTCGGCTTCCTTTCGTTCCGTTATGTCAAAGGCTATGGACCGGCTCATGATAAAATTGCGGTCTTTATCATAGATTGCGGTTGCGCTGAGGCTCACCGGCAGAATGGTTCCATCCTTGCGGATCAGTTCCTGTTCGAGGTCGCTCAGTTTGCCTTCCTGCATGAATTGCGGAAAGGTTTCATGGAACCGTTTGATGCTGTTGGGTGTCATGAGATCCGGCAAGTGCAACTTGCCTTCGATCTCTTCTTGCGAATAGCCCAGCCAATTGAGTTCCGTGGCGTTGATGCGGATAATGAGCCCGTTTTTATCCAACGAGTGATAACCGCACGGGGCGTTGTCGTAGAGGTCCCGAATCTCTTCGGCTGACTTTATGAGTTGGTTCTCCACCTTTTTCCGTTCATGAATCTCTATTTGCAGGGCTTTGACCGTGCTTGCCAGGGCTGCAGTCCGTTCGGCCACGCGCTGTTCCAGTTCGGCATGGTTCTTCTGCAGCGCCTCCCCGGTCCGCTTGAGATCGGTAATATCGCGGGTAATGCCGAACAGGCCGGTAATGTGGCCGTTTTCGTCGAACAGTGGGCCCTTGGTGGAAAGGAAGATGCGTTGCTTGCCCGACGAATCGGTCAGCACTTCCTGATTGGTCATGGTTTTACCGGCTGCGATGACGGTCCGGTCTTCTTCCATCAGTATTGTTGATTCTTCGACAGGAAACAGGGAGCTGTCGTCCTTGCCGATGACCTCTTCCGAACTTTTGCCGAGCATGCGTGATGCGGCGGCATTGATAAGGCGGTAGCATCCTGCCAGGTCCTTGATGTAGACCGCGTCAGATGTCCCTTCGATAACTGCCCGCAGGAGTTCCCGGTCTTCCGTCTGGGCCCCGTTCGTTGGCTCGTTCCCCTTGAGCTCGCTATTTACTGCTGTGGGGGGGCGGGTTTGGAACTTCAGGTATGCAGGCATGGCCATGGCGTCGCGCGCCATTTCCTCACGGAGCTGCATGAGTTCGTTAATCAACTCTTCCCTGGTCATTCGTTGATAATCAATTGCACTCATTGTGGACTCGTCATTGTTCCGGTCTGTTTTGATGGGAAAAGTTTTCTTGTTGCCGAAATCTTGTCATGGCTGTGGATTAGCAGCTTATTATTATCATGAAACTGCCTTTTTGCAATATGTTGTGGCTGACGGCCGGGTTTTGTCACAAAGCCGCCGGACGCAGTTGTGCCTGCCCGGCTTGCTTGAAAAAATGTTGTGCGGATCAATGATGATGGGCATGGGTATGGCTATGCTGCATGTGGTGTTTCATTTTCTTGAGGACAGGTCCGGCAACACAGGCGATGCATTCGACCTGCAAGGTTGTATGGGCGATGCCGTACGTATCGAGCAGCATATGTTCGACGGCATGGATCACGGACGCCTGACGTTGTTTGAAATCGGTGGTAACGTCAAGGTGGGCGGACAGGACCACAATATGGGAACAGATGGACCAGACATTGAGGTGATGGATATCCTTGACTCCTTCGACCTTACGGATACTCTCCGTGATCTCTGCCACTTTCATCTTCCGCGGCACGCCTTCCAGCAGGATATGGGTGGATTCGCGCATGACACGCCAAGCCCCGAAGAACACCACGCAGCCGATTCCGATGGAAATGATCGCGTCCACTATATACCAGTTGGTGAAATACATGATTGCGCCGCCGATGATCACTCCGGCCGAGGCGGCGGCATCGCCTATGACGTGCAGCAGTGCGCTGTGGACGTTCAGGTCGTCATGGGAATGCTGGTGGAGGGCCGAGGCCGACAGCAGGTTCATCACGAGTCCGATGGTTGCGATAATGAACATGGGCACGCTCTTGACTTCTTCCGGCTTGAGCAGCCTGCCCCAGGCTTCATAGAAAATGCCGATGGAGATCAGGAAGATGGTGACACCGTTGATGAACGAGGCAAACACCTCGGTCCGGTGCCAGCCATAGGTGCGGGTCTCGGATGCCGGCAAACCGGCCAGCTTGATGGCTCCAAGGGAGAGCAGCAGAGCAAAGAGGTCAAGGAAGACATGGGCTGCGTCCGACAGCAGGGCCAGTGAATTGGCCCAGATGCCGCCTGCGATTTCAGCTATACAGGTAACAGCTGTAAGGATGATGGCGTAGGTAAAACGGTTGGCGATGCTTTTGTCGTGATTATCGGATTCCATGGCAAAAGTATACCATAGGGGCTGTTGCTTTCAATGGCTGGTGGCAGACTTGCTGCGCCCCAGGAGCCTTATGGCCTGATAACAGCCGCGCGGGGTGCTGTCGAAGGTCATGACCTTGCAGCCGAGGCGTTGCCCCAATTCCTCCAAACCCACATCGTCCAGGAAAACCCCTTCGCCTTCCTTGAGCATCACGTCCGGCACCAGCAAGGCCTTCCCGATATCAACCCCTGCCAGCGCGGCTACAATGTCATTGCCGGCCACCAGGCCGCAGACCGTGACGCTTTCGCCGAACAGGCGGTTTTCGATTGCCAGGGGCACGAATTCCACGCCGGTCTTCTGCCCCAATCCGGCCAGGAACTCAGCCACGAAGCCGAAGGCCGAGACGCCGGTCGCCACGGTGACCCGGACATTGCCGACAGGTCGCGCCATGCGCAGCACCCGGTCGGCATCCCGCAGAAAGAGCGGTACCATGCCGACCCCGTTCTCGATCTGCGGCAGGTCGCCGTACTCCCTGAAAGGCGGGAAGGGGAGGGCGGCCTTCAGGTAGAACTCGTCGGCCAGAAAGAGGAATGGTTCCCTAAGGCGCTTGTTCAGACTCTTTGCCCGTGGTTGCCAGAATTCGATGAACTCACGGGCATAATCGGCAGCCACCGCCGTCAGGGTGGGCAGGCCCCGGCGGTGGCGGGTCAACCCCAGCGGTACGATCGCCAGGGACTGCACTGCCGGGTGGAGTCCCGCCAGGTCAGCCACGGTACGCTCCAGCTGCGGGCCGTCATTGACGCCGGGGCAGAGCACCACCTGGGTGTGCATGGCGATGCCTGAGTCGGCCAGCTTCCGCAGCTGGTCCATGATGGGTGGGATGTCTTTGTTGCCCAGCAGTTGCCGGCGCAGTTGGGGATCGGTGGCGTGAACCGAGATGTACAGGGGCGACAGGCGCTGTTCGATGATCCGGGCCAGTTCGGCCTGCTTCAGGTTGGCCAGGGTGACATAGTTGCCGTTGAGGAAGGAGAGACGATAATCTTCGTCCTTGACGTAGAGCGGTTTCCGCAGGCCCTTGGGGAGCTGGTGGACGAAGCAGAAGATGCAGTTGTTCCGGCAGCGAGCCGGTTTGGGTGGGGCAAAGGTGAGCCCCAGCGGCTCGTACGGTTCCTTCTCGATCTCCAGTTCCCAATGTTCGCCGTCCTGTTTGACAATTTCCAGGAGCAACTCTTCGTCGGTGGAGGTGTAGTAGCTGTAGTCGATGATGTCCCGCAGAAGGCGTCCGTTGACGCACAACAGGCGGTCCTTCGGTACCACGTCCAATTCATCGGCAATGGAGCCGGGTGTGACGGTTTCGATGACGAGACCTTTCATCGGTCGCCACGGAAAAATTCGCTATTACGATAATAAACCGCCAGGGAGCGGAGGAAAACCTGCAGCACCGCCGTGACCGGCACAGCCAGGAGCATGCCCATGATGCCGAACATCTGCCCCCCGATCAGCAGGGCAATGATGGCCACCAGCGGGTGCAGTCCGACTGTATCGCCCACTATCTTGGGGGTGATGACCATCCCTTCCAGGGCCTGGACCAGTCCGAACCAACCCAGGCAGAGCAGGGGATGCAGGATGTCCTGGAACTTGAGGAAAGCCATGATGACCGACAGGCAGATGCCGATGATGGTGCCCACGTAGGGGATGATAAAGGTGATGCCGGCCAGGGTGCCGATGGCTATTGACAGGTCGATGCCGATAAAGTAGAGGCCGATACTGTAGAGCACGGCCAGAATGGCGCAGACCGAGAGCTGGCCCCGAATGAAGCCGGACAGCACCGTATCCACTTCATCCAGCTTTTCCTGATAGCCCGGGACAAAGCGTGCGGGTATGAATGATTCAATGAACGCTTTGAGCCGCGGCAGCGCTGCCAGCAGGTAGAAGAGGTAGACCGGTATGATGAAGTAGCCCAGGATGGCCAGGATCATGGCAACGGTGGACGAGAAGGCCTTCTGGATAAACGTGAGCACCGGCTTTACCAGGTCCGGTGCAATGCCGCGGGCCTGTTGCAGCAGTTCGTCCAGCCTCAGGGAGAGCCGTTGGGGGGTCTCGATGCCCAGATACGATTTTATTGCCGGAGGGGTGATTTCATAGATGTGCTCGGCGTAACCGGGCAGGTTGATCTGCATATTGGCCAGTTCGTCCTTGATGGAGACCGTCAGGAAAAAAGTGAAGCCGGCCGTGACAACCAGGGCAAGGGTGAAGACGATCATTATGCCCGGAATGCGTGCCATGCCTTTGCGTTCCAGATACGCCACTGCCGGGTTAAGGACATAGGCCAGACCAAAGGCGATGAACAGCTGCAAAAAGACCGTGGAAGAAAAGTAAACGACTGCCGCGCTCAAGATCAGCAATGGAATGGCGATTGCCAGGAGGATTTTTGTGTTTTTTTGCATGGGAGTATGAATTGGGAAACAGACCTCCTCGGCTGGGCAGCTTCGGAGGTCCGGACTTTGTCGGGCTATTGGTGCAGCCGGAAGGTGCCGTCGGACGAGGTGATGTTGGAGATGGCGTGTTTGTAGATCAGGATGTCGCCATTGGAGTCCAGCAGTACGGAAAAATTGTCAAAGGATTTGATGTAGCCGGTCAGGGTATCGCCGGACATCATTTTTACCGCCACCTGAATGCGTTCCTTGCGGGATTGATTGAGATACTGATCCTGAATGTTGAAGGGTGCTTTAGCCATGTTCTTAATCCTCCCGGCGTTCAAAAAATTCAATTGCATGCTGCAAAATAGTAGCAAACTTTGTGGGATATTCAAGCCATATTATATCGGTTTCGGAATGAAACCAAGTGAGTTGACGTTTGGCATAGCGCCGCGTGTCGCGCTTGATCAGCCGGACAGCCTCTTCCAGGCTGCACTCGCCGGCAAAATGGGCGGCCAGCTGCTTATAGCCGATGGCGCGCATGGCCTTCAATTCCCGGCCATAGCCGGTGGCCAGCAACTGCCGCACCTCCTCTGAAAGTCCTTCCGCCAGCATCCTCTCCACCCGTGCCTCGATACGTTCGTAGAGCTCCTGGCGCTCGACATTGATACCGATTTGCAGTGTTTCGTACTGTTGACCGGAAAAGCCGTGTTCCTGCTGGTAACGGGAAAGGGGGATGCCGGTCAGGCGGTACACCTCCAGGGCGCGGATGATGCGTACCAGGTTGTTGGGGTGGATGCGTCCGGCCAGTTCCGGGTCCACCAGGCGCAGCTTTTCCAGCATGGCCTCGTTGCCCACGTCCCTGGCCTCTTCCTGCAACGCCTGGCGGATCTCGCCGGCGCCGCTGGGAGAATCCACCAGGCCGCCCAGCAGGGCACGGAGGTAGAGTCCGGTGCCGCCCACCACGATGACCCGCTTGCCCCGGCTGGTGATGTCCCTGATGGCTCCATCGGCGGCAATGGCGAAGTCGGCGGCGGAGAAGAGACGGTCCGGATCGGCCACGTCGATCAGGTGATGCCGGACCTGTGCGCGCTCCCCGGGCGACGGCTTGGCGGTACCGATGTCCATGCCGCGGTAGATCTGCATGGAATCCGCATTGACGATTTCGGCGTCCAGCTCGCGGGCCAGGCGCAGGGCCAGCTCGCTCTTGCCCGTGGCGGTCGGTCCGCAGATGATGAGCAGTTTTGGTAGTAATTGACGTGTTGCCATCTGGTAATGTTATTTCCTGTCCCGTGTCCTGCCTGGCATGTAAAAGCCTTGCGGTGTCAAATCGTGTCGCGATTAACGGTTATGGAGATCACCGGCGGTTGTTGGCCGGTGATCTCTGCCTGGTTGAGAATTGCATTATTTTCAAAGCGTCTTGTGTCAAGGCTGGGCAATCTGTCTTTTATCGTTTTATCTGCCATACGTAGTCTTAAACTCGCTGCTGCCAACTTGCCGGATCTCTTTGGTATCACGATGCTGTATATACCAGTCGATTTTCCAGTTGCCGTTCGTGTAGCCACCTGTCTTTATGCCGAAATAGGTGAATCCCGGAGTGTAAAAGCCGCTCGGGCCGGCTTCGAAGGTTTTCCCGTCCGGGTAGGTAATTTTGTATTTGTACATCCAGACCGGTGTGCCGTAACTGTTCAGGTACTCCTTGGTATGCGGGCCTTGAATCCAGGCGGCAAACAGTTGATTGCCACGGTATTTGCCCGCCTGTGCGCCGTTTTCATAAAGTTCCTTGGCATCCCATACGTTGCCGCGTTCGACAACTTTCAACTGCTTGTCGTAGTTTTCACCTTCAACAATAAGGCCTACTCCACTGTCATAGAGTTTCCAGTTTTCAGCGTTTGCTGCATTTGCAAAAACAAACAAGAGCAGAACAACTAATGATCTTAACATAACAGCCTCCTTCACTTGAGTTTAGGAAAGTAGGCACACTCCCCATATTTACTGACAATAACGGCAAAGAAAACTGAAAATGCGGGGAGAGCCCCGAATTTATCCTGCCGCCGCGCGTTTGACCTTTTCTCTTTTTCATTCCGCTTACTGTTTTTGGGTCAGGGCGATGGGGTCAGCAGGGCGATGGGGTCAGGCAGGGCGATGGGGTCAGGACTTGAAGACTTGAACTCTTAGCAAATCCTGGCGCAATTGTTCCATTTTATCGGCAAGTTGAGAATCTAGTGCCTGCCGTTGTTCAAGTCGCCTCACTGCACAGGTCAGCGTTGAAGGGTCTCTCCCGACCTGTTTCGCCAACTCGGTCAGCTTCCCCGAGCTCAGTTCAAGCGTTGCCCACGCGGCAACACTTCGCGCCTCCGACGCGACTCGTTCTTGCCCCGATCCCCTGAGCCGCTGATCGTCGATGTTGTTTTGGGAAGAATACTTTCCCATTGTTGGCATCTACGACTGTAATTATTTCGCATCCACTTCCGCAGCCTATGCCTACTACTGTGTAATGACCGGCAAAGTTAGGCCCTTCCTGAACGCCCTCTGTCAGAGCCGTTCTGTATTTTCTTGCTTCTTTATGGCTTTTTAAATTTATTTTGGTTGGTTTGCCTTTGAATATTTCTTTAGCTGGAAATTCGTCGAAGGAAGGCAAAGTTACCGCTGAAGCTAGCAGAACTACCGAAAGTAAAATTGCCTTTATCATGTTTCCTCTTTTTTCAGATCAACGGGGCCGGAGTTGACCCGCCCTTCAGGGTCGGCGTCTAACGACGTGGTTATCTCATCCTTCCCCTGGGGAAAGATCAAAATCCTCAATGTCACTGTCATTCATGGAGATGTTATTCTCCGCCTCGTTCATCTCAGTTACATCAGGAAAGTTTTCTTCCACATCGAGCATAGGCGAGATGTACTCGCACATGTTTTTCAGCAAATCAAAATTCTTCTGGCCCAGTATATCTATTTCCCGTTGAAAGTTGCCGTCGTACTTGTTACACAGAGTAAGAATTACGCGATAAGCGGCGCGACACTGCTCCTCTGAGGCAGCCTTTGCTTTTGAAAACTCAACGTAACATGCCGCTACGTGCTCCCACCAAGCAACCTCTTGAGATGGGTGAGAATCCCTTTTGAACCCATCGAGCCAATAAGCCATAGAGTGTGTGTCAACCCCCCAAAGAGCTGCTCTTATCAATCGGATTCTCCCGATCAGCTCGCGTGGTAATTCCTTGTGGCGGATTGGCCCGAACTTCACCTTTCTGGGATCAATTTCAATCACTTCTGCATTCTTCAGCATTTCCTTGTAGCGGGTTCGTCTGTGTATTTTCGAAAGCAAATCCGGTCTTATAATCCCGAGAATTTTTAAACAGATCTCAGAATGCTTGCCTTCGCTGTAGATCGCAGCCAGTTTATCTGCGAGAGTCGGGCTATACTCCAACACTTCCTCTCTTGTGACATTATGCCAAAGGGGTATGATAACCTTGTCGTGGCCAAGTTCCTTCGCTACTAAACCTTTAAGTTCATATTCAGGCCAGTCTTTTGCGAAAAAGTTCTTGGAAAGTATTACGATTCCGAATCTTGAACCACTTAATCCCTTGTCTATTGATCTACTAAGGCTATCTCCAAGACTGAGAGAAAATTCGTCATACCAAATTTTTGCTCCAAAGCCACTGAGAGTTTCAGCTAATGTCCGAGCTACCTCGTCCTTGTCTTCGCTAGCATGACTTATAAACGCGTCCCATTGCTTGTTTTTCAAATTCATTTTTCCTTTTGTCGAGATAACGGGGTCGGCCATGACCCGCCCGCCAAGGTTTTTCGGGCGGTCGGCGTCCATGGACGTGGTTATGCCTTTTTTCGCAGAGTCACGGCCCAAACAGCCAGAAGTGCAAATGTCCACGCTCCTACAGCGATAAAGCCACCGGGATATAAGGTGCCAAACCAAAATGCTCCAATCCAGAAGACTACACATGATCCAGCTATAAGCCACGCAAACCAGGGGCTAACATTTTCTCCGCCTCTGTAATTGCTTTTTCCCCCGGAAATAAGTGCAGCTGCAATAAAGGCAAAAACTCCCAGAAAAATGCCTATCGAATTTCTGATTGCCTCTAGTAATGTCACTTTGTGGTGAAATATGAAGTCCACATAGAAGATTCGCCCTGAGACACAAACTGCAACTATTGAGGAAAACAGGATGCTTCTCTCTATTAACTTCTTACGACGGGCTTCAAGCAACTTTTGGCTTGGATGGTATGGATTTGAATTTCCGTTTTCCTGCCGATTCATGAAATCTCCGAATATTTCATTGCTCTCATATTTGGCATAACGGCTGAGAGCACACCGGGGTCACCGGTGTTGCGCTTGGTTGAACTTATATTGGTCCAAACCAATCACTAAGTGCTGCCAATACTCCTGTTTTGGGAGTTTCCCAGTTGAAATTCCATGACCTTAGTCCACCAAGGTCTGCTCTCCCATGCGCAAACTCGTCTTCTCTTAAAAACAGAACTCGCTTACCCATAGCACGCATCCATCCCCATTCCATGGCAACATTTGGGTTTAACTCGGGTCTATACCGGTCTTCGACAATGGCAATTCCAGTAGAACAACCTAAGAGATGGATTTCAACTTCATCCCATAGCCAATCATGATATCGCGCGCCTGTGGCTAACCGTGGGATCAATCCTCGATCAGTAAGACCATTGCATACAACCTCAATGATATTTTTGAGTTTTTTGTCGTTTTCACTATCGCTTTCTGGGAACTTAGTCATTATGAAGACTGATTTCTCAAAATCACCGTTCTTAAAAAATGAACTTAGAGCTGTTCTGTGTCGCGAGTGCCATGGCGGCACGCGGAGTAATAGCTTTACCAAATGATCCATATCATTTCGACATGCAATCAATTCGCCACGAAGTCTTTCAGCCTGTGATTCAATGTATTCACCATAGAGGGGATCTTTGTCTAACTGTGTTTCGAGGTCACGAAGTCTTTCGACTTTTTCACGTTCTTCGAAAAATGATCGCTTTATCTGAGCAAGGAAAGTTGAAATGTCGTCCATTCAGCGTTCCTCCTCAGTTAGTTTTGTTACTAAATCACTGATCCACTCAGGTGAAGCACCACTAAAACCTTTTGCGCTAGAAATAAGGCGTATGTTTTGTGCAGTAGCTTCTATTTCCCAAGGTGTATTTGCTTTAGCACGTAGCTTTTCAGCTAACTGATGGGCTTCTGCTTTTTCCCCTCGAATTACTGAAAGTTCTAATAGACTCGCTGTTGGCCAAAATTTATCACCCGATTTCGCTACAAACTTTTTTGCCAGTGACATCACTGCTGGTATCAATTTATTACGAACTTTAACAGATTCACTGTCACCAAGTAGGTGGAGTGTCTGTACTGCATTGAGCCCAATATGAAAATCGTTGGGGTATTTCCCGAATCCGCGCGTATAGGTTTCAGCAGCACGGCGTAAGCTCTCTTCTGCAGCTTCCTGGTTATTCAGTCGTAACTGTTCTCGCCATCTCTCTTTGTAGGCACGGCCTAACAATGTAGTTAATTGATAATCTTCCAAACCATGAGCTTGAGCCATTTCAAGTATACTTATTGCTTTACTAGTTTGTGCAGTCCTTACAAGTGCCCAAGCATATTGAGAATATGATTTAGGATCTGGACCAATTTTATCTTGGAAAAGGTTAAACGTGTTTATCAAACCTTCAGAGTCACGCAGGTCATAATAAGCGTCTACTAATGCTCTTAGTATAGTCCTGTCAGAAATATTTTCTGTTTCTGCTTTCATGGCCAATATTTGTAGAAGCTCAGAATTCCTGCTAGAAGCTGCTTCTTCAATTTGTGCCAGCCATTCTTTTTTCCCTCTTGTTTTCTGTGTTTTTTGCTTGCGGCCTAATAGCTGATTAATTTCAGTCTCAGTTCTAAGTGCCCAACGTGCGACTAAGTCTTGAGATAATGGGTAAGCTGATTGTTGTTGATGAATACTTGTTGCAAGATGATGAAATGATTGGGCATCGGATCGAATTACTTGGAATTGTGAGATGGGGCCTGATAAGTCAGAGAACTCCATGTCAACAAGCCAAGGAATAACTTTTTTGGAGCTTCCGACCATTACACCGACCTCGTAAAGTAGCCAGGGTGAGTTTCGAGAGTCGTTGGTTAAACATACAATTGCAAGCTCACTTGATTGCATTGCATTTTGTATTTGGTCTCTCCATCTGGAGCCAGCACTAATGTCTGAGCCAGGAGACCAAATTTCAAAATCTGGAAATAGCTGCTCAAGCGAATTGCGTAATACTCCCGAAGCTCGTCGCCCGAGCTCACCTGACCAACTAAGATAAATTTTCATAATTGTATGTGCCTCCGGAAGCTCTTTCATGGGTGTTTTTGCTCTGTTCAACGTCTTATGGGATGACCG